>ERZ827471.2-NODE-2-length-582507-cov-11.703114_pt1 | contig 582507 bp, 464 predicted proteins | sample MGYA00519772_ERZ827471 | MGnify/ENA primary metagenome ERZ827471 (study PRJEB31778, sample SAMEA3449315) | human gut metagenome | biome: human gut; feature: human-associated habitat; material: faeces | place: United Kingdom | collected 2010/2012 ...
TCGTGATCGGGTACAACCGTGTACCGCTGCCACCTGCCAAGATTATGCCTTTCATTTATCAGTAAGTTAAATCTATTTTATAGAAATGCGTCCCGAACATACAGGGTCGCGAACAAAAAATCAAACCTTATCCATGACCTGCTGCAACCAGAAAAAAAATCCGGTACGGCTGATATGAGTCTTGTAACCCAGCCGGCGAATAACGCCCATGAATTTCGTGTCGCGGCGGATATGCCACTGCATGAAATGATACAACCCGAACGTGGCCAGAAGACCCATGCCGACGACCGCATACAGTTGGACGGAGATGGAAAAACCGGCCGCTTCGAACACCCACCAGCATAATACGACCGCCGTATTCAATCCCAAGATAGCCAATGTCGTCGCGACATGGGAACAACCCATCTCGATGAACATATGGTGCAAGTGCGTCTTATCGGGACGGAATGGCGACGAGCCCTTCAGCATACGCGTCGACATCACGCGCAGCGTATCGAACACGGGAACCGACAACACCGCCAGCGTGAACGGTACAAGCCCTACATTCGGGTCGACAACGGCTGCGACCCGCGAACCGGATTGCAGGATGGCAATTACGAAGACGGACATGACGGTGCCCATGACCAACGTCCCGCCGTCGCCGATGAACATCTTAGAGGATTTACCGAAAACATTGTGCAGGAAGAAGGGAATCAGGGCCCCGACCGAAACTACCGCCAGGATCGTCATCGCCTCTTCGCCGGCGAGATGGAAAAGTATGCCGAAGATGGTGCAGGCCATGATACAATAGCCCGAAGAAAGACCGTTTACGCCGTCCATCAGGTTGATGGCGTTGATAATGCCAACGGTGGCAAAAACAGTCAGCGGCACGGCATACCAGGAAGAGATCGGCCCGATGCCCCACAAACCGTGGAAGTCGTTTATGCAATAGCCGCCGACAAAGACCAGCAACAGCACGACGACGATCTCGATCAAAAGCCGCAGGGAAGGAGAGAGGTTCAGGATGTCGTCCATCGTGCCGGTATAGAGCATCGCCATCATGGCCATGATTACGACAGGCAGTCCGGAGCAGTCCACGACAGCGCTCATGCACCCGATCGCGATCACGACCCCGAAGAAAACGGCGACGCCGCCCAAAACCGGGACAGGCGTACGCTGGAGTTTACGGGCATCCGGATTATCCACGATGTTTTTCAACAGGGCGATCTTCACCAGTTTAGGGTGGATCCAGCCGACTAAGAAAAGGGCTATAAAGAAAGGAATGAGGACTGTGTAGCAAAGAGGCGTTGCCATACTAATTCATTTTATTATCCGGAAAAGGAAGAGGGTTTTACATCGACAGCAATCAAATGGAATTCAACAGGCTTATTCATTTATGCGATATGCCGTTCCATTTCAGCCTCCAGTCGCGCCCCGACACTTTCGGCAATATAATGTATGACATAAGAAGTGCAATAATACCATGCATCGCCGCGCACGGGCAGCGTCAGGCTGTAATCGTACATGAACCGGGCGATCCGCCGCGCTGCGGGTTTATCGACAGGGAGGGCATTGCCCTGCAATGCGACCTCGTACATCCGTCCCAGCGTACAGAGGTACCTCTCGTCGAAATTCAGGGGGTCGGCAGGGACGCGTACGCACCTGCGGTAATACCCCGCCGCCCGCCTTATCGCGGTATCATTCCCCAAGTCGGGAAACATACAGGCAACCCGGTTCATCACCCCGATGCGTTCCAACGCGACCCGGAACGACACCCCCGGCCAGCAGCCGTCAGCATCCAGGGCGGATGTCCAGCCGGCCAACTGCCGTTTCAGGAACAGCAGGTATTCGTCATCGGCAGCCGGCGCGGGATAGAGCAGGTCGGCCACGCACATGCAGACGCTCGTCTGCTGAAACAAGCTGTTTCCCGGCCGGGCACCGACACCGCCCATAAAATCCCGGACAAGTGCGTCCGCAGCCCGGTAACAACAGTTCTTCTTCCGTCGATCGGCGGAAAATACCGTTTCGCAGGCAAGCGAATACATGGCATGTACCATCCGGCTACGGATCGCTGTATCGGGCTCGTGTTCAGAGCGTTCAGACAGCACCCAGAACAAGCTGTCAATTCTGTTGCGGAAGGTTTCCTCCGTACCGAATTCCCCGGCAGGCGCCACGGACGACACCAATTCATAGCCCGCGACAAAAGCCCTTGCCAACGACACCAGGCGCACGTTCGTCGCTTGGGCGGGATCGGCATCCAGCAGCAACGGCAGCATTTTTTTCAGGTAATTCGGTGTCATGTCAGTAATTTATCGGAACCGGAACAGTTCCTTTTACAGGCTTAAAGTGCCAAGGATCATATTTTTTCGACCAACGCGGACGGAATGGAAGCGGTAGCGACCGCCGTGATGCCGTCGATCTTGACGACGACACGTCTGTCCCGGGTGTTTTTCACCCGCATGAACGTGCCTTCGACACCCATGAATACGCCGTCCGTAATCCTCACCTTGTCGCCTTTCGACAACACGACCTCTTCGGGCGAAAGGAAAATCACCGGTTCGTCGATATTGGCGGCCACGGCGATAAAATTGCGCATCTGGGACTCGGGCACGGTCATAATCTGGTTCTCGCCGTTTTGCTGATGCATCACATAGCGCAGAATCGGCAGCCTGAATGTCTTCAGGTCGTCGATAACTTCACGCGTGGAACGGACGAAAATATAGTTGTGCACCGCAGCTTCCCGTACCCGGGAAAACCGGCCCTTGGAATCCCGGCGGCGTACGACCCTTACCGGCACGAAATTCTCGATATCCAGTTTGTCGAGATACTCCTTGGTGGAGAGTTCGCGCTGATAGGTAACCCGAAGCACATACCATTTGGCATCTGTGTCCTGACAGTCCATTATTGTGATCCGTTAAGTCGGGATTCGGCACCCGGGAAAGGCGTACAGTTGAGAAAAAAGCGTTCCATGGGGACATCGAAAACCTTGTAAAACCAAGATTTTCAATCAATTACGCGCCTCCCATAAGAACACTTCCGTATTTTAAAGTGCGGTCTCTATATAAGAGACCTTCATAACTTTTGCAAAAGTACTAAAAATAAAGCATATGCCCAAATTTTTTAAATCATATTTTTGTTCCCGGCATCGCTTGTCGATGCGAAAATAAGTTGATTATCAAAAACTTACCATCTTCGACCCGATTGTCTGCACGAATTGTTCGCCAAGTGGATGAATTCAGTGCTCTTTTAATCCGACTTTGGGTATTTGCAGACAATAATCGAACAAGGTCGGTAAAAACAACTTTTATTATATGTTATATAATTGATTATCAAATGGCAATCAAGGTAAAACTATCTCTTATATAGAGACCTTACACGTATAAGGATGCTATCAGGCTCCGGTTCGCCTGGTCGATGACGGAGTTTTCGAGCGAAGCCAGGTAAATCTGCGTGGTTTTTTCCGAAGCATGTCCCATTCCCGCACTGATGACCGACAACGGAATGTTATGGTTCCGGGCAGCAGTCGCCCACGTATGCCGCGAGGTATAGGAGGAGAGCGGGACTTCGAGCCCCAGCAAACCGGACAGCTTTTTCAACCGACGATTATAATAGTCAAGGGCCGTACGGTATTGGGAAAACGCCCTGACCGGATCGTCCGAACTGAGCAGCGGAAAAACATAGCCGGATATGCGCCCTGCACCGGCATAGCGCCCGATAAGCTTCGCGATGCAGGGCTCGATACGGATAACGAGGCGCTGCCCGGTCTTGCGGCGGACATAACGGATCGTATCCCCGACGATATCCTGATTCCTCAGGAAGGCAATGTCCACGAACGCCATCCCGCGCGTACAATAACTGAAAATAAAAATATCCCGGGCCAATGCCAGGGACGGGGAATGTGTCAGATCCAGTTGCCGGAGCCGCACGACGACATCCTCGCCGACGGCACGCTTGCAGGTCTGGTCGACACCGGTGTACACATGCCGGAAAGGATCGGCCTGTGGCACGACATCCTCCTTCACGGCCCTATTATAGACTGCACGCAATATCCGCATATAAAACGAGACGGTATTGCGGACAACGCCCCGGCGCCGGAGCCAGTCGTCATACTGCCCCACAAGCCGTTCATCGACGAGCGAAAAGGGAATATCCCGTCCGCCCAGGAAATCGGAGAAACTCCCGAGTGTCCGCCGGTAGTTGCGCGCCGTCCCCAACTTTCCGTTCGCCTCGAGCCTTGCGGCCTGCGTTTCGACATAGGCGAGCACGGTGCTCCGCCGGGACTTGCGGAACCGATCGACAACATCCCTGAGCGAGTACCCCTCCTGCCGGAATTCGAGATCCCGGATGATCGTATGCAACAGACACAAATCACGGTCGATCCGCTGCTGCACGGACAACAACGCATGGGCTTCGCCCGAAAGGGGCGTGATGACACACCCGCGCCTTGCATCCCACTGCCGGGGCTGGAGACGCATGGAGGTAGTTACCTGCTGTGATTTGCGCCGATGGCAAAGCTGGTAATATATTACTCCCGCTTTCCCACCGACCGTCGATTCCCTGAGCTTGACTTTTACTGTTGCCATACATTTTAGTTGTTTATGGTTAGAATTGGAATTTTCCACGCCGCCGGAGGTGCACGGATGCATGTCCCGGCGGGATCATGGCAGCAAAACTAACCATCGGACAATTTAAAAAGGCTGAAAAATATGTTATTCGGCCATAACGGCATTGCGTCCAAGGTATTCCGGACAAGAAAATCCCTCGCAGCACAAGGCATCGGCGGACGGGACTCGACAGACGTGTAGGCTGCAAACCGGACAGGCAGGACAGAGCAGGCCACAGACAAGCGGAGCCGGCAGGACACGGCGGACAGGACAGCGAACGCACGGAAAGGACGGACGGATCGACGGATCGACGGGGCAGGGTTGGCAGACGGCAGACGACAGATGACAGACGACAGACGACAGATGACAGATGACAGACGAGCATTACAGCCCGGCCGGAAGCATGAAAAGCCCCCGGAACTTCGGTTCCGGGGGCTATGGAAAGGCATCTGCCGGGGATTATCCCAGCATCGGTTTCAGTACGCCGAACAGCACGAGCGCGATGAGGAGCGTAACGACGATATTGAAAGCCTGGGCGGCGAGGAACGCCCACAGGAGATTGCGGTTCTCCCGGGAAACGATATCCTTGAGGCGCGTATCGAGCCCCACGCAGACGAAGGCCAGCGAGAAGAATACCGTCGAGAACATTTTGGCGACACCCGGCTCGGCAAGTTTACCCTTGGCATCGGCCGTGAAGAGGCCGTTGCCCTGCAAAAGGCTGAACACCAGCGATGCGGCAACAAAGCCGATGATGAATTTCGGGAATTTTTCCCACACGATCCCCAGTGACGGGGCCTGCCCGGTCTTATCGCCGCGGCGCGTCGAGAGGTAAAGCGCGATGAAGAAAGCCACCACACCGATCAGTACGTTCTGCGCAGCCTTGATGATGACGGCATGCTGGTTGGCCACCTCGCCCACGATCATGCTCGACGCGGCGACACCCGACGTAGTGTCGATCGTACCGCCGATCCACGCCCCGGCAACCTCCTGCACGACATGCGGATCGTCGAAAATATGCGGCAGGATCACATGCGCCAGCCACGGCATCAGATAGATCATCGGCACGACGACGATCAGTACCAACGAAACGATGTACGAAAGTTTCCGGTCGTCGCCGCCCGCCACGCGGGCCGCCGTGATACAGGCCGACACGCCGCAGATCGACACGCCGCTCGAAAGGATCATCGCCGAGCGTTCGTCGATCTTCATGCGGCGCGAAATCCGGAAAGCGAAGAACCACACGACGGCGACCACCAGGCACGCCTGCACCAGACCGAAGACGCCCGATTTCATCACGTCGCTGAAGAGGATCGTGGCACCGAGGCACACAACGCCGATCTTGATGTAGAATTCACCCTGGATCGCGGGTTTCAGCCACGCGGGAACATGCCACACGTTGCGGATCAGCAACCCGAAGAGCACCGAGAAGAATACCGATTCGAAGCCGTAATACGACACGGAGGGGATCTTGGCAACGATCTGCGCCAGCAACGAGACGGCGAAGACGGCCACGAGCGACGGCAGGAGCCCCCTGAGCGGACGCCGCAGCATCAGGCACCCGGCATAGAGCACCACCAGCACGATGGCGAAGAGACAGGCGATATTGCTCCACGCAGCGCCGCCCAGCAACGTCGCGGGGACTTTGGGCAGCGCGGAAGGTGCGACCGCGGCCAGCGCCAGCAGGGGAATGCTCACCCAGACCACCACCCAGTCCTCGACCCGGAATTGTTCCATCCACTTTTTCATTTTTATTTTATCATTTTTTCAGGTTAAAATATGCCGGAAAGCATCAGTGCCACCACATTGCGGCCGGCGACACCCCGCGCGGTGAAATCTTCGTAGGTGTAATCCAGCTGGCAGCGCAGGTATTTCACGGGTTGCCATGTAAGCCCGGCCGTATAATTGGTCTGGCGGCTCGAACCGCGGGAGCTGTCTTCGAGAAAGGTATCGTACCGCACCGCCGGCAACAATGTCCGGGTCACGCGCCAGCCCGCTACAGCATACCATCCCTCGCTGTCGAGGCCGCCCGTCGTGCCGCAGATGTATTCGCCGCGCAGGACGAGGCGCCCGTAATCGTAGCAGGCACCGGCACCGTAACGGATGCGCTTCAGGTAATCCTCGCCGTACTCGCCCCGGTAGTACGATCCCGCGAACTGCAATCCGGCGACGGGCTTGACCGTAAGGCGCGCCACGATGTCCTTGCTTTTGTTCTTATCCTTGACGTTCAGCCCCTCGCCGTTGAAAACGCCGAAGTTGTAGTTCAGGATACTGTATCCGTCGCGCTTGAAAAATCCTCCGAACAGCTGCGCGCCCAGGTCGCGGCCTGTGGCCGAAAGTCCGCAGAGGTCGCTGAACCCCATCAGTTTGCACAACGAAAGGGGGTATTCGATGAACTCATATCTGAGCGGCACATAGTCGGTATTCTCGATCGAAAAAGGCAGCTTGTATTCGCCCAGCTGGACGTTGAGCTCATCGAACGGTTTGTAACACAAGTAGGCGTCGACGATTTTCGGCGAAGCGAATTCGATCTGGACACGGTAATCCAGTTTCGGAGCGATGACGCCCGCCAGGTTCAGACGTACGCGTTTGATAAAAAAGGTCGACGAACGGTCGCTCCATACGTAACCGGTCTGGACATATCCCGAAATTTCCGGCAGGGCGGCCAGCACTTTGTCCCAGGTGGACGTTTTGGCTTTGAGGGCCGCGATTTCCGCCGAAAGCTCCTCAACCGAAGATGTCACAGTGGTCGTGTCGGGCTGCTGCGCGCGGGCGGGTACAATCAAGCCGAGCAACAGCAATACGAGCAAAATCATTCTCATAAACAAGGTCGTTTGGGTTCACAAAAGTCGTGATTCCGGCGCAAAAGGTCAATACGCGAAAATACCTAAAATGACCCGGAACGGCTCCGGGCGGCATCCGGGGATGGCCACCGCCAGCCGTCCGCTCCCGGAAAACAGAACAGGCACCGCACAGGACACGGACAGGGACGGCACAAAAGAGGCCGGAATACTCCGGCCTCCCCGCTTATGGAATGAACTTTTTATCGGCCATGGACAGGAATCACAGTTTGTTGGCGAGATCCTTGACCAGCTCGCCGTCGAACAGGTGCAGCACCCGGTGCGCGTAAGTCGAATCGTGCTGCGAGTGGGTCACCATGATGACGGTCGTACCTTCGCGGTTCAGCTCCGAAAGCAGTTCCATCACCTCGCGGCCGTTCTTCGAGTCGAGGTTACCCGTGGGCTCGTCGGCCAGGATCAGCTTGGGGTTCGACACCACGGCACGGGCGATGGCCACACGTTGCTGCTGTCCGCCCGAGAGTTGCTGGGGGAAGTGTTCGGCGCGGTGCGAAATATTCATGCGGCTCAGGATCTCGTTGACACGACGCTTGCGCTCGGACGCCTTGACGCGCATGTAGATCAACGGCAACTCGACGTTCTCGAAGACATTCAGTTCGTCGATCAGGTTGAACGACTGGAAGACAAACCCAATATTCCCCTTGCGGAATTTCGTGCGGTCTTTCTCCCGGAACCCGGCGACCTCGTGGTCGAGCAGCGTATAGCTGCCCGAGGTGGGATTGTCCAGAAGCCCCAGGATATTGAGCAGCGTGGACTTGCCGCAGCCCGAGGGACCCATGATGGCGACGAATTCACCCTCCTTCACTTCGAACGTCACGCCGTTCAGTGCGATGGTCTCGATCTCTTCGGTACGGAAAACCTTCTTGAGGTTCTCAACTTTCAGCATTGACATAACAAACAGGTTTTTATTGTTGATATTGATTTGATTTATTCGGATTTCACGGATTCGGCCGGGTTTTCGTTAACGGCACGCCACGAGCGGACGGTGACGGTGAGTGCCGTGACGGCCAGCACCCCCGCCAGTGCCAGGGCAAAGACCCACCAATACAGCGGCACGGCATAGGCGAAGCCTGCGAGCCAGTGCCTGACGGCCCAGATGCTTACCGGGACGGCCAGCACGAAACACACGGCGACCAGCATGACGTAGCGGCGGTTGAACATGGCGAGGATTTCGCCCCGCGAAGCCCCCATTACCCGGCGCACGGCGATTTCGCGGCGGCGGTGCTGTGTCTCGAACAGCACCAGCCCGAAGACGCCCATCAGGGCGATCACGACGGCCAACAGCGCGAACAGCCCGACGATGGCCGTCAGTTTGCGTTCGTTGTCGTACTCGAGGCCCAGCTCCTCGTCGAAAACACGGACGACGATATCGCCCGGCTCCGTGCGGGGATCGACCTCCGCGATACAGCGGCGGATATGGGCGGTAACAGCCGCAATATCGGCTCCGGGCGTCATCCGCACATAGACCACATGAGGCAGGTGCCAGTAATTTTCCTGCTGGATTTTCTTCGGAAGAAGATAGAAACAGAAGGGCGATACACCGTATTGCAGGGGCTTGAAGTTGAAATCGGCACAGAAACCTACAATTTGCTCGTCGGGCGACACGAAACCGTTGATACGGTCGCCGACCTGCATTTCAAATTCCCGCCGCGCCGCTTCGTTGAAAATCATCGTTCCGAGTTCCTTGTCGAAGTCGCTCTCCAGGAAATCGCGTCCGTCGGTAATCGGGATACCCATCACGCGCAAGAAATCAGGTTGTACGACATAACTCTGGAAAGCGACCTGACGGCCCTTGAACTCCCGGCCCCAGCCCATACGCCCGACCGACACCAAACGACTCGTAGCTCCCGTAACATCCTTTACCTGAGGGTCGGATAGAAGTTTCTGCCGAAGGGCGTCATAACTTACCGCCCCACGTTCGGAAAGCCGCACGGCGAGGAGGTTTTCCTTGTCGAAACCCATGTCATAGTGCATCATGTAGTCGTGTTGCAGGCGAATGAAACTGGTCGCGATGATCAGCCCGATGGAGATGAAGAACTGCACGCCCAGCAGCAGCGTACGCAGCCGGCGGCCGCTGCGGGTTCCGCCGAAGGATCCCTTGACGACCAGCGCCGGGGCGAACGACGTGATATACCACGCCGGATAGAGGCTGGCGGCGAGCGCCATGACGAAAGCTACAACGGCTACCAGCCCCACGACTTCCAAATTCTGCGACAGCGCCAGCGATGCGGAAATGTAGCTGGCGAATTCGGTGCCCTGCAAGGCAAAGGAAACGTACCAGGCCGCCAGCAAAGCGATCAGGACGAGCCCGAACGCCTCGAAAACGAAATTGAAGCGCAGCGACGACGCGGGAGCGCCGAAAACCTTGAACGTATTGACGGTACGGATGCGCACCGGCACCAGTGCGAAGAAAAAGTTGACGAAGTTGATGAAAGCCAGCACGATAACCAACACGGCAATACCCAGCAGGGTATAGGTCGTGACGACAGACCCCTGCCGGCAGGGCGCCTGTGAATCCGACTCGAAATAGAGATCCGATACCGGAGAAAGGCGCACGCCGTAGATACCCGATTCGTCGTCGTCATCTGCGGCGTCCCCGGCCGCCGCACGTTTCTCGGCCGCCTCGCGCTGCATCTCCTGGTTCACGTTCGTCCACTGGCGCGCAAACTCGTCGGGATCGGCACCGGGCCTGAATTTGACGAAATAATTGAAACTCCACTCCGAAGTGGTATAAAGGTTCGTTTCGCCCAGATTTTTCACCACCTCGCACTCTCCCAGCAACGAATTGTCCGGAAAGTCTTCGAAAACCGCCACGACTTCCATCGCCCCGTCGGGCTGGGGTTCGTCGGTGTCGACCCATATGAGGCTGCCCACGCCGACCCGCATCCGTTCGGCCGCCTCGCGGGAAACGATGACGCTCTTCGGTTTTCCGATGTCATGCACATCGCCCTCGACCGAACGGAAAGCGAAAACATCGAGGAAAGGCAGCGATACCGAACCGCAGGAAGCAGAAAATTTATTATACCCGAACGAAGGCTCGTTGCTCGTCCAACAGGTTCCGGAGCCGAAACCGCCCCACATGCAGCCCCCGACTTCGACCCCCGCCGTCGAAGCGATGACACGCTCGGGCACCGGCCGGTTAAGCCACGACGACCATTTCCCGGGCTCGTACCAGTCCTCGTTCTCCACGAGATAAATACGGTCGGCTTCGTGCAGCGAGCGGTTGTAACCCAGCTCCCACCAGACCTGCGTCATGATGACGTAGAACGCGGTAAATGCCAGCGTCAGGCCTATGACGTTCAGCAGCGACGAGATTTTGTAGCGCCGCAGCGTAGTCAGAAAATTACGAAATGCGATCTTCATAACACACTATTCGGTTTTAATCATGTTAATCGGGTTGGCATTGGCGATGCGCCACGTGCGGACGAGCTGCACGGCACATACGATCAACAGCACCACTGCCCCGCACAGGGCGAAGAGCCACCAGCGGAGCGCCACACGCTCGACGAAGTTGCTGACCAGCAGGTCTGCACCCCAGCGGCTTACGGCGGCCCCGACGACCACGGACGGAACGGCGATCCACAGCACGTCGCGCGCCAACAGGCGCAGCACGTCGGCCGTCGAAGCCCCGTTGACCTTGCGCAGGGCGATCTCCTTGCTGCGACGGCGCATCTCGTCGCCCAGGTAACCCACAAGCCCCATCAGGGCGATGAGCAACGTGATGCCGCTGACCGTGAAGACGATGTTGCGGAAACTGCGTATCTCGGAAAGGGTATCGCCCAGCAGATCGTCGTAGACCGTAAGCACGTGGTTGTTGTCCGAAGGGTATTCCTCGATCTTGCGCTGCACGGTGGCCAGCGCCTCGGGCGACATTTCGCGCAGGCGGATCATCAGGTACCACCTGAGTTTGATCTCCAGCGTATACCGGGGAAACGAAGTATAATAATTCAGCGGATGTATCACGATCGGGTCAACCTGTCCCGTGGCGATAACCGTACGGAAATCCTTCACGACGCCGACGATGGTATAAAGGCGCGCATCGGCGCTGTCCTCATCGATGATTTGGCGCCCTACGGCTTCCCGGGGCGTCCAGCCGCGCAGGCGGACGTAGGTTTCGTTGACAATGACCTCGAACGGGTTGCTCTGCGGAACGAAATTGCGGCCGGCGGCAATCTGCATGCCCATCGCGGGCATATAGGCTTCGTTGCAGAGTGTATAACGGCACGAAAACAGGAGTTCCTTGCTCTTCTCATCGTAGCAGGGCTGGCCCGAATAACCCCAGATGGGCACATCCTCGGAAGCGCCCGCTGCCTCGACCTCGGGAAGGGCGGCCACGGCGTCGCAGATGGGGGCCATGCCCGGAAGCGGCGTCTTGAGCCGGGTATAGACAATGCGGTCGTGCACGAATCCGAAGTCGCCGTTGCGGAGTTTGTCGAACTGCAGCACGGAAAGCAGCAGGAGCGTAAGGGTGAACGTACAACTGACAATTTCGACGACGAGCAAAACCTGCTTCCAGCGGCGGCGGTTGTCCGTCGCACCGCGAAACGCCAATGTCACGGGAATCGAGGTGAAAATCCGCGCCGGGACGAGCGCCGCGAGGGCGAATGCGGCGAGGATGACGATCAGCGGCACCCAGATGCGTTTCAGGGCGAAAAGATCGGCCATCGGCGTACCAGTAATCTCCCGTACCTGATCCTGCAGGGCCCACAGCAGGAAAGCGGCCACGACGACCGAAGCGAGGGTCAGCACGGCGGTTTCGGAGCAGAAGATGCGGAAAATGTCCGAACGCCGGGCGCCGCCGACCTTGAGCATGGCGATGGTCTTCGAGCGGCTGACCAGCGTCGAAATAGATATGAGTACGTAGTTCATCGCCGCAACGAAAAGCGTGAGGGCCGCAAGCGCCATCAGCACCCACGAAATCAGCTCGACAGAAGAATCGACGCGTGACGATTCGGTGATCGGAAAGAAATACCACTTCATGCCCCACTCTTCCATCATGCCCCGCAGCTCGTGGCGGTCGATGAATGTTTCCGCCTGCGCCTCGACCTGGCCGATCTGCACGCCCTCGCGCAATTTGACATAGCTGGCGAACGAGTCGCCGCCCCGCCACGACGTGTTCATCGTCCGGCGGGCATATTCGAACGAACGAAGCATGTTGAATTTCCCGAGGTGCTGGTTGGGATCGGGATCGCGGAAGACACCCGAAACGGTCAGCGAATCGGTGCCTTTCAGCAACAACAGTTCCCCGACGGGATCTTTCTTCCCGAAGATGGTGCGGGCGGCCGATTCCGAAATCATCACCTGGTTCTCCTGCGCAAGCGCCCGGTGCGGATCGCCCTGGAGCACATCGAAGCCCAGCACGTCGAAAAACATCGTATCGGCCAGAATATATTGCATCGGAAACGAATTGTCCCCGCGTACCACATCGTCGGATGTCGTTCCCCAAAGGCGCGTCGCGGCCTCGATCTGCGGAATCTCTTCGGCCAGCGCCGGGGCGATCGGCGCCTGGAGCGACGAGGAATACCCCGTCATCTGCGGTGCATTGTAATGTACCCACAACTGGTAGATGCGGTCACCGTCGCGGAAACAACGGTCGGACGTGAGGTTATAATTGGCATAGGAGAAAATCAGCAGGCCCACGGCCAATCCCAGCGAGAGCGAAATGACGCGGGCAACGGTACCGCCTCGCAATTTGCGCAGGTAACGTAATGCGAAGAGAAAATTTTTCATACCGGGTATCTTTTTTAGTTTTTAATCGAGTCGACCGGGTTGGAATCGGCCGCACGGCTGCTCTGCCAGAAGACGGCAACGAATGCCACCACGGCGGCAAAAGCCCCCGAGGCCAGGAAAATGAGGGGAGAGAGCGAAATCCGGACGCTGTAATCCTGCAGCCAGCGTTCGAGCAGGTACCACGCCACGGGCACGGCGATGACGAACGCTGCGCCGACCAGCCGCATGAAGTTGCCCACCAGGCGCGTGAGCACCTCACCGCGCGTCGAGCCGAAGACCTTGCGGACGGCGACCTCCTGCTCCTTTTGCTGGATGTAGTAAGTCGACATGGCCACCAGACCGAGCGCCGAGATCAGGATCGCCACGAGCGTGAAGATACCGACGATGTGCAGGATGCGCCGCTGCTGGGCATAGTCGGCTTCGATTTCCTGCTCGATATACTCCGCCCCGGTAAAGACCGCACCGTCGGAAATACGTTCGAATACCGATTTGACCGTATTGTAGGCCGCGGTTTTGTCCCCGTGGATTTTGACCAGGATATTCCAGGGATACGCCTTTTTCAGGAATTCCTCCGGCGAGTCATAATATTTCAGCAGCACGGGTTGCAGTTCGTCGAGCGCCGAACCGAGTTGGAAATCGCGGTAGACACCGGCGATATCGTAGTTGTAGGTGTAATTTTCACCGACCTTGAAATTGGTCGCGTCTTCCGCGATACCCAACGCCTGCAAGGCATACTGGTTGACGAACAAGGCATTGTTTCCGTCCTCGCGTGTGGCGAGGTGGTTGTCGCGCAGCCGCTCCAGCCCCAGTATCCGGAAATAGGTCGAATCGCCGATGAATATCTGAAATCCGATCATCCGGTCAGGGCCATACTGCATCGTATTGTTGTTGCCCCGGTCGTGGGGCGTACCGCAGCCCAGGGCGACGGCCTCGACGCAGGGTTCGCGCAGCAACTCTTCGCGGAACTGTGCGATCTGAGGTTTTCCGGTAAAGATCTCGGTCGAGACATCGAGTATGTCGGCCGTATTATATCCCATCGGCGCAGAAATCAGGTGGCGGATCTGCAGGCCAATGGTCAGCGAGGTGGCGATCAGGACAATGGTAATGACGTTCTGGATCGTGATAAGCACCTTGCTGTAAAACATCTTGGTGCGGTGGCGGAACGATCCCCGGACGATGTCCACGGGTTTGTAGCGCGACACCATCATCGCCGGGATAAAGCCCGCAACGACGCCCAGCACCACGATAAACGCGGCATAGCAAGCCACGACGGCAGGCGTCATATCCTGCCAGACGCCGATTTTCGACCCCAGCAGCCGCGAAGCGCCGGGCTCCACCGCGGCTGCCAGGAAAAACGCGATGACGAACGCCACAACACACAGGAATGTCGATTCGAGGATCAGTTTGAGGATGATTTCGCCGCGCGAGGCGCCCAGCAGCCGGCGGGCGGCCATCTCCTTGGCGCGAAACCCGGTCTGGGCAACCGTCAGGTTGATATAATTCATCACGGCGAAGAGCAGGATGACGGCGCCCACACCGAAAAGGATCATCACGAAGGGCCAACTGCCGTAGTTGAACCCCCCATCATTATTCTGGGATAAAAAATAGACATCGCGCAAAGGCGTAAGGGTCACATGCTGATAGACATTGCCCTTGTAGATCCAGTATATCTCTTTGAAATAATCAAGCATATCGGGTATCTTGGCCGTCAGGTCGGCACCGGGACGCGCCAGGATGAAAGTCGTCACGGCACCGGAATTACTCATATGCTCGTCATTGGCCGAATTGATATCGCAGAGGCGCTCGGCCCGCATGATGATGTCCATATTGGGAATCACCGAGCGGTCGATATCCCGCACCACGCCGCTCACAACGTACGACTTCTCCTCGTCGGGGAAGCGGATCACCTGCCCCATCGGGTTGAACGTGCCGAAAACCTTGCGGGCGAACGACTCGGAAAGCACCACGTTGTCGCGCGAGGCGAGCACCTGTTCGCGGTCGCCGTCCAGAAGCTGATAATCGAAAATCCGGAAGAAGGTCGTATCGGCAAAAAGGATCGTGGCCGAATACTTCTGCAGACCGACTTCGACGGGCTGCGTGGCGTCGGTGGACTGTCCCGACACTGCGACGGCGCAGGTCGATTCGATCTCGGGATAACGGTCGCGCAGGTATTTCTGCAGGTAATAACCGCTCGTAATGCGCTCCTCGTTGCCGATGACATAAATGCGGTCGGCCTTGGCGTGGTAGTCGTCGCACGTAAGTTGCCGAAGGGTGTAGTCGGCGATCAGGATCACGAACATCAGCGAGACGGACAACCCGAAGATATTGATGGCCGCATAGAGCTTGTTGCGCCCCAGGAAGTTGAAAAACGAGCGGAAATTGAGTTGACGGAACATATTATTCGGTTTTGACGGGTGCGGAGAAATTTCAGCGGAAAATTATTTATTGAGGATCAGCACGTCGTTCGAGCCGTAATTCTCATAGCCCGAAACGATGACCCGCTCGCCCGGCTCCAGCCCGTCGAGCACCTCGTAATACTGCGGGTTCTGGCGGCCGATGCGGATGGGGCGTTTGTAAGCCTTGTCGCCCTCGGGTGCAAGGACATAGATCCATGCGCCGCCCGTAGTCTGGTAGAACGACCCGCGGGGGATGATGACCGCCTCGGTAGGCTGCCCCAGTTCGAGGTGCAGGTAGTAGGTCTGGCCGCTGCGTATGTTCTCGGGATGGTCGCCCAGGAAGGTGAAGTCGGCTCGGAACTGGCCGCTGCGCACCTCGGGATAGACTTTGCGCAGGCGCACCTTGTAGTCGGTGCCCTGACGGTCGAAGGTGGCTTCGAGACCGGCACGCACACGGTCGATGTAGCTCTCGTCGATCTGTGCCTCGACCTTGTAGTCCGACAGGTCGTTGATCTGCCCGATCTTCTGCCCCGTGGAGACCGACTGCCCGAGCACGATGTCCAGCAGGCCGACTTCGCCGTCGATCGGCGACTTGACGTTCAGGTTGCCGATGCGCTCGCGGATGAGCTGCATGTTGCGCTTCATGTTGTCGAGGTTCTCCTCCATCTGCTCGATCTGCACCGAACGGTAGAGCGAATCCTGCACCTGCCGCTCGATGTTCAGCTCGCGTTTCTTTTCGGCCAGTTCGTAGTCCTCCTTCGACTGCAACCACTCCTCGCGGGCGATCAGGGCGTTCCTGTAAAGCTCCTCGTTCTGCTGCCAGGCCCGCTTCTTGCGCGACACGTCGAGATCCAGCTGCGCCTTGTCCTGCCGCAGCGAGAGTTTCTCCTGCTCCATCGAGATCAGCGTATTGCGCAGGATGTTCTGCTTTTCGGCCAGCTCGGCCTCGCTGTTCAAGATTTCGAGCGTGAGCGACGTGTTGCTCAGCACGACCAGCACATCGCCCTTTTTGACGGAGGTACCCTCCTCGACCACAAGCCGCTCGACGATGCCCGCTTCGAGGGGACTGAGCTGCACGGTGGTGATGGGCTGCACCTGCCCGGTGACGCGGATATAGTCGTTGAATTCACCGCGCACGACCTGCCCGACGGAAATCGTACGGGCATCGACGCGCAGCGTCGAGGAGTTGTCGCGCAACAGGAGCCACAACACGAAGACGAGGAACAGCGCCCCGGCCAGATAGGGGATGCCTTTTTTGGTAAACAGGGCGCGGATGCCCTTTTTCTTTTCGATACGGATGTCCATGTTATTTTCTGTTTTTCGTTAGCGGATCAGGGGCGCACCGTTGTAATACTCGACCAGGCGCGTTTTGATAATGTATTGCAACCGTGCGCGCAACCGTTCGGAGCGGGCCTGCAACAGGTTGTTGGCGGCGGTCTGAAGGTCGAGCGCCGAAACCAGGCCCCGGTCGTACTTGCCGGCGACGGCGTTGTAGGCCAACTCGGAGGCCGCGCTTTTTTTGCTGGCCTGCACGAACTCCTTGCCGTAGCCGAGCATCTGCTGGTAGTTTTGGGCGATTTCGCTTTGCAGGGCGCGCAACGTCTGATCGCGCTGCTGCTCGGCGATCCGCCAGTTGTTGCGGGCGCGGTTCGTCCTCGTGCGGCGCGAAAGCCCCCCGAAGATGGGGATGTTGAGCTGGGCGGAAAAGTAGTAACCGCGGTTATCACGGAACTGGCTCCTGAACGGCTCGTACAACGAATGGTCGTCGAGGCTCATGAAGAAATTGGTCGAGTATCCGCCGCCGACATAGACCGACGGGAAAAAGCCGCCCCGGGCGACCGAATACTGGAGCTTCGACTGCCGCACGTTATAACCGGCGCTGCGGGCTTTGGGATTGTTGTCGAGGGCATAGGCGACCACATCGGAGAAGGACGCCGTGCCGACCGGGGTCTCGATGGCGAGAGCCGTCTCGATCCCCAGGGGACGGTCGGGCGGATAATTCATCGTTTCGGCAAGCGTGATCCTGGCCAGTTCGAGGTTGTTTTCCTGCTGCGTGAGCAGGTAGTCGTCCGAAGCGCACTGCGCCTCCTGCTCGGCCACGTCGGCAGCGCTCTTGAGCCCCAGTTCGAGCAGCTTGCGGCTCTTGGCGAGGTTGCCGGTGCTGGTTTCCAGCTGTTCACGGGCAAGGCGCACGCTTTCGGTGTAATAGACGACGTCGAAATAGGCCTGCATGGTATTGAGCGCCACCTCGTCCTTGACCCGCTGCAACTCCTCGACGCCCATCAGGCGCATCACCTTCGCGGCACGGATGGCATTGATCCCCGTAAAACCTGCGAAAACAGGCATTTGCCCCGAAACGCCGTAGTTGTTGGAAAGGTTCGAAACGTCGGTATAGGTATTGGTCTCGGGGTCGACCGAACGGCCGAAACTGGTCGTGGCGCTGACCGATCCGCTGACCGAGGGTACGAGCGCCGCCACGGATTCGATATAGTCCTGGCGGTAGTTGCGGTTGGTGTAATCCTGCTGCCGCACGACGGGACTGTGTTCGACGGCATAGGCCATGCACTCGTCGAGGGTCATACGCACGACGGGCTCGGCCGCATTCGGGGCGGGGTCGGACAGAGAATCCACGGCGGGATCCGCGACGATGACGGTTTCCGTTGCCGCAATATCTGCGGCCGAAGCCCCCACGGGAGCAACGGGCGCAGCATCCGGCTGCACAGAGGCGGCGGGCAGGGATATCTGCGCTGCGGCGAGTGTCCAAAAAATTGACAGAATAAGGAGTAATAACAGTCGTTTCATCCTTGATTTGCGGGTATTGTTCGTTTAGGACTTCGTGGAGCCAACCCCGTGCCAAAGAAACTAAATAACTGTATTACAAATTAATACATCATACGCACAACAGACAAAGTGTAAAAAAATTTTACACCCTTGTAAATTTTGTGGACACAAAGGGACGATTTCACGATTTTAACGCTAATTTTACCGCAAAACAATCCGAAAACACCATGGCAAAAGAGGGAACGTTACTGATCGTGGACGACAACCGCAGCATCCTGGCGGCGTTGCGCCTGCTGCTGGAAAAATATTTCGCACGGGTGCTGACCCTCCCCACCCCCAACCGGCTGGCGACGACCCTGCGCGAGGAACAGATCGACGTGATACTGCTCGACATGAATTTCACGGCGGGCATCAACACCGGCAACGAAGGCATCTACTGGCTGAGCGAGATCCACGCCCGCAGGCCGGATATCAAAGTCGTGCTTTTCACGGCATACGCCGATATCGACCTGGCCGTGAGGGCAATGCGCGACGGTGCGGTGGACTTCGTCGTCAAACCGTGGGACAACGACCGGCTGGTGGCTTCGCTGCGCAACGCCTACAACCTGGCGCGGTCGGCCCGCGAGGTGAAGCAGCTCAAGGAGATCAAGCGCGAGCTGGCCTCGGAGCAGCCGATGTTCTGGGGCGAAAGCCCCGCCATGGCGCGCATCCGCGAGATCGTGGAAAAGGTTGCGGCCACGGACGCCAACATCCTGATCACGGGGGAGAACGGCACCGGCAAGGAGATGCTGGCACGCGAGATACACAACCGCTCGGCGCGCAGCGGCGAACTGATGGTCTCGGTGGATATGGGAGCCGTACCTGAAACGCTCTTCGAGAGCGAACTGTTCGGCCATGTCAGGGGAGCCTTCACCGACGCCCGGGCCGACCGCGCCGGGAAATTCGAGGTCGCCGACCACGGCACGCTTTTCCTCGACGAGATCGGCAACCTGCCGCCCCACCTGCAATCGAAGCTGCTGACGGCCATCCAGGGCGGGCGTATCTTCCGCGTGGGCAGCAACACGCCCGTAGCGGTGGACATCCGCCTCATCTGCGCCACGAACCGCGACCTGTTCGGAATGGTAGCGCGGGGGGGGGAGTTTCGCGAAGACCTGCTCTACCGCATCAACACGATCCATATAGACCTGCCGCCCCTGCGGCAGCGCCGCGAAGACATCCTGCCGCTGGCGGAAATGTTCCTCAAACGCTACGCCACGAAGTACAACAAACCGATCGAGGGTTTCGACCAGGCGGCGGTACGCGAAATGGACGAATACCCTTGGGCGGGTAACATCCGCGAATTGCAGCATACCGTCGAAAAAGCCGTCATCATGAGCGACGGAAGGCGGATTACCCCCGCAACACTGCTGCTGCGGCCGGCTCCGGAAGTAGTGCAGGCCCCGGCATTCTCGACGCTCGAAGAGATGGAGCGCGGCATGATCGGGCAGGCGATAGCGCGTTACGCAGGCAACCTTACCGAGGTGGCGCGGCAGCTGGGCATCACGCGCCAGACACTCTACAACAAGATCAAACGCTACGGGTTATGAAACGCGAAGGAATAGCCTACGGCCCCGTAATCGGGTACACGGCGTTGCTCATCGCCGCTTCGGGAGCACTCGGATGGGTGGTAACAGGGTCATGGTACCCGCTGGCGATCCTGCTCGTCCCGGTGATCGGGATCGCGGCATACCGCCTCATAGGGCTTTACAGCGATTCGATACGCCGTGTAACCTTCATGTTCAACGCCATCGACAACGACGACTTCACGTTCCGCTTCCATGAAGACCCGTCGAAAGTGGACAACGGCATGCTCAACGCCGCCCTGAACCGTATCAAGGAGATCCTGGTGCGCGCCAAGGTACGCGCCGAAGAGCGGGAACGCTACTACCAGCTGATCATGGAGTATGCACGCACGGGGCTAATCACCATCAACGACGCGGGAAGCGTCTACCAGGCCAACGGCGAGGCGCTGCGCATCTTCGGGTTGCCGCGCATAACCCACATCCAGCAACTGGAACTGCCCGCTCCCGAGGCATACCGGGTACTGACGAAGATCCGACCGGGAGAAAAGCACCATGTGTCGTGCGTGACCGAAACGGGCGAAATGAGCCTCTCGCTGGGGTGTTCGGAGATCGTACTCGAAAAACGCCGGCTGCGCGTGGTGGTCATAAGCGACATCAACAGCGAACTGAGCGAGATGCAGATCGAATCGTGGAGCAAGCTGACGCGCATCCTGACGCATGAGATCATGAACTCGCTCGCACCGATCACCTCCCTGAGCGACACACTGCTGCATATCGACCGGACGATGAACGCCGACGTAGCCCGTGGGCTGGATACGATCTCGGCCACGAGCCGGCGGCTGATGGCCTTCGTCGAGAATTTCCGCCGATTCACGAAGATCCCGGTGCCACAGAAGGCACCCTTCGAGGTGCGGGAACTGCTGGAGCACGCCATGACGCTGATCGCTGCGGAAGGCATCCGCATCCGGCTCGACGTCGAACCGGCAGACACGATGATCTATGCCGACCAGATGTTGGTCGGACAAGTGGTGGTGAACCTGCTCAAGAATGCCCGCGAAGCGGTAGGGACACGGCGAGACGCCTGCATCGAAGTCACATCGCGCATAGACCCGCAGGAAAACGTGGTTATCGAGATTAGCAACAACGGCGGGGCAATCCCCGCCGAAGTAACCGAAAATATCTTCACGCCTTTCTTCACGACCAAGCCCGACGGATCGGGCATCGGCCTGAGCGTCTCGCGCCGCATCATGCAACTGCACAAGGGTTCGCTGCGCCTGACGGCCAACACGGACAACCGGGTAACCTTCACGCTCCTGTTCGGATAGGTGCCTGCAATACGCCTCGTATTGCCGTCCCGGGGGACTTCCAGTTCACGGAACCATCAGGAAACTGCGCCCGCCTAAACGAAGTGCGGACGGGATCGGCATTCCTCCGGAACGGGCAGCAACACCCTACCGCGGCAGGGGCATCGAGATCGTCCGCGCATCGAGGAACGCATCGGGGAAGGATCCGTTGTTCCAGGCCTGACCGTTCGAGATGGTGAAATGGCGTCCCAGACGCAACGTATTGTTGTCGATCACCGTAACACGTGACGGCAGGTTTTCCTTCTGGATCACTACCACCGAAGTCATCGTAACCGAAGGCTTGACCTTCATCTTTCCCTCGGCACGGTAATCGGGTTTCCAGGGCGACAAATGCGCCAGCGAGTCGGGAAGCTCGAACTTGTTACGGAGCGAATCGGGAAGCTCATACTTCCCCGAGCGGGGCGAATCGGGTTTTTTCAGCCCGAACTTATTGGGTTCCTGCGCCGAAATCGCAAGGGCCGCAAGCAGGGCGGCCGCCAGAATAAACATCCTTTTCATAACTATCCCTCCTATCTTTTATTTGGTCTCTCCAAAATTACAATTCCCTTAGAACACTTCCCGCAGGATCCGCACCGACTGCACCGCGCTGATGGCATCGAGGTGATAGCCGAAATAGACCAGCACGGCATTGAGAAACTCGACGCGCTGCGTGCGGTTGAGGCCGATTTCGGCCAGGCAACGCACGTCGCACTCCATCATATCGCGCAGAATACGCGTACATTCCTGTGTCATAAAACTAACGTGCTGCGGCCGAGTTTTGGTATAAAGTCCCTCTCGGATATCGAACCAATCGCCGGCCGAGTAGTCGTTGCCCGGGCAAAAACCCAGGAAACGGCTCAGGTTGGCCAGGAACCAGAGGTGAAAATTGGCCACCCCCTCGTCCATCGAATCGAGCGCCCCGACACAGTTCCACACAAAATCGAAAAGCGCCTGGTTGGGTTCGTCGTATTCCCTGACGAGGCGGTACAAAACCTCTGCCATGAAGAGCGCCATGGTCGATTTGCGCACGTCGAACGGCAGGCTTTGCAGTACGAAGCCGCCCTGCACCTCCTTGAAACGGTGCATCTGCTGACGCGACGATTCGAGCCCTTCGAACTCGACCGGGAACATCGGCTGGAAAAGTGCCAGCTTCGAGCCCCGCCCGTTGCGGCTGCGGACGCCCTGTACCATGTAGCTGCGGCGCCCCCCGGTGTCGGTCAGCAGATAGACGACCATCGACGAGTCGCCGTATTTGAGCGTATGGAGAACGACTCCGCGCCCTTTGTACGTCTTCACCTACCCTTTGCGCACGTGAACCATCATCCACCCGTCCCTGGCAACGGTCGCCACCGGGCGCAGGCCCAGTTCCCCGGCACAGGCGACTATCGCCGGGACGTCCTGTTCCAGGAAACCGCTCATCACCAGGTCGCCGCCCGGCTCCAGCGCTGCGGCATAGGCCGGCATGTCGGCCGTGAGGATATTGCGGTTGATATTGGCCAGGATAAAGCCGTAATGCCGTCCGGCGATGCGGCGCACGTCGCCCAGCATCGGTTCGATGCGGTCGGCGACGCCGTTCGAAGCGATGTTCTCGCGGCAGTTGGCGTCGGCCCAGTCGTCGATGTCGACCGCATCGACATGGGCGGCATCGCATTTGGCGGCGACGATCGACAGCACACCCGTACCGCTGCCCATATCGAGCCCGCGGCGGCCTGCGACACCCAGGTCGAGCACGGCACGCGACACGAGCCAGGTGGTCGCGTGGTGCCCCGTGCCGAACGACATCTTGGGCATGACGACCACCTCCATCACCCCTGCGGGGGCAGGCTCATGGAACGGTGCCCGAATCAGCAGGCGCCCTTCGACGTCCACAGGCGGGAAATTGCTCTCCCAGACGGCGTTCCAGTTCTGCGTCTCGATGGCGATATAGCGTCCCTGCACGCCGTAATGCGCCAGCAAGGCGTCGACCTCACCCTTACAGTCAGCCAGCTGCTCCTGAGGGATATAGGCCTTGAGCGTCCCCGCATCGGCCTCGAAACTCTCGAAGGGATAGTCGGCCAGCTCGGCGGTCAGGATCTCGGCCTGCAGGTCGTCCGAAAAGGCAATATTCAAGGATATATAGTTCATATTATGTAAAATTTACGTATCTTCGCCCGTACAAAGTTAACGATAATCTCGGAAATAAGGCAGGAAAAGGATGGCAGAAAACACGAAAAAGTGGGAAGAGACGGGACGACGTTACCGTACTTATATCAAACTCGAAAAACGTCTCTCGGAGAATACCGTCGAATCGTATATGCGCGACCTGCGCCAATTCGCCCATTTCATCCTGCGCCAATACGACGTGACGCCCCGCAAGGTCGAGCGGACGATGATCGAACGCTACATGGGCTGGCTTTTCGAGCGCGGCCGCGAAAAGACCTCACAGGCCCGCTGCCTGTGCGGCATCCGCAGCTTCTTCAACTTCCTGCTCATAAGCGACCAAATCGAGGTGTCGCCCGCCGAATTCGTCGACACCCCGAAATTCGGGAGGCACCTGCCCGACGTCCTCACCACCGCAGAGATCGACCGCATCATCGCCACCGTGGACATGCGTACGACCAAGGGTATACGCGACAGCGCCATGCTCGAAGTGCTCTATTCGTGCGGGCTGCGCGTCTCGGAGCTCACCTCGCTACGGCTTTCCGACCTCTTTTTCGGGGAGGGCTACATCCGCGTCATCGGCAAGGGCGACAAACAGCGGCTGGTGCCGATCAGCACCGTCGCACGCGACAAGATACAGCGCTATCTCGAAGAGCGCCGCAGCGCACGTTCGGGCGAAGAGGTCGTATTTCTCAACAACCGGGGCGGGCAACTTACGCGCGTGATGGTCTTCACAATCCTGAAGCAGGCCGCCCGATGCGCCGGCATCGACAAACACATCAGCCCGCATACGTTCCGGCACTCGTTCGCCACGCACCTGCTCGAAGGGGGCGCCAGTATCCGGCAGGTACAGGAGATGCTCGGACACGAAAGCATCCTCACCACCGAAATCTATACGCACCTCGACAGCGACCACCTGCGCCATACGCTCGAAGAGCACCTCGGGATATAGGGGAGCCGGGGCCCCGAGGACGAAGAAATGTGCCCCGCATGAAAAGTCCGTAAAAATGCAGTTCAAACCGCATTTCCAAGCATAAATATACTTTTTGTGCATATATGCGGACTGTTTTCCGGATAAGATGGCTTAATTTTGTACGGATTTGAAATACAATTTTAACCTAATAATAACCCGAAGTATGAAGAAAAACATTCTCCTGACCGCTGCCGCCCTGGTGACGACCCTTGCCGGCGTAGCGCAATGGCAACCCGCGGGCGACCGTATCCGCACCCAGTGGGGCGAAAAGCTCGATCCGCAGCACGTATTGCCCGAATACCCGCGTCCGCAGATGGTACGCGGCGAATGGCAAAACCTCAACGGCCTGTGGGACTATGCGATCCTGCCCATAGGACAGACCCCCGACAAATTCCAGGGACAGATCCTCGTGCCGTTCGCCGTGGAGTCGAGCCTCTCGGGCGTAGGGAAAAGCCTGGGTAAGGATAACGAACTCTGGTACAACCACAGCTTCACGGTACCCGCGAAATGGAACGGCAAACGCGTGCTGCTGCACTTCGGCGCCGTAGACTGGAAAGCCGACGTCTGGGTGAACGGCGTCAGCGTAGGCAGCCACACGGGCGGCTATACGCCGTTCGAGTTCGACATCACGTCGGCCCTGAAAAAGGGTGCCAACGACATCCGGGTTCGCGTATGGGATCCGACCGACGACGGCTACCAGCCGCGCGGCAAGCAGGTGAACCGCCCCGAGGGCATCTGGTACACCCCCGTGAGCGGCATCTGGCAGACGGTATGGCTCGAAGCAGTGCCCCAGCAATATATCAAGCAGGTGAAGACAACGCCCGACCTCGACCGCAAGTCGTTCCGCATCGAGGTTCCTGTTTGCGGCGCACAGCCCGAAGACCGCATCGAAGTGGCGCTTTTCGACGGCGACACGCAGGTCGCCAAGGGCAGCTCGCTCAACGGCGCCGCCGTGGAACTGTCCGTCGCCGAGCCCAAACTCTGGAGCCCCGAGTCACCGTTCCTCTACGACATGAAGGTAAGCCTGGTACGCAACGGCAAGAAAATAGACGAAGTGGAAAGTTACACGGCCATGCGTAAATTCTCGATCGGCCGCGATGCCGACGACATCGTCCGCCTGGAGCTGAACAACGAGCCGGTATTCCAGTTCGGCCCGCTGGATCAGGGCTGGTGGCCCGACGGCCTCTACACGGCCCCTTCGGACGAGGCGCTGGCATTCGACGTCATCAAGACCAAGGATCTGGGTTACAACATGATCCGCAAGCACGTAAAGGTCGAGCCCGCACGCTGGTACTACCACTGCGACAAACTCGGCATGATCGTATGGCAGGACATGCCCAGCGGCGACCGCGGCCCGCAGTGGCAGATGCACAACTATTTCACGGGCGAGGAGAAGCACCGTTCGGCAGAATCGGAGGCCAACTTCCGCAAGGAGTGGAAAGAGATCATCGACTACCTCTACTCGTCCCCCTCGATCGGCGTATGGGTTCCCTTCAACGAGTGCTGGGGACAGTTCAAGACCCAGGAAATCGTAGAGTGGACGAAGGCTTACGATCCTTCGCGCCTGGTCAACCCCGCCAGCGGCGGCAACCATTACCTTACGGGCGACATCCTCGACACGCACCACTACCCCAACCCGCGCCTGACGCTGCTCGATACCAACCGCGCAACGGTGCTGGGTGAGTACGGCGGCATCGGCTTCGTGATGAAGGGGCACCTCTGGGAACCCGACCGCAACTGGGGCTATATCCGTCTCAACTCGCCCAAGGAGGTGACGGACGAATACGAAAAGTATGCGGAAATGCTCTACAAGCTGATCGGCCGCGGATTCTCGGCAGGCGTATACACGCAGACTACCGACGTCGAAATGGAGGTCAACGGACTGATGACCTACGACCGCAAGGAGATGAAGGTCGAACCGGAACGTATCCGCAAGATCAACCAGAAACTCTGCAACGCACTGGGTAAATAGGCATCCGGCCTCAAAATACGAGGAGCTTCCCGACGGGGGAAGCTCCTTTTTGTTTTCATCTACCGGCGGCAAGCATCCGCACGATAACCACGCATACGGGGAGGGAAAGTATCCCGGTCAGAGGATGCGGCGGATCTGCGACGCCGGGGTCAGGCACAGCGTGCCGTAATCCAACCCTGAAATGACCGTGAGGCCGCAACGACGGCCGGGAGCTATTTCGCCGAGTGCATCCTCCATACCCAATGCCTGTGCACCGCCCCCGGCAGCCCAGGCGAGCAGTTCGGGAAGCGGGATGCCGGGGAACATACGCATTTCTTCGAAAACCGAAAGCCGGTCGTTCGAAGCCAGCGAGTCGGTTCCGAGGCAAATATTGAGGCGATTGCGGCGTAACAGCTCCACAGGGGGTTCGAGGCCGGAGATATAGCGGTTTGAACGGGGGCACAGGCACCACCATACGGGCGCCGTAAAATGGCCCATAACGATGTCTATGTCGCGCTGCGTTATGCAGCAGTCATGCACCAGGGTCACGCGGCGGTCGTGCGGCACGCAGGCCACGAGACGTTCGGCCGGGGAGCCGTAATGCAGGAAATCGCAGGAGAAACCGGCCTTCGCGTACCACTCCCACAGCGGGCCGCGGTGTTCGAAGAGCGCCGCTTCGCCGGGAGATTCCATGAAATGGATCGAAAGCGGGGCATCGCCCCGGGCAGCGATCGCACGCAGGGGGGCATCCTGCACCGAATAGAGCGAATGGGGGGTCAGCGAAGTTTGCGGATGGCGGAGCAGAGGCAGCAGGTGCTCGGCCGACGCGGCGCGCAGACCGAAAAACTCGACGAAAGTATGGTAGGCGATACGGCTGCGCGATTTTACGGCGAAAGCGGTATCCCCGTTCGAAATATCGCCTACGGCTTGGATCCCGGCCTGCCACATGGCGGCATCGGCGGCTTCGACGGCTTGTGCACGCTGTTCGGCGGAGAAGCGCTCCCGCACCTGCGACATGGCACCGGCAAACCCCGCAAAACCACACCGTTCGGGGATCGTCCCCAGCAAATAGGAGAGTTCGAGGTGGCAGTGAGCATTGACCAGCCCCGGAGCGAGCACCCCGGCATAGAACTCGGTGCCGGGACACCGGTCGGGCTCGGGACACGTCCCGACGGAGAGGATACGGCCGTCGGCCGCAACCCCGACCAGGGGATTGCGGAGCAGACCCTGCGGTGTCCAGAGCAGGTTAGAGGCTATCCGCCTGGATGGCTGCGCGGAGGAATTCATCGGCAAAGATTCGCAGGTCGAGTTGTTGCCGGTAAAGGCTGTCGACGGCAACGGACGTCGTGGGGATGTAGTCGATTTCGAGGCCGGTCACCGTCACCGAGGGACGCAGGGGCTTCTCGCGGAAATCCAGAAAATCCAAGTGCAGGCGCCGATGGGTGGTGTCGACCGTGAAACGGCGGGTGAAATTCTCCGTCCGGTTACGGCGCAGCGTCGTGGAATAGACACTGCTGCGCCCGCCGTCCCTGTTTTCGAGCCAGACGACGCCCCGCAACCCCTTCTCGTTCCGGTCGAGCGAGTCGACGAGGTATTTGAGCCGCAGTTCGTACTCGCCAGGCTGCACGTCGACGGCGATCCGCAGGCGCGCCGTATCGCGCAGTGCCCCCACACGGATCAGCGAATCGGCATAGACCGTACGTGTGAAGGTACGGCGGGCCACGTTGTCGATCGTGTCGAGCACGGCAACCTCACGGTCGTAAAATTTACCCTCGGTTTCGAGTTTCTCGATCGCCATTTCGACCACGTCGCCCAGGCGGGCACTCTTGCGCTTCGAGAAGTTGCCGATCGTATAGTAGACATCACGGGTCGTATAGCCATAGCGGGCGAAGATCGGTTCGTAGATGTTCAGCGAGTCGATATTGACCCGCTCGTCGCCGATATAGGCATTCGTGAGGAAGGCATCGTGGAAGATCTGCGCCAGCTTTTCATCGGGAATAATCTTGTGGCGGGTGCAGGCGGCGCCTGCGAGCAGCAGGAACGCGTAGAGCGATATACGGAAAATGCGTTTCATAATCAGGCATTATGTTTCACCATGCTGCGCACGGTAATGTTCGAAATAATATAGGCGACAAGGCCGAAGGCCGCCAGCACGGCAAGCAGGTCGCCCGGGCGGAATTCGACGGGATAGCTCTTGGCAAGAAGCGTTTCGGCCGGGATTTCGATCAGGCCGAAGTGCTGCTGCAAAAGACTCAGCCCGACGCCCAGCAACGCCCCGCACGCAGCGCCGAGGCCGCAGATGAGCAACCCTTCGCTGCGGAAAATAGCCCGCACGAGCGACGTGTCGGCTCCCAGCGCACGCAGGGTCACAATGTCGCGCCGCTTGTCGACGATCAGCATCGCCAACGCCCCGACGACCGAGAACGACGCGATGACCAGTACCAGCAGCGAAATGAAGAAAATACCCCATTTCTCATAGGTCATGATCCGGTAGAAGGAGGCCCGCAGTTCGTGGCGCGTGCGGACGCGGTAATCACCGCCCGTCTGCCGCGCCAGAGCCTGACGCACCTGCTCCGCATCGGCTCCCTCCCGCAGGCGGACGACGAGCCCCGAAACACGGCCGGGATGGCTGAAAAGCTCCTGTGCCAGCCGCAGCGACGCCAGGACATATGTCCGCTCCGTCTCCAGGTCGAGCGAATAAACCCCGCCGAGGGGCACCGTCCGCCGCGTATAGTTGTCGAAAGGCAGCAGCGAGGAGAACGAACCCCGGCGCACGGCGTAGACATTGACATCGGCATCGGCAAGCGAGCGGATGCCCAGCATATAAGTCATCGACTGCCCCATGACGAGTCGTTCAATATCCCCCAGGCGCACCCGGTATTCACCCGCTGAAACGACACTGTCGAGCGGAAACACCGCGGCATACGCATCGTCGACACCCCGCACCGTCGCCGTAGCCTGGCGTCCGGCATGTTCCAGCAGGGCGCTCTGTTCGAGGACGAACGAAAACGCTTCGACCCCGGGAATCCGTGCCACGGCGGCCGTGTCTATCGCGTCGGCAGGAAATGTCTGCCCCAGCCGCGCAGAGACGGTCAGGTCGGCGTCGAAGGCCGAATACATCGACTTCACGAGGCTTTCGAAACCGTTGAAGACCGAAAGCAGGATGATCATCGCAGCGACAGGCATCGCGACGGCTACCACGCTCAGTCCCGAGATCAGGTTGACGACCGAACGGGATTTGGGCGAGAAAAGGTAGCGGCGGGCGAAAAACTGCGGCAACATGACGTCGGGAAGCGGGAGCTATTCGGGCTTGTCGTGCTTGAGCGCTTCTTCGATATGCTCGATGTATTCGAGCGAATCGTCGAGGAAGAACTGCAACTCGGGCACATTCTTGACCTGGTTGCGGATCCGCTGCCCGAGGGCCCGGCGGATAAACCAGTTCTGATGCTCGATCTCCTTCATCGTCGCGGCACTCCGGTCGAAGGGGAAGATGCTGACGTAGACCTTGGCATAGCCGAAATCGGGCGAGATACGCACGGCCGTGACCGTGACGAGCGCCCCGCGGACGATGCCGGCCCCCTCCTTCTGGAAGATCTCGGCCACGTCCTTCTGTATCTGTTTGGCGATTTTTTGCTGTCGTGTGGTTTCCATGGCTTGAATATTTATAATCCGTATTTGAAGACTTCGCGGTTCTTTTCGCGTTTGGGACGCGGTTTCCAGGTCGAGAAGCCCTCCTTGTTGAAGCGGTAGCTCAACCCCACCGAAATAGTGAGGTTGTCCAGCGGCGAGCGCATGGGCGTCGTCCAGAACGGGTTTTCGGAACCGTCGATGCCGTTGTCCGCATACTTGTTGCGGTTGCGGACGACGTCCGAAAGCCCGAAGTAATAACGGGCGCGGACATTGATCTCGAAGCGGCGTATCAGAAAGGCGATACCGCCGCCGCCCGCAAGCCCGTAGCCCCAGCGGCTGTCGCGGGCCGTCTTGTAGTTGTAATCCCCCTTCCAGTCGGCCATTCCCGATGCCTTGGCACTCTCATCCTCGTAATCCGACGAAAGCTGGTAGGAAAAGGTGGCCGCAGCTTCGAGGTAAACGCGCACACGGTGGCGCAGCATATAGATATGGGGCTGCCAGACGATAGGCAACATGACCGAATTGATATGGCGCGTATAGTAACGGAAATCCTTCGGCTCCTCGACCAGCGAGGCATTGGTCGCAAAGGAGAAGCCCTGCTGCAGGAATTCGAGGTCGATACCGAAACCGCCCACGAAGCGTTGCGTACCATAGTAGCGCCAAGTAAGGCCGGCGGTATAGATACCCCACATCCCCTTCATCTCCTGTTTGGGGTCGAAGCGGGCGCTGGCCATGCCGTAACCGGCCGTAAAACCGAGCGTATGTTGCGCCGAAGCACCATGCCAGCAGCATACGGCAGCCGCGAACAACAACAGGTTTTTGAATCGTCTCTTCATCATCGCGCTATCGGAAATTATTGAACATGCCGCCCGTGGAGTTCATGCTGTTGTTCATGCGGTTATTATTCTGGTTGTTATCGTGGCTGTGACCCTTCTTCTTGGGTTCCTTGGCGCGTTTCTCGGCCTCGCGGCGCAGGCGCTGGGCCTCACGTTCCTCAAGCGTGCGCGAAAGCGACTCCATCGTCACGGGAGCGAACAGGGTGTTCATGTCGATCGAGAACTCGACCTCCCAGTTGGCTTTCGTGGCAAAGGTGTCTTCGCCTTCGTCGTTGGCATAGATTTCGGCGCGTTCGGGCTGGCGGCGTTCGACCACATTGCCCGTGTCCCACTTGCCGTTGCCGTTCTTGTCCTCGATGACACGGAACTTAATTTCACCGGCCGGGACGAAATTGAACTGCCAGTCGCCCGTGGTAACGTCGCGCTTCTCCTGTTTAAGGGCGTTGTTGCCGTCGAGCAGCTGGAGTATGTACTTCGAACTGTCGTCCTTGCCCGTGACATGGATCTTCACCGTGGCGAACTTCTCGGGGTCGAGCACCGTATACTTGCCGATGATCGAGTCGTTGGAAAATCCCGCCACATCGGTAATGGCCCCTTCGGGGATGGTGAGGGTATATTGCCCGCCGGTTTTCCAGGGCGCACGAATGTAATAGCGGCGCAGTTGCGCCGTATCGCGCACCAAACGCACGGGAATATCCTCGATGCTGTTGTCGGGATGCGTAAGCGTGAGGAGCATGGCGGCCGAATCGAGCTTCGTAAGCGGATAGTCGAAATCCATCGTCAGATGGTTCTCGGGGTTCACCTCGCCCGACAGCGGGAGTTTGTAGGCAAAGGGGTTCTCCTTCTTCGGCTCGACCCACTCCTCGCCCGCGGCCTCGGCCTTGCGGCGGTCGCGTTCGAGCTTCTCGCGCTCCTTCTCCTGCTCTTTGGTTTCGATGAACCTCCAGGCCAGCTTCAAGGGCTCGGTGACCGATTGCAGGACATTGACCGTATCGTGCTTGAAATAGGTGATCTCGCCCTTGATCGTATCGGGGAGTGCCGACGAAGGCATGTTGAACCACAGGGCGATAGTGTCGCGCCCGACGGTCTGCGGGTCGAAAATGACCCGGTCTTCGGGGATGCTGTCGAAACGGATACGCTCGATCTGCGGGTGTGCGGCCGCGAAATAGAGCATCGCCTTGTGTTGCAGGGGCCGTTCGGACTGCGAAAGCACCTGGCGCCGGAACGCCTTGTCGGTAAACATGCGCAGGTAGAGCTGCGGTTCGGCCACGACATATTGGCGGATCGAATCGTACCACATGGCGAAATCGGGTTGCTCGCGGGGGTTGTAGGTACCTTCAAGGAAGCCTACCTGGTCAGAACCGGGTTCATAAATCTGGTTGTCGTTCTTGTCCTGGACGGCATAGACGCGGTAAGCGATCGGCTTGAGGTTCTGGGCGATGAAGATACCGTTGTTCTCGGCGCGGGCGATGGCAGCCGGCTTGTACTTGAAGATCGTCGAGTCGTATTCGGCGACGTTTTCCACCGAATCGGCGGGGAAGAACCAGATGAAGCTCTTCGACACGGAGTCGGCCTTATAGCTGTCGGCCGTATAACCCGACATGACCATCGAGTCGATCTCGGGCCCCGTCGAGAAGACATAACGCATCGAGTAGAGCGGGTTGCCCTCGTTGTTGTCTCGGATAGCGCTGCCGAAGTTGAGCGAATAGGTCGTATTCGCCTCGAGCGTATCGCGCAACTGGATGACGACGCCACGGCCACGCAGCGAAACGAGCGGTTTCTTCTTCATCTGCGGCGAGGTGAAGAACTCCTTTTGCTGATCCTTGAGCTGCACGAACTCGTCGAACTCGATGTAAATCTTCTCATGGTTCACGAGCGGCCGGTTGGTCGAAAAGTTGTCGGGCGTCATGTTCACGATGACCGGGGGCAGCGAATCGCGCGGCCCACCCGTGGGGGTCATCATGCTCGCGCAACGGCTCAGGAAAGCCGAAACGAAAAGCAGCAGCACGGCGGCACGCAGCGTGCGGACGATATGTCTTTTGCGGATATCCATCGTTATCATTTAGTTGTATCCGAACCCTCCTGTTCCGGGTCGGCGTTCTTTTCATTGACCACGCGCCAGCCCTCCTCGACATAGAGGTATTCCGGGCGCCATGTGCGGAAGACGATCGGGAAGGTCACGGGCTCGCCGTCGAGGTCGACCTCCTGTTTCGAATAGGCGTAAACCTCGTTGGTCTGGTCGACCACGACCACCATCAGCGTCGGACTGCTCACTTCCATGCCGTAAGCGCCCGACTCCTCTTTCGAGGCAGTGAAATTGGGGTTGGAACGGGTTTGCGACGGGTCGTTCTTCGAGGTGATGACTCCGGCCGCGGCGTCGATGTACGAGGCGATCCTCCACGCCGTCGTATCGACGGCATAGGCATAGGCCTTGAGTTTCGAAGGCTCGGTCGTTTCGCCGCCCTCCTCGGCCTGCACCGAAGGTGCGATGTAACAATCGAGATAGGTCGGAGGCACATAGAACTGGTTGCGGAAAATCCAATTGCCGTCCTTGTATTCCGTCCCCTCCTTCCACGGCTTGAAGACGACGGAAACGTAGAGCTTGGGGAAATTCTCGGCGATCTCCTGTTGGGTATAGCCGTAAATCCTGTGCTCGGTATCGACCGCAACGACCATCACCGACGGTTTGTCGATCCGCATCGACAGCCATCCGGCAATTCCTTCCTGATCATAAGGTTCGGCCGTCACAAGCGGCACGGTCTGCTTTTCGGACGGGTTGTCCCGCCGCGTAATGATCCCGGCCAGGGCGTCTTCGTAAGAAGCGACCTCCCAAAAGACCGTGTCGGCAGCATGGGCAAAAGCCTGCGCCTTCCCCTCGGGAAGCAATTGGGCGACATCGCCCGAATTCTCCTGCACAAGCGGCTTGAGCACATAGTCCGTCCTGTACGAAACCTCCTTGAAACATCCCGCGAACAGCACGACGGCCGTGAACAACGCTATTAATCGTCCCCTTTTCAATGTTCTCTCTTTTTTAATTTTCGTTCGGGCGCAGGGCCTCGTACATCTCCTCCATAGTCTGCCCCGTGACCGGGTGGCGGCGCTGGCGCATGATTTCGCACAGCGGAGCCAGGGCGAATTCCCGCTCGGAGAGAAGCGGGTGGGGAATGGTGAGCCGCTCGCTTGCGATCACCTCGTCGTCGTAGAAGAGGATGTCGATATCGATCGACCGCGAGGTGTAGGCCACGCCCGTACGGGCTTTCTCGACCGCTTCGGCCGCGCGGTTGCGGCCCAGTTCCTGCTCGATGGCCTGCACAGCCTCAAGCACCTCGAGCGGTTGCAGATCGGTGGATACCTCTAGCGCCTGGTTCGAGAAATGCTGTTCGGCATCGAAGCCCCACGGCTTGCTCTCGTAACGATGCGAACAACGCAGCACGGCGCCCACGCGGGCGTTGATGAGTTGTTGCGCAGCCTGGAGCGTCCGTTTCACGTCGCCCGTATTGCCGCCGGTAAGAAGTACTACACGTGCCATAAGTCAGAGTCGTTTTATCATTTTGCTCACCGCAAGGGCAAAATGGGTGAATACGATCGTCGGATTGCCATTCTGCGAAATCTGCGCCAAAGCGCTTTCGATCTCGCCGATGAGCGGTTCTATGTTCTGCGATCCGATAAAAGGGGCGAATTTGGTACAGAAAGCCAGCTCCTCGCCCCAGAGGTAGCAGACTTCATTGATGCCCGCATGGAGCATGTAACTCTCGCGCAAGAGGCGCGCGGCATCCCGCAGGAAAGCACGCTGCTGCTCGCGCGAGAGCTGTGCGGCATCTTCGGCCCAGGCGACGAGTTCCAGATGCTTGTCGTTGTAGCTTAGCCGCATAAGCCCGCAGAAGAGGTCGAAATTCTCTTTCCGCAAGGCATCGCTCTCGCCGGCCACGAGGTGTTTCAGTTCCAGCAGATCGCCCCCTGCAAGACGGGCCATGTTACGGGCTTTCACCGGATCGGCGATCCCCCGCTCGCGGGCCACACGCTCCAGAACGTCGGGTGCGATGCGCGGCACGGCGACCTCCTGTGTACGCGAGAGGATCGTCGGCAACAGGCGGTCGGGCTGCTCGGAAACCAGCAGGAAAAGCGTCTTTTCCCAAGGCTCCTCCAAGATCTTGAGGATCTTATTAGCCGCCTCCTCGTTCATCGCTTCCGGGAGCCAGATCAGCATTGTCTTATAGTCGGCCTCGAAACTCTTGAACGAGAGTTTGCGGATGATTTCGTCGGCCTCACGGGCTGCGATCATGCCTTTGAGCGTCTTGCCCAGGTCGAGGCGTTCGTACCAGTCCTGCGCCGAGAAATAGCCGCCGTTTTCGGAGAAAACCGCGCGGAACAGCGGCAGGAACTCATCGCTGCGCATCACCTCGCCGGATTTCTTCCCCTGCTTGTTGACCGGGAAAACCAGGTGCAGGTCGGGGTGCGCCAACGCAGCGATCTGCCTGCAGTCGGGACACTCGCCGCACGAATCGCCGTCATGGCGATGGTGGCAGCAAAGGTATTGCACATAGGCCACGGCAAGGGCGAGGGCACCCGCACCCGCCTGCCCTGTGAAGAGTTGGGCATGGCTCACCCGCCCTGCATCGACACTCTGCACCAGATGCCGTTTCAGATCCTCCTGTCCCGTTATGTCTGCAAAACGCATATCTTCTACTCCTTTTTCTTCTTCAAACTCCGTATCGTCTGCCGGGCGGCGATAGCCAGCAGCGCCAGCACAACGAATACCAGGACGATCGTACGGCCGTTGCCGCGATCCATCGAAAGCGCAAATACACCTCCCATGAAGAGCACGAAACTCATCGCCAGCACCACGGCCTTCTCTTTCACCTTCCGTTTCATAGCCATATCATTTCCCCACCGGGTTCACACTCGCCCCGGCAAGCACGGTTCGGATATACAGGTGTCTCGGCATTGTCTATTTCCGTTTCAGCGCCGCTCTCAGCATCGCCCCGACATCGATCCGCTCGCGGCGGACGAGGTAGACGGCATAAGCCGCAAACAGCACTATATTAAACGCATAGGTTATCAATTTATTGCCGTCGAAGGCCGTTACTGCTTCGCAGGCCGCAAAGACCGCAAGCGCCACGGCCACATACTCGCCGATGCGCCCCCAGTCGTAGGGCGTCGGGTAAAACCGGCGGTTGAGCCACCAGCTCACACCCACCATCGCCGACTCGCTCGCCAGCCGGGCCCAGGCAGCCCCGTAGTATCCCCACAGCGGGATGAACCAGAAACCGAAGGCCATCATGGCGACGAGCCCGGCACCCGTAACGACGATCGCCAGCGAGGTTTTCTCCTCGCGTTTATACCAGAACGAGAGGTTGAGCCACACGCCTGTCAGCACGTTGGCCCCGAGCACGACCGGGAGGATGAAGATCCCTTCGCGGAAATCGCGGCCCACGATCAGCGCGAACAGGTCGCGGAACAGGGCGATGCCCAGGAAGATCAGCATCGAGGCCATGACATAGTATTTCAGCGCCGCGGCGTTCATCTGCACGAAATCGGACTTTTTGAAGTTTGAGAGGAAGAACGGCTCGGCGGCAAGGCGGTACATCTGGTAGAAAAGCATCATCACCACGGCGATCTTGGTGATAGCGCCGTAAACCCCCAGCTCCGCCATGGCCCCCTCGGGCACGAGGTATTTGATCAGCTGGCGGTCGATGAACTCGTTGGCCGTACCCGCCAGCCCGCCGATAAGCAATGGCAGCGAATAGGCGAAAACGGCGGCCAGCAGGGCCCAGTTGATCTTCGGCACGGTACGATCGACGGTGGCGAGGATTACCAGCCACGTCAGGGCACTGGCGACAAGGTTGGCGACGAAGACCCAACCCACGCCGAACCCGGTGGAAAAAAGCCCGGCGAGGCCGAATGCCACGGCCAGGACGACATTGAGCACGACGCCCAACGCCTTGAGTCCGACGAACAGCAACGCCCGTCCCTGCTCGCGCAGCCGTGAGAAGGGGATGCATGACCAGACGTCGAACAGGATGATGAGCCCTACCCAGACGATGTATTCGGGGTGTGCCACATAAGCCTCGCCCATCAGGTGCGAAATCCCGTCACGGAAAAAGGCGACGACGACAAAGAAAACGGCCGCGGCAAGCGAGGTGACGCCCCATGTCGTGGCGAAAAGCCTGCGTTTGGCGGCCTTCACATCACCGCCCGCCTCCTCGGCCTTGGCCGAAAAGCGGAAATAGCTCGACTCCATGCCCATCGTCAGCAGCGTGAGCGCCAGCGGGATCAGGGCGTAGATATCCGTGACGATACCATAGGTCTCCTGCCCGAAAATGCGGGTATAGTAAGGCGTGAGCAGATAGCTCAGGAACCTTACGGCAATAGTACTGATGCCGTAGACGGCAGTCTGTTTTGCAAGTTTTTCGAGCATGGACACAGCTTATAGCCTGCAAATATACGAAATTTGCGGGGAAAAGGCCACATTCTCTTTCTTTCTTAAGAAAGAAGAGAAAACCCGAGCGGGAAAGCGTGGAACGGGGAGCGCCGGAAAACGGATGCGCGAGGAGGAAAACGGAAGGGGCGAAAAGGACAGAAAAAGCGTGCCCCCGGAAACGGAAAAGGGAACCGGAGCCGAGGGGAAAGGCCGGATACCGGGATGGAACACCAGGCACGGAACGCCGGAAGCGCTACCGCATGAAGCCGCCGGGAAAGCGGTCGCACCGATTACGGAGACAGCGCTCCGGCCGGACACCAAAAATCCCGCCCCCGACAAGGGCGGGATAAATCCGCAAATCCGCGGGGTGCGGAGATTCCGCATACGGAACGGCGTGCCGTGTCGCAAACAGCCGCAGGACACGGGCCGCGCATGGAGGACGCTCCGCATGGCGGGGGAGGGCTGTCAGCTGCAGAACGTCGATTCGGCCAGTTGCATTACAGCCACTTTTTGTATTTGAAATACCAGATGGTCAGCGCCGAGCAGAAGATCATCAGGCCGATGGCAAAGATATAGCCCAGGGGGATGTTCCAGCCGTTTCCGAGCGTCAGCGTCCAGTCTAACTCGGGCATGAATTTGAAGTTCATGCCATAGATCGACGCAATGAGCGTCGCGGGCATGAAGATCACCGCGGCCACGGAGAAAATTTTGACGATCTCGTTCTGCTCGATGTTGATAAGACCCAGCGCGGCGTCCTGGATATAGTCCAGTCGCTGGAAGCTGAAATCGGCATGGTTGATCAGCGAGTTGACGTCCTTGATCATCAGCTGCAGGCGGGGGTAGATATCGTTCGGGAAGCGCTCGGAACGCAGGATGCCCGACAACACGCGCTGGCGGTCGAAGATATTCTCGCGCAGCGACATCGTGCTCTCCTGCAGGGCGCTGATGCGGTGCAGAACGGCCTTGTCGATCGAGTCCTCGGAGTTGATGTCCTTCGAGAGCGCCGCGACCTGCTTGGCGATCAGCTCCACCAGGTCGGCGTCGAAATCGATGCGCACCTCGAGCAGCGAAATGAAAAGGTGGTAGCCCGTCGAATAGCTGCGGTAGTTCATCTGAAGGCGTTTTTCCGTTTCACGGAAGGTGCGGAACTCGGCGCTGCGCACCGAAACCAGCACACCCTCGTTGGAGATGATGAACGACACGGGTTCGACGATGAACGTATCGCCCGTCGGCACGAAGAAGTTGGAGTTGGAGATGATGGCATTCTCGTTCTCCGAATATTTCGACGTGGACTCGATCTCCTCAACCTGCTGTTTGGTCTGGAGGCTGATCTCCATAAAATTCTCGACGGCCTTCTGCTCCTTAATGGTCGGCAGGAGCATGTCAATCCACAGAATGTCGTCGTAACCCAGCTCGTCGAAGAGCTTCGTATCGGCATTCCGGATAATCTTGTTGTACTGCTTGAGGTAAATTGTAATCATAAAACGCTCTCCTTCTTAAAGTTAAAAATCCTGTTCGGTAGAGAGGCGGATCGGCTGTCCGCTAAGCTCTTCAGCCGGGATTGGCCCTCGGGGTTACCTTGATACCCGAGTCCCAGAACTTTTGCAGCGCTTTATGCTTCTGATTGTCGAAAATATAGTCGATATTCTGCGTAAGGTAGGCATACGCATCGTACGGTTTGTTGTCGAAACCATGTTCGAGAATTGCTTCGTAGGTGTGCTCGATACCGAAAGTCAGCGCATGCTGCAACCCCTCCGTGAGGTCGGGGGCGGTACCCTTGCGGGCGACCCAGACGGCGAACGCAAAAGGCAGCCGCGTGGCCTTTTTCCACTCGGCGGCCAGGTCGTACGAGTATGCGAAACGTCCTTCGTGGTCGAAGACCTTGTCGCCGATCAGCAGAAAGGCGTCGCCCGGCAGGGCGTGCCCCAGCTGCGCATAATCTTCGAGCGTATAGTATTCGGGGGTGACTTTCCAGTGCTTCGCCAGCAGGTAGCCGGCCAGTTGCACCGAAGTGAGCGAATGAGCATCGAGAAATACGCGGCGCGCCTTTTCGATCGGCTCATTGCTCAGGAGCACCACCGTCCGCACGGGGCCGGCGGCTCCGATGCAGTATTCGGTCACTACCTGCGCATCCGCCAGCGACGGCACGGCTGCGGCCGGCACCAGTGCGATGTCGGCTTTGTGTTCGGCGAAATTCTTTGCACAGAGGGAAGGCGGAGACAACAGCAGTTCGGCACGGAGGTTACCTTCGTGCTCGATACCATAGATGAACGGTATCGTATTGAGATACGACACGGCCGCTATACGTGGAACTATGACCATCATCCATAAGGGTATAAAACTGTTGGTTCGATGTTGCAAAGGTAATCAAAATTCGGGAGTTTTTCCACAAATTTTAGAAAAAGTGCTTCCGCCTCTTGACAAGGGGGTATACGCCGTCGTATATTTGCCACACAATTCACACCGCACGGTGCACAGTGCACAAGTTATCGACATCAGGACAGAACTCACTGCCAGTCGTTTACGAATTGTTATTCTCGTTTTTCAACAACCTTTCAACCTGTTTATCAACAATGAATCGCACCCACCTCGAGGGTGCGGCGGAAAAGCTCACGGCACAACGGGGTTACACCTTCTACACCGGGCCGGAGGGCGACATGGGCCACACCGTGCGGAATTACCCCGCGGCATGGCTGGCACCCCCGGAACTGCACGCCGTCGAAGGGCGTACTCACGGACGGGCGACCTATGACATGACGCTGCACCTGCTCCGCCCCGGAGCACGCATCTCCCCTGCGGAGCGGCGCACGGCACTGGCCGAAATGGAGACGCAGATGCTCGAAATCTTCGCGGAGCTCTCGCTCTACGAACGCATCCTCGCCGTCGAAGGGCTCTCCGTCCGCCCGCGCTCGTTCTCGCTCACCCCGCACGGCGAAATTTCGCAAACCGCCACCGCCCGCATCGTAACGTGGTTTTAGCACGGCGTACCGTCGCCGTCCGCACGGCCGCAACCCGGCCCGGGTTACGGGCACGCAACAGAAACGCCGGCACGCTGCAGCCGGCGACGGACACCCTCCTGCAATCCGCCGCAACAACACCCCAAACATCCATCCAAATGACATTCACACAAATTCCGCCGGAGTACGCCCCGCTCAGCGGGGAACTCCGTTACACCGTCACCACGCAGGAAACCGCCACCCTCGACCTGCGCATCGCGGATGCGGGGAACGGCACGCTGATCGGCGCCAAACGCTTCGCCGGAGTCACGTCCGCCTCGTTCGATGCCGCCCCCTACCTGCGGCGCACCGTCGCGTTCGTCCCGACGACCGGAAGCACGGGATTCCGCATGGCAGACGGGCGTACCGTGACGGCCTACATCGAGGCCCAAGCGGCACAGGCAACCGGAACGGCCCCGACCGTCCACTCCCCGCTGCGGACGTTCCTCCCCTGCCGGACAAACGTAACGGCATTCGCCCTGCTGACCTCAATGCCGCTCGTCCGCCTGATCTCGCACGGCGAGAGCGACGAACTGACGCTCTTCTCGGACGAAGCCGTCACGGTAACCGTCACGGCACAATCGGGGACGACCACGACCGCCGAAAGCTACCGCACGGCCACGGGAGGATTGCATGTCTTCCGGCTCGACACGCGCGACTTCCCCGAAGCCGAAACACTGACCGTAGACGCCGGAGCCTGCGGCTCGGTCGCCTACACGGTCATCTCCGCCCCCACCGGAGCCCGGCGGCTGGCCTGGCGCAGCAGCGCGGGAGGGATCGAACATTACACCTTCCCGGTCGAAAAGTCGGAGTCCGTCGAAACAATCAGGCAACGGGCATACGGAGCCGAAGGGCATCTGGTCGCCCGAACCCGTGCCGAACGGCGGACGGTACTCGTGTCGGCCTACGAACCCCGGGCGACCCTCGAAGGGCTTTCCGAAGTCCTCTCCTCGCCCGACGTCTGGCTGGCGGAGGACGACGGCTACACGGCGGTCGACGTCGTTACGGAAAAGAGCGTCCTGCACCGGCATGGCGCCGTGACCTGCCTCGAAATCGAAATCCGTCCCAAACGTAAAACCGGGATGCCATGGAACTGACGATCGACTCGAAGCCCTGCGACCTGGCCGGGGAGCCCATCGCCGTCGGGGGTTACGCCGCCGCGGAACTCGCGGACGTGGAAGCCGCACGGGAAGGCCGGTCGCAGGAGTTCACGCTCCCCGCGACGCCCCGTAACGAGGCGCTTCTGGGATTCGCCCGCGACCCGCATACCTCAGGGCGGTTCAACGCCTCGCTCCACAGGGCTGTGCTCTCGGCCGAAGGGGCGAAGTTGCTGGCCGGGACGGTACGGCTGCTCAAGGTTTCGGACGAAGGGTACCGGATCGAAATTCGCGAAGGCGGTGCCCGCTGGGCGAAAAATGCCGCCCGACGGGTGTTCAGCGCCCTGGGCATCGATTATCATGCGCGCCTGCTCCCGTCGACCGTCTCGGCCAGCTGGACGGACGATTCGCCCGTAAAGTTTTTCCCGATCCGCCGCGACGAATACCCGCAACAGAACAGCCCGTCGGATCTGCTGCCCGCCGAAAGGATCCTCTCGGTGGACGACTACCATCCCTTCCTGCACGTGGCGACGCTCGTCGAGACGATCTTCGCAGAGGCCGGCTACCGCATCGAAAGCAATTTCACGGGCAGTCCGGAGTTCCGCTCGCTTTACATGAGCGGTGCCTACCCGTCGCGCGACACGGCGGCGCTTGCTGCGCGGATGGGCTTCTACGCCCGCAGGCTGGCTCCGGCCACCGCACAGGGCAACCACCTGGGGCGGGTGTCGGCCAACCCGAGCACAACGGCCAACAGCGTGGGCAACATCGTCGAAACGGCCACGCCGCAGACGCTCGACACCGACGGGGAGCCGATTCCCGAACTTTGCAACAACGGCAACTGCTTCGGGTTCGACAAGGGGCGCATCGTCTTCACCCCCACGACCGAAGTGAGTGTGGGCTTCGAATACTACCTGAAATACACCACCGACCACCGTATCCTGACGCGTGAGCGGCTCCGGGGATTCGACTCGGTTTACCTCGGGACGGGCGCCGACATGCCCTTCACGCTGGCGAACCGATATGAAGACCGCCGGACGGACATCTCTCCCGGGCACCGTTACCTGGCTATCGTGTTCGACCACACCGACGGGGCACAATACCGCCTGGCCTACACGAAGGATGGAGTGGCAGAGGCTCTCTGGACGGAGTTTTCGGCGCGCACGGCGCAGGTCACGACCCCGGCCTCGGGCACCGTCGCCGACCCCGTGTTGCTCATCCGCAGCGGCACCCGCTGGGTACGCTATGCGGGCGACTGGGCGCTGTACGACGGATACGTCACCGAATCGGGACGGACGACCGTCGAGCTGCGGGTACGAACCGCCCCGGAACGCATCGCCCCCGCATCACCCAAATTCTTCGACCGGATTTATTTCTACGGCGCAGAGGAGGGAATGTCGCTCACGCTCCACAAGGAGTGTTCACTCCGACCGCGGTTCTCGTCGGCACCGGGTTACGGCTCCGCAATCACTTTCGCCGACGTCGCCCGGCACCCAATCCGGCAGTCGGCACTGCTCGAAGCGCTGCAACACCTCTTCAACCTGAGGTTCCACACCGAGGAGGAGACCAAGACCGTACGCATCGAACCCGCCGACGAATTTTTCGGCAGCGGAACCACGGCCGACTGGCGTGACAGGAGCGATTTCTCGCAGCCCGTGGTGCTGGCCGACATCGCCCCCGAAATACACGAAAGCCGCACGTGGGGCTACCAGGAAGGCGACGGCGCCGTGAACCGTTTCAATGCCGGAGCCGGGAGCCCCTTCGGGGAGTGGAGCGTCCGCACCGATTCCTATGCCGCACGAGAGGGCGACCAAGTATTGCGCAACCCCCTCTTCCGGCCCACGCTCAGCGAGGCAGGGCACTATGCCAACGCCCCCTCGGCGCAGATCATGCAGGTCGGCGACCGGGATGACGTGCAGGAGGACGGCACCAACTTCACGCCCCGTATCGTGCGCTTCGCCGGGCTGCACCCGCTGCCCGCGGGCGAACGCTGGGGGTATCCTTCGGGGCTGGCGGAATACCCGCTCGCGGCATTCCACTTCACGGGGGACGCAGCGACGGAGGGCTTCACGCTCTGTTTCGAAGACCGCGACGGCATCCGCGGCCTGCACCATCGCTACGACCGCCAGGCAGCACAGGAAGCCACCTGCCAGCGCATCACCCTCTCGCTGCGGCTCGCGCCGCACGAATTCGAAAGCCTCTTCACGCCCGGCACCGGGATGCCCGACCTGCGTTCGGTATTCCGGCTCGACACCGGGGGCGAGGAAATCCGCGCCACGCTCCATGCTATCGAAAGCTACGACCCGCAGGCGGCATCGGCCAGATGCACCTTCACACGCCTGAGCGAAGGATGATGACACGGCACGAAAAACGGCTCGCCGAAGTGTTGCTCGGCGCAATAGGCGGCCTGGAAGGGGAGCAGGCCGTCGAACGGCTGTTCGGACTGGGACTGGTCAACCTGCGGGCCTGCGAACAACGGGCCGTACGGGCACGGGTCGACCGGCTGGCAGAGGAAGGCGTACCCCGCTGCGAGGCCATGCACGTCACGGCCGACGAATTCTGCTGCTCCTACGAAAAGGTGCGCAGCTACTATTACAACACGTACAAATCCTGAAACATGAAATCGGAAATCCAAATCAAAAACAGCGCCGGCGTCTGCCGCATCGAGATCGAAGGCACCATCGGCGTACCGGAAGAGTGGCAGTTCGACCAGCCCGAAGCGCGCGTCGCAACCTACGAGAAGTTCCGCGACACGGTGCAGCGCATCGCCGGGATCGACGCCCCGCAGATCGTGGTCGACATCCGCTCGACGGGCGGCGACGTCAACGACGCACTCCTGATCCACGACGCACTATGCTCGCTCGATGCGCACATCATCACCCGCTGTTACGGTTACACGGCCTCGGCGGCGACGATCATCGCACAGGCCGCATCGCCCGGCTGCCGCGAAATCTCGGCCAACGCCCTCTACCTGATCCACACGGCCATCTGTGCCGCCGAAGGCAACGCCGCAGAGATAGCGGGAAAACTCGACCTGCTCCGCCAGACCGACACGCGCATCGCCGCGGTCTATGCCGCCCGTTCCGGTCGCCCGGCCGGGGAGTTCGAGGCGCTGATGGCCGAAAACAACGGCAACGGCCGCTGGCTGTCGCCCGAAGAGGCCGTCGCAGCAGGGCTCGCCGACACGGTGACCGACAACGGGGAGCGCACGGCACCCTCGCTGGCAGGGAATATCGCCCGCGGCTGGGAGCGGCTGCTCGCAGGCATCGGGCTCAACCGCCGCGAGGAGCTTCCCGCCGACCGCAATGTACTGCTCACCGCGGGAGAACGGCAGGAGTTGCTGCGCCGCTCGGCCACGGCCATACGGCAAGCGCAGCAGAACGCCTCGCCCACCTGCACCAAACCGCGCGAAGACCCGTCGTACGGCGACACGGTGCGGACGGCGAACCAACGCGCCTACGCCGAAGACGTCAAACGCTTCAAAGGCATCTGACATTCACACACGACATAACCCAACACCAAAAACAAATCAGCCATGAGTTTCTTAGAAAGTGCAAAACAGTACACCGGTTCCGACCTCGAAACCATCTTTTTCCGTCCGATCCTGAGCGGCGACTCCGCCCGCGAACTGGGCGTGCGGGTACTCTATAACATGCCCGTACCCACGACCATCCAGCTCTGGGACGGACAGCGCAACGTCCTCCAGAAATACTCCGCCGCCGGATGGACGGGCGGTAACGCGGCGACCAAGCTGCAGAAAACCATCAGCCTGGGCCGCGTGAAGGCCGAATTGGGATTTTCGGCCGCCGACTATTTCTCGCTGGTCTATGAAAAGATCGCCGCACGCGCCGACGTCAACATGGACGACCTGACGGGCACCGAACTCGAACAGGCCGAGACAGCACTCTTCAAACAGGCCGTCGCCGAAAGCATCCGCGCCACGATGTGGGTGGGCGACACCTCGGCGGCATCGGGTTACAACACCTTCGACGGGTTCCTCAAGACCGTGAAGGCCGGAGCCATGCAGGAGAAGTTCTACAACTCGATCTGCCAGGCTGAGGATTTCTCCGATCCCGGGAAGGTAGTCGCCGTCCTCGACGACCTCTGGATGAACGCCGACGAGCGTGTCAAGGACATGAAGGCCGACGGGCAGCTCGCCTTCTTCGTCACGTCGGACATCTACTACGCTTTCGAGAAATACCTCGACGGCAAGAGTGCCGATGCCGCCTACATGGCGACCACCGAAGGCCGTCCGAGCCTCGCCTACCACGGCATACCGCTCGTGGACGTGCGTCTGGGTTCCTACCTCGCCAGTACGTCGCTGCACAAGTCGTTCTGCCTGCTGACCGACCGCCGCAACCTGGTACTGGCGGTCAACACGGCCGATTTCCCCGGCAACGAAGTGCGCATGTGGTACAACCCCGACCTGATGGAAAACCGCCAGCGTGCCGTCTTCATGGCCGGGTGCGACGTGCTCGACGAGACGCTGATGACCTACGCCTACAACCCGGCATAACGATGGCAGACTCCACACCCCGCAAACCGGCTGGGGGCGTCGCAGCCGTCACGGTCACCCCCGCAGGAAACCTCCTGCGGGCGGCGGTGGCGGCGGACGGGCGCGCCGAAGCGATTTTCCGTGACGCGACGCAGCTCACCGCCCTGCCGCTCGCCGAACAACGCTCGTCCTATGCCGAACGGCTCGACACCGACGCCGGGCCACAGCGCGTGCGCCACACGCTCACGCTGGTCGTGAACCGCGAGGCGTTCCGCAAGGCTTTCACCCCGGCACTCCGCCGTGCGGCCGAGACCGAAGGGCTCATAGCCCTGGTCACGATGGCCTCGGGCGAGCGGCTGCTGGCGGGATGGTCGGCACGCTTCGGCACCTCGCAACCCCTGCGCCCGGACTCCTTCGCCATGGAGTCGGGCATCAAACCCCTCGACGGCACGCCGGCCGTCCTGACGCTTACGAGCGAGGACACCGACCCGGCCGCCGAGCTCAAAGAACAAGAAGCATGAGCAGAAAACAGAAATTCAAGCCGGCCGTAGCGGTCGCCAACCGTGCGGACGACCCATATATCACATCGGGCGCGGGGAGCGTCCAAAGCGACAAGTTCTGGCGCTGGGGCGACGACAATCTCTTCCCCAATGCCCTGGCGCTGATGGCCCGGCGTTCGGTCACGCACCGCCGCATCATCAACGACAAGGCCGACTACATCTCGGGCAAGGGGTTTTCCTGCGACGAGGGGCATGAACCCCTGCTCGCGGCCTTCATCCGCCGTGTGAACGGCGACGGGGAGAGCCTGCGGCAGGTGCTCAACAAGCTGGCCTTCGACAAGGCCCTGTTCGGCAACGCCTTCCTCGAAATAGTGACCGACGTGGAACACTCGTTCCTCGCGTTCCACCACCAGGACGCTTCGCGCTGCCGCGTGGCCCGCGATTCGGCGCACATCCTGCTGCACCACGACTGGGCGGCCTTCAACGCCGCCGAGGCACGGACGCTGCCCCTCTACCCGGCCTTCGAACGACAGGAGGACGGCACGCTGCGGGCCATGATCCACTACAAGGACTACGAACCGATGTTCGAGCACTACGGCGTACCACCCTATATCGCCGGGTTCAACGTCTCGGCCATCGCCTACAAGACCGACAAATGGAACATCTCGCGGCTCGACAACTCGTTCCAGCTCTCGGGCGTGATGATGCTCGACAGCACCGTGGACAACGAATCCGAAGCCGAGCGCATCGTACGGCTGGCCGAACAGAAATTCGCAGGCAACCCCGGGCAGGTGATGTTCGTCATCCGCGACGGCGGCGAGAGCGACAATTCGCGCTTCATCCCCATCGCGTCGCAGAACGAAGGCGACTGGCAGGCGCTGCACGAACAGGCCGTGTCGGACATCGTCGTGGCACACTCATGGTTCCGGACGCTGAGCGGGCTGGACTACGCCTCGGGATTCAGCGCCGAGCGCATCCTGCACGAGTACGAAGTGGCGCTCAACACGGTCATCCTCGGCGAGCAGGCCGAACTGACGGAGCCCGTGCGCGAGGCGATCACGTCCATCCTGGGGATAGACGCCTCGTCGTTGCAGGTCATCAACCGTCCGCCGACGCGCTCCAAACCCATCTACATGAAGGTCTGGGAAGCCCGCAAGGCCGACGGGCTGGATTACGACCCCGACGACGAGCGCCAACAGGCGTTCCTGTCGGAGATCACGAAATACAACATACGAAGCATAGAATAAGGCCGGTTCTCCGGGCCTTTCGAAACTTGCCGTTCGCCGCCTCCGGCGGCACTCGAACACTCATTTCAACCACGACAATCATGAACACACTGATCACCCCCGCACAAGCCGTCGCATTGGCCTTTACGGACGGGGAGTACCTTGCGCCGGAAGCCATCGGCGAAGGCGACATCGCAGCGGCCGAACAGCGCTACATCGTGCCCGTCATCGGACGGGCACTCCACGAAACGCTGCTCGCAGGCCTCCATGCCGGCTTCACGGCCGAATACCTCGCAGCCCCGGTAGCGCTCTTCACCCGCATCGCCGTACAGCCGCGGCTCGACATCCGCACCGGACAATGCGGCACCGTAGCCCCCAAATCGGGTTCCTACCAGCCGGCCGACGCCCAGTCGCTGTGCGAACTGCAACGCAGCCTGCGCCGCCAGGCCCGCACGCTCCTGCGCCGCGCCGCAGAACACCTCGAAGCACATGCCGCGGAATTTCCCGAATACGATCCCGATAACAACATCCTCAAACGCTGCACGACCGATGGAAACCTTATACAGACTCGTTAGCGGCCTCACGGCAGGCTTCATCGCCCTGTTCGCCCCCATAGGCCCGCTGGTGGCATGTGCCATGGCGTTCATCGGCATCGACTTCCTCTCGGGCGTAGCCGCCAGCCGCGCCGCTGCCCGCCGCAAAGGGCACACCTGGTATTTCGAAAGCTGCGAGGCCTGGCGCACGGTGCTCAAACTGGGACTTACGGTCACGGCCATCGCCATGGCCTGGCTGATAGACAGCTGTGTCCTGGACTTCATGCAGCTGAACGTGGCACGGCTCTTCACGGGTTTCACATGCGGCGTGGAGCTGTGGTCGTTCCTCGAAAATGCCGCACAGCTCTCCGATGCACCGCTGTTCCATTGGCTGCGCCGGTATGTCCGCCGCCGTATCCGAAAGGAGGCGGGCGATGAGTAGGGGGCTGCAAAACTGCAACCCGGGCAATATCCGGCAGTCGAAGGTGCGCTACAAAGGCGAAGTGCGCCCCTCGCGCGACCCGGCGTTCAAACAGTTCGAGTCCCTTGCATGGGGCTACCGCGCGATATTCGTACTGCTGGACACCTACCGGATACGCTACGGGCTCGACACGATCCGGGGCATGGTCTCGCGGTGGGCGCCGCCTTCGGAAAACCACACCGAAACCTACATCCGCGCCGTGGCCGACGCCGTCGGAATCCCGGACGGGCAACCGCTCAACACCCGCGACCGCACGACGATGCTGCGCATGGCAGCCGCTATTTCACGCGTTGAAAACGGCGCCGCGGCCGATATGGGCGAGGTGGAACTGGGGTGGGAACTGTTCGTCCGCGACAAGCCCGTATCCGGCTGACCCGCCCGGCGGGCGACGAAAGGAAGCGGTAAAAGGAGGCGGGTTGCGAGGATCCGCAAAAAAGCCGGCAGCCAACAAAAACCGGGACACCCACCCGAATGTCGCACAAAACAATCCGAATTTACTATCTTTGCAGAGATGAAAGCCGCCTCCCTGTCCGCACGACTCGACCGTATGCCGATGGTAAAAGCCGTCGCACCGTTCGCCGCGGGGATTCTCGCCGCGGACTGCTTCACGCTGCCCCTGTGGTTTCTCGCAGGGGCTTTTTTGCTGTCCGGGACGCTGGCGCTGCTGCTGCGCTCACAGTCCGGCGCACTCGTAATGCTGCTCACCGCCGGGTTCGCCGCCTCGCAGCTCCGCGACACGGCGCACACGCTGCCCCTCGGTATATACACGACTTACGAACTTACCGTCGAGGGCATCCCCTCCGACCGCGGACGTTACACCTCGGCCGAAGCGACGGCCGTAGCGTGGCGCGATCCTTCACACGGAACCTGGCACGCCTCGGGTGACCGCATAATGCTCTATGCCGACAGCCTGACGGCCCTCTACCCCGGCGAGAGAATCCGCTGCCGGGGTTCGGTGCGGCCGTTCCGCGGCGGAGCGGAAAGTTACCGCCGGCTGATGGCACGCCGGGGGTTCGCCGGAACGTTGTGGTTGTCGGAGCGCACCCTCATCGAGCGCCTGCCCGGACGGAGCAGCGCCCTGCACCTGCACGCCGTCGAGCGGATGCAACGGATCGGATTGCAGGGCGATGCGGGCGCCGTCTGCCGCGCCATGGTCACGGGCGACCGGAGCGGCATCACGCAGGAGTTGCGCACGGCCTATTCGCGCAGCGGGCTGTCGCACCTGCTGGCCGTCTCGGGACTGCACACGGGCATCGTCTTCGCACTGGTCAACCTCATGCTGTGGTGGCTGCCGCTGCTGCACCGCGGGCACTTGGTGCGCAACCTGCTCGCAACGGTCTGCATCTGGCTGTTCGTCGCGGCGGCCGGATTCCCGCCCAGCGCCGTGCGGGCGGCCGTGATGTGCACGATGCTCCAGTTCGCACTGGCCTCGGCGTCGGAGTACGTCGCACTCAACGCACTGGCGGCCGCCGGCTTCGGGATGCTGCTGTGGAACCCCGCCTGGCTGGGCGACATCAGTTTCCAGCTCTCGTTCATCGCCGTCGCGGCCATCCTCGCCTGGGGCGTGCCGCTCTGCCGACTGCTCCATACCCGCCGGCGGGCGCTCAACCTGCTCACGGACGCCCTCGTCATCAGCCTCGTGGCGGGCATCGCCACGGCACCCCTCGTATCGCACACCTTCGGCACAGTCCCGCTGGCGGGGCTGCTCGTCAATCCCGTGGCGATCCTCGTGGGAAGCATCGTCGTGCTGGGCGGCACCGTCTGGATGATCCTTCCCGTAAACTGGCTCGCCCCGACCTTCGACGCCGTGCTTTCGGGCACGGCCGGCCTACTCAACACGCTGGCCCGAGCTGCCGCAGCGCTCCCGGGCGGATATGCCGAATACACCCTCGGCGGCGGGGCGACGGCGGGCATCTACCTGTTTTTTCTGCTCACCACCCTGGCTGCATGGTCTTTCGAGCCGAAAAAAAGCGTACATTTGCCGGCATGATAACCCCCGGGGAATATACGCTGCTGCTGACGGACGAATTGCAGCGGGCCATCGCCGCCAACCGCGGCCGCGACCCGCTGGAGGTGGCCTTAGACCGCAACACACCCCACGCCCGGCTGGTCGCCACGCAGGTCAAGTACCTCGCGCGGGCGGAGGCGAAACTCCCCTCGTACGCCTCCGCACAGTGCATCCTGCCGCCGCTGGCGTTCGAACAGGCATCGAGCGAAGCCTGCGCCGCCCACAAGCGGATCGCGGGCGGGGCCGTCCTCGATCTCACCTGCGGGCTGGGCGCCGACGCCTTTTTCCTGGCGCGTCGTTTCCGCCGCGTGGTGACGCTCGAACGCGACCAGACGCTCGCCCGCATCGCCGCGGAGAACTTCCGGCGGCTCGGCGCCGCGAACATCGAGGTCGTCAACACCTCCGCCGAAACATACCTCGCACAGCCCGGACTGCATTTCGACTGGGTCTATGCCGACCCCGACCGCCGTTCGGGCGACGGACGCAAACTGGTACGGCTCGAGGATTGTTCGCCCGACATACTCTCCCTGATGCCGCTCATCAGCAGGGCTTCGGGACGACTGTGCGTCAAAAACTCCCCGCTGTTCGACATCGGCGAGGCGCTGCGGCTCTTCCCCGGAGCCCGCGTGGAGGCCGTATCGCTGGGCGACGAATGCAAGGAGGTCGTCATCTACGCCGACGGCACGGGCCCCGGCATTACCGCGACCGCCCTCGGACGCGGCTCGTTCACGGCAACGCCCGCCCAAGCCGGCGCAACCCCGCCCCCGGGTGCGTTCGAACCGGATCGTTACCGGTGGCTCGTGGTACCCGACGTGGCGTTGCAGAAAGCGCGGCTGGCACGGCTGCACCTGCGCGGCAAAGCCGACATATGGAGCGAAAACGGGTATGGTTTCGCCACGGAGCGGCCAGAGGGGATAATTGGCAAAGTATTCGCAATCGAACGTATCGAGCCCTACGACCCCCGGCGGCTGAAACGCGCGTTCAAAGGCCGCGGCGCGGAGTTGATGAAACGGGATTTCCCGTTCGCCGCAGAAGAGCTGGGACGGCGGCTGGGCGTACATGCCGGCAACGACGTTCGGCTGGCCTTCACGAAAATCGGGAGCGGTTTTTGGGTTGTACGGCTGGAATAGCTATATTTGCACGACTGGGACAGCGTCCGCCCCGACGGCACACGGGCCTCGGCACGGCGCCTCCGGGTTACGGGAACGGAAACGGCTTATGAAAATCAGCGAAATATTCACCTATTTTACGGACACGATCTTCCGGCGCGACATCCGCGAATGGCGCAACCCGGTGATCCGCTGGCTCGTGCAGCAATACCGGCTGCTGTTCTACACGGCGCGGGGCCTGCTCGAACACGGCACCATCGTCCGCAGCGCGGCACTCACGTTCTACACGCTGATGTCACTGGTACCGATCGTCGCGGTGGTCTTCGCCGTCGTCAAGGGCTTCGGGCTGGCCGACGGGCTGGTGGAAAACCTCTACGCCCTCTTCCCGCAGAACCCCGAGATCGTAGACTACATCGTCACGTTCGCCGAAAAGGCGCTCGCCCGTACGCAGGGCGGCGTGGTGGCCGCCGTGGCGCTGGTCATGCTCTTCTGGGCGGTGATCCGGGTCTTCGGCTCGATCGAAAGCGCCTTCAACAACATCTGGGAGGTCAAGGTCGAACGCAGCCTCACCCGCCAGTATACCGACTACATCGCCGTGGTGATGATCGTCCCTGTGTTGTGGATCGTCGCCAATGCCGTCGGCAGCTACGCCCAGCAGATGCTGGGCTTCGACGGCAGTTGGTATTTCACCCTGCTCTCGCACCTGGCTTCAATGGTCATCATCTGGATCATGTTCACCATCCTGTATATCATCATCCCCAATACGAAGGTCAAATTCAGGAGCGCCCTGATGGCGGGCATCGTCGCCGGCACGCTTTTCCTGCTTTTCCAGTGGGGTTATCTCTACATCCAGCGGTGGATGACCTCCTACAACGCCATCTACGGCAGTTTCGCAGCGCTGCCGCTGTTGCTCATCTGGCTCCAGACCTCGTGGCAGATCCTGCTGTTCGGCGGCGAATTGTCGTTCGCCTACCAGAACATCGCCCGTTTCGGCGAAGAGCGCGAATCGCTGCTCATCAGCTACGACCAGCGGCGCAAGATCCTGCTGGCCGTGATGCTCACGGTCGTGCGGCGCTTCCGCGGCCAGGGCGGCGCCACCCCGGCCGACGAGATCCGGGCACAACTGGATCTGCCCACGCGCATCGTCAACGACATCCTTTACCAGCTCGTACAGGCCGGACAACTGATCGCCGTGCCCTCGGGCGACGGCGAGCGCGAAGTGGCCTTCGCCCCGGCGCACGACCCCCAGTCGATGACCGTTTACGGCATACTCGAAGCGGTCGAAAAATCAGGGCAAACGACCGTCGACCTGACCCAGAGCGCCGAACTGACCCGCATCGATCAGGAACTGGAAGCGCTCAAAGAGACCGCCCGCAAATCGCAGGACAACGTCCGGCTGGTGGATTTACTGTAAAACGATATGGAGAGACCTTTGGAACGCGTAGTGATCGTCGGCAGCGGAAACCTTGCCGAAGCATTGGCACAGGCCGTCGCCCGAAGCGGCCTGCAACTGGTACAGTTGTTCGCCCGCAACGCCGCACGGGGGGAGGCTGTCGCCGCACTCGCCGGAACGCAGTGGACGGCAGACCCGGCACGGCTGGCCGACGCGGACATATACCTGATCTCGGTGAGCGACAAGGCCGTCGGGGAGGTAGCCACGGCGCTGCCCCTGCCAGCAGGAGCCGTCGTCGCCCACACCGCGGGGAGCGTGCCGCTCGATGCGCTTCCCGCCCATGCACGCCGCGCAGTCTTCTATCCGCTGCAAACCTTCACCAAGGGGCGCAGCGTGGATTTTTCGCAAATCCCCCTCTTCCTCGAAACCGATGACTCCCCCCTGCGTCCCGCACTCGAAGCCTTCGCCCGCCGTCTTTCGCACACGGTGGTGTGGGCCGACTCGGCCTGCCGCGCCAAGGTGCACCTCGCGGCGGTTTTCGCCTGCAACTTCGTCAACCACATGTACGCCGTCGGCGAAGGCATCGTCCGCAGCGCGGGCCTGCCCTTCGACGTTCTCAAACCGCTCCTGGCCGAGACCGCCGCCAAGGCACTCGACGCCGCCTCCCCGGCCGACGTGCAGACAGGCCCCGCCGTGCGCAACGACCTGCCCACGATGGCACGCCACCGTGCACTGCTCGCCGCCGCCCCCCGACTCGAAAACATCTACTCGATAATAAGTAACAACATATGGGAAATTTCAAAGAAGATATAGCCCGCACCGAGGCGTTTATCTTCGACGTGGACGGCGTGATGACCGACGGCGGCATCATCCCCACGCTCGACGGCGATTTCATCCGCCGCTACAATGCCAAGGACGGCTATGCGCTGGGCTACGCCGTCAAGATGGGCTACAAGGTCTGCATCATCACCGGCGGACGCGGCAAGACGCTCGAAAACCGCCTGCGGATGCTGGGTATCAACCGCTACTACACCGACTGCATGGACAAAATCACGGCCATGCGGGAATATTTCGCCGACGAGGGCATCGACCCCGCGCACGCGATCTACATGGGCGACGACATCCCCGATCTGGAGTGCATGCGCGAGGTGGGCATCCCGGTCTGCCCGGCCGACGCCGCGGCCGAAGTGATCGAGGCTTCGCGTTACGTCTCGGAGTTCCGGGGCGGCGAAGGGGCCGTGCGCGACATTGTCGAGCAGGTGCTCCGCGCCCGCGGCGACTGGGCGAAAAACTCCGAGGGCGTCACCCCGTCGTCGCTGGCGGCGTCGCGGTAAACCCGCCCCGAAAAGGCCACGAAAAAGCCGGGCTTCCTGCGAAGCTCGGCTTTTCCATATACTACCTAAAGGCACCTATTGCATCCATTCCACGTCCGTCGCGTCGCGGAACAGAATGTTGAGCGGTCGCGCCATGCTCTCGGCATTCGCGGCGAAGATGAACCGCACTTTATCGAGGGGCACCGTCAGGAACACCGTCGAGGGGTAGCCGCCGATCATGTCCACGCGGTCGATCAGCGCCCACACGAATATCTCGAACGGCATTTGGCCGGGCAGCAGCGTTAACCCCGGGAACTCGGTCTCGTAACCGGCCGACGAGGTATCGGCGGGGTGGGGCTTGAAGAAGATGTCATACCCCTCGCCGTACTGCTCCACGATCCGTGCGACATAGTCGCGCTGTTGCCGTGCGCTCTCCTCGCTCCCGTGGCTGGTACCGATGATGACCAGGTTCTTTTTCGGGGAAGCGTCGAACAGGGCCGCGAATTCGTCGTAATCGAATCCCGCCATGTCGTAAAACCGCTTACGGGCGGACTCGGGCAACGCCGAAAGCATCTCGTAAGGCTGGATGCTTTCGATCTCCATCTCCCCGAGCTTTTCGGTGATGAACGGACAGGAACTTTCCAGCAGCGAACCGTCCTGCACCACAAGCCGGTAGTCGGGACGGGTAGAAAGGTAATAGGGCCACGTATAGCTTTCGAACTCGGGCAGCGAACGGGTCTCGGGATAACGTCCGCCGTGGTTCCAGTCGAGTGCCTCTACCTCGGCGGCATAGGTATCCCAGTTCTGTTCGGCCGTCGCCGCGTCGCCGAAGTAGTTGTAGAAATTGTTATAAGTTCCCGTACCGTCGGAAAGCATACTCACCTTGACCCGTGCCGAGTCGATCCCCTGCGCCACGAACCAGTCGTAACCAATCCGGCAGCGGAGGTCGTCCACATAGAGGCCGAAGACGGCCGTCGGGTCGGCGCTGTTGATCTCCAGGATACGGCGCTTCATTTCGCGCGCCATTGCTTCCATTTCGGCCTGCGTGGCATCGGCCGTTCGGTCTGCGGCGGTCGTAACCTCGGCACGCCCCGGGAACTCCGCCGGGTCGAACGTCCTGGAGCGCGAATAGAATACGTAGCTGGGCTTGTCGTGCGAGAGCAGGTGAATGCCCGCATACAGGGTAGGCATCGTCCCGAACGTCACGTAGAAATAATAATCGGGGGAGTCATAGCCGGCCGACAGGGCTCCCTGCGACAGGCGGAAGGGTACGATCGCATCCCCGCATGCAAAGGCGAGCTGGGCGCTGCGTGCGGCACCCGGATTCTCGTCGAGGCTCAGTTCGACCTCGGAATATCCCGCAGGGCCCTCGGTCGCGGAAAGCGTGAACCACGTGTCTCCCGCAGCCTTCGTCACACGCCACGGGGCGGGAGCCAGCACGGAAATCTTGCCTGCGCGGGCCAGTCCGTCGAGCGACAGGAAATGTTCCCCGCCGTTGATTACGATCAGGTTCTGCGATGCTTCGTCATCACTGCACGCCGCGGTGCCCGAAAACAGCGCCAGGCAAAGGAAGAGCCGGAATAATTTTTTCATAAGGCGAATTGTTTTATGATACTGCCTATATAAACGCCGCGAATCCCGTTTTACTGCGTTCCCGCGGAAAATAACAGTAAAATTTAAGCCGCACGGGTTGTCTCCGTGCGGCTTTGTCATTGAAAACGAGGAGTTAGCCGTTTCTTTTCTTCTTGATCCGGTCGAAATGCCCGCGGATGTGCTCGCGGAATAACTCCCGCCGGTATTTCAGATCGGCCTGCCAACCCAGCCAGCGGGTATAGCGCTCGCGCTTTTCAGGATAAATATCGCGTATGGTCACCAGGATGCCCGTCTCCTCCACGCCGCCGAAATCGGGGTTCGACACCGTATCGAAGACCCGCATCGTGGGCGAAAGGTTCATATAGGCATTTATCAGCGGCGGTATATTCTCGTTGAACTCGCGGATCTTCTGGATCAGTATCCGGTAGTTCTCCTGATAGGTACGCCCCGTGAAAAGCTGTTCGTAATAGGGGTCGTCCAGGTCGAGCTTCAACGGGTGTATGCCCTCCACGAGGTTCTCGCGGTCGGGGAAATAGCGGCGCAGGAACCAGATCAGCGCATTGCGCGCCACGGCCTTGTAGGTCGTATACATCGTCACCTTGCCGAAAAGGTATTTCGCATTCGGATCCAGCACGATCAGCGCCCCGAGGCCGTCCCAAAGGTTATCCAGCGCATAGATGCTCTTGGCGTTGCCGCGCGCCTGGTAGGAGGGCTGCACGAACGAGCGTCCCAGCTCGATGGTGCGGGGCAGGTACTTGCGACGGAACTTGTCGCTGAAACGGAAATAGTGTTCGGTCGAGAGGTGGCGGGGATATTCGTCCGTACAGATGATGAAACGGTAGCCTCCGACGATCTCCCCGGCCGCCGGATCCCAGACGATCAGCTGGTAATACCCGTCCTCGGCCAGGTCTTCGGCATCGATATCCACCTCCCGGCCCGTACCGCCGCCGGCGCCGCGGAACGCGATCTCGCGCAGCCGTCCGATTTCACGCATCAGCGCCGGGCACTCCGACGCCGGGAAGATATAGATCTCGTTCCCGGCCTTCTTCGTGTCGCGCGCTTTGCGCTCGGGCGTAAGCTCGGCGCGGAGCAATTCCCGGTCGACGGGAGGTATGATAGGTTCCATTTCTCGTGCTTGCATAACTTGGGACAAAAATACCGATTTACCCGTTATTTTCCGCCGGGAGGAGCATATTTTCCAAAAAATACGCTTTTTTGCGTACGAACTCCGCCTGGTCGCGGAGGCCGCCGTAGCGTTGCAGCTCGGCGACGGGGATGGGGTCGCCCACGAGGATGCGGAAATGCTTGCCCTTCTGCGAAAACATCTCGTCGGACAACCACAGCATCTCGATATTGAATTTCACGCCCAGCATCCGGCGGATACGGTCGACGCGGTAAAAGAAGTTCGACAACCGCCCCTCGACGAACACCGGCACGATCTGGCGCTGCGAGGCATAGGCTTTCTTCAGGAAATTGGTCTTCCACGGCAGGTCGGTCACCTCGCCCCCGATGCAGCGCGAGCACAGCCCGGCGGGGAAGGTGAGGATGGGCAGCTCGCCGAAGAACTCCTCGTCGAACTTGCGGGCGTAAAGGCTGTTCTGCGAACCGTGCTTGTTGACCGGGATCCACAGCGGGCGGAGGGGTTCGAGGTGCATCAGCAGGTCGTTGACCACCACGCGCGCATCGCCGAAGCGGTCGATCAGCTTGTCGGCCAGCATCATACCATCCATCCCCCCGAACGGGTGGTTCGAGGCGAAGAGGTAACGGCCTTTGGGATCGAGTTTTTCGAGCCCTTCGACCGAATAGGTCACCTGCCATTCGCGGAAACAGGCGCGGATGAACTCCTGCGGCGGCAGGTTCCAGTAATGCTCGAGGATGTAATTGATTTCCGGCTCATGGATCGTACGGCGGAGCCAGCGGAGGACGAACCCGGGAACCCAGCGGGCCAACCGCGGGGCTTTCTCGGCGAGTACCGCTCCGATATCTATTCTGGGCATAGGGATGTTCAAAAAATTATATCCGCAAATATAGGTATTGTTTTTCGAAAAATCCCTAACTTTACACCCAAATCGACCTCATCGGCAACGAATATGTCTCAGTACCATACACCTGTCCTTCTGGAAGAGTCCGTCGGTCTGCTCGGCATCGACCCCGCAGGCACCTACGTCGACCTCACTTTCGGCGGGGGCGGCCACTCGCGCCGTATCCTCGAAGAGCTGGGGCCCGAAGGGCGGCTCTATGCCTTCGACCAGGATCGCGACACGCTCGCCAACGCCCCCGCCGACGGACGGTTCCACTACGTCGAAAGCAATTTCCGGTTCCTGCGCGGAGCCCTCAGGCTGCGCGGGGTGACCGAGGCAGACGGCATACTGGCCGACCTGGGAGTCTCGTCGCACCATTTCGACGCCGTGGAACGGGGTTTTTCGTTCCGGGGCGAGGCGCCGCTGGACATGCGCATGAACCAGCGGGGCGGGCTGACGGCGGCGAAGGTCGTCAACAGCTACCCGGCCCAGACGCTGACGCAGCTGCTGGGGGACTGGGGCGAACTGGACACCCCGTGGAAGGTCGCCAACTGCATCGTCCGGGCGCGGGAAACGGCACCGATTCAAACCACGGCGCAGCTGGTCGAGGCCGTCCGTCCCTGCACGCCGAAGAAAGACGAGTCGAAGTTCCTGACCAAGCTCTTCCAGGCACTCCGCATCGAGGTCAACGGCGAGATGGAGGCACTCAAGATGGCGCTCGAACAGAGCCTCAGGGTATTGCGCCCCGGCGGACGGCTGGTCGTCATCTCCTACCACTCGCTCGAAGACCGGCTGGTAAAGAATTTCCTGCGCAGCGGCAATTTCGCGGGCGCGGTGGAAAAGGATTTCTACGGCCGCGCCCTCACGCCGTTCGAAATCCTCACGCGCAAGGCGGTCGTCCCCTCGGACGAAGAACTGGAACGCAACCCTCGGTCGCGCTCGGCGAAGCTGCGCGCCGCCGTAAAACGATGACCCGGCCATGTATCCCGACCACGAATTCGACCCCATAACCCCCGAAGAGGAGGCGCAGCGCGCACAGGAAGCGGAATTCGCCCGCCGCGTGCGGCGCGAGGTACTGCGCATCGAACGGGGCGAGGCCGAGGAGGAGATCCGCGCCGACCTGGAGCGCGAAGCAGCAGAGAAGGCCGAAGCCGAGGAGCGCGAACGCAGGGAGCGCCGCCGCAGGGCCAGCACCTTCTGGCAGCTTTTCTCGGGCACGATCCTCGTACGCGAAGGCGTATCGAAATATTACCCCTACATGCTCTCGATCGCGGGCATGTTCTTCCTGAGCATCGCCGTCATGTTCACGGCGCTGCACCTCGACATGAAATACACGCGCCTCGAACGCGAAGTCCAGATCCTGCGCGAACGGTCGATCCGCCTGCAGGAGCAGCGTTACAGCCGTACGACTCACTCGGCCATCGTCGAGCGGCTGCGCGAACGCGGCATCGACCTGGGCGACCCCTCCGCCCCGGGCGAGATCATCGAAAACTAAACGGCGATGAAACAGGAGCGTTCGAAGATCAAAAGCGACATTCTGCTGCGGGTACGGCTGCTTTACGTGCTGTTCATACTCGCGGGGCTCACCGTGTTCGCACGCCTGGTCTGGGTACAGCTTTTCAGCGCCGAAGTGGCCTACAACGCCGATCGGCTCGCCAGCCGCATCTTCACCGAAGAGACCATCCCGGCCCAGCGGGGCAGCATCCTCTCGCGCAACGGGGCACCGCTGGCGACCTCGATCTTCCGCTACCAGGCGGCCTTCGACTTCGCTTCGCCCGGCCTCGATTCGCTCAAGACCTTCCGCGAACAGAGCGACTCGCTCGCCAAGCTGCTCTCCGCCTTCTTCAAGGACAAACCCGCCTCGGAATACGCCCGCCGCTTCCGCGAGGAGCACGCCCGCCGCTACCGGCTGGTCAACGGCCGCGACACCTCCTACCTGCGCTCCGAAGGGTGGCTGTCGCGCATGATGGATCGCCTGCGGGGCGAGGAGTACGTCACCCGGAAAATCTACGACACGATCCGCGACCACACACCCGTCAACATCTTCCCCCGCGAGGTGGACTATGCCGAATGGCAGACCCTGCGGCGTTACCCGATGCTGAACTGGAACATGGGCATGGTCTACCGCCTCGTCGAACGCGACCAGCGCATCTACCCGCAGGGCGAACTGGCGCGCCGTACGATCGGGCTCACGGGCGACAAGGGCAATTACGGCATCGAGGAGGCCTACCGTGAGGAACTCGCGGGACGGGACGGCAAGGCGCTGCGGCAGCGCATCGCCCGGGGCTTCTACGGCCGCGTGGCGGGAGCCGGGCATGAAGACCCGGTGGACGGGTACGACATCGTGACGACACTCGACCTCGACCTGCAGGACGTGGCCGACAAGGCGCTGCGGCGCCAGTTGGAAGCCCAGAACGCCATCTGGGGCACGACCATCGTCATGGAGGTGGAGACCGGCGAGATACTCGCCATGGCCAACCTGGGCCGCTCGGGTTCCTCGGGCGGCAGCTATTACGAAAGGGAGAACTACGCGCTGGGACGCAGCATGGAGCCCGGATCGACCTTCAAGCTGGCGACGATGCTCACGCTGCTCGACGACGCCGGCATGTCGCCCGAGACGACCTACGACACGCACAACGGCGACCCCGTGACGGTCGGCCCGGCCCGGAATATCCGCGACTCGCACCGGGGCGACCATGTCATCGGCTTCCGCCGCGCCGTAGCCTCGTCGTCGAATGTCTATTTCGCCAAGGCGATCTGGGATCGCTACGGCATCACGGGCAAAAAACAGGAATACAGCGACTTCCTGCACGAAAAACTCCACCTGGGCAAGACCGTCGGGCTGGAACGGCTCGGCGAACGCGCCCCGTCGATCACCGCCGACTGGAAAGTACCCGACCCGGGCGTCATGCTCGTCAAGATGAGCTACGGCTACCGCGTGCGGCTGGCGCCGATCCAGATGATCACGTTCTACAACGCCATCGCCAACGGCGGGAAGATGATCTCGCCCGTGCTGATCCGCGAACTGCGGCGCGGCGACCGCGTCGAGGAGCGGTTCGAGACGCAGACCATCGCCTCGTCGATCTGCTCGCGCGCGGCATTGCGCGAAGTGCAGCGCTGCCTCGAACTGGTCTGCACGCAAGGTACCGCAAGCCTCTATTTCAAGGACTCCACGCGCCTGCGCGTGGCCGCCAAGACCGGCACGGCGCAGATCACCGACGCCCGCAGCCGCGAGGGGCGCTACTACCTCGGTTCGATGGTCGCCTATTTCCCGGCCGACAATCCCCGCTATACGGTGCTGACAACCATCGAAACCCGGGCGCAACCGGGCAAAGCCTACTATGGCGGGCCGCTGGCGGGCCCCGTGGTCAAACGGATGGTCGATTACATTTACAACCGCAACCGCGACTGGTACGGCCGCGTGGAACGGCACGGCGGCCGCTGCTACCCGGGGCACGTCAAGGGCGGCGACATCGCCCAGATCCGCCGCGTGGCCGACAAGTTCTCGCCCCGCGCCTCGTTCGACCAGCGTACGGGCTGGGGGCGCGCCCGGGTCGATAGCCTCTCGAACGTAATCATCACGAGCCTCCCGCCCGAAACAGGGACGATGCCCGACGTGCGCGGCATGGGGCTCAAGGATGCACTGTTCGTACTCGAAAGCCGCGGGCTGAAAGTCCGTTTTTCGGGCGCGGGCGCCGTAACACAGCAAAGTATCCCCGCCGGAGCCCGCATCACGCCTGGCTCGACGGTCGGCATAACACTGAAATAAGATGAAAACACTGAAAGACCTACTCAAAGATACGCCCGTCACGGCGCTGCACGGCGACGGTTCCACGACGGTGGCCGCCCTGGCCTACGATTCGCGGGCCGTGACGCGGGGCGACTGTTTTTTCGCCACCCGCGGCACGCAGTCCGACGGGCACGACTTCATCCCCGACGCCGTCGCAAAAGGCGCCTCGGCCGTCGTCTGCGAGCAGTTGCCTGCCGAAACGGCCCACGGGGTGGCCTACGTCGTCGTCCCCGACGCCGCAGGAGCGCTGGCCGACATGGCCGCAGCCTTCTACGGCCACCCGAGCCGCGAACTGAAACTCGTGGGCATCACCGGCACCAACGGCAAGACCACGACCGCGACATTGCTCTACGACCTTGTGCGGGCACTGGGCTACAAGGCCGGGCTGGTCTCGACGGTCGTCTACAAGGTCGGCGAACGCATCGTCGAGGCGACCCACACCACGCCCGACCCCGTGCGGCTGAACGCCATGATGCGCGAGATGGCCGACGAAGGGTGCGAATACTGCTTCATGGAGTGTTCGTCGCATGCCATCGTGCAGCAACGCACGCGGGGGCTGCATTTCGCGGGCGGCATCTTCTCGAACATCACCCACGACCACCTCGACTACCACAAGACCTTCGCCGAATACATCCGCGCCAAAAAACTCTTCTTCGACTCCCTCACCAAAGATGCCTTCGCCCTGACGAACGCCGACGACAAAAACGGCCGCGTCATGGTGCAAAACACCGCAGCCGGGATACACACCTATTCGCTGCGCACGATGGCCGATTTCCGCTGCAAGATCGTCGAGATGCACGTCGACGGCATGCTGCTGCGCATCGACGGGCAGGAGGTCTGGGTCGGGCTCGTAGGACGCTTCAACGCCTATAACCTGCTGGCCGTCTACGGCGCCGCGGTGCTGCTGGGACTCGACCGCGCCGAAGTGCTGCGCGCGATGAGCATGCTCCATGCCGTGAGCGGGCGCTTCGAATTCGTGCGGGCGGAGAATGGAACCACGGCCATCGTCGACTATGCGCATACGCCCGACGCACTGGAAAACGTCATCCAGACCATCCAGGAGATCCGCACCCCGACGCAACAATTGATCGTCGTCTGCGGCTGCGGCGGCGACCGCGACCGCACCAAACGGCCCGAGATGGCGCAGATCGCGGTGAAATACGCCGATACGGCCATCTTCACCTCGGACAACCCGCGCCACGAGTCGCCCGGGGCGATCCTCGACGAGATGGCCGCCGGCCTCGACCCCGGCGCCCGGTTCCTGCGCATCGTCGACCGTGCCGAGGCCATCCGCACCGCCGCAATGCTCTCCCGGCCGGGCGACATCCTGCTCATCGCGGGCAAAGGGCACGAAACCTATCAGATCATCGGCGACGTAAAACACCACTTCGACGACAAGGAGGAGGTCGGCAAGGCCTTCGGCACACTCAGAAACTAAAAACCCGACATACGACATGTTCTATCACATTTTCAAGTATTTAGGCGAATATTACGACATCCCGGGCTCGGGTATGTTCCAGTATATTTCGTTCCGCGCGGCGGCGGCCATCATCCTCGCGCTGCTGATCGTCATCATCTTCGGCCGCAAGATCATCGACTTCCTGCGCCGCAAGCAGATCGGCGAGGACATCCGCGACCTCGGGCTCGAGGGACAGCTCCAGAAACGCGGCACCCCCACGATGGGCGGCGTCATCATCCTGCTGGCGATCCTCGTCCCGATCCTGCTCTTCGGACGGCTCGACAACATTTACATCCAGCTGATGATCGTCTCGACCGTCTGGCTGGGGCTGATCGGCGGGCTGGACGACTACATCAAGGTCTTCCGCCACAACAAGGAGGGGCTCAAGGGCCGCTTCAAGATCGTGGGCCAGGTCGGGCTGGGCATCATCGTCGGCACGACGATGTGGCTTTCGCCCCAGATCATCGTCCGCGAGAAGGTCACGCAGCCCGTGCAGACCGTCTATCTGAACCCCGACGGATCGGTGATCGAAAGCGTGCAGCGGAACGTCGTCCTGAGCTCGGAAAGCACCAAGACCACCAAAACCACCATCCCCTTCGTCAAGAACAACGAATTCGACTACGGATGGCTCACGGGCGAGGACAGTGCCACGACCTGGCTGCTCTACGTGCTGGTGGCGATCTTCGTCGTCACGGCCGTCTCGAACGGCGCCAACCTCACCGACGGCCTCGACGGGCTGGCCACGGGCGTCTCCGTCCCGATCGTGGCCGTACTCGGCGTGCTGGCTTACCTCTCGGGACATATCGTCTACGCCGACTACCTCAACATCATGTATATCCCCGACAGCGGAGAGCTGGTCGTCTTCGCGGCGGCCTTCGCGGGCGCGCTGGTCGGCTTCCTGTGGTACAACTCCTTCCCGGCGCAGATCTTCATGGGGGACACCGGCTCCCTGTCGATCGGCGGCATCATCGCCGTCTTCGCCCTCTGCATCCGCAAGGAACTGCTGCTGCCGCTGCTGTGCGGCGTGTTCCTGGTCGAGAGTTTCTCGGTGATGATGCAGGTCGGCTACTTCAAATACACCAAACGCAAATACGGCGAAGGGCAGCGCCTGTTGCTGATGGCCCCCGTACACCATCATTTCCAGAAAAAAGGGCAGTTCGAAACCAAGATCGTGCTCCGCTTCTGGATCATCTCGCTGCTGCTGGCCGCCATCACCCTGGTAACGTTAAAGATCCGGTAATCATGAAAAAGATAGCAGTCCTGGGCGGAGGCATCAGCGGTTACGGCTCCGCGATCCTCGCCAAAAAGAAAGGGTTCGACGTATTCCTCTCCGATATGGGGAAGATCGCCGACCGCTACAAAGCCAAGCTCGACGAGTGGCAGGTTCCCTACGAGGAAGGCGGCCACACCGAGGAACGCATCCTTGCGGCACACGAGGTCGTCAAGTCGCCAGGGATCCCCGAAACGGCCCCCATAGTGCGGAAAATCCGTGCGGCAGGCATTCCCGTCATTTCGGAAATGGAGTTCGCGGGCCGTTACCTGGGCCGGTCGAAATGCATCTGCATCACCGGCTCGAACGGCAAAACCACCACCACGTCGCTCATCTACAAGATCATGCGCGACGCCGGGATGAACGCCGCCCTGGGCGGCAACATCGGCGAGAGTTTCGCCTACTCGGTGGCCACGGGCAACTACGACTGGTACGTGCTGGAATTAAGCTCGTTCCAGCTCGACGGCATGTTCAGGTTCCGCGCCCATATCGGCGTGCTGATGAACATCACGCCCGACCACCTCGACCGCTACGGACACTGTTTCCAAAACTACGTCGATTCGAAGATGCGCATCACGCAGAACCAGAACTCGCGCGATTATTTCGTCTATTCGGGCGACGACGAGGTGATCTGGCAGCAGCTTCCCAGGTACGACCTGCGCATGAAGCAACTTCCCTTCGCCGCAAAGAATGCCGTGGCGAGCGGTGCCGGCGACGCCTTCCTCTGCGACGGCAAATTCACGGCGGCCGTCGGGAAGGCCTCGGTCGAGATCGACACGGCCAAGATGCAGCTCAAAGGGCTGCACAATGCCTATAACGCCATGGCCGCGGCTCTTGCGACCCTTGCGGCAGGCGTCGCGCCGGCCTCGATCCGCCGCTCGATCTACGGCTTCGCCCCCGTCTGCCACCGCCTCGAACCCGTCCGGGAAGCCAACGGCGTACTGTGGATCAACGATTCCAAGGCCACCAATGTCGACTCGGTATACTATGCGCTCGAAAGCATGACACGCCCCGTGGTATGGATCGCCGGGGGCACGGACAAAGGCAACGACTACGAACCGCTGAAGGCTTTCGCCCGTACGAAGGTACATACGCTCGTCTGCATGGGCGCGGACAACACCAAGCTGATCGAAGAGTTCACGGGTGTGGTGCCCGATGTGGTCTCCACCGGCTCGCTCGACGCCGCGATGGAGGCCGCCAAAGCCGCCGCACAGCCCGGTGACGCAGTGCTGCTCTCGCCCGCCTGCGCGAGCTTCGACCTCTTCAAGAACTACGAAAACCGCGGCGAGCTGTTCAAGGCGTGGGTAAACGAAAAGGCATAGCACGATGAAGCTCGGCGAACGGAAATACACGCAGGATGAAGGGCCGGCACAGGAACCCTGGACGGAAGCACCCGGCAAATCCCCCCGCGCAACGGACGGAAAGGCCGGGGCACAGGACGCGCCGCGACGCCGCGGCGTGCGCGGCACCGATGCCGGGGAGAGCGCCTGCGAAACCCCCGAAGCCCCCGAAAAACACAAGTTCCGGCTCTTTACCGGCGACCGCGTCCTGTGGATCATCGTCGCGGCGCTGGCGGTGATTTCCGTGCTGGTGGTCTACTCGTCGACGGCCAAGATGGCCTACGACGCCCACACGGCGCGTACCACGGCCCATTTCCTGCGCCAGCAACTCATCATCCTCGTCGTCAGCCTCATCATCCTGGTTGCCGTGCAGAAGATCAACTGCCGGATTTACAACCTGTTATCCCGCCCCGTCTATTTCCTTTCGGTCGCACTCACCGTCGCCGTCTATTTCATCGGCGCCACGACCAACGGCGCCGCCCGCTGGATACCCCTCGGGCCGTTCCAGTTCCAGCCCTCCGAGGCGCTGAAGGTGGCCACGGTGTTGTTCCTGGCCCGGCAACTGGCCGGGCGGCAGTCGAAGATCGACAAGATACGCATCGTCCCGTCGCTCAAATTCTGGACGTGGCGTTCGTCGCGCGAACAGCGCCGCATCTGGCGCGAGGGGACATGGCCGATCCTGATGCCCGTCGTGGTCTCGTGCGCGGTGATCTTCCCGGCCCACACCTCCTCGGCCGTACTGGTTTTCATGGCCTCGTGGGTCATGATGCTCATCGGGCGCGTCCGCCTGGGCGAACTGGTGAAACTCATCGGGCTGGCCTGCATCGGCATCGTCTTCATCATGACGCTCAACCTCGGGCGCAGCGAGACGGCCGAAGGGCGCGTCTCGACATGGATCCACCTCTGGACGCGCTCGCAGACCGAAAAACCGATCGAGCACCTCACCGACACCGAGCGGTCGATGATCGCCATCCATAACGGCGGGGTCTTCGGCGAAGGCGCCGGACAGAGCGCCATGCGCGTCGAGATGATCCATCCCGAAAGCGACTACGCCTACGCCTTCTTCGTCGAGGAATACGGCATCGTACTGGCACTGGCCCTGCTGATGCTCTACCTGTGGATATTCTTCCGGGGCATCGAAATATTCCGCCGCTGCGGGACAGCATTCCCAGGGCTGCTGGTACTTGGGCTCGCCCTGCTGATAACCTGCCAGGCGCTGCTGCATATCATGGTGACCGTCAACCTGATCCCCGAAACGGGGCAGACGCTGCCGCTGATCTCGCGCGGCGGTTCGTCGACCATCTTCACCACCATCGCGCTGGGCATGATCCTCAGCGTCAGCCGCCAGAACGACGAACAGTCGCACGATACGCCCCGCAGCGAATCCATTTACGAAAAATAACATGGCCATGGACGACATAAGACTCGACAAATACCTTTGGGCGGTGCGGGTGTTCAAAACCCGCAGCGACGCCGCGGATGCCATCCGCAACAACAAAGTCACGGTAAACGGCTCCGCCGCCAAACCCTCGCGCGAAGTGAAGATCGGCGACGTGATCGCCGTGCGCAAGATGCAGGTGACCTACTCCTACCGGGTGCTCGACTTCGTGTCGAGCCGCCAGCCGGCCAAGAACGTCCCCCTGTACTGCCTCAACATCACCCCGCAGGAGGAGCTGGACAAGCTCAGCAGCCCGCGCGAAACTATCTTCGTCTTCCGCGACCGCGGTACGGGGCGCCCGACCAAAAAGGAGCGCCGCGAACTGGACGGGCTGATGGACGGAATCTACTACGACGGGGACGAGTAGGCCAGTATGTCCTGCGCCTCCCCATACGAACTCCCGACCTTCGCGGCGGCGTCCGCAGCAGCCTCGTTCTCGGGGCCTTGCGTAGGCACGAAGCCCCGAACCGTCCGGTCGGAATTACGCCTTCGCTACGCCCATGGCACGGGGCGTGATTTCTGCGGCGGAACTGACGAACACTTGAGAATCCCTGCGGGAGATAAAACGCCGAAACGGACAAAATATCATGCAAGCACGATAAATCGTCCGTTTCCGTGTTTCGAGCCTACGGCTCTTTTCAACTATTCGCCTATTTCTTGTTGAAAAAATTCATCGTGCGTTCCAGCCCGATCGTCGTGAACGAAAGTATCGCGTCGCCGAACACCTTGAGCCGCTCGGGCAGCGCCTTGCGCTCCTCGTCCGACCACTCCCCCAGCACATAGTCGACCTGGTGGCCCTTGGGGAAATCCCCGCCCACGCCGAAGCGCATCCGGGCGTAGTCCTCCGTTCCCAGCAGCTCGGCGATATTCTTCAGCCCGTTGTGCCCCCCGGCACTCCCCCGGGGACGCATACGCAGCGTGCCGAACGGCAGCGCAATGTCGTCCGAAACCACCAGCAGGTTTTCCGGGGCGATCTTCTCGGCCTCCATCCAGTAACGGACGGCTTTGCCCGAAAGGTTCATGTAGGTCGAGGGTTTCAGCAGGATCAGCGTACGCCCCTTATGCTTCAACTCGGCCACATCGCCGTAACGCGCCGTCGTAAAAACAGCGTTGGACGCCTCGGCGAGGGCGTCCAACACTTTGAATCCGATGTTGTGCCGGGTTCCGGCATATTCGGCGCCGATATTTCCCAACCCAACAATAAGGTATTTCATACGCTACCGATTAGGCTTGTGCCGCCGCACCGCGCGATGCACGGGTTACGCGCACTGCGCAGACGGCCGTCGAAGCCGGAGTGACGAATTTCAGGTTCTCGAATGCAAGGTCGCCTACGAAGATGGTCTTGCCGACACCCAGTTCGGTTACGTCCACGACCAGTTCGTCGGGCAGGTTCTCGACCAGCGCGCTCACGACGAGCTTACGGGCCGACAGCGTCAACTTACCGCCGACCTTCACACCTTCGGCGTTACCCGTCAGGCGTACCGGAATGGCGATGGATACGGGTTTACCCTCGGCAATGCGGTAGAAATCGAGGTGGAGGATCTGCTCGCGGATGGGGTGGAACTGCGCCTCACGCAGCACGGCCTGCTCTTTCTTGCCGTCGAAATCGAACTCGACGATGTAAGAGTTGGGGGTGTAGATCAGGGCCTTGATCTCGCGGGGGTCTACCGAGAAGGAAACCGACTCGCCGTTGCCCGACAGTACGCAGGGTACCATGCCCTCGCGGCGTACGGCCTTGGCCGCTTTCTTGCCGTACTCATCACGCTTAACGGCCTTTACAGAGATAGTTTTCATAATACGTTTGTTTTTTAATGTGTTACCACCGGCGGTTCTCAGCCCGGCCACGCAAGCCACGCCCCAATTCCGCCTGTTTCGGATCGCAAAGATAAGGTAAAATATCAAGAATCGAAAATCAACCGTAAAAAATTCGTTTCCGGGCAAAAAAATTTCGGTTTGGGATTTAACTTTTGCAACTTTAACGCGTCTTACAGACAAACCCTCATGGAAGCGACCCGCGACATACCCGCAGAAGAACTCTCGGCGCTACGCGATCCCGCCACCCGGCGCGGGGCGTTCGACCGTCTGGTCGGGACATACCTGCGGCCGCTTTACTGGCACGCACGACGGCTGGTCGTCGTCCACGAAGATGCCGAGGATGTGGTACAGGAAACCTTCATCCGCGCCTACGACAAGATCGGCACCTTCCGGGGCGGAGCCGGGGAACTGGGGGCATGGCTCTACCGCATCGCCACGAACACCGCACTGACGATGCTGCGGCGGCGCAGGCCGGGGCTCTTCTCCTCGCTCGACGACGTAAGCCGCATCCTGGCAAGCCGCGTGGCGGAGGAGTGCGGCGAGGATGCCGACCGGACGTTGGTACGTTTCCAGCAGGCGATCCTGGAGTTGCCGCTCAAGCAACGGCTGGTCTTCAACCTCCGCTACTACGACCGGATGCCCTACGGACAGATCGCCCGCGTGCTGGGGCAGCGCGAAGAGACGCTCAAGGTCAATTACCACCATGCGGTACAGAAACTGAAAGAGAAACTAACACGGGAACTATGAACCACGAATTCGGAAATATCGGCAGGCGGCTGCCTTACGACCTGCCTGAGCATCGCCTCGAAGCGTTGCACGAACGCATCCTGCGCAATACGGCGGCACGGCCCGCACCCGCTGCCCGCACCCGCCGGCTTTACCTGGCGGCAGGGGTGAGTGTCGCGGCAGCCCTCCTGGCAACGGGCATCCTCCTCTCCGGACACCTCAGCCACCGCGCCGAGGCCCCGCTGCCGGACATCGAGCAGATGCTCGCCACGACCCCGACCGAAACCCTGCAACAGGCTGCGGCGGAGAACTACGACGACATACTCTACAACCAGCAACTTTAAAATTCCATGCGCTATGAAACAACTCCTCACTTTTCTTTGCGCGCTCCTCTTCGCCCTCGCAGGCAAGGCCGCGCCCGCCGGTGACGAACTGAAACAGCTTCTGGCCGAAGCCCGGGCTATCGTCAACACGGCCGACAACGCGGCCGACCGGGAGGTCTCCCGGGCCTTGTCCGAAGCGCGCCGCGCCGTAAACGCCACCGACCGCCAGATCGACCGTGCCATGGCCGAGGCCCGCAAGGCCGTCGGCGCCTCCGACCGCGAGATCGACCGCGCCATTGCCGAAGCGCGCGCCGCCATCGACGCCGCCGAAACGGCCGCCGTCGCCAACCAGTCGATCGAAGAGCTGAACAAGGCCGCCCGCGAGCAGGTCGTGCGCGAACTGGGGCTTACCTCGCGCCAGCGCAAGGAGTTCGAACCGCTCTACAAAGCCTACCGCGAGGCGCTCGACAAGGCCGTCAATACCCCGGATGCGGGAACGGACGAGGCCGCTCAACGGCAGGGACTCAAAACCAAGCTCTCGAACATCGCCGCCACGGCGCAGGTCAAACGCGACTACGTGGACAAATTCGCCGCTGTGCTCACCGCCGAGCAGATCCGCCGCCTCTACAACACGGAGGGCGAAATCGGCACCAACATCAAACGTGCCGCCGTCGACCGCCGCCGCAACCAGAACACGCGGCTGAAAGGCAGCGGGCGCATGGTGACGCAGGACTGGGGCAAGGCGGGCGACTACACGGGCATTTCGGCCGCGGCGTTCTTCGACGTCACGGTCAGCCCCACGGCCCGAACCATCAGCGTGACGGCCGACGACAATGTGATCGACTACCTGGTGCTCGAGCGCGACGGCGGGACGCTGAAATTCCGCGTCAACGCCAACAATACGGAGAACATTTCGGTTTCGGTCGTCGTTCCCGCGTCGGCCGCCCTGCGCCAGATATCGGCCGGCTCCTACGGCAAGGTGACCTGCAAGCTGCCGCTGAAAGGGCCCTCGGTCGCGGTTTCCGTTTCGAGCTACGGATCGGTCATCGCCGACATCGACACCCCGGGTACCGCCCAGCTCAACGTGTCGAGCTACGGCAAATTCTCGGGCTCGGTACGCTGCAACGACTGCGAGCTGCGGGTTTCGAGCTACGGGTCGGCACAGGCGCCCGTCGACTGCCGCAACAACTGCCAAGTTACGGTCGGGAGCTACGCCAAGTTCTCGAACGACATCAAAGCTTCCGTCCTGACGCTCAAGATCAGCAGCGGCGCCAGTGTCAGCAGTACGCTGTTCTCGGATGCACTGACGCTGAGCGTCGACAGCTACGCCAAATTCTCCGGCGCGGTGACGGTGAACAGCCGGCAGGCGAAACTGACCGTCAGCAGCGGCGGCTCGTTCAGCGGCACGTTCAGCGGGAATTCGCTCGAGGCGGAAGTCGGCAGTTACGGCAAGATCAACCTGAAAGGGTCGGCACAGGTCGCCAGCGCCGCGGTCAGGGTATCGTCCGGAGCCGTGTTCAGCGCCCCCGAGCTGCGAGTCGCCGATTACGACCTGACCGTATCGAACTATGCCAAGGCCGACGTGTGGTGCTCGGGCACCCTGCGGATAAATGCTTCGACAGCCGCCCGGATAACGTACGACGGCCCTTGCAGGGTCGAATCGCTCACCGACAACATACGGCGCAGAAAGTAAATACAAACACCATAAGCGTATTTACGGGAAAGGGACGGAATCCGGTGCGGATCCGTCCCTTTCGGGTTTGCGGCAGTGCATTGCGCTATTCGATGCCGCGGATATGCTTCTCCCATTTCCAGGCTGCCGCGAGTGTCTCGTCGAGCGAGCGCTCGGCCCGCCAGCCCAGTTCGTTGTTGGCATACGACGGATCGGCCCAGATGGCCACGATGTCGCCCGCACGGCGGCCGACGATCTTATAGTTGAGTTTGAGGTGGTTGACCTGCTCGAACCGGTGCACCAGCTCCAGCACCGAAACCCCGCGCCCCGTGCCGATGTTGAATACCTCGTACCGGGCCTTGTTCCTGTCCTCGATCATGCGCCGGATCGCCGCCACATGCGCCTTCGCCAGATCTACCACGTCGATATAGTCGCGGATGTTCGAGCCGTCGGGCGTCGGGTAGTCGTCCCCGAACACCGACAGGCATTCGCGGATGCCGGCGGCGGTCTGCGTGATGTAGGGCACCAGGTTCTGCGGCACGCCGCGCGGCAGCTCGCCGATCAGCGCCGACGGGTGCGCCCCGATCGGGTTGAAATAACGCAGCGCGATACCTTTCAGCCCCTCGTAGGCGGCCAGCGAGTCGCGCAGGATATCCTCGCACATCTGCTTGGTGTTGCCGTAGGGCGACGTGGCGGGCTTGCGGGGCGTCTGCTCCGTGACGGGCAGCACGTCGGCCTCGCCGTAGACGGTGCATGACGACGAGAAGACGATGTTCTGCCGCCCGTACTCGCGCATCAGGCCGATGACGTTCATGAACGACATGAGGTTGTTGCGGTAATATTCCAACGGTTTGCTCACCGATTCGCCCACGGCCTTCGACGCCGCGAAATGGATTACCGAATCGAAGTCGTATTTTTCGAACACCCGGGCAAAGGCGTCGCGGTCGCAGCAGTCGGCCTTTTCGAACGGGACGTCGACGCCCGTGATCCTGCGCACACCCTCGACTGCATCCATGTCGCTGTTCGAGAGATTATCGACGATCACCACGTCGTACCCCGCACTGATCAATTCCACGGCGGTATGCGAACCGATATAACCGGCGCCGCCGCTGACCAAAACACACGATTTTTTCATAAGTTGACGGTTTTTATTCGAACTACAAATATATCAAAAAAATACGCTCGTCCGCCAATTAGCCCCGAAAACCTCGGCCGCCGCCGGAAAATCCTTTCCCGGAGGGCTTCCGGCCTGTCCCGCGGCCGCGGCCGGGACATGCGGCGGGACGCCGAACCCGGGGATCGTCCGAAGGCCAGCCGGGGGCGGGGGAAAGTCCGTCCCGGCCACGGAGCTAACAAATTGTAACCGCGACATGGAAAAAAGCACGGGAGCAGTGGCTATTTTCAAAAATTAATCGTATATTTGCTAACAGATTGACACCTCACACACCGGAAATTCATCAAAACATTAACGGATATGTACGGAAAAATCAAAGAACACCTGCAGCAAGAACTTGCTGAAATCAAGGCTGCAGGGCTCTACAAGAGCGAACGGGTCATTACTTCGCCGCAACGTGCGGAGATCGAAGTTGCAGGTCGTAAGGTGCTAAACTTCTGCGCCAACAACTACCTCGGGCTTTCGGACAACCCGCGCCTGATCGAGGCGGCGAAAAAAGCCATGGACAGCCGCGGCTACGGCATGTCGTCGGTGCGCTTCATCTGCGGCTGCCAGGACATCCACAAGGAGCTCGAAAAGGCCATTGCCGACTATTTCGGCACGGAGGACACGATTCTCTACGCCGCCTGTTTCGATGCCAACGGGGGTGTCTTCGAACCGCTCTTCGGCGAGCAGGACGCCATCATCTCCGACGCCCTGAACCACGCCTCGATCATCGACGGCGTGCGTCTCTGCAAAGCCGTACGTTACCGTTACGCCAATGCCGACATGGCCGACCTGGAGGAGTGCCTCAAGAAGGCGCAGGCACAGCGTTTCCGCATCATCTGCACCGACGGCGTGTTTTCGATGGACGGCAATGCCGCCCCGCTCGACGAAATCTGCGCCCTGGCCGAGAAATACGACGCCCTGGTCATGGTCGACGAGTGCCACTCGGCAGGCGTGCTGGGCAAAACCGGCCGCGGCATCACGGAACTCTACGACCGGCGCGGCCAGGTCGACATCCTGACCGGCACGCTGGGCAAGGCCTTCGGCGGTGCCGTAGGCGGCTTCACCACCGGCCGCAGGGAGATCATCGACATGCTGCGCCAGCGTTCGCGCCCCTACCTCTTCTCCAACTCGCTGCCCCCCGCTGTCGTAGGTGCCGGGATCGAGATGTTCCGGATGCTCGCCGAGAGCAATGAACTGCACGACCTGCTGGTCGCCAACGTCGAGCACTTCCGCGAGGGGATGATGGCCGCAGGCTTCGACATCAAACCCACCCAGTCGGCCATCTGCGCCGTGATGCTCTACGACGCCAAGCTGTCGCAGGACTTCGCCGCCAGGCTGCAGGACGAGGGCGTATTCGTCACGGGATTCTACTATCCCGTCGTGCCGAAAGGCCAGGCCCGCATCCGCGTACAGGTATCGGCAGGCCATACCACCGACCAGCTGGATCGTTGCATCGCAGCCTTCACCAAGGTCGGCAAAGAATTGAATGTCATCAAATAACTAATCCTTATATGCCTAAGACCTCATTAGACGCAATCGACCGCAAGATCCTCAAATACCTGATCAAAAATGCGCGCATGCCCTTTCTCGAGATCGCCCGCGAATGCGGTATTTCGGGTGCTGCGATCCACCAGCGCATCCGCAAGCTCGACGATTCGGGCGTGATCCTGGGCAGCCGCCTGATCGTAGACCCCAAGATGATGGGCTTCGACGTCTGCGCCCACATCAGCATCACGCTCAAAGACCCGCAGCTGCTCAAGCAGACCGTGGAACAGCTCAAGGAGATCCCCGAAATCGTGGAGGCACATTTCATCACCGGATCGGGCAACATCCTCGTGAAACTCTACTGCGTGGACAACGAGCACCTCATGCGTACGATTTTCGACGGTATCCTGCGTATCCAGGGCGTCGCCTCGACCGAGACGCAGATCTCGTTGCAGGAGGCGTTCCAGCGCCAGGTGAACATCGACTTTATCGAGGAGTAGTCCGCACGACGCCCCTTTCACAAAGGCGAAAGCCGGGAATCCCGGCTTTCGCCTTTGTGTCCGTACCTACCGGTGCGCAGGCCGTCCTGCCGGCCCCGGCGGTACAAAGAAAGTACCCCGCCCATACAGGCGGGGTACCCGGCAAACAATCGTTTAACTGATGATTATCCCGGAAGCTTACTTAGAGGTAGCCGAAGCTTCCGATGCGGAGGAGGAGTTGCCCTCACTTGTGCTTGTACTCTCAACCTTGTTCTCCTCCTTGGCTGATTCTCCGGCAGTCGAATCAGTCTTATCCGCATCGCCGGACTCCGATTTCTCCTGTCCATCGGTAGCCGGGGACTCCGTTGCGGGAGCCGCAGCTTCGGTCGCCGCGGAGGCGTCCTTCTTCTCGGGTTGCTGTGCGCATGCGAATGCGCTCCCAGCCATCAGCATCAAAGCTGCCATCGTTACAATTGTCTTTTTCATAGCTCTTAATGATTTAGGTTCCACTTCATTTCTTCAGGTTCGTAATTTGTCCCGTCGACCTTTCTGACTTTGGAAAGTCCAAGAGGCGTGCCATGCGGACAGAAAACGGAAAACCGCTGAATTACAGCGGTTAACAAAACGTGCCACAATCGGCGGTATGTGGAAAAGTGTGGAATCGCGCCACAGGTATGTGGAAAAATTCCACACGCAGGCGCATCACTCGATCCCGTAGAGGTGCAATTTGTTGTAAAGGGTCTTGCGGTCGATGCCGAGCAGTTTGGCGGCCTGCGACTTGTTCCCCCCGGCCAGAGCCAGGGCACGGCGTATCTGCTCCTCCTCGCCGGCCGGGTTGCGCAACGGCACCGCAACCGCACCGGAAACCCCGGCGATTTCGGCCGGCAGTTCGCGGCAGGAGATATAATCGCCCCGGCAGAGCAGCGTCGCCGACATCACCGTGTTTTTCATCTGCCGCAGGTTTCCCGGCCAGTCGTAACGCACCATGGCTGCAGCGGCTTCGCCGTCGAACCCGACGATATGCTTGTCCAGCTGGCGGTTGGCCTGGTCGAGGAAAAAATCGGCATACAGCATGATATCCTCGCGCATTTGCCTCACTTCGGGCATACGGAGCGTAAATTCGTTGATCCGGTGGTAGAGGTCGGCCCGGAACGTCCCGCGCGCGATCGCCGCTTCGAGGTCTTCGTTGGTCGCAGCTACCAGCCGGATGTCGACCGCAACTTCACGGTTACTGCCCACGGGACGGATGCGGCGCTCCTGCAAGGCCCGCAACAACTGCACCTGGGTTTCATAGGTAAGGTTCCCCACCTCGTCCAGAAAGAGCGTGCCGCCGCTGGCCGCTTCGAAGGCGCCCGTCTTATCGCCGACAGCCCCCGTGAACGACCCCTTGACATGGCCGAAAAACTCCGAAGCAGCCAGGTCGCGCGGAATGGCGCCGCAATCGACCGCTACGAACGGCTTTCCGGCACGCTTGCTCTGGCGGTGGATCAGCTGCGCCACATGCTCCTTGCCCGTGCCGCTGGCACCGTTCACCAATACCGACATGTTCGTCGGCGCGACGAGCCGCACATATTCGTAGAGCTGCCGCGCGGCATCGCTCTGCCCCTCGATATAGTTGGGCATATCCCCGCCCGCAGCCCGGGAAGTCTCCGGCGCCTTTTCCGGCGTTACCGGGGGGACATCGCCTACGGGCGCCGGGGCATCAAGCGCCTCGCGGATCTTTTTCAGCAATTCGTCGGGATTGACGGGCTTGGCGACGTAGTCGCGGGCGCCGAGTTTCATGCAGCGCACGGCGTTCTGGATCTCGGCATAGCTCGTCATCACGATCACGGGCACTTCGATCCGCTGCCCCGACATCCACTGCAAAAGGGCGATTCCGTCCTCGTCGGGCAACCGCATATCGCTCAGCACGAGCGAGTAGCCTCCTTCCGCAAGAGCCGTCCGGGCTGCCGCCGCACTGGCTGCGGTCTGTGTCCCGAACCCTTTTTTCGAGAGCCAGGTCTTGAGCATCAGGCCGAAGGTGATGTCGTCGTCTACGATCAGAATCCGTTCCATATTCACGACAAAGATACCTTTTTTTGCGCTTCCGCGATAATCGCGCGGATATTTTCTGCCGCCGTGCGTACCTCCCGGCCTAACGTGTCGGTCAGGGGGCCTTCCCAGTTTTCCGCCGTCCGCAGCGCCGCCGCCACCTGCACGGCCCCGAGCATCGTGAAGATCGGCGCCATCTTGTGCGCCACGGCTTTCAGTGCCGCCGCATCGCCTTCGTCCAACGCCCGCTCCAGCAGGGCACAGTTGGTCGCGCCCTGCTCCGCGAAGGATTCCAGAATTCCCCGTGCCGCCGCCGTGTCGTCACCCGCATAGGCAGTCAGGGCGCTGAAATCCACTCCGTCCGCCTGTTCCGCCCCGGCCGCGGAAACCCCGCCCCCGGCGGGCGGCACCGCGGCATCCGCGCCGCAGACGGTGTTCAGCACGGCAACCAGTTCATTCGCCGTAAACGGCTTGCGCAGGCATCCCGCGAACCCGCGTGCCGAGAAATCCCCGGCATCCATCTCCCCGCGCGCCGAAACGGCCACCACGGGAATTGCAGGGTCGACCCCGCGCACCGCGGCCAATACGCTGAACCCGTCGGCCGACGGCATCTGTATATCGGTAAAAACAGCGTCGAACACCCCTTCGGCCACCAGTTTGGCGGCATATTCGGGATACTGGCAGCACTCGGCAGCCACCCCGGCCTGGCGGCACATCCCGGCAGTCATCTCCAGTTGCAGCGGGTCGTCGTCGATCAGCAGCACCTTCAAGTCCGGACGGACGGACGTGCGGGCAGGCTGCGGCGGGCCGCCGGGTTTCTTCCCGCTGCTGCGGCCTACCGGCACCGAGACAATGAACTTGCTGCCCTCGCCCAGGCGGCTTTCGAGCGAGATGCTGCCGCCGAGCAGTTTTACCAGACGGTCGACAATCGAAAGCCCCAGCCCGAACCCGTCGACGCCCTGCGCCGAACGCAGGCGTACGAACTCTTGGAAAATGCGTTCTTTCTCCTCGCGGCCGATGCCCCGCCCGGTGTCGCGCACGGAGAATACCAGCCGTCCGTCCACGACGTCGGCCCGGATCGTCACACTGCCCTCGTCCGTAAATTTCAGCGCATTGGATATCAGGTTATCGGCAACCTGGCGGATCCGGAAAGGATCGCCCATCACCTCGTCCCCGGCCCCCGGCCCGGCTTCGAGCACAAGGGCGATGCCCTTTGCATCGGCCATGGCCGCAAACCCCTCGCGGATCGTCTCGAACAGTTGTGCCGGGCAGAACGCCACGTTGTCGACGTCGACCTTGTTGATATCGAGCCGGTAGAAGTCCAGCAGGCTGTTGACCAGCGCCAGCAGGTGCTCCGACGACTCCTTCATATTGTGCAGGTAAAGTCCCTCGCGTTTGCCCGTGGTGAGGCGCGAAAGCAGGTCGATATACCCCATCACCGATCCCAGCGGCGCCTTGATGTCGTGCGTGATGGCCAGCATCAGCTTCTCACGCGCTGCCAGCAGCGCCTCGTTGTCGCGGTTGGCCCGCTCGAGCGCCCTCCGGTAGCGGGTGCTGCGGTTGATATCACGCAGCAGGATACCCACGAACAGCAGCATCAGCACGACGGCGACGATGGCGATACCGCCCAACACGTACGACGACCGGCGGCGGATAGCCTCCGTCTGGTCGATCTTGCCCAGCAGGAACGCCGTATCCTCGGCTTCGAAATCCATGATGAGGCGGTAGATCTTCGTATTCACCAGTTCGTTGCTGTAGCGGAGGCGCATCCCTTCATCCCACGCCCGGTCGTAAATGCCGATGCGGTCGCTGGTCACCCGATCCTGCAACGTCCTGAGGACGATGGCGATCGTATCCTTCACGGCCGTCGCGGGGAGCGAATCGACGACCCGCTCACGGTGAGAGATCACGATGCTCGAATCCTCTTTGGGAGGACTGAACAGGTCGGCGAAACGGCGGAAGAAATTGCGCTTGCGCCGCGGCACCGCCACGGACAGCGTATCCTGCACCACCGTACGCACCGACACGCTGTCGCGCAAAACCGCCACGCTGTCCACACTGTCCGCCGGGCCGATCAGCTCGCGGATATTCTTGTCCAGCAGACTGGCCGTAGCCGCCGAACGGATCGTCCGCCGCAGGTTCATCGTCCGCCGTTCCTTGTCGCCCAACAGCCTCACGATGCTGTCCAGGCGCATCGTCTGGAGCGAATCCTGCTCCCCGGTCAGGATGCGCAACGAGTCGATATAGCCGCGCACGGTGCGCAATTCGCGTTTGTACCGCGCCTCGTAAGACTTGTATCCGGCGATCATCAGCTGGCCGTAACTCTCGGCCTGGTAGAGGTGGTAGAGGGTTTGTCCCACGACATTGCGCTTGGTGTGCAGCAGCGAATAACTGCCGTCGGAGGTCGAAAAACGCACCACCGCACGGTAAACATACCCGACTGAAAGGACGCAGACGGCAATCAGGATGACATAGCCCGCGACGATCTTGGTTTTGACGAATTTCGACTCTTTCATACCCCCAAAGATAGTAAAAACCGGGGAAATACCGGCACCCGCCGATTTCGCACCCGCACGCCCGGGCAGCACGAGCCGGCCGCCGGCCCATCCGCCGCGGGACGTCCCGCGCACAACACCGATCCCGGACAAGCCGATCCCGCACGGGGCGGACGGCCCGGCAGCACGAAAACAAACCGGGCCGCACGACAACGTACGGCCCGGTTATTCCGCGTTTCGCGGTGCGGACTAATACTTATACCGCATCCACTTGTACAGCTCCTTGAACGTCGGCTTTTTGCCGTACATGAAGATACCCACGCGATAGATCTTCGCCGCAAACCACACCATCGCCGTAAACGAGGCGTAGAGGATCACCAGCGAGAGGATTATCTCCCACAGGGGGATGCCGTAAGGGATACGCGCCATCATCACCACGGGCGACGTGAAGGGGATCATCGAGAACCAGAAGGCCATCTGCGAGTTGGGGTCGTTCACGACCGATATCATCACCAGCAGGGCGAGGATGATCGGGATCGTGATCGGTGTCTGCAACTGCTGCGCGTCCTGGATGCTGTCTACGGCCGATCCCACCGCGGCGAACATCGCCGAGTAGAACAGGTAACCGCCGAAGACGAACAGCAGCAGGTAGGCGAAGATGCGGAGGATAAAGCCGAAGTCCGTAATGGCCGCTATCACCTGCAACATCTCCGGGTTCACGTCGATCGCAGCCGCTGCGCCGGGAACCCCCTGTTGCATGGCCTGCACGCCCTCCATCATTTCGGGCGGCATCATCTGCGCCACCGCAAGCGCCCCTACGACGCACAGCGCGCCCCAGATCAGCACCTGCACGACGGCAACCGACGCCACGCCGAGTATCTTGCCCAGCATCAGGTCGAAGGGCCTCACCGACGAAACCATCACCTCCAGCACGCGGCTGTTCTTCTCCTCGATCACGGACTGCATGACCATCGAACCGTAGATCAGTAGGAACATGTAGAGGATCATGCCCAGTACGAAGCCCGTCCCCGTGGCTACCACCGACGATTTGGCGTGCGCCTCCTCTTCCTGCGACTCGTCGTTGCGGAAAGTCTGCATACCGACGCGGGTCTTCACCTCCTGGAGTATCTGCGACAGGTTTTCGATGTTGTACGATTTGAGTTTCTCGGCCTCTATGATATCCTCGATCTGCCCCGTGATGTTGCTTTCGACCGACAGCGACGACGACGAATTGGCATACAGTTTCACGTTGTTGGGGTTGGTGAGGATGTCCGAACCGATGTAGAGCACGCCGAACTTGTCGGTCAGCTCCTTACGCGCGGCCTCGGTCGAAAGGTCGGTGGGCTCGAATATCAGCTCCTTGCCGCTTTGCAGCCTGGGGGCTATCAGCCCGCTCTCGTCGATCACGGCGATATGTTTCTCGTCGCCGCCCGAATACTTCATGATGAGCATCGGGGCGAACATCAGGCCGACCATCAGCAGCGGCATCAGCAGCGTGGTGATGATGAAGGATTTTTTGCGGACGCGCTCATTGAATTCGCGCCCTATGATGATACCTACTTGTGACATGGTTTTACTTGTTTTTATGAGTTTTGTTCCCGAAGAGATTGATCAGCTGCGCCGCGACGAGCAGCCCTAAGCAGAGGTAGACCCACGGCGCAACCCGCTCCCCGGCACAGACGTCGTAAAAGAGGATGCCCAGCGCCACGACGGCGAAGACGGAGCTGACGATCTTGCTGTTCATGGCCGGCTAAAGGTTCCCGCTGACGGCGCGGATGAATATGTCGTTCATCGACGGGATGATCTCCTGGAACGAGCGCAGCTCGACGGCGTCGTTCACGGCGGCGATCACTGCGCGCACCTCCTCGTCGCGCTCGACATGGAGTTTGAGCGTAGCGTATACCGACTTGTCCTGCGAACCTTCGAGGATCTCGCAGCGGCCTTCGACGGCACGGCGCAGCGCCGCCTCATCGCCCCGGTAGGCCACTTCGAAGATGTTTGCCCCGTGCCTGCGGCGTATGTCGTCGACACACCCCGAGAGGATGTTGCGCGACTTGTTGATCAGCGTGATGTGGTCGCAGATCTCCTCCACGGACGACATGTTGTGCGTCGAGAAGATGATCGTGGAGCCCTTGTCGCGCAGGGCGAGGATCTCCTCCTTCAGGAGGTTGGCATTGATCGGGTCGAAGCCCGAGAAAGGCTCGTCGAAGATCAGCAGTTCGGGTTCATGCAGCACCGTGACGATGAACTGCACCTTCTGAGCCATGCCCTTCGAGAGCTCCTCGATCTTCTTGTCCCACCAGTCCTGGATACCGAACTTCACGAACCACTGCTTGAGCCGCACGACGGCTTCGCGGCGCGAAAGCCCTTTCAGGCGTGCGAAGAAAACGGCCTGTTCGCCGACCTTCATCTTCTTGTAAAGGCCGCGTTCCTCGGGCAGGTAACCGATACGGTAAACATCCGCAGGCGTGATCTCGCGATCACCGAACAACACGCGGCCGCTGTCGGGCGCCGTGATGCGGTTGATGATGCGGATCAGCGTCGTCTTGCCGGCCCCGTTGGGGCCAAGCAACCCGTAGACCGAACCTCGGGGGATTGCGAGCGATACGTCGTCGAGGGCCTTGTGCCCGGCGTATTGCTTGGTGACATGTTCTACTGTGAGTAAATCCATGGTCGCTGAGAGTTATTTTTAGGGTTTGTTCGGCGACAAATATAACAACAATTTTTGAATATCAAAAAATATTTATCGTTTTTCGATATAATCAACATAGCAACCCGCCCGGCAGGGAAACAAAAAGGCGGCAGGGATTACCCTGCCGCCGGCATATCGATCGGGGCGGCACCCGCCTACCAGATAACCACGCGCTCCTCCTCGGGCATGAACATCTCCCCGTCGGTCATACTGAACGCATCGTAGAAATCCTGCAGATTACGCAGCGTGGCGTTCACACGCCATTTGCCCAGCGAGTGTACGTCGAGCTTCGTAAGACGTGCGATCTCCTCGTCGCGGATATTCTGCGCCCACAGCGTAGCGTAAGCCAGGTAGAACCGCTGGTCGGCGGTGAATCCGTCGATCGGCGCGGGCTCGGTGCCGTTCAGCGAGTTACGGAACGCCGTATGGGAAACGCGCAGGCCGCCCTGGTCGGCGATGTTCTCGCCCAGGCTGAGGGAGCCGTTGGCCATAATCGCAGGCTGGCCGTCCTTGGCGGGCAGCACCTCGATCGCGTCGAACTGCTTTACGAGGATGTCGGTCTTGGCCTTGAACGCAGCAGCGTCCTCCTCCGTCCACCAGTTGTTCATGTTGCCGTCCTTGTCGAAGTTGCGGCCCTGGTCGTCGAACCCGTGGGTCATCTCGTGGCCGATCACCACGCCGATGGCACCGTAGTTCACGGCGTCGTCAGCCTCGGGGTTGTAGAACGGCGGCTGGAGGATGGCTGCCGGGAAGCAGATCTCGTTGGTCGTCGGGTTGTAGTAGGCGTTCACCGTCTGGGGCGACATGTGCCACTCGTCCTTATCGACAGGCTTGCCGAGCTTCGAAATATTGTCGGCCGTATACCAGAGGCTGGCATTCACGATGTTCTCGAAATAGCTCTTCGAGGGGTCGATCGCCAGCGTCGAATAGTCCTTCCACTTGTCCGGGTAACCGATCTTCACCGTGAAGGCCGCCAGTTTTTCCTGAGCCTTGGCCTTCGTGGCGTCCGACATCCAGTCCAGCGCCGCGATATGCTGCCCGAGCGCCGTCTGCAGGTTCTTCACCAGCCCGAGCATACGCTCCTTGTCCTTTGCGGGGAAATATTTGGCGACATACATCTCGCCCACGGCCTCGGAAAGGATGCCGTTGGGCACCGACATGGCTCGCTTCCAGCGGGGTTTCATCTCCTGCTGGCCGGCCATCGCCTTGCCGTAGAAATCGAACGATGCCTGCTGGAAATCGTCGCTCAGGTACGACGCGGCATCGTCCAGGTACTGCGCCGCAAGGTAGTAACGGATATCCTCCAGCGGAGCGTTCTTCATCAGGTCGTTGGCGTTGGCGATCGACGATTTCGTCGTCACGATGATCGTGTCGAAGTCGCCGATGCCCATGGCTTTATAGTAAGCGGGCCAGTCTATGGCATCGTAGGTCTTCTCGAACTCGGCCTTCGCCGTGGGGTTGTACTGTGCCGGTATGTCGCGCAACTCGGTGTTCGACCAAGACTTCTCGGCCAGTTTCGTCTCGATGTTCATCACACCGGCCACGGCTTTCTCGATGTCTGCCTCAGGAATGCCTGCAAGACGGAAAAGCTTGCCCAGATACTCCTTGTAGGCCGTCCGGATATTCTCGTTCTCGGGGTCGAGGTAGTAATCGCGGTCGCCCATCGTGAGGCCCGACTGCGAGATATAAAGGGCATTGATATCGCTGTTCATCAAGTCAGCCTGCACACCCACGGAAAAGAAGGGGTTGGCGATCGCCGTGTGGAGTCCGGCAATGGCACCGGTCAGCTGTGCACGGTCGCCGATGGCGAGGATCTCCCCGACGGCGTCCTTCACCGGGGCTACACCCTCGGCGTTCAGGCGCACCGAATCGAGCCCCATCTTATAGAGGTCGGAAATCTTCTGCTCGATGCTGCCGGGCTCGGCCTTCATCTTGGTCATCTCCGAGAAAAGCTCGTTGATACGCTTTTCGTTGTTGTCGCGCAGGATATCGAACGAACCGTAGCGCGAATATTCCGGTTTGAGGGGGTTGTTCTTCTGCCAGCCGCCCGTGGCGTACTCGTAGAAGTCGGCGTTCGGGGCTACCGAAAGGTCGAAGTTGGCCAGGTCGATGGCCGGGGTTTTGGATGTATTCTGACAACTTGCCATACAAGCTATTGTTGCAGCGAAAAGAATGATTTTTTTCATTGTGTTCGGGTTTTTTAGTGACGACAGGGGTGTCCGACCATGCCGGAACACCCCTTGTCTTTATTTCGGATCTGGATCGGAATGTCGGCTTATTTGCGGATCGCCGCCACACCCGGAAGCACCTTGCCTTCCATGTATTCGAGCAGGGCGCCGCCGCCGGTCGAAACATACGAAACCTTGTCCGCCAGGCCGAACTTGTTGATGCACGCCACCGAATCGCCGCCGCCGATGAGCGAGTAGGCACCCTTCGAGGTAGCCTCGGCGATAGCCTCGGCCACGGCGCGCGAACCGGTTGCGAACTTGTCAATCTCGAACACGCCCACGGGGCCGTTCCAGAGGATCGTCTTGCACTTGAGGATCTCCTCGCGGAACACCTTCTTGCCTTCCTCGGCGATGTCGACGCCTTCCCAGCCGTCGGGAATATTGTTGGCGGGAGCCACATCGGTGTTGGCATCGGCCGAGAATGCGTCGGCGATCAGCGCGTCGGGCGACATCACGACCTTCACACCCTTCTGCTTGGCTTTGGCCAGGATATCGAGTGCCGTCTGGAACTGGTCGGGCTCACAAATCGAATTGCCGACCTTACCGCCCTCCGCAGCCGCGAAGGTATAGGTCATACCGCCGCCCAGGATGAGGACGTCCACCTTCTCCAGGAGATTCTCGATGATGGTGATCTTGGTCGAGACCTTCGAACCGCCCAGGATGGCGCAGAACGGGCGCTGCGGGTTGAGCATAATGCCGTCGATGGCCTTCAGCTCGTTCTCCATCACATAGCCGAACATCTTGTCGTTGGGGAAATAATCGGCGATCAGCGCCGTCGAAGCGTGTGCGCGGTGCGCCGTACCGAACGCATCGTTGATGTAGCAATCGGCATACGAAGCGAGCCGCTTGACGAACTCTTTCTGCGGGCCCTCTTTGAGCGCCTTCTTGGCAGCCTTCTTCTCCTCGTCGGTAGCGTCTTCGGCCAGGCCGCGGGGCTTGCCCTCCTCCTCGGCATAGAAACGCAGGTTTTCGAGCAGCATCACCTCGCCGGGCTTGAGGTTTGCAGCCATCTCGGCGGCCTTCTCGCCCATGCAGTCGCCGGCAAACATCACCTTCACGCCCAGGCGTTTCTCGATGGCGGGGACGATCTGCTCCAGCGAGAACTTGGGATCGGGATTCTTCTTGGGACGCCCCAGGTGCGACATCAGGATGACCGAGCCGCCCTTTTCGAGCACCTTCTTGATGGTGGGGATCGCCGCACGGATGCGGGTATCGTCCGTTACCTCGCCCTTCTCGTTGAGGGGCACGTTGAAATCCACGCGGATGATCGCGCGCTTGCCTTTGAAATCGTAATTGTCGATTGCGAACATAGCTCTTTGATTTTGAATTATTTTGTTGAATTGATCTTTCAAATACGCATTACCGGGGCAAATTTATGAAAATAATTTAAAAAAGTGTTATTCCGATAACAGAAAAAATAATGCGCCCGGCGCCACGGCACGCTAATAGAACGTCCCCTTGGGCGCGAAGATCGCGTACCCGAAATTGAACGTCAGGTACATGTTCTTCCAGTTGCGCAGGTCGTATTTGGTCAGGGCCAGGCTGACCGGGCCGATCGGCGTATGGTAGACCAGCGACGCCTCGGCGATATAGTGCCAGCGCTTATCTTCCACCGGGCCCGACACCCCGGGTACGAAACTGCGTTTCTCGCGGAACATGGCGTAGAAACCCGTGCGCAGGAAGAAGTTGGGCATCAGGTCGAAAGTCGGCATCACGCCGCCCGCCGCGAACCGCTTGCCCCGGAAGTCGGGCATGTAAATCATCTGCGCGTGAGGCACCGGCTCGTAAGCCGGCATCGACATCACCGTGGCCCCCTCGGTCGTGAACTCGGGATGGTTCGTGATCACGCCGTCGACGTTCAGCCCCAGCGAAAACCAGCTGCAGCCCGGCATGTCGAAATACTTGTCCCACGTAAGCCGCGCCCCGACCCACTGGCGGGACGTCCGCGACAGGAACTTTTCGGCATCGAACGGCTCGTATTTATCGCGCCCCGTGACGAAGATGCCCGACAGTTTCAGGTCGGAACCCCGGCGGGGATAGAGGAACTTGTCGAGCGTATTACGCGCCAGCTCGGCCTTGATCCCGAAGAACGAATAGCGCGAATGGTCGGTATCGTCGGCGAAAAGCTCGTCGGAATCGTACCGGTAATTGACATGCCCGCCGTTGGCGCGGATCAGGAAGACGCCGCGGTGGGCGAGGGGCATTCCGGCGGCCACCGAGAAGAAACTTTCGCTGTTCTTGACCTGCCGCGTGTTGTCGATTTTGGTGATGTTGCCGAATGAACCGTGGCGGAAATTCCGCACGGCGAAATTGTAGGAGTAATCCAGGAACACGGGTTTCCACATGTAGAAATCCGTGCGCCCTCCGATCGTACCCCACGTATAGATCGGCCCGAGGTAGAGGTCGGCGCCCAACTGCTGCCCCACACGGCCGATCGTCTGGTAATTGACGCCGATGTAGGCCTGGTTGAAGGCCGTCGAGGAGACGTTGCCGCCGATCGTGATCTTGAAGTTGGGTTTGGTATGGAACTTTGCCCGGAACGAATAGCGCTCCGTCACGGTGTCGTATGCCACGTGCGGGAAATCCATCGTGAAATCGCCATCCGCAAGCACCGCGTAGAGGTTGTCGCGCAATTCGGAAAAACCCATCGGGCGCTGGCGCCCGGGGGTTCGGCGGTCTACCTTCACGAAGTCGCGGATATAGGCCTCGGGCGCCGAGGAGAGCCCTTCGAGCTTATAGTCGTTGAAGACCAGCGGCGGGCATTTGGCGCGGAACTCCTCGCGCCGCTCGGCATAGCGCCGGGGTGACCAGCGTTCGGAAACCCGCTCCAGGATCTGCGGCATGACGGCCATCGCATCTTCATAACCGGCATCCATCACGGCCACGGCGCTGTCGAAATCGAGCATGTTGACATCCACGGCACGGCGAACCGTGACGCTGCGCCCTTTGGGCAGGTCGTAATCCGTATCGTGCATCGCCAGCATGAAAGCCTGGTCGAGGATGTTGATGTCCTCGCCCGGCGGGGTATTGCCCGCCGTGCAGATACTGCCCACGATCAGGTCGGGACGGAACCCCACGTCGAGCGGACGCCACGGGAAGTTGTCGTAAATACCGCCGTCGTAGAGCAGCATCGAATCGACTTTCATCGGTTTGAACACCAGCGGGATGGACATCGACGAGCGCACGGCTTCGCACAGGTCGCCGTTGCGCATCACCACCGGCTCGCGGGCGTTCATATCGCTCGACACGCAGAGGAAAGGCACCATCAGACGGTCGAAGTCGCCGCCGGCAGCCGCCGAGGCCGGCGCGAACAGCTCCGTAAGCGCCATCTCGATCGGCGTCGAAGAAATCAGGTTCGTCACACGGAAACGCTTGCCCGAATTACCCAGGTTCAGGCGCACGCTGATAAACGACGGGTTGTGGCCGATCTGCCGGTAGTAGGGGGTATAACGGGGGTCGATACGCCCCGACACCCACTCCTTGACCACGCCCGAAGCGACGATCTCCCGCATCTGGGCGGGGGAGTAGCCCGCGGCATACATGGCCGCGATGATCGAGCCCATCGAGGTGCCCGCCACGTAATCGATCGGCACGCCGTTCTCCTCGAGGGCTTCGAGCACGCCTATATGGTAGAGTCCTTTTGCGCCGCCGCCGCTCATCACGACGCCCACCGAGCGGGGACGTGCAGTCCCGTCGTCGGGGTTCTGCGCCCCGGCGACCGTCGCAGCGAGCAACAGCACCGAGATAAATGAGAGGGTTTTACGCAACATATCTCAATTTTTTTATAACTTTGCACGTTATACTTAACGTAATAAGACGGGTAAAAATACGGAAAAAGCGTAAACAATCAAAATATGACCGACAAAATCAATGAACTTCTCCGACGTGTCGAAGAGTTCAAACCGAAGGCAGCGGCCGAGATCGAGGAGTTCCGCATCAAAGTCCTCGGCAAGAAGGGCGAACTGAACGCCCTGATGGAAGAGTTCAAGACGGTGGCCCCGGAGCTCAAGCGCGAAATGGGGCAGCAGCTCAACAAACTCAAGGTCACGGCCCTCGACCGCATAAACGCCCTGCGCGAGCAACTTCAGGACGCAATCGCCGACGACGGCGCTGCGACCGAAGACATGACCCGTCCCGGTTCGGCCGAGCAGTTGGGGTCGCGCCACCCGATCTCGATCGTCAAGAACCAGATCGTCGAGGTCTTCTCGCGGCTGGGCTACACCGTCGCCGACGGCCCCGAGATCGAGGATGACTGGCATGTCTTCTCGGCGCTCAACTTCCCGCCCGAACACCCTGCGCGCGACATGCAGGACACGTTCTTCATCGAAAAGGATCCCGACATCCTGCTGCGCACACATACCTCGTCGATCCAGGTACGCACCATGGAGCACCAGAAACCGCCCATCCGCGTCATCTGCCCCGGCCGCGTGTTCCGCAACGAAGCCATTTCGTACCGCGCACACTGCATCTTCCACCAGATCGAGGGCCTCTACATCGACGAAGGGGTGTCGTTCGCCGACATGAAACAGTCGCTGCTCTACTTCGCCAAGGAGGTCTTCGGCGAGCAGGCCGTCATCCGCATGCGCCCGTCGTACTTCCCCTTCACCGAACCTTCGGCCGAGGTCGACGTATCGTGCAACCTCTGCGGGGGCAAGGGCTGCCCGGTGTGCAAGGGTACCGGCTGGCTCGAAATCATGGGCTGCGGCATGGTAGACCCCAACGTACTCCAGGCAAACGGCATAGACCCCGAAAAATACTCGGGCTTCGCCTTCGGCATGGGTATTGAACGCATCGCAATGCTCAAATACGGCGTGAAAGACCTGCGCCTCTATTTCGAGAACGACGTGCGTTTCCTCCACCAGTTCGACACGGCACTCTAAAACCACCGGGCCCATGAAACGTTTGACAGCGATCACGGTACTCTGCGTGCTCTTCCTTTCGGCATTCGCCACCGGGAAAGGCCCCGCCGGCGTGCCCGGCTATCCCGATTCGCTGCGCAGCGTGTGGCTCTATACCGAAGGCATCAAACAGAATGCCATTGTCCACGATACCGTCCGGGCGCGGGAATTCTTCGCCGAGGCCATCCGCAACGACTCGACCTTCGCACCGGCCTATTACGAAATGGCCGCCAACGGCATGTATTCCACGCCCGACGAGGCGGTGGATCTGGCACGCACGGCCTTCCGGCTCGACACCGCCAACAAGTGGTATCACCAGTTCCTCGGGCAGGCACTCATCTACGCCCGCCGTTACGACGAGGCGCTGGCCGTCTACCGCCGCCTGCGCAGCGACGAGCCGCAGAACCCCGACAACTACCGGATCCTGGCCGCCCTCTACGAGCAGGCGCAGCAGCCCTTTTCGGCCATCGCCACGCTCGACTCGGCCGAAGTGCGCTTCGGCCGCATCCCGGTGCTGAGCACCATGAAACGGCAGCTGCTGGTCGCTACGCGCCAGATGGACAAGGCCGTCGAAGAGGCCGAGGCCATGGTCGAAGCGGTGCCTTACGAGGCCGAACACCACGTCGTGCTGGCCGACCTCTACGGCATTCTGGGCAAGGATTCGCTGGCCAAGGCCGAATACGACCGGGCATTGCAGATCGACTCGACCGACGTGGGAACGCTCATGTCGCTGGCCGATTTCTACAACGGCCGCCACGATTACCGGGCGGTGCTGGACGTTACGCAGCGGCTTTTCGAGTCGGACAAGATGCCGCTCGACACGAAGATCAAGCGTTTCGGGATCTTCACCTCCGACATGCGTTTCTACCGCGAATATTACCCCCAGCTCAATACGCTGGCCTCGACGCTTGCCGTCCGCTACCCGCAGGACAGGCGCGTCGTGGAACTTTATGCCAAACACCTGATCGCCTCGGGCGAGCTGGAACAGGCGCTCGCGCTCTACAAACTCCACCTCGACGACCAGCCGCCCGTCGAGGAGTATTTCCGTTCGGTGATCGACATCGAGAGCTATCTTCAGCATCCCGATTCGGTGAACCGCTATATCGGGCGCGCCCTGGAGCTCTTTCCCGGGCAGGTCGATTTCCACCTCTCGAAAGGGCATACGCTGAATTATTCCAAACAATACCCCCAGGCGATCAAAGCCTACAAACAATCGCTGGGCTATGCCCGGACAGATTCGCTGCGCAGCGTGATCTGGGGATTTATCGGCGACACCTGGCACCAGAAAGCCACCGCCGGCGAACAGGACATCGACGACGATTTCGCCCGGGCTGTCCGAAAAGGTTCGTTCCGGGCGGATATGAAGCAGTGCTACAAAGCCTACGACCACAGCCTGCGCTACGATCCGGATAACGCCATGGTACTCAACAACTACGCCTATTTCCTCTCGCTCGAAGGGCGTGAACTCGAAAAGGCGCTCACGATGTCGAGCCGCGCCATCGCCCTCACGGACAACAACCCCACCTACCTGGACACCCATGCCTGGGTGCTCTTCAAGCTGGGACGCACGGCCGAGGCCAAGAAGGTGATGCAGCAGGCCATCGCCCTCGACGGGCAGGAGAGTGCGGCGCTGCTGGTTCATTACGGGGATATCCTGCATGCCATGGGCGAACAGTTCATGGCCGAAATATACTGGCGCAAGGGACTCGAAAAGGGCTACGACGCCGACCAGATTACCCGCCGCATGGAACAGGGCAAAGCCGAAAAAGAGTGACCGTGATGAAGCCCGCCCGCATACTGACCCTCCTTTTCCTGTTCGCCGCCTTTACCGCTGCGGCGCAGGGGGGGCACGATGCCATCGAAGAGCAGAAACGGGTCATCGCCGCCCTGGAAAAGAGGATTGCCGACGAGGAACGCGCGATCTCGAAGATACAGGAAGGCCGCGCCGCCACCGAGGAACGGGTTCGCCGCCTGGCGCGCCAGCTCGACTCCCGCAACCAACTGCTCGAAGAGACCGAGAAGCAGGCGCGCCTGCTGCGCAAGGAGATATCCCGTACGGACAGCGTCGCCGGCGATCTCAGCTCGGCCCTGGAGCGCAACCGCACGCAGTATGCCGAGATGGTACGCGAGGCCTACCGCAACTATAAGCACAACAATTACCTGACCTACATTTTTTCGTCGCGCGACTTCACCGACGTCGCGAAAAAGATCACCAACCTGCGCGAAGTGGCTTCGATGCGCGAACGCAAACTGCACGACATCGCCGCACTTTCGGAACAGGTCGCCCGCGAGAAGGAGCTGCTCGACCGCCGCAAACGCTCGTTGGACTCGGTGACGCAGAACCTCACCGCCCAGAAACAGAAGCTCCAGCGCGATTCGCGCAACGCCCGGGCCAACATCCGCCAGATGTCGCAAAAGGAGAAACAGGCCCTGCAACGCAAACTGTCGCAGGAACAGCAGCTCGACGTGGCCATCAGCGAGCTGCGCAAACTCACCAAAGGCAATACCGAGGGTGCGTCGTTCTCGACCAAAACCACGGGGCTGAGGCTTCCCGTCACGGCTGGTTCGGTAAAACGCTACAAGGAAAACATGGCCGAGATCTCCGGCCCCAAGGGTGCGCACGTCATTTCGATCTACGACGGAAAGGTCGTCGAAATCAAGCGCAACCGCATCACCAACAAATACGACGTTTTCGTGGCTCACGGCGAATATATAACCTCCTATGCCAACATGGGGTCGATCTGCGTCGAAAAAGGCCAGAAAGTGGCAAGAAACGAACAGTTGGGCACCATCGGCTCGTCGGTCAACATCATGACGATGGAAACCGAGTACAAACTGGTATTCGGCATCTACCCGCCAAACCCCGGCGAGAAGCTCCGCGCCGAAAACTGTTTCAAACGGTAAACCCCGGCAATAAACACCGGATCGGGAATCCTTCCGAACGGTAACCCCGGACACGCCACGCCGAAAAACCGTTTCGGGCGAAGGATAAATCCCATCAAATATTTTTGGCAACGGCGGGCAGAAATCCCCCTCTAAACCTGGCTAGCTCTCCCGTCGACCTTTTCCGGATCAAAAAAACCTTTTCCGCAGCCCTGTATCTGGCCAGAACGGAATACAACAGCGGGATCCCGCAAAAACAGGATCCCGCTTACCAATTATTCCGGAAAGTCGTCAGACCTCCGGCGAATCGAGGATAATCACCGGGTCGCCTATGTTGGCGGGGATTTCGACCCAAAACCAGTTCAGGTCGCCCGGTTTATCGGCCGCATCCACGCCCACGACATAGTAGAAGAGCTTGTCCCCGGCCTTGAACCCGGCGCCGTTGTTATTGAACTTGTGCCCGGCCGTGTCCATATAAACACCCGGCACACCGTCCTCGTAATCCATCAGGATATACCCGATCAGCGTCTTTTCGTCATCATACCCTTCGCCGATGACATTCACCGTCTCGGTACTCGAATAAAAATGCGCACACTTGACATTGGCTTTGTTGGTGACACGCAACGTCCCCTTTCCGCCGACCGTCTCGTAAGAAAACTCGACATCGACCCACGGCGACGTCACGACGACCGGCTCGTCGGCTGTCGTCGTCGAAGCCTTTGCCGGATCCGAATCGGTATATCCGGGGGCGTCTCCGGCCAGCGCAACGACTTCGAGCGTATATTCCGTAGCGGGTTTTAGCCCCGAAAAAGAGACTTCCACGGCATCATACGAAGCGATCTCAGCCACGACGACCTCCTGTCCACCTTCAGTCGTCAGCAGTTTATAACCGAAAGCCGCAGCATGCTCCACGGCCGTCCACGAGGCCGCGAACGACGTGGGTTTGACGTCCTTGAAGACAATCCCGGGCGAAGCGAGTTTCACAGGCTGCGGATCGGGTTCGGATCCTTTGTCGTCATCACATCCCGAAAACAACGCCACGGCAAAAAAAGCCGCAAGCGCGGTAAGCATTTTGAAGATTTTCATTTTGAGAGATTTTTGGGTTAATACTTCGTGACGAGGTAAATATAACGGTTTTTCCGTATCGTTATTCGCCCCGATATATCAATAAGAAATTGTATATCAGAACAATATGAAACAAAAAACCAGGACATGGCGGCAATGTATCCCCGGTTCGGAAATAAAAGTTACGATCCGTAACTAAAACCGCTCCCTTTCTGAAAAAATATTTTTTTTAATTTTCCGGAATTTCCCTGCGGGGAAGGCAGATGCAGCTTCGGAATGCCACCCGGATACGGACAACGAGAAAAAGCCCGCCGGGACATTTTCATCTGTATTATTTTTGTACTTTTGCAAAGATTTACAGACTGATTACGGCTTCGGGCCGTCCTTCAAACATGGCAATACGATACTATAACGACGATTGTACCTTCCGGCTGCCGCAGAAACGCCTGACGGCGGCATGGCTGCGCGAAGTGGCCGAAGCGGAAGGGTATACGCTGGGCGATGTGAGCTACATTTTTTGCTCGGCGCAACGGCTCCTGGAGATGAACCGCCAGTGGCTCGGGCACGACTATTTCACCGACGTCATTACGTTCGATTACAGCGACCGCAAAGGCGAACGCATCGTTTCGGGCGACATTTTCATCGACGTCGAGACCGTAGCCGACAATGCCCGGCAATACGGCTGCACGACGCTCCAGGAAATGCGCAGGGTCGTCGTACACGGCGTGCTGCACCTCTGCGGCCAGGGCGACAAGACGCCCCGCACCAACGCGCAGATGCATCGCAAGGAGGATAAATACCTTAAATTCTGGGAGAACCCGGAGAATAATACCTGAATCCATGAAAACACGACTGTTGATTCTTCTTATCGGATTACTGTCCGCCGGCTGCCTGGGACGCAGGACAGCGAATGACAACACGGATAACAACGTTACGGCAGCCTTGCCTGCCGCCGATTCCGCCGTCGCCGAAACGGCCGTCGCCCCCGTGTGCGATTCCATCCCCGAAGCAAACCCGGAAGCCCGGAATTTCGAACGGCACGGGCCTTTCGTGGAGAACGACACGACGTTCCTTTACCAATCATCGGTTTACGATCCCGAACACGACCGCACCTCGCATTGCAGGGCATATATCGAAATGAACCGGGAATCGGAGTCCTACCGCCTGCTCGCCTCGTGCACGACACCCGGTTACAACGATTGGAACAGGGATAGTTTCGCGCAATACCTTGAATTACTCAAGGAGCAGCATCCCGAACCGCTCCCGGTCTATTCGCTGCAGGAGTGTCCCCGGGCATGGATTCCGATATGTTCCTACCGGGGCAAGTATTACGTGGACATGCTCTACTGGTATCCGATATGGATCACCGAATCGCTGTTCGTCCGGCAAATGATGGACGGCCCTTTTCCTTCGATCATCGACGCTTTCGAGCGCATCGACCCCACGCACTACTGCTTCCGGACAACGGCGGGTTATCTGGATATACAGCAGGTAGACGTCTACATCGTGGATCCCGTGCGCAAAATCGCCGTTTTCGCGTTCAGCGGAGAGGAGCCGGAAAATCCCCGGTACCTCGGTCTTTATGCCCCGCCTGAAACAGTCCGCGAAATGGATCTTATCGAATGGGATTTCACGGAGTCGCCCGACGGAGACGAAATCGATTGGGACGAGCCTGATTACGAGGCCCTGATCGCCGGGAGGAACAGCGGCAGCGTCGATCTGCAGACAGAAAACAAACCAGAAGAATGACACTCGACTACGATATAATCGTCATCGGAGGCGGACATGCCGGCTGTGAAGCGGCCTCGGCCGCCGCACGCCTGGGGTCGCGCACGCTGCTGCTCACCATGGACATGGCCAAGATGGCTTCCATGTCGTGCAACCCGGCCGTCGGGGGAGTAGCCAAAGGACAGATAGTCAGAGAAATAGATGCTTTGGGAGGACAGATGGGACGCATTACCGACCTCACCGCTATCCAATTTCGGATGCTCAACCGTTCGAAGGGTGCGGCCATGTGGAGCCCCCGTGCGCAATGCGACAAAACCCGTTTCTCGGAGGAGTGGCGCCATACGCTCGAAAACACGCTCAACCTCTATATCTGGCAGGACGCCGCCACCGAACTGCTGTTCGACACCTCGGCAACCAAACCGCGCGTGACTGGCGTGCGGACGCGTATGGGCATCGAATTCGCCTGCAAGGCCGTCATACTTACCGCCGGTACGTTCCTCGACGGGCTGATGCACTGCGGCACATCGCACGCCGAGGGCGGCAGGGCAGGGGACGCCGCTTCGCACGGGATCACGGAATCCCTGCGCGCAATCGGATTCGAAACCGGGCGTATGAAAACCGGGACACCCGCACGCCTCGATGCCCGCACGATCGACTTCGAAATACTCGAACCGCAATACGGGGACAAAAAACCATCCAAATTTTCATTTTCCCCTGATACACAACCGGTTAAAGACCAACTCCCTTGTTTTCTGGTCTACACGTCGGCCGAGGTGCACGACATCCTGCGCACAGGGTTCGACCGCTCGCCGCTGTTCAACGGGACGATAACGGGAATCGGGCCGCGCTACTGCCCGAGCATCGAAGACAAACTGCGTACATTCGCCGACAAAGACCAGCACCAGCTCTTCCTCGAACCCGAAGGACGCAGCACCAACGAATACTACCTCAACGGTTTTTCTTCGTCGCTGCCCTGGGAAATACAGTTGGAAGCACTGCATAAAATCCGGGGATTCGAAGACCTCCACATCTATCGCCCGGGCTATGCCATCGAATACGACTATTTTCCACCCACACAATTGCACCATTCGCTCGAAACAAAACTCGTTTCCGCCCTTTATTTCGCCGGGCAGGTCAACGGGACGACCGGATACGAAGAGGCCGCAGCCCAGGGGTTGATGGCCGGGATCAATGCACACCGGATGCTGAAAGGGGAGGAGGCCGTCGTATTGCAGCGCGACGAAGCCTATATCGGAGTGCTGATAGACGACCTTGTGACCAAAGGGGTGGACGAGCCCTACCGCATGTTCACCTCGCGTGCAGAATACCGCATCCTGCTCCGGCAGGACAATGCGGACATCCGGCTTACTCCTGTCGGATATAAAATCGGGCTTATTACCCAAAAAAGATATGACTATTTCGTCAAAAAAAATACGCTCGTAGAATCGCTTATTTCTTTCACTCGCCAACAGAGCATCAAAGCAGCCGAAATTAACGACTATTTAAAAGCAATAAATTCCGAACCTTTATCACAGGGAAGGAAGCTTTACGACATACTAATGCGGAATAATGTTTCGTTCGATTCGCTGCAAGCCGTCCTGCCGAAACTCCGAAAATTCATCGAAACGAACCGGATGGAGGAAGAGGTGATCGAAGAGGCAGAAATCCAAATCAAATATAAAGGGTATATTGAGCGCGAAAAATTCATTGCAGAAAAACTACATCGGCTCGAAAACATACGAATTCCCGCGGATTTCGACTTTCACTCGATGAATTCCCTGACTATCGAGGCCCGGCAAAAACTATCCCGAATTCGGCCTGAAAACATCGGGCAAGCCTCGCGCATACCCGGAGTTTCTCCCGCAGACGTAAATGTTCTTTTAGTAAAATTCGGAAGATAGGGTAGTGTTCCACGTGGAACATATATATAAAACCCTTAAACACAAAAAAAACAAAAGAGGCCGCTGTATAGCGGCCTCTTAACAATATATTCGTATTCTACAAAACAATCGTACACCAATTATATTTATCCTCAGCTCGTCCGTACTGAATATCCTGCAATCGGGTATATAATTCCAGAGAAATCTTACCAACCTTATCACCATAAGAGTAGGTTTTCTCCGTCTGCATGTCATAGATAGTGCCGATAGGGGAGATCACGGCAGCCGTTCCGCAGCCTCCGCACTCCTCGAAAGAGGCAAGTTCTTCGACCGGAATTTTTCGGTCTTCTACCTCAAGCCCCATATCGCGGGCCAGCTGGCGGAGGCTCATATTGGTGATCGACGGAAGCACCGAAGAGGATTTCGGAGTGATATATTTGCCATCCTTGATGCCGAAGAAATTGCATGCACCGCACTCTTCGATGTATTTATGCTCCGCAGCGTCGAGATACATGATATTCGAATAGCCCATTTTATGCCCTTTTTCACCCGACAAAAGGCTGGCCGCATAATTTCCGCCGACTTTCACATCGCCTGTTCCACGTGGAGCAGCACGATCCTGCTCTCGGTCAATGGCAACCAGGATCGGCTTGATTCCCTCCTTGAAATAAGCACCCACAGGTGAACAGTAGACAATCAGCAAAGCATCCTTTGCAGGTTTGACCCCCAGGCCGGCCGTCGTGCCGAACATCACCGGACGCAGATAGAGCGAAGCCCCTGTTCCGTAGGGGGGAATATAAGCTTCATTCCGCCGAACGACCTCGACGCAGGCATTAACGACCATTTCGACGGTCGGCAGCGGAAGGCAAAGACGTTCGGCCGAAGACCGGAGGCGGCGGGCATTGTCCTCGACACGGAACAGGCGGACTTTCCCATCGACTCCACGAAAGGCCTTGAGACCCTCGAAAAGTTCGATGCCATAATGCAGGCACGAAGCCGACATGTGCATCTTGATGTACTCGTCGCTCGTAACCTCCATATCACTCCATTTACCATCCGTAAAATAATAACGGACGTTGACGTCGGTCTTGTGATAGTCGAACCCCAAGGCACTCCAATCAATATTTTCCATTATAGTAAAATTTAAAGGTTTTTCTAAATTATCCCCACAGCAAAGTAAACCGGGCAAAAACAAACCTTGAACCGATCCTTTCCTCGCATTATCCTACGATAGCACCGTTATTCGTATTTCCGTCGGGGCCCAGCAGCAGCAGTTTCCCCGAAGCATCTTCAGCCATCAGGATCATACCCTGCGACAAGATCCCTTTCAGTTCGCGGGGAGCAAGGTTCACAAGAACCAGCACCCTGCGCCCTATCAGCTCTTCGGGCGTAAAATATTCCGCAATTCCAGAAACGATCGTCCGCTGGTCGATCCCCGTGTCGACCGTCAATTTCAGCAATTTCTTCGTCTTGGCGACCTTTTCGGCCGCAAGGATCGTAGAAACCCGGATATCCATTTTCTGGAAATCGTCGAATTGTATCGTATCTTTCTGAGGTTCAATATTTTGCAAATTTTCAGCAGCAAGGTTTGCCTCTTTCGTCGCCGCAAGCTTGTCCAACTGGCGCTGGATCACGTCGTCTTCGATCTTCTCGAAGAGCAACGACGCCTCGCCGATCTTATGCCCGGCAGCGATCAGATCCATCGCCCCGAGGCGCTCCCATCCGAATTTCTCCACGGCGAGCATCTTCAGGATCTTCGACGCCGAGAAAGGCATGAAAGGCTCGATGGCAATCGCCGTATTGGCCGTAATCTGCAACGCGATGTTGAGAATCGTTTTCACGCGCCCGGGATCGGTCTTGATGACTTTCCACGGCTCGGTGTCCGCCAGATACTTGTTGCCGATACGTGCAATGTTCATGGCATCCTTAAGGGCTTCGCGGAAACGGTAGTTCTCGATATTGGCCTCGAGCGAACCCTTCACGGCAGCTACTTCCGTAACTGTCTGACGGTCATAATCATTCATCTCTCCACAGGCAGGAACCTCGCCGCCGTAATATTTCTGCGTAAGCACCAGCGCACGGTTGACGAAATTTCCCAGCACAGCGACCAGCTCATTGTTGTTGCGGGCCTGGAAATCCTTCCATGTAAAGTCGTTATCCTTGGTTTCGGGGGCATTGGCACACAGCACATAGCGCAATACGTCCTCCTTTCCGGGGAACTCCTCCAGGTATTCATGCAGCCACACCGCCCAGTTGCGCGAGGTCGAAATCTTATCGCCCTCAAGGTTCAGGAACTCGTTGGCCGGCACGTTCTCGGGCAGTATATACCCCCCGTGCGCCTTGAGCATCGAGGGGAAGACGATGCAGTGGAACACGATATTATCCTTGCCGATGAAATGCACCATCTTGGTGTCTTCCGACTTCCAGTACCTTTCCCAATCGGGCGTAAGGTCTTTCGTGGCGGATATGTAACCGATCGGAGCGTCGAACCACACATAGAGCACCTTCCCTTCGGCACCCTCCACGGGCACGGGGATGCCCCAGTCGAGGTCACGGCTCACGGCACGGGGCTGCAATCCGCCGTCGAGCCAGCTCTTGCACTGTCCGTAGACATTCGTCTTCCACTCCTTATGCCCATCGAGTATCCACTCGCGGAGGAAACCTTCGTATTGATCCAGCGGGAGATACCAGTGTTTCGTCTCCCTTTTGACCGGAACCGACCCCGACACGGCGCTATGCGGGTCGATCAGCTCGTCGGGCGAGAGGGTAGACCCGCATTTCTCGCACTGGTCGCCGTAGGCACGGTCGTTCCCGCATTTGGGACAAGTGCCGACGATATAACGGTCGGCAAGGAACGTCTGCGCCTCCTCGTCGTAATACTGCATGGTGGTCTTCTCGATGAATTTCCCCTCGTCGTAGAGTTTGCGGAAAAATTCCGAAGCGGTCGCAGCATGGGTCGCCGACGATGTCCGCGAATAGATATCGAACGACATTCCCAACCCCTCGAACGACTTTTTGATCAGGTTATGGTAACGATCCACGATCTGCTGCGGGGTCACCCCCTCCTTGCGGGCCTTGATGGTGATGGGCACGCCGTGCTCGTCCGATCCGCAGACCGAAATCACGTCGCAGCCCTTCAGCCGCAGGTAACGCGTGTAAATATCCGAAGGTATATAAACTCCCGCCAGATGGCCGATATGCACCGGGCCGTTGGCATAGGGGAGAGCCGATGTAACGAGGTAACGCTTGAACTCTTTTGCCATATTGAGATATACAGTATTACTAATTTCTGTCAAAATTAGTAATTTTTAGGGAAAGAAAAAGCAAAGCCCCATTATTTGTTTACAAACTACAAGGGGGCCCCGCCATAAGAAAACAAAACGGAAACCGCGCGAATGAATCGGCCCGCATTAAGCAGCGGGTAAAAATATGCCCCGGCGTAGTCCGGGGCATATTTCCTAATTATCGGCGGTCGGAATCGTTATTCGAACACCAGCTCGTCGAGCAGCCATCCTGCGCCCGCGTACTTGTCGATGATGAACAGCACGTAGCGGATGTCGACCGATATCGTGCGCTGCAGATCGGGCTCGAAAGCCACATCGCCCGACATGGCTTCCCAGTTGCCGTCGAAAGCCAGCCCGAGCAGTGCACCCCTGGCATTCATCACGGGCGAACCCGAATTGCCGCCCGTAATATCGCAGTCGGCAAGGAACGCCACCGGAAGTTCGCCTTCGGCATTGGCATAACGGCCGAAATCGCGCGCCGCATAAAGTTCCTTGAGTTTTTCGGGCACGGTAAACTCCGTGGGGTTCTGCGGATTTTCCTTCTCCATTACGCCCTTGAGCGTCGTATAGTAGTTGTATTCGATGCCGTCGGCAGGCGAATAGGGCAGCACGCGGCCATAGGTCAGGCGCAGCGTGAAGTTGGCATCCGAAGCCCACGCCTTTTTCGGGTTTTGGAGCATCAGCCCCGCCACGTATTTACGGCTTCCCTCGTAATATTTCTCCACGATCGGCTTGCGTGCCTGAGAAAGCGCATTATACTTCTCCCACACCGATTTCACAAACGGGGCAATGGGGTCGGCGGCATATTTATCGGCAGAAAACGAACCGATCAGCTCATCGACCTTTTCCTGCGATGTAAAGAGCGAATTATCGAAAATATAATCCACATAGGCATCCGTATCGCCGTTGAATTCCTTATCCACGATCTCCGTATAGAACGACGGCAGGTCGGTCATGTGCTCGCGGGCGATCTTCAGCATGCGCTTGGCCACCTTCCGGTCGGTCGGGGCGTTGTAATCCTTATACCAACCGGCCATCGCCTTTCGGGCCTCTTCGGGATACTTTATCTCCGTCCGCCCGTCGAACATTTTTGCGGGGGTCAGTATTTCGACCGCACGCAGGAAAGCCTCTTCCAGATACTGGCGGTTATCGTCGATGCCGGCCAGCCCCTCGATCGCTTCTCGGATTTTCGGCAGCGCGTCAATATACCCTTCCTCGGGCAGCGTATTCTTCTCAGCCCACGCCTGGAAGGCAGCTTCCTGCTGCTGCTTGCGCTCCTTAACACCCAGTTTGAGGATGCCGCGAGACTTGCCGATCGAATTCTTCCAGTAGTTCGACGACGTGGCGTATTTCGAAGCATACTGGATACGTACCTTGTCGCTGGCAGCCATGTCCTCCTTCAGGATCGCCTGGCGCTCGCCGCGGATAAAGATCCGGTTGGGATTCGAAACGTTCAGCATGTCGTCGATCTCATACGAAGTCATATAACGCTGCGTGGAACCCGGGAACCCCATGATCATGGCGAAATCCCCCTCCTTGTAACCGTCGAGCGAAATCTTGAGGAACTTCTCGGCCTTGTAAGGACGGTTTTCGGGCGAATAATCCGCCGGCCTGTTATCCTGTCCGGCATAGACGCGAAACACCGAGAAATCGCCTGTATGGCGCGGCCACATCCAATTGTCGGTATCTCCGCCGAACTTGCCGATCGACGTAGGGGGCGTTCCCACCAGGCGCACGTCGGTATAGACCTCGATTACGAAGGCAAAATACTGGTTCCCTTCGAAGAAGGGCTTGACCTCGACCACCATGCCGGGGTTGGCCTCCTGCAGCGAAGCGGTCAGGCCGGCGATATTCTCCGAGGTGATCCGTTCGTACTCCTGCTGCCCGGCCGTGGAAGGCACGTTGCCCAGAATATCCGCAGTCACATCGCTGATCGAACGGATGAAACGCACCTTGAGCCCCGGGGCAGGAATCTCCTCCTGCCGCGACATGGCCCAAAAGCCGTTCTTCAGGTAGTCGTGTTCGACCGACGACAGGGATTGTATCGACCCGTAGCCGCAGTGGTGGTTGGTGAACAGCAGGCCGTCGGGCGAAACGATCTCGCCCGTGCAGCCGCCGCCGAAAATGACGATCGCATCCTTGAGCGAAGATTTATTGATGCTGTAAATATCCTCGGCCGAAAGTTTGCATCCGCGCGCCTTCATGTCCCGGATATTCATTTTCTGCAGATAAGGCAGCATCCACATGCCTTCGTCGGCCACAGCAGTCAGCGACATGCACGCCGCTGTAATCAGTAAAAACAGTTTCTTCATATATATAAACGATTATTTGATGTTGATCATGTTCAGGATCGAACGCTCGGCCTTGCGGCGCACCTCTTCGTCGAGCACGATCTCCGGGGCCTCCCGCTCGAGGCATTCGCAGATGTTTTCCAGCGTCACCATCTTCATGTACTTGCAGTTGTTGCAGCCGCATGTCTCGTCGTCCGGGGGCGCCGGGATAAAGGTCTTGTCCGGATAGCGCCTCTTCATCTCGGCGAGGATGCCCGATTCGGTGACGACGATGAACTCGTCAGCTCCGCTGCGGCCGCAATAGTCGAGGATCGCAGCCGTCGACCCCACGAAATCGGCCACCTCGATGATATAGGCCCGGCATTCGGGATGCACGACGATGCGGGCTGCGGGGTGCTCCTTTTTGAGCCGGAGCAGTTTTTCGAGCGAAAACTCCTCGTGAACATGGCACGCCCCGTCCCAGATCACCATATTCTCGCGGCCGGTCAGCTTCCTGATGTAAGCGCCCAGGTTGCGGTCGGGCGCGAAGATGACGGGGCGGTCGGCCGGGATCGACTCCACGACTTTCAGGGCATTCGACGAAGTGCAGCAGATATCGGTCAGCGCCTTGACCCCGACGGTCGTGTTGACATACGAAACCACCGTATGCCCCGGGTACCTGGCCTTGAAGGCCGCAAAGTCGCGGGCGTCGCACGATTCGGCCAGCGAGCACCCCGCCTCGGGACAAGGTATGAGCACCTTTTTGCCGGGGCATAGCACCTTGGCGGTCTCGGCCATGAAATGCACGCCGGCGAACAGGATGATTTCCGCATCGACCGACTGCGCCCTGACCGACAGCGCGAGCGAATCGCCCAGGAAGTCTGCCACCTCCTGTACTTCGGGCAGCGTATAGTAATGGGCCAGTATGACGGCATGTTTCCCGCGTTTCAGTTCCTCGATCCGATTCCGGATTTGCGCGGAGTTATCAACCTTCATTTTTTATTTTTACTTTTTAATTTAATTTTAATAAGAAATAAGAATAGAAATAATAGCTGTTGATACTGTTCACAAGTTTCCCTGGAAAATATCTTTCAACATTTTATTCCCATGCTTTTACCTATTCTTCGTTACAACCGGTTCGTATTCAAAGATATGAAATTATAATCAACAATTGTCAAAAACCGTTGTCAACATTTCGACAGCCGTTTGTTGTGAACAATCTGTTCCGTTTTCCGGGGTTCGGGGCTGACTATAATTTCCCATAACTTTTTTTGGTTTCCGGAAAATCTTGTATATGCCCGCCCTTTTCGGGATTTGCAACTCTTCCGGCCGGAAAGTTATCATTAGTTATCGTAGTTTATCAACACGTTTCCTAACACGATTTCATCACCTTTTCGACAATCTTTTCCGCGATTCCGCGGTACCATTTTTCGACGCGCGGATCTATTCCCGCAGCAGGCCTCCCTTCGTCGGATCCTTCCATGATCGACTGTACGATAGGTATTTCCCCCAGGAAATCCACGCCGTGCTCTTCGGCGAACCGGCGTGCGCCGCCTTTGCCGAAGAGGTAGTAGCGGTTTTCGGGCAGTTCCTCGGGCGTGAACCAGGCCATGTTTTCGATGATTCCCGCCACGGGGATGTTGACGTTTTCGTTGCGGAACATCTCCACGCCGCGCACGACGTCGGCTACGGCGACCTGCTGGGGCGTCGAGACGATCACCGCGGAATCGATCTTCAGCTCCCCGATGATCGAGAGGTGTACGTCGCCCGTTCCGGGGGGCAGGTCGGCCAGCAGGAAGTCGAGCGTCCCCCATTTGGTCTGATGGATCATCTGTTTCAGGGCGCTGACGGCCATGGCTCCGCGCCACAGCAGGGCGTCGGTAGGTTTGATGAAGAACCCGATCGACATCAGCCGGATGTCCATCGGCTCCGCAGGGACGATGTGGTCTGCGCCCTCTTCCTGCACGGCGTCGGGCAGGTAGCCTTCCACTCCGAACATCTTGGGCTGCGAAGGCCCGTATATATCGGCGTCGAGGATGCCTACGCGGAATCCCATGTTCCGCAGGGCGACCGCGAGGTTGGCCGTGACGGTCGATTTGCCTACCCCGCCCTTTCCCGATGCGACGGCAATGACCTTGGCGATGCCGCCCGTGGTCGTCTTCAGCTTGGGTTCGGGGCGCGGGGCGGCGCCGCCCTCCTTGATGACTACCAGTACCGTTTGATCGGGGAATTCGCGTTTGAGCAGTTCCTCGGCCTGGTTTTTGATTTTCACTGCGAACGGGTCGCGGGCCTTGGCGAAGCGGAGTACGACGGTGATTTTTCCGGCTGCCGAGGCGATATGCTCGATAAAACCGCTGCTGACGATATCCTGCCCCGTTTCGGGATGAACGAGCGACGCGAGCAGATGTCTGATTTTTTCTTCCATATTTGTGTAGTGACTTTCCTTGCAAAGATAACGTATATTTTACAGAATAAATATAGGTTACCCTTCTTTTTTATCGAAAAACGATAAATTTTATTTGTTTTTCATATAATTTCTGTATATTTGCGAAAGAAAACCGGAATCGGAACAAAATTAGGACAAACAAAAAATAACTTCGTTATGAATTTTATCAAAACTTTCCTGGCTGCCATCCTCGCGTTTGTCGTGGGATCGGTACTGGTAGTCTTCCTTTGGATTTTCATCCTGCTCGGCATTGCCGGTTCGATGGAGAAAAGCGTGGCCGTACACCCCGAGTCGATCCTCAAGCTCGATTTTTCGGAGGTGTTGACCGATGCCCCGTCGAGCGATCCTTTCGCCGGCTTCGATTTCGCGACGCTCCAGTCTACGCGCATGCTTCCGCTGATGAAGGCGCTGCGTGCGCTCGAGGCGGCGAAGGACGATCCGCGGATCAAGGGTATTTACCTGCGTATGAACGGCAACGGCGGAGTGGCGGGTTCGGCCCTGCTCGAAGAGCTGCGTGAGGCGATCGTCGATTTCAAGCAGAGCGGCAAGTTCGTCGTCGCCTATAACGAAACCTACTCGCAGGGGCAGTATTACCTCGCCTCGGCGGCGGACAGGATTTACATGCAGCCCGAAGGAGGGATGGACTGGTCGGGCCTTTCGTTCAATTTGGCGTTCTACAAGGGGTTGCTCGACAAGCTCGATGTCAAAGCCGAGGTTTTCCGCCCCACGGCCTGCAAGTACAAGAGCGCCGTCGAGCCCTATATACTTCCCAAAATGTCGGACGCTAACCGTGAACAGATGCAGGAACTGGTCAATTCGATGTGGAATACCATCGCGGGTTCGGTGGCCGAGGCACGCGGCATCGACTTGGAAACCCTGAACCGGATCACCGACAAACTGGAGGTCTCGTTGCCCGAGGATGCCCTCGAACACGGGTTCGTGGATAGCCTGCTCTACGAAGACCAGATGAACGACGTCTTTGCCGAGCTGGGCGTGCAGTCCGATTCCGACGGCCAATACAATTTCGTCACCCTGGGCGAATATGCGTCGCAGGTCAGTGCCGACCTCAAGAATATTTCGGCCGACCAGGTTGCTATCGTATATGCCGACGGTGCGATCGTCGACGGCGAGGGCTTCGGCCGCGAGATTTACGGCAATACGCTGGCTGCGACGCTGGCCGGCGTGCGTGCCGACGAAAAGGTCAAAGCCGTGGTGCTGCGCGTGAATTCCCCGGGCGGCAGCGCATTGGCTTCGGATGTCATCTGGCGCGAAATGGAGCTGCTCAAGGCCGAGAAACCCGTCATCGTCTCGATGGGTTCCTATGCGGCCAGCGGCGGATACTACATTTCATGCCCGGCCGATGTCATTGTGGCCGACAAACTGACCCTGACGGGTTCCATCGGCGTCTTCGGCATGTACCTCAATACCATCGACGCCCTGAAGAACAAGCTGGGCATTACGTTCGACGCCGTGAAGAGCAATACCTCGGCAGGCATGGGCATGACTTCGGCCCTTACGCCAGCCGAAAGGGCTTCGATCATGCGCGGCGTGGATAAGGTTTACACGACGTTCACCAACAACGTGGCGCAGGGGCGCAACCTGTCGCTCGAGAAGGTGCTCGACATTGCCGGCGGCCGTGTATGGTCGGGCGACAACGCCCTCGGCATCGGCCTGATAGACACGTACGGTGGCCTGAAGACGGCCATTGCCGTCGCTGCGGACAAGGCCGGGTTGGGCGACAATTTCCGGGTGACGGAGGTGATCGAGCAGCCGACGGGTTTCGCGGCGTTCATCTCGTCGCTCAACGTCAGCATCCGCGAGGCCATGACCCGCTCGGAACTGGGAGTCATGATGAAGGAATACAAACAGGTGCAGGAAGCTGCTTCGCAGCAGGGGATCGTCATGTATTATCCCTTCAAACTCGAACTGCGCTAATCCCGGCCGGATGCCGGAACGATAAAAAGCGGCCTCTCGAAAAGGGGCCGCTTTTTATCGTTGCAGGGTTTCAAGGCCAGTGTGTCCGCGAGGCTGTCATCCGTGCCTGAAAAGGGGTTTGTCAGCCCTTGGCCGGGACTTTGGCCGCCGGATTTCCCCCCCCCGCCGAATCCTGCCCGCAGCGCATTTCATCCAGCTTGCGGCCTATCTCCTCGACCTGTTTCGCGTCGGGCGAAATGACCGTCGACCCGAACTTGCGCCGGTAGTCGCCCGGCGGGGAGCCGATGCGTTCGCGGAAGGCGCGGTTGAAATTCGAGATGTTGTAGAACCCGCAGCGCATACCGATCTCGGCGATCGGGTCGTCGGTCTCGACGATCATCTGTGCGGCGCGCACGATGCGGAAGCCGTTGAGGTAGTTCCACAGGTTCTGGTGGGTGTACTTTTTGAAAAAACGGCAGACCGAAGTCGCGGACATGCCTACCTCTTCGCCGATGTCTTCGAGCGAGATCTTACGTTGGTAATTGCCCTCCACGAACTGTACGATCTTGTTGATCCGGGCATTGCCGTCGGGTTGCATTTCGTAGTACGGGGCACCTATCGGCCCCGTTTCGTCCGGCCCAGCCGTGGCCAGGTCGTTGAGTATGTTCAGGAAAAGCGACGCCGATGCGAATCCCCGCAGCCCGGGCAGTTGCAGTAACCTGTCGCGGACGCGGTCTACGACGCTTTCGGCGAACCAGAGCCCGGCGACCGGCTGGCTCAGCATTTTCCGGATGGGGAGCATGGATTCCGTTTCGAATATCTGCCAGTTGGGCATGTCGCGGCTGAACTGCACGGCGACGGCCTCGCAATTGGTCTCCGCAAAGGCTTCGTCGCGTTTGTAACAGTGCGGTACGCGCGGGAAAATGATGATAAGGTCTTTTTCCGTGAAATTGTCGACCGATTGTCCGGTGACACGTGTCCCCTTTACGTTCAGGGTCAGGCTGAGCATGTAATCCTCATGGAAATGAAGGGGCGGATCGGTCTGTTTGTCAAACCAATACTGTGTGATGAACAGATCGTTGCCGGGCAACGGAGTGAGATCATTCAGGACACGTTTCATCGGGTAATGAGGCTTATTGTAACAAATATACAAATTAATAAGGACAAATCAAAACCGGGGCGGGTTTTGTGGGAAGGATACGCGGCCGGGGTTTCCCGCACCTCCGTTTTCCGATTCGAGACGGGGCGTAAAGGCATCCTGCAGGTGAAAAGTGCGGAAAACCTTTTCTCCTTTCGCATTTAATGAATATCTTTGCGGATATGGCAGTGATCAGATTGACAAAGGAGTTTTCGTTCGAGGCCGCGCATGCCCTCGACGGGTACGACGGGCCGTGCCGTGAGATTCACGGGCATTCCTACCGGTTGTTCGTGACCGTGAAAGGGTGCCCTGCGGACGACGACACGAACCCCAAGTGTGGGATGGTGATGGACTTCGGTGTCCTGAAAAGCATTGTCAACGAGGAGGTCGTCTCCCGTTTCGACCATGCGCTCGTACTGCGGGCGACACGCCGCGACGCTCCCCTGCGGGCGGTGCTGGCCGAACGTTTCGGCAACATCGTCACGGTGGATTACCAGCCGACGTGCGAAAATATGCTCGGCGATTTCGCGGCACGTATCGCACGCCGCCTGCCTCGGGGAGTGGAGCTGCATTCGCTCCGCCTGCATGAGACCGCAACCTCATTCGCCGAGTGGTTCGCCGAGGACAACCGCTGATTTCCGCCCGGCGGTTCCGCCGGAACGACATACCCCGCCATTTTTACCGGACAGCATCCGGTGCGCAAGGGATAGGCGCACGGCAAATACCGAAAGGGAACTATTATTGACGCAACATTGAATATATGAAAAAACTGTTTCTCGTCGACGCCTATGCGTTGATATTCAAGTATTACTATGCCTTTCTGGGTCGTCCCATGCGCAACCGGGCCGGTATGAATACCTCCGTGGTATTCGGCTTCGTAAAGTTCCTGCGCGACATCCAGAAGCGTGAGCGGCCCGACCTGCTGGGCGTGGCGTTCGACCCCAAGGGAGGCAGCTTCCGCCGGGAGATATTTCCCGAGTACAAGGCCAACCGCGCCGAGACGCCCGAGGACATCCTCCTCTCCGTCCCCTATGTCAAACGGGTGCTGGAAGCCATGTGCATCCCGATCCTCGAAGTCGAGGGTTACGAGGCAGACGACGTAATCGGCACGCTGTCGCAAAAAGGCGTCGAGGCGGGTTACGAGGTCTTCATGGTCACGCCCGACAAGGACTACGGCCAGCTGGTACGTGACAATTGCAAGATTTACAAGCAAAAGGGCGCCGAGGGGAGCATCGAGATCGTCGACCGGGAGGCGATCCGCGGGAAATACGGCATCGACGACCCCAGCCTCGTGCGCGACATCCTCGCACTGTGGGGCGATGCTTCGGACAATATCCCGGGCGTGCCGGGGATCGGCGAGAAGAGCGCCTGCAAACTCGTGCAGGAGTGGGGGACGGTGGAGAATATCCTCGACAACGTCTCGAAGATCAAGGGCAAGCAGGGCGAGAAGATCGCCGAATGGGGCGACAAGCTGCGCCTTGCCAAGACCCTGACCACCATCTGCCTCGACGTGCCCATCCCGTTCCGCGAAGAAGACCTCACGGTCTGCGAACCCCATATCGACGAACTCAAGGCCCTCTTTGCCGAATTGGATTTCAAGGCCTTTATGAACGACCTTACGAACCTTGCGCCCCCCGAGGAGCAACCCGAAGGCCCCCGCCAGGAGGCGCAGACCCAGCTTGCGGAGATGGCACGGGCCAAGTCCGCCGCCGCCAAACGCGCGGCGCTGGTCGGACAGGGCAATCTCTTCGGCGACCCGGTGGTCGAGATGCCCGCCGCCGAGGTTCCCGTTGCCGAGCTTCAGGCCGAAGCCGATGCCATGCAGTTCAAGACGGCGCAGACCACGCCCCACGATTACCGCCTTGTGGAGAATGCCTCCCAGTTGCGCGAAGTGGTTGCCGAGGTCGGGAAATACGGCGAATTCTGTTTCGACACCGAGACCACGGGGTTCGATATCTTCAACGACCGCATCGTCGGCATGTCGCTGGCCGTAAAGCCGTTCGAAGCGTGGTACATTCCCTTCAAGGAGGAGAATACGGCGGAATATACGCAGATCGTGCGGCCGCTGTTCGAAGACGAAGGGATTGCCAAGATCGGCCAGAACATCAAGTTCGACCTGATGGTGCTCCGGCGCCTGGGACTCGATATCCGCGGCCGCAAGTACGACACGATGATCCTGCATTACCTGCTCGATCCCGAGTCGCGCCACAACATGAACGCCCTGTCGGAAAAATACCTCAACTACAAGCCTATCGAGATCGAAACGCTGATCGGCAAGGGTTCCAAGCAGCTGACGATGGATCTGGTGAACGTCGAGCGCGTCAAGGAGTACGCCGCCGAAGATGCCGACGTCACCCTGCAACTCAAACACGTGCTCTACCCTCAGGTCGAGAAGATCGGGCTGCAACACCTCTATTTCGAGGTCGAGGAGCCCATGATCGCCGTACTGGCTGACATCGAGATGGCGGGCGTGCGGATCGACTCCGGGGCGCTGACCGAATACTCCGTCGAACTGAGCCGCAGGCTGGCCGAACTGGAAGCCGCGATCCGTGCCGAAGCCGGCGAATCGACGCTCAACATCAACTCGGCACGCCAGCTGGGCGAGGTGCTTTTCGCCAAGATGCGCATCGCCGAAAAGCCCAAGATGACCAAGACCAAGCAGTTCTGCACCGACGAGGATTATTTGCAGACCTTCGCCCGCAAACATCGTATCGTCGACCTGATCCTCGAATACCGGGGTGTCAAGAAACTGCTCTCGACCTATGTCGAAGCGCTTCCCCAGCTGGTCAACCGGACGACGGGGCGTATCCATACCTCCTTCAACCAGGCGGTCACGGCTACCGGGCGCCTTTCGTCCACCAATCCCAACCTGCAGAACATCCCCGTGCGCGAAGAGATGGGGCGCCGCATCCGCCGGGCGTTCATCCCCTCCGATTCCGACCATCTGCTGCTCTCGGCCGATTACAGCCAGGTCGAGCTGCGCCTGATGGCGCACCTTTCGGGCGACGAATCGCTGATCGCGGCCTTCGCCCACGGCGAGGATATCCATGCCGCGACGGCCGCCAAGCTTTTCAACAAAACCCTCGACGAAGTGACCTCCGAGGAACGCCGCCGTGCCAAGACGGCCAATTTCGGCATTATCTACGGCATTTCGGCCTTCGGCCTGAGCCAGCGGCTCGAAATCCCGCGTAAGGAGGCCAAGGACATTATCGACGGTTATTTCGAATCTTACCCCAAGGTCAAGGAGTATATGGACAATGTGGTCGCCAAGGCCAAGGAGGAGGGATTCGTCTCGACGATCTTCGGCCGCCGCCGCTATCTCAACGACATCTCCTCGCACAACGCCGTGGCGCGCGGCCTGGCCGAGCGCAATGCCGTGAACGCCCCGATCCAGGGATCCGCGGCCGACATCATGAAGATCGCCATGATCAATGTCCACCGCCGTTTCGCGGCCGAAGGCATCCGGTCGAAGGTGATCCTTCAGGTACACGACGAATTGGTCGTCGACATGCTCCGTTCCGAACAGGAGCGCGTCGCGGCCATCGTCACCGAATGCATGGAATCCGCCGCCGCCCTCAAGGTGCGCCTGGTGGTCGACTACGGTGTGGGCGACAACTGGCTCGAGGCGCATTGACCGCGTCCTGAGTCCGTTTGCAAGATATAGTAACGGACGGCATCGGATATGCAGACTCCCTGTTAATGCCTTGTATCCGTTATATCCGATGCCATCGCCGCCTCCTTCTTCGGTGCTGCCCCGGCGCTTTTGCGGACGCTTGTCTTGCTCCGGCGTCCCACGGGGAGGCGGCAGGAAAAATACAATGTTCGCGGATTTTTTGTTTTGATACTGAAATAAACTGACAGCTATGATCGAACCTATTTACCAGCCGGCCGCGTCGCGTTACGAAGATGGCATGACCTACCGGCGTGCGGGACGCAGCGGTGTGCTGCTGCCCGCCTTTTCGCTCGGCATGTGGCACAATTTCGGCAGCGGGCAGACCTTCTCCAAAGTGCGTCAGATGGCCCATTACGCGTTCGACCGGGGAATCGTCCATTTCGATTTGGCGAACAACTACGGCCCTGCCTACGGTACGGCCGAGGAGAACTTCGGCCGTCTGATGGAGCAGTCGTTCCGACCCTACCGCGACGAACTCTTCATTTCGACCAAGGCGGGTTACGACATGTGGCCGGGGCCCTACGGCAACTGGGGCTCTCGCAAATACCTCATGGCAAGCCTCGACCAGAGCCTGCGGCGCATGAAGCTCGATTATGTGGACATCTTCTACTCGCACCGCTACGATCCCGAGACCCCGCTCGAAGAGACCCTCCAGGCTTTGGTCGACATCGTCCGCGCAGGCAAGGCGCTCTATGTCGGGCTGTCGCGCTACCCGCTGGCCGCGGCACGTTTCGCTTTCCGCTACCTGGCCCAGCGCGACGTACCCTGCCTGCTTTTCCAGGATCGCTACAACCTGTTCGACCGCGAACCCGACACGTCAGGCATCCTGACGCTCAATGCCGAGGCCGGAGCCGGGTTCGTGGCCTTTTCGCCTCTGGCGCAGGGGCTGCTGACCGACCGTTACCTGAACGGTATTCCTGAAGGCTCGCGCATGGCGGCGGAGGGTTCGCTGCGGCGCGACGTGCTGACGGAGAGGATGTCGGAACGGATCCGGGGCCTGCATGAAATCGCCCGGCAGCGCGGCCAGACCCTTGCCGAGATGGCTTTGGCATGGCTGCTGCGCGACAAACGTGTCACGTCGGTCATTATCGGGGCAAGCTCCGTCGCCCAGATCGAAGATAACCTCCGGGCCCTGGAGTACGCCTCCTTCTCCGACGACGAACTGGCGAGAATCGACGCCCTGTCGCGGGAATAGCGCCCTGCACGGATGAAAAGATCCGCAGTCCCCCAGGACTGCGGATCTTCGTGTTTTTAGCTTTCTGTTATTGTCGCAACCGGTAGGTTCCGTCTGAGAAGTCGATTCGGTCGAGTGTCAGCGTGCGCGGATCGTCGTAGATATGCCGCACCGCGGCGACGGAATCCAACTTGCCGCTTTTCTGGCTGTTGATGAAATACCCCCAGACCATGAACCACGTCCAGTCGGGCTGGTTGTGGTAACTCTCCGGATCGGGCAGCTGCCCCACTTCGCCAAGGGCGATCGGTTTTCCGCCGGCCAGGGCTTTCAGGTCGTCGTGGTGCGACTGTTTGTAGTCGCGGTGATAGACGTCTGCCGCCAATATGTCGACATATTCCGAACCGGGATAGTAGTCGGCATAGGGGCCGGCTTCGTCACCCTGCTTGTCCCGCGGGGCATTCGTGTTCCATACCCAGAGCAGGTTGTCGAGCCCGTGCACCCGGGTCAGGTAGTCGTAGGTCATGATCCACAGCTTTTTGAATCCGTTTTCGCCGGGTTTGGCGCACCACCAGAACCAGACGCCGTTCATCTCGTGGTAGGGTCGCCAGAGGATCGGAATCCGGGCGTCGCGCAGTTGCCTGAGATAGGGAATGACCGTGTTCATCTGTGCCTTCCATTGCAGGTTGAGGCGCGTGCCTTCTGTGGTCAGTTCCTCCCATACCAGTTGCGGGGGACGGTTCTTCCATGTCCAAATCGACGAACCGTTGCAGTCGTTGCATTCCGCAGGGAAGCAGCAGTGCCACATCAGGGTGATGATCCTGCCTTCGGCGTGCCGGGCCTTGATCTCTTCGACGAGCCCCTGCCGCAGTTCTTCGGTCGATTTATTGTTCGGAAGGCACTCACCCCAGGGCGAGGTGAGGTTCATCGGGCCGCAGTGGTGGTAGTCGCGGACGTTGTCGCCTTGTGCATTGAAACTGAAATCGCTTCCCCAGACCACGGGGTGTTTGCCCGTCATTGCGAAAACGACACTGTCGTAACGCCCGGGGTCGCTGATGAAATTATGCTGCCCGGCGAGGGTATACCGGCCGCGGATGGAATATAGGAATTCGAGCAGCTGGCGTGCTTCCTGCGACGCGTCGGGGTTGACCGGGGAGATTTTCAGATTGTCCGAAGCGCATCCGCCCAGCAGGGACGCGGCCATAAGGGACATGAGTAATCGCAGCATGGGTCGTTATTTTACGGTTACGCCCTTGGGCATGCGGTACATGTCGGGCAGGTCGTTTTCAAAAATAGTCTGCGCATCGTCAAAGAATAGCTTGAAGTCGGCCGCCGTCGAATCGGAAGGATAAGGCCCGTAGGCGTGGCGGGGATTGTCGTTGCGCCATGCCACGACCATGCAACAGGGACGGTTGCGGAGCGCAGGCAATACATCGTGCGTCCAATAGTCGGCGTTGTGGTCGTTTTCCAGCCCGGTTTCGGTCACACCGACGGGCTTGTGCACGCGCTCCGACACCTCGGCGAGTGCCTTTACGTTCGACTCGAATGCCTTGCGGTTACGGCCGTGGTAGCAGTCGATGCCCACCAAGTCGACCCATTCGTCCCCCGGCCAGCGGAAAAGTATACGCCCCACGGGATCGTCGTATACTTCGTCCATTTGCGGGGAAATGGCGTATATTACGTTGTGGATCCCTTTCGTGTCGCGCAGGTAACTGACGATGAAGCGCCAGAAGGCGATGAATTCGGAGTCGGTCGTGGCCGAGCGGCCCCACCAGTTCCAGGTCTGGGTGTGTTCGTGCAGCGGACGGAAGATCACCGGGATGGGGCGGCCATCGTCGTCGACCATCTTCTTCAATGCTTCGGCGACATCGTCCAGACGGGCTTTGTACTTGACGTTCATCGCCGAGCCTTCGGTGAGTATCTGATCCACGACCTTGGTGTTGTCCCAGGCCGTGCCGTCGGGGTATTTTTTCCCGGGGCCTTCGGTCAGGGGATTGTTCTGGTGCCACACCAGCATACTGATGCCGCCGCGTTTATGGGCTTCGCGGAGGAGTTCGATCTTTCGCTCGTCGACACCTGCCATGTCGAGGCTGTAGACGGCCGGATGCGAGCCTACTATGTCTTTCACGTCCGAGCGATCCGGGTCGCCCCGCCAGCCGATGCCGTAGGAGGGATAATCGTGGTGGCCGAACATTACGCCGCGGAATCCGATGCACCAGAGGTTGGCGTAAAGCGCTTTGGTTTCCGGTGTCGCCTGGGGGTCGACCATTTGCAGAACGGTTTTTTCCGGCGCTTTCAGGCGTTTGCCGCCTGCGAAGGCCGTCCCGCAGAGCGGGAGCAGGAGAAGGCAAATAAGCAGTCGTTTCATTTCAGTGGTTTTAAGTTGTCTTTATTTGAAGATGCGCTGTGCGAAATCATGCAGCTGAAGTCGCCAGAACTGCCATTCGTGGCCCCAGGGGCCTTCGTGGAATTCGTAGTGTACGCCACGGCGGCGAAGGTCGTCCACGGTGTCGAGGTGTCCCTGGTATCGCGGGTCTTTCGTACCGCATGAAATCCACAGCAGTTCCAGTTTACGGTTGATGCGTTGCGGCTCGCCGATTACGCCGGGCACATAGCGTTCGTAATCGAACTGTCCGTCGCTGAGTATGCCGGCACTGAACTGCCCGATGGCGCAAAAGCGGTCGAGGTTGCGCAGCCCGATCACATAGGCCTGGCCGCCGCCCATCGACAGTCCGGCGATAGCGCGGTGCCGTTTGTCGGTATGTACCCGGTAGCGCCTTTCGACCAGGGGAATGACATCTTCCAGCAGCTCTTTTTCTAATGTGGCGATGCCCTCGGGGGTGCTGCCTCCGGCCCATGAACCGTCGGTCAGGCCGTTGGTCATCACGACGTACATCGGGACGGCTTTGTTTTCGGCAATCAGGTTGTCGAGTATCGTTGCGGCCCGTCCGTCCGTAACCCAACTGTTTTCGTTGTCCCCGCCCCCGTGGCGCAGGTAGAGTACCGGGAATTTTTGCCGGGGATGCCTGACGGCAGCTTCGGGGACGTAAACCCGCAATGTCCGCATACGACCCAGAGGGGTTGATCGGTAATTCAGGGTGTGTATTTCCCCTCCGGGGCGGTATGCTTCGTCGAAACGGCGGTTTTCAGCACCGGGGATCTCCACGACGCTGCCGTAGACCGTGGTTCCGGCCTTGACAGCGGGGTTCTCGGGGTCGATGGTTTCGAAGCCGTCGATACGGAATATATATTGGTAGACGCATGGCTCCAGGGGGCCGACCGTGACGCTCCAGACTCCGTTGCCGTTGCGCTGCATGGGGATTTCGGATACCTCCCACTCTCCCAGAAGCAGTGTGACCTCGTGTGCGCGGGGCGCCCGCAACCGGAAGGTAATTGAGGCGTCGTCGTGAACGGCGGGGGAGAAGGGCGGTTCGGCCGGTTTCCACCAGCCTTCGGTCGAGAAAGGGTTTTTTTCCTGCGCCTGGCCCGGAAGGCCGGCCAGCAGCAGCGCCGCTGCTGCGAGCCATTTCGCTATTCGTCCCATACGAAAGTACCGGCTGCTCCCGGTTCGAGTTCGAGTTCCGCGAAACGTCCGTTGTATTGGATACGAATACTGCGCCGCGACCAGGAGTCATTGGCTGCAACGAGCACGATTCGCCCGTCGGGGGTGCGGAACGCCACGTTGGCAGCCACGCCGGCATGCTCGGTGACGTTCGTGCGGAATACATTGGGCCGCTGCTCGTCTTCGCAGATGGAAACGCTCCTGTCGCCGGGAGCGGTCGAGGCGATGCGCACGGAGCCCGGGCGCACGAATTTCGATGCGTGGGCAATGACGTAATAGGCCAGGTTGCGCGATACCGAATCCTTGTCGATGGTCAGCGCGCCCTGGCACATCGAGCAGCCGCCGTTGTCCGTGTGCGGGTCATTGAGGGGATCGGCCGCGAGGTTCCACAGCACCACGTTGCGGCTCCAGTTGCGCATGATGCCGACTATGAGCCGCTCGACGGCCGGGGCGATTGCGATTTGCCGTTGTCCGGGACGTTCGGTGGTCATCTGTTCGGTGAAATAAATCTCCTTGTCCGGACGCGCTTCGTGGACGTAGCTCATGGCGCTCAGGTCGCCGCGGTAGTGATGGAAAGCAGCTCCCGTGACATATTTTGCGGCCTCCGGGTCGTTGTAAACAGCCAGTGCGTAGTCCGGCCGGTCGCAGTTGTGGTCGAAGACTACGATGCCGGTAGACAACCCTGCTTCCCGGAATTTGGGGCCCAGATAATTTTTGATGAAATCGGCCTGTTCAAAGGCAAACCAGTACATACTGGGGGTGTTGCGCGAGTTGAGGGGTTCGTTCTGCACGGTAACGGCGTCGATGTCGATCCCGTGATCGCGCATCGCTTCCACATAACGTACGAAATAGTCGGCATAGACTCCGTAACACTCCTTGCGAAGCTGCCCGCCGCGCACGTCGGCATTGGTTTTCATCCATGCCGGCGCCGACCAGGGCGAGGAAAGTATCTGGATGTCGGGGTTGATGGCCAGGATCTCCCGCATGACCGGAACCACGTCGTGGAGGTCTTGTGCCAGTGAGAATTGTTTGAGTTCGAAATCTTCCTTGCCGGCGGGCATGTCGTCGTAGGAAAAGACGAAGCTGTTGAGGTCGGAGGCGCCGAGCGTCAGCCGGATGCAGCTTATGCCGATGCCTTGCTGTGGGTCGAAGAGCTCCTTCAGCAACGACTTGCGGGCCTCGGGCGACATCTTCATCAGGTGTTCGGCACTGCCGCCCGTGAGGGCGTAGCCGAAGCCGTCGATTCGCTGGTAGCTCTGCCGGGGGTCGATTATGATGTAGTTTCTGTTTTCCTGCCGTTGGGTCGAAAATTCGGCGGCATGCTTCTGCTGGGCGAAAAGTTCCGACCGGTCAGGGCATGTGATGTAAGAGCGGATGGTCTGTGCCGCGGCCGGGACGGCAAGTCCGGCGGCGAGGGACAGGGCCAGGAGTTTTTTTAGCATGATACGCATGGTTTTAGTCGTTGAAGGTGTTGCGAGCTGAGCGGTCGGGGTCTTCGGCTGCCCTGCATTTCGAGTCGAGGATTATCAATTCACCCCGTTGGGGCGTGTAGCGCGGCCAGCGGGGCAGGGCGCGGCAGTTGGGGTTACCCGTGCGCATGAATTGCAGCAGGGCGTCGGCCATTTTGCGGGAGAGCTTGCGGGGGGCGCTGCCGCCGCCCGTATGTGTGACCATGCGGTCGGTGTTGAGCAGCCAGAACCCGATGTCTATGCAATGGAAAGCCCGGTGGCGTCCGTTGAAAAGCGGCGATTCCCAGCCGAACCACGCCATGTAGACCGGCGACTGCTGATTGCATTTGGCGTTGGCCGTCTGTATTATTCCCTGCCGGTTCGAGGCAATCATCGCCCAGATTTCGATGGGACGGCAGGCCGGGAAGGCTTCGGCATATGCACGGACGATTCTGGCGGTACGCGCTCCGTATTGGGGCGTGAGCCGCTCTATGACCCCTTCGAAAGAGATGCTTTCCAGTTCCGGGTTGTCCCGGTCGGGGTTCCATTCGTGGAACGTCGAGCAGAGCAGCAGCGGGACGTCCGAGCCCGTCGTGCGGTTTTCCCCCTCGAAGAAGATACCCTTCGGGATGTCTATGCCGTCGGCCACGGGAGCGAATCCGCTTCGGGAGCCCGGGTCTTCGGCCGCCATCCGCTGCCGCGCCCGGTTCGCCAGTTCCAGGTATTGTTCCCAGGGAACCGACTGGAGCGAGTCGACCTGCGAGGTATCCAGCCCGGCTTCGTGCAGGATGGCATTGCCCAGCCGTTCGGCATAGTCGGCATTGTTGGCTTTTACGGTATTGCCGCTTAAGGCTACTGCTTTGTGGAACAGTCCTTTGGCTGCGGGCATTGCGCACAGCAGGCAGACCTTCGAACCGCCGCCGGACTGGCCCATGACGGTGACGTTCGAAGGGTCGCCGCCGAAGTTCGCGATATTGGCCTGTATCCATTTCAAAGCCGCCACGATGTCCAGCATCCCGGCGTTGCCCGAGTGGCGGTACTTTTCACCGCCGGCGCCGGCCAGGTCGGAAAAACCCAACGCTCCGAGGCGATGATTTACCGAGCAGAACACAATGTCGCCGTAGCGGGCGATATTCTCCCCGTCGTAGCTGTCCTGTTCGATGCCGTTACCCTGCGTGAAACCCCCGCCGTGGAGCCATACCAGTACCGGACGGCGTTTGCCGTCGGCAAGGCCCGGCGTCCAGATGTTGAGCCGCAGGCAGTCTTCGCCCATCAGGTCGTAGTTCCAATGGTCGACAAACATCGAGTAGGATTCGGGCCGCCGGTCGTAGAAGGGTTGAGGTGATGAGGCCCCGAAAGCTACCGCAGGCCGGATTTCCTGCCATGCGTGCGGCGGTTGCGGCGGCATGAAGCGGTTTTCGCCGCCGGTGTCGTCTCCGTAGGGAATGCCACGGAAGGAGTAGATGTTGCGCAGGAGGAATCCCCGGACGGGGCCGTATTCGGTGTCGGCTTCGGCGATTCCTTCGCCGATGAAGAGCTGCTGCTCCGATGCGGCGGGGGGTCTGTTTTTGGCTTGCGCATAAGCTGCTGCAAGCAGGCAGATGGCCGTGACGAGAACCTGGGTTCTCCGGGAAATGGAAGAGGAAGGGTTCATTTTTGGTTAAAATAATATAAGTGGGTCGGCAGAAAAACACAAACGGATCGGCCGGTTTTCAAAATTACATATTAAGAATACTATTTTCTTGTACTATTTTAATTGAATATAATCTTATTTTGCGGTTTCTGGATTGCCGGACGGCTTGCGTCGTTAAAAAAAGAGAGTTGCATTAGATTATGAATTAATGAATTATGAATTCATGACCGGTTTTATATATAATACATAGGTGTTGGTAAATTTAGTGTTTTTTTGCGAATTGTGAGAATTATTTAATTTTGTAACCGGAACCCTCTTAAAAGTCCGACATATGGAAATACTGCGCGAGAGCACACCGCTCACCGACAACGACTGTTTCATGATTTTTTCGCGGAAGAAGAGCTGCTTCGACTTCCCCCTCCACACGCACAAGGAGATGGAAATCAATCTGGTAATCAATGCCGCGGGAGCTTCGCGCGTAATCGGCAACCATGTGGGGACGATCGGGGATATGGAACTGGTGCTGGTGAGCGGCGATACGCCCCATGCCTGGTTTACGGATCGCTGCAAATCGGAGGAAATCCATGAAATAACGCTCCAGTTCAGTCCTGATTTGCTCGATGACAAGTTCCTGAACCGCAATCCGATGGGAGCGCTCAAACAGCTTTTCGATGAGGCCCGCCGGGGCGTGCTTTTTTCCCGCGAGACGACCGAGTTGCTCGCTCCCCGCATCCGTGAATTGTACGAACAGGGGTCGTCGGGCGGCATGAAGCCCGTGCTGGACATGCTGATGATTCTCAACAGCCTCTCCCTTTGCCAGGAGCGCCGCCTGCTTTCGGACACGACCTTTATCCAGAAGAAAATGAAGTCCCACTCAGCACGCCTGGAGACGGTTTTCGCCTATATGAACCAGAATTTCAACCGGCAGATCTCCCTCTCCGAAGTCGCGTCCGTGGTCAGCATGTCCGACGTGGCATTCAGCCGTTTCATCAAGAAAGTCACCGGGCAGAGCTTCGTCGATACGCTGACCGAGATCCGCCTGGGGCACGTGGCGCGCATGCTGATAGACACCGATATGACCATCGCCGAGATCGCTTACTGCTGCGGATTCAACAACATGGCTAACTTCAACCGCATTTTCATACTCTGAATGTCATGATGCTTGACTTTCAGTAATTTACTCGACTTGCCTGACAAATACTTGACAAAATCTACATCCATTGGCCATTGCATATATCTGATAGATAGCTATGTTGCGACCGGGTAATGTGATTTTTAATCCGTTCACGATCCTCTGACATATCGAATGTATATCCGATTTAAGCGATCTTGGCATACACGTTTCGTCCTTGCGACGCACCATCGAGATGCGGTGCGCGTTCTGCTTGGTTAACATGATTGCTTTCATGATACGATAAGTTTTTAGTTTATTATCCGGTACTGAATTCTTCGTGCGAATATTCGCCGTATGCGATGTACTCGAAATCTCCGTCTGAGCCTATGTGTAGCTTGTGGCAATCCAAGTTGCTGTTAGTCCAATCCTCTCCGACCAATTTATCTTCGTCCAGTTCCTCCTCGTCCAACTCCACGAATGCCCAGCGCAGCTTACCTAACAATTCGTCGATGTCGGGCAGGCCGTGGCGACGTGTGTAGTAGAATTTGACCGACCTGTCGTGGTGACTCAATCCCCGAAGGGAGTCGTCGTCGGTGAAAAGTCGGGCGGCTTCGAGCCGCTGGAGCTGGTTTTGCTTCCACTGCTCCGAGATTGTGATAATCGCGCAATTACAGTGCTCGTAGTCGCTGGTCGTGTAGGCACGTACCAGAATATGTGCGGTCGGTGTTTGGGATATTTGCATGGTCTCGAACGTTAGATGGTGTCAGAATATAAATCACACGAATACGACCCGATCCCCGCCAAGCAGCCGCTCGTGGTTCACATCGTCGAAACGGTGGATGTCTACTTCTTTACCTGATAGGAATACTCGCCGTAAACCCACACCGGGGCCGTATCGCTGTCCCTGAGGCGGAAAAACTCGCCTTTTGCGAGCGCGCGGATAGTTGTTTGTGCCATATTTATTAAACTGTCTTAATAAGGAATAGCGGTGATTAAGTGTTCATGGTTGCAGTTCGCATAAAAAAGCACGACTTTGCGGGTCGTGCTTGTAAGCTGCGTCGTGGGCGGCTATTCCTCGATCAATGTGTATTTCAGATGCGGCTTCCCATTTTGAAGGATCGTGAACGAATTGCCCTCGATTTGTATGTGTTTGGCTTTAGGCCACCAGAGCCACGAGAGTTTACCATCTGGTTTGAGGATCGCTACGGCATTGGTCTGCACCTTGCCGATCTCCCTTATGCCGAGGTCTTCGTTGTTGTTGAAAATTCGGACACACTGCCATTTCGAGCCGAGTGTCATCTTGCGTTTTACGTCTGCTAAAGTCTTCATATTTTATTGAGTTATGGGGTTAATGAATTGTTCAGGTATGCGTCTGCCAGAGGTTGTCGTGATCGAAGGTTACGGCACAGGAACGATCCGGCGATCCGTGATACAGCAACCCGCCGTTCATAATTAGCCGATCGTCTGGGCTGCACAATCTGAACGAGAAAGAATAAGGGGCAAAATCCTTGTAAAGATGGATTGTACGTCCGTCATGCTCCCAGCTTTGGAGCCTTTCGAGGCATGTTTGCAGCGACTTATCGCTGAGCTCAGTGGCATACTCCCGTGCCTCACGGAGTTTTTCTTCGCATTTGATTATCATTTTACCAATAAATATATTAACCGCAAAAAACGCTTCGTGCTTAATGGGGCCGTCGACAATTGCCGGCCCCATTAAGCACGAAGCGCCTATATAGAATCTACTCTAATACAAGATTAATAAATCAATTTCAATGTAATGCAAAAACTTATTTATTCACATATCATGCTGGATTTTTTATAACTGCTCTCCTCTTCGGATTCAGTTTCCCCGAAATAAAACCTTTCGGTGATTTGTGATTTTTATATAATTTTTGAGTGTAATTTACTTCTCAGAGTGGCTATTGCGCAACTTTTTCCGATGTAGGGACGAGAGGTTGGCAAAACTCCTTATTGACGACCTTGTCTCGCATGGCAGCCTTATCGTTAAAATTGCGCGAAAGATTCCGAATCAATTGGCTGTAATCATCTGTACCGTCCTCTCGCTGATGATAATAGACTTTTACGGAGATGCAATTGCGGTGCTCGAATAAGGTATTGAGCAGTGTGCGATCGGAGTTTCCACACGAATGCCCCATAGTAATTACTTGGTAAGACTCGGATTCAATAAAACCCAACAACTGACGATAGCAGCCTGTTTCATGGTAGCGAACAGACTTGATATTTTCGAGAAAGTCATTGTCTTGCAACTTTTCAATTCGCTTGTAATCATCGTCCAACTCGTCGCCATAACCAAAAATGATCGGGTTGCGTTCATTGTTGAGTGCTCCATGAATGTCAATTATCTCGTCGGCCTTTCTTGCATATAGTTGTTTTGCAGTTTGGGTATAATTGAAATTCAGGATTAAAGTATTGGCAGGCGAGCAATAGGTTGCTTGAAAATGCTTGTCGGATAAAAGTCTTGTGACATAGCTGCTACGCTCTTCATCTTGTGAGCGACAAAAAAGATAACTAAGGTTTTCTTCTTTATCTAATTGAACTGCACCATCTTCAATATTACTCAAGATGGAATCGACAAATATTTTTCGTTTCCCGAAAGCAACTTCTTTCGGATCAATTATATTGTCGAATGCTTTTTGAATAGATGGGAATGGCTTAGTTTGCATTTTTTGGACTACTTCTGTCAAATAGATTTCAAGTCGCTTTTTTACGGCATCGAAATCTTGGTTCAATGCCCTCACCTTTTCATTCCGAATAACTGCATCGTCTTCCGCAAGCAGTTCTTTCAATTTTCCATAATATTCGTTTTCGATGTCCACCCAGTTACAGAGAGAACAGCGACCGGAAATATGCCCGAAGAATTTATTTTTGAAAGTGAGGCAAACCGAACCTTCATACCTCATATTAGTACTATCATTGAATATGGCGATCAGCTCTTGAACCTCATCGTATGGAGTTAAATCAGATTGAGGGTATGATGGCTCCGATGTTTTATGTTGTTTGTCTCGGAACACCTCGAATAAAACAAATTCATCTTCATACGCAGAAGGATCATTAAGCCCCCCGTATTGTTCCGCAAGCCAACGTTTGTAACCATTGAATATATGATATGAAAAATTAGTCCAATAGCTATCTATAAAATCCCTGTACCCGGTTGCAAGGCCATGTGCTTTGTCGAAGCCGTTGCCTATGATGATAACTCTATTCATATTGCCATATATGGATCATTTATACTTCCGACTTTTGTTTTATTTGGTAAAGGGCTGCCTTTAATACTTGGAAGCAAATCTTTGCTGTATGTTCATCCGGTTGAAATCCCATTGACATTTGCTGATAAGGATGTATATAATTCCTAAAATCACGGAGTGCATGACTGAATTTCTTAACATCTTCTTTCAGAAATCCTACTTCACAAGAAACGTCGATGAAATTATTTAACGTCCATTCGTTGAGATTACGTATTTTGTCTGTCTTGGCGTCTTTGGGAGCAGAGTGGGCTCTATTGTATAGAGCCGGATATTTGCTGGCAATACCTAACAATACACCTTCTAATGTGCTGCCAATAAGAAATATCGCAGATAACGAGGCTTTGATGGATAAGCATTGCCGGATTTCTTTTATACGTGTTTCCAAATACGGTATTAAACAGCTATCAACAGGCAAAGAAGATAATGGTATCCCATTGAATTCCGTTTTTAAGAACTCTGCTTCATCAGTTTGAGCCTCCTTGCTTTTTTCGTTGTCTATATCTACTCCTTTCGCTTTCTGAAAAATAATATCCTGCCCTTGTCTCACAACCAGCCAACCGTCGAAAGACAAATATTGATTAAAATCGCTAATAAATTTATCTAATTCCGAGAATCGAGAAATGAAATTGACAGGTGCAAATAAATCTTTAATGCACTTATCTAATTCTGGTTTGCCATTCAACTCTTTCAATTTAGATTCAGTATATATCCACCTTGAAGGAAATCCGGGTTCATATAAATCGGCAAATCCATACTTATTGAAAAATGCTACGAGTTTAGGCCCCGAACGATATTCTGTTTCTTCGTTAATAAGTGCTCGTAATTTTTCTATTGTCTTTTGAGATATTATCATAACAGCCAATATTTTAGCGCAAAAATACGGATAATAATACAATTCCGCGTAACATAAGGCGGGGAAATAAAAGAAGGCTATTAGATTTTGAATATCCCGTACTTTCGCTCTTCATAATAATAATACACAAAGATAGGAAATTGCAAACAGGCTTAGTGGATTCAGTACTTAATAGCTCCGACCTAATGGCGAAGATGTTTCGTGCATTGTTCTTTCCGATTCAATGTTTGAGCGCGTATAAGCTCCAGTTATGCCGAAAAATTGTTGATATTTGATTCGAGAGGTACATTCAAACACTTTTGAAGAAGCGAATATTTGAATAAAATTCGCTTTTTCAAAAGTACTCAAAGGGTTTTAAGATTCGAGATCGCCCTCTATTCATGCAGCGATTTTCTGTCCGCCCCATCCGATGTAAAGTTTTCCGTTTTCGTCGCGTCCGCGTTGCAACATTTCCTCGATGAGCGACAGCGAGATGTCGAGTTCGTCGAAGATTTCGGACTGCTCCCTGAGCTCACCGTATTTCATGAACTCGGTCAGGCGTTCTTTGGTTGCGATCAGAGCGTATAGATTCTGTTCGATCGAATCTTTGTAAGTCACGAACGTAACGTTTACCGTTCCGACGGAATCGAGGCGTATGAACCGGAAAAAGAACTGTTCCATTTTCGAGATATTCCATTGGAGCGCTTCGAGGATCACTTTGCGACAGGACGGTATGTTGACGGAGCTTTTCAGACTTTGCTGCGTGCACAGGAGGATTCCGTCTTGGGAGTTCTCGAATCGTTCGATGATCGTCTTTCGTTTTTTCATCGGAATCGCTCCGTGCACGATAAATAAGGGCCTTTGAGGGAATGCCATTCCGAAATAGTCGACGTACATATCCAGCGCTTCGAGCGAGGTGCATCCGACGGCTATTTTCTCGGGATACGCGCGGATTATGTCGGCTATGCAGCGCGTTTTGCGGGGAAAGGGTTCATCGCCGTCGTATCCGATCATCGTATTGGGTGTGGAACATGCCCGTATGAGCAATTTGATTTGCCGTATGATTCTCAGCCCGGCCTCTTTTCGCTCGTTCTTAGAACTCTCGAAATAGAGGTAGCAGATACGGTAAAACTCTTTCAATATCGTTTCATACACGGCTTTCTCGCCGGGCCCCTGCTCGATTTTGACGCTGGAGATGGAATATCTGTCTCCCGCGAACTCCTTGAAACTGCGCGTGATGATCGTTTTGTCGATAAGCGCTCTGAGCTGATCGGGATTATAGATATCCTGATTCTGTTTTGCGATTCCGAATACGGAGGCTTTCGAGGGGTTGAAACAGGCTTTGAAGAGCCTTTCGCCGCCACGGGCCGGAAAGGGCTGTCCGTAGTAGGGATTGTCTCTGCGGATGATCTCTCCGGTTTCCCGATCCTCGTGGTAGATATTCGGACACAGACAACGCATGTTGACCGAATTATTATACAGAAGTTCCAGTTGGCTGTATGATTCGGTTACATAGTTGCGTACGGTCGTTCCGGTTGCGAGGCATTTGTACCGGGCCCGCCGGAAGATGTCGAGCATGGTTTGCGTGCGGAGCGCATGCGGATTGGTTATTTCGTCCGACTCGTCGAATACGAGACAAACTTTGTTCGACCTCAGTTTCATAAATCGCATGAAAGGCCGTTTGAATTTATCGAGCATTGTCAGCGACGCCATGACGACCACGCCCGGTTCGACCTGTTCCAAATCCCGCGGTCGGTTGATCCGCATATAGAGTTTATTCTGCCATTGCAGGAAGGGTTCCCACGTCATTTCGATGGCATTGGCCGGTGCGATAATCACGATGTTGCGGATGTGTTCGAGGCTGCGAAGATATTTGCCGAACTGGTATGCCACGGCTGTTTTTCCGGATCCTTGCTGCCAGTTCAGCAGGAAATAGCGTTTCTGGAAGGCGACGTTCATATCTTGCTGCTGGAGCGGCAGGAAAGAACATTTTTTCAGTTGCTTGTTGTAGAAATGTTGTCCGGCGATATACCGAGAGAGGGTTTCCTGCGGCATCATCTCTTTGAACGGTCGGCTCTGTCGCTTAAACTCCTTTTGCTTGCGACGTATGACCTTTCTCGCCTGCTCGTATTGCTGCCGGAGTTTCGGATTCATCCATCTACCCGCATCCGGCAAGGCGCAGTCTTCGGCAATCAACCGGTATAACGATACTTGCTTGCAGGGATGGTCGACGAGCAGATTCGGAGCGTATGCTTTGAGTTTGAATGAATAGTTCGTGCGTACGAGCGCCACCTCGTCCCGCGGCACTTCGTATTGTCGACGGATGTAGCGGCATATGACGGACAGCACCTTCTCGGGTGTGAGTTTGTTTCTTTCCCATGCTTCGCGTTCTTTCGGAGGCAGCGCCGGCGATGGGCTCTGATTGAGAAATTTTGCGACCAATGCCGCGGCCCGGTCGTATTTGTCCCGTAGATGCGCATGCGTTTTCAGTTCGAAAAGATATTTTTTCACCTTGTAGTGAAATACTCTCATCTCAGTTTCCGAGATATGATTTGTTTCCCGGACAAGTTTTAGCTTCAAGGTGCGTTTCAGCGCCTTAAAACGCTCTATTCGTTGCTTGAGAATGTCCGTCGAAATGTATTCGCCCGGCTTATAGGGAGTGCTCTCGATATGTTCGGATTCACGGGAGAATACCATGATCTTGGTTTCGAAGCTGTCCACACCTGCCGATGCGAATGCGTTTCGCGGGAGTTTGGTCTGCCCGATGAAGGAAAAACGCATGTCAATAGCTTTGATTTGCGATTTGCTCCAGAATTCGTCCTGTAAGAAAGTGCCCGGTACGATCACGATGGCCAGTGCGGCAGGTGCCAATACCTCATGTGCTTTTTTCAGGTAGTATAGCTGTGAATTTTCACCGTTGAAGTCGAGATTGAACGGCGGGTTGCCGAACAGGTAATCGAAAAGCTGTCCGGAACGATAATAGCAAATATCGTCGATGCTGATATTCGCCTCGGGGTAAAGGTGTCGTGCGACGGCCACGGCATTGGGATCGACATCGAATCCGCAGGCATTGTACGGATTCGGCAGATAATTGAAAAAATTACCCATGCCGCAGCACATCTCCAAAACACGCTCCTCCGCTGCCGGTGCAGCCAGTTCGACGATCTGCCGGCACACGTCATGCGGAGTGAAAAATTGTCCTATTTCGGACTCTTTCTTGGCTTGGGAAAATTCGTACGGGCTGTTGTAATCGCTCAGCTTCAGTTTATGCAATCCCCCCAGTCCGCTATACCCGTTGAAGATTTCTTCGCGCGTCATGCTTCCGTCATTTCGTTCGATACTGCGCAGAATCCTCCGATTGTATGCTTCGCGTCGGCTTTGAGGAATTCTCTGGGGTTTGCTCTCGTAGATCATAGGCTTTAGCAGAATATCGGTTAATACAAAATGAAGAGCCGGATAACCGGCTCTTCGTCATAAGATCCCACCCGGATCAGACCATCGGCAAATGATGTTTTTCTAAAATGTCGGCCACGTTCGAACACAACTCGAATGCGGCGCGGTTGCGGTCGTCGATGCGAATGGCCCCCGATGCCATGTGCAACATCGCGCATCGCATCAGACAAAACATACATTGCTGTACGGTCGGATGTTCTTCGGCCAGTCTCTCGGCAAAGGCTTTATAGTCGAACGCTCCGTTTACCGCATACGCCATTTCTTCGCACAATACGGCTTCTTTCGTCCCTTTGTCGATGCCGTCGTCTTGAGCGACATCGAATTTTATCAAACCGGCAATTCGGTCGTATGCTTCGTCGTAATACTTATCGAATAGCCCTTGATATTCTTCTTTGTAATGAAAGGACGAGTTGTCCTGATCGGATTCGCACAGCTCCTCAGTGTTTTTACCGGTTTGGCGTATAAGTCTGAGAAGTGCCGACTCGGCTGCCAGCTCCATTATTTCGGAGTTGATGAAATCTTTTTTCAGGCGGATGTATTTTCCAAGTTCCATATTTATAATTTGTTAGGTGAATAAAGCAAACGGGGATCCGGTGAATCCCCGCTTTATCGTCTATGCTTTGCCGAACGCCCGTGCCATGAGTTCTCCGGATAATTCATGCAGTTCGCGCTTGCGCGCTTCCTCCATTTCCCGTCCGTGGGCGGTGATAGCCTGCGTGAGCTTCCACAACGTCGATTCCCCGGCCAATCCGTCTGCGGGATCATTGTTCATCAACAATTTCCGGATACCCTCGCTTTCGGGTTTCTGGAGTTTTCCAACCTTGACCAATTTCCCCAGTTCGGCGTCGAAGTCCGCGTCGATACCGCTGGCACACTGGATTTTTTCGGCTATGAGGTTTATATTCTGAGGACTGTATAGATTGCCCGTCAGATCTCGAACCATAGATTTCACAGCCTCGGTGTCCTTACGGTATGTTTCGTCGGAAAAAAGGATGTTTTCTGGCAATCGACCGCCCAAATGTATTTCACGCATCACCCGTTCGCTGACCATTCCATTGAGGCATACCCCGTTCATGAAAAACGTCCGTATATCGAGCGACCCGTCGCCGTAATCGGACGTTGAAAAACGGGCTCCGATATATATTGCGACGTCGCCGTTTTTTACCGTCGGAATACAGACGGGTGTGGGCAGAATCGTTTCCACGTATATGCGTGTATCGGTCATCAGGGCGTCGCAGACGGCCGCATTCTGTTTTTCCGCTTCCTGCAAGAATGCCGTGAGAATCTGCACGCTGTGCAAGCGTCGGTAATTGACCGAGAGGATTCCGCGCACCTCGTCTCCCACGGCACGTATCAGAAGCCGCGAGCGGTTGTTCCAGTCGGTATGCTTGTTGAGAATCGTTACGGCCAATTCCTGCTGCCACTGCGGCCCCTGCGAGAGTTCGCGCAGATATTTCGCAGGTACGCCGATCTTATCGGCCAGTTGTCCGACGGCATGGTTGTGAAGCAGAAATTCCTGATCGCGGGTTTGAAGCAGAAGGCGGTTTCCTCTCTGGTTGAAATAGATGTCGGGACAAGAGCCGTTTTCATGTTGCACTTTGCCGATTGCGGCCGTAAAATCCTGCGCCCGTTCGCTTTCATAGATCATACGTCCGATTGTGTTTTTTACGGTCGCCGCGCGGTTGTCGATCATACGTCGCACCTTTCTTTCGGTTACCTCGTTGAGTCCTCGCTGATATTCGTATCCGTTCATTGTTTAGCCCTGTATTTTACCTGCCGGGGTGCAGGGGGTTAGTGATTCGTATAAAAAAGCTGCGGACACCGAATTATTCGGCGTCCGCAGTCGGATTAGCGTTTCATTTTCGTACGTGGCAGAACCGTATAGTCGGAATGCAGCCACCCCGGGGAATATCGTTTCATGCGCTGTATCTCGGCATCCTGCTCACTGAATTCGTGTATCTCCTCATCCGGAGGCACAAGTCCCAGACTTCGCTCGGGATAGGGATCGAAATCCTCCTCCTGTTGTTTGCGCAGACGTTCTTCGGGCGTTTTGAGATCGGCGAATATCTCTTCGTCCATCACATCATGGTCATCGTCTTCAAATTGGTCGTCGAACATATTATCGGGTTTTTATAAAATGAACAATAATGCCAGCAGGAAAACAATAATCCGAAAAAGGCATCCTGCGGCGGGTTTGAATAAATAAAACAATCCGCAACAAACGATCAGAACGGCACCCGTACGCAGGAGGTATATCCATTGCACGGCCATGACATCGAGCCACGGAATGAACACATTCCGATAAAAGGCTATTACGGCTAAAGGCAGCAACACCGATAACCAGATGATAATACGACGATTTTTCATAGTATTCAAGATTTTAATACCGTCCATCACCGTTTATCATTTCGATAATCGGTGCATTACGATTGGTGGTTCCCCGCATTTTCTGCGGGGGAACCACCAATCGTAATGTACCTTATTCTCGCATGCAGCGCACCGGCAAGGCATAGCTGCGCATCAAGTTTTCAGTCGGATACACAGCTCCGCCATGCAACACGAGCGCTGCGGCACCGTCTGCGGTCGGCGCATTCGTCCATGTATATCCCCACGATGCGACATTCGGGTAATCGCTGCCGGAAAAGTAGCCCGACATGGGATATAATATTTCTGTTTCGCTTCCGGAATAACATAAAAAATAGTACGTCGCATTCGAAGCCTTGATTTTCAGGGCTGCTTTCGCCCACGTCCGTCGATCGGGCACCCGCCACCCCGGCGGGCAAGGATCGTAAATGGATTTCGAGCCCGTATCGGTCAGAGTGGTTTCGCTGCTGGTATTGCCCCAGAGATTCGGATTGGCAGCAACGCTTAACAGCCAGTCCGTATCGGTATCGAGATACGTCGTAGGATGCTCGATAGTATAGGATACAGTCATCTTTCTGGCTAAGGTGGTGTTCGTGAATCCGTTTTGGTAGGAGCCGATGAGCGGCTCGTGCGATGTGATATCGGACGGATAGGGAAATGGATCCTTACGTCCCCACTGATAATACAATCCCCGGGTCGACACCTGCTTGTGATCTATGGATAATGCTCCGAGGTTTCGATCCATGAAGACACTGCCGCCTCCGTAAGTCTGTTGGGTTTTTTCGGGGTCGTACCCCGTGACCCAAATATGCCAACTCCAGATGCAGGTTCCGTCCTTATCGAATAATCCGATCAATGCATTGCCCGTATATGTTCCGGTTCGGAATAGGATGCGGCCTCCGCCATAAGAAACATCCGACACGATGTCTCCGGCACGGTTTCCGGTTTCCCAAATCACCTTGGCCTGAACGCCGTCGAGCGGCCGCGGAGTGACGTTGGTCGTCGCTGCATTGTTTCCTTGGACTGTGGCATCGAAAGAGTAATAAGTCCGCCGTCTGGATGCGATGTAACAATTTGCTGTTCCCTTGTCGTCGAGAGCCGTTCCCGTGCCGAATTTGGCGTATATGCGACCTTGGCACTGCGTCGGCACATAGGTATAGCTTGCGTCGGCGGACAGCAGATTTTGAAAGCCGCCGTCGGCATACCATCCTTCGAAGAGCGCTCCGCCGTCGGGTATAGCCTGGAGCGTGCAATTCTCATAGCACAATACGGTCTGCGTTCCGTCGAGCTTGGTACCCGTATAGGTTGCGCCCGAGGCCGTGATCTTTCCTCTGTTTGCCGAGCGGTATATTTCGACGATATTCCTGAATTGGTACTGGAAACGGTATCCGGTTTCGATACCCCCTTCATCTTCTATGACGATCCGAAATTCCAAAAGAGAATTATCGCGCCTGATAAGTGGCGGAGCGTAATTTATAGGATATTCGTTCAGACCGTTATTATTCCGGATGGTGAAAGTATATTCCGATAATCCGCCGGCCGTGTTGAACGAAAAATCCGTCGGCGAGCCTTTCAACAGCTCCAACCGCCCGCGCAGACGGGCCGTATTTTCTCCGATGATTTTTAAGCGCATATTATGCGCTGATCCGGGAATATAATAAGTACCGCAGCCATCGTTCGAGAAGCCGATCATTATGCTCACGTAATAACTCGAAACCCTCGTATCGACTTCATTTTCACCTCGAATGTTCACATTATACGAATAGCAGGTATTGCGTCGCACGTCGAAATTTGTAGTGTTGTTGCTGCCCAGATAGATGCGATATGCCAAAGCTACGCCTTCTTTCTCGGCACGGATGAGCAGGTAGGTCGCATATTTGGGAGCATTCTCGGGCCCTTTTTGAGTCTCGTCCGTGATGTCGGGCCTCTCCCCCTGCAAATTCTCCGGAAGATAATAAACTTCCGAATAGGATTCTTCGTACGCCGGGAAATAGGTGATCGGCCCTTGGGTGTAATCGCTGCGTATCGTGGAGGGAGAGGGGTTTTCTGCGAAAGGTCGGCTGACACGCGGTATACACACCATGCGTACGCTTTTCAGAATAATATCGCTGACTTCGGAACGTACATTGACCGCGACTTTGGCCAAGCCTCTTTTGACGGTGATGGCCGGCAGCCGGTATAGATTGCCGTTGTTGCGGGACGGTATGCTGATCGTTTGCTTTGCCCACATGGGAAGGTCGTCGTATTGATAGTCGTAGTCGAGCGTCATATCGCGGAGTTCCTGTGCCGTTTTTACTCCCAAGTCGCTGTGGATATTGGCAACGACGTAGAGATCGTAGGTACCGGGCGGACACTCGAACCGCAGGTCGGCTGAACGTTCGTATCCGTGGATGACTTCTTTATACTCAGAACCTATCAGATAATAGTTCACATCGCGGATGGAGTTTTCATCCGTGGCACGAGTCTGCGGCTCCATATCTTCGTTGCGCACGGGAATTTCGACTTGGACGGCTCCTGTGTCTACAGGAGCGACCGATTCCAAATGGGTACAGCTTGCAAGGCTTGCCAGCAGGAAACAAAAAAATATATTTCTCATAATTGCGGGAGTTGAATGGAACACGAATACCGAAGTTCCCTGTTAGTTGAAATAAGCGTAAAGCGTATCATAGGAAGATACGGGAAAATATCTGTAAGTTCTCTCCGAGGTCAGGAATCCGGTCAGGTCGTGATTGCAGTAAAGGCTGTAACCGGAGTATCCTTCTCGGGGTTCCGCCACGATCGTACATTCGTCGGCGCAGTAAAACAAATAATATACGGCCGAAATAGTTGTTTTCCGTATGCATTTCACGGCATCGGGCGACCGGATCACTCCGAGATCCTGTCCTCCGTTGAACCATTTCGTGTAAACTCGCACTATTTTGCTGGCATAGCGATAGGTGAAATCCTTCGAGAGAACGAATCCGTACTTATCGTAAATATCCACGGTAAAAGACAGCACGGCATTGTCGTTGGTCAGTATATACGGGCTATACTCAAGTACATAACGGTTCACACCTTGTATATTTTGTATCCTCAGCGGAGCAGTACTTCCCTGAATTCCGCTTCCATCGACTCTGAAAGACGGCCGTTCTCCATTGTTTATTTTCAGTTCGCAATACAATCCGGCATCTTCGGTCTGCCCCTGCAATATCGTTGTCAGCATGATCGGAGCGAAATCCATATACACGCCGTTTTGCGGTTCTTCGGACGCCTGACATACGATATCTACGGTATATTTATGCAAACGCACATCGGTTTCATGGGCATCGAGAATCGTGATATTGAGCGTATGGGCCGTATTGGGCCGGACGTTGAAATCCGAGGTTTCGTTTTCACCCAGATATACCGTATAGTCCAGCACTTCGTTGTTGCGGACTGCACGGATGCGGATGTAGGAGGCATTTACAGGTGCCGTTTGCGGATTTTTCTGTTGCTGGCTCGTGATGCCCTGTACGGTTCCCTGTAAATTGGGTAACATATAAAAATTACCGGACATCGTGGAGATATGCGCCTCGTTTTCGATTATTTTTTCCTTGCGGTATTCGTCGGGTTGCGTATTCGAATCGAAAGGCCGGAAGGAAGCCGGTATGGACATTACCTGCAACGATTCCAGCCGTATATCCTGTGCCGAAGCCGCGACCTGAACATTATAGTTTATTTTCGCCACCGAACGTTTCACTTCGATCGGAGGCAATATCTGCATGTCGCCTGTTGCGGCGATGTCGATGTCGGCCACGGCCGTCATGGGCAGATCGTCGTATTGTTCCGCGTGGTGCAGCGTATACGCTCTCAGAGCTTCGAAATCCAGATCGCCCAGGTCGGCATGATGATTGGCGATAACATAAAGCCGATATCGCCCGGCGGGATATTCGAACTGTACCGTCGTGGTGGTGAAATACTTGTGAAGCAGTACGCTTTGGTTCTGTACCAAATAGACATTCACATCCGAGATGCTGTTCTCATCCGTTGCGCGAAGGATGATTTCCTGCTCCGAAAGATGGACGGGAATTATTACTCCGACCGACTGTTCCTGCGACCAGCCTGTCGTCGGATGCTGATTGCAGCTCCACAGTCCGCAGATTGCGAAGATTCCTAAAACTATTTTTCTCATAAAGGAAAGAATATTAAAGTTTATGATAGCGAAGAGGCGTGTGTTCCAGATCGGCGGCCGGAGACCAAGAAGCTGTCAGATGTCGTTTTTCACGTTCGAGCGCCTGCTCCGCTAATCGGTGCATCTTTTCTTTCATATTGAAGTTCAACACCGTGTCCTTGTATTCGGGGAAGAGGCGGTCGATAAGATCCGCTGCGCGGGTTTTAGCTCCGTACTGCAATCTTTGGATGCCTTTCTCGGTTATTTGCGCATCGCGCATGATCTCCCGTAGGCTCTCGATACTGGTAATGGGCGTATAATTCACCTCTTCGGTCGGGAACGGAGCCTCGGCGGTGATTCCGTTTTTTTCGATGTGCAGCAGATGCCCCAGATCGGCGTTGAAGCGGGAGATCGTAAGTCCGGTGTGTTTCGTCGGGGTTACGAAGATTTTGAAGTTTTCCAAGGTCGGTCTCATATCGAACTTATGACATACGATGCTTCCGCGGATCGCACTTTTGCGCAGAAAGAGTTCGCACACATCGTCGGTATTTCTATCCCTCAATGTCGCGGCCGTATCGTCCGGCCAGATATCCACGGCCTTTTTCAATGCGGGATCGAATGCCGGAATACGATGCAAACTCATGGTCAGCGAGGAAAGAACACTGACGGAATCGAAGAAATGGTCGGCCGTATATTGCAGAAAGTTTTCCAGTTTATGCAGTCCGTGGCTTGTCGGCGAGAATAAAAGTACTCCCAGACCGATTTCTACGGCATTGTATGCGTTGAATGGCGGCCGTGTATTACGCATTTCGAGTGCGTTGTTGCTTCCGGCGGTGGTGAAATCGCACACTTTTGACGTTTGGACTTGTTCGTATGTGGACAGCAGCGGTTTTCCTTTGTCATAGAGCATACACGCTCTTTCAAGAGGCAGAATGCGCCGGGGAACGACATTCTGTTTATTGAGTGCCGGCAGAAGCGTCCGGAAATAGTTTTCGTTTCTTTCTGCGGAAAGAGGCAGCCGCAAAAGCTGCTCATCGCCGAACTGATAATGGAACAACCAGTTGTCGGGAAAATATCCTTTGTCCAATGCCCGCGAGGCGTTCTTGGCTGCATATGCCTCGAAGCCGGCCGTTCCTTCATTGCTGCGGCGTAAGGACAGCGTATCGAAATGCGGCCCCAGCATAAGGTACAAATCGTGGTAATGATCGCTCGAAGATGGCATATTTTCAGTTTTAGAATTTTAGTGTCGACCGTGCCGTATTTCTGGTCGCATCCCATGAAGGAATGACCTCCAAATCCTTCCTGTGGCGGATTGAATCCATTGTACGGCGTTTCGGAAATTTTGTGTCGAGGATTTCTTGTGCCCGTTGTCGGGCAAGTCGTTGCAGATGCGGCATATCATCGGGATCAGCGCAGCTGGCGATCCGTTCCTCGATGTCTTGGAAACGCTCCAGCGAGGGACTGAAGATGCGCAGATCGGGTGACGGGCGCTGCGGGGGATATCCTTGCTGAACGATCCGGTCGAGAAAAGCGATGTCCGAGCTGGCAGAATGCACGGGGACTCTGATACGTTCGCCGTCGATGAATTCGACGAACGACACGGACAACGGCCGCATGTCGTATTCCTTCAGGAATATCCCTTCGTAACGCATCGTGCGGTCGAATAGCATCTTGCCGTTCAGGTTGTCCAGTCGGAAATTCCGGCCGAAATAGACCGGATTGAAATTCAAGGCGCCGAGTTTCGACAGATAAGTTTCCGGATCGAAAAAACAATGTATGTCGTAGAGGGATATCTTGTCTAAGCCGTTCAACTCCTGTTCGAAGAAATGATCGGCGCAGTGCTGCATGAACGACTTATAGGCTTCGCGTCCGATCGGATGTCTGAGGTCGTACAGGAGCATTCCGGCACCGATGTCTATTGCGCGGGTTGTGCGCAGCGTATCGGGAGTTTGATGCCCGGCATAGATCCGGTCGGAGTCGAGAAAGCGACGATATGCGGGATCGGTCATCAACCGGCCGCGGAGCCCTTCGGGCGAGAGGCAGTCGATGTCTTGTTCCTGACAATAGGCCGCATCACGTAAAGACAGGATACGGATCGGTGCGATGCCTGCGCGGCGCATGAACCGATGAAAATCCGTAAAACGTCCGTTGGTTTCCCGTACGGCTGCAACCGCCCTGCGGCCCGCAGGCATGTCGTATTGGAAAATCCAATTATCGGGATAAACGCCCCTTTGTCGTGCCGCGGACAGCAAACTGTCCATAAAATGACGGAACGCATTTTCCGACGGTATTTCCTGACAAACGGACAGGGACGCTGTGCCTCCGTCGGGCCGTACTTCGGCGAAAACCGATACACCTAAAGTCGGATCAACTTTACAATTATTATTAAAATGTATCATCGGTTCATTTTTAGTGTTATAAAGCGGGATTCATCCGGATATTGGCTCGCTTGAAGGCACTCCACCCGTTCTTTCTTCGTCAGCTCGAAACTGTCCCGGAGGGTAGAGAACAGCTCCTTTACGCTGCGATCCATGAATTTTTTACGGAGTATGTTCTGCGGTTGATTCCGCATTTTGAAAATTCGTAGGTTCTCAATGCTTTTCATCAGATCGAACTCTTGAAGGCAGCGTCCTTGTTCGAGAATGTCTGCTTTGACGAACGCTTTCTTAAAGCCCGACAACAACTCCTTTTCGCTGTGAGGCGCCAGTCGATCCGCAAGAGGTTGCATCTGGGCCGGTTCGCCGATGATTTCATAATATTTCAGCTTCCCGTCCGGTATAACCGGATCAAAGAACTTATTTTCGATGAAATCTTCGTACATGCGCCGCTGTCTTTGTCCTTCGGTGCCATACGAGAAGATCAGCAATCCCTTATCGGTCAACATGCCTTGATAGGACTTGTATTCGGGAAGAAAGGCATCGGGCTGAGGAATGTGCGCTCCATAGCCGTCCGTGGGCTTGGGATAATCGGGGCGTGCAGCCAGAGCGGCCGTTTCGGCCGCCGGTGTCAGCGGAACGATCTTTTTGAGGTAGCAGAAAAAGGCATTGCGCATGTTGACCGTATGCAAGCTCTTTCCACCATATTCCTGCGCAGCTTCCGAAACAGCGTTGAGATACCCGTTCAACCGTTCCGGACGAATGGGCGGAATGCGGCTCTGATCCGGAAAATCGTAGTGTCCCATCCAATAGTCTGGAATACGTCCGCTGCGGAGCACTCCGTACATTTCGTTGCGCATGTATTGCAGAAAACCCGTCGTGCCCTCGCCGATACGGCTTACATGATATATTTTGCCGTCGTAACCGTAAGTCATATACAGACTCCCCGGTTTTGTTTCCTTATTGCTCATAGCGCAGGGAATTAGTTGCCCACAGACGGGATTTCGGGTTCATGGGGATCCCACGGATGCACGAGGACGGAATCCTTGCTTTGCGGTGGCGGAATACATTCTATGGTTTCGGTTTCAGAAAGCGTACACCCGCCGCATAGTGCGCCCACCAGGAGCACGACGATCAGTTTACATCTTTTTTTCATCGGCGATTTTTTTAAGATTTGAAATTTCCGGATCGAGATTGCCCCTATATTCCAGATCGGGATCGAGGCGGCAGGCTGCACGGTAATGGTGCAGTGCGCGTGTCGGCTCCCCCAGCCGTTCGAAGGCGATGGCCCGCAGATATTCGACTACGGCGCTCGACGGCAATGCTTGCAGAATCTTCAACGCTCGCCGGTCATAGCCCATCGAAAGAAGCGTTACGGCCGTATTGCGATCGTTGTAGGCACTCAGAATATAGAGGGCTTCGTCATAGCGGCGGCTTTGCAGCAAGCGTACGCCTCGCGCATAGAGCGTATCGGGCTGTGTCGTGTGAACGGTATCTTTGACCATTCCTTTACGCCGCAGGGCATAGCGGAACATGACGGCCCGCAAACTCGGATAGATGTGGCGGCGGATGTAACGGTATTGAGCGGGAAATCTGCGGCGCAGCTCCAGTTCTCTGGCATCGGGATTCACGACCTGCTGCCATAAGGCCAGAATCCTGTCGCGCTGACGGATCGAACTGTCGGCACGAATCATATCGGCCAGTTCGTCCCATTGTTCGGGAACCGAGCGCACGCAGAGCAGAGTGTCGAGACCGTTGAAACGCCGGCTCAGGTAGCGGGCCAATGTACGTGCGCGTTCTTGGGCCAGACGGGCGTTGTGGGGATAGCTGCCTTCGGGGGACGAGGAGGCTGTAAGGACAATCGAGTCTATGATGAATTCCTGCTGGGATACAATGCGATTCATCAGGTTCTCGATATGTGCGAGTTGAGAACGGTTGTCGCCGAGCGTATCGACAATGCGGCTGTCGTCGGCCGGAAACGAGAGGTAATTGCGATCCTGCACTTCGACGTATTTTTCGACGATTCGTGTCATATAGCGTGTCGACGTGTCGGCCAGCATGCCTACGGACGAAATATTGTAGAAGAGCGTATCCCCGTGCGGCAGTCGGTAGATGCTGCCGTCGAGTCCCGTTACATACCCTTCGAGCGTGATGCGGAGCCGTTTCCCGGCTTTGACGGTCGGTACATCCTGCGTATACCGATACGACACATCTGCTGAATGTTCGAAAACACTGTCCAGCCGCATCCCTTCGGGTGCCGGAAAACGTACGAAGCGGCGGAAAGCGCAGGCGGCCCGCAAACTGTCCGGTTTCGCCGTTTGAAGGTAACGTTCATACTGCCAATAATCGCGGGTCATGATCTTATCGAAAAAAGCCCCGCGAAGGGTGATCTCCTGCAATGGTGTACGTTGGTTATCGTTATGCAGAACGGGTGTTACGACGATGCTTCGGCATTTACCCTGTAATTGACGGGGTAAGGCGATGATGAAGTCGATCGTTACGATGCCTTTGCGTTCAGGCAACATGCGCGAACGCGATACGACCGTAACGGGAGCCATATCCAGAGTCATTATCTGCTCGCCGTTTTTCAACCGTGTTGTCGGAATCAGATATCCGAGAGGGTTACGCTCATGTTCGACCTCCACATATTCGTGAGCGTGTGCCGCACGGCCGGTTTGCAACGCCTTGGGCGTATGGATAACCCGGGCATTGGTTCCCTGCCGGCGCAAAGAGCCTGTAACGCTGCATGCCGCCGAAAGCAGAGTGCACAGGATGAAAATGTAGCGGAGTGTTTTCATGTTAGAACAGGTATGTGAATCCTACGGTGCATTTCGACGGCCCGAGTACGATGCGGCGGCCGCGACGGATGTACTCGATCTGGAAGTCGGAGAGATGATGGTCGCGCTTGGTATCCTGCATGTAATACGCTCCGACGCCGACTTCGAGCGTGAAATTCCAGCGTGTTGCCAGCAGCCACGAATAACCGTAGCTGATGCCCAGGCCGGTCAGCCAGCCTGCGCGGTGGAATCGTCGTCCGCCTATGTCGTATTTCGCGGCCGCGAGATGACCGCCGATAAAATGTCCGGCATATTCTTCGAAGAACCAGTAGCGGACGCCGGGCTGCGCGGCCAGACAGTACATTTGAAGATTCTCCGTTTTTAACGGGTTCCAATACAGGGGAATATCCACAGACCAATGGGGTGCTATGGCCGCTTCGAACGACGCATTGACGGTTCCCGTTGCCAGCGCCGCGACATTTGTGCCCACACCGTAGTATTGTGCGGCAACGCGGGGGGCTGCGCCTAAAAGGAATAAGAACGTCAACAGAAAATGAATTTTTTTCATAGATGGATAAAAATATCCGCCGGAAAGAATCCGGCTTTCTCTCCGGCGGATAATGAAACTTACTGTCCGAGACTGATGTTCTGCGTAACGGGTGTTTCCCAATCTGCGACGGTGATGGTTGCGCTAACGGATTGTCCGGTGAGGCCGGAAAGTGTTACGGCGACGCGATAATAACCGTTGCGCGAGAGTTTGCCGTTGTTGGCCGCACCGGTCAGTTCCACGTCGTAGGTTACGGGGGTCTGGTCGCCCGTCGTGGAAAAGTCGCCGTCTTTGTCGTATATGCCGTTCAGCGTAACGAGTACACGGCTGCCGGCATTCAGAGCTGCGGTTTCGAACAGGTAGAACAGATTATTGAATTTTCCCGATGCTTCGGCGCTGTTCTGCGTCGTGGTATAATTCATCGTGCCGGGAGCCGGTGTCGCCGGGGCGATAACGGGAGTCTGCGACGCCGCTTTGGATATGGTCGCCGACGTAATCTTGACCGATCCCTGATATTTGCTGTTGAAATCAGCCGCAAGGGCGGTTTGAATCGCTACTTTAGCCACGGTGCGTTTGAGGGAAACCGCGACTTCCGTGGTAGAACCGGCGGCGGCGAGGGTTTTAGTTGCCGAGCCCGACATGGTGAATCCGCCCGAAGGGGCGGTCGTACTGACCGTTGCGAATGTGCCGTTATAGGTCGCGGGTGCGGAGTCCAGCAATGCCAAAAGCGCGGCTTTGGTCGTAATGCCCGTAACCGGTTTATTCGCTACGACATAAAATTCACAGGTCGTACCGGCCGCCGAGCGGGGCATGGAAAACGTCGCTTTCTTGGCCGTCACCTCGGCCGCAGTGAACGAACGCTGTACCAGCAAGGCGCCTGCATCGTTGAATGTCAGGACAGTAACGGATCTAAGACTCTTTTCCCACGGTTCGGTTCCGGCGGTGTCGAAGAAAGCGCGCGTGTCGGACATGTTGGGTTCTGCAACAAACGAAACGGTAACTTCTCCGCCGTTCTTCTCGGCGGGGGCGATGTAGTCGTCGGTTTGCTTTGCACATGAGGCAAAGGCGATGAGAGCTGTGATGACCACAGCCGTGAAAATAAGTTTTTTCATGTTGTAAGAAAATTTTTAGATTGCCGTGAAACAGCGATTATTTTTCAGCCTTTTTGTTGCGTCGAGGCCGTCCTGAACGCCGCAAAAGGATGGGGTTCTGTTTGAAATAAAGGCGTACAGAGGTAATGAGTTCGCAAATCAAGTGATTGTACTCACTGCGGTTTATCAGTCCGTCATCGAGGTTATAATGTTCGAACACCTCTTTGCAATGCTCCTCCAATTCCTGCGCGAGTATCCGCAAGCGGTTATTCGGAATTTCAGCATATTCGGTCGTGAGGATGCAGCAGAGGGTGTCGAAACGCGAGAAAATCAGCCCTTCGTAAAGGATGGAATCGGCACGGGCCATAGCCGAGAAAATATTGCCGCCCGAAGCGAGAGTGTCGGCATAGGCCGCGGCCGCCCGCTGGCTGCGAGTGTCGATGAGCTGTTGTGCATGCGCCAACCGCGGATGTCGTTCTTCAATGAAGGAGGTGAGCCGTTTGCGATAATAATAAAAATCGCATGTGGGATTGTCTTTCATATCGTGCGTGATCTCTCCGGATTGAAAGTACAGGTGGCGGCCTGCACCCTCCGCGTATGTTGTTACATGCTTTGCCCCTTGCGTTTTTTGTTCGCCGCAATGTCGGGAACATGCTCCACGGATTGCTGACGATCCGCTTTGTTCAGTATATCTTTCACGCTGACACCCTTCTTCTGCGCCTCCGCAACCGCTTGTTCGTACCGGGGATAGCTGACATACTGGATATTGTTGGTAACGGGGTTGATTCCGATCATGTACAGCAGGGGTTCGCCATTCTGTTTGCGGAGGTCGGCTCCGTTGATATACCCGTTCTTTTCGAAGACGGTTTCGAGCTGCTGGGCGTTGAGTTGCTCCAGTATGGATTTCGGAAGGTGGGGCCGTTCGTAGTATTTGTCGGCGATCATATACTCCATCTTGTTCATGTCGAATTGCCCATACCCTTCATAATGGTTGTCGGGATCGTCGTCTTTGCTGGAGCAATCTCGAAACAGAACCCGTTCGCCGCGTCCGAGCGCCTGACGCTGCGCCTGATCGACGTTGACGCCGTAAATGCTGCTCGGCGCAGGATAATCCGAGCACGGAACATACATCATCCGGTTGAGTGTCCGGTTGATGCCGGCGAAGCAAAGTTGCCCTTCGTGTCGGACTGGATACGGGAGCGTTTTGCCGCCGAGTACTTCCATGCGTGTTTTTTCATCGAGCTGCGACAGCTGAGGATCGTTTTTCAACGCATCGAGATTTTGAGGTGTCATCGCCTCGAACGAGATATCTCCGTATTCGTCATGGATGGCCCGAATGGCATACATGCCTTCGATCTTCATTCCGTTCACATTTTCTTTACGTGCGAACAGGCGTTTGGAGAATTGTCCGTTTTCCATCTGCTTGAATGCTCCGGCTTCCCTCATTTCGACAACGTCGAAGCCGGCCTCAGACAACAGATGAATCGGCAGGCGGGGTTGGTCGAAGATGATCTTTTCCAGCGAGAAGGACGTTGTGGCATACTTTCTCTGAATAGCCTGAGCCTCGACGTTCTGGGGATCTTGCTTGAGGGCGGTCAGGGCCATCGTCAGTTGCGGAACCTGAGTTTGAGGCACTTTGTAATACCTCGGCGTCTCGGTCTTCCAGTCCTTGAACTGCTTGTTATACTGCATCATCTTTGCGGCCAGCTCACGACAGTTCAGGATCTCGTAGAATGCCGCGACATTCTTCAGCGAAGGTTCGGTCATGATGAAACTTACAGTGTCGTCGTCTTTTTCGGCAATTTCGGAGAGAACCTGAATGCGCCCGTCCTTGGGAAACTGCATCAGCAGCGTTTCTTTATCGGAAGCGGGGCCTTTTCGAATCTGAGTACGAGAGGCGGATTCCTCGGATAGGTTCTCGTCGGGAGTTTCCCGAAGCGTCTGTTCATCCGATGCCGCAGTTTGCAATGCGGACTGAGCGGCTTGGGCCTGCGTCTGGCCCTCGCTTTTCACGTCAGACTTTTTTTGATCTTTTTTTGCCATAACAAATAAATGTTAAAATGAGTATGATATGGAACTGTGCAGCAAAGATAAATTGCTGATGCACAGGTTTTACATTTGTTCACTCTCCTGCCGTCGTGAACACCGTAGCGACCTTTTCGACCGATGATTCTACCTGCTTGGAGAGCCCTGCGGAGGTTTCGGAATAAGATGTGAGAGCTTGGGATCGCTCTTGATGCGCCGCAGTTCATCCTCAATAATTTGAGTAACTTCACGACGGATACGCTGATAATTGGCTTCGACCTGTTCGTCCATGTTGTCTTTGCCGTCGGGGCCTGTGAAAAACGAAATTTGAGGAAGAGGTGCATAGGCTGCCGTCTCGTGCGATACGGCTTCATTGTCTACGACGATTTGGGCATGAAATATCTTTTGTTTGATCGTTTCCCCGAAATTATCCGCAACGGCTCCGACGAACATGCCTTGTGAGAGCGTGCTGATCTTCGACGCCGGAATGAGCGTATCGAGCTGCGTATTGATCGACGTGGTTTTCTGCTCGGGAGTGATGGATATGGATTCGCGCTGCTGCACGATGCGTCCGAAGCGTTCCGAGAGGTTTTTAGCGGTTTCGCCGACCACTTGCCCGGCGAAGATATTGCCCACCGTATTCTCGATAACGGCGGCCTCATTCTCCCCGTAGTCGCGTTTTAGCTGGCTGTAATCCTGAAATCCCAGACATACGGCCACTTTGTTCGAGCGGGCCGTGGCGATCAGGTTGTCCAGCCCGCGGAAATAGATCGTCGGCAGCTCGTCGATGATGACCGCGGATTTGAGTTTTCCTTTCTTGTTTATCAGGCGTACGATACGGCTGTTATACAGGCCGAGAGCCGCCGAGTAGATATTCTGCCGGTCGGGGTTGTTGCCCACGCAGAGCACCTTCGGTTCCTCGGGATTATTGATGTCGAGCGAGAAATCGTTGCCCGACATGACCCAATACAGTTGTGGGGAGATCATGCGCGAAAGCGGAATCTTCGCCGAGGCGATCTGCCCCTGCAACTGATCTTGCGCACCCGAGCGCCACGCATCCATGAAGGGCGAAAGATAATTCTCCAAGGACGGATAGGAGGTCAGAATTACGAATAAGTCGGCGTAACGTTTGTTGAGCAGCTCGATGGCATGCGGAAAGGTGCAATACGTTCCATTTTTATAGATTTTCAGATACCAGATAATTGCCGCGAAAAGGATAATCGGACTTTCGACAAAAAAATCGCCTTGTTTGGTAATCCATGTCTTATTGAGGTTGAGCATGATCGTATAGGCCGATTCATAAGCATCGGAAATATCCGTCATGAACTCGGGGGCGATGGGATTGCAGCGGTTGCTCAAACGCGGATTGTCGAAGTTGATGACATAGAATTTCGGCGGCTTGGCATAACCTTCGAGATGTGTACGCAAGTGGTTGTAAGCGATAACTGAAAGATCGTCGAATTTGAAATCGTAGATATACATCGCAAAGCCTTTCTCGATCAGTTGTTTGATGAACTGATTGATGACGGCATAGCTTTTGCCCGAGCCGGGCAGTCCGACGACATTCACGGCCCTGAAGACATTGACGACGTTTACATATCCATTGTGCCATTGTCGGTTATAATAGAACCGAGTGCGAAGATTCACCGAATATTCGTTTTCGATCAACCGTGTTTCCTGCATGAAGCTCTCGTTTTCATCATTGAACGGATCGTCCGACAGACGGTTGGAAAAGAGACGGCCGCACCAAATTCCGCATGTGAGCAGGCAAATGTATCCTGCCGCTAATGCAAGCGCATAAAGAAAGCAAATCGAAGCCGAGGGGCCGGAAAGAGTAAGAATAAATCCGCACCCGAAAAATACGGCACCCCCGCAAATGCCGCAGAGCAGCGTTCGGCGCGGCGTTATCTTCTCGTCGGGAACACTCCGGGTTCCCAAACACGACAAGAACAGAAATAACAGACAGAACAGTTTGGTGTAAACAGGAGAAGTGAAAAGACCGGTGTGTCGCTGGAAATTCAGAAGGATACGGTCGGCAATATCGCATGTGCATCCGAGCTCTTGCGCTCAGTCGTAGCAATACCAATAAAGGTGAACGAGTACGATAAGAATACTCAAGCCCCGCATGAAGTGCATGATCTTCGAAAGACCCCGCAGATCGTCTTCGTTTTGCATCGTAGAATGGATTTTGCGCAAAGATAGGAAGTTCAGACACGGATGTTTATCGTCCGAGGCCGCAGTTCACCCCTATGCCGTCGCATGCACCCGGCGGTCTCGCGCAGGACAGACAAAACAGAACTGTTCCGAGAACAGCTCTGTGAAAAAAATGAACCGGGAGGCTTATTTCTGACTTAGCTCGATCAGCGTGCTGCGGAGTTTATCGAGAAATTTCGTAGGATGTATTTTCCGATTTATGGCCGAATTACGCAACACATCGAAGTTCGGAAGACGGACATTAAAGGCGATTTCGAACGTGCGGATGAGCGATATAAGATGTGCCTTGCGACCATCGTGCGTACGGAAAACTTTTGATTCATAGAGTACGACGATCAACTCTACCAGATCCGTCAACGTGTATTCCGAATTGAGATATAAGACCGGAAGCTGCGCCTGCCTGTCCGTAAGTTCCGGATAGCGCAGACGCAAATCGAGCATTCGAAGTTCCGAATGGATGGCTTCGAGAGCTTTGTTGCAAAAACAGAGCGCGGCATCCTCCGCTTCATGGCTCAGCGCTGTATGCAAGGACGCGAGGTCGATGCGCAGGTGTTCGACCGAACGCATGACGGGAATAATACTGGGGTTGGAGGTAATCTGTTCCAGATGGATGCGAAAATCCTCATAGGCTTGCCGCCACTCCTGCGGCGTGGTTCGAGGCTGGAGGTGTCGTGCGGCTCTTTCTAAAAGCGAGAGCAGACCGGCTTGGGTTTTAGGTTCCATAGGCATTTTGTTAATAGATTAGAAAATGAGTGAGTTATAGGGATATGATCCCTTTCGACAATCAATTTCGGTCGCGTATGGAAACCGTCGTAAAGACGAAGGCCCCGATCGCAGCGGACAGGGGCTTCATTATATTTTTTAAGACAGAAATGAATATACACTATTATCCATACGGACAACAGCGTTTCGAATCTCAACGGATTTTCGGATAACGCAAAAAGTACAACGGTTGCTTCGGAACTTCAAGTTTAACGTTAAACGATTGAGAATAAATATTTTCGACACGGAAAATACAAAAAAACAGTCTGAAAAGCAAACGAACGCCTGCTTTCCGTATCACAGCTTGCCTAAAGGTCGTATTATCAGGGCTGAACTATCGCTTTGTCCTTCGACGCTTTTTCTTTTGTCGCTGTATTTGCTGCCACTCTTCCCACGGGTCGTTTTGTGCCGCTTCATCGAGCAGTTCACCCATGAAATCCATTTTATCGAGCAGCTCGAAGAAGGGCGTTTTCAACGCTTCGGCGTGGGATTGCGACGTATCCTGTAAATCGAATTCCGTCTGCTGTTTCGCTTCGGGTATCGTCGTTTTCCCGGACGATGCCCGCTCCATCGGCTGCGGAGCGTGGGCCGCCTGCCGGAAATAGGCTTCGAATCGGTTGGCGGCGAACTCTTTTCCCAGCCGGGAACCGTTCAGCACGAGGCCGCTTTTGTGGTCGATGAAGGTTACTCCGAAGATTCTCTCGTCCGCCTGCCGGCTGCGGCGGAATACGACCGTTACTCCCGCCTCCCGCAGATTGGTGTAGAAAACATCGGGGTTACGGGCTTCCCGCAGGGCCTTGCGGATCGTGCGCCGCAGCACATCGAGCCTGCGGGGATTCTTCTCCATCCAGATTTTCGTCTTGACGCAGCGACGTTGAAGTGCCCGGTACCCGACGAGGGCGCTTATGCTGCTGGCCTTGATCGGCGGGCCGACACGTTGCCCGTCCCGATCCAAAGCGCCGTATAAGATACCTGCATATTTGCGGCCTTCGATTTCGCCTTTACACGCTTCGACCGACAGGTTGAATTGCTCCAAAAGCGTGTTGTATTCGTTGAGCGAGCAAAAATTATAGCGCCCTATGAGATTGAGAGCTACGGATGCTATCTGCGTTTTGAGGTTCCCCGCAGCATAGTCGATCTGCCGCAGCTCGTCGAAAGGAGCCTGCTCCCGGCCTTTGGGGTGCAGGCGGAAAAGACGTTCCATTTCGTCGGTGATGCTCTTGGATTTGAGTTTCCAGTTTTTATCGTTCACGGGTGTCCGGTCGGGACGTATGCGGGATGATACGATGTGCAGATGCGCACGCGCGATGTCGGTATGCTTATAGATGACATAGGGCTGGTCTCCATAGCCCATGCGCTCCATATAGAAGTGTGCCGCTTCGACAAGCTGTTCGTCGGAGAGCGAATCCAACGGATGCGGATTGAGCGAGACGTGGAATACAGGCGCCGAGAGGCCGCGCTTGGTCGGCGGGAAAAAGGGCCGGAAGGCTTCGGCGAGCCGGCGTGTGTCGATATATCCGTCGGTCGGTGCGATCGGTAAGTTATGGCAAGCCAATACCGAGGCTCCGGCCTTGTCGATTTTGAGTTTGTTATAGAACAGAACGCCCTCGATACGCTGTCCGTATGTTATTTTGGCAACCATAAGTCCTGTAATTTTTCGCTGAGGGCGATGATTTGCAAACTAAGGGTTTTGAGCTGGCGGGTGTAACCGATCAGAATCGACAGTTGCACGGGTGCGGCCTGCTCGGAGAAGTGCGCGTTCATCTGTTTCACGATCTGGTTGTAATTGTTGCCTATGCGGGAGAACTGCCAACGCATATCGTTCAGAATGGAAACGTATTTAGCGGCCGCGGGATCGCTTTTATATATGCGCAGCTCTCATCCGAAGAGCCGTGCGAGAATGAACCGGCTGACGTTTGCGGTGCTGTCGGCCTCGCTGAGCATCTGTCTGAAGCGTGCCTCCTGCTGGTCGTCGAGCTTGAAATAATAGCGATGCGTTTTGGGATTCAGGGCCTTCGGACGGCCGCATTTTCTCGTGGTCATAGCATTGAATTTTGAAGGTTGAGCGACTCGGGAGCGCAACCCACCCCGACACCGCGAGGTGGCGGGCGTTTTCGGGCGGCCGGAATTATTTCCGGCGGCCGAAAACACACCTCGCTACCGTCGGGCGACGGTAAAATACGCTGCAAGAGCGGATTAGGGCATGAAACATATGCACATACAACGAAGTCGCGTCGTAGAATGGGTTGCGAATGCAATGTTAACTACAAAGTTCGGTTTGCACAAGAGCCGTTCGCGGCACGCGACGGCATACGGATGAACAAACGTCGAAAGAACTCCGAATCATCGTTTCTTTGCAAGCATGCGATGTCCGCGAAGCAATCGAATCGTTCCGTGCAATGACCCCATGCAAGGAATCCGATACACGGCATGCAATCAATTCATTCGCTGCAACCGGTGGAATAGTCGAATTCATTGAACGGCCCGCACCGGTTGCAATGACGGCATCGCCGTCTTTCGAAGCACTCGGATCACTCATCACACTGAAATCAATATGGAGAACAAAACGCATTACATCTCGATCTGCAATCAAAAAGGCGGTGTCGGCAAATCGACCTTCACGGTGCTTGTCGCAAGCCTGCTGCACTACCGCTTCGGTCGGCGGGTGTTGGTCGCGGACTGCGATTATCCGCAGTGGAGCATCCTCGATCAGCGACGGCGGGAGCTGGCGCTGCTCGACCGCTCGAAATACTATAAACTGACGATGATCCGACAGTTCAAAGCCTCCGGACGGAAAATATGGCCCGTTTTGGAGTGCCGGGCCGATACGGCCCTCGATGCCGTATCCCGTCATCTCGCCTCCGACGACGAAACATACGATTACGTGCTGTTCGATCTTCCCGGTACGGTCGCAACATCCGGAGTGATAAGTCTTATCGCTGCGCTGGAGCGGGTCTTTATCCCGATGAAGGCCGACCGTATGATTATGGAGAGCTCGATCACCTTTGCACGTCTCGTACGGGAAAAGCTCGTCGCGGCAGATCGTTATACCGTACGGGGCGTTCATCCTTTTTGGTCGATGATCGACAAACGCGAGCGCACGCCGCTCTACGACCATTACGACGAGGTGCTGCGCGCCTACTCTCTGGAGGTCATGCAGACACATGTCCCGGCTCGCAGCCGTTTCAGCCGCGAATTGCAGCCCCTAAGCGGGCCGGTTTATCGGTCGACTCTCTATCCGGCCAACGAATCCTTCATGCTCGAATGTCGTTTGGATGCGCTTTGCCGGGAAATCATATCCTTAACTGAAACGAAATAACCGATGGCGAAAAAAAATGAAGATATAGACATCGAAGAAATTCTGCTGCGGGAGGTCGCCGGAAGGTACGAAAGACAAGCTCCGATGCCGCCCTCACAGGATCCGAGGCCGCAGAGCCAAGAGCCTACGCTCCGGGCGCAAACGCCCCCGCCGCGCAAAGCCGCACGCTATGAAGAGGTGTTTCTGCGGGAGAATCCCGTGCGGGAACGATCCGCGATCTATGTCAGCGCCGATACCAAGCGTAAATTGGCGCAGGTGGCGCATCGGTTGGGCTGGAGCAGAATCTCCGTAACGGCTTTCGCCGACAACATCCTTTCGAACCATCTGGAGGTTTTCCGGGATGAGATAAATCGTCTGCATAAACTCAAAAACACCAAAGAAATCATATAGAGTCATGTTCCCGGTTTCTCTTTTTCTGCTTCTTCTCGGAATCTTTCTATACATGGATCGCTTCCTGTTCAAAGGAGCGTTGGCGCGGCTCTTCATAGAGGGTTGGGGACAAATACTGCATCGTAAGAAAAAGTGCGGGCCGCCCGCGGCATCTGCTTCGGCGGCTCCGGCGTCTGGCGAGAAACTGATACTTTGCAAAGAGTACATTGAGGGCACGGAGCGGCAACAAGGTGAACAAACGCCCGAAAACGAATCGACAAACGAAGGAAATACTACCTTTACATCCGCAACGGGAGCATCTGTGCAACCCGAAATTCTCGAATGGTGCGATCCCGCCTATTTTTCCGATATCCCATCCAAGAAATCATCCGTCTCCTATATGGATGCAGATTCAAAATCCTTACGCTGGGAAGACGACGATTTTGCAGGCCGCATTTCCGCTGCGGATCCACCGCAGCCGGAACTATCCTTTGAAACCGAACGGATTCGGCGCGAAGTGGCGGCTTCGCTCGAAGACTGGAGGATCGACGAGGCCCGCATAGAAGCGGAAATGTCGGCGGAGGAAGCCTTCGATGTCGAAGCCTTCGACGTGGATGCTTACCGGTAATCCCCAATTCTAACTTAAAATCCGAAAGCGATGAACGCGTGTTTTGAAAATTCGACGTGAAGAGCGAAAATGCCCTAACGCAATGCAGACGGCCGCAGGCCGCCCTGCATCTGCGAGGCGGTCTGCGCTTTTTATCAACCACTAAAAACGTAGACAACAGACAAATGATTAAAAAAATTATCCCGGTGTTGCTGGCCTTTGTTGCCACGGCGACTTCGGCATTCGCCGGAAACGGCATCGAGGAAGCGACCAGAATGGTTATGGGGTATTTCCAGCCCTTGACGACTCTCGTGTATGCCATCGGAGCCATCACCGGTTTGATCGGCGGCATCAAAGTGTATCAAAAATTCTCGTCGGGCGACCCCGACACGGCGAAAACGGCCGCTTCGTGGTTCGGAGCCTGCATCTTTCTGGTTATCGCCGGTGTAGTTCTCGAATCCTTCTTCTTGCGTTAATAACATGAATTACACGATCAATAAAGGCGTCGGGAAAGATGTCGAATTTCACGGGCTGCGCGCTCAATATCTCTTCATTTTCGCCGGCTGTCTGGCAGGTGTATTCCTGTTATTCGTCGTGATGTATCTGGCGGGCGCAACTCCTATGCCCTGCATTGTAATCGCGGCGGCTCTGGGGGCTGCCGCGACATGGGGTACATACCGTCTGAACGACAAATACGGGGCGCATGGTCTGATGAAAGCCGCGGCCGCAAGATCCCGTCCCCGTCGAATCATTCACCGTAAACGTCTCGAACGGCTGCTGCGCCGTTCCCGATCCGAAATCGTCAAATCCCTGATCCATGAGAAGTTTGTTTAAGACCGTCAGCTTGGAGAGCCGGTTTCCGCTGCTGAGCGTCGAAGAGAACTGCATCGTCAGCAAAAACGCCGATATCACGGTGGCTTTCGAGGTTGCATTGCCGGAGTTGTTCACCCTGACGCAGGACGAATACGAATCCCTGCATGGGACATGAGCGAAGGCACTGCGCGTGCTGCCCGATTATACGATCGTACATAAGCAGGATTTCTTCACCGAAGACCGCTGGCAGCCTACGCCGCGAACGGAGCCTCCGACTTTCCTCACGCGCAGCTTCGAACGCCATTTCAACGAACGTCCCTATCTGCATCATTCGTGTTATCTGTTCATTACGAAGACGACGAAAGAACAGATGCGTCGCCGGAGCACCTTCTCGACGCTGTGCCGCGGCTTCATCGTACCGCAAGAAGTGCGCGATGCGGAGGGCATCGCCCGCTTTCTGGATGCAGTCGGCCAGGCTGAAAGTATCCTCCGCGAGAGCGGCTTTGTGCAGTTGCGCAGACTGACTGCCGAAGAGATCGTCGGAACGGATACTGTGCGCGGTCTGTTGCACCGTTATCTGACGCTCGATTCGGAAGCGGCCGTAAACGAAGATTTGCGGCTCGACACGGGGCGCATGATGGTCGGGGATAAAATTCTCTGCCTGCATACGCTCACCGATCTGGATGACCTGCCGCAGCAGGTTGCCACCGACGCCCGCTACGAGCGTCTTTCGACCGACCGCTCGGACTGCCGCCTGTCGTTCGCAGCACCCGTAGGGCTGCTGCTGGGCTGTAATCACATTTACAACCAATTTATATTCCTGGACAATCATCAGGAAACACTCCGGCAGTTCGAGCGTCGGGCCCGCAACATGAACTCCCTGTCGCGTTACTCGCGGGCGAATGCCGTGAACCGGGAGTGGATCGACCTCTACCTGAACGAAGCGCATGCCGAAAACCGACGTTCGGTACGCTGCCACTGCAACGTTTTGGCATGGGCCGACGAAGAGGGCGACCTAAAAAAGATCCGCAATGAAGTCGGGGCGCAGTTGGCGCTGATGGGATGCACGCCTCACCACAACACGGTCGATGTCCCAGTCCTTTTCTGGGGCGCCATCCCGGGCAATGAGGCCGATTTTCCCGCCGAAGAGTCGTTTTACACCTTTCTGGAGCCGGCGTTGTGTTTCTTCACGGCCGAAACAAATTACCGCAGCAGCCCGTCTGCTTTCGGAATCAAGATGGCGGATCGCCTGACAGGTGTACCGCTGCATGTCGATATTTCGGATCTTCCGATGAAGCGAGGCGTCATCACAAACCGCAACAAATTCATCCTCGGCCCGTCCGGTTCGGGAAAGTCGTTCTTCACCAACCACATGATGCGGCAATATTGGGAACAAGGGGCACATATCGTACTGGTCGATACGGGTAATTCATACAAGGGACTTTGCGAACTGATCCGCCATCGAACCAAAGGCGAGGACGGAATATACTTTACCTATACGGACGAGGAACCGATCTGTTTCAATCCTTTCTACTCCGAGAGCCGGATCTTCGACATCGAAAAACGCGAGTCGATCAAGACGTTGATTCTGACCCTTTGGAAACGCGACGACGAACAACCCGCACGCTCCGAGGAGGTCGCACTCTCGAATGCGGTGAATCTCTACCTCGCCGAGTTGAGAAAAGATGCGTCCCTCGTTCCGTCATTCAACGGGTTCTATGAATTCGTAGGAACGGACTATCGGCGTCTGCTGCGGCAAAAAAACGTCCGCGAGAAGGATTTCGACATCGACGGATTTCTCAATGTACTGGAACCTTTCTACAAGGGCGGCGAGTACGACTACCTGCTGAACTCGGAGCGGCAGCTCGATTTGTTGGACAAACGGTTTATCGTGTTCGAGCTCGACAATATCCGCGACAACAGGACGCTGCTTCCCGTGGTAACGATCATCATCATGGAAACGTTCATATCGAAGATGCGCCGCCTGAAAGGCACTCGCAAGGTCATTCTGATCGAAGAGTGCTGGAAGGCCCTCACATCGGCGAATATGGCCGAATATATTCGCTATCTGTTTAAGACAGTCCGCAAGTATTTCGGTGAGGCTGTGGTTGTTACACAGGAAGTCGATGATATCGTCTCTTCGCCGATCGTCAAGGAGACGATCATCAACAATGCCGATTGCAAAATCCTTTTGGATCAGCGCAAATACATGAACAAGTTCGACGGCATACAGCGTTTGCTGGGCCTGACGGACAAGGAGAAGGCACAGATCCTCTCGATCAATCTTTCGAACGACCCCAAACGCCTCTATAAAGAGGTCTGGATCGGGTTGGGCGGTGTGCTGTCGGCGGTCTATGCCACGGAGGTCAGCCAAGAGGAATACCTCACCTACACGACGGAGGAGAAGGAAAAGGTCGAGGTCTTCGCCCTTGCCGAAAAGATGGGCGGCGATCTCGAAGGAGCCATCCGGCTGCTTGCACAACAGCGCCGCGATGCGCAAATCAATGTTTAACCCATGTACGGAATCTAAAAAAATCGAAGCTCCCGAATGAAAGAGTGGATTACAAAAATCAGTCTGGCCGCATGCGCCTTGTTCTGCCTGACAGGTTTGCTGAACCTCTGTCAGAATGCCGTGGATCACGAACGCATGGAGGCCGTCTGCGGAGAATGGATCGCGGTCTACCCGTGCAGCAGGCTGCTCATACGTGAGCAGAAAGGCGTCTATACGCTGACCTTCTATCGTATTACGCCCGAAGGAAGTTTCAAAACTTCGAAGCACAGGCTGCGGGGTGGGCGCAGTCTGCATTTGGGCAGCGGAAAAAACAAGACTTACATATGGCTGGCCGAGGACGGACAGACACTCCAGCTCGTTCCCGGAAACTGCTATCGACGCAAAGAATTATCAACTCAAAAAACGAACGACGATGACAAAAAAAATCGTAAGAACGGAGAGGTTCGAAGAGAACCTGTACCAGTTGCAGAAACAGAATAAGGAACAGGCCGCATTTCTGGCAGAGGTGCGGCAGTTGGCCGCCCGCGCCCGCATGGACATGATCTGCGGCAGCTGGATTGCACCCGGAGGCGGGTTGTCGCTCTTGGTGCGCCGCTGTTCGACGGGATATACGATCATGGTCTGCGATACTTCCCGGTGCTACAAAACCATTGTACGTGAAATGCTGGCGAAATTCCGCGGCGATCAGCTCGTTGTCGAAGCCGATGGCCGCAACGAGGCAATGGAGATCGTTTTCAACGGGGACGGACTGCTCCACTGCGGCACTTACGGGGTTTTCTGCATGGAAGAGAATCTGCTGCATGAAGAGATGCAGAGCGAGATCGACTTCGCTTTACGTTCAAATATCGCCGGGGATGAAGACGAATAATCTTTTGAATCTGTGCGATGCGGTAATCGAAGCGGCACGAACGCTTCGGCGTGAGCTCGTTCCGAATGATACGATTCGTGAACATCTGTGCGGCACATGGATGCAAGACGATAGCCGCGTGTCGTTCTGCATCCGCAAGGATGGCGGTCGCTACACGGTCGAGGAGCGTTTCTCGAACGATGTGAACGGGCGCATGAAGGTTTTCGAGGGGGAGCTGCTCGAAGACGGGGACGGCAAACTCTACATCAGCAATATCGACCGTGCAATCGGCTACGACGGCGAGAACGACCGGCTGCTTGCCGAAACATTCGGAGCCTTCGAACGTCAAAAACATGTTCCGCATGCAAAGTAAGTTTTGGTGCCTGCTGGCCGCCGCACTGTGCTGCACGGCGGTAGTACAAGCGCAGTGGGTCGTTTCCGACCCTACGAACCTCGCACAAGGAATCGTCAACTCGTCGAATCAGATCGTCCAAAATGCCAAAACCACGCAGGGAATGCTTCAGACGTTCGCCGAGACGCAGAAGATATACCGGCAGGGAAAAGAGTACTACGATAAACTGCGGGCCGTGAACGATCTGGTGCGCAGTGCCCGCAAGGTGCAGGAGTGCATCCTTATGGTCGGAGATATGTCGGATTTGTATGTTTCGAATTACGGCAAAATGTTGTCGGACGAGAATTTCTCGCCTGAGGAGCTTGCGACGATCGCATCCGGATATACGCAACTGCTCCAGCGGGGCGCCAACAGCCTCAAGGATTTGCAGGGGATCATCAACCCCTCGACGCTTTCGCTCACCGACAAAGACCGGTTGGACGTGGTGGATAAGAGCCATGCGGAACTCACGCATCTGCGCGATCTCACGGCTTACTTCACCCGTAAGATGCGGAGCGTGGCTCTCATCCGCGCCTATGAGAAAAACGAGAAGAAACGGGCCTTGTCGCTCTATGGAACCGATGAAGAAAAATACTGGTAGCAACGATGGTAATCCCCTTAGTATCCTTCGAGAGCCTGCACGAACTTCTGGCCGGGCTGTATGACGACATGATGAAGCTGTGCGACAGCATGGCCTCCGTAGCTATCGGGATAGCCGGCATCGGAGCGCTGCTCTACATCTCGTATCGCGTGTGGAAATCTCTGGCGCAGGCCGAGCCCATCGACGTGTTCCCCCTGCTGCGGCCTTTTGCGCTGGCGCTCTGCATTCTGCTTTTTCAGCCGCTTGTCTTAGGCTCCCTGAACGGCATCTTGGGCTTGGTGGTAAAGGGTACGCATTCGCTGCTGACCGAACAGGTTTTCGATATGAACAATTTTCAGAATCAAAAGGATGCGCTGGAAAACGAAAACCTCGTGCGGGATATGAATACGGTCTGCCAAACTCTTGATGCCGATTACGACAAGCAGATCGAACAGCTGGACTGGACGCCTAAAGAGGCGCTGGCATTGAATGCGATGCAGACGATGCTCGTGGCGCATACGCAGGAATCTCTCCTGACGAAGATTTTTCGATGGCTGCTGGAATTCATGTTCAAGGTCGCGTCGTTGGTTATCGACACCATCAGAACTTTCTATCTGGTCGTATTATCCATTTTAGGCCCTCTGGCCTTTGCGATCTCGGTGTACGACGGATTTCAGGCTACGCTCTCGCAGTGGTTCTGCAAATACGTTTCGGTATATCTGTGGCTGCCGATCTCGGATCTGTTCGGGGCGCTGCTGGCCCGATTGCAGGTTTTGTCCTTGCAGAAAGATCTGGAGCTGATGCGCACCGATCCCTTCTACATGTTCGATTCGAGCAATATGGTGTATCTTGTATTTCTGGCCATCGGCATCTTCGGATACTTCACGATTCCCAGTATCGCATCATGGGTCGTACAGGCTAATGGATTCGGCTCTTATAATCGCATGGTTACACGTGCCGGCTCAACCGTGAAGAACGTCATTACGGGGACGGTCGGGACGCTCGTGGGGAACGCATGGATCAAAGCCCGGGCAATCCAGAAAGGTCATAATCATAATTCGTAAACGCTATGGAATTCAAATCATTGCAGAATATCGAAAGCAGCTTCCGGCAGATTCGGTTCTTCGGGATCGTTTTTCTGATCTGCTGCACGGTGCTGACACTTCTCGTGGTATGGAGGTCGTATCGCTATGCCGAGGCGCAGCGGCAGAAAATCTATGTCTTGGATCAGGGCAAGAGCCTCATGCTGGCGCTGTCGCAGGACTTACGGCAAAACCGTCCGGTCGAGGCACGCGAACACGTTTCGCGGTTTCATTCGCTGTTCTTCTCGCTATCTCCGGATAAGAGCGCCATCGAAAGCAACATAAACCGAGCCTTGCTGATGGCCGACAAGAGCGCCCTGAGCTGCTACCGCGATTTGCTCGAACGGGGCTACTTCAACCGTCTGATCGCCGGAAACATCATCCAGACGATCAAGATCGACAGCCTCCAGTGCAATTTCGACGAATATCCCTTCCGGATCAAGACCTATGCACGACAGCGGATTTTACGCGAGAACACCATAACGGAGCGGTCGTTGGTAACCACCTGCTCCTTGGTGGATGCCACGCGCTCGGACGACAATCCGCAAGGATTTCTGATCGAGAAATTCACGATTGTGGAGAACAAAGACCTGGGAAGCTATGACCGTTAAGAAACTTGCATCGTCTTCACGACGCATGGGGACGCTCCTCGCATGTCGGCTCCGGCATTATCTCGACACCCGTTCGGCGCGGCAGCGGCTTTGGATCGTACTGGCGATGCTCGCCGTGTTCGCGGCCGTGGACTTCTGCGTGATCGCGTGGAATATCCGCCGCCTGCATATCGAACATATTCAACCTCTGAACCCTTAAATTATGGCTGACAACAAAAACGACAATTCGAAAAAGCAGGCATCCGATCCGCAGGCCGAACAGCGCAAGAAAACGCTGCGGGCCGTGGGCGTGATGCTGCTGCCCTTCGCGGTGTGCCTGTACCTGATCTTCGGACATGATACCGCGCAGAACGCTTCGGAGGCAAATAATGTCATGAAGGCGCTGCCCGAGGGTCGCGGAGGGCAGATCGAGGCCAACAAACAGAAAGCCATCGAACGAGTTGCGGCGGAACAGACCGAGCAGCGGCGCGCCGTTTCGCTCGATGACGGCGACTTTTCCCTCATGGCCGAAATGTCCGAACAGGAGCAAGCCCCCGAGCACGACCCCGTAGCGGAATCCCGAGAGGCGAATCGGGATGCGACAAAACTCATGGCCGACTTCTATTCCGCACCGAAGGCCGATCCGCAGGTCGAAGAACTCCGGCGTCAGGTCGAAGAGTTGCAGGGCCAACTGGCGGCCTCCGACGCCGCACCCGATCCGCTGGAACTTGCCGAACGGCAATATGCCCTCGCAGCGGAATATTTGGGGAAGTCCGCACCTGTGCCGGAGCCCGAGCAAGAGGAGGGTTCCGGCATGACGCGGACGACACCCGTAGTTGCGGTGCGGGGAGTGGGCGACAAGACCGTATCGTCGCTTGCGACTTTGGAGCCCGATTCGCTCGTTTCCGAGCTGGCGCGCGAGCGTAACTTCGGATTCAACACGGCCGTGGGACATCATGCGACCGAAGCGCATAATGCGCTGCGGGTGTGTGTCGACGAAGATCAGACGCTCACCAGCGGCGACCGCATCCGTCTGCGGCTGACCGAGCCCGCACAGGCCGGCGGCGTGCTGCTTCCGGCGGGAGAGCTGATATTCGGGACGGTCAACATTGTCGGACAGCGGATGCAGATATCCGTCACGGGAATCGAGAAAGACGGCAGCGTGCTGGCCGTCGCGCTCGACGCATACGACTTGGACGGCGGCAAAGGACTCTTCGTGCCGGATTCCGAAGAGCGGACAGCGGCCAAAGAGGCCGCCGCAAGCGTCGGAGCGGGCCTCGGATCGAGCATCTCCTTCACCACCGGTGCGGGGCAACAGGTGGCGATGGATCTGGTGCGCGGAGCCCTCACGGGAGGAACGCAATATGTCGCCTCCAAGCTCCGGCAAGTCAAGGTGCGGGTGAAAGCCGGATATCGACTCTTACTAATCTCCAATCAATAATGCGTATGAAATACACTTTTTTAATCTGTTTTCTCGCGTTCTGCGCAACGGCCGTACGCGCACAAGACGTACAAAAAATCGTTGCGGGCCGTCAGACGATTACACCGCACCGCATCGAAGTATCCTTCAACAAAACCGTGCATATCCTCTTTCCCGCGGCCGTCGAATACGTCGATCTGGGTAGCACCGACCTGATTGCCGGCAAGGCCGACGGAGCGCAGAACGTCGTGCGCGTGAAGGCTGCCGTGAGGGGGTTCAAGGGCGAAACGAACTTCTCGGTAATCTCGGACGACGGCGTATTCTACTCGTTCGTGGCCACCTATGCCGACGACCCGGCGCAGCTCTCCGTGGTCATGCACGACTGGTTGCACGAAGACCCGTACGGCGATGCGGCCGACGAACAGACCTATGTGCGGCTGGCCGAGCTGGGCGAGGAAACGCCCTTGCAGGTCGACCGCATCATGTATACGATCTGCAAGCGCGATGCACGCCCCGTAAAGACCATCGGCAGCAAACGATTCGGGATTCAACTGCTGCTCAAAGGCATCTACGTCGAAGGCGGGTTGTATTATCTCCACACCTCGCTGCGCAACCGCTCGGCCGTGGCGTTCGATATCGACCGCGTACGCTTCCGGATCGCAGACCGCAAGGTCGCCCGCAGAACCGCCGTGCAGGAGACGTTCATCGAACCCGTGCGGATGTACAGTGCCGTGATGGCCGCCGGTGCGGGCGAAACCGTGGCGAACGTCTATGTGTTCCGCAAATTCACGATCCCCGACGACAAGGTGTTCATCATGGATGTTTTCGAAAAGGACGGAGGACGGCATCAGTCCTTCACGGTGCGGAATACCGATCTGGTGGATGCGCTGTCCGTCCCGGAACTTAAAATGCGGTAACGATGCGGCACAAGACGAGGATGACAGTTCTGTTGGCCGTGGTCGCGGCGCTGTCCGCGGGCGAAGCCCTCGCACAGCGGGGGCTTCCCGGGCAGATCGCCGTAGGCGTAAGCGTCGGCACGACCGACGGATTTCTGATGCGCGGCCCGCAGGCCGACTACCGCTTCTGGTGCGGGGTGGACGCGGTGCGCTACAACCGCAACCGAACCTACTGGAATTTCGGGGCCGAACTGTTGCGTAAAGACTACACCTATCGGGGCTATCTGGGACGCGAGCGGGTGCCGATGGCGCAGTTCACGGCCGAGGCCGGATACAACGTGCCGGTCTTGGCGGATCGCGGCCGCAATATAACGCTTGCGGTCGGAGCATCGGCTCTGGTGGGATACGAGACGACCGCATGGGGGCGCAAGGAGCTCGGCGACGGCGCGACGCTGCTCAGCCGCGATGCCTTCCTCTGGGGCGGAGCGTTCAGCGTTGCGCTCGAAGGGTATCTCTCGGATCGCGTGGTGCTGCTCCTGAGATTCAAGGAGCGTTGCATGCCCTCTTCGCCCACAGGAGCGTTTCACACCCAGATAGGGTTCGGAATCCGCATAATCATCAACTAAAACGATGTTCTTACAGATTCTTATGATGAAAGTTTTGATTTCATGCGGCGTAGCGGTCGTCTTCGCCGCGCTGTTTTGCCTCGGCGGATGCAACGACGGCATCGACGTGAGACAGGAGTATGATTTTTCGGTTTCGACATGGCATCTGCCCACGGAGATCGGCCCCGACGAAGAGGTCGAGATACGCTTCACGCTGCGCAGCTCCGGGCTGTTCGCGGGCGCATTTTACCGCATCGCCTACGTGCAGATCGAAGGCGAAGGAGAGGTATACGATACGGAAGGCACACGGCTGAGGCCGCAGGAGTTTCGCGGAATCACGAGCCTGCCCGAGCTGGATGCACGCGACCCGCAAAAGCAGCTCTTCACGCTCTACTACAAGTCGCTCGGCGAAGATGCCGACCGAATACAGTTTATCGTGCAGGACAACTTCGGGCAGGAACGGACGCTGGAGGTATCGTTCTCCTCGGAGGAGGACGACACACAGGCTGCCCGAACGGATTAGGACGGAACAAGGGTGTGCACGGCCTTGTCATGCCCTCAGATACGCTCTGCATGGTTACAATCGAGATTCCGGGGGTACAGGAAATAACGTTCGGTCATTGCCGTCGCGGCCTATCTCGCGCCATTGACGGTCGCAGAGAATGAATACGACCTTCCGGCTTATGGCGTACCACGGCTCGCAATAGCCGTCGGGAGCGTCGCACAAGGTCGTCCATTGGCGCTGACCGACCGTTTCGCGGCCTACATAATATTGCGGTTTGCCCTTTTCACGTTTTACTTCCCAGACTTCGAGGCAGAATCCTGCATCGACATGATGCAGACGGACTTTCTTTTCGATCATAATTTCAACGGTTTCGGGTCGGCACGCAGTGCCGGATAAAATACAGATTTACAGACTGCCGAGAAAACTGTCGATCTGGGCATGAATCTCGGCATCGGTATATATGATATTCCGTAATCCATAGTAGTATTTATCGTTACGGGTAAAATAGAGCGGATAGACCGTCGCATAGCGGGCTTCGCCGAAGAAAAACCCGTCCCGAATGGTGCGGGCCGGCGGCAGCTCGTCCAGCATCCGGAAGTACTCCTTGCGGGTGATCTCCTCGAAGGGACGTTGAAGCTGCCGCTCGTAGTCTGCAATCGCTTTCGAGAGTTCGGAACGCCCGAGCGCCTGCAAATGAGGATTGCCGTATCGCTGCCGCAGCTCGTCGAGCGTCCGGCCGCTGTAATCGCAGTGCATGCCGTCCGACATCACTGTAAGACAGCTGCCGTCGAAACGCTCGGGATCGAATATCCATTTTTTCATAACGTTCGTCATGTAAGCCGGTGCATGTTTAGATATCGTGTTCTTTCATGTATCGCACTTTGGAGACGATCCACTCTATCGAGGGATGGGCTCCGTAACGGAAACTGCGGCGCCCGATACGTACGATTACCACATTCCTCGGTAAGATGAAAAGCGAATAAATCGTCGGATCCACCTCTTCGACCCGGCGTTTCAACTCGAAATAATCATCCGAATTACGGATGATCGGATTTTCTTTATGTGCTTCGATGCGCATGGTTAAAAGATTTTGATAAGGTTTTTTGCCAAATATGCGAAAGGCGGCGGCCACCCCGAAGGATGGCCGCCGCCTTTCACATATAAGTCTGTTTATTGTCTAATTTCTATGTGCCGCGAAAATAGCGTACACAAATAGGTCAGAATGAATCGGTTATTACTTCTCCGGATTTTCGATCCGTTCGGCTGTTTTTTCGTCCAATGCCTGTTTTGCCGTGAGCGGCGATACGATCTTCTTTCCGGTTTGGGCTTCGATCTCGCGACGGGTGTTCCCGGCGATGCGTCCGCCCTGTGCCGCCACGGCCCGGTTCGCTACGATCGTCCGCGGTTTTCGCTCTTTCGAAATTTCGGTGGTCGTCGCTTCGGCAAGCATGTTGAGCACCAGCTCCAGATTGGTCATGTTGTCGCGCAGGCTCTCGGTTTTCAGCCCCTTGTACTGCTTGTACTGGCGCGTGGTCATGCCCGACCAGCCCAGCGTGATAATGTCCGTCAGCGTGGCAAATTCCGCTCCTTTCTTGATGCCGCGGCGTTCCCATTCGTCGGTCAGTTCCTTGCGCACCTCGATGGACTTGAGGCGTTGGTTGATCCAATTCTCGGAATAGCCTTTGCGGTGGTAGTATTCCAGCATCCGGTCGATGCCTTGTTCCGGGTCGTCGATCTCCTCCAGCCGTTCGCGGGCAAGCGAAGAGAGCCACAACTTGAACGGCTCGGCCTTCGGCGAGGGAATCGACTGCACCAGTCGGAAAAGCTGCTCTACGTCAGCCACATCGGTTAGGCGCATCTTGCCATCCGGAGCGGTCATTTTCAAACCGTGACAATTTGTCACGGTTTCATTCCCTTCAGCTTTCAGCCGTTGTTTGAGTTTGCGCCAGTAGGCTGCGGCATCTTTACTTTCGGTCAAGACTGCGATAACATCGACAATCGAAACGTACCACTTGCCCGCTTCGTCGTCCCAGACGGTGCGTACCTTACGCTCTTCAAAAAGTTGTATCGCTTGCTTTTGGGTCATGGCTCTATTTACTCTGATTTCTTAAACCCGATGGGCTGCGGCTGTTTGCGAGCTTGCGGCATTTTGACCGAGAGGGCCGCGATGGCCTCGTAGATGTTATCCAGCTCCTTGCGCATATCTTCCGAAAGATCGTTCACCGCCTCGGCATTATCCTCGTCCGCCCGCTCCAGCAGAGCCAGCTTCGCCCGGATTTCGGACAGCTCGGCCGTGATGGTCGAAGTAGTCATGATGTAGTTGCGCATTGCCACGAAAGCACGCATAATGGCGATATTCGTTTGAATAGCGGCGGCACTCTTTAATACACTGGAAAGCATGGCTACACCTTGTTCGGTAAAGGCAAACGGCATATACCTTATACCTCCTTTGTTTGAGATCACAAATTGTGATCTCAAACTGTCTTTCAAAGAGTTAAACTCGTCTGCGGTCAGTTCGAACATGAAATCCGACGGGAATCGTTCGATATTTCGGCGGACGGCCTGTTTCAAAACGCGCGTTTCCACTTGGTAAAGCGCCGCAAGGTCGAAGTCGAGCATTACGCGCTGGCCGCGGATTTCGTAGATTTTGCTTTGGATCGTAGTAAGTGCTTCCATCGGGTCGGGGTTGGTAGATAGGGTGTTCTATTTCTTGATCTGCTGTTTGTAGTAGTCGAATTGTTTTCGGCAAACCTCTTCTACGATATTAAATAATAAATTCACTTTGGGGACAAGTGCGTCTACAACCTCCTTCGGAACAACGAATTTGTCGTTATAGCGGGCTTCGATATAGGAGCGTTCGAGCAATTCGAAATGGCGTTTTTCTTCTTCGGTATCTAATGGAAACACCTTTGCCAATTCCAATGTGTAAGCCTTGCACTTTTCAATCAAGAATTTCAGAACATGCTCTTTGTGCCCGTATAGAATAAATACCAACGGAATCGCTTTTAAAAGATGTTCAACGACCTGATGAAGATTGTATGTGCTATAAGTATATCTTTCTTTTGAATAATCTAATTGAAAATACTCATAATGGCTTACAGCCCGATTTAGTTTCCCATTATAGTATTCTTTCGCCATTTTCAGAATTTCGGAATAATTCAACTCGCGCGGTGTGGCTAACTGACATTCCCCCGAATCGTAAAGCATAACCCCTTGCGTCAAAATATCGACATAGAAATAACGGCCCTCGGAAAGCGCGTTATTGAATTTGGAAATGCTTTCATTGATAATCTGCGGATAGGTCTGAAACTTTCCTTTACACCGTAAAAAGCGGTCTTTGATGCGACTGTCCACCGTCGATTCTTTCGACCCTAACCGCCTTTTCGTAACGACCAGAATATCGTAATCGCTCATAAATTGGATTTCGCCGCCGCCGAAATCTCGCTGTATATCCAGTTCGACATAGGTGTTTCGGGCATAGCTGCCGTACAGAATAATCATTACGACATCCTTTACTTCATCGCGGATCAGTCCGACCAGTTCGCGTAAATCCCGCTGTTTGCGTTCGGGCAGAAAATCAATGGATTGCTTCATACCCACAAAATTAGCAAGATTTTTCCAAAAAGACACGGCCGGACTGTGTTAGATTCGATTTTATTTGTATATTTGCCTTACGATTCCTTAAAGGCAGTTTCGTTGAACCGGGGCAACATAGGTTGTCCGAGAACAAACTGAAAAGGCAATTACCATGCAAACTTTAAGGAATTATCATAACTCGGCATAGCCGACGGACATAATAAAGAGCAGCAACTCTTTATGCCTTACTGAAAAATTAGGACTTTTCGAGAATGAGGTATAAATGTTGCCAGCCCTTGTTTTGTTCCGTCCATCAGGGACGGGACTTGCAAGGGCGCGGTACATTCTTCATTCGGGGTCTCCTAATACCTTCAGTAAGGAATGTTATCGCGTCCCTTGCTTTTTTATTCCCGCAAGTGCAATACTAAATTGTAATCCGGGATTCTGCGGGCGCATCATTCACTAACCCGAAACCGTCATGCGCCGCCATTCGCCCAATACAATAAACCATACGGACTGCACCTGCCGAACGACCGCCGGCGGGCGGAATCGGTATGCGCGGGCGGTGCGGCACGCTACGGGAGCAGCCTCCGGATATAAAGCAAATGGTGTGCAGCCGAATCGCGCTGCGCAATCTCGTTGTGAATCTGGTAGCGGAGCGCTGTTCTCTTTTCATCCGATCGGTTCGGACGCGGCCGACTACCGGGCCTCGCAGCGGCGGCACCGCTTTACGACCTCCCGGTCGTTCGACCGTTCCGCACCCGTTTTTTCTATCGTATGGTTCACCCGAGGATCAAACGACGCCTCCGCCGCACGGGGCTGTGCGGCGGAGTTCGGGCGTACGAGCCGTGCGGTACCGACCGAACGACTTTTCAGCCGGTTGGCGAAATGTGGAGTCCCCTTTGGGGGCGGACGCTTCCGCCGTGCCGCCGTGCACGGCGGAGCGTCCGATTTTTCGGATCGGAGAACAGCCGCCCCGATACACGGTTCAATCCCGCATCTGCGCCGTACACCTATCGTCCCGGCTGCGAACGACCATACCCCCACGGGAACCGGCATGACCGGTACGAATCCGGAAAATCCTGTTCCCGAAACCATGTTACGACCCATGAATCCCGACTTTACGACCGTTCTGACCGCTTCCCAAAACGCCAATGGGTGCGCAGGCCGTATCGTCTCGCGCGGTCGTAACACCCATGCGGCCGCCCGCCGGCCGCGCCGAATCCGCGGAGCATTCGAAGAGCCGAACCACCTTGCTTCGCACGAGGACAGGCCGTCCGCCACAGAGGCGTCACCAAGCAATGATCGGATGCGCCTGTCCTCCATTTTTCACAGGATCGTTGCAGACAACGACACGCAATCTCTGAATCTGGAAGTAACACCTTTTATATCGGGTGTGTCGTCTGCAACATCCTGTTTTGAGTTCGAAGACAAGAAGAACGGACGGATCGGACGTCCGTCGGAGCACACCGCGGGCACGCACGTCGGCCCGATGCCCTTTTCGGGTGCCGTTCTCTCTTGTCTCTTTCATACGACGGCTTCGAATGAAGAATCTCCGTCCGTCCGGCGGCCGGATGAATCGTCAAACGCCAGCGAAGCCGTCGTTCGGCATGGAACCGACTTGGGGACAAGTACATTGTCAGGATCGCGGCGAATGCCGCGGTCAACGCCGCCGGGGTCGGTTCCTTCTTCTGGCGGTCGTTCGCCGAACCGCCGCGGGGGAATGGCCCGGCATCCATAGGCGGGGCCGACGAGTGAGTGCCCGACCGCTCCGGAGCCGCTCCCCCTTTTTCCCAATCGGGTCTGCCACCGATCCAAACAAGGCAGAAGTAAGTTTTATCTTGGTTTTAATTATTTTTAGGTTGCCGGAGCGTCGTGAGACGTTCCGGTTTTTTGCGGCGTGCCGTATCGCCGGGTTTTCCGTCCGGCACCCTTCCCGACGATATTCCCCCGGCAGGCCGGAGGCCGCCGAAGAAAGCCCCTCCTTCCCCCGGCCGCTTTTCCCGCCGCTGCCGCCGCTCCAGCACGACGATCTCGGCCCGGGCGGTCGTCCGCGCGAATGCCTCCCGCATGGATGTCCGGTAGCATATGCAGAAACGCTGCATGAGGTTCTGTATCGTCTTGGGCCGCGGTTTGTCGATGAAGCCCGCCGGCAGCAGCAATACGGACTTGTCTTCGGAACATTGCACGTCGCCCAGCCAATGCAGGAACTCCGTGCATTCGGCGATCCCGAACGGCGGATTGGCGACGACGTTTCCGCAGCGGAAGTCTACCTCGCGCAAGTGCGCCCGCATGACGGCAGCCTCGGGGTAAAGCCGTGCGTAAATATCCGTCATCTCCCCGTCTGCATCGAATGCGACGAACTGGGACGGGTGTACGCCTTCGGCTTTCAGGGCCCGCGAGAGCTGTCCCGTGCCGCAGCAGGCATCCACGATGCGGTTCTCGTTGTCGAAATACCGTACGGCAAGGGCAGCCATTTGCCGGGCCGTACGGTCGGGCGTCAGAAATTGCGAGGCGTGCACGCCTTTGCGGCGCTGCCGCTCGCACATCGCATCGTAGGGCCAGTTGTCGCCCTCATAGCGGAACGGCAGTTCATCGTGTCGTTGCAGGTAATCGAAAATTTCGGGCAGCGTATCGGGCCACCGGAATGCACGATTTCGATAGTAGTTTCGAAGCGTCGGACGCTTGGGAATTCGTTCGAAGATTTTCATTGCGATTTCTGTTTTTCGTTATTCTCGGTATTCGTTCCAGACGGCGATTTTTCCCGGCCTCGGAACATGCCGCCCACCCACGATCGCATTCCCCGGCGCAGTTCGTCTGCCGGAGCCCTACGATTCGTTTCTACCGCCCGGCAGCGAGCTGGCGCCACCATGCATCTCAGATCGGCCCCGAAACATTATCGGCGACATCATCTCCATTTTCGAAGAATATTTCGCGTGTCGGCTGATCGTTGTTGTCTTCGACGGGCAAAGCCTCCATCGAGTCGTACAACGTTTCCGATGCGTAGATCGTAATACTGTCCTCCGGCCGTTGCGTATCATGAAGATCGCTTTTTGCGATCCGTGCCGCGCAGCTCTTCGCCGCGTCCCGATTCGGGGCTTTCACGGTGAAATAAGTCCGCACCCAAACGGTGCATTTTTCGTCCAGATAAAACCGATAATTCGTCATTATTTTCGTCGTTTGAGTTTCATATTTTGCGATACGCAATCGTTCGCAGCAATACTTTTTCGGGTGCCGGCGGCAATCGTCGTGCGGTTCCGTTTTTCCGTCTGCTACTGCACCAGAAGCGTGAGCCATTCGATGAACCGCTCGCTGCTGAACTCTTCGCCCGTTTCGGCATCGTAGATCGGGTCGTAGCGGCAGTCGAGACAGATCCGGTAAATCGGCTCGGAGAGCAGTTTTTCCGTCCCGTCGAAAATCTCGATGTCGAGGCAGCCGAGTATGGAACGGTAGTCGAAGCCGGCCGAATAGAGTCCCGTGCGGTTCAGCGTCAGCAGCGCCCCGATGATGCGCTGCACCTCGTCATCGACCCGGCGATAGCGCGCCGGATCGAAATGGCGTGTTCCGAAGTCGAACCAGCGGCCCCGACCGCCATAACGCCGGTAATCGGCCTCGGTCAGTCGGGCCGGGCGCAGCAGCACAAATCGTCCGGAACGGCGATCGTCGTCCGTTCTCCGTCCTCCCGCCACATCCAGATCCTCCGTTCGTACTCGTACCTGTTCGGGGATTGCATCGTGCCCGCACACGTCGAAACGACCCGTATGGTCAACGTCGGATCCTTCATGCGTCGGGTCAGTTCGCGGAACCGTTCGAGCGGAAAGGAGCCCTCCGAGAGGAAGCGCAGATGCAGCGAGCAGCCGCATGCGTCCATCGCCTCCTGAAGAATCGCAGGAGCGTATGCCTCGGAGATTTCTTTGCGGAGGGCGGCAAAACATGCGGCGCTTCGCGTGGAGAGGAGCAAATCGTTGTTGCATGGATGTTTCATGTGAATAATCGGTTTAGTCCATAAATGAGATTCCCGGCTGCTGCACAGCCGGGAATCTCGTGTCGGTTGAATAAGGATGCTTAGAAAGATTGGGTTTGCAGGCGGATGCCGGAGAACCGGTCGCAGACGATCTGCCCTTCGGATGCCGGAATACGGTTACGACCACCACAGCAGACAGCCGCCGAGCGTTTCGATGCGGTCGACGATTTCGCCCGGCCGGATGCTGGTGGGGCGGCCGTCCCGCCGGTTGTAATCCGCGATCATCCGGCGCAGCTCTTCATCCTCTGCCGCGACGATGAAATCGTATTCGAAATTGCGGATCGGCTGGCCGACATAGGGCGTGAATCCGCAGGCGGGATCGTTCTCATCCGTTTTTTGCAGGTGGAAACGTCCGAGCAGGCACCGGCCGCGTTCGCGGCGGAAGGCAGCGATGAGAGCGCGTGAAATGTCGTTGGTCGCAAGATCGAATTCCGAACGGCCGCCGTTGTTCCGGTAACGGTGTACATAGAGATTCGATTCGCGCTCCAGTTCCGCGACACTCAGGTGTTCATACCGAGTCTCCATAGGATATTTTGTTTCGTTCTTTATCGAGCATGGAGATGATCCAGTTGTTGTTCTGCATATACGGCATTACCACTCCCAGATTTCCGTTGTCGGCCCGTAAGAGCAAAGGCTTCAGAGGATCGTAACATTCCAGATCGACCCGTGCGGCACCGTTGGCGTGCAGGATACGCAGGGTCGAATACAGATACAGAGGATTCAGATAGACGGGCTGCATTTGCTTCGAAAAGCGCAAACCGACGCGATGATGCTCCAGCTTGAGGCGGCAGGCGACACTATGAATGCCGTACATGATCGCATTCAACGGTTGAATATCCCATGTCCAGACGTGCGTATGCTCCGTTTTCTGCGGGATCACCGATTCATAATCCACCGTTCCGTCCAGAAACGCAGGCTTATGACAATCGGATTCGAGAGCTTTCTTATAATCGCTATAAGGGGCTATTCTGCCATCGAAGGCGCCCCATCTGCCATCGCGGATCTTCACCAAACACCAGCCGTCCGTTGCATAAACCCATGAGCCCCTAACACCGATGCCGCAATATAAAGCATTATGATAGATTCCCCGCGGGAGCACCGATTTCAAACTCAGGGCTCCTTTTTCTCGTATCGCGGGAGGCTTTACAGGGGCTATCGCCAAGAGGCCGGTTTGAATTTTCGGAGCCGGCAGCGGACTTCGCATACGGCCGCCGCTTTCGATCGCGGCGTTGAACAGCTCGGTCAAGAAATCGGCATACGTTTCGGAATAGTCCTGTCCGTAAGACCATTCACGATTCGTGAGCTTATGATAGGTTGCATAAAACCAACGAAGGGCCGTAACGGAGGATTTGAAACACCGCGTATTGAACATATCGGCGAACCGAAGGTAGAAATCCCGGTCGTGGAGCTTGTAGACCGGTTCCTGTTGCTTGTAATCCACCGCATGGAGGCTTTCCGCGTCGACGAACCTTTCGCCGCTCCTGTTGCGGATTTTGATCGGACGCTCATCCGAATTCTCGATTTCGATGATGCAGTAATAGCCGGACGCTATTTTGTCCGGATCGTGCCAGTAGACGGTCTGGCCCCGATACAGGTTTTTCATATTCCGGCAGGTAAAAATGTCGTGTCCGTAATCGAAGAGACCCATCGCCCGGTTGCGAGTTTCCGGTCGCGGGCTTGTTTGAGCTGCCGGATTGCCTCCTCCCGGATTGCAGGTTGCAAAAAGTGCATGATGTCGGTCGGAGCCGCCTGCTGCCCGAGCCAATATGCGACCGAGGGCGAGCGTCCGTAGTCGAAGCGGACGATGTGCAGGCCGCGGTACGATTCTACCGCTCCGGCGACCTCGGCGGCGAATGCCGCAGCATGGGCATTTGTTTTATTTCCGGTTGTTTCTTGTTCCATAATTGATAAAATAAAGCGGGGAGCGACGAACGCTCCCCGCGGTGATTGAACGATCTTTTACGCCGCCTGCGGCATGTCGTACGCCTTTTCGGGCAGCTTCGCAAGCCTCGGGGCGAACGGTTCCTCCGCCTCCCACTCGATGAACTCGGGGTCTGTTTCCGCCGGGTCGGGCAGTGTTTCGGGAACCTCCCGGTCGATCAGATCGGGATCGATCTCCGCGGGATCGAGCGGTATGTCGACCGTCGTTCGCGGTGCTTCGGCTACGACCACGGCCTCTTCGACGGCATCCGCCGCAGATATCGCCGCCGGCAGCAGATCGGGTGTCTGCGCCGCGGGCAGCGTGAGGATTTCACCCGTCTGCATATCGACCGTAAGCCCCTGCTTTTGCAAGGTTTGCTCCAGCTCCTTCAACCGCAGCAGCTCCTTTTCCTTGTCGAGGTCGGCAGCACGTTTGAGAAGCGTCTGATGATGTTTCTCATACGTTTCCTTGTATTTTCGGTCGATCTCGGAATACCGTTCGGGGCTGTGCAGTGCCATGAAGTCGAGCATCACCTTTACACTCGGTCGATCGGGAACGCATCGGTTTTCCGAGATGGTGGACAGGTAATCGGCGATCACCATGCGATAGAGCATGTTTTTCTGCCTTTCGGTGATTTTTTCGGCATATTTCAGGCACTTCGCATCGTCGTATTCCGCGTCTTTCATCCCCAAGAGCGCCATATTGGAGGCGGACGAAATGCGTTTGAGCAGAATGAAATGGAATGCCTGCTGCTCCATCGGTGTAAGCGAATCTTTCTTTTTGAACGTCTTAACGGTTTTTGCGATCTCTTTTTTGAGGTCGCGCACCGTATGTTCGTAACGGATCTCGAAATTGCGTTTGTCTTTCCCGAGCACCTTGTTTTTCTCGGTATCGGGCTCCGTATCCGCTGCGGTTGCGGCCGGAACGGATTTCTCGCGGACATCGCCGTAATAAATCTCGACGGACTTGTCGCGGATCACCCCATACTTCGTTTTACGGCCTTTGATAACCGCCAGATCCAGTTTCGCACACTCGGTTTTGTAGTTTTCCAGCTCTTTTTCGTATCGCTGCTGCCGGATGCGTCGGTCGTCTTCGTCTTCGACACGGCTCAGATCGGGCGCAAGCGGAGCGCGCGACGGGGTGAGCGATCCGATGTGCACATCGAGCAGTTTGACCTCGTGGCCCTTTTTGACGATGCGCTCGATGACCTCCTTGCTGGCTTCGCCCTTCATGAACACGAGGTTCAGATAGGGATCGCCCGCAGCCAGCGCGATGGCATGTTCGATCAGATACGCCGTGTTTTTCTGTTGCAGGCATTTCGGATTCCGGCACGCCGCGCAGTCGCCGCATTCCTCGAAGAGCACGTTGTTGCCCGTGTTGCTGGCGCAAGTCCTGCATTCCGTCTTATCGAAATGATAGACGTCGAGCTTGGTCAGATGCGCGTTGAAGAGCCGCCGGTCGAGTTCTTTGGCCGAAATACCCCGCCACGAGTACCAGCCATCGCTTTTGAAATGTTCGTCGTAGGTGCTTTTCTGCACCTGTGCGTCGTATTTGGCCAGCACTTGAGCGATCTCAAGCGTGATCTCCTTCTGGCGGAGCAATGAGGCGATCTCGGGGATGAGCTTCGTAAGATTCATCCGGTTTTCGACATAAGCCCTCCCCTTGGCGAACGTCGCGCAGATTTCCGGAATGGACATGTTCCGGTTTTTGTGCAGATTTTCGAAGGCGCGCCCTTCGTCGAACGGGGTCATGTTTTCGCGCTGGATGTTTTCGTGGAGGGCGCGGATCTCGGCCTGCTCGTCCGTCATGTGTTCGACTTTAGCCGGAATGGTCGTTTTTCCCGCCAGTTGCGACGCGCGGAAGCGGCGCTCGCCGTAGACGATCCGGAAGGTGCCGTTCGCCAGCGGCATGACCAGAATCGGCGATTCGACATTCAGCCGGCGGATGCTCTCGGCGAGCTCCTGAAGACCCTCGTCGGCCATTTCCCGGCGCGGGTTCTGAGGATTGGGGACGATACGATTCAACGGCAACGCCGCGATGTACGAGGCGAAAGGTGCGGCCGGATTGCCGGCCGGGGCCGGCACGGGGACAGCCGTCGTTTGGGATGCCGGAATAAGGGCTGTCGAAGTCGAAGCGTTTTTGAGTTTTCGCGTGTTGCTTTCCATAGCGTGTCGTTTGTTAAAGGGTGAATGAATGTTGTCGTTCGGTCTGCGGCTACGAAGACCGGGCGGAGCGTTGCGCACGGTGGCGACCGCAGATGGATTCGAGCTTTTTTGTACCATGTTTCAAGACAGTTTTTCCCGTGTGTCTCACGTCTTAAACAAAATCGTCCGATCGCCATCATACGATGTCGATCGAACATAAAAACAAAATATTTTCAACCGCCAAAGGCACCGTGTGCTTGTCGGGGGCGGCACGGCCGGCGGCCCCCGACAAGCACACGGTGTTTCGAGCCCTTCTCTCAGAGCCCGGCCTCAGTGGCGGATATATGTCGACCGGAAAACGAAGTGCGGAATCGGCGAACGGAGCCGCGGAATAGGTTTATTGCAAAATTGTCGTTACCTTTGTATCACACTCACACAAGTATTTAGGTTTATGACAAAAGCAGAAATCGTAACGGAAATCGCCAAAGCGACAGGCGAGGAAAAGACGGTTGTTTCGGCGGTGGTCGAACAATTCATGGAATGTGTTAAACAGAATATGATCGGCGGAGAGCCCGTCTACCTCCGCGGTTTCGGGTCGTTTATCCTCAAGCTGAGAGCCGAGAAAACGGCCCGCAACATATCCAAAGGGACGACCCTGAAAATTCCGGCGCACAAGGTGCCGGCGTTCAAACCCGCGAAGAGCTTTGCGTTGAAAATCAAGTAAAATTCTTGAAGTCGAATCGCAGCTGAGGAATATTCGCACCCGACACGAAAGCGGAGGACTGAAGAGATCTTGATGAAAGCCCCCTGTTAGAATTATTCTGACAGGGGGCTTTCATACTCGAAGGCTTGCAGGTGCGCTTCATTCATCGGTTCAATTCGAAAGGGAAATAAATATAATCACTATTGGCATCTAACACTACTCTGGCAAACCAGAACTTTTTCTTTTCTCGGATCTCGTCCCACGAGTACATTTCCAGATCAATCGGATCAATAGCATATACGGATACCGTATCTCCAATAGTTATAAACACCTGATCTCTTACGAATTGTCTTCTTGACGTTTTTGATACAAACGGATAGTAATACTCCCACTGAGGGTAAAGTCGGCATGTAAAATCAAAGAACTCATCCGATGGCTCGTCATAAGATGCCCGCGGATAAATTTTACCGTTAACCACATTCACATCTATTCCGAATATTACTTCTCGGTCGCTCGTATTCTTTACTGGGTATCTCCAATACCCCCCGCCAGGTATACATTGAACGAATAAAAAGGCTGTTACTAAAAGAAATACTTTTTTCATTTCTTTTCGATTTTTAATATATGGGATAATCGTTGGTTATTGGAAATTGCTCGCCGAAATATTCTCTTGAAAAAACATTCGCTTCGACTTCAATGGACATCTTATTATGACTATCAGGATATATGAGCTGATTGACAAGACTTGCCGGTGCCTGCCACAGCCCGTAGTAGAATCCATATCGCTGACTTTGCAAGAAGTGGCCGTATTCGTGCATAAACATGGAGTCATCGGTCGAATTGATATTCCAGCCGTTGATCATATTTCCCATCGTCATGCCGCTTTTTTTTGCAGTTTTGGGCTCACCATATTGCAGGTTGGCCAATACGGCCCCGCGATAATAGGTAACTTGATTGACATCGCCACCGATGTTTCGGCCTTGCGAAAAATTATATCCGATAAATTGCTGGAACCGTTCCCGCGTCGAGCGGCTGAACCCTTGTAAAAGCTGACCCGCGACGCTTTTGCTTTCGTCATAGTAGTAGTTGCCGCGGACGATATCCATAGCATTGTCGAACTCGGAAATCATACTGATTCCCGTATTGGCAGCTGTGGCGGATGAAAAAGCGAACGACGTATAGCGCAATGATTTGCCGAATTTTGTCAATGCCCTGCCTCCGAAAATCGTCTGCCCTCGGAATACGGCCGCACCATATGATACCGACAAACCGTCAATCGCACCTTGGATAGCTCCGCCGAAGAATCCGCCCCAAGTCTTGCCTGACGACCAGTCCCACTGGAACGGATTCCAGTTGTCATTGGCCGCCGAGCCGCCCATGTAGGCTCCGAATGCGGCAAAAGCACCGACAATCCAGCCGAAGAACTGTCCGTCTTCGTCGATGTAGCACATGGGTGCATTCGCGCAGAAGAGATAGGGGTTTAACGCCTGATAGGCCGGATCGGGTGCGAACCAGTGGCCGAACAGCGGGTTGTACATGCGTGCTCCGTAATGGTACCAGCCGAGCCTTCCGGTCGTTCCGATCGTGGCATCCTGCAACTCCTTTCCGCTGAAGAGCCATCGGTTCTTATCGAGGTTGTTGTATACGTGTGCCAGTCCGAAGGGATAGTAATCGGTCGTCTGCCGAATGGCGCTGCCGCTGTCGAGGAGCATGCGCACATTGCCCGCATGATCCTTCTTGTGGTAGTGATACAAAAATGCGTAGTTCGAATTGACGGCAACGAATCCCTCGGGATGCAGGATCAGCGAGGGATCGGTATGCTGCCCCTCATAGACGAGCGTATTGCGATAATATGTCCAAGAACCGTCCAGAGCCATTGCCAACTTGCGGCCCTGCGAATCGTAAAGATAGCGAATTTCGTGCGAATCGTCGAATATCCGCTCCGGAAGTCCCAAAATATTGTATTCGACCTGCACGTTCTGATTTCCGTCGAAGACCATGCGGCCGTCCGTGTCGTAGGTCATTTCGAACGACGTGCCGTCGACCGTGCCCGAGGTCATCCTGAATCCGTCGTATCGCTGCTCCACAACGCTTTCCGCAGCGTACCCGGGAGCCCGGCGTATGCGGTCGATTCGGCCGCACGGGCCGTATTCGACCGACTCCGTATAGAGATCCATCGGCTTCCAACTCTCATCTTTGGATTGCCAGAAGCGTCCTTCGGTCAGATAGCCTGCGCGATCGTAAGTGTAGGTGTATGCCTGCGGAGCCATGGATTCGGTCGTCCAGACGGCTTCGCTGAGCAGGCCGTCGTACCGGGGCCGGGCCCCGTCGAGCGTCGGGAAGTCGTAGCCGAGCGTATAGCTGAACGATGGCGAGGAGGCCGAAATCCGACGCCCCGCAAGGTCGTAAGCGTAGGTCGTGGTTTCACGACCGTTGTGGATGGACTTCGTATGTACGCGCCCCAAATCGTCGTAGGTGTAGGCCGCGACGGTAACTTTTCCGTTGATCTTGTCGTATCCGGGCATGTACCCCCTCGGGGGCCGTATCTTCTCGCCGTGGTCGCGGAACGTGAGGAACTTGATATTCGTCAGACGATCGCGGTGGTCGTATTCCAAGTCCTTGCCGTAGCCGAAAGGAAAAGTAGCATGGATGCCATATTCGTGTTTCACATATACGTACGTCGGATTGCCGACCGCATTGTGGTGATTGATGACCCGTTCCCGACCGCGGGGATACATATCCGAAACGCACTGTGCAAGACGGGCGTATTCGTCATAAAAGTTAGTCGTATACAACCATTTGTCCGTATCGGTTCCGAGCACTTTGACCGCGCGGCCGGTCGTAAGTCCGCGGACGTATTCGCGCTGCCGGGTCTGCATCTCGCGCGTTACGGGCGTGCCGTCGATATTGATCCGCCGGTCGTACGTGTACGTATAAAACGGTATCTGCGTGTCCTGCCAGCTGTAATCGTCATAGTAAATGCGCGTCAGCGTAGCGTCGGACTCAAATGCGGGATATTCCGCGGCGCCTGCTTCCAATGCCTGACGGTGCGTTTCGAAATCGCCGCCCGTATATTCTCCCGTTCGGATGGGCCTGTCCAGGTCGTCGTAATGCGTGAAAAGCCATTTGTTTTCTCTGCGCATTTCCGCCGATTGGGACATGACTTCACGATCGCGCACATCGTAGAGTTTGTAGACCCATCCGGCGCCTGCGTTCAAAAGTTTCTCGGCACGGCCGTAACGGTCGTAGGATGTGTAATAACAGTACTCCCGCAACTGCCACGGCGTGCGTGCGTCGCCCTCTTTCTCGAACAAGCCGTTGCCCGGCTCGGGAATCGTATAGCGCAGACGTCCGAAATCGTCGTAAACGTAGTATGTTTGCTCCGCTTGCTTGTCCGGCGACGTCAGCCGCTCCATGACGATGCGATTTTGACTGTCGTAGAACGAAACCCTGAAACATTCGTCGGAAAACGACGTTCCATACGTATGGGTCGCATGGTGCGATAATTTGTCGGATTCATAATACCCCTGCCAGACCACCACGGAGTCCCGTTCGAGCACGTATCGGCGTATCCAATCCGATTTTGCATTGAAGCCGTAATCGTGTCGGGTTTCATACAGGGCCGCTTTCTGAGCGGAAGTTTTGCCCGTACGCGGTTCGATGGGCGCTTCGTCGCGTCCGGCTTCGCGCGGCGCGCGTGTCTTGAGGACTTTCCCCAGCGGCGTGTCGTCGTAAAATTTGTAGATGTAAGGTTGATGAACCATCGACGTGCCCAGCAGGTCGTTGTAGAAGCTGACCTGCTCGCCGTAGGGATTGCTGCGCCGGAGGCCCGCACCGTCCGCAATGGCGTACGGAAGATAGGAAACGGCATCGTCGCGGCCCATTTCATCGTACTCCCAGAATTGCACGAGATCCTTCCTGCGGTCGGGCGAAGCACCGGCCTGAATCACCTGCTCGCGGCGGCCGAAGCCATCGAGATAGGTGATGTTCCGTTGCAGGTCAGCATTTCCGTTGATCGCCTCTTCGATCACTTTGTTGTAGCCGCTGTACGTGTAGCGTTTGACGAGCTGCCCCTCGCTGTCGGTGATGGAAACAAGCCGCCCGGCGGCATCGTAGGCATAATGCTCCGTAATGCCTGTGGGATCGGTCTTCGCCAGCAGCCCGATGTTGGGTTTATAGGCATAGGTGGTCATCAAAGCCGTGTCCGGCAATACACGCACTTCGTCGATGTAGCATGATGCGGACGCCTCGATCGTATGGGTGTCCGCTCCCGAGTTCACCTGTTTGCGGATCGAAACGACTTCCCACTGCGGGTTTTCCTCTCTCGTGTTCCATTTCCAATAGGTCAGTTCGTAAGAGCCCGGCGCGAAACCTCGGAACGACACGGTATAAGGTGTCTGGCGAACCCATTCTCCCGTTTTGGCCTTCGGGAACTTTTTGTACACGGTTTCATAGATAGGCTGCGCCAGCCCCTCTTCCTCGAAACTGGTGTGGAAAACGGTGTTCGCAGCGGCGGGACGTGTCAGATAGAGGAGCTTCGAAATGCGCGTTTCAATCTGCGGAGTATTTGCGGTCATATCCGCATCCGTCCAACGGTATTTCACGGAATAGGTGCCCGCCGGTAGATCGGCCGCGAAATGCAGCGGTGACCGATCGGCCGGCGTTACATAGTAGCGCAGCAGCGTATCGGCCTTCGGAATTTTCAGGCGCACGAGTATTTCCAGCTCCTTGCCCACCGGTTCGGGACTGAGCAGCTGCATGGTGAAATCGGTCATTTGCGGTCTTTCCACCTCGAAATCACTCGATTGCGTACTCTGCAATACGATTTCCGTCTTTCCGTTCACGACATCCGTTACGCCGTGTACGGCGCCCTGAACGACCGCAACGGGAAGCGTATTGCGGTAACCGTAAAGAACCGACGAGCGGGCGCCGCCCTTGGCCACGGTCGTCAGCGGCGTATTATCCAGATCGAACTGCGTGATCTCTTGCGTGGTTACATATCCGTCGTCCATCACGAAGTTTTTGCTGTCGTCGATGTGCGATGCCGGAAACGTCGTCAGAGTCGTCGTAGGATCGGCGTAAAACTTGCGCGTCGTCGTCAGCGTCGGACGGTCGTTCTGGAGCGTATAGAGATTCAGGTCGGCATCGACCACTCGACCGTTCCGCCACACCACGGTCTCGACCGGAGCGGATTCTATTTTGGCCCGTTGCAGGGCGGCCAGACCTTGCGTATAACGATCCGAGGCTTCGAGGCTCGCAGTCGGATAGTGATACGGATAGGTCATCGTCGTTACGATCGTATTCCCTTCGCAATCGGTATTGCGCATCTGCGTCGGAAGCAGCCTTTGCGCGTCGTATGCGATTTCCGTGGTCGAGGGCAGGTTGTACATTCCTTGCTTGACCGTGATTTTAGACAGGCATATCGGTTGCGACTCTAAGTAATATTTTGCAGTAAAGGCCGTGTTTTCGAAATAGCCTGAGACTGGAGACTCCAGCATATAGCTGTCATAGAAATAATTCAGACCGTATATGCGATGGGAAATACCCTGATCGCTGTATTCATACTCGGTGGATCGTACCAATGTCCCGTCCGCGGCGCACTGCGTTTCGGATTGCAGAAGATTGCGCCGGAAGTGCCGCGAGGTTTTGGCTGTCATTCGTTTTTTCTCCGCACCCAACCTGATTCTCGGATCGAAACATGCGCGAACAACTCTCAAAACGGCATCTTCATCCGACATATCTTGATAAGGTACATAATCATAGATCGTATAAGCTCCGTTGGGCAGTTCCTCGATAACGGACGAATAGATGGTCGGGCACGAATTCATATCCGTCATGTCGTTGAGCGGATCGGTGGAAAGGCGATAGGTACAAACGCCCCACGCCATGTCTACGCTTTGCATTTTATAGTGATAGACACTGTTGCAGTAGTTTACCGTGTCCACATAGTTGATGCCGCCGAGATAGGTATAGGAGGTCTCCGCAGGTTGTGCGGATGCGTCGCTCCGATCCACGATCTTGCGGATTCTCAAACCTCCGGTTTTCTCCTTGTTCGCGGTTGTCGGATTCAGGCCCTCATGCAATTCATAGTAGAACTCTTTTGTACCTCCGGTGGCATATTTGATCCGGCGGATCGTATTCGCCTGCGCGTATTCCAGCGAGGGCGTTTTGTCGATTCCGCTGACATGAATCGCTTTGCCGGATATTCTGGAGTAGATATCCGTTTCCGGTTGCCAAACGGAATACTCCTTGTCGCTGTTGTAGTATCCCCAATGATCTTTCGTATAGGAGAGTCTCGACGGCAGGTTGATCTCTTCATAGTAATCGAATGAACAGACGTTCCTCGGATCGTCGGATATCGACACGTCTTTGACGGATTTCAGTTTCAGGCTGCCGTTTGCGAAGGTGCCGTAATCGAGCCGATATTTCAACGTGTTCTTTTCGCCATAGGACGCGGTGATCTGATTCAGCTTCTGCATACCTTCGATGTCGCTGCGCTGATCGTCATAAGAGAATCCGACGATATAATCCTTAAAACGGATCGACGAGAGATATTTGGGCTTTGAAATGGTGATCTGCATGCTCTTGTTGTAGACACGCTTCACTTCCGGGTCTTTATTCGTTACCTCGTACACATGATTGTCCGAGTCGAATTTCATAGTCTCGTAAACACCTATTTCGATCAGTTTGGCTGGATTTTCATATGTATAGGTATTCCCGGATTTATAATTGAAGACGATCAAGGCTCCGTTGGCGTAACGGATATGATTCAGAAACCATGTAGAAATATATGAACTCTCGTTTTCGTTTTCATCCAATATCTTATATTGTGTCTCCTCCGTGGTGGCATAGAAATATTCCGTTCCGTTTTTATCCGTAATGGTGAAACGGCCGCTATCGTATCCGATATCTATGTTTTGGCCCGGAATCGTGCGCGGAACGCCATCCGTGTCGAAGACGAACATTCCGCCGCCGCCCGGATAGTCGAAATAGAACAGGTCGGGTTCCGTATCCGCCAGATCATCGAATTCGTCCTTGATCCGCGCTTCGAAATAGTCGTACGTCCAAGTCGCATCATCCGTAATTTGTTCGAAGGCTTCATAATGATCCATATCGTCGGGCCGGCTTCTGACGGCTCGGGTAATCCGCCCTCCGGCCGACAAGCGCCAGCCCAGACCGACCGTCGAGGCTACGTCGGATACTTTGATGCCCGATGCCTGATAGGACAGTACGACAGGTACGGATTTATCTTCTGCGACCTTTATTTCGGTAATCGGCACTTGAATATTGGCCACTCCCGTGTATTTATCGACCGGCACGTCGATGCTCCGCATCAGGGCGCACCCATCGGGAGACGGGGTGATAAGATTACGATTGAAGACGCCCACGGGCGGAGGAGGCGGATTCTCCGGATCGGATGCGTCGTAATTTACGACGCCATTTTTCCGCAGTGTGTCCTGTTGCAACTCCTGTGCTTCGGAATGTCCTGAAAACATTAGCATAGCCGTTATGAAGACGGCTGTCAGGTTTGGGTAGAGCCTTTTCATATTCGGTAGTTTTTAGGTAGGTAGTGTAAATATATGAAATTGTCCTTGTTTATCAAACAGAATACGATCCATTATTTTATAATAGCCCTAATAATCGTCCATTTTGCTCTGTCTTCTGACTTAAAAAACCGCGCGCCCACTTCGGGACGCGCGGAACCTTTCTTATCGTATGAATGGTCTGCGATTATCAGTTGCCGTAATCTTTAGCATAGGTTTTTCCGCTGTGCGAGCAGGTCAGACCGAATGCCTGTGCCGCAGCGTTGAGCCGTGTTTTTACTGTGGTTGCCGACATCGGTAAGTTGAAGAAGCATACACCAGCCGCATTCGCATTGATTGCATCGGTGGTATTGCTCTTTACAATGAACGGCAGCGGATTGGTTGTCAAGTCGCAGAAATAAGGGCAGTATTTTTCCGACGGCATTCCGAACGAAGACCATCCATAACCGTTCAATATAGCATAATAAGCCATGTCGAGGTTATTTTTAGCCGTATCATCCAGTGTGTAAGCATAACCGTAGTCGAAGACAGTAATGAGCTTATCGGTTTTACTTCTCAGCTTGTTAATCATCATGCTGTACGAAGTCGTGTTTGCCTGCGGATAACCTTTCTCTCCGTACTTGGCCCACTCGTCGTCGAAGTCGTAGCCGTCCACGACGCTTTCATAGGCCATCAGATCGTCGATGTACTGGTCGGCCTGTGCTTCGGTCAGATTGGCGAATCCCAAACCGGTGTGGTCGCCGAGGTTGCCCATCAGCACTTTGATGCCTTTGGCTTGCAGCGGGGCGATGTACTTGGCGGGATTCGACAGGATCGCTTCGTTGTTGGGGTTGTTGTAGTTCGAAGCGTTGCCGGCAGCATCGCCGTGGATGTTCGACGCGAAGAGGATCACGTGCGTAAAGAACGGCTCGCCGTTCGAGAGCGTATATTCCCCGGCGTTGAGCGGGTTTACGTCGTTTACTTCGACATACACCACGCGGGCGAAGTTGTCGATGGTCGCGGCACGGGTTTCCGGAGCGCTCTGATCCATTGCAGGTTCTTCCATGTTGTTGCAGGAAACGAACGCGAGTGCAGTCGCCGCCATCAGCGAGCAGGCTGCTTTCAAGTAGTTTTGTTTCATCTCGGTTGAAGTTTTAGGTTGTAATTCTGATAGAAACGATAAGAACGGTGTAAATCCATAACAAAGATAATCAGCCGACACTTCACCGAAACAACCTAATACGTCGTAAAAATAGCGAACTTTCGATTCGAAGTATTCCATAACGATCGACCTATGAGATAGTCCCTTGTCTCTATGATACGATTCGGAGCTATTATGCCTTTGTTTCGAGCGGAACAAAAAATCCGGGGCTTTACGCCCCGGATTAACACACACGATATTAAACTGGTTACCAGTCTTTTGAAAATGCTCCATAAAAACTTCCAAGGTCAGGGCTTAATCGCACCATATAAAACCGTCCATCATAGATACATTCTACATCCGATAGGATGTAAGTAAACAGGATTTCATAGCCATTTCCGACTCCCCATTCGATGCCGGATCGAGACGGCACCGCATCCCAAATGGCAAATACATTGTGCGATTCGGGATGCTGCCAATAGTGCGGTGCGATCTCGGCACGGAACGCTTCGAGTTCATTGGCCTGCCATGCCGTATCATGGATATTCAGCGTTAACGATCCCCATTTAGACTGTTCCAATCCGGCTATGGGTTTAAGTACGGATTCGGCATCGTTATAAGGGTCTTCCAATTGGTCTATGATACCGCACCACGCATAGTCTATATACTGTCCGGCTTCGATACCATTACGTGCCTCGGCCAAGTCCGCGGTACTCTCCGCATCGCAGGCGACCGTTACGAGCTTCTCCGTACCGAGCGCTTCTTTGGTCGCCTTAATCAGTTTCGAATAGGATGCCGCGTCGAGCGCAGGCTCATCTTCCCGATAGGCCGCGTCCATTTCCAAGAAATTCACCCCGTCGAGGTCGTATTTGTCCGTCGTGTATTTAATCCGGTATACGAGATCTTCGATCTCGGCGTCCGAGAGATTGCGGAACCCGCCGTTGATGCAGACGAGCACCTTGCGGCCGAGCTTCTGCACGGGCACGACATACTGCTCGCGGTTGTCGAGTACATACTGCAAATCTTCGCCCAGCTCCAGCGTTGCCGAGCCGTACTTACGCACGATCTTCGAAGGACGCAGACATACGATGTCGACACATGTTATATCCCTCCTTTCATCCCCTGTAAACTGATCTATAAAATCTACACTGAACTTCGTGGCGATTATCGGCTGCATCGTTTCGGTATTGACGTAAGATACGACCTTGAAATCCCACGGGTCGAGCACGCCCTCTTGCGCCGGCTCCAAGATAAGCACCACATAATAGTACGTCAGCGTACTCACCTCGTCGCCCAGCCCTGCGACCTCGATCGTAACGGGCAGCAGGTAGCGGCCTTTTTCGGCCGTGCCGCGCTGTATATCGACCGTAAGGTCTGCGGACTCCTTCGCTCCTGCGGCGATGGTCTTCTCATAGACGAAGGCGACATTCTCCGCCGGGAATGCCTCGAAGTCCGTGCCGTTCTGCGTGTTGTAGCTTTCGACTTTCGCGGCGTCGACCGCAAGGGTCAGCGTCGCGGCCTGCCGGGCCGCCTGCGACAGCCGCACACGCAGCATATCGCTGCCTTCCGCTTCGCTTACGAGGAAGCGGTTGTCGGTCTTCCCGGGGCGGTACACGTCGGCCGAGATGCCGTTCATGCCCTCTTCGTCGGGTTGCGTGCCGCCCGTGCGGACGAACTCCTCGTCCGTGCAGGATGCCAGTGCGAGGGCACCCGCGGCGAGCAGGCCCCCGAACCATTTTATCAGGTTGTTTCTCCTATCCATAGCTTATTCTTGTTTGTTCAACTGCGGAATTTCGATACTGTTGTCCCATTTGAGCGTTCCTTCGTTGCGTTCGCCTTTCTCGAAGTCGTTGGCACCGTCCAGACACACCAGGTCGTTGCCGTACTGCGACCAGTCCTTTACGGTATTGCCCTGTCCCTCGTCGCATTTCCAGTAGGCGCGCAGCTCGGGTTTGGACTCGGGATTCTCCACGTCGTACATATCGCGGAATATCTCCTCCTGCGTGCGTGCCACCGACCAGATGCGCACCTGCGAAACCAGTCCGTTCAGGGGCCGGTGCGGGTCGTAGGAGTACCCGACGAAGAAACGGCGCGCATTGGGCGCCTCGGGGCCTCCGAGCGCAAGGTCGATCACGCCGCTGCCGGCCTCGGTTTTCCATGTGGCGTTGCCCGAGCTTTGGAGCTGCCCGTTGACGTAGAATTTCAGCTCCGTCGTCGTGAGATCCCACGTCATAGCCACATGATACCACTCCCCGGCCTGCAACTCTTTCGAGGCGTCCGCCTCGGGGAACTTCGTGCCGGCCGTGCCGCCGATCTGCGTCTGGAGCTGCTGCCGCGGGAATCCGTCGTCGCCCAGACGCAGCAGGCAATATTGCTCTACGCCCATGACGGACGAAATGTCGGCATCCTCCGAAAATTCGTTGATGTAGATCAACGCTTCGTACGTGAGGGCCGTCAGTCCGTTCACGGCCTTTTTACCCTCGTCCGTTTCGTAGGACGGCACCCAGAGGTAGCTGTCCGAGAGGTCTGCGGCCGTGGTGATGGCCGACGAACGCCGCACGAGGAAATAAACCGTCCGGGAACCTTCGAGCTGTCCCACACCCGCGGCCGAAACCGTCACGGGCAGCAGGGCCGTGCGGTCGATCTCCAGCGCATCGAGCCCCTTGAAGTGCACCGTGACGGGCTGGGATTCGTTCTTGCCGGCTTCGACCTCCAGACTCCGGGCCGAGAGCGAATAATAGGCTTCGTCGAGCAGCGCGTAATCCGTTCCTTTGCGGCGGTTGTAGTCGTCCGCGGCCGCAGCATCGACCGAGAACCGCACCTCGGTGGCAGCCTGCACGGGTGAGATGAATACGGCTTTGATCTGACGCTCCAGTTCCGAAACGGTTTTCTTGAACGTCACGCGTGTTTCGGGCGATGTCGTCGCAGCATCCGCATAGACGGCGTTGTCCAGCGGCGTGGTGCCATCGGCATAGTCGTCCGACTTGCAGCCCGCACAGAGCAGAAGCACCCCCGCGAGGGCCATGTATAATTTTTGCTGTTTCATAATCTTATTCGTACGAAGGGTTCAACATCGAGATCGCCGCTTTGGTGCGGGGATAATTGACGGTAGGGCTGTAATAGTCGGCCGAGATTTCGAAGACGCCCAGACCGGCCAGCGGCCCGTAGGCCATGACGCACCGAGCGACCTCCGCGAGTGCGGGCTGTTCGTGGAGCTGAGCATCGTCGATCACCCCGGCGGGCGTGGTTGCCAACAGGAGTTTCGAGGCCGGGATGCCGAGCCGCTGCACGGCGTAGTCCACCTCTTCGCGGAGCGTGAGCACGTTGTTCATCTGCGAAGCGTCGAGCACATAAAGATCGTAATCGTCCCGCCGTTCGGCTGCCACATACGCGGCATTTCCCTCGAATACGAGCGTCTTGCCGTCGAGGGCCGCCAGCTTGGACGCTATGGCCGCTTCGGCAGCCTGCGCCGCGGCGTCGGGCGTGCCGTAGAAAGCGATCGCAAGGCCGTCCAGTCCGTTTTCAGCGATTTGAGCGAGGGCACGATCCACGGCTTCGGCGGCCGTCGCCGCCGCCGAGCAGTCGGCCCATGCGAGTACGCGGGTGCCTTTGCGGTGCACGCGCGGCAGGTCTTCGCGGTCGAAGCGCGACAACGGGTTTTTCAACGCGATGAAATCCAGCGAATCGGGCAGGGCTTTCATAAAGTCTTTGGGCGAGGTCGAAACCGCCGGGGCATTGTCCATGCGGGCATAGACGAGGTAGTGATCCGTCGCTTTATAATCGTTGAGCGCCGCCAGATAGCGGGCATACAGCTCGGGGTTCTGCTCTTCGGGGCCGACGGTGCGGCGGTCGATGGACTCCACGTCATTGTCGCACGCTCCCAGACAGAGGGCGGCGGCCGCGAAGAACGTTATCATGTTCAGTTTCATAAAGCAGTTAGTTTAATGGTTTGCAATCCCACCACAGGCGGGTTCCGGCATTGTCCGCGCCGCCGAGCATCTGCACGGCCGCTTCGACGTTGGCCCTGTTCTCGGCATACTCCTCGGCGGGGTACGGGACGCGGCGGGCGCCGTAGCGGGGCGTAATCGTGCCGCCCGACTTGTCGCAGTCGTCCGGAATGGGCATCAGACGCGGGTATCCCGTGCGCCGGTATTCGGCCCACGCCTCGTTGCCGAGCGGGAACAGGGCGATGTATTTCTGCGTAATGATGCGCTCCAGCGCCGTCTCCTGCGTATCCTCGTCGTTCCACACGGGCGTGATGGTGCTTTGGGCCGCGAAGCCGTGTCCGCCGTTGAGCGGATCGACATAGGCCGCAGGTTTGAGCGTCGCATCCGCAAGGTACGCATCGGCTTTGCCGGCGCCCCACTCTTCGAACGAGAGCGCCACGCCTTTCTCGTAGAGCGCACCGGCTTCGGACATCGTGCCCCAGCGAAGCTGGTATTCGGACATAAGGAACGCCGTTTCGGCGGCACAGAGCCACTTCACGGGCGACTGCTCCGTGATGAGCGGAAACGAACACTGCGTCTTGGCCGCCTGCGCGCTCGCCGGCATCACGCCGATGCGGATGCCCTGATACACCTGGCGCGTGATTTCCACGGGTTGCCCCGTATCGGGGTCGGGAATCGTCTCCGTGACGGCTACCGTCGTGAACATTTTCTCACGCCGCGGGTCTTCGTAGCCGTTCATGTACGACAGGATGTCGGCCCCGACGACATGATCCTGCCACTCGTTCCAGATCATCGCCAGACGATTCAGCACGGGATGGAACTCGGCATTGTCCGCATTTGCGGTGATGACCCCCGCAGCGATGGCTTCCGCGGCCTTGCTGCGGGCCACGTCGGGCGCGATATACGACAGGCGCATCGCCATGCGCAGTTTCAGCGAATTCGTGAACTTCATCCACTTCGAAATATCGCCGTAGTAGACCATATCGTAGTCGGCGAGCGCTTCGGACGAAAGGCCCGTATTGGCCTCGAAGACCGCCAGCGCGGCGTCCAGCTCGCCGAACATCGCCGTGTAGACCGCCTGCTGATCGTCGTAGGCCGTCGTGAGCTCCTCGCCGCCGTTTTCGGCGATCTTCGTGTAAGGAATGGGCCCGAACTGATCCGTCAGACGGTGCATCGACGCCACGCGCAGCACGTCCGCCAGCGCGAGGATCACTTCGTTGTCCGAGCGGGAAACGATGCCCCGGTAGTAGGTATAGAGGTTGGTGATGGGATCGACGAAAACGGCCTTCACCCAGTTCGTCGGCGGGTTGCCCGTCTCGAAGCGGTTCGTCCACTCGGGCGTCGAGCCGCCGTAGTGCGCATGCGCGTCGCCCACGAGGATCTCCGAGAACTGGTACAGGTGCTCTTCCGTGGGAACCACGTTGTTCTGCATGCCCGTGATTTTGGAACCCACCAGATAGTTGTCGTTGTTCAGCTCGTCGTCCGTCGTTTCGTTCGGATTGCGGTTGTACTCGTCGAAATTATCCAGACAGCCCGCGAGCATTCCGGCCGCAAGGAGCGTCAGAAAGTATAGAATGGTCTTTTTCATAGCGGTCAGAATTTGATGTTTACGTTAAAGCCGATATTTCGCAGCGAGGGCGTCATGAAGTAGTCGATGCCCTGATAGAAGTTCTCGGTCGAAGCGACGGCTTCGGGGTCGAACGGCGCCTTGCAGTACATCATCCACAGGTTGCGGCCCACGAGCGACACGGTAATGTCGCACACCTTGAGCCAGCGCCGCGGAATGGTGTATCCGACCGAAAGCTCTTGCAGGCGCACGTTGGTCGCAGAGTAGGTGTAGTATTGCGGAAGTCCCGACTGCGCGCCGATGGCGGTGTACCACGTTTCGGCATCGACCATCGAGCGGCCGTTGAGCAGCACCCCGCCCCGGTCGCGTGCCGCGGCCGAGGCTTCCGACACGCCGAACAGATCCATGTTGGCCTGCGTCGCAGAGTAGACGATACCCCCGATGCGGGCCGTTACGAGCGCCGAGAGCCTCAGGCCCTTATAGTCGAACGTATTGCGCCACGAGAGGTTGTATTTGGGGAACACCGACCCCAGCTTCATGTCCGGAAGGTTGTCTTCGATGGCCACGTTGCCCGCGTCGTCGATCTCGATGTCCCCGTCGGCGTTGCGCCGAAGGTCGGACGTGGTATAGAGGTCGCCCATCGAACCGCCCTCCTTGAGGATGTATTTCGCGCGCCCGAGCCCTTTGATCTCCAGGCGGTCTTTGGAGTAGACCTTGCCCGTCTCGGGATCGCGCCAGTCGCGCATCAGCTCGATGATCTTATTCTCGTTCCACGAGAACGTGACGGCCGAATCCCACGTGAAGCCCCGCCACGTATGCGTATAGCCCAGCATGGCTTCGACACCCGTATTGCGGACGTGGCCCGTCTGCACGTACATGTCCGACCAGCCGGACGAGGCCGAAATATTGGGGTTGAACGTCTGGTTATAGGTGTCGGCCCTGTACCACGAAGCCGTCAGCGCGAAGCCGTTGAGAAAGCGCGCGTCGAAGCCCAGTTCCCACGATTTCGTCCGCTCGGGGTAAAGGTCGCCGATCGGGCGGTTGGTTTTGTCGTCCCATCCCGAAGTCGCATGGTCGTACGGATGCGTCGGATAGGTCAGCTCGCGCGGGAACGGAACGCCCACCGAGGCCCACGAACCGCGCAGCTTCAGATAGGGGAACAGCTCCGGGAAGTCGAACGTTTCGCTCGGAAGCCACGACAGGCCCACCGAGGGGTAGAAAAACGACTTCCGGGGCGAGCCGGCCAACTGCGACGCCCAGTCGTTGCGGCCCGTGAGGGTCAGGTAGAGCTGCGATTTCCAGCCGACCTCGACCGAGGCGAACAGGGATTGCGTCTGCTCGTGCCAGCCCGTACGCTGCACCTTGCGCTTCGTGGATTCGATGGCCTCCGGATGAAAGACATTCGACGGCTTGGCCAGAGGCCCCGAGAGGATCAGACCTTGCAGCCGCGTGTCGTTGATCGACGCACCCGCGTGGGCCGCGAGCGAGAGGCTCTCGGCAAAAGTTTTCGTGATGTTGAGCATCACATCCCCGTAGGTCTGGCGCGTCTGCTCGTTCTGCTGCGTGTAGTGGCCGTACTTGCTGCCCTCCAGAAGCGTCGGGGCGGACGTGGCGTATAACTTCTGCGTGTAGAACAAATCGGTGTTGTCCACCTTGATGCGGCCCGAAACATCCATCCAGTCGGTGATCTCGTAGGTGGCACCCGCCGTGAGCATGTAGCGCTTGCGCGTATTCTCACGCGGGTTCCGGTACGCGATCCAGTAGGGGTTCTGCATACGCAGGTCGCCGCCCTCGCCCTGCGGCCAATACTGTTCGTAGATGTTGCGGGCGGGATTCCATCGCTCGAAAGCACGTGCCAGACCGAAGTCGTCGCCCCGCGGGAAGAGGTAGGCCGAAACCAGCGGATTCGAATAGACGCCCTGATTGGTCATGTTGCGGTCTTGCTGGATGATGTAATTGGCCGCCACGTCGAGCGTCAGACGGTCGCCCAGAAAATGCGACGTATTGCGGAACGTGAAGTTGTAGCGGTTGTACTCGTTATTCGGTGTGAGGCCGTCGGAGTTGACTGCCGCGGCAGAGAAATAGGTCTGGTTCCTGTCCGAGCCGCCCTGCAACGTGAAGGAATTGGTATAGACGTGTCCCGTTTCGAAGAAATCATCCTCCGGAGAGTAGTCGTAACGTCCGGCGTCCGGGAGGCGTTCGCCCCAGCTATGGATCGTCGAACCCGTGGACTTGCCCTTGCGGCCCGTGCCGTAGCGCGTCTGGAATTCCGGCATCCGCAGCGGCGAGAGGAACTCCGTGTTGCTCGAAAGCGTTACTTTCAGTTTGCCCGCTTCGCCTTTTTTCGTGGTGATGAGCACCGCACCGTTCGCGGCGTCCGAGCCGTAGAGGGCCGAAGCCGCGGCACCCGTCATAACGGACATCGAAGCGATATCGTCGGGGTTCAGGTCGGCGATGGACTCCGTGGCGCCGCGCGAATCGAACTCCATGCCGCCTTTCGAGGAGTTGTTGAACATCGGGATGCCGTCCACCACGTACAGCGCGTTCGAGGACTGCATGATGGATTTCATGCCGCGCATGGTGATCTTCGCGGCACCGCCCACACCCGACGAGGACTGGTTGATAACAGCACCCGCGACCTTGCCCGACAGGGCGTTGACGAAGTTGGCATCCTTCACCATCGTGATATCTTCGGCCGCGACCTGCGCCACGGTGTAGGCCAGCGCCTTCTCCGAACGTTTGATGCCGAGGGCCGTTACCACTACGGAGTCGATCTCCTCGGCAGCCTCTTCGAGCACCACGCGGAACTCCGTGCGGGTGCCGATTTCTATCTCCTGCGGGGCATAGCCCAGAAAGTTGATCGTAAGACGGGACGTCGAGGGCGACGGTACGCTGAGGCTGAAACGCCCCTCTGCGTCCGTCGAGGTGCCGACCGTCGTGCCGGCGACGAGCACCGAGGCGCCGACGACGGGACGCCCGCCCGCATCGACGACGAGGCCCGACACCGTGGCAGGCTGCTCCTCCGAACGCTTCGACAGGAGGATCGTCGTGGTGGAATCCAGGAACGAATAGGTGTAGGGAGTGGACGCGAACAGGCGGTCGAGGACGGTTTTCAGCGGTTCCTCGTCGGCGTCCACCGAGACCGGGTATTCGATGTCGATCTCGATATTGGGAACGAAGCGATAAGAGGTTTGTCGTTCTATTTCGCTCATTGCCTGCTTCAAAGGTGCTCGTTGCAGGTGCAAGTCCAGACGCGCCGTCTGAGCCCGGCCCGCGAGGGGCACGCACAGCAGAAGCGCCGCGAGCGAAAACGTAAGATGCGCACGGATTTGCGCAATACGCTTTTTATTCATACATTTGTCGATTAAGGTTTAAGTAGACTTGGTGTTTTTGCTTGAACCTTCGGCCCGCACAATGCTCCTAACATTGCGGCGGGCCTCCTTTATTTCGGAAGTTCAGCGGATGGTCGGTTCGGATAGTTCGGGGGTTAAGTCATAGGCAAAGGCTGTTTATAAGGTTTACGAATAGTTATTTGTGCGGCCGCAGAACGACGAGCCGCGCGTCGGAATCGAACGTATAGTCGAACGCATAGGAGTTTTGCAGGACTTTCAGCGCATTGTCGATGCCGTCCGCGATGCGGATTTTGCCCCACTTGTAACGTCCCTCGGGCATCGGAAGCGCTGTCGTGTCGATCTTCACGGCGAAGGCGCGGCCGAACGTCGAGATGAGTTCCCCGAACGAGTGCCCCTTGAGGTTGATGTAGCCGTCCGTCCACAGATAGTCGTCCGCATCCGCGATGCGGCCGGGCACCAAAGCACCGTTTTCGAGCGACACGGATTCGTCCGCCGCGAGCACGATCCGCTCGTGCGTCGTACGGTTCACGACCTCGATACGGCCCCGCAACAGCGCCGCTTCGAACGTTGCACCCGCGGCGTCCGCCAGCACGTTGAACTTCGTGCCCAGCACCCGGACGTCGCAGGCCGCAGTGCGAACCACGAACGGATGATCCTCGTCGTGCCGGACATCGAACATGGCCTCGCCCGTGATGCCCACCACACGCTCGCGGCCCGTGAACACCGCGGGGCACTCCAGCGTAGCACCCGCATTGAGCCACACCGTCGTGCCGTCCCCGAGCGTATAACGTACCGGAGCATCCTGAGCGGCCAACACCGTTTCCTGACGGCCGAACGTCGTGCGGTAGTGCGATGCCGTGAAATGAACGGCGCCCGCGCACAGCACGACGGCTGCGGCCACCGCGGCACTCCACCGCAGCAGGCGGCGACGGCGGCTCGCACGCATGCGGCTCGCGGAATAGAGGTCGCCGATGCGGGCGTCCAGAAGTGTCAGCGTTTCCATGCGCCCGTACATCGCCGAGAGCGTCTTTCGGTTTGCGGGATCGGATTCCAGCCACACTAAAATCCGGGCTTCCTCCTCTTGCGTGGTACGGCACTGAATATACCGGTATAATAACTCTTTATCCATGCTCTTCGGGTTGTCTATTATAATGACACCCCGCAGAGGCGGATTGACAATTTTTTTCAAAATAAATATTTTTAGAAAATAAAATGCGCTGGTTATAAATAAAATAGAACTATTCAATAGATTTCAAGTATTCTTGTTGATTGCAAATAATCGCATTAAACTCATTTCTATTTGCAGAAATTGAATATTTCAATTATCTTAATTGCATTAAATATGATTTTGGCGGGCTTCATAATTCGTTTATATGTACATAAAATCAGTACACATTGAAAACTACAAAAGTTACAAAGGTTGTTTCGATATATCGTTGAACAACGGTATAAATATTCTTGTTGGCAACAATGAGGCAGGAAAATCTACGCTTATAGAAGCAATACATCTGGCCCTAACCGGAATACTTAATGGTCGGTATCTTAAAAATGAGCTATCACAATATCTGTTTAACAATGATATTGTTAATGAGTATCTGGACAATCTTAAAAATGGTCGTCCGGCATCTCTGCCGCATATTCTTATAGAGTTGTATATCGGGGGTGATGACTGTCCTCTGTTTTGTGGAAATGCGAATAGCCGCAGGGAGGATGACTGCGGACTGTCATACAAGATAACTTTCGACGAGCGTTATAGGGATGTTTATGAGGAACTCATCAAACAGGATGTCAAAACATTACCCATTGAATATTACGATGTCGTGTGGACGTCATTTGCACGGGACGGCTCGATAACAAGTCGCAATATTCCGTTGAAGTCGGCTTTGATAGATTCGTCCAATACCCGCTATCAAAATGGATCGGATGTTTATATATCCCGTATTGTCAAAGAGTGTCTGGAACCGAAAGAGATCGTAGATATTACTCAGGCATACAGAAAAATGCAGGAGGTGTTCATGGACGAAGAATCTATCGGAAATATTAACACTCGATTAAAAGGGGCCAGCAGAATCTCGAATAAAGATGTGGAGTTATCCGTCGATTTGTCCTCGAAAAATGCATGGGAAAGTTGTCTGATGACCTATTTGGATAAAATCCCGTTTAATTATATCGGTAAAGGCGAGCAATGTATCGTCAAAACCAAATTGGCTTTAGCCCATAAAAAGGCGAAAGAGGCGAGTATAATTTTAATGGAAGAACCGGAAAATCATCTATCCTATTCCAAACTGAACGAATTGATAGTTGCCATAAAGGAGCATTGTAAAGAGAAACAGATTATCATTTCCACACACAGTAGCTTCGTTGCGAACAAATTAGGTCTGAAATCTTTGATTCTGTTGCATGATCGAAAGACGTTGCGGCTACATGATTTATCGCCAAGTACAATTGATTATTTCGAAAAATTATCGGGGTACGATACACTGCGACTTTTGCTTTGCCAAAAAGCAATATTGGTAGAAGGAGATTCCGACGAACTGGTCGTGCAAAAGGCTTACTTGAAGAAATACGGAAAACTACCGATAGAGAATGGCGTAGACGTAATAGCTGTCGGCAATCTGTCGTTTTTACGATTCTTGGAAATAGCCAAATACCTTACGATTCAGGTGACGGTAGTTACAGACAATGACGGGAACATTGATGCCTTGAACGAGAAATACAAGGAATACAAGGATTTACCCAATATTCGCATCTGTTTCGATGACACGATAGATGCCGGGGATTTGCGTATCGGCGACAAACCGTTCAACTACAATACGATGGAGCCTAAAATCGTGAAGGTAAACTCATTGGATAAAATGAATATCATAATGGGCACTGCATATGAAAATATTGATGATTTGCACAAATACATGAAAGCACATAAGACGGATTGCGCTTTGGCAATTTTCAATACAGCTGAAGAGTTAGCATTTCCTGAATACATAAATAAAGCAATTCTGTGAGTAACAAAGTCATTATAGCTGCTGCAGGTTCAGGCAAAACGACGCATCTTATCGAAACGGCACTCCAAGCCCGGAATGCCATAATACTTATCACCACATTTACAGAGGAAAACGAAAAGGAAATACGAACTCGTTTTTTTGAAAGAAACGGATGCATACCATCCAATGTCGTCATTCAAACATGGTTCTCATTTCTGCTACAACATGGGGTCAAACCCTATCAAGGATACATGTATGACAAGAATATCGCCGGGTTAGTTCTGGTAAATGGCCAATCCGCATTTGGTAGCAGGGAAACGGATATCGAACGTCATTATCTTACTGGGGATAAAAAAATATATTCCGACAAAATCGCCAAGTTCGCTTGCCGCTGCGACGAACGCTCCAATGGAGCGGTAATATCCCGATTATCCAAAATATATACTCATATTTTCATTGATGAAGTGCAGGATCTTGCCGGCTATGATTTGGAATTTTTAGATAAGTTATTTCTTTCTCCACTGGAAATTCTATTAGTAGGAGATCCTCGTCAAGGAACTTTCTCAACAAATAGTTCTGCTAAACACAAACAATTCAGACGGTCTAATATATTGGATTATTTCAAAAGTCGCAAAATGAAATTTAACCTCGATATTGATTCACAATCTTTGAATGTAAACCATCGGTGTGTATCTGAAATTTGTGATTTTTCAAATAAACTATATCCTGATATGATTGCAACAACGTCTGATAATACATCTGAAATAGAGCATAAAGGGGTATATTTTCTTCGGCGAACAGATGTGGAAGAATATTTACAGAAATACAGTCCTATTCAGTTACGACCGAGTAAAAGTACCGATACCCATCCTGCATACCCGACATTGAATTTTGGGGCATCCAAAGGTTTGTCATTCGATAGAGTTCTCATATATCCGACAAAGCCTATTTTAGATTGGATCATCAAAAATAAAGAATTACAACCGACAAGTAAATGTAAGTTATATGTTGCTATAACACGAGCACGATATAGTGTGGCTGTTTTATATAATTATAGCGACAATGAGAATATATATGGAATAACAAAATATAAATGATAATTGTATTCGTACCTCTACTATTTGACTCCCTTTCTTGAATATGTAATTCTTAGAGGGGTAAAAACTTGTTAGCAATCTTATTATTTTGTCGCGGACGGCTTAATGGAGAACCGTCCAAAGCGTCAGCAGAGGCGCGTAGTCTTTCAGCGCCATGCGAAGCTGCTCTTTGGCCGTTTGAAGTTGATAGTTGATCTGACGCTCTGAAAGGCCGTACAAACGTTCGATCTCCTTGTAGGTCATCTGCTCGATACGGTGCGCGAGAAAAATGCGCCGTGTGCGCTCGGGCATCCCCCGGAGCGTATGTTCTATGATCTCGCTGATCTCGGCATAGCGCATCGTTTCCGGAAGCGTCGTTTCCAGAATATCGAGGTGCTGCTCCAATGTTCGGGCGGCCGACGTGCGCAGTTTGTCGTGCGCCTCATGATGCCGCTTGCTGTCCCGCAGGTAGTTCAGACATCGGTTCTTGACAGACGAAAGCAGGTAGGCCGGAATATGTTTCACGTCCACCGTCGTACGGTTTTCCCAGAAAAACATGAAGCTCTCCGTTACCAAATCCTCGGCCGCCATAGCGTCGCGGACATACGACTGGGCGATACGCAGAAACCGGGGTTTGTAGGTCATATACAGATGTTCGAAATCGCGCTGCGAGATCGGGAGCTTTGAGGCTGACATCGTTAAGATCGTTAAGGCTGTTTTGTCAAATATACGATTTTATCGCCAATCCTGCAAAACGATCTCAGCACTTACAAAAAAAGGTACCTGAAGGTACCTTTGATTCGTTGCCTCCACCTAATTAGGATAAGTCCATTCCCGCACGGGCCGTAATCCCAATTTCGCCAAGCGTCTGTACGATGATCCCGTCTGAGGAATCCTCATACCTCCGCTATGCACCCAACAATATGGGCAGCGGATAGCGGTTCTTTTCTCGATTTCGGGAGCTTTGGTTTTCAGCCAATTTTTCAGCCACTTCAATTTTGCTTCCATTTCCGAAATATTGCATTCACAGGCCGGATGTACCTCTACATAAAACACCTCTCCGTTATAATCGAAAGCATAATCCCAACGCGGTTCCTCTGGATACAAGTTCTTTGTGCAACCGTCGATATCCACGCTCCCCCCGATCAAACGCATATCCGGAGCATTTATCTTTTTGCTGTTCGTACCTAATGCCTGCAAACCGCCCCGGTAGCCGGAAGATATATCCGGAGTGGCCTCTACCACATTCTTGAATGTTTCAATAGACTGCTTGCCCATATTATTATGCACAATAATATTTCGATAAAATCTCCGCTGCTTTACCTGCAAATTGCGAAATACCGCCCCATTCGGAAATGGCGGGATCATCGCTGCCAGCATCTAAGTCCGATATGTCCTGCGATTCTACCATCTTGTTATCCGGCCTGCTGAAATAGAAGGTCTTAATTTGTTTTTTGAACAAGCCATCGAACAGTTGATGTGTGGCAGGTGTTTGCCGCATGTCGAAAAGCTCGTATAACGAATCGTCCAAATTCGGAGCCTCCGTTTTCTTCAGTTCGTTGAATACCCATGCGAATTCGAGGAAAACGGGCGAATGTGTGGAAACGATCACCTTGTAACCTCTTGAAATTAGTTCGATAATCTGGATGATAACCGATTTGATGGCCTCGGGATGCAAGCCCATTTCCGGTTCTTCGATAATAACATAATTATAGGTTTCGCTGTTGATAACGCGCGACTTGGGCCCCAGAAGGCAGTAGAATCCGAGCAGCAGCGGCATGAACTCCTTCTGGCCGGCGCTCCACGTCATAAACGGGACACTCAGACCATTGACTTCCATACGCATCTTTCTTTGCCCCATCTGCTCTTCCATAATCACTTTCCCGTCATGGAAGATGCTGTTCTTGAATGAATTACGAAGCACCGCTTTTAATCTGTTCTTGATGGGAAAAATCGCCTCGGGATTCCCCATGCCGTTTTGCATGAATAGGCGTAGCGTTTCGCTGAAATACCGCAATACATAAGGGGTGGAGTTATCGAATTCCATAAAATTCTTAGGCCGCCCGTCTGCAATGCTCAAAATACGCTGGGCAGGAATGTAGAACATGGTTTCCGGGACGGACTTCGTATAGGCTCCAAGCAGTGAATCCCGACAATAATTTTTATCATCCAGCTTGATATGACTTTCGCGCTTCCATATCTCCGACATTCCGTCACCGAAATAGACTTCCAGAATATTGGTCGGGTTTTTATTCCAGATATAATTGTATTGGTTCAGGGTGTACAGAATATGTTTTTTATCGACCAATAACTTCAAAAGCTGCAAAAAGATGCTTTTGCCGCTCGCTTGCGGCCCGATGAGTAAGGTAAGATCTCCGAATTCGATGCTAACTTTTCCGATAGGCCCGAACGATTGCACTTCTAAACGTTCCATATCATTATATACTGTTATTTTGCAAAGATAAACTTAAATTGTCTAATCTCAATAGATTCTATTTTTTACTCAGGGTTTTCGACACAAACTTCGTGAAAATTTTAATCCATCGTTGTTAAAGTGCGGCTAAGATATCGGAAAAAATGAAAGATTCCATACTGCATGAAGGCTGAGATGCTACGCTGAACAAAAACGGGATAGGCGGCTTTCACAAGCGACCTATCCCGGCAAGAAAAGAATGACAACAAAGGCTTTATGGCTCCGGAATTTGCCGGAGATTGAATGACGGAATCTTTTTGAAGTCGGTCATCATTTTTTTGCGGTGCAGTTGTGCGGCGAGCATCGCCAGATCATAGGCACTGTACACCCTGTTTTTCGCAGCTCCCAGCGTCCGGATCTGACAGCGCTTGCGGGCCTCTTCCAACTGTCGCGGCGAGAGGTTCAGCACGCCGCACGCCTCCAGTGCCGTCATGCCGATATTGATGTTCTGCCGCGAGCAGACGTACGACAGCAGGATAATGGCGTAACTGTGCCGGTAGTTGGTTGCAATGAGGTCGCGCAGCGCCTCTTCTTCGATCAGTTTGTACTTCGGTTCTTGTGCCATGATAAATGCGATTATAGGTTTTGTTTTTCTCGAACTTCCTGCAAGTAGCGTTGTACGTCGGAACTGAGGTAGAAGCGTCGGCGCCCGATCTTGAATCCCGTAAGTTTCTTTTGGTTATGCAAGATGCGCAGATAGCGCACGCTGATATGGAGGATCTGACAGACATCCAGATAGTCGAGAACCGTATTGTCTGTCGTGTCGTTTCCGGTCTTCCGGCTCTTCATATCTTCGGCCAGCTTGTCGAGTTTATCCAAGATTTTCCGGCTGTTCTCTAAAATCTCTTTGCAGAGGATCGACGATTCCATTGCATTCATGCTTTGTAGTTTCGTCTGCAAAGATGTGAAGCCGAATCGCATGTTTCCTTGAGTTAACCGGAATCATCAGGTTTTTGCGCGTAAAACATATTTTCAATGCTTTGTCGATGGGTTTTCAACTCGATTTTATTTAACTATATCCGTCCGTGAGGCTTCTCGGACGGCAAAGAGGCGGAATATTCGCGGTATATCTCCCGCTTGGCCTCCAAAGAGAGCTGCAACCAGAACATATCCGGCTCGTCGGGGCGGCGTCCGGTATCGTCCTCCTCCGCGCCGAAATAAGCAGGTGTTTCCTCTTGGAAGATTCGCTCTTTTCGGTCTTTTGCCAGATTGTTCCACCAATCATGCAGACGCTCGTATTCACCTTGCAGGTATATGTCGGGCATCCGCGAGCCGCCGATCCACTCCGCCTCTTCGCCGCACGGCGCGTCGTAGAAATTTGTCAGGCAGATGTCGCGCTGCTCCTCGCACGCCTGTCGCGTGAATTCCAATAATGCCGAACGGAAAATCTCGGCTTTCAGCTCGATCATCCGCCGACGTATGTCGGTAACGGTTCGACGGTCGAGTTCGCAGCGTTGCGGAGCCTGCGGAGGAAGTTCGTTTCGAAGATAGGATTCGAGCAGGTGAAGCTCACCCATCAGGGGCGAGTCGTCCCCATTCGGCCCGTACATCGCTGCTAATTGCTCCGCATTATCGGGGAGTGTCAAATTCTTGTATTCCATCTTATTTTACGTTTAACGGGGCAGAAGTGCTTCTGCCCCGTGATTGTTTCAAACCGATCGTGTTCCTTATTCCCGCCCCAGAGATCGGAGAATTGCCTTGCCGGACTCGATGTTCCATTGCTTCATGTAACACTGCCAACAGCCGTTCTCATATGAGTAACGGTAGCCGGCATGGCGTAATTTCCGGCGAATATCATCTGCCGGTTTTTCCGAGAAAAAGATCTGAAAACGATTCTCTTGCGGGTTTTCAACGACGCGGACACCGTTTACGTCATATTCTTTCCGCTCTTGGGATTTGAGCTGCCGGACGCTTTCGAGGCGCTTCTTCGCAGTACGGAGCGTCGCATTGTTGTTCGCCAGCTTGTAAGCGGGATAACCGACCCGCCCGCAGAAATCCGGAACCAAAAGCGCGCGGGCATCCTGTTCCTCCATACCGAGCTTTACGAGGCGGGCGACCTTTTCGTCGTCGGAGAGTTTGGCTCTGATGATCTTGTTGCGGTCTTTCATCGCCTGCTGTACTTTTTCGAGAAATGCGATCTTATCCTCCAAACGCTCTATGGAATCTTCGTCTTCGGTGTAAATGGCATTGTTATTCGCGGCCGCTTCCGCTTTGCGCCGGTAATACTCCGCCTTTTCCTGCTCTTTGACCGATTGCCCCAAAGCATTCCGACTGCACTCCAATGCCGCACGGTGCCGCCTCTCGGAATGATGCCCCGCAAGAATCGGCTGCCCGGCGGGAATGCCGGCGACGCTCCGGTTCGAGCGGTCGAAAGCATCCTGCGATCTTTGTTCGGCACGACGTGCCAATTCCTTATACCGGTCGATCCGGTTTTGTCTTTTTTCGGTGTTAGACATAGTTTTTTGTTTTTAGAGTTCGTTCCGCTCCGGAGACGAGCCGCAGCCGGAACGGATGATGTGTTTGCTTTTATTTCGATATGTGTGCCGCTTGCCGGACGGTTCTTGACGAGCGGGGGCGTCGTGAGGTGCGCACTTCGAACCGATAAAAATCCTCGTCGCAAAAGCGGCATTGATAGGTGTAATCCCGGTTCGGTGATTTGGTGAGCCGACGCCCACAATGCGGGCAGAATTTGTGCGTTTTCATCGGATATTACCTTCCATAAGTATTACGGTCGTGTGATTAGTATTTCATGACACACAGTCCTTGAGCAACCATACTAAGCGAGTAACCCTCCTTATGCAGTTGCTTCAAGACCGAAGCATTGCTCTTGTGGATAAGGAGGGGATAAACATTCATATAATTTCCGTTTACCGGTGTGTTGAACGACACGGTGATTCGGTGATTGCCGGTGATGATTTCCAGCGCACGCCGGAAATCTTCGGGTTTCATATTCATTCGTTGTAAAATTTAAGTCGTGTGTTGAAAAGAAGTACGGCCACAATGACGAAAACGGAATCGCCCCTGTCAGGGTTCATTCCGACAGGGGCGATCGCATTCGGTTCGAATTCGTTTGACAGTTTAATTGGCCGTCCTCCGGTAGCGGCTCGTGCCTTTATAGACGGATCGCTCCGCATCGCGCCGGATTTCTTCGGCGGTCTTGACTTTCCCGTTGTTAATCCACGCCAAGAGTTCGTCTTCGTAGAAATAGACCTTACGACCTTGACGGCAGCTCGGAATCTCGCCCAGACGAGACAGCGTATAGATCGTATTGCGGGCTTTGCCCAAAATCCGGCATGCCTCGTCGATCAGAATAGGTCTGCGTTCAGGTCGGGGCGGCTGGAGCGTGGAAACCAACCCGCGGAGTTCTTTGAGTTCTGTCCACATCTCCTGCAACGCACGGGGAATGTCGTTGAAGGTAAGTTCCTGTTTCTGTTCTTCTTCCATAATCGTTATCGTTTATCGTATTTTCGGGATTCGGACGGGATTCGTCTCTGCATGCCGCAGTCGAGGGCGGTTCGATATAAATCCGGATCTTTCCCGTGGTTTCGATTTTGCTCTCCTCCAACAGGGCGAGATACACCTCCGTGGTGGAAACATGTTTGTGCGTCAACATTCGGCTCACCGTGTAAATGTCTGTGCCGCCGGCAAGCTGCAAGACGGCATATGTGTGCCGAAAACAATGAAAGGTAATGTGTTTGGTGATACCCGCAGCCGCGACCCAGCGTTCGAGAGGCCCCAAGAGCATATTGCGGTTCAGACCCGCGAAAACCGGGCCCTCACCACGCGGCCCCATAAGACGCACGGCATCATCGCTGAGCGGCAAAGTCGCAATGGCATCCGTTTTTTCCGTTTGGATTTGCATGCAATAGCCCCCGCCCGAGAGACCGGAAACGATATTCGACCATTTCAGCGACAGCACGTCGCTGTATCGTAAGCCCGTAAGGCACGAAAAGAGCGAAGCGCGTTTAAGCACCGGAATCTCGCATGGTGTTCGGGAGAGGTTCATCAGCTCCGTCGGGGTCAGAAAATCCCGGCGCGTAGGTTTGACCTCGATGTAATCCAGAAAATCCGCAATATTTTCTTTGATCCATTTGTCCCGGTAGGCAAAATAGACCACATATTTGAAGTATTTGAAATATCCCGCGGCCGTATTGATATGGATTCGTCGGTCGGGTTGTCGGAATTTTGTGGCTTTCTGGATGTATTGCCGGTATTTCAGACACAGGTCGAGGGTCAGTTCCCCGAAAGTGCATCGTCCGGACATAAACCGTTCGAAATGCCGGAAAGCGCTTTCCCATGTGTTGCCGTTTTCCTGTGCGAATTTCCAGAAAAAAGCCAGAAAATCAGCTTTCAGTTTCGTCTTGTCCAAAAAGCCGAACTCTTCGTTGATTACGGACTGCTGCCGCATTCCGCGGATCGCCTCGGCCTGTGCCAGAGTCGCCGTGTTATGTTCCCGCTGAAAAGCGGTCTGGGGTTTGTCGAAAATGTACATGCCCAGCGTTTCCATCCGGACGAGTTTGTTCGTTTCCGGATTGCGGATCGGTGGATAATAGTCGAGTTGAAGCGAGCGTCGCCCCTGAGATATGGGATAGGAGCGAATTTTTACTTTGGTGCGTTTCATAGGAAATAGGAGTGCTAAGATACGCATTCGGAAAATTACCGCCAAATTTTTCTGTTTCGTAACTCACGAATAATCAGATGGTTATTCGACAGCGAAGATGTTTTACGAAATCCGGCTCCGAAAAGTAGACGTTTCGCCCTATTTTGAGCTTACCGATGCGATATTTCGTTAGTTTCATACTGATGTTTGCTGTTGTGAGGCCGTATTTCCGAACCGCATCCTGCATGGAAATATAATCGGACGGTATCAACGGTGCGGTGCGCTGTATTCCGGATTTGGAGACGGAGGAACGGGGTTGCGAGACTTTGCCCGTTCGGGGCGAAATGACGGCCGGGCGGGCGATACGATCGCTCGTACGATCGACACTCTGAGCAGGAGAGGAGCCGCGATGAATATCGTGCGGAATAGAGTACATCGAGGTATTTCCTCGGTGCGAGTCGATAAACTCCGACCAACTGATATACGAAAGACGCTGACTGAGGCGGATAAGGCGAACGTGGCCTTTGGAGGCCAGCGTATAAACGGTTTGTTTGCAAATCCCGAGCCTGTGTGCGAAGTCCTTCACGGTCAACAGGTCGGAATCTCTGGTCGGAAAATGACTGGAAGGAGGCTCTTTAAGAGCCTGTCGCTTTGTGCGGGCTCGGGCTGCGAGCTTTTTTTTGTGGGTTTCATAATATGCCTTCATATTGCACTGCTTCGAGCAGAATCGTGTAACGCATGAAGACGAGTAAAATGTTTTTCCGCAAAATTCACACCGGTGCCCGATGCGGGCAGAACGTACCTTCGAAGAGGACGGCTTGACGTTTCCGGTACGCCGAAATGAGGTCGTAGCGCCACTGGATAATGGCATTTTTACGGTTGTTTTTTCATATTCCATTGCTTGTTTTATTATTATGATGGACGGATGGACTGACATAAACACGCATGGACTAAGACGGACATCCGTTTTCAGAATTTTCTGAAACGAAATAGAACCGTCTTAGTCCATGTCGGTCTATCTAAGACCACCGGAAGCTATTAGAAACAAAAATTTCTGAAACGAAATGCTGTTTCAGAAAATTCTTTGCAAATACTTGACAAAAGTACCCGAACTAAGTCATAATCAGTAGTTAGCAATCATCTTTCGAATTGTTTAACTTGCTGATTTTAGGTAGTTTGAGCTCTGTGTGAGATATTTAATCTGAGCCAATATTGACTTTGACATTCAAACGCAAGAAAGGCATGCCGCCTCATAAGTTCCGTATCTTGTTCATTCCGAAAAAGATTTACGTCTGATACCGTCGGGCCCGGAAATGTTCCGTTAAGGTGCTATATGCATCGGATTTGGTTAAAAACGTATTAAACGGGCGTGTGGGTTTTGTATAAATTTGCATTAGTGAATGGTGCGACCTTTTTCCGGCGGAATCCGACTGCCGGAGCGGTTCGCGGCCGGACATGGCAAACTAACCTAACAACCAAAATCCTATGCAAAAATCTATCCTTCTTTTCCTGTGTGCCGTGTCGGGGACTCTTCTTGCCGGATGCTACGAAAACGATTCGTCCGGCCCCGATATGGTCGATCCCTGGTTACGCGAACGTACGCCGTTGGGCTTTCGCGTGGAGAGCCAGGTCGGGGAAGCGGTCATTACCGACGACTGGCGCCACGACGAAACCGGTACGATCCGTTTCCAACTGGTCACGGGCGGAATAGCCGACATGACTAAAGTCAAAGTCGAAGAAATCACCTTGCAATACAATGCGAAGGCCTCGGTTCAGGCCGGCTCGACGATCGATTTGAGCTCGGGTTCCTGCGACATCGTGGTGACGGCCGAAACGGGTGAAACCCGAACCTATACGGTCTCCTACGACCCCTTCGTGGAGCCCTTCGAAGGGGTTTACGACATGGACTACGACGTCAATAACCATGACGAATCGCAGTATGAGAACGGCAACGCCTTCGCCCTGTGGTTTTTCGGCGGCAGCAACGACGGATGCTACTGCCAGTCGCTGATGTGGAAACACTGGAACTGGAACGGCGGTTACAAGCCGATGGTCGAGGATGACAACGTGTTGACCATCACGCTTACGGGCGTCGATTCGCAGACGGGCGACACCTACGGCACCTGTTACAACGATGCCGGCCCCGATGGCAAATATGCCGATTTCAAATGGAATTCGAACGGGGGCCATGACCTGAAAAAATTCTACCGCTGCATTCCCGAAGGGGAGAGCACGTGGCGGAAAGACGGAAAGACGGGGCTGGTTACCTTCACGGCCTCCGACGGCACGGCCCATACGGCGACTTTCTACAGCGAGCCCACGACATTGACCTACGAGCAGAGCGGAAAGTCCTTCTCTTGTCAGATCATGAACCAGGGCCTGGAGTTTCCCGTTGCCGGAACCCCCATGCCGGGTTGGTCGGACTATTCGGATTTCGACAAGTATGTGCAGAATCCGCAGCGGTTCATCGTAAAGATGAAAAAGCGCCAGCAGTAACCCGGGGATCGCCATGAACCGCTTATTCCTGTTGTTTGCAAAGGCATTCTGCTGCATTGCCTTGTGCTGTATTGTTCCCGTCTCGTGCGGCGGCGGAGACGTCGAAATTCCGCCCCCTCCCTCCACGGCTCCGGGCGGGGGCGATGATAATCCCGATGACGATGAACCGAAGCCCGATCCCAATCCCAATCCCGATCCGGACGAACCGACCCGGCTGAAAATCGTCGACCCGCAGGCGACGGATCAGACCAAAGCACTCTATTCGAACCTGTGGGCGGTCGCTTCCAGGGGATTCATGTTCGGACACCACGACGATCTGTGGTACGGCCGTTACTGGTACGATGTGCCGGGCGGTTCGGATACCAGGGCTGTTTGCGGGGACTATCCTGCTGTCTTCAGCGTCGATCTGGCGCCTATCATGGACAATCGCTCCGACTATGAGAGCGACCGGAAGGAGAATGCCATCCGCCGGCGTGTCATGCTCGAAGCCTACGGCCGCGGCGAGGTAATCGTTGCCTGCTGCCACCTGAACAATCCGCTCACGGGCGGGGATTCGTGGGACAACGGCAACACGGGTGTCGTTCGGGCGATTCTCGATCCGCAAAGCCCTCAGCATGCCCTTTACCGGCAATGGCTCGACCGGCTGGCAGACTTTGCGCTCAATCTCAAAGTTGCCGACGGGAATTTGGTTCCCTTTATTTTCCGCCCTTATCACGAACACACCCAGGAGTGGCCCTGGTGGGGTTCGAAATGCACGACCGAGCAGGAGTTCATTGATTTCTGGCGGATGACCGTGCGATACCTCCGCGATACCAGGGGGGTGCACAATCTCATCTATGCGATCTCACCCCAGATGGACTCGGAATATTCCGATGCGCGGGGACGTCTGTCGTTCCGCTGGCCGGGCGACGAATGGGTTGACTTCATCGGTATGGATTGCTACCACGGGCTCAACACGGCGGCCTTTACTTCGAACCTGAAGGCGTTGACGCAATTTTCCCGTGAAAAGTTGAAGCCCTGCGGCGTCACCGAAACGGGTCAGGAATCCTTCACTAAGGCCGATTACTGGACACAATGTATCCTTGCCCCGCTGACTACCCAACGTGTTTCGATGGTGGTCATGTGGCGTAACAAGTATGTCTCCGACGAATCCGATAAACATTATTACTCGGTCTATCCGGGGCATGTATCGGAGGCGGATTTCAAGATTATGTACGACCGTCCTCGATCCTTGTTCAGCTCCGATCTCCCTGCGATGTACCGGCAGGCCGAGGGGGTCGTCGTCGAATGATATCAAACTGCAAAACCTAAAACAACTTTAATCTTATGGTAAAATTCTTCAAAACGTCCCTGCTGTACGGTTTGCTGATTGTCCTGAGCAGTGCCCTTCCGCAATGGGCGGCGGCGCAGTCCCGGGTTGTCTCCGGAACCGTAAAAGATGAGAAGGGAACCGGTTTGCCGGGAGTTACGATCATCGTGAAGGGTACCGCGGGCGGTACTACGTCGATGGCCGACGGCCAGTATTCGGTCAAGGTGTCGACCGGGGATGAGCTCGAATTTTCATTTATCGGCTACGCATCCCAAACGGTCAGAATCGGCGCGCAAAGCGTGGTGGACATTACCTTGCAGGAGCAGTCGCTTCTTGCGGAAGAGGTGGTGGTTACGGCTTATGCTGTCCAGAAAAAGGTGAATGTCACGGGTTCGATTTCCCAGGTGAAGGGTACGGATCTGGTGGCCACGCCCGTGGCGAACATCTCCAATGCGCTGATCGGCAACACGCCCGGTGTAAGCGGGCTGCAGACTTCGGGCGAACCGGGGCATAACGCTGCGAACATCCGCATCCGGGGTATCTCGACCTACGGATCGGCCAGCCCGCTCATCGTCATCGACGGCGTGGAGCAACCTTCCGAGCAGGCCATGTCCGAGCTCAATGCGATGGACGCCAATGAAATCCAGGGTATCAGTGTCCTCAAGGATGCGTCTTCGACTGCCGTTTACGGTATCCGCGGTGCCAACGGTGTGATTATCGTCACTACGCGACGCGGCAACACGGGAGCCCCGACAGTGAATTTTTCGATGAACTACGGCTTTACGCGGGCTTCGAATTTCCAGAAGGGCACCTCTTCCTATGAGTATGCCCTGCTGCGCAACGAAGCCATCCGCAACGAGCAGCGCAGCTTCGCAGGAACGGAGAGCCTTTCAACCTACATTTTCGACGATTACGATCTCTGGAAGTTCAAGAACAACCGCGATTATACGCCCGTAGAGGTCGATGCCAAGACAAACCTTTCGGCCGAAAAACGGGAGCTGCTCAAGAAGCAACCCGCACTTTACTATGCCAACCGCGACCTGTATAAGGAGATGTTCGACCGCAATGCCCCTCAGATGCAGGTCAACCTCAACGTGGCGGGCGGCACACAGCGCGTAAAGTATTTCGTATCGTTCGGCTATTTCTCGCAGGCCGGCATCACGCGGGACGTGCACTACCATGACGCCAATACGGGTTCGAAGTTCAACCGCTATAATTTCCGGTCGAATTTCGACATCTCGGTGGCCAAGAACTGGAAGATCTCGATCAATACGGCGGGGCAGTTCGGTGAAACGCAGGGACTGGGCAGCGGAAGCGACCCCTATGACCTGTCGTCGCGTTACAAAAGCATCATGCAGTATATTTACGAGGGCAACCCCTTCATCTCTCCGGGTATGATCGACGGCCGCCTGGTAAACCGGTTTGCCGGCACGGCGGGTTCCGAACAGAATCCCCTGGCCGTGAAGACGGGCAGCCAGCTCGGTTCGCAGAACGCTATCGTAAGCCTGCTGACGGCTGGGACGAACAGTATTTTCAACTCGTTGCTCGACAATACCATCAAGTTGGAACATACGATGGACTACCTGCTGGATGGCCTGCGTATCTACGGCACGGTCAATTACCAGGACAACTACAACCGTATCGTCAAATATAAACCCTCGATCCCGACCTACTCGGTGCAGCGCAATCCCAATGACCCGACCGTGCTCGATTTCTTCGGCGGCGGCATGGGTGCCGGTTCCTTCGAGTCGTGGGGATACAGCAACTGGAACAAGCTTTACCTCGATGCGGGCATCGACTGGCATGGCAGTTTCAACGGGCATAATGTTTCCGGGCTGGTGCTCGCCAAGGCTTCCCGCTATACCATGCCGGGCGATTCGTACAATGTGGCTTCGGGCGTCATGGGCTTCGTGGGTCGTGTGACCTACAACTATAAGGATCGTTACATGGCCGAGGTCAACGTAGGTTATAACGGAACCGAACAGTTTGCCAGGGGACGCCGTTTCGGCTGGTTCCCGGCCTATTCGATCGGTTGGGTTCCCACTTCGGAAAAATTCTTCCCCGAGAACGACATTCTGACGTTCCTCAAAATCCGCGCGTCGTATGGCGAGGTCGGTAACGACCAGTTGGGAGGCAATCGGCGGTTCTACTACCTGCCGAATACTTATAACCTCAATCAGGGCGGCTACTGGCTGGGCAACTCCGACGGTTCGTCGCAGAATCCCTATTGGGTCGGCGCTACGGAAGGGGTGATCGGCAATCCCGACATTACCTGGGAGCGGGCCAAGAAATACGACGTGGGTATCGAGGCGCGGTTCTTCCGCAATCGCCTCTCGCTGGTGGCTGACTGGTTCCGCGAAGACCGCCGCAACATCCTCACCACGCTGGGAACCATTCCGATCATCTACGGCGTAAGTTCCGACAAGGTTCCCCCGGTAAATGTCGGTATTACCAAAAACCAAGGCTATGAACTCCTCCTTTCGTGGGAAGACCAGATCGGCAACTGGCGTTATTCGCTCAGCGGCGACGTGAGCTATTCGCGCAACAAGATCGTCTACAAGGCCGAAGCCGAGAACCCCTATCCCTGGATGAACCAGACCGGATTCTCGATCGGACAACGCTTCGGACTGGTCAGCGACGGCTTTTTCAATACCAACGAGGAGCTTGCCAATCGTCCCTACAATACCTATACGGCCAACCGGGCTACGCTGGGAGACATCCGTTACGTAGACCTCAACGGCGACGGCCTGATCGACAATAAGGACATCGCGCCGATCGGTTATCCCAACTATCCCGAGTACCATTTCAACGTCAAAGCGTCGGTCGGGTGGAAAGGCTTCGACCTGCGCGTGCTCTTCATCGGTACGGCCAACGGCTCCTATTACCTGAACAGCGGCTACACGATGCCGTTCTTCAAGCGGGCGGGCAACGCCTGGAAATGGATGTACGACGGCCGTTGGACTGCCGAGCGTTATGCTGCCGGCAAGAAGATCACCTTCCCGCGGATGACGTTCGATACGACGAGCAGCGACAACAATTACCTGACGAGCGATTTCTGGATGAAGTCGAGCAATTTCTTCAAGATCAAGAATATCGAATTGGGCTATACGTTCGATATGACGCGCGGCCGGCTGGCTCGCAGCCGTATCCGTGCCTTGCGCGTCTACTTCAATGCCAACAATGTCTATACATTCAAGAACGAACTGACGGATATTGGCATCGACCCCGAAACTACCGACGGAAGCACCTATATCTATCCGCTGACGAGCGTTTTCAGCTTCGGTATAAACCTGAAATTCTAATCCGCACCGAACTATGAAAAAGATAATCGTTACTTTACTGATATCGGCATCGCTGGGCCTTTCCGCCTGCCAGGATACCTTCCTGCAGATGCCGGACACGACCGGAACGGTCGACCTGAACGAGGTTTACGGGTCGGCTAAAAATGCCAAGAGTGCCCTGATGACCTGTTACCGCGAAGCCCTGATCCACGGTCTTCCCGGCGGTTGGGGCGTCGGTCACGGCACCTTGGGAGCCATCAGCGGCGAGATTTCGCGCGGCTATTCGTGGCACGGAACCTATACGATCTCCCAGTCGGGGCTCGACGTGAACGGGACGGACGGCTCGGATGCCGGCTCCGACCACTTCGGTAACAACTGGGCGTATATCCGCCACTGCTTCACCGTGCGGGAGAATATCGACCGGGTTCCCGACATGAGTGACCAGGAGAAGAATTACGTCAAGGCCGAAGCTACGGCGCTGGTGGCCTACCGTTACATGGGCATGTTTTACCGCTACGGGGGCCTTCCCATCGTCCGCGGGTCGTTTTCCAATCCTGCCGACCCGGGGGTTTTCGCCGGCCGGGCATCGCTCCAAGAGACGCTGGAGTATATTCTCGAACTATGCCAGCAGGCCTACGACGGGCTTCCCGAAGGCGACTGGGGTGCTGCCGACCAGGGGCGGATGACGCGCGGCGCCGTGCTGGCCATCAAGGCCCGTACGCTGCTGTTCGCAGCCCGGCCGCTTTTCAACTCGGCGACTCCCTACCTGAGCGGAGGACATGACGACCTGGTGTGTTTCGGCTCAAAGTCGGACGACCGTTGGCAGGATGCCATCGAGGCCAACGAGGCCGTGCTGACCTGGGCTGCCGCCAATAACTACGCCCTGCTCAATACCGGCGGTGCCGGTGAGGGCAACCCTAACCCCAAGGCCTTCGAAGACTATGCTACGGCAACTTCGACGCCTGCCAACCGGGAGGTGCTGCTGGCCTACAAATGCGACGAGACCGGTCAGTGGACGTGGCCCGGAAGCGCCATCTTCTACTACAATAACTACTCTCCGGTTTGGACGAACAACCGTTGGGATACCGATGTGAGCGGTGTATTGACCAACTTTCTGAAGCTCTATTACAAAGCCGACGGATCGGAATTCACGAACTGGCCTGGTGTGAACGAAGCCGCTCCGCGGGATGCTTCGGAGTGGATTCAGAATATCGGGGACATCGAGCCGCGCGCCAAGGCCGATAATATGTTCGTAGGCTTCGACGCCTTCAATAACCCGGGCCATTCGAGCTGGTCGGCCAACAACTGGGGCCGTCAGGTGTCGAATGCCGGCAAGAAGACCAATTTCCCGGCCGCCATCGAGGCCGGTAAGGGGTGCGCCGCGCCGGTCAAATTTTACTATAAGGCTGGAACGCGCGTCTGGTTCGAGTTCCCGCTCTTCCGCCTGGCAGAAACTTACCTCAACCTTGCCGAAGCCTATAATGAGAAGGGCATTGCCGCCAAGGCGCTCGAGAATCTGAACAAGGTGCATAACCGGGCAGGCCTGCCGAAGGTCACCGAGACCGACCAGGATGCCCTGCGCAAGATTATCCGCCGGGAGCGTGCCATCGAGCTGTACCGCGAGAACAACCGGTATTATGATGTCAAGCACTGGAAGGACGAGAATATCGGTAACGGTATCATCGGTGGCAACATGCACGAGTTGCAGTTCAAGATCAAGGAGAGCCATTCGGGCAGCTTCAACCTCGCTTCTGGCCTCGAATCATACTGGGATGCAGTGGTTTACACCTCGTACTGGAATCCGAAAATGTATCTCGAACCCATTCCGCAGTCGGAGATCAATAAAGGCACGCTGGTGCAGAACCCCGGCTACTAATTTCCGCAGGTTTTTCCGCTAAAAACAAATACGATTATGAATAAATTCATCATTATACCATTGCTTCTTACGGGAGTCGTTTCGCTGACCGCCGCAACGGCCGCCGGGACGATCCAGGAGCCGGCGCCTGCCGATTCGGCTTACGCGGCGGAGCCTGCGGTTCCGGGGGCATTCTTCGGGACATCCCAGGCTCGCACGACGGGGGCCGTTTCGACCGTCGACGGGGTTTCCCTCGGCAAGACGACCGCACCCAACCTGACCAACAGTTTTGCCGGGCAGTTTTCGGGTCTGACACTTTTTCAGGGGTCGGGCGAGCCGGGTAACGATACGGCCAGCTGGCTGATCCGCGGTATCGGGTCGTATGGTAATGCCGGTTACAATACGGCTAAAATCTTTGTCGACGGCTTCGAAGTGAATGCCAGCTATATTGCCTACCTCTCGCCGGCGGAGGTCGAACGCGTGTCGATCCTCAAGGACGGTGCTGCGTTGTCCGTTTTCGGCGAACGGGGTGCCAACGGCGTGATTTGGATTGAAACCAAACGCGGCAGGATTGCCCCGGCAACCGTCAGTGCCTCGGTGCGTTTCGGGCTTCAGCAGGCCACGACCCTCGCCAAGCCGCTCGATTCGTACGGTTATGCGTCGCTTTACAACCAGGCCGTCAGCAACGACCAGGGGCGTTGGTCGCCTGCCTATAACGACGAGCAACTGGAGGCTTACCGGAATGGGACGGGTACCGATGTCGATTGGTACGACGAGGCATTGCGCAATGCCGGTTATACCATCGACGGCGATGTCTCCTTTCGCGGCGGTACCGAGGTCGCCCGCTACAACGTGATGTTGGATTACCTCAATCAGCAGGGTCTTTACGATGTGAAGAACAGCGATTCCCGGTCGAACCGTACCTACGAGCGCTACAATCTGCGTGCGAACCTCGACTTTACGATCTTCAAGTTCATCGAGGCGCGTGTCGACCTGGGCGGGCGGATCGAGCGTGGCAAGCGGCCCAATATCGCGACCGACGACCTGTTCTATAACATGGCACGCTATCCCTCGAACATTTACGAGATATGGGACGATGCCGAGCGGACGCACTATTCCGGAACTTCGGTCTACAACAGCAATCCCGTGGCGTCGCTCAATGCCCTGGGGTGGCGCCAGACCCAGTCGCGCGTATTGCAGGGCAATTTCCAACTGGTCGAGAAACTCGATTTCATCACCGAGGGGCTCTACCTGCGCGAAGCCTTCTCGTTTAACACCTATACCAAGAGCGGCTATTCGAAGACCCGTAACTACGCCCGCTATCACAACGGCGAGCGTACTACCACCGACGAAGATACATCGCTGCAGGCCAGCGGCTACGGCTCGGACGGCATGGAGGACTGGAAGCAGGGCCAGATTTCGCTGGGCTACAACCGTACGTTCGGCCGCCACGCCCTCGACGGTGCCGTGAATTTCCACATATCGGGCTATAACGGCGACGGCTATTTTTCCTATAAGTACCACTATGCGAATCTCAACGGCCGCATCAATTACAGCTATGACGACCGCTATGTCGCCGAGTTCGGGTTCTCCTATTTTGGTAACGATGCCTATGCCAAAGGCAACCAGTGGGCGTTCTACCCTTCTGTTTCCGCAGCTTGGGTGCTTTCCAACGAGGCTTTCCTGAAGGATTCCAAGGTCGTCGACCTGCTTAAGCTGCGTCTTTCGTACGGCCGTAGCGGCTTCGCCGATTCGGGTGCTACCGGCGTATTGTCGAACTACTCTTCCAATGGACGCTATCTGTTCAAGGACTATTACACCAATTCCTATGTCGGCTCCTTTTACATGGGCTCCGGCGAAGGAGTCTGGCAGAGTTCGCTGGTGCACATGTTCCTTGCGAACGCCGGCGTGCATGCCGAAAAAAGCAGCAAGTACAACGTCGGTATCGACGCCGAACTTTTCGGGAAACTGCATCTGTCGGCCGATGCCTTCATCGATAAACGCACTGACATCCTGACCCTCGATAATTCGATGATGGGCTATTACGGCAAAAATTATTATTTCGACAACATCGGCAAGATGACCAACAAAGGGGTCGAGCTCTCCGCCGTGTGGAACGACCAGCGCGCCAACTGGGGATACAGCATCAACGGGTCGGTGTCGTTTAACCGCAACAAAATCGATTACATGGCCGAGGTGGCCCCGGCGTACAGCTACAACGCCCAGACGGGTCGTCCGTACGGGACGCTGATCGGGTTGGTCGCCGACGGTTTTTACGATGTGGACGATTTCAATGCCGACGGTTCGCTCAAGGCCGACCTGCCGCAGCCGATGTTCGGCGCGGTGCAGCCGGGTGACATCAAGTACCGCGACCTGGATCGGAGCGGTTTTGTCGACCAGAACGACGTGACCAAGGTCGGCAAATCGCCCTATCCGGAGTGGACGTACTCGCTCGGTGCCGCCTTCAACTACCGGGGTTTCGATTTCAGCTTCCTGTTGCAGGGTATCGCCGGCGCATCGTTCAATCTGCTCGACAATGCGGTACAAACCCGGGCCTTCGTTGACAACGGCAATGTTTACCCCATCGCCCGCGGTGCCTGGGCCTACTATCCCGAACAAGGGATAGATACCCGGGCCACGGCGACCTATCCGCGCCTGACTACCCAAAGCAACGAAAACAACTACCAGCTGAGTTCGTTTTGGGTGAAGAGCCGTAACTTCATGCGCGTGCGCAATATCGAGGTGGGTTATAACTTCAGGCACCACGCCAAATTCCGCGCGGCGGGTATCTCCAACTTCCGGATCTACCTGAATGTAACCAACCCGTTTACCGTCAGCAAACTGATGTCGGATTACGACCTGGATCCCGAGTTGCTCTCCTACCGTTATCCGGTGCTTAAGTCCTATAACATCGGTGTAAGCCTTACTTTCTAATTAAACTATCGAAGCCATTATGAAATTCAGACTCATATCCAAGACGTTCCTGCTGTCGGCTGCTGTCGCGGCCGGTGCCGGATGCAGCGATTTCCTCGACACCAGTCTCGACCAGAACGAAACGGGGGAGTCGATCGAGACGACACTCGGTACGTTGTGGAAATTCGGCAATGCTTTCTACACCCCGATTGCTTCCGGTTATACTACGCTCGACTCCAATCTTTTCGCAGCGGCGACCGACGAGGCACAGCAAACCAAAGTGCAGTGCAATGCCAGCTATTTCAACAAGGGGGTCATCAACGCCAACCTCAACCCGATTTCGAATCTTTATACCGACTGCTACGAAGGGATCCGTGCCGCCAATTTTTTCCTTGACTACACAGCCAACGGCAAAGGCGAGTACATGGTGGGCATGAACCGCGATACGATCAACGACCGCCCCAACTATGAACGGGACTTGGCCTCGCTGCACTGGTACCAGGCCGAAGCGCACATCGCACGGGCTTATTACTATGCCGAACTGATCAAGCAGTACGGCGGCGTTCCCATCGTCGAGAGCCAGTATGCCGCGAACAAGTTCATCCCGCGTTCCTCCTACGACCAGATAGTCGAGTACATTGTCAAGGAGATCGATGACCATAAGGGAAAACTGGCTGTCGACTGGGCGAGTTTCTCCGAGCGCAACGGCCGCTTTACGCTGGGCGCCGCGCTGGCCATCAAGGCGCGTGTGCTGCTCTATGCCGCCTCGCCGCTCCACAATCCCGACAACGATGTCGAGAAGTGGAAAAAAGCCGCCGCGGCTGCCTACGATATTATCAGCAACCCGGATTTGAACTACTCCCTCGACAGCGATTACGGGGCTTATTTCCAAGGTAACCGCAGCCTTTCCAGCCCGGAAACCATCTATGTCGTACGCCGCGAACAGTCCAATGCGATGGAGAGCAACAACTATCCGATCGCTACGCCGGGCGGTGCGTCGGGCGTGACGCCGACGCAGAACTTGGTCGAGGCCTATGAGTGGGTCGGCGATCCCGTTGCCGGGGATCCCTATGCCAACCGCGACCCGCGTCTGGCGGCAAGCGTCGTGACCAACGGCAGCACCTGGAACGGTCATGTGATCGACCAGTCACCGGGCGGTAGGCACGACATGTCCGCCCCGAATGCAAGCAAGACGGGATATTACCTTAAAAAGTTTTTGACCGACAACCTCGACCTGACGCAGGGCGCCAAGGTGCAGCATAACTGGGTGTCCTACCGCTATGCCGAGGTGCTGCTCAACTATGCCGAAGCGATGAATGAGGCCTATGGCCCCGACCAGGCTCCCGGCGACTATGCGCTCACGGCGCTCGATGCCCTGCAACTGGTGCGCGACCGTGCCAGTCTGCAGCTTCCGATTGTCACGGCGGCGACCCGCGACGAATTCCGCGAGGCCGTTAAGCACGAACGCCGCATCGAACTGGCCTTCGAGGATCATCGTTACTGGGATCTGCTGCGGTGGAAGGATGCGATGGAGGTACTCAACAAACCCGTCCGCGGTGTGAAGGTAACGAAAACAGGAGAAGGCAAGTGGTCGTATACGCAGACCGAAGTGGCTACGCGCACTTTCCTCGAACGCAACTATTATATGCCTTTCACCCGTTCCGAGGTTGAAAATTCGAATCATACTCTCGAACAGAACCCCGGTTATTAGTTCCGGGATGCAAAAGAACAATGAATTATGAAAAACAAGTTGATCCTGCTCATCGCATTTCTTTGCACATGTGCCTTTGCAGCCTGCGAGGGCGACGGCGACGCCGATTACGGATTCGGTAAAGTATATATGCCCCAGGCCGTTTCGACCGGCGGCCTGAACAACTCCTATGCCGTACCTTCGGGCGGTGGTGACTATACCTACAATTTCCGTGTTGAAAACGGTACGGTTCGAATAATCCTGGGTGTCATACGCTCGGGAAAGCTCTCCGATAAGAAAGGGTATACCGTCGATGTCTACACTTCTGCGGAGGACACGGCGGCCGCCGTGTCCGCATTCGGCGGCGAAGCCATGCCCGAGGGACTTTATTCGCTGCCTTCGACGGTCGTGGTGCCAGACGGGAAAACCGGTGGGACATTCTACCTCGATATTCCCGTGCTGGCGATTTCGAGGAGCGAATACGCCGGCAAGAAACTGGTGCTTTCCGTCGGAATCCGGAATCCGTCGGCATACGAACTTTCCGATGCGGCGACCAAAACCGCCGTTATCGTGAATATCGATGCCCTGAAGGCCTTGCTCTAAACATCTTAACCTGTGAGAACGATATGCCTCTTGTCGGAGAGGCATATCGTTTCTCAAAATCATGACGACCTATGAAAAAAGCCATTCTGATCCTCTTTGTACTCCTCTCCGCGGCCGGGATACGGGCGCAGATCCGTTCCGTGGAATGCACTGCGCCCAGGCCCGGCCTTTACGAGCGTACCGATTTCACGATCCGCTTGACGGCCCGTTACGACAATGCCTATCTGCAGGAGCAGGTTGCTCTCGACATGCTGATTACCACGCCTTCGGGCGCCGAACGGATGCTGCCTTGTTACTGGGTCGAGGGGGCGTCGGGTGCCGAGTCGCGCTGGGAAGCCCGTTTCACGCCTCAGGAAGAGGGACGCTATGCCTGCCGCTTCCGCCTGAGCGAACAGGGCCGTGAAACCTCCCGCTCGAAAACCGTACACCTCGATGTCGGCCCTGCCGCGGATTCCCGGGGTATTCTGCATGTGCGCGATTACTGGACGTTGGTTTACGACGACGGAACGCCGTTCCGGGGTGTTGCTGAAAACATCTGCTGGGAATCGCGTGCCAACGACGATTCGCGCTTTTTCAAGGCCCTGCACGAACAGCACGACAAATATAACTACGACTACATGCTGCCGCTCTTCGCCCGCAACGGCGGTAATTTTATTCGCGTTTGGATGTGCGGGTTCAATTTCCCGATCGACCAGCAAGACCATTTCAACAACATACGCTACGAGGCATCCGATGCATACTATAATCCCAGCGCCATCGCCCGTCTCGACCATTTCGTCGGGCTTTGCGAACGGCTGGGGATACACGCGATGCTCTGCATGGGACAGGGTGCCGTGCATGCCGACCGGGCGTTTTTCACCGGGGAGCCGCAGGCCCGCCGCTACATGAACCGCCTGCGCTATATCGTCGCACGCTGGGGTTACAGTCCGGCGATCGGTATGTGGGAGTTCTTCAACGAGATCGACAACATCCAGTTCCGCGATGCGAAGAACCCGATCCCGGCCGAAGAGATCGTCGCCTGGCATGCCCGCATGGCCAGGTACCTGAAAAGTATCGACCCTTACGGACACCCCGTCACCACGTCGATTTCCCACCGGGATCTCGAAGGGCTCAATTCGGTGCCCGGGATCGACGTCAACCAGAAGCATATCTATTGCAATACGGGCATTATTCCGGCCGAGATACTCCGCTATGAAAACCGTTTCGGCAAACCCTACGTTATCGGCGAGTTCGGCTATGAGTGGGACTGGTCGAAGAACTTCGATGATTTTGGCGCGGATATGGATCGCGATTTCCGCCGGGGACTTTGGTACGGCATTTTCTCGCCCACGCCTCTGACGCCGATGAGCTGGTGGTGGGAGTATTTCGAGAACCGCGGTATGATGGCCTATTTCAGGGGAGTGCGGCAAATATCCGACCGGATGCTCGCCGACGGCAAGGGCTCTTTTGAACAGATGACCGTAGCGTGCAACCCGGCAGAAGCAATGGGCATCCGGTGTGGCGACGTGGTCTATGTTTACCTTTATAACAATTCTGCCGAGCACATCAGGGAGGCAGGACTCACCGTCAATCTGGGCTGTAATGGCAGCTATGCGGTCGAAGCGTTCGATCCCGCGACGTGCATTAGCACGGCGCAGGGCAACCTTCCGACCCCGGGGCGTTTCGTACTCGAAAAAATCACGCTCGCGCCATATGCCGAGCGGATCTACATCTTTACTCCCGAATCCGTTAAATGACCGGTTTATGCGTCTTAAAACAATTGCCATGATGCTGACGCTGGGCATCGCTGCGGGCGGGGAGGCCCCGGCCCAGCAGGCTGCGCCCCTCAATCCTACCAATTTCGGGCTCGTGAGCCCGCAGCCGCAGTCCGAATTGCCGCACTCCGCGACACCGCCCCAACAGGCCGTGCGTAAACCGAAGCGACCTGCCCAAGCCCGTCTGGTGCCGTCCGGCGCGGATTCGTGGGTGCTCTCCGACGGCTGGGAACTGGCCCAAACGGATCGGTTGGTCGGAAGCGACGGTTCGCTTTTCGATTCCGCCTACGATACTTCGGCCTGGTACAATGCCGTCGTTCCCGGAACGGTGCTGACTTCGCTGGTCGAAGCGGGCGTTTACCCCGACCCCTATTACGGGCTCAACAACCTCTCCATCCCCGATAGCCTCTGCCGCACGGAGTGGTGGTACCGGATACGTTTCCCACAGCCGCGGGACGTCGCGGGACACCGTGTCTGGCTGCGTTTCGATGGAATCAACTACCGCGCCGACGTGTGGCTGAACGGCCGGAAGGCAGGTACGGTCGATGGGGCGTTTACCCGGGGCGTGTTCGATGTGACCGGGTTTTTCTCGGCCGAAAACGTCCTTGCCGTGAAGATCCGCCCGCCGCACAACCCGGGGATTCCCCACGAGCAGTCGAAAGCCGCGGGGCGGGGCCCCAACGGAGGACAGTTGTGCCTCGACGGGCCGACTTTCATCAGTTCCGAAGGCTGGGACTGGATTCCCGGCATCCGCGACCGTAATATCGGCATCTGGCAGGATGTGACGCTCGAATTTACAGGCGATGTGACGCTTGCCGACCCGCAGGTAATCACCGACCTGCCGTTGCCCGATACGTCGTATGCCGACCTGACGATCCGTGCAGAGGTTACGAACCACGCTGACGAACCATGCCGGGCGGTGCTGCGCGGCACTTTGGACGGCGGTATCGGTTTCTCGCTGCCGGTCGATCTCGCTGCCGGGGAGACCCGCACGGTGAACTGCACGCCGGCCGAGTGCCCGGCCCTGCGGATTGAGGAGCCCCGCCTGTGGTGGCCCAACGGCTACGGGCCGCAGGAACTCTATACGTTGCAGTTGGCGGTCGAGCAGGACGGAGTCCGTTCCGATGCGGAGCAGGTTCGTTTCGGCATCCGGGAACTTACCTATGAGTTGAGCGTGGATACGCCTTCCGGGGAGGAGTTGCGCATCGACTTCGCCCCGACGAACGACCTGTGCGGTGGTGAAATGCCTTTCGACAGCTTCCATCGCCGTTCGGCGGGTGACGGGGTCGTTGTCCCGGCCCTGAAGGCGGGGGTCGATGTTTCGCGCTTGCGCCGCATCGAAAAAGACGGTGCCGCGCCGTTTCTGGTACTTCGGTGCAACGGGGTGCGGATCTTCTGCCGCGGCGGTAACTGGGGCATGGACGACGGGATGAAACGGGTTTCGCGCGAACGGCTCGAACCCGCTTTCCGCCTCCACCGCGAGGAGGGTTTCAACATGGTGCGCAACTGGACGGGCGAATCGACCGAGGAGCTTTTCTATACGCTTTGCGACGAATACGGTTTGCTGGTGTGGAACGACTTTTGGCTCTCGACCGAGGGATATAACCAGAATGTCAACGATGAGGAGTTATTCATGGCCAATGCCCGTGAGACGGTGCGTCGCTTCCGCAACCATCCGTCGCTGGCCGTGTGGTGTCCGCGCAACGAAGGCTATGCTACCCCGACGCTCGAACCGCGGTTGGCCGCGCTGATAGCCCGGGAGGACGGCACACGCTTTTACAGTCCCAATTCCCGCTATATGAACCTGCGCACGAGCGGCCCGTGGCATTACCTGGCCGATGAGTCGGAATATTTCCTCCGCCATGCCTTCGGGTTCTCCACCGAGTTGGGAACTCCGTCGGTGCCGACCGCCGAGTCGATGCGCAAGTTCATTCCCGAGGCGGACAGGTGGCCTATCAGCGATACGTGGTACTACCATGACCTGCATTTCGGGCTGCCGGAGTACTGCGGGGCTGTCGATGCACTCTACGGGAAGGCCGAATCGCTCGATGATTTCTGCCGCAAGGTACAGCTGATCAACTATGATAGCCACCGGGCCATGCTCGAGGCGTGGAACAGCCGTATGTGGAACTCCACTTCGGGCGTGCTGCTGTGGATGAGCCATCCTGCATGGCCCAGCCTCGAATGGCAGACCTATTCGTGGGATTTCGAGACCCACGGCTCCTTCTACGGCTGCCGCAAGGCCTGCGAATCGCTGCACGTGCAGATGAACCCTCATGACGGACAGGTGTTGGTTGTCAATACGACCCGCGACGCCCTTACGCACGGCCGGGTGATTGCGACATACTACACACCGGCCGGAAAACGCCTCGGCCGGCAGCGTGTTGTGCTGGAGGAAATTGCCGCCAATGCCGTGACGCCGGCCATGTCGGCCGCCCTACCCGAGAACCGGGACTGCTACATGGTGCGGCTCGAACTGTATGTCGGTGGCAGGCGGGTTAGCGTGAACGATTACCTGCGCAGTCCCGGCCGGGATTTCACGGCGTTGAACCGGTTGGCACAGGTTCGGCTCCGGGCGCGCCGCGTAGCGCGGCAGGACGACGGACGTGCCACGACGGTGCGATTTGAAGTGTCGAATCCCTCGGCCACAACCGCCCTTGCGGTGAAATTCAACGTCCGCGACGGGCGGACGGGCGAAGCGATCCTCCCGGCCTATATTTCCGAAGGGTATATCCATTTGCTTCCGGGTGAAAAACGGACGGTCGAAGCCGAATACGTTTCATGCGGCGGAGCCGTTCTTTCGGCCGAGGGTTATAATCTGGAACGGCATACATTGTTGGAACTCTGAATACCGCAAATGCGAAAGGAGCCGTGAAACTGATGTTTCACGGCTCCTTTTTTGTGCCTGCCTGTCGCTCCGAACCGAAGGTCGGGGATGCTTGCGGAGCAGCCGGCGTGCCGTAAGGCGGAGAAGTCCGGTCGTGCCCCCGGCTACATGAGAAAACTCCCTCGGGCACTGCAAAGCCCTGTTTTTATCGTGCGGAAGAGGTTTCGTTGTCCGGAATATGCGCGGCGATCTCCATGCACATGCGGCCGTTGTGATAGGGGCATTTCCAGAATCCGGCCTTGTCGTCCGTTCGGTTGACGCTGCCGTCGGGGAGAATGCTCCACCACCATTCGCCTCCCGTGCGGTCGATGAGGTGTGTCTTGATGTAATCCCATGTTTTCAGGGCGGGCTCCAGGGCCTCCTTGCGGCCGTGGAGCCGGTAGAGATAGAAAAGCCCGATGACGCACTCCGCCTGCACCCACCAATGACGTTCGAGATTCCGGGTGCCGTCGGGGTGCCGTTCGTAAATCATGCTCCAGTCACCCATATAGCCTTCGAGGGCCGCATTGGCGATGGCGTAGCAGCTGGTGCGGGTGCGCTCGTACAATGCTTCGTCGCCGAGCGTCGCTGCGGTTTCGAGCAGCAGCCACGAAGCCTCGATGTCGTGGCCGTAGGAGAAGCAACCGGCGCTTTTCAACTGCCATCGGTCGTCGAAAAATAGTCCCAAGTGGCCGTTTTGCGGCTGCACGATCCGCGAGAGGAAGATTTCCAGCAGGTTGCGGGTCTGCCTGCGCAGCCCCTCGTCGGGCCAGATGCGGAGCAGGTTGGTATAGGCCTCCAGGATGTGGAGGTGGGTATTCATCGTCTTTTTCTCGTTGGCGTCCTTGTCGCTCAGGCGCACGTCGTCGATCGGTGACCAGTCGCGGGCCGCCGCCTCTTCATAGCCGTTGTTAACGGCGTCGTAGGAGTGCTCTTCGATAGCCCGGAAGAGTCCGATTGCCTCCCGAAGCGCCCGCTCGTCGCCTGTCGCCCGGGCGTATTCGCTCAGTCCGTAGATGGCGAACCCGAGGGCGTAAAATTGTTTTTTCGTGTCTGCAGGGTTGCCCGCAGCGTCCACCGACCAGTAGACGCCGCCGTAGGTTTTGTCGAGGAATTTGTCGAGCAGGTAGTCCCGTGCGGCTGTGGCTGTTGCCAGGTATTGCTCGCAACCCGATGTCCGGTAGGCTGCCGAGAAAGTCCACAGGATGCGGCCGCAAAGGATTGCACTCCGCCCGGCGTTGGCTATCAGTTCGCCCGTTCCGGTCATGCGGCCGAAAAATCCTCCTCCCGGGTCAACCATTTGCCGCGCCCAGAACGGGAGGATATTATTGCGGAGCTCTTCGGTGAGCTCGCGCTTGAATTGTTGTTCGCGGTTCATGTTCATTTGTTTGCGGCCCTGCGCAGGGCCAGTTTTTCTCCGATTTCGCTTATGCGGGTTTCGTTGAGCGGATAGATTGCAACCAGCAGCACGGCCAGCGCGCACCCTGCCGCCGGCAGCCAGCTCATCAGCATCCGCAGTCCGAAGATTGCCTCGCCGTTCTGCACCGCGGCGCCCGAGGTGTCGTATCCGTAGGAAGCCAGCAGCCAGAGGATCAGTGCACTGCCGAATGCGCCGCCGAATTTCTGGGCCATCGACGACGACGAGAATATCAGCCCCGTCGAACCGTGGCCGTGCTTCAGCTCCGAATAGTCCGCCACGTCGGCATACATGCTCCAGAGTAACGGGAAGGTGATGCCGGCTGCGGCTGAAATCACGATTTGCAGTACGACCATCGCCCAGCATCCGGCAACGGTGGCCGGCATGAAAAAGAAGACGATGCTCAACAGGCCCGATACGGCCATGGCCCAGATGTAGGTCATCCGCTTACCGATGCGCAGCGAGATGGGTACGGCCAGTACGACCCCGAGCATGTTGGCGATTTCGCCGATGGCGAGGAACGCTCCGCAGGAGAGTATCATACTGCCGCCCAACAGGTTGTCCTCCCCGATGAAATCCTTGAAGTAATAAGCTGCCGCCCCGCCGCGGATCGAGTTGAAGAGCAGCGCGGCCACCGCCACGCCCAGCAGTATCCACCACGGCCCGTTGCCGGCGAGCGATTTCATGTCGGACAGAATCGACTGTCCGCCCGCAGACGGGCTTTCGACCGGGGCGACGCGTTCGCGCGTCAGGCGGAAGCAGAGCAGGAAAAGCAGCGCGCAGATTGTCCCGACGACGATCATGGCCGCCTGCCATCCGTCGGCCTGCGCGGCGACGGCCCGCGCGGCGTCCATGTCCCCGGTGTCGGGGGTGAAGAGGTCGCACAGGGGTTCGAAAATCGCCAGTGCCAGGAAGCTGCCCCCGTAGGCGAAAAACATCCGGTAGGAGGAGAATACCGTCCGTTCGCGCGAATCGTCGGTCACCACGCCCAGCATCGCCCCATAGGGGACGTTGATGGCGGTGTAGACGGTCATCATCAGCAAGTAGGTGGCGTAGGCCCATATCAGTTTGGCCGAATAGCTCCACGTGGGTGTCGTAAAGGTGAGGATGCCGGCCACGGCGAAAGGAACGGCGACCCAGAGCAGGTAAGGTCGATAACGTCCCCAGCGGGAAGTCGTACGGTCGGCGATCAGGCCCATGACGGGATCGGATACCGCGTCCCAGAGTTTGGTGACGAGCAACAGTACGGCGGCATGTTCCAGGCTCAACCCGAAAATGTTGGAGTAGAAAAACGGAAGATAATAGGAGAATATTTTCCAGAACATGCTCGACGACATGTCGCCCAGCCCGTACCCGATTTTTTCCGACCGTGCAGCTGCCATTTTAGCGTTTGAGGTTTTTGTCGATGAGTTTTTTGAGCGTTTCGACGCTGTGCCCGGTCGTAAACCCGTCGGCAGGCGTGTGCAGGCAGTAGTCGACCAGCTGCCCGACGGTCGAGGTCGCTACATGCATGCGGGTATCGCACGAGGCGTAATAGATGCAGACCCGTCCGTCGGGATCGGCGATCCAGCCGTTCGAGAAAAGCACGTTCGACACATCGCCCGTGCGTTCTTCGCCGAGGGGGCCGAGCAGCATGCCCGCGGGCTCGGCCAGGGGTATCCAGGGGCGTTCGAGCTCGGTCATGTAGAGGTAGAGCACATAGCGCAGCCCCGCGGCGCAGGTTCGTACGCCGTGTGCCAGGTGCAGCCATCCCCGGGGTGTTTTGATCGGATGGGGGCCTTCGCCGTTTTTCGTCTCTTTGATCGTATGGTAGTAACGCCGGTTGATGATCGACTCGCCCGTGACTTGGGCGTGCGTGATGTCGTCGATGAGCGCCCAGCCGATGCCGCCGCCGTTGCCCGTGTCGATAAACCCGTCCTGCGGCCGGGTGTAGAGGGCATATTTCCCGTCCACGAATTCCGGGTGTAGAACCACGTTGCGCTGCTGGCTGGAGCTTTTCAGGTCGGGGAGCCGCTCCCAGTCCACCAGATTTTTCGTGCGTGCGATGCCAGCCGCTGCAACGGCGGACGACAGGTCGCCCGGAGCCGCTGCCGGGTCTTTCCGTTCGACGCAGAAAATCCCGTAGATCCAGCCGTCCTCGTGTGCCGTCAGACGCATGTCGTAAATGTTGGTTGCCGGTTCCCCGTATTCGGGCATGGTGACGGGATAGTCCCGGAAACGGAAATTGTCGATGCCGTTAGGCGACTCCGCCACGGCGAAAAACGATTTGCGGTCGGCACCTTCCACGCGAACCACCAGGAGGTATTTGCCGCCGAATTTGATGGCTCCCGAGTTCATCACGGCATTTATCCCTATCCGTTCCATGCAGTAGGGATTGGTCGCAGGGTCGAGGTCGTAGCGCCAGAAAAGCGGCGTGTGCGCTGCCGTGAGTATCGGATGGCGGTATCGGGTGAAGATACCGTTGTAGGCATCGGTTGGCATATTTTTGCGTGTCAGGAGCTGCTCGTGCTGCAACTGCAACCGGTGCATCGTTTCCTCAAAGTTGGTCATTGTCGAAAATTGAGTCTATATTGTTTGTTATTGAAAGGCGTTGGCTGCATCGGCCGCGAATAACGTCCGTGGCGAAGCATAGAACCGGTTGAAGTCGGCCTGCGAGACCTGTCCGGGATAGGGTGCGTAAAAATGCCCGGGTTTTAGCGTCTGTAAGGCATTCCTCCATACCAGTACGTATGCGGGACGCTGCTCCCCGATGCCCTGCATCAGTACCCCCGTCCACCAGTCGGCACGCGGAATACCCTCCATGCCGGTTTCCGATACGGCATAGGGTTTCCGGTGGTCTCGGGCGATCTGATCCATGATCCCGAGCGATGCCCCGAGCCGCGTGACGAATGCCCCGGCATCGCTGCTGTGGTAGGCATCCAGCCCCAGTATGTCGACCCATGCATCCCCCGGATAACGCTCGAGGTATTCCAGTCCTGTGACGCACGGGTTGGGCGAATAGACGGTGAGCATACGTACGCCCCTGTCGCGCATGCGTTCGACGGTCATTTTCCAAAGTGCTTCGTATTCGGCGGCCGAACAGAGCCGTTGTCCCCACCAGAACCAGCTCCCGGTGTGCTCGTGCCAGGGACGAAACAACACCGGAACGGTCGTGCCGTCGTTCGTGGACAGGGAGTTGAGAAAATCGGCCGCAAGATCCACCCATCCGAGGAATTTCGCATGGTTTCTGCCGCCCGGCAGTACCGAACGTACGGTGCCGGGGTCGCTCACATCCCATGCGTCGCCGCCTGTTAACGGGTTGCGGGGATGCCAGCTGACGGTCGTCAGCCCGCCGCGTTCGTATTGCCGGACAATTTCGCGGCGCATCGTGTCGAAGGGTACGCCGTCGAGATTATGCCCCGTCCCGAGCTCGATTTCCCCGAGGTCGCAGCCCAGCACGGCCGGATAATCCCCACAGCATGCCTTCACGTCGCAACAGCCGGGCCGGTAGGCCCAGTCGCAGCCGTAAAAGGGGAAGTCCTGCTGCCCGAACAACAGCCGGTTCCGGGCGGATGTTTCCCGCAGGAGCCGGAGCAGGGCCGCCGGGGTTCCGTTGCCGGGTGTCGCCGTAAGCGCTTGTGCATGGAGGCCCAGCGTGCGATTTGCCGCCGTGATCTCCCGCAAGGTAGTATGGTCGTTGTCGAAGACCGAATTAAGCCCCTGCTCTTCCTGTGCCGGGTCGCCGCAGTAATCGTCGCCGGCTTGCCAGCTGAGGTGTACGGGGCGTGCCGCGCCGCCCCAGCCCCAGAAATTGCATCCTGCCACGATGTCGCCGGCCGCTGCACTGCGTATGACCTGCTCGAAGATATGGCGGTAGTAGGCGTCGCGGGCCGTCGTAGGAGAGCCGGGCTCGAAGGCGAAGCTGTCGCGCGGGTAGCCGAACTCCTCGATGACGAGCGGTTTGCCCAGCTCCCGTGCGATTTCCGCATGGCGGCGGATGTATTCGGTCGTTTTTTCGCAGGCCACCGTGAGGTCTCCCCCGACATTTTCCTGGCTGATCCACCGCCAGTTGTAGGGCCAGATGTGTATGTTGGCGTAGTCGATCTCCGGCAGGGCGTGGATGCGCCGCCATAGCCCGATGTCCCCTTCGCATCCCATTTCCCCTTCGCTGCCGGTCGAAACCATGTGGTTGGGGTCGAGTTGCTTGATGAGTTTCGCCGTGCGGGCGACCCAGGCGAAGAAGCGTTCCTTGTTGTCATCCGAGAAGGCCCGCGGCTCGTTGGCGATCTGCCAGGAGAAGATGGCCGGGTCTTCCCGGTAGGGGCGTCCCGTATAACGGTTCGTACGGGTGACGATATGGCGTATGTGTTTTTCCAACAGTATTTTACAGCTGTCGGTGGCCTCTGCTTCGTGGAACTGCCGCACGTAAGCCATGAAGGTGTCCCATCCGGTTAGTCCCGGAACGGGATAGGTGCCCCGGCCGCTCCATTCGAGGTACTGGCTGTATCCGCCGCTCCATTCCCAGGCATTGGTGAGGTAGAGCACCGCCTGCATGTCCCGCTTTCCCAGTTCGGACATCAGGAAATCCAGCCCGTCGAGTGCGCGGTCATCGTAAACTCCGGGTGCGGTTTGCAGGATCGGTTCGACTTTCGATATGACTCCCGTGTTGCCTTCCGACCCGACCAGGACACGCAGGTTGCCGATACCCGATGCCTTCAGCCTGTCGAGTTCGCGGCACAGGCGGTCACGGTCGCGCCCCGGCCCTTCGGTGGCCAGCAGAGCCCCGTACCAGAAGTTGGCTCCGACGAAATAGCCTGAATTGGCGCTTCCGCCGACGAAACGTCCGTTTTCCACACGGATGAACTGGGGCTGGGGCTTGTCCTGACATCCGGACAAGCTTAGCGTAAGGGCTCCGAGCAGCGGCGTAAGCAGGTGTTTCATGGATTCGGGTTTAGTCGGTTTTCAGTTATGCAAATATACGAACGGAGGCGACTGTGAAAAGAGTAGTATTTTAACAGATATTTATACTTTTTTGTTTTTTATGTAACTTCCGGGGTTGCTTCCCGGTAGTGCTTGTGCCGATTGTCGGCAAACGATCTGTTTCTGTTAAAAAAGTATTACATGCGAAAGCTTTGGGCGGCTTATCTTTATCTTCGTAACCGAAAATATCCGGACGATGGAAAAAAGAATTGTGCGATATGCTTTATTTGCAGTTGTTTGTGCGGCTGGAACCGCATGGGCCTGTGCGCGGGGCAACGCTTCCCCGCCGGAGGGGACGTCGCCTGCTCGGGGCGTGCTGACATTGAGCGGCAGGGTGATCGACGACGCCTATATCGGCAATGGCGTCCAGTGGGATCCTTACGAGGTGCATGACGTCGACGGCCGGTTTTCTGCGGCCGACCGAAAACGCCTTACCGACAGGCTGGAGTACATGCAGCCCTGTTTCATCCGCGTGATGGGCGGTATCCGGTCGTATCTCACGGACGGGCGGTTCGACCCGTCGCGGAACATGGAGGATTTGCACATGATTCTCGGGTTCTGCAATACGCATGGCGTGACGGTATTGCTCGGCGACTGGGGCGGAAGCTTGGTCGATCGGCAGGCGCAGACCGTCGACCAGGCGCTGATCGACAGTAGCGGAGAGATGGTGCGCTACTTGGTCGAAGAGTGCGGTTACGATTGCATCCGTTACTACAATATCGTCAACGAACCTAACGGCTCGTGGGCTTCGACCCGGGGCGACTATGCCCTCTGGCTCCGCGCCGCACGCGCCATGGATGCTTCCCTGCGGCGGCACGGCATGGCCGGCCGGGTGAAGCTGGTCGCTCCCGACGCGGCGGTATGGACGACCCTCGAAACACACTGGGTAAGTAATTCCGTCCGGGATCTCGGCGACGCCGTGGGGCTTTACGACATCCATACGTATCCTTCCAAGGCCCAGGTCAATACGGGGGAGTATTCGGCGATGATTTCGGCTTACCGTGCTGCGGCTCCTGCGGGGACGAAGATGATCCTCGGCGAGCTGGGGTTGAAATTCATCGACGAACGCGATGCCGCCTATGCCGCCGAGAACGAGCGGCGGATTGCTGCCGACCCCGATGCATCGCCCGGCGATTCGCAGATGTTCGTCTTCGACCACATGTACGGTATCGACGTTGCCGATGCCGTCATGCAAACGGCCGCATGCGGCTATTCGGGCTGCGTGGTCTGGATGCTCGACGATGCGATGCACATGAACGAACCCGGGAAACTGAAAATATGGGGGTTCTGGAACATCCTCGGCGAAGAGCGCTACGGCGCCGGCAAGGAACGGATCCGCCCCTGGTACTATGCCATGTCGCTGCTGTGCCGCTATTTTCCGCAAGGTGCGCAGATTCTCGCCTCCGGAGTGTCGGGCGTCGGTGGAGTCCGTTCGATGTTCGGACGCACCGAGAAGGGCGTGACGTTGGCTGTGGTCAATACGGATTCGGAGCGGACGGTGGAGTTGACGCTGGAAAATCCTCAGCCCGGACTTTCCGATCTCGCGCTTTATGTCTACGCCCCGGGGCGGCTCAGGCTCGGGGGCGAACGGTTGCTTCCCGTGGAGCGCGGGGTGGCGCTTGCGCCCGGAAGCCGGATCAGCCTGGCCCCCGAGACGATGCTCGTCTACACCTCGATGGAATGACCGGGCATTTTTCCCTGAACCGGAAAAACGAATCCCGCCTCTTTCGGGGAAGCGGGATTCTGCCTTTTCGGACGGGGATTACTCTTCCGGTTTTTGGCCGATGTAGAAGACGTAACCGTAGTACGCTTTATATTTTTCGTAATGGGCGATCTCGTTTTTCTGCATTTCGGCCAGCAGGAGTGCTTTTTCACTGTGCCCGTATTGCTCGAGGAATCCCGGGATGCGTGCGCTTGCATGGGCGAAGTAGTTTTCCGTCCAGCAATGCTCGGGCAGCGCGAAATGCGCCAGCGGTGCATATCCGGCCTCTTCGAGGATGCGCAGTTTCCCCGACGGGCTGTCAATGTCGGGGAAATAGTCCGAGATGAACTTCGACGTCAGGCGTGCGCCCGAGAGCCACGAGCACTCGGTCACGGCGATTATGCCGCCCGGTTTGAGGTATTGCCGCCACTCCCTCAGCCCGCGTTCGAACCCGATGTTGTAGATCGAGCCTTCGGCCCAGATCACGTCGAATTCCCCGGGGCTGAAGGGCAGTGCGTCCATCGAGCCCTGTATGGCCGTGACGCGGTTTTCCAGCCCGGCCTTTTTTATCCGGGTGCGGAATTCTTCCAACAGTTCCGGCAGCAGGTCGACGGCCGTTATCGTACAATCCCTGTTCCGGGCGATCGTGATGGTCTGCCCGCCGGTGCCGCATCCGATGTCGGCGATCCGCAACCCCGGCCTGTCGGGCACGAATTCCAGGGCGCGGAGCGTCTGCTCCACGCCGCCGGGCCCCTGCCTGTCGAGTTCCCTGAAGAAATCGGCGATCATTTTTAAATCGAAATCGAAGATCTGTTTATTTTCCTGTTCCATGGTTGTTTGTAGTTGAGGCCGCGCGCGGGATGGATTGGGAAATCCCGTGCATGGCGAATTTTTTAAAATAAGACAAAATGAATATCCGCCCGGGCAGAATGCCCCCGGGAGGGAAGAATGGGACGGAATCCGTGCTGAGGGACGGATTCCTACAATGCCGAATCCAAATTAAACATCCAATGGTTTTAGTCGTTGTAAAGGTAGGTACAATTTCCCGAACCTGCAAATCCGCCCAGGGAAAGGGCTCCCGGGAAAAGGGAACCCCGATCCCTTTTCAGGAACCGGGGCACTCCACAAGAGGCGCTTTCCCACTCTGCGTCAGAATGATATACCGACGCGTATGCCGAAATTATTGAGGTTGTTGACCGAGTAAGTCAGGACGTCGCCGCTGTTGGTGGCATAGCTGTAATAGAGTGCCACATGGAACCCGAAACGGTAGTCGGGGCGCGGGAAGATGCTCACGCCGATTTCGGGCGAGAGGTAGAATCCCCACGTGTCGTTGTACTGCTTGACGACGTAGTAATAGGACGAAAGCTCGGCGTAGTTGGCACCCAGCTTCAGGCCCGCATAAGGCTGGAATACGCTGTCCGTAAGCCAGGTGTAACGGCTGGTGACGCCGAACGGCAGCTGGAATACGGAGTGCTTCTGGTTGACCGTGAGGGCCGAACCGTTGCCCAGGTCGAGTGTCTGGCGCGGGATCGTTTCGAGGTTGGTCTGGTACGAGATGAACGGGCCCACGGCGATGGCCGGCGTGATGAAATAGCCGCCTTCGAAGTTCATGCCCCAGCCCGAGGCTTTGTCGGCCAGGCTGCTGCCCAGGGGCACGCCTACCTGCCAGTCGACGTTGATGTAGCTGTTCGGGAAGACCTGTGCTTTGCCCGTGCGCGCGGCGGCGAGCAGGACGACACAGAGTGCGATGGTTTTTAGAACCTGGTATTTCGATGTTTTCATAATCGGACGTGTTTTTACGGTTAAATTATTTTTTCAGATAAGGCGACTGGTCGAACGCCTGTTCTACGGCGTCCACCGTGCGCTGCTGGTTGAGGCTTTCCGACGAGGTGAGCAGGCCGCCGATGTAGCTGTCCCAGATGACGGGAAGTTTCTTGCCGCTCTGCTGGTCGGCTTCCAGATCCAGCATCTCGATCAGCAGCGAACCGGCCGTATAACCGTAATATACGCGGTAGGGATAGTGCCATCCCAGCCAGTCGCCCCAGTATCCGGGCGTCCAGTAGTAGGGGTAATACCACCACCAGTAGGGATAGTCGTAACCCACGAAATAGGTCACTTTCTGCACGTAGCTCAATTGCAGTCCGACATTGGCCGCCTCCTTGTCATCGGTGCGGGTGTAGCCGGCGGCGTTCATGCGGCCGGCGACCGTGTTGACGATCTCCAGCGCATTGTCGTCTTTCCAGTATTCCGTCTTGTCTGCGGCGCCGATCAGCAGGATGCTGTCGGGGAGGTAGTAGGTGTCCAGCGCACCGAAGTCGGCTTCGGTGTCGTAAGCGGTGTAGACCAGATAGTCTTTGTGGAGGCCCGATGTCGAGGGCTCTTTCTGGCACGCGCAAAACGCAACTGCAACGAGTGCGTATGCGAGGTAACGTAATTTTTTGACGGTCATGATTTTGATTTTTTAGTTTGCTGTCTCGGAGCATGTTCAAAATTCGTTCCTTCCACACCCTTTTTGCGCATGGAAACCCGATCGGGGTATAAAAAAGCGGTTTTGCGATACGGGAGGGTGCCGACGGAGTGTTTTATGGTCGGGCACAGGAATTTACCCCTGTGTGAAACGGCCCTTAAAGGGTCTCTCGATACATCCTCGGGCTGAAAGAGCGTCTTTGCGGGCTTTTCCTGCGCCATTTTTGAAAGGTAATCGCGCCGCATTGCGGCCTGAAGTCATCCTTCCGAACGGGATCGTTGCCGTGCCGGTCGTAATCGTTGGGGGTACGGCGCCGATTTCGGCCGGAAAATGGTTCGTCATTCGGAAAATATATTACTTTTGTAACTATCTATGCATAATGATCACAAGGTATGAGCCGATACGATAACTGTTCCCGTGAGGAGCTTCTCCGCAGGATCGAAGAGCTCGAAGCACAACTCGATACGCCGAAGGGTTCCGGGAGCCGGTTCCGGGAGCGTTATGCCTGTAAGATTCTCGATTCGATACCCGACATGCTGACCGTGCTCGATCGCGACGGGACGCTGGTCGAACTGGTTTCCGCGGATGAGACCAACCATGTCGGGGTTCCGGGCGGAGAGCTCGCCGGGCAGAACATCCGCACGATGCTTTCGCCTGCGGCCTGCCGCAATGTGAAGAACAACCTCGACAATGTTTTTGCGACGGGGTGCGGCTCTTCGTCCCACCACGACATTACGCTCGACGGCCGAACCCGCAACTACGAAAACCGGATTTTCCCGCTCGACGGGGAGCATGCCCTCTGCATCTGCCGTGACATCACCGAGGCCGAAGCTGCCAAGCATGAACTGGAGATGGTCAAATATGCACTGAACAATGTCGACGAGGAGATCTACGCCTGCAGCCTGGACGGTACGATGGAATATGCCAACGAGCAGTTCAGGGTGCGGCACGATGTCGAAGGCGACCTTTCGCAACACAAGGTTTACGATTTCTGGTCGTACGAAGGTTCCCGTTTGCAGTGGGAAGCCCGGCTGGCGAAAATACGCCGCGATAACGGCTCGCACAAATACACCGTCCGCTTCAAGAACGAGCAGGGACGTATCGTGGCGTGGGACATCGTGGCCTACATCATCTACGACTATTTTCAGGAGCGCGAGATCGTCTGGTTCTTCGGCCGGGACGTGACGCAGCGCATCGAACACGAGAACAAGGTCAAGGAGATGAACTCCATCCTGGAGTGCATCCTCAACAACATTCCGGTCTATCTGTTTGTGAAAGACCCGGGCAACGAGTTCCGCTACCTCTACTGGAACCGGGCGTTCGAGGAATATTCGCGGATTCCGGCCTCCAGGGCGCTCGGGCATACCGATTACGAGATTTTCCCCAGCCCGAAGGATGCGGAGCATTTCCGCCAGGACGACCTGACGCTGCTGCGTACGGGTGAACGCCAGACCTTCATCGAGGAGTACGTCTCGGCCACGGGCGAGACCCGTATCGTCAATACTTCCAAGTCGCTGGTGCCGGTCGAAAACCGCCTTCCGCTCATCATCGGCGTCTCGTGGGACATCACCGACATGAAGAATGCCGAACTGGAGATCGTCGAGGCGCGTATCCGCGCCGAGGAGTCCGACCGTCTCAAATCTGCTTTCCTGGCCAACATGAGCCACGAGATTCGCACGCCGCTCAATGCCATCGTGGGTTTTGCCAAGCTCATCGGCGAGGTGGAAACCGAGGAGGAGAAACAACAGTTCATCGATATCATCGACGTCAATTCGGAGTTGTTGCTGCAACTGATAAACGATATCCTCGACATTTCGAAGATCGAAGCCGGGACGCTCGAATTCCGCTTCAGGCCGATGAACCTCAACGACCTCTGCCGCTCGGAGCTGGAAGTCCACAAACCCCGCGTCAAGCCGGGCGTGGAACTGGTCTTCGAGGAACGGGTCGCGAACGTGGAGATCGTCTGCGACCAGAACCGCCTGGCACAGGTTATTTCCAACCTGCTGAACAACGCCGGCAAGTTTACCGAAGAGGGGGAGATCCGCTTCGGGTTCGACCTGAAGGACGGGTGTGTGGAGTTCTTCGTCCAGGATACGGGCATGGGCATACCGCCCGAGAAGGCGCGCAATATCTTCGACCGGTTCGTCAAACTCAACGATTTCGTGTCCGGCACGGGACTCGGGCTGGCCATTTCGAAGATGATCGTCGAAAAACTCGACGGAACGATCGGCGTGGATTCCGAACCCGGGAAGGGCACGCGGTTCCATTTCTCGATCCCCGTCGTCCACCGGGACGGCAGCAAAAACGACGAGCAGCTTTGCGCCGCCCCGGGCCGGGACGACGGCAAGTCGTGGGTGCTGCTGGTCGCCGAGGATTCGGACACCAATTTCAGACTCATCGAAGCCGTCCTCAGCCGCCGCTTCAGCCTCGTGCGTGCCCATACGGGAGCCGAGGCCGTGGACATGTTCGGGACGGTACAGCCCGATGCCGTGCTGATGGACATCCGCATGCCCGTGATGGACGGCCTTGAGGCTACGCGGCGTATCCGCAGCGTTTCGGCGGACGTCCCCATCATTGCCATGTCGGCCTATTCATCCGGCAGCGAGATCGAGAGCGCCCGCAATGCGGGGTGCAACGAATTTCTCGTCAAACCACTCTCGCAGTATTCGCTCCACCGGGCGCTGAATGCCGCTCTGGTGGAGTTCAAGGGTAAGGGCAAATCATAACCGGGTCGCCCCCGGAAACGGAACGTCCCGCAAGCCGTGTGCTGCGGGACGTTCCGTTTTATCGTGCGGCGGGTCTACCGGTACCGGTGCGAGATCAGGGTCATGAACTCTTCGCGCGTGCGGTGGTCGGAGAGGAAAATCCCGGTGAAGGCCGAGGTCGTCGTCGCCGACTGTTGCTTTTCGATGCCGCGCATCTGCATGCACATGTGGCTCGCTTCGATCACGACGGCCACGCCCATGGGGTTCAGCGCCTCCTGGATGCAGTCGCGGATCTGCACCGTCAGCCTCTCCTGTACCTGCAGGCGGCGGGCGAAGCACTCCACCACACGGGCTATTTTGGAAAGCCCCGTGATATGGCCGTTGGGGATGTAGGCGACATGCGCCTTGCCGTAGAACGGTAGCATATGATGCTCGCAGAGCGAATAAAGTTCGATGTCCTTCACCAGCACCATCTGCTTGTACTCTTCGCGGAACGTCGCCGAGCGAATGATCTCCAACGGGTTTTCGTCATAGCCTTTCGTCAGGAACGACATTGCCTTGGCCACCCGTTCGGGGGTCTTTTGCAACCCTTCGCGTGCGGGATCCTCGCCCAGCAACCGCAGTATTTCGGTGTAGTGGTGCTTCAGCCCTTCGATGGCCTTGGCGTCGAAACGCTCCTCCTTGTTGTAATTTCTCTCTTCCATAGGAACGGCAAAGATAGTGCAAGCCGAGGGCAAAAGCAAGTTTACTTGCAATTTGCCGAGGCGCCGCCTGTCTAAAACAGGGTTAAAGACGATGCAAGCCGGGCGCAATGCCGAATTTATTCGGACATTGCCGGGGCGCCGCCTGTTTTTCGTAAAGACGCTTATTTCTCGACGGAATGCAAGTACGCGGCGAGTTTGCGTACGGCACGGGCCCGGTGCGACACTTCGTTTTTCTCCCCGGTGGTCATCTGCGCGAAGGTTCGGTCGTATCCGTCGGGGATGAACAGCGGGTCGAACCCGAATCCCTCGTGCCCCGTTTCCCGGTCGATGATGCGCCCCTCGACGATCCCTTCGAAAAGGTGCTCTTCGCCGTCCAGGAGCAGCGATATCACCGTGCGGAACCGTGCCCGGCGGTTGGCCTGCCCTTCGAGGTTTTTCAGCAGCAGCCGGTTGTTGGCCGCGAAGTCGTGCCCGTCGGTGGCGTAGCGTGCCGAGTGTACGCCCGGGGCCCCGCCCAGCGCCTCGACTTCGAGCCCCGTGTCGTCGGCGAAGCAATCCCTTCCGGTGCGTTCGTGCAGGTAATGCGCCTTCTGCGAGGCGTTGCCTTCGAGGGTATCCTGTTCCTCGGGGATCTCCTCCGTCACGCCGCAGTCGCGGGGCGTGAGCAACTTGTATCCGGGCCCCAGTACGGCCTGTACCTCGGTGAGCTTGTGTGCGTTGTTGGTTGCGAAAATAATGTCCATATTCTCTTTTTCCGATGCTTGAATCTTTCGTCGGGATGCCCGGCTTTCCTCGCTGCCCGTCTCCGGGGGCGTCCCGGGCATATCCGCTTCCCGTTCCGCGGGCCGGGTCATTTTACGACTTCGAGTTTTTCGAGCCTGTCGTCCAGGTCGATCTTGTCGATGATGGTTTTGACCAGGATGTCCATGTCCGAGCCTTCGGAATAGTCGGCCGGGCAGACGTGGCTTACGCGGTTGTCGTGGATCAGCGAGGCCATCTCCTTGCGTGCACCCTTCTGGTCGGGGTTGTAGACCGCGATCGAATGTCCGCCGGAATTTTTCACCAGCCGCATGCAGGGGATGTCGGTCGTCCCGTCGCCCACGTAGATCATGTGCTTGAACGGCACGGGACGTTCGTTTTCGGGGATGTAACGGTTCACCATCTTGCTGTCGAATACCGATTCGACGCCTTTGTTGATCTTGAAGATGAACTGCGTCTTGTTGGTGTAGTTGACCGCCACGGCGGGCCAGTAGGCGATGCCGTCGACGTCGTAGAGAAACGAGCAGGCATAGATCTTCCGGAACTCGTGTGCGATCTGAGTTCCTTCGATGATCTCCTTCATCCCTGACGAGTTGATGTAGTGTAGGATTCTTATCCCGTGTGCGGCGCCGTAGGCGTTGATCCGCGCGAACCACTCCTTCACGCCCTTGTAAAGCGTCACGCGGCGTCCCGAATCCTGAAATGCCTCGCGCCGCAGCGACAGCCCTTTCGACTTGGCTTCCTGTAACATGCGTGCCATATAGGTCAGTACCATGTCGGCATCCTGTTCTTCGGCCAGCGTGTTGGCCTCCGTCCAGAATTCCTTGTTGCTTTTGCCCACGGCGGGTATGAAGTCGTACTCCTGCATGTTGCCGGGGGCGAGCGTGCCGTCGAAATCGTAGATAAGGGCTATGGTGAATCTGAATTCCATCGTTTTCAAAGTTTTGAAGATCAAATATGTATAAATGAATAGGTCAAAAGATATCTATGGAGTTTGGATTGGTGTAGACAGCGTACTGCATTCCGAATTCATGTATCTGTCCGGTTTTGGTTACTACTTTCACCCTGTATGAGAAAAAAGGATTGTTTTCGAATGTCGTATAATCGAAAAAGTAGAGCTTATGATAAGAGTGATGGTACCGATTAATACTTCCATTGTCTACGAAATGATATAAACATTGATGGAAGTTTCTTTTGATCCCCTTCTTCCTTGCTAATTCAAGCAACAGACTTTGTATCTCTTTATTATTGCAATAATCTGCGTAATCCGACGTATTGTCGAGTGGAATCCCGTTCAACAGTATCTTTCCTTTGAAAAATTTTGCCGGAACATCGGCCGGATCCGGATCGTCATAGTCGTATTCCTTTTCTTTAGGCAGGTAATCCCAATGCAGATTGAACTCCATTACTTCTTTTTCGGGGGAGACTAAAGCTGTAAAGCCTATCGTGTCCCAGAAATAGCGGTTGTATCCTGTATTGTAATCTTTTCCGTAAAGGATTCTCTCGCAAGGTCCGAATATCTCGATAAGCGAGTCAATGGGTATGTTTATCGAGAATGTCCGGCCATTGTAAGTAGCACGCTCCTCCGTAAATACGAACAGATGCTGGGTATTGACTCCCTTTGAGTCTAATTCCTCCTTTGTATAGCCGGAACCCATGTATCCTTCGTCGGCAACTTCGCCTGCTCCGCTGCATGCGACGGTGAAAATACCTAATAGAAACGAGAGGATTATATTTTTTATTTTCATCATTTTAAGTAATAGGTATTTCTGTGCTTCCCGGTTGGGTGTGCTGTATGGAATGTATGGCTGATTTTGTTGCATTCCTTTGCCTGGATGCGGTGAACGTTTGGTTCGGTAAATAATAATTCGGTATATCGGATTGCGAATCCTGCTGAAATATTATCAATTTAACAAAGATAGTTTTTTTTCACTATTTTTGCAAAAGAGAGGCCGAAAACACAAAATATAAAAACAGATGGAATTCAAAGAGTTGATCGAAAAACGCCGCAGCATCCGCAAATTCTCGGAGCGTGCGGTGCCGCGTGAGGTCGTAGACCGCATCCTGCACGAGACTCTGTCGGCGCCATCGGCGCGCAATACCCGTACGACGCACCTGGTGGTGGTCGACGACCCTGCCCTGGTGGCCCGCATGGCCGACATGCGCGATTACGGTTCGGCGTTCATGAAGGGTGCCCCGCTGGCGATCGTCGTGCTGGGCGATACCACGAAAAGCGACCTGTGGCGGGAGAACGCCGCGATCTCGGCGACCATCCTGCAACTGGCGTGTGTCGACGAAGGACTGGCTTCGTGCTGGGTGCACATCAACGGCCGCCCGCGCCGCAAGGACGAGCCCGGCGGGGAGACTGCCGCTGGCTACCTGCGCAGCTTCCTGCCCATCCCGGCGGACTGCCAACCCCTCTGCGCCGTTGCGGCGGGGTATTCCGACTTCACCCCCGCCCCGCTGCCCGGGTCGGACGACGATGCGCGGATCATCCGCCTGGAGTAAGAACGGATACGGGCACCGATGAAAAAGGAAGCTCCCGACGGGGCTTCCTTTTCCATTTAAATCAGCGTCATGCGCTTGCGAAGCATGTCGAGTACCTGTGTTTTGAGTTGCCGGGCGTTGATCGGCTTGGGCATGTAGCCGTCGAATCCGCTCGAGAGTACCTTCTGTTCGTCGGATGCGAAGGCGAAAGCCGTCACGGCGATGATTGGCACGTCGGCCGACTGTTTGCGGATCTGAGCCGTGGCTTCGTAGCCGTCCATCTCGGGCATGTTGATGTCCATGAGCACCAGGTGCGGGGTGTACCGGTTGAATAAATCGACCGCTTCGCGGCCGTTCCAGGCGTGCAGGAGTTTGTATTCGTGCCGCAGGATCGACTCGAAAAGACGGTAATTGCTTTCGTTGTCCTCGGCGATGAGGATTACCAGTTTGTCCTTCTCGACCGTCGGGACGGTCTGCAGCATCTGTGCCGGGATCTTCGCCGGTTCCTGTTTGCCGGGGACGTACGGAAGCGTGAACCAGAAGGTCGAACCTTTGCCCTCTTCCGATTCAACACCGATATTTCCTCCCAAATGCTCTACGATCGTCCGGCAGATGGAAAGCCCGAGCCCTGTGCCCTGCTTGAACGAGTTGAGTTTGACGAAGCGCTCGAAGACCGCGTCCTTCCGTTCGGCGGGGATACCGCAGCCGGTGTCCGCAACCCAGAAATAGAGTTGTCCGGCACGGAGTTCGTAGCCGAAGCGGATCGATCCCCGGTGCGTGAATTTCGCGGCGTTCGTCAGCAGGTTTATCATCAGCTGCGAAAGGCGGTTGCGGTCGGTGCGGACGTGGCAGGTTTCATACCGCTGTTCGAATACCAGCTCCACGTTCTGGTCGGTTTTCAGCCTCATGACGTTCTCTTTCTCGCGCATCAGCTCGTTCAGTTCGAAATCCGTATGGACGAATTCGAGCGTCCCGGCCTCGATCTTCGAAAGGTCGAGGATATCGCTGATGAGTTGCAGCAGCAACGTATTGTTGCTTTCGATGATCGACATGTATTCCTGCTTTTCCTGCTCTTCGTCCGTCGAGGCAAGGATGCCCGAAAACCCGACGATGGCATTGAGCGGCGTGCGTATCTCGTGGCTCATGTTGGCCAGGAATGCCGATTTCAGGCGGTTCGACTCTTCGGCACGGTCGCGTGCGGTGAGCAGCTCCTGCTCCATCTGTTTGCGTTCGGAGATCACGAGCGATGTCCCCACCAGCGACAGCGGCCTGCCATCGCAGTCGCGGGTTTCGACCGTGGCCTGTGCCTCGACCCACTCCATGTGCCAGTGCCCGCTCTCGTTGGATACGACGCGGAACTCTTCGCAGACCTTCTCCGTATGCCCTTCGATCAGGTTCCTGTAAGCTGCGCGGACGTGTTCCCGGTCTTCCTTGTGGACTTTCGAGAAGTAGCACTCCTCGTCCACCGCAAGCGAGGCGTTGTTTGCCAGCGACATTCCGGCGGCCATCTTGGCCGCCTTGTTGAGGTCGCACAGGATAGTGTGGTTCGTAAGATCCCACTTCCAGGGGATGATGTTGGCCACGTTGAGCGCCAATGCGAGTTTCCGGTTCACCGAATCCACCTTTTTCTGGGCGTTGTGCAGGGCCGTGCTGTCGATGCAGAAAATGTCGACCGTGTCCTTTCGGTACGAAGGGCAGATGACGACTTCGTAGAAGATATCCACCGGTTTATGGTAATACGGGAAGGTGATGCTCCGCTTTTCCTTCAGGACGATGTCGATGATCGGCATGAACTGGGACTGCGACTCGGGAAAAACCGTCGCCCCGGATTTGCCGATCACTTCGTCCCGGCGGTAGAAAGAACGTTCAAAATAGGCATTCACATCGACGTAAACAGTGTCTATGGCCGTTCCCTGTGCGTCGAACACGGCCCGTTCCTGCATATACAGGATCGGCATGTTGTTGAACAGGTGCGAATATGTGGCCTGGGTTTCCCGCTCCTTCTGGTGGGCTGCGTCGACTTTGCGCAGGACGGCGATCCTCCATTGCTGGAAGATGAGGAATAACAGGAAAATACCGCCGCAGACGCCGATCCATGTTTTATACCGCTCCATGAACGAGGCAGGTTTGTCGAAAAACAGAGTGTTCGTCGGGCAGGTGTTCGGGGAGATGTTGTGCCGGAGCAGTACCGGATAGTTGAAGACGGGTTGTACCCGGACGGGGGTGTAAAAGGGAATGTCGCGCGGCTGCTTGCCCTCCAGCACTGCGTTTACGGTAGCTATCAGCCGGTCGGAATATTCGTTTTCGTCGTATACGTAACCTCCGATCATGCCGCTGCTCTTGAGTCCCGTCGGACGCAGCGAGAACAACGGTACGGACGAACTGGCGATGATCTTGAACGGGTTGGTCATGATTTCGTTGCGCCCGGACATGTTCTTCAGGTAATGCCACGAGGAGAAGAGCACGCCGGTGCGTTTTACGTCGACCGTACTCAGCGAATCGAGCAGTTGGTCTATCCCGATCTCATCGGCCGAATAAACCGTGTATTTTATGCCGCCGTACTTCGAGTCGAGCAGTTCCGCGAGGTCGTGTTCCGTTTGCCGGTTGACGTAGCGTGCGTCGTCTATGAATATGAGCCGATCCATGCCGGGCAGTATGCGCTTCATCAGGTCGATACTCTGGTCGAGATAGGCCGGCGAATAAAGCAGGGTCAGATTGTCCCGGTCTGCCAGTGTCCGCAGAGGTACCTGTTCCGAGGCCGGAATGGGAAGCCTTTTCTGGTAATATTTATCCGGCCCGACAAAATCCTGTTCTGCGCATACGATGGTCGGAATGCCTTTCCATATGCTGTTAATGAAATTGCGCAGCAGCGCCGTAGGGGTTCCGATCAGCACCAGGGCCCGGGGTGGTTTTTTGCCGTATTCTCGCAGGAGGTTCGTCTCGAAGGTCTCGATTTCCCGAGGGGAATCTACCAACAGCAGGTTTATATGCTCGGTGTAGAGTTCCAGGTTTTCGATCTGCTCGACGCGCGCCGTGATGTCGGTAATAATGCCTCTGCTCCACGGGGTCGATTCCGCATAGGTATTGATGACCAGTATATAATCGCGCTTGTCGCCGGAAGGGCTGCTGACGGCCGGTGCGAGGGGGTATGCTAAAATGCAGCCTAAAAGTAAGACCCATATGAAGGGCCGGGGCCGGAGGCCGAGCCGGGTGGTCGGGATGTTCATGGGAAAAAGGGACGCAAGGGAGTAGTGCATGACGCAAAAATAGCGGGAGGGGGCTGCCGGAAGACAGCCCCCTCCCTTCTTATGTAAAGTTATCGGTTCATGACCGGTTTGATGTCCTTGATGCGGAGTTGGGTGGTTACCGTCCCCCGGTAGTGGTTCTCTACGATCTGGTAGCATACGTCGATCGGGCGTCCCGAGCGCACCCATTCGTAATGCGTGGGTTGCTGGAAGGCGATCGACTGGATCTTCGTGTTGGGTTTCTGCCGCTGGATCAAATCCATGCGCAGGTGCTCGCACTCCATGCCGACCAGTTTGGCGTCGCCGTGGTTGCTTACGCCGTAGGTCGCGAAGACCGGGGCGGTGTTGCCGGGGCCGAAAGGCTGGAAGCGGTTGAGGTCTTTGCGGAACGCGGGGGTGATGTCCGAGAAGAGCAGTTCGCTGTCGATATCCACCTGCGGCATGAGCATCTGCGGGTCGATGTTCTCCTCGACATAGGCGTTGAACCTGCGCGTGAATTCCTCGACGTTCTCGGGTCGCATCGTCAGCCCGGCGGCATACATATGCCCGCCGAAGTTCTCCAGCAGATCCGAGCACGACTCCACGGCCTGGTAAAGGTCGAAGCCCGGTACCGAGCGTGCCGACCCCGTCACGAAGCCGTTGCTCATCGTCAGCACCACCGTCGGCCGGTAGTAGGTCTCGATCAGGCGCGAGGCGACGATTCCCACGATGCCCTTCATCCACTTGGGATTGTAGATCACCGTGCTCTTCAGCTCTTTCATTGCGGGGTTGCGCTCGATAAAATCGTGCGCTTCCTGCGTCACCGAACGGTCGATCGACTTGCGATCCTGGTTGTAGGCGTCGATGACGTTCCCGAACTCCGCGGCGATGCTTTCGTTGCCTTCGATCAGCAGCTCGACGGCCGCGTGCCCGCCCGAGGGCGAGGCGTTTTCGTCGTTCTCGTCCATCCGCATGCGCCCGGCGGCGTTGATACGCGGCCCGATCTTGAAGACGATGTCGTCGATGGTGATGTTGTGCTTGTCCAGGCCGCAGATCTTGATGATCGACAGCAATCCTTTCGACGGTTCGCGGTTGAGGTCTTTCAACCCGAAATGGGCAAGGATACGGTTTTCGCCCACCAGGGGTACGATATCCGAAGCGATGCTCACGACCAGCAGGTCTAACAGCGGGCTGATCTGTTCGAACGGGATCCGGTTTTTCTGCGCATAGGCCTGCACGAGCTTGAAGCCCACGCCGCAACCCGACAATTCGTCGAACGGATAGGAACAATCGACCCGCTTGGGATCGAGGACAGCTACGGCACGGGGAATTTCCTCGGCCGGGAGGTGATGGTCGCAGATGATGAAATCCACGCCCTTCGTCTTTGCATAGACTACCTTTTCCGTGGCTTTGATACCGCAGTCCAAGGCGATGATAAGACCTACGCCCTTGCGGGCTGCCAGGTCGATGCCCTTGACCGAGATACCGTAACCTTCGGTATAGCGGTCGGGGATGTAGAACATCAGGTTTTTATGCCCGATCTGGCGCAGGAACTTGTACACCAGTGCAACGGCCGTACAGCCGTCCACGTCGTAGTCGCCGTAAACCATGATCTTCTCATTGTTACGAACGGCCTGCTCGACCCGCTCGACCGCCTTGTCCATGTCCTTCATCAGGAACGGGTCGTGGAGGTCGGCGAGACTGGGTTTAAAGAACTTGTCCGCCTTTTCTACGGTGTCTATGCCTCTCTGTACGAGCAGGTTCGCCAGCACGGGAGAAATCCTGAGCACGGCAGCGAGCTTCGCCACCGCCTCGGAATCGCCCTGCGGTTTCACTACCCATCGTTTTTCTATAGGCATACGATTTACTATTTATATATTCTAACATTTAATATCTCACTTAAAAATTTGACAACGAGCGACTTTACTTCGCCCATCGGGGCCTTGCGACCCGTTTCCCGTTCGATCGAGGTCACTCCCCGGTCGGTAAACCCGCAGGGGTTGATGCGCGTGAACCACCCGAGGTCGGTCGTGACATTCAGCGCGAACCCGTGCATGGTGATATAACGTGACGACCGGACGCCTATTGCGCAAATCTTGCGCGGCACCTTTCCGAATGCGCGGTCACCGACGCCGATTTCGCTATCGCAGATTCTGCCGCTATCGCAGGTTCCTGCCTCGTTGCGGTTTTCGCCGCTGTCGCCGCTTTTGCCGCCGACGCTTTTGTTGCCGCAGTTACCGCCGATGTTGCAGTTGCCGCCGCCGTTATCTCCGCGGCAGGCGGTTGTCCGGCTCCCTGTTTCCCCGCCGATTCCGGGGCCGATCCAGACCCCCGAGGCGCCTGCCATGCGGCCGGCGGTGATGCCGTATACCGCCACGGTACGGATGACGGCCTCTTCCAGTGCCCCGATGTAGTCCCTCAGCCCGATGCCCAGACATTCGAGGTCGAGGATCGGATAGCAGACCAGCTGCCCCGGGCCGTGGAAGGTGATGTCGCCCCCTCTGTCGATGTGAAAGAACTGTGCGCCCATCGCTTCGAGCGCTTCGCGGCCTATCAGCAGGTTTTCGGCATGGCCGCTTTTGCCGAGTGTGTATACCGGCGGGTGTTCCACCAAAAGGATCGTGCCTGCGCTGGCGGAGCCTTCTCCGGTGGCGCCTGACGGTTCGACGCCCTCTGCTGCGGATACGCTGCCCGTTGGGGATTCCAACCCTTTGCCGGATTGCGTTCCCGCCTTGCTGGGCATTGCCTCTGCCGATCGCTGTGCCGGCTCCCGCGCGGATGCCTTACTTGCTTCCGCAGTGCCGGCGTTTGCCGCCAGGGGTGCCGCCACCTGTTTCGTTGCGCCCTTGCAGGCTGCCTTGCGGGCTACCAGGGCATCGAACAGTCCCTGCTGCAATTCCCAGCAGGTTTTGTAGTCCATCAGTCCGAGATCCCGGCAGGAAGCTTCCATCGCTACAAACTTTTGACGCTCTTCAGGGCCTCTTCCGCCATGTACGACGAGCGGACTAAGGGTGCGCTCGCGCAGTAGCTGAAGCCCATTTCCAGCGCTTTCAGTCTGTACCATTCGAATTTTTCAGGAGTGATATACGCCGCAACGGGGTAGTGCTCCAGAGTGGGACGAAGGTACTGACCGAGTGTTACGATCCCCACGCCTGCGTCGCGCAGATCGTGCAGGGTTTGTAATACTTCATCATCGCTCTCGCCAAGTCCGACCATCAGTCCGCTTTTCGTTGCGACACCCTGTGCGCTCAGGTAGCGCAGGGTTTCCAGGCTCGTACGGTACTTTGCCTTGGAACGCACCACCGGGGTCAGCCGCTCGACGGTTTCGATGTTGTGCCCGATTATATCGGGCTTCGACGCGACGACCACGTCCAGCGGGGCGGGCTGTGCGTCGAGATCGGGAATAAGGAGCTCAATTACGGCGTCGGGATTCTGTGTGCGGATGGCGCGGACGGTTTGGGCCCAGTGTGCGGCACCGCCGTCCGGCAGGTCGTCACGCGTCACAGAAGTAACGACGACATACCTCAGTTTCATCAGTGCGACGCTTTCGGCGACCCGTCGGGGTTCCTCGGCGTCGGGGGCAAGGGGGTGTCCTGTTTTCGTTGCACAGAAGCGGCAGCCTCGGGTGCAGATGTCTCCCAGGATCATGAAGGTTGCGGTTCTGCGGCTCCAGCATTCGGCCTTGTTCGGACACATGCCGCTGCTGCAAATCGTATGCAACGCATGTTTGTCGACTATTTGCTGTACCTCGGCATATTCCGGGGTGCGGTGGAGCCGGATCTTCAACCATCCTGGTTTTTTCAGTACATCTACCTTGTCATAAAACTTCGGCATTTAAGTTCATTATTTTCCAATTGATGCAAAAATACGAAAAAATAATTGATAATTCCTATGAATGCCCTATTTTCTTTCGGCATCTCGTTCCTGATACGCCTCTTCGCGGGTTTGCCTGCTCCGGGCCTTTCCCCGGGCTGTTTTCGGGTTTCGCCGGCGGCGGTATTCGCAGTATGCAATTAAAAAAATAAAAAATGCGGCCTCGAAAATCGCAATTATTCAATATCGGATGCTGCCGGAGGACTTTTTTGCACAGAGAAAGGGGTTTGCTGCCTGGCAGTAGCAAACCCCTCTGGTTAGGTTAGTTAGGTTAATGAGAGTGGGAGAATCCCACGTTTTGTTATACAAAGATAAATGGAAAATCACAATCTTCCAAATCTTTTGTAACATTTTTTTAACCTAACCGAAAAAAATCTGTTAAATTATAATTAAAATTTTTAAAATACTAACGGTTTTGTAAGTTGCGAACTATAACGCCTCGCGGATTTCCTCGGTTTCCTTAGCGGCGGGCTGCGCCTCGGGAGCGAGCGAAGTGATGTGGCGGTTCCGGTAAGCGGCCGGCGTCATCTGGTACTCCTTTTTGAAAAGTTTAATAAAGTGCGACGTGTTGGGGAATGTACAGGCATTGCCGATTTCCGAAATTGACTTCGAAGTCGAGATCAGCAGCAGGCGCGAATGCATCAGGCGCTGGCGGATGTACCATTTGTGCGGCGGCATCATGAAATGGCGCCGGAATTCCTTTTTGAACGAGGTGAGCGAACGGTTCGTCAACTTCGAGAGTTCTTCGATCGAAATATCCTTGAAGATGTGGTCGTAGACGATCTGTTCGAAATTCTCCTTGGCTGCATCGACGTTGCTGAGCAGTTTGCTCTTCAGGCAGCAGTCTTCGTGCGAGGCGATGAGGTAGATCAATTCGGTCATCTTGATGTTCTCGGCCGTCTCGTCGCGGTGGAAATCCTCGTCGCGCAGGTAGTTGTTGGTGTTGACGAAAAAGTTGCGGATCGAATTCCAGGCAGGCATAGAGACGTGCGAACGGTTGCGGCAGTTTTCGCACGAATGTTCGTTCGAAATGTTCAGTCCGTAGGTGATGTTCAGGTGCAGCAGTATCCGCTGGAGGTCAGCCGGCGTATAATAAAAGAGCACTTGCTCGAAGGGTTGTCCGTTTTCCGGGAAGTTCTCGATATAGTGATGCCCGATGCCGAGGTAGAATACGTCTCCGCGCGTAAGGGTCTGGCGCTTATCCCCGTCGTAAATATACTTCGTGCCTCGGAGGATGTAACCGATTGCGTAACGTGAAAGCGCCTGAGACTGGATTCCGTTGTGAAGGGCTTCTACGTACTTCACAATCATCGGCTGCTGGGCCGACGAATTTAATGAATTCTTCATATCAAATCGTATTTTAAGTTTTTTTGAACAATGAGTTGCGTCACCGATTGCTCATTTCAAAAATACAATTTAATATTTGTTTTATAAAATAATGAATAGTCTAAAAAGGCACAAACAGGCAAATAAGACTAAAGATACCATAATAATGACTAAATATAATATTGTAAAAATATTCCAGCGAAGGCTGCCGCCAGAAAAATCAGGTATACGGGCAATGCTATTCCCCTGTGTATGCGGACAAAAAATACCGGGATCAGTATGGCCGACGGGACAGCGAGCAGGGCGAATGCCTCGGGTGTTGCGGCGGGGCTGCATAGCACAGCCAGAGTCAATATCAGTATACCTATATTATAAAAGAGGATGAAGCGGGGTTTGGTGCCTGCGGCATAGATGTCGGCCAGGAAAAAGAAAAGCGCTGTCAGGTCGAGCAGCACGATCCCGCCTGCCATGACGAGTGCGGGGAGGGGAATATCCAGAAAGAGATGCAGCGGCATACCTTCGATGGCGGATTGCCCCAATTTGATCAGGGGAGCCGTGAATTCCGCCCCGGTGCCCCAGCTGACATAGCAGGCCGTGAAGACCGGCAGCAGCAGTCCGGCCGTTGCTACCGCGACTTCCCGCAAGGTACGCCGGAAAAGCAGTACGGCCAGCGGCAGGAGCAGCAACAGCGGCAGTGCGGGGGCATATATCAGCGGCATCAGCCCCAGGTAGAGTGAGGCACGGAAGATGGCGTCGAACCCGTACCCGTTGCAGAAGGCGCGGCAGTAATTTTTCGTTGCCAGTGAGAGCAGCATCGACGCTGCGAATCCTGCGAGATAATTCCCGCCTGTTGCGATCCCGCAGGCGACGATGGCATAGAGGGGAATCGGGAGGCAGGTGCCCACCGTATAGAGGTTGTAGCGGATCGTGATCCGTCCCGCACACATTCCGGTGAAGAGCAGCATGAACCCGGCGGCAAACTTCGACCATACCGGATATGCCGCCTGAAACCGGGCGAGTTGGCCGCCCAGAAGCGGGAGCGCATCGCGCACCGCTCCACTGGTATCGGACACGGGGATTCCAGCACACATGGCCGCAACGGCGAGTGCGAAGAGGGTCATGAAGGCTGGTACGAGCGGCTGCCGGGCGATGTCGATTTTCATGTCGGAAGGCTTTTTTCCTCGGGCAAAATTAGCGAAAAAAGCCGGAATAATGCGTAACTTTGTGGTACGATGTTAGAAAACCAGTACCAATACGAGTTTCGGGAGGCCGGTTGCGACGAGGCCGGCCGGGGGTGTCTGGCCGGGCCTGTGTTCGCCGCTGCGGTGATCCTTCCGCCCGATTTTCACGACCCGTTGCTCAACGATTCGAAGCAGATGACCGAGCGGAACCGGGACAGGCTCCGCCTGATCATCGAGCGTGAAGCCGTGGCCTGGGCCGTCGAGGCCGTTTCCGCAGCCCGGATCGACGAGATCAACATCCTGAATGCTTCGTTCGAGGGGATGTCGCTGGCGGTCGCCCGCCTCGATCCGCCGCCCGAATTCCTTGCGATCGACGGCAACCGCTTCCGGACACGCCTTGAATTACCCTACCGTTGCGTGGTCAAGGGCGACGGCAAATATGCTGACATCGCCGCAGCTTCGGTGCTGGCCAAAACCCATCGGGACGAGTACATGTTGCGCCTCGCGGAGGAATATCCGCAGTATGGCTGGAAAAAGAACAAGGGGTATCCGACCCGCGAACACCGGCTCGCAATCCGTGACTACGGACTTACGCCCCATCACCGCCTGACGTTCAACTACGGGATCGGCCAGTTGGAGCTGCAATTCTGAGCAGAAATTGCCTTTGCCCGATTGCCCGGGACGTTCCGAGGTGATGCTATCGTATCTGCTCCCGCTCTCATCCTCCCCCGACCTGAATTTACCCTGCCGTCTTGCAGTGGCGGGCATCCGTTTGAAGATGCTGGAGGCCGTATAACTATCGGTATGGCACATAAAAAAAGGGCTGAAGCGAACTTCAGCCCTTTTTCGATATGACTCGGGATTTAGTATCCCAGCGACTTGGAAGCGGCGTAGGAGACTTTCAGTGCATTGGCACGACGAAGTTCCTGCTTCACGTCGGTTACGATACCCATCTTGGTTGTCTGGTCGGCCTTGAGGCAGATCGTCATCGAGGCACGGTCGGCCTCGCTGAGCTTATCGCGCTCTGCGGCTACGAAATCCAAAATATCCTTGGTCGTTTTGTACGAGTCGTTCAGCTGGATACGGGGTGCAGTGCCGAATTTGGCCTGCATCACCAGCGAAGGCTGTCCGATGTGGATGTAGCTTACGAGCGATTTTTTCTCGAGCTTTTGCACTTCGGTTGCCTCGGGGAGTTTGTACCTCACGAGCAGTTCCTGATCGCGCATGGTGGTCGACACCATGAAGAAGAAGAGGATCATGAAGATCACGTCAGGAAGCGATGCTGTCGAGATAGGGGGCAAACCTTTATTGCCCTTCTTTTTCATTACTGCCATAACTTACTTCTTTATATTACGCGGTTCGGCCTCCGAAATCTTCAGAGGTACTGCTTTGGATACTGCATTGCGCTGATCCTCGGAAAGCTCCGAGAATTTTGCTCCGAATTTCTTCATGGCGACTTCGTCACGTACCTCGTTGAAAGCGCGTGTGAGTTCGTTCTGCACCATGATGTAGGACTGATAGCCCGTATCACGGGTGGTCTGTAACGAAACAACGCCCTGGCTTTCGGGATAAACCCACTTGCTGCCGTCGGCCAACTCGATTTCCTTTTCGGTTTTCTCCGGGAGGTTCTCGTCGTCCATCGGGTTGAGGATGAATTCCTTCGTCTTGTCCTTGAGTTGTCTCAGGTCGATGATCTCCTGTTTGCCCGAGGGCCCGGCCATGATGTTGCCGCTGCCCGAGATGAGCACCAGGAAGAGGTTGCGCTCCTTGACCTTGATGTCCTCCTGCTTTTGGTTCTCGGGGGGCATCGGCGGAAGCATACGCACCAGACCGGTGTCGACATTCATCGTTGTGGCCACAAGGAAGAAAATCAGCAGCAGGAAGGCGATGTCGGCCATTGAGCCGGCGTTGATCTCCTGTATTTGTCTTTTATTTCCTGCCATTGTTCGTTGTTATTTGAAAGCGCCGTAAATTTCGGTTGCGATAGCCGTCACGAACGCAGCGACCAGGGCAACGTACGTTACCAGGATGCTGGTGTCGGTCAGGACGGTTTCACCTTGGGAGAAAAACCCGCCGTTGGCGAGGTCGGGGATTTGGATGTCATGTCCCGAAGCCACGAAGTAAGCCACGCCCACGATCACGATGATCAGCGCGAGCGAAATAATCGTGCCCTTGATTCCCGCTGGGTTCTGGATCATGCCGAAGACCGCGCAGAAGATAGCTGTGAACACCGCAAGAGCCAGCAGGAAATAGCACCAGATGAGGTTCAGGCTGATAGCCGCCTCGGAGCCACCCGTAGCAATTGCGTATATTCCCAGTACCGCCATCACGGCCAGCAGAATACCCAATATGATATTTAAAATCTTTTTCATAATTGCCTTTAACTCTTTTTAAATCGTTGGGATTATTTCTTGCTGTAAGCCGTCAGGATATCCATCAGCGTGATGGACGAATCCTCCATATCGTTTACCAGCGAGTCGATCTTCGAAACGATATAGTTGTAGAACAGCTGAAGAATAACCGCAGCGATAAGACCCATGAGGGTCGTCAGAAGGGCGACCTTGATACCGCCTGCAACGAGGGTCGGGCTGATATCGCCGGCAGCCTGGATGGCGTCGAACGCCGCGATCATGCCGACAACGGTACCCATGAAGCCCAACATAGGCGAAAGGGCGATGAACAGGCCGATCCACGTCAGGCCCGACTCCATCTGGCCGGTCTGAACCGAACCGTAGGAAACGACAGCCTTCTCGACCGAATCCAGACCCTGATCGTAACGGTCGAGACCCTGGTAGTAGATCGAAGCGATCGGGCCGCGCGTGTTGCGGCAAACTTCCTTGGCAGCTTCGATGCCGCCGTTCTTCAGGGCTTCTTCAACCTTGGTGATGAGTTTCTTCGAGTTGATCGTCGACAGCGAGAGATAGAGGATACGCTCGATGGCAACGGCCAGACCGATAATCAGGAAGATAAGGATCGGGAGCATCCATGCCCAACCACCCTCGAGGAACTTCTGCATCATCACGTGGTGCAGGCTATCGCCGGCGAGTTGGGTTTCGGCAGCTGCAGCAGCCTCCTGCGCGAAAGCGTTAACAGTACCCAATGCAAACAGGGCCACTGACAGAATCAAAAAAAGTTTTTTCATAGTTGTGATTAGATAAAATTAAATTTGTTTAGTTGTTTTTTATTGTTGTGTTTTTAGGTATTTCACGATATTTTTCCGGTTTCAATGGTATTTCGTCAATTCTACCGGGTTAAAAAAATCCTAAAAAAATATTTTTTTTATCCTTTCCGTATCCTTGCGGCATCTTTTTACCCCGATCCATGGCTTTCCCCTGCCGGCTTTGCAAGTACGGGCAAATTCCGGAAATTTCACTCCGAATTGACCCAAACATTTGTTTGCCAGCGAGTTATGCCTCTATTCCTCTTCGTGTTGCCCCTCTTTGGCGACCCGATAAGGTACGTTAGCAGTGCGAAATATAGAAAAAAAAATCGTTCCGTGCAACGTCTTAGGCTGTAAATTCGCCTCGCAGAGGGCGCCGCAACAATGCGCGGGTCTGTTCGTCGGAAAGCCCCAGTCCGAGCACGTACATCAGCTTCGTGACGGCCGCCTCGGTGGTCATGTCGTGGCCGCACAGGACGCCGATCTTCTGCAGCCTCAGCCCGGTTTCGTAAAGTTCCATCGAAACCTTGCCCCCGCCGCACTGCGTGATGTTGAGGATGATGACCCCGCGGTCGATCGCCTCTTTCAGTACGCGGATGAACCATTCGTTGGTCGGGGCGTTGCCCGCGCCGAATGTCTCCAGCACCACGGCCCGCAGCCCCGGAGCCGAGAGCATCGCCCGCAGGATATTTTCGCCCAGTCCCGGGAAAAGCTTGATGACTTCGATTCCGTCGGCCAGGCGGGTTGCGATGCGCAGCTCCGGCGAGATTTCCGTCGGGTGGAGGATCGCCGCGAGGTTATAGGCGATGTTGACCCCCACCTCGGCCAGGGGCGGGTAGTTGTAGGAACGGAAGGCGCTCAGCGCCTCGGCGCTGCGTTTGGTGGTACGGTTGGCGCGGAACAGCCGGTTCTGGAAATAGAGCGACACTTCGGGTACCTCGGGGCGTCCGCCGATGTGCGCCCCCGCGATCTCGATGGCCGTGATGAGGTTTTCGCGGCCGTCCGTGCGCAGCACGCCGATCGGGATCTGGCTGCCGGTGAAAACCACGGGCTTGGCCAGGTTTTCGAGCATGAAACTCAATGCCGATGCGGTGTAGGACATGGTGTCCGTGCCGTGCAGTACGACGAACCCGTCGTAGCGGGTGTAGTTGTCGCGGATCAGCTCGGCCAGCGCCGCCCAGTTTGCCGGGGTGACGTTCGACGAGTCGATCACGGGATCCATCGTCAGCACGTCGATGTCCACGTTGAGCCGCTTGAGCGAAGGGAATTCATCGTAGATGCCGCTGAAGTCGAAAGGCACCAGGGCGCCGGTTTCGGCATCGTTCTTCATGCCGATGGTACCGCCCGTATAGATGATCAGGATCGAAGATTTCATCGTATGGTCTTATGGTGTTATATTCCGAAAATACGTTTGGCGTTCGCCGTCGTTGCGGCCGCCACTTCGCCGGGGGGCAGCCCCTTCAGTTCCGCGACTTTCTCGCACACGAACCGCACATAGGCCGACTCGTTGCGCTCGCCGCGGTGGGGCGCGGGTGTCAGGTACGGGCAGTCAGTTTCGAGTACGATGTCGTCCAGTTCCATTTCACGCACCGTATCGGCCAGCTTGCTCTTCCTGAAAGTCACCACGCCGCCGATTCCGAAGGCGAAATCGCCGCAGGCTTTCAGTTTCCGGTAGGTGACGGCATCCTCCGAAAAGGCGTGGAACACGCCCCGCAGCCTCCGCCCGGCCTCCGCCGCGGCCGTCGCTTCCTCCCCGACGATCCGGCACATGTCGTCCCATGCCGCACGGGTGTGGATCGCCACCGGAAGCCCGAGCCGTGCGGCCAGGCGGCATTGCGAAACGAAAGCCTCGACCTGTTCGGCGACGAACTCGCCGCTCCAGTAGTAGTCCAGCCCGATCTCGCCCACGGCGCAGAAACGTGCGATGCCCTCGGGCGGGGCCGTGAGGTAACGTTCGGCGAGCGCCAGCTCCTCGCGCCAATGCGGGTTGTCGTTCACCGAGGTGGGGTGCAGTCCCATCATCGGGACGCATTGCCCCGGGTGGCGTCGGCAGAGGTCGAACAGCGCCCCGTGGCTTTCGGAGTCTATGCCCGGGAGCAGCAGGTGCTCCACGCCCGCCGCTGCGGCGCGGGCCAGGGCCTCTTCGCGGTCGGCGTCGAACGCCGTATCGTACAGGTGTGAATGTGTATCCGTCAGTTTCATCGTGTTTTCATATATCGGTTGCCGGGCAATTGCCGTACGGCTCCCGCCAGTTCCAGCCCTACGAGCAGGGCAGCCAGTTCACCCGGGTCGAGCCCGCTCAGTTCCGCGAGCGTTTCCACCGCCAGCGGGTCGTCCGTGCGGAAACAGCCCAGCAACCCAGCTTCGTCGGGCGTAAGCTCCAGCGTGGACGGTTTTTCCCGGAATGCTGCCGGTTCCGGGCCGAGATCCCACATCAGTTCGCGGACAATATCGTCGGCGGTCATCACGAGCTGTGCCTTGCGGTTGCGGATCAGGTGGTTCGTCCCCGACGACATGCCGTCCGTGGCGCGTCCCGGTACGGCCATTACCGAACGGTCGTAGCCGTCGGCGCAATGCGCTGTGGCGAGCGACCCGCCGCTGTCGGGCGACTCTACGACCACGCAGCCGGCACCCAGCCCTGCGATGATCCGGTTGCGGGCCAGGTATGCCGTGCCGTTCTGCCGCGTTTGTGAGTGGAGCTCCGTGACCAGTGCCCCGCCGTGGTCGAGGATGTCGCGCGCCACGGCCGTGTGTTGTGCCGGCATGACGCCGGGGAGCGGGTTCGCCAGTACCGCGACGGTTCGTACCCCTGCGGCCAGGGCTGCCCGGTGTGCCGCGACGTCGATGCCGAACGCCAGCCCGCTCACGATGCAGAGCCCCGGAACCTGTGCCGCGAGCCCCTCCACCAGCCTGTTGCACATCGTCTGCCCGTAGGGTGTTGCCCGGCGGGTGCCGACCATCGCGACGCAGCGTGCCGAGAGGGCGGCAGAATTGCCTTTCAGGTATAGTACATGGGGATAATCGGGTATTTCACGCAGCAATGCCGGGAATTCGGGGTCGGTCGAAGCGATCGCGACGATCGAATTGCGGCGGCAGTAGCCGAGTTCCTTTTCTGCGGCGGCGAAGCCTTTGCGGTGGACGATATTCCGGATGATGTCTTCCCGCAAGGCGGCTTTCATAGCCAGCTCCTCCGGTGCCGCCGCGAAAATGCCCCGTGCGTCGCCGAATATTCCGAGCAGGTGCACGGCGCCTTTCACGCCGATGCCCGGGGTCATCTGCAAGGCGATATCCTCGATGGTCATAACCGCAAAATGTCGTTTATTATCTTGTAAAGGTAAATATTTTTGGGAAATAGCGCAAAGTTGGGTCGAAGTTTTGCAGATTTTAGAAATGTTTGTATATTTGCACTCCCGATGCGCCTGAAAATAAACCGGATGTTTCCGGCGCGGCACGCAATCTGGACGCGAACTTGTAGTTACGGAATGAAAGCCGAACAGGAACCTGTCGGGGAACATATGGTCTGATGGCCGAGTGGCTAGGCAAAGGTCTGCAAAACCTTGTACAGCGGTTCGAATCCGCTTCAGACCTCACCAAAACACCGTTGTAGTAATCTACAACGGTGTTTTGTTTTTTGGATTGTCATACATTTGTCATACATCTTCTGGCATTCGCATTATCCGAGTCTTAATTGAAGCCGTCGCGGAGATGCATTCATGTATAAATAACTATCGCAATCTGATTCACTCAATCCTAATATTTGGGCTAGTTCTGATTTTGTATAATTTAATTCATTTATATGCATTTCAACCATTTGGCGCAATAAAGTTGGTTTATCCAAAGGGACAAATCCTCTTTCTGTTTTACGCTCTCCCATACGGCTGAGTTCAATCATGAAATATTTATACTTATCTTCAGTTATTACTTTTGCTGTCAAAGCCCGCTTTATTATAGCTGCTTTAGATACCTTCCAATATGCCTTTAATTCGTCGAGACGTTTGATTCGGAAATACCTAATATCTTCTATGCAATCAAGGATCGGCATTAGGAATTCAGATGCAAAGGCATCTGCTTGATGCTCTATTTCTTTATCGTCATCATTTGTGTCGATATTCAAATGCATGACTATATGTCCAAGTTCATGTCCTAATGTAAATCGTTTTCGATCATTTGGCATAGATACATTGATAAATATTATAGGCTGACAGGTATCTGTATAGACAGTGAATCCCATTAATTTATCAGTATTAAACTCCATTTCGTAAACTATAATACCCATATCCTCCAAATGAGAAATCAAATTTTGGATGGGCCCTTTGGGGATTTGCATATATTGCCTAATTCGAAAAGCAATATCGTTTGGCGTCATGCTGTCAGTTACAGAGATATGGGGTATGGTGCATTCTTTAATTTCAACAGATTGAGATAAATCATCAACAATCATTCGCACAATATCTCTCTTGGACTCAATGAGCATTAGAGCTGATTTGGATAAACTTAATCGTTTCCTATAGTGGAGAGATCCAACAGGAGTTAATTGGCTTTTCTTGTAGAAGAATTCAATGGGGTATTGTAGTTTTTTGGCAATGCAAGATAGTACTTCAGGACCGATAGGTAATAAGCCCTTTTCCATTTTTGATAGGTTGCTTTGAGATAAGCCAGATATACTTTTAGCCAAATTAGTTTGGGTGTATCCTCGACTTTCTCGTGCAAGTTGTAATTGCCTGTAATTTACATCAATTCCCATATGCTTTTATTATTCCGATTTTTGTATCTGGTTTGGTCTTATTGTAAGTCGACGGGTTTCATGATTATTATTTGACATTGTAATTACATTATCAGACAGGCTTGCTTGACCATATGATAAAGTGCTTATGTCTGTAATCCACTTTTCAGAACTCTCTTTGTCGATATACGACACATATAATCCTTCCAATTCAGACCACCCGCCATTTTTAAATCGATAACCTAGAAATACAACGGGACTTGGGTCTTCCGTATTGCTTGCGTACTGTGCACTTATTCGTTGGGTGTTTCCAGTTGGAATGTTCATTGGCTCATATCGGTCGTTTAGTTTTTTAATATATACAATATAATTTCCTAAACGCATAAACTGTCTATTTGCTTCTGACAAACCAAATTTATCAGCTCCAATATGATCCTTTAAGCATCCAATGAAAAAACCATTATACAATATAGGAAGAGCTGAGTCTAAATAGTGGTGCTTGGGATTTGCAGCCATAAACTCGTTCAATTTGCCTAATGCTTCATTGCTAGCTGTTTCAATATCTCCTTTATATGGGATGAGTAAGTCTTCAAACTCTTGTTGGTTAGAATCTGGCCGTTTGATAAATTCATCCGTATCGAAGAGCAGATTTTCTTGCATCTTTCGATAAAAAAAATTACTTTTGTTGTGCATTTAAAATAGTTTTTGAATGTAAATAAATGAAATTCAAGAAGAAAGCCGCCGCTTTGCCGAGTGTGGCTTTTTTCTTTTCGCAAAGATATATAATATTTGAATAAAGTTGTATATATTTTTTGATAAAAGTTGTAAACATTCCCTCAACATTATCATCATCTATATAATTTTACTTTTTGTTAGAGAGGGTGCTTATAATTATTATATTTCCCAAATTCTTACTATCTTTACCCCTGCGAACATCATAATATAAACACTACGTTTCTATACGCTCTTGGGCAGTATGGCACTAAACCATATGCGCAGAACCGTTGGGGCTTCCGCCCGCGAACGGTACTCCCAGAGCTTGAAATATAGTGATGTGTGATGTTCGCAGCTGCGCATTTTTTTGTTTTTATGCGAACATCACACATCGTCCGCGTTCCGACGCAGACACGCCGCAAGGCCAGCCGCAGGCGGTTCCCGCCGTGCAACCTCTCGATTCGTTTCCATTTCCACCCGCCGGATTAGCAAGTAACTGCTAACCAAACCGTTATTCTCTTTGTTGTGCCCAGCGCACGATAAGGACAGCCCTCACTATGTCTAAATTCTAACAATCAACCAAATGGAAACGAATCAAAACCCTGTGCAAGAACAATCTGCACAACGCATAACCCCTGAAAGTACCCAAGCCGAACAACAGCCCGTACCCTCTCCGGAACAGCCGACCGGGCAACTCGCTCCAAAGCCAGAACCGCAACCCGAACAACCAACGGAAAAACTCTACAATCCCGCCGAAGCCGCCCGGATCGTCCAAAGCCTGACGGAAGATTATTTCAACCCCGAATATATCTTGCTGTTCGGGAAATTGGTCGGCGGCACACGCCATAGCGACGCCATGGCCTATGACCTGCTGATGGTCGTGCGGGAAACGCCCGAATACGACTGGATTCAGGCGAAACGCATCCTGCGTTACAAAGTGCCGTACAGCAGGCGCGAGATCACCTATATCAACCTCTACATTATGCCTTTGAGCTATGTCGAGTCGAATAAAACACCATTCCTCTACTTTGCACACTCCGAGGGCGAATTGCTCTATTGCAGCGACCACTGCCATTTCCGCCGCCCGAAACACCCGATCAACTTTGCCGCAGCCTATGCGGACGCCAAATTTCATTTCGATACGTTCCGGATGCTGGGCAACGAATTGATCGAACAGGCGCAGGACGCCTTCAGCGAAAGCCGCAATATGCGTCTGGCGGCTTTGTTCATGGCGCAGGCTACGGTCTACTTTTATCATACGCTCTATTATGTTTATCACGGGCTGGAGTTCGATATTCACGATCCGGTCGTGATGCACGAACGGATGCGGACGCTCTCGACGCAGCTGATGCTGGTTTTAGACGATAACCATATCGAAAATATCTTCACGCTGCCGCGCCTGAAGAGTTTTCTGGTAAAAGCACGCTACGACATTGGTTTCGATGTTGCGCCGCAGGAATTGGAAATGCACCTGCAACGCGTCGAAAAAATGGGCCATATCATCGAAAACTACTGCGGCTTGCGGCTGGAGCTTTATAAAGAGTTGAGCGAACGGCAATAAGCGGCCAATCATCCGAACGAACGGGGGTTTGCGGGATCACTGACAATCCCGCAAGCCCCTGTTTCGTTTACGAAAACACAACCTTGCCGATAGGCACACGGCAATTCCTGCGTTCTGCTATCGGGCACATGCAGCTACCGTTTGGAAAGTTTGATTGGAACAGTTCGTGCGGCGGATTTCCTTCGGCTATTAGACATCCGTAAAGAGGTTGAGCTGGTGGAGCATCGTGAAGGCGAAGGAGGCGCCGATGATGATGCACAACACTACCAACAGCGCGTTCAGTACCCGGGGCGAAGGCTTTGTCGGCCGGCCCTCGTTACTGCGGATATATTCGCGGAAGAAGATGTAGAGTGCCGGCACGATGCTGCATGCCAGGAGGTAGTCCTCGGGGATGCCGAAGAAGTAGACCTTCGAGAGCCCGATCAACGCCCAGTGGCAGAGGAACATAGCCAGCACGATGTTGACCCGCTCCGAGAAGGCCAGCATCAGCCCGATGGTGAACACGGCGACCGAACACGGCATCACGGGCGTGGTGACCATCGGGAACGTACGCCCCAGCGCGAGCGAAAAGAGCGGGTAGACGAGCGGCATGGCGAACAGCAGCAGCGCGAAGCCTGTATGGTTGTGCGTGCGTTGGAGCGAAGCGTGTTTCACGACCAGGTCGTATACCCAGATACATCCCATGATCGCCCAGAAGAGCGCCAGCATGTCGTTGTGCTCGCGTTGTTCGCCGTATAAGAGGTAATAGACACCAGCGATCCAGAAATTGAGCAGCGCCATAAAGGTCTTCATGGCGATGCGTACCCCGGGCGTCGGACGCAGGTAGAGCAGCAGCGTCAGCGTGGCCGCAACCAGCGTCAGTAGGATCTGTACGGGCCATGTCGCGGCGTTATAGGAGGCGATGGTGTTCCAGAAGATTTCCATGGATCGTTATTTGTCGGTATGCTTGCGGCGCCGCGTGAGCGAGAATGCCTGGTGGTTGAATACGAAGATGGGCAGCGTAGCCCCCGCTGCCAGCAGCGCGATCACGCTCAGCGATACGGTCGCGTTGAGGAAGAACTGCTGCATGTATTGCAATCCCTCCCCCGGGTCGTTGAGCGATTGCAGGAACATGATGAGCGAAAAGACGGTCTTGTAGGCATAGATGCCGGGAACCATCGGCAGCAGGGCGGGGATGTAGAGGGCCGTCATCGGGCAGCGGATGCCGCGCCCCAGCCACAGGCTGCCGAACCCGATGCTGATCGAGGCGAACAGCGAGGCTGTGGCGATGTCGGCCGAAAAGTAGTGCATCAGGCAGAACCGCAGGGCGTGCCCCATGGCCGCCAGCAGGGCGATACGGGGGAAAGCCCGCATCGGCGGGTCGGAAACGGCGCCGAAACCGATGGCCGCGATGGCCGCAAAGAGCCCGTCGAGAAGGATGTCCGCAGTGATCATAGCAAACCGTCCTTAACCATTAACAATGTCGCCGACAGGCCGATGGCGATGCAGATGATAAGCAGCAGGGCGTTGATCAGGCGGCTGCACCCGATCAGAATGTGCCCCTCGACGATGTCGATCACGCCATTGATGAGCGGTACCCCCGGTACGAGGAACAGGACGCTCGTCGCGAGCGCCGTTTCCGCCGAACAGTCGAACCTCAGGGCTGCCGAGGCGCACAGCGACGCCATGAACGCCGAGATGATGAAGATCAGGAAGTGGTTCACGCCGTGTGCCTGCATACGCTGTTTGGCGGCGAAACCCACGAGCGTGGAGGTGAAGACGATGCTCATGGCGATCCAGTCGCCCCCGAACAGCCGGCAGAACGAGGCGTTGGCCAGCCCCACGGTCAGCAGGACGAAGATTGGGTCTATGCGCGGTTTTGCAGTCAGCTCGTCGTAGCGACGCCGGATTTCGGAGAGTGGAAGCCTTTCGTCCAGCGCATCCCAGCTCAGGGCGCTCAGGTCGGAGTTGCGCTCGAAGCTGATCGGCAGCGCCGGGATCTTCACTACGCGGGTGATGGCCTCGCCGCTCTCTTCGTCGTGGGCGGTGATGATCGTGCTTTTCTGGAAACTCGACAACTGGAGGTCGACCCCCTGCGAGGCTCCGATACGCTGCGAGTTGCGGATCACGCGCGAGGTGTGCACGCCCGATCCGAGCAGGTAAGTCGCATATTCCGCAATGAAGTCGAGGATTTCCGTCAGCTCTTGTCTGGTCTTCATAACGAGGGCAAAAATAGTCCATTTCGGGCAAACCGCCATTGTTGGGGCCGAAAAAATTACACCGTGATGCCCGTACGGTCGCCGTGCCGGGTTTCCCGGGTGTCGGGCAGCCTGCCCGGAGCGCCCTTGAAATACCTACGGCCTGCGCCGGAACAGCTCCGTGATGTCTTGCATGGCGCCGTCCGCTCCGACCCTGTAAAGGCGCTGGTTGGTCGTCGGCGACGTCAGCGGCCCCAGCTCCTCGACCCAGCCTCCCAGCTTGATGTAGTCGAACGACTGCGGCCGCACTCCCTCCGGCAGCCGGGCGCGTCCCGAATACCAGCCTGTGTGCAGCATCGGGAATTTCCGCCGCACGACGTCGGCCAGCGCGGCGATCTCGTGCGGTGCGGCGTCCCCGCCCATGAAACAGACGCAGGTCACCGAGCGCCCGTAGCGGGCGAGTATCCCGCACAGCTCCGCCTCGTCGAGCACCCGCCCCATGTCGGCCTGCAAGTGCGGGCTGTGGCACCCGCGGCAGCGGTTGGGGCAGTTGGTGATGTTGATCGCCAGCGTCGTTTCGCAGGGTATTTCCGCGAATACGATGTCGAAATTATGGTATCTGACCATCGTCCGTTTACTCCGCTTTGGCGTAATAGCGGTGTGCGGCCTCCTTCTGGCGCGCGGCCGAGAAGTTCGACACCCGTTTCATGTAGCCGATCACGCGGGTCAGGTAGTCCAGGTTGTCGCCGTGGCACTCGGGGCACTCCTTCAGGTAGCGCTTGTCGATGTGCCCGCACTCGTTGCATACCGTGTTGGGAATGTTGAACGTGAAATAGTTGCATCCCTCGGCAGCCGCTACGCGCAGCAGGTGGCGGTACTGCTCCTTCGAAAGGTGATCTTCGAGGTTCATGTGTAGTGCCGAACCGCCCGTGAGGTGGGCGATGTAACGGCGGCCGTGGAGTCGGAACTTGTCGATCACGTTCAGCGATTCGTCCTCGACGACATAGAAATAGGAGTTGTAACAGTCGCGCGGTACGACGTAGCCGTCCTCGCGATCCCATTTGGCGTGTTTCACGCCCACGTTCTCGGCCGGGATCATCTCGCAGTTGAACATGAGCTCCTTCGAACGGTACTTCTTGTTGTAGCGCTCGATCAGCCCCAGTACACCCTGTACGAAATCGACGTAGTCGTCGTTGTCGTTGATCGGGATGCCCAGGAACTCGGCCGCCTCGACCAGCCCGTTGACACCGATCGTGAGGTACTGGCGCGCGAGGTTGATATAGCCTGCGTCGAACAGGGGCAGCATCCCCTTGGCCTGCAAATCCTTGAGGTTCTCGTTGTAGGCCGTCTGCACTTTGTGCACCAGGTCGACGATCTCTTCGAGGTAGGTCAGGTAGTGCATGCCGTTCTTCACGGCATACTGGATGCAGCGGTTGAGATTGATCGTCAGCACGCTCTTCGAACCGGTCGATACGCCGCCGGCGCCGAGCGTGTAACTGAACCCGTTGTCCTGTATCTCGTTGCGCAGGCGGCAGCACGACGACAGCGAGTCGGCGTTGTCGCTGATATAGGTGAAGAACGAGTGCCCCTCGGAGTACATCTGCGCCGTGATGTCGCCCCATTCCTTGTCCATCACGTCGCCGTCCCTGGTCAGCAGGGCCATCGTCTCGACCGGGAAGGTCAGCACGGTCTTCGTGCGCTCGCGGTTGAACCACGTCATGAAACGCTTTTGCAGCCACGACAGCGATTCCCAGTGCGGCTTCGTCCCGTCGGGGAATACGAATTCGCCGAACAAGCTTTCGAAATAGTAGCGGTCGTAATAGGCCACGTTCCAGAACACGGCCTGGAAGTTACGCGCCCCCGTGGGCTGGTTGATCGAGTAGACGATCTGTTCGAAACAGTCCGTAATCATCTTGTCGATCGTCCTGTGCTTTTTCGAGAGGTCGACCACCTCGTCCGCCCGCTTGTAGTAATCTTCTCCGTACTCCTGTTCGATGAAATAGTTCATATACATCAGGAATTCCGGCGTGGCGCAGGCGCCCGAGAGCATCGACGACACGATGAAGACCATGTTGACGAAGCCGCCGCAGAACGACTTGAGATTGGTCGGGCGTGTCGAGTTGCCGCCCACCGAGAGCGTGCCGTTCAGCAGCCACGGGTACATCGTGATCGAAGCGCAGTAGTTGGCCATCGACGTTTCGTCGTTCTTGTAGATGAAGTGGTCTTTCAGCAGGCGGAGGTATTTGTCCGAGAGTTCCTTGCCGTACATTTCCTTGATGCGGTCGGTCAGCAGCCGGCGGTTGAGCCGGATGAAGTTCTGTTTGGGCAGTTCGCCGATCAGCGTGGCGATGTTCTTGTTCTCGACGTTGGCGTTGGCATCGTATTTCGAACCCGTCGCGGGGTTCGAGGCATCGCAGTAGTTGATCAGGAATTCGAGTTTTTCGCGGTCTTCGCGATCCTCGGTGTGCTTCTGGCGGTAGAGCATGTAGCTCTTGGCCACGGCGAAATAGCGTTCGGCCATGAGCGCCACTTCGACCTGGTTCTGTATCTCCTCGACATTCATGCCGTCGGAGATATGTACGCGGCTGAGTACCGACGTGAGGTCGTCGTCGGTGGCGTATCCGCCTACCGAAAGGAATGCCTTGCTGATCGCGCGTTTGATCTTCTCGAGCGAAAAGGGGGCGCGCTTGCCGTCGCGCTTGACGATGTAAATTTCCGAAATGCCCATAATGTATCTGTATTTGTTTGTAAGTCTTGCCGTACGGAGGCGGCATCTCCGCCTGCGCAGTACGCAGGACAGCCATGTCCTTACCCCTGAATTGTCCGGTGTAAATATCTGTTCCGGGCACCGCCCTAAATCCCGAAGGCGGATGTCGCAGCTCGCAAGGCAGGTCTTCTGGCTCGCCCCATCCGCACGCCTTCCCGTCCCGGGGGACAGTGGCTCAAGAGAGTGCGGAACGCAATCGAGGCTTACAGCTACGGGAATAGCCCCTGATTCTCACAGGAGTTCCCTTTTGATCCCGTGCCGGCAGCCGCCGGCGGGGAACCTTGCTCCGGAACAAATGTAGACATACTTTCCCGGATCGCAAATATGCGTGCGGGCAATTAATGAACAAATTGTAAACAAAAAATGCAGGGACATTCCTGCCCTGCATTTCCTTTTCCGGGACGCCCGTCCGCAACCCGGTGAGCATCAAACCTCCTGCTTGTCCGCGCCCGTTCGCTCCCCGCTTTATTTGCGCATCGAGAGCGAAATCCGCCCGCGGGCGGTGTCGATCCCGGTGACCCGCACCTCGACCTGCTGTCCCAGGTGCACGACCTCCGCCGGCGAGGCGACGTAGCGGTCGGCCATCTGCGAAATGTGCACCAGCCCGTCCTGCTTGATCCCGATGTCGACGAAAGCTCCGAAGGCCGTGATGTTGGTGACGATGCCCGGCAGCGTCATCCCTTCGCGCAGGTCGCCGATCGTGTGCACGCCGGGGTCGAACGAGAAGGCCTGCAGCTGTTCGCGCGGGTCGAGGCCGCGCTTGTCCAGCGCTTCGACGATGTCCGTCACGGTCGGAAGCCCCACCTGTCCGTCCACGTATCTTTCGGGTTTTATCGCCTTGCGCAGCTCCTTGTCGGCCAGCAGCCTGTCGACCGTCGTGCCCGCGTCGGCGGCCATCCGCTCGACGATATGATACGATTCGGGGTGCACGGCGCTGTTGTCCAGTGGGTTATTCCCGCCTACTACCCGCAGGAATCCCGCCGCCTGTTCGTAGGCCTTGGCGCCCAGCCTCGGCACCCTGAGCAATTCTTTACGGCTCTTGAAATCGCCGTTCGCGGCGCGGTACGCCACGATGTTCTCCGCCAGCGCCGGCCCCAGCCCGGAAATATAGGTGAGGATGTGCTTCGAGGCGGTGTTGATGTTCACCCCGACCCTGTTCACGCAGCTTTCGACCACCGTGTTGAGCCTGGCCTTGAGTTTCCCCTGGTCGACGCTGTGCTGGTATTGCCCGACGCCGATCGACTTGGGGTCGATTTTCACCAGCTCCGAGAGCGGGTCGATCAGCCTTCGGCCGATGCTCACCGAGCCGCGCACCGTCACGTCGTAATCGGGAAACTCCTCGCGCGCCGCGGCCGACGCCGAGTAGACCGATGCGCCGTCCTCGCTGACCATGAATATCTCCACGGCTCCGTCCAGTCCCAGGCCGCGCACCAGCTGCTCGGTTTCGCGCCCCGCCGTACCGTCGCCGATTGCGAAGGCCTCGGCCCTGTATTTCCCCGCCAGCGCCCGCAGCGTTTCCGCCGCTTCGGCATAGCGGCCCTGCGGCGGGTGCGGGTAGATGGTCGTATTGTGCACGAGGTTGCCCTGCGAGTCCAGGACGACGACTTTGCAGCCCGTGCGGAATCCGGGGTCGATGGCAATCACGCGCTTCTGCCCCAGCGGCGCCGAAAGGAGCAGCTGCCGCAGGTTTTCGGCGAATACCCCGATCGCCTCGTCGTCGGCCTTCTCCTTGGCGGCCGCGAGCAGCTCGGTCTCTATCGACGGTCGGATGAGCCGCTTGAGCGAGTCGGCCACGGCGGCTTCCATATATGTGCGCGTAGCCGATCCGGGACGTATGAACCGGCGGCAGAGCGCTTCGGTGATGCGCTCCGTGTCGGCGTCGACCGAGATGCGCAGTATCCCCTCGTCTTCGCCGCGACGCATGGCCAGGAACCGGTGCGACGAGATGCTGCGCAGCGGCGATGCGGCGTCGAAGTAGTCCGAATACTTCGCCCCCTCGGCCTCCTTGCCCTTCACGAGCTTCGAGTGCACCGCTCCTTCGCGTCCCATCGTGCGCCGCACGGTGTTGCGGGCCTGTTCGTCCTCGGATATCCTCTCGGCGACGATGTCGCAGGCTCCTGCAATGGCCTCTTCGGGGGTCGCTACCCCGGCCGTGACGAAGCGTTGCGCCTGACGCAGAAGGTCGTGTGCCCGTTGTGCCATGACGATGTCGGCCAGCGGTTCCAGCCCCCGTTCGCGGGCCGCCGTGGCGCGTGTGCGGCGCTTGGGTTTGTAGGGCAGGTAGATGTCCTCCAGCTCCACCGCGTTCCAGCACTCTTCGATCCGTTTGCGGAGCTCCCCGGTCAGTTTGCCCTGCCCCTCGATGGTCGTCAGGACGGTCTGCCTGCGGGCTTCCAGCTCGGTGAGCCTGTCCAGTTGTTCTTTGATCGCCCCGACCTGCAATTCGTCGAGCGAGCCGGTCGCTTCCTTGCGGTAGCGGCTGATGAAGGGGATCGTGGCGCCTTCGCGCAGCAGGCGTACCGTGCCCTGCACCTGCGGGAGGCCGATCCCGAGTCTTTGTGCTATGATTCGTTCCGTCATTCTAATATCCGAATTTCGCCGCCGCCAGCCGCATGTGGCCGATGATGTCGACGCCGAACGGGCAGTTCCGTTCGCAGCGGCCGCAGGCGATGCACTCCGAGGCGTGGTGCGGCAGGAGCCTGTAATGTTCGCGCACCGTCTCCGGTATCTCGTGCTGTGCCAGGGTCAGGTTGTAGTATTTGTTCACACCGGCGATGTCGATCCCCACCGAACACGGGGCGCAGTGCCCGCAGTACATGCAGTGCCCTTCCCACGAGAACTTGTCCAGCCCGGCCAGCGCCCCCGTGTAGTCGCGTTCCGCGGCCGTGGCCGAACACCAGGCCAGTGCCGCTTCGATCTCGGCGCGGCTGCGGCAGCCGGCCATTACGGCCGCTACGCCGGGGCGCGTCAGGGCGTATTCGAGGCATTGTACCGGGGTCATCGGGCGTCCGAAGGGCGAGTTGGCGTCGCTCAGCAGGTCGCCTCCGCCGTAGGCCTTCATCACGTCGATGGCGATCCCTTCGCGTTCGCAGAATTCGTAGAGCCGTTGCCGTTCGGGGTCGATGTTGTGCAGCTCCCGCGCGTAACTCTCGTCCGCCCAGAGCGTATCCACGTCGTCGCTCGGCGGCAGCAGGTCGTAGCAGGGGTTCACCGAGAACATCAGCACGTCGATGAGCCCCGTCCGGGCCGCCATGTGCGCGACCACGGGGTTGTGGCTGCTCAGGCCGATGTGGCGGATGCGCCCTTCCGACCTGAGCCGTTGCGCCAGGCGCATGATCGGGCCGTCGAGCACCTCGCGCAGGTCGGCCTCGGCGTCCACGTAGTGGATCATCCCGATCTCCACATAGTCCGTTCCCAGCCGTGCGAGCATGTCTTCGAACGCCGCCAGCGATTTCTCCGGATCGCGCGTGCGCAGGTACTGCCCCTCTTCCCATACCGAGCAGAGGTGCCCCTGTATGACGAACTTCTCGCGCCTGCCCGCCAGCGCTGCGCCGATGTTGCTGCGCAGCGTGGGATTCGAGGCGTAAAGGTCGAGGAAGTTGATGCCGTTGCGGATGGCGAAATCGAAATCGGCGCGCACCTCTTCGGCCGTCTTGTCCGCGAACCCCTCGCAACCCAGTGCGATGGCGCCGACTTTCAGTCCGGTGCGCCCCAGTATGCGGTACTCCATCCTATTCCAGTTCCACGAGTTCGTATTGCTGCGAGCCCAGCCCGATCGCTTCGCCGTGTTCCAGCGTGTGGATGCCGTGGCGCGACTCCATGCGTTCGATCAGGTGCACCTTGCCCGGGTCTGTCGATGCGTAAACCAGGTCGACGCATGCCTTGTCCAGCGCCACCGGGTCGGTCGAGGCCAAGATGCCGATGTCGCCCATCTTCGGGTCTTCGGGATGCGCGTCGCAGTCGCAGTCCACCGACAGGTTGTTCATCACGTTGATGTAGAGTATCTTTTCCCCGCAATGTTCGGCCACCGACTTGGCCGCCTCGGCCATCGACTCCAGAAAATCGTCCTGCGCGGGCAGGTTGCCCCACATCTGGGCGGCATTCTTGGTCTTCCCGGCCGAATGTATCCACGCCTTGCCCGCCGACGAAGCGATGCCGATCGAGATGTTCTTCACCGCACCGCCGAAGCCGCCCATGGCGTGCCCCTTGAAGTGCGAGAGCACCACCGTGAAATCATAGGCGGGGTAGTGCGACCCCACGAAGTTCTCCCTGAGGTGCCTGCCGCCCTTCACGGGCAAGCTTACCTCGCCTTCGGCATCCATGATGTCCACCGGGGCGATGGCCGTGAAGCCGTGGTCGGCGGCGGCCTTCAGGTGGTTTTCCGTGCTGGCGCGTCCGCCGCCGTAGGCGGTATTGCATTCGACGATCGTGCCGCCCACCTTCTGCACCAGATCCTTGATAAGCTCCGGCTTGAGAAAGTTGTGCCCGCCGGGTTCCCCCGTCGAGAGTTTCACTGCCACCTTGCCCGTCGCCGGACGCTCCAGCGCCTCGTACAGGCGCACCATATTCTCCGGCGTGATGTCCCGCACGAAATAGACCCTGGGTGCCTCGGGCGCTTCTCCGCCGCCCTGTGCCGATCCGCAGGCCGGGGCCGTGAAAGGCAGGATCGACAATAACGAAACCATATACATTTTTGTCATGTCTTGGGATTGTTAATTACGTAATAGGTACCGGAGCACTGCGTATCCTGCAAATACCTGCGCCAGCATACCGGGGAGCCCGATGCGGATGTCCTGCAGGGCGGCGGCCGCCGAGCCCGTCCAGGCCCATTCGCCCAGCGAGCCGAACAGCTGGTAAAAGAGGACGACGCCCGCCAGCAGGGGCAGCGTTACGCGCCCCGCCCGCCGTGCTGCGAGGCTTGCGGCGACGGCCAGCAGCACCGATTTGAGCAGGATCACGGGCAGCATCGCCGCTGCGGGCATGCCGAACAGCGCCGAGTTCACCACCGGCGAGAGCAGGGCGGTCAGCAGGCCAACCCGCCAGCCGTATTTGTAGGCGCCGACCAGCGTGAAGAAATAGATCGGCAGCCACCGCAGGCCGCCCTGCGGCACGAGGTGGCAGATTTGGGGCAGGACGATGTTGCCTGCCACGAAGAGTGCCGCCGCGAGGTAGGTCTTCGCTTCGCGGTAGCCCGTCGAATAGAGTTTTACAGCCGTTGTTTCCATATTGTCGTTATTGATTGTGTCAAAAATAGTGTTTTCCGCCCGTATTTAAAAATCCAGGCGTATGCCGCCGATGAAGGTCGCCCGCGGCATGGGGTATCCGGCGTTTATCTCGTAGCGCTGCGCCAGCAGGTTTTCGCCCCGGGCGAACAGCGTGAGGAAGCGGCTCACGCGCAGCGACGCCCGCAGGTTCCACAGCACGAAATCCTCGGTGTTCTCCGTGCCCCGGCCGTTGGCCTTTACCGAAGTGTAGAGCCCCGCGACGTACTGTACGCCCGTAGTCACCGACCAGCGGCCCCGGGCAAACCCGGCCTCGGTGTAGAGCTTGTGCTCCGGTGCGGCGATCACGGGGTTCTCCATGTGCAGGTAACTGTAATTGGCGGCGACCGACCAGGCCTCCGAAATGCGGTAGGCGGCCTGTGCCTCGACGCCGGCGTTGTCGATCTTCCCGGTGTTCATGTTCAGCGGCGTCGTCCCCTCGCGCGGCACGGCGACGATCAGGTTTTCGCCGTCTATGTAGAAGAGGTTGATGCCGTAGGTGAGCCGCCCGCCGAGCAGCCGCTGCGAATAGGCCACCTCGTAGTTCCACATCCGCTCGGGTTTCAGGTCGGGGTTCTGCGGCGGGAACATATACATCTCGCGGATGGTGGGGTAGCGGAAACCCTTCGAGGCCGAAGCCTTCAGCTCGATGGTGTGCGGCAGGTGGAACGAAAGCCCCGCCTGCGGGATACACTCCGTCCCGATGTGCGAATGGTGGTCGACGCGCAGCCCGGCGTCGAAGGTCAGCCAGCCCCCGATGTCCTGCCGGAAATCGACGTAGCCGGCCACCTCGTCCTGCGACTTGTCGGCGATGTCGGAGCGCTCGCCCTTGCGGTCTCCCCCGACGTATCTGTTCCACGCCTCGCCTCCGAAGCGGTAGTAGTCCGCGCCGACGGTCAGCCGGTTGCCCCTGAAAAGCCGGGCGCTCTGGTACCACGATACGCCCATCATGTCGTCCCGTGAGTTGAAACGGTAATCTTTCGGATTGTTCGTGTCGTTGGGATCGACCGTGTAGCCGTCGTTGATCCGGTGGCGGCCCCAGTTGTAGAAGAGGCTCAGGGCCCCGGAAGTCCGGCCGTAGTTGTTCTCCACGGAGAGCGAAGTCATGCCGCGTGTGATGCGTTGGTCGGCATCGGCCATCGGGTTGGTCACCGTCCCGGGCTGCGAGGCGTTGAAGTGCGTCACATTGACGTCGGCCCGCACGTTCCACGCCTGCGAAATCTCATAGCCCAGCTTGGCATAACCGCCGTACTGCTCGAATCCCATGTCGGCGCGGTGTCCGTCGGTGCGGTTGTACGAGCCGCTGACCACCGACGTGAAACGTCCCTTGCGGATGCGGTTCGTCGCCTCCGTCTGCAACGTGTTATAGGAGCCGTAGCCGATGTCGGCATAAGTCTTCACGCCCTGCTCGCGCATCCCGCGGGTGACGATGTTCACCACGCCGCCCATCGCATTCGAACCGTAGAGCACCGATGCCGGGCCGCGCAGCACTTCGACCCGTTCGGCCATCAGCGACTGGTAGGCATCGGCGATCGGGTGCCCCATCAGCCCCATGTACTGCGGGTGCCCGTCGATGAGCACCATCAGCCGCCCCGAGCCTCCGCTCAGCCCGCGCAGGGAGATGCCTCCCGCGGCGCCGTCCGACACGCCGTAGCCCATGATCCCGCGTGCGGTGGTGAACAGCCCCGGAACCTGCTCGGTCAGGGTCGGCAGCAGCGAAGGCTGCAAGCTTTGTTCGATCTTCTCCCGGCCGACCACCGACACGGTCATCGGCAGGTGGCGGATGTCCGACGCATAGCGCGCCCCCGTCACGACGACCGAGTCGATCTTCACGTTTTGCTCCGCCGGGGCTTCCGCCTGCGGCGCCACGGCGTGTACCGCGAATGACAGCCCCGTGCAGAGCGCCAGCAAACCCAATTTTTTCATTAGCCTATCCATGTCGTTCCTTCATTTTCTGCATGAACCCTTCGATCAGCGGCAGGCACTCGGCGGCCGACGCCGCCCCGGCGCAAAGCTGTTCCACGGGGCAGGTGCCCGTCCCGGCGCGGTTCATGATGCCGGGCACCACGACCGTGTATTCCACCGCGATGCCGGCTCCGGCGAGCAGCTCCAATGCCGGGCGGCTCACCACGTCGGCGAAAAGCCCCTCCACGCCGCCCAGCACCATCAGCGCCGCGGCGCCTTTGCCGACGACCTTGTCTGCGATGAAAGCGCCCCGCAGCAGTTGCGGCTCTTCGCGCAGCAGCCGGAAGAGGTCGGCCACGCCCCGTTCGCGGAATATCCGCATCGAATCCCCGTTGCGGATTACGCACGAGCATTTTTCTGCGAATAACAATTCGATAGCCTGTGTTTTTTGTTCTTTTGTCATGTTCGTTCGTGTCGCAAGTCCCTCCGCTCCCCGCCTTTCGGGGAAACGGCCGTTTCCACGATGCAAAGATAATATGTCCTGACCTACTATCTGTTACCCCGATTACGGTTCATGCTACCATTTTTACCGTGCGCCCGCCGCGTCCGGTTCCGGCCTGCTCTTGTGTCCCGGTTATCCCCGCTTCCTTGTTTTATTCTCCCCTTGTCCGGTGGCCGTCGCCGGATTCCCGGCTGCCGGATCGGCGGATGTATCGTTTTGTTTCGATTTATTTCGATGCGAAATCCGAAAAAAAGACGGAAACTGCGGAATCCGTGCTTCGATCCGGCCTGAAACCGGTGCTGAATCGCCTCGTTTATGCCGGTTTCGGCCTTCCCGAATCTATATAACATTCTGTATGGTGTATTTATAAAATAATTATTATCAATAAGATAAGAAATTTTAATTTCTATATTATCGGTCGTTGCTCTTTACCTGCCCCTTTAAAATGGATACTTTTGTTGCTGCGCAGTGTTCCCGACTTGCGATTTGTAATTTTTTTAAAAAATCCTAATCCATAATATCACAAACTAAACCTGCTAATCTATGAAGAAAACATTTTTACACTTGTTGCTTCTGATGGGTTGTGCCTGTTGTTTTCCGTCCTGTGTCGAGGACAAAGCGGAAGATGCGGCAGCCAGACTCACCGTGAGTAAAGTCAGCGTGGAGGTTATCCGAACCGGTACGCTGAGTACGGGGTCGAAAGCGACGCTGGATGTGCTGGCCAACCGGGGGTATGCCATTACCTCCGATGCGGATTGGCTTTCGGTCGACAAACCTACCGGGAAAGGCCGTGTGTCGGTCGTCCTTGATGTCAAGCCCAACGAGACGGAAGCTATCCGTGTGGGGCACCTCGCCGTCGTGAGCGGCGGGCTTTCCGAAACCGTAACCGTGACCCAGACGCTTGCCCCCGATACCGACGACGGGCTGGAAATCGACCATGTTTATCTCGACGACGACTTTTCGTGGTGCGAGCAGTTCGGGGGCCAGGATCAGGTGCAGTTCCCCGACCAGGGCTCCACGCAGGCCGTGCGCAACCATGCTGCGGCCAAGCTCAAATTTACGCAGATGGGGTACAGCGAGTACAATTACGGCGGCAATGCCTTCTACATGGCCAAGCACTACTTCAAGATGGGTAAGAACAACCAGCAGAACGGCCTGGCCATCGACATGGGCAAATATATCCAGAAAGGCAAGTCGTCCACGATTACCCTGACGTTCGACGCGGCTCCGGTCGTTTCGATTGACGGTACGGGCAGCGGCATAACGCTGCGCGGTATCGACGACACGGCGGTGACCGTCGAGGTTTACGAAGGCCCCGGAACGGTCGACAGCCCCTCTGTGAAACAGAGCGCGTCGCTTTCCATGTCGAGCGTTAGCTCGTGGAACCAGTGGGTGAGCATGAAAGTCACGCTCTACGGCGTTACTGACCGCTCGCGGATCGTTATCCGCTCCACCCAGTTCGGTGTGTCGGGCTATCACCGCTGGTACCTCGACAACATTAAGATGGTCAAGGCTCCCCGCGACTAACAGGTGTCCATAATCATAAACAGAACCAACATGAATTTCAAGCATATGTTATTCAGGGCCGGATCCGCCCTGCTGCTCGTCTCGGGCCTCGGTTTTGCGGGGTGCGACGACGCTGATCCCGACGCGTTCCTCTCGGTTACCCGCCAGGAGATCGAAGTCGAATACACGGGCCTCACCACCGAAGGGGAAATGGTCAATTTCGACCTGGGTACGAACCGCTCGTGGCGGGCTACCTATGTCGAGGAGTGGATCCACCTCACCCATACCGAAGGCGACCGCGGCCGCGTGCGTATTTTCCTCTCCATCGACGAGAACAATACGGGCGAGGATCGCACCGGTTTCATCATCTTCGAAGGCGACGGCGGCACGCGCCGTACGATAGCCGTGACGCAGAAACTCAAGGTCGATGCACTTTCCGTTACGCCGGCGAAGATCACCGTCGTGAAATCGGGTCTGCTCGAAACCGGCGAGAAGGCTGCGATCTTCATCTCCACCAACTGCGACTGGGAAATATCCGTCGCCGACGACAGCAAGTGGATCTCCCCTGTCAAGACTTCGGGTGCTCCCGGAGACGAGAGCATCGGCCTGGATATCGCCCAGAATACGACCGATGGAGTACGTACGGGTACGTTCACCGTTACGGCCGATTCGAAAACGGCGACCGTCACCGTCACCCAGAATCTCGAAGGACTGAAGGTTTCCGTCAACAGCTTTTCCGTCAATAAGTTCGGATTTGCCGACGAGGATCGCACGCCGCTTACCTTCACCGTCACGGCGGCCGAGGCATGGACGGCGGAGTCCGACGGCTGGCTTACGCCCAGCCCGGCTTCGGGCGATGCGGGCCAGACCGAGGTGACGCTCACCGTGGGCGAGAACACCACGGGTGCGCCCCGCAACGGAGAGGTGAAGATACTGACCTCGCTCAGCGGCCTGGAGACCGTTGTCCGGGTCGCCCAGAATGCGAAGAACTCGCTCTTCGACGACGACGGCAAGGAGGTCGGCTATGTTTATTATTACGAGCCGTTCGACTGGACTTCGAAGTTCAACGGTACCGACTGCGTGGGCGAACATACGCAGAATGGAGCGGTCAATATCTACTCGAAGGTGAACGGTCAATACGTAGTAGACAAAGCGTTTTCCGATGCCGGGCTGACCGATTTCAATCCCGGTGTACGGACGATTTACGCCTGCTCGGATTATCTCAAAATGGGTGCAGGCGACAAGCAGACCGGAATCATCCTGCCGGCTCTTGCGATTCCCGAGGGGCAGGCCACTGATATTGAACTGACGTTCGTGGCCGCATCGAATATCGGCGGCGACGGTACGGGCAAGCCCGACGCGGTAACCGTCACAGTCGCCATTCTCGAGGGCCCCGGCAGCATAAACGGCGATCAGGGAAAAGAGAGCGAGCCGATGACACCCGGAGAGCATTGGGAATGGATACCTATGAGCGTGAAGCTTTACGGGATTACGGGTGAAACCCGGGTCGTCATCCGCTCCACCCAGCAGGGATTATCGGGTTATTACCGCTGGTACCTCGACAATGTCAAGATGACGAAAATCGCAGCCGAATAGTCCTGCGGTGACAAATCAATGAAAAACAAGAGAGAAAAAGATATGAAAAACAGATTTGCAGATACGGGGAAATCCTATGCAGGGTATTTTCTGCGTTTCGTGTTCTGCCTGGTGCTGACGGCGTCTGCGTTGTCCTCACAGGCGCAAAGCCGCAATCAGGTGAGCGGCAAGGTGACCGACACGGCCGGCGAGCCGCTGATCGGTGCCACCGTGGTGGTGGTCGGCACGACGACGGGTACGACCACGGGCATCGACGGAAGTTACACGATCAATGCCGCGGCAGACAGCCAGCTGAAATTCTCGTTCATCGGCTATGCCGAGCAGACCGTGAATGTCGGGGCGCGTTCGGTCATCGACATTGTCATGGAAGACGACAGCCAGGTACTCAAGGACGTCGTGGTGATCGGTTACGGTACGATGGAAAAGAAGTCGGTGACTTCGTCCATCACCTCGATCAAGGGCGATGACCTGACGGCCGGCATGGGAGGTTCGACCATCGCCACGGCGCTCCAGGGCAAGGTTCCGGGACTTACCATCTCGGGCAGCGCCAGCCCCAACAGCAGCAATGATTTCCAGCTGCGCGGCATCGCGTCGGTCAATGCCAGCCAGAGCCCGCTCGTGGTTATCGACGGCATCCCGGGCGGTGACATGCGGGCGATCAACCAGGAGGACATCGAGTCGATCGACGTGCTGAAGGATGCTTCGGCGGGTGCGATCTACGGTACGCGTGCCGCCGGCGGTGTGATCCTCATTACGACCAAACGCGCCAAGCAGGGCAGCGTGACGGCCAACTATACGGGCGAGTTCTCGTTCGAGACCGTCCGCAAGTACCCCGAGCTGCTCTCGTCGAGCGAGTATATCGAGTACGGCCTGGGCGAGGACTACGGCGCCGATACCGACTGGTATAAGGAACTGACCAACGATGCGCCCTTTTCGCAGCGCCATACGGTGAGCATTGCCGGCGGTACGGAGGTGGCTCAGGTCTATACTTCGTTCATGGCCCAGAACCAGAAGGGTATCGTCATCGGCGATAACCGCAAGGACTATTCGGGGCGTATCAACGCCCGGTTCAACCTCTTCGACGGCGTGGTCGAGGTGCGCGCCAACGCCCAGTTCCGCGAGGCCGAGCGCGACAACCGCAACTCGTCGGGCATCTTCAAGATGGCCTTCGGCCTCAATCCCACCATTCCGCTCTACGACCCGGCCAACCCCTCCAAGTACAATGTGGTCGGCAACGGCATCTCCGGCACGAGCTTCAACCCCGTGGCCGACATCATGCTGCGCACGAAAAACGGCAAAGACCAGTGGCTGCTGGCCGACGCCACCGTGAAGATCAACCTGATGAAGGGCCTCTCGCTGCAGGGAACCGTGGGTATCGACAAACGCCAGTACCAGGAATATACCTACGTTTCGCATGACCACAAGGAGTCGATCGACAACAGCCGCCGCGGCGGTGCGTCGCACAAGTTCAGCAAGGACAACCGCGTTTCGGTCGAGGCCTATGCCAACTACCACCGCGTATTCCGCGAAGACCATACGCTCGACGTCGTGGCCGGTTACAGCTTCTGGCAGGCCGGCGGCGAGGATTTCAGCATGTCGAACTACGATTTCCCGGTCGACGGCGTCGGCCCGTGGGACATGGGCGTGGGTTCGTACCTCACGGACGGCCGTGCCTCGATGGATTCGAACAAGGATCCCCGCGAGCGCCTGCTCTCGATGTTCGGGCGTGCCAACTATTCGTATAAAGACCGTTACATGGCTACGGTGAGCTTCCGCCGCGAGGGTTCCTCGAAGTTCGGCGTGAACAACCGCTGGGGTAATTTCTGGGCCGTTTCGGGCGGCTGGCGTCTCTCGAACGAAGCGTTCATGCGCGACGTCGGCTGGATCAGCGACCTCAAGGTGCGCCTGGGTTACGGCGTCACGGGTAACAACGGCTTCGGGAACGGCTACACGACCCGCATGTACAAAGCCAACGACATGTGGCCCACCAACGGGGTCTGGCAGCCCGGTTACGGTTCGATCCGCAATATCAACCCCGACCTGAAGTGGGAGGAGAAATCCGAGCTCAACTTCGGTCTCGACTTCTCGCTTTTCAACGACCGCCTCTGGGGTAAGTTCGACCTCTACTTCCGCCAGGTCGACGACATGCTCTATTCGGTCAATGCCCCGATGCCCCCGATGGTACACGATACGGTCATGAAGAACATCGGCAGCCTCGAGAACAGGGGTTGGGAGTTCGAACTGGGCGGGGACATCGTCCGCAGCAAGAATTTCCGCTATACGTCGACCCTGCGTCTGTCGCATAACAAGACCAAGATCAAGAGCATGGGCGACGACGGGTTCTTCCTCGACGAAGTGAAGTTCCCCTCGCCGGGCAACCCGGGTACGGCAGTCCGCCTGCAGAACGGCCTCGAGCTGGGGCAGTACTTCATCTACAAGTACGCCGGGCTCGACGAGAACGGCAAGTGGCTGATCTACGACAAGAACAACGAGATCGTGCCGGCCACCGACGGCAGCACGTCGAACCTCGTGGCCGAGAACAAACATTTCGTGGGTAATGCAATCCCCAAGGTCATCCTCTCGTGGGATCACACGTTCAAGTACAAGAACTGGGATCTGTCGATCTTCCTGCGCAGCTGGCTCGGGTACGATGTCTTCAGCCAGGTGAACATGTACTACGGCCTGGCCAACGATTCGCAGCTCAACGTCCTCAAGTCGGCCTACACGCGCAACCGTAACATCAAGGACGAGAAGATCCTCTGCGACTACTGGCTCGACGACGGCTCGTTCCTCAAGATCGACGCCATCAACCTCGGGTATACGTTCAACCTGCGGAAATGGACGCGTTATATCCAGTCTGCGAAACTTTACCTGACCATCCGCGACGTGGCCGTATTCACCGACTACAACGGCCTCAATCCCGAGGTCAACATCAACGGCCTGTACCCCGGTTTCGAGTATGTCAACGACACCTCGACGATGTACCCGCAGACGACCCGTTTTACGCTGGGCGTGCAGTTAAACTTCTAATTCCAAACCGAGAACCATTATGAAACTGAAACATATAATTGCCGTGACGGTCGGGGCTGCCGCCCTCTGCGCGCCTTCCTGCGACCTCGACGAGAAGTTCTACTCGGAAGTCACCCCCGATACGTTCTTCACCTCGCCCGAAAGCACCTATGCCGTGCTTTGCCGTCCCTTCACCCACTGGAAATGGTACATCGGTGCCGACCGGTGGTACCTCCAGGAGCTGACCACCGACGAAATGGTGTGCCCCAAGCGCGGCAGCGACTGGTATAACAGCGGCGAGTACTACCGCCTGCATTACCACACCTGGTCGCCCGACGACCGCTTCGTCGTCAATACCTACGACGGTACGACCGGGGGTATTTCGCGTGCCCTGGAAGCCAAGTCCGACCTCCAGGGGGTCGATTACAACGCCATCGGGCTCAACGACGCCGTCAAGGCCGACCACATCAACCAGCTGAATGCCATCACGGCCTACTTCTACATGCGCGGTCTCGACTATTTCGGCGGCATGCCCATTTACTACTCGGTGGACGACGACCTGTGCGCCCGCAGCACGGCGCGCGAGACCTACGCCCATATCGAAACCCTGCTCAAGGACGCCATCCCCGCCCTGTCGAAGAAAACGACGCTCGGGGCTTCCGAAGACGGTTACATCAAGCAGGCTGCCGCCGCGGCGCTGCTGGCCCAGCTCTATTTCAATGCGGTGGCCTACATCGGCGAGGAGCATTTCGACGAGTGCGCAGAGATTTGCCGCGACATCATCGGCGGTGTCTACGGCACCTACGAGCTGGACAAGACCTGGTACGGCCCCCACTGTTTCGACAACAACACCTCGCCCGAGGTGATCTGGACGGTGCCTTCGGAGAACTCCAAAGTCGAGTGGAACTGGTATTTCAAATATTTCTACCATTATTCGGCCTACGAATATTTCGGTATCGAGACCGCAGGCTACAACGGTTTCATGCTCACGCCGTCGCTCGATCCCCAGGGACGCTACTACACGCAGTGGAAACTGGGCAATCCCTACCAGAAATTCAACGACAAGGACTTGCGTAAAAAGCCCTACCGTTACCTGGGCAGCCGCAAATACGAAGGCATGTTCCTCGTCGGCGACCAGACCAACCCCAACAACCCTTCCCAGCAGTGCCTGGGGCAGAAGGAGTATAGCGGCAAGGTGATCAACCTGGTCGACCAGGTCGCCCGTTTCTCGGAAGTGGGCACCAAATACAATTCCGTCGCCGAGCTTACCTCGACGATGGCCGACGGCGAGGAGAATTCGGGCGTACGCCTGGTGAAGGCGCCGCAGCCCAACCTCGACGACAAGCTGCTGCGCTGGAATCCCGATTGCCCGGTCATCCGACTCTCGGAGATCTACTACATGCTTGCCGAGTGCGAGCTGCGTGCCGGTGACAAGAAGACGGCTGCCGGCCTGATCAACCAGGTTCGCGGGCGCAACTTCGAGGGCGGCGCGGATCCCAACCCCGTGACGGCCGACAACCTCGACGAATACCGTATGCTCGACGAATGGATGATCGAATTCCTGGGCGAAGGACGCCGCCGTACGGATCTGATCCGCTGGGACAAGTTCGTGACGGAGTCCTGGTGGGATCATACGCCGCTCAACGACAAGAACAAAAACCTGTTCCCGATCCCCAACTCGGCGATCTCGGCCAACAACCTGATCGAGCAGAACCCCGGTTACTGATCCCCGGCGATCCCGGGGGATCCCGCCTGTCTGGGGCCCCGGGGCAAGATATGAATTTTAAAAAACCGAAAAAATGATAAAATACATCAAATATCTGTTGGTCTTCCTGCTGGCCACCGGCTTCGTGGCTTGCAGCGAGGACGAAGGCGCCCAGATTCTCGGCGGCCTCTACGAAAAGGTGGACATCACCCCCGAGCCCGGCATGAACCTCGTGGGCCGTGTCACCGACGGTGCCGGCCCGATCGAGGGCGTGGTCGTGAGCGACGGCGTCACGGTGACGACCACCGACGCCCAGGGCATCTACCAGATGCGTGTGAAGCGGAACGCCCCGTTCGTATTCGTCTCCGTCCCCGCCGAATACGAAATTCCGGTGGAGAACGGCATGCCGAAGATCTATAAGAAGATCGCCATGGGCGACAACGACGTCGTGCAGCGCAGCTTCAAGCTCGAACGCACGGGCAAAAAAGAGCGTTTCACCCTGCTGGCGCTGGCCGACGTGCAGATCGGCCGCGACGACGAGGTGACGATGCTCGACGAGGAGGTGTTGCCCCTGCTGATCCCTTACGTGCAGCAGGAACTGGAGGCTCCCGTTTACGGCATTTCGCTGGGCGACCTGGTCTGGGACAACATGCCCTTCCACGAGGTTTACAAGCAGCGTATCCGAAAGATCGGCGTGCCCGTTTTCCAGGTCATCGGCAACCACGATCACAATAAAGCCATAACCGTCGATGCCGATGCCGATGCCAGCTTCGAGGCGGCGTTCGGCCCCACGTACTACTCCTACAACATCGGCGACTGCCATTTCATCGTGCTCGACGACGTGCTCTACACCGGCTCGTCCTCTTATACCGCCGACATCACGGACGAACAGATGGCATGGCTGGAGCAGGATCTGAAATATGTCCCCAAGGACAAGCTCATCATCATCGGCCTGCATATCGCCACTTCGCGCCGCAACCGTCCCACGAGCCATGTCGCCGATTACAAGGAGCTTTACGCCCTGCTCGACGGCTATAATGTCCGGATACTTTCGGGACACTCGCACAACAACTATACGACCACGATCTCCGAAACCATCGAGGAGAATACGCTCGGGGCGGTGATGGGTGCCTACTGGAACGGCGAGGAGCTGTGCAACGACGGCAGCCCCCGCGGTTACGCCGTCTACGAGATCGAGGGCAACCGGATCAGGAACTGGTACTATAAGGGCACTGCTTTCCCGCGCGAATACCAGATGTACCTCTACGGCCCCGGCGAGGCGGTTTCCGAAAAATACCGCGACGGCCTCATCCTAAACATCTTCAACTGGCATACCACCTGGACGGTCGAGGTGCAGGAGGATAATGCCGGCTGGGTAACGCTTCCGTCCGATTCGAACCTCAGGTACGAAATGGATCGCCGCGCCTACGATTTCATGTTCGGCGACACCAAACCCGAGCACCGTCCGACGGCCGAACCCGAATCCCAGAACGACCACATGTTCTACTACAAACCCGCGTCGGAGTCTTGGGGAACGGTCACGGTGAGGGCTTCCGACCCCTACGGGAACGTATATACCGAGAGCATCCGCAACGAATAGATCCATTTTTCGCAAACACGTTTCTCCGCACTGCCCGTTCCGACGGTGCGGAGAATTTTTCAACCATATCCCGATCATGAAATATCCTTTTCTGATTTTTCTGCTCTTCCTGTGCGGCGGGTTTTCCGCCGTCGCACAGCCCTCGGGCAACCCGCTCGTTTTCGGCGAGAACCGCCTGACGCTCATCACCCCGACGCTGTTCCGACTCGAATTCGCCCACGACGGCAAATTCATCGACGACCCCACCTATTTCGCTTACGACCGGGGCAGCCTGCTCCCCGCGTCGGAGTTCAGGGTGCGGGAGCTGGGCGGGAACCGCTACGAGATCTCCACCTCGGCCCTGCGCATCGTCTACGAGCACGACGGATTCCCGTTCGGGCTGCATAACTTTGCGGCATACTACAAGCTCAACGGCAAGGAGAAGAAGTTCACCAACCGCTGTATTTTCCGCAACAACCTCGGCGGCCCGGTCGAGACGCTCGACCGCGTTACCGGGGAGATCCCCATGCAGGACGGCCTGCTGAGCCGCGACGGCTGGTACGTGATCGACGACGAACGCTCCGACCTGCTGGTCGACGGCTGGCTTTGCCCGCGCGATACGAAAAGCCATGTGCAGGATCAGTACTGTTTCGTCTACGGCAACGACTACAAGGCCGCCCTTGCCGACCTGGGCGCCATCAGCGGCCGCGTTCCCATGACCCGCAAATACATCCACGGCGTCTGGTACTGCCGTTACTGGGACTATACGTCGGAGGAGTTCCTTTCGATCATCGACGGCTACGAGGAGAACGATTTCCCGCTCGACAACCTCGTCTTCGACATGGGTTGGCATACCTACGATGCCAAGATCGGTACCGGGCATGCCGGCAGCCGCAGCTGGACGGGCTATACGTGGGAGCGCAAACGCATTCCCGATCCCGGGGCGCTGATCGCCGAGGTGCACCGCCGCGGCGTCACCGTGTCGCTCAACGACCATCCCCACGACGGCATACGTCCCCACGAGGAGATGTACGCCGCCTTTATGGCGGACATGGGGGCCGACCCCGCCCACCCGCTGCTTTTCGACCTCGGCGACCGGAAATACATGGAGACGTTTTTCAAACATGCGCACCATGCCTCCGAGGATATGGGCGCCGATTTCTGGTGGCTCGACTGGCAGCAGAACTACCTCTATCCCGAGGTGCGCGGCTACCGCTCCACGTCGTTGCAGTGGATCAACGAGCTCTACTACCGCCAGACCGAGCGCAAGGGGCTGCGCGGCGCCGGTTACAGCCGTTGGGCGGGTTGGGGCGACCATCGCCATCCGATCCAGTTCTCGGGCGACGCACAGGCCAACTGGGAAATGCTGGCTTTCGAGGTTAAGCTCACGGCTGCCAGCGGCAACGCGGGCTGCTACTACTGGGCGCATGATATCGGCGGGTTCCGCGGCGATCCGAACCCCGAGCTGACGGTGCGCTGGACGCAGTTCGGCGCCCTCTCGGCCGCTCTGCGCGTACATTCGACCAAAGACGCGCGGCTCGACCGCCGTCCGTGGATCAGCGGCGAGCGCGAAACGGCCGCCATGCGCCGCATGTACCACATGCGCTCGGAGCTGATGCCCTATATTTACAGCAGCGTATGGCAGACCCACTCGACGATGGTGCCGCTCAACCGGCCGATGTATATCGACTACGGCAGCGACGAACGCGCGTATGAAAACGAACAGGAGTTCCTTTTCGGGGATATCCTGCTCGCCGCCCCGATCGCTTCGCCGGGCGAAGGCGCGGACAAGACAGCCTCGCAGAAGGTCTGGTTCCCGGCGGGCGACGTGTGGTACGACTATTTCACCCACGAACGGTTCGACGGCGGGCAGGAATGCCGCATCGCCAAGCCGCTCGAAGAGTTCCCGCTCTACGTCCGGGGCGGTTGGGTGCTGCCGATGCAGCCTTATACGCCGCGCCCCGCTTCGACGCCGCTCACGACGCTCGTCCTGCGCGTTTACCCCTCGGCGGGCGATGCCGACAATACCTATACGCTCTACGAGGACGACGGGCTTAGCCGCGATTACGAACGCGGCATCCATGCCACCACAGAGCTCAACTACCGCCGTGCGGGCGATGTGACGACCGTCACCGTCCGTCCCGCCGCCGGCAGCTACCGGGGGCAGGAGCCGCGCCGCGCCTACCGGCTCCAGCTGCCCGCCGCCGGGGAGTTCCGCCGGGTGAAGGTCAACGGCCGCACGGTGAAGCCTGCGTTCGACGGACAACTGAGGTGTCCGGTGGTAGAGGTGCCGTCGACGGACATCCGCAAGGAGGTGAAGATCGAAATTTTCGGATAATCCGCCCGGAGCCGGTGCCCGGGAGGCGGTTCGCGTGTCCACCACGGACGCGGGAACCGTTTTTTTTGTAAATTTGTATCCAAACCGTCGAGCCGATGAGAAAGCTGAACATTTCCCCCCCCCGCCTTGTTTTTATGGCCGGTGTAGCCCTGCTCTGTGCGTGCCATAAGAGCGAAAACGAGCAGATATTCGATAAACTGGATCGGGTTATTGCGAAAAAGCATCTCTATGAGGAGCGTTTCGTCCGCCATGCCGATTCGTTGCGCCGGGAGCTCCGCGCCGCGGGCGACGACACGCTGCGGTGGCAGACGGCCAACCGCCTGTTCGATTCCTATATCACCTACAATATCGACACGGCCGCCCGTTACGCGGGGCTGATGCACAATTACGCCGACGCGACCGGCAGCCGGGAGATGAAATTCCTTTCGACGACCTGCGATGTTTCGGTGCTGATCGCCCGCAACAACATCGAAGAGGCCTACGAACGGATCCTTTCCCTCGATACGGTCGGCATCACCCGGCGGATGCGGGCCAGCTATTATACCCAGCAGATGGTGGTCTTCGGGCGGCTCGCCTCGGGCGACGGGTCGGAGGCGCGGCGGAAGGCCTATGCCGATTCGCTTTTCAGGCTCCGCCACACACGGATCGGTTTCGACGGCCACTCCCGTGTCACGCGGCAGCGGATGTATGCCCTCGAACTGATGGATCTGGACCGTTATGACGAAGCCCTGGAGGTTTTGCTGCCGCTTTACGACCCCGCGAAATACAATAGCCGCACGCTGGCCCGCATCGCCTACAACATTGCCAACGCCTATTATCTGCTCGGCGACGTCGAACAACACAAGTACTGGCTCGCCACGGCGGCGATCTGCGACCTTCAAACCCCCGTCAGGGAGTACCTTTCCCTCTATAACCTGGCCCTGCTGATGTTCGAGCAGCAGGATATGGAGCGTGCGGCGCGCTATATCCAGTGTACGATGGCCGACATGCTTGCCTGCAATTACAACACCCGTATCCTCCACTCCAGCCAGGCCGAGATGATCATCAACCAGGCCGTCGTTTACAGCATCAATTCGCGCAGCCGTATCCTGACCGTCATGATCAACATTTTCATGGGGCTGTTCGTCATCATCGTGCTGCTGCTCATCCATACCCTGCGGCAACATGCCAGGCAGCGGCGTACCAACGCCCAGCTTTCCGCGGTCAATGCCCAGCTCAGCGAACGCAACGAACAGTTCCGGCAACTGAACGACTGCCTGCGCGACGCCAACAAGATCAAGGACAACTATGTGTTCCGCTACATGCTCCTGGCCACGCAGTACCTCGGTCGTGTCGGCGAATACCGGGGCGAGCTGCTCAAAACCGCGAAGTCCGAAGGCTCCGAGGCGCTGATGCGCAAGCTGCGCTCGCCGTCGGACGTAGACCGCGACTACCGCGATTTCTACCGTATCTTCGACGAGACCTTCCTGGGTATCTTCCCCGATTTCGTCGAACAGGTCAATGTGCTGCTCGAGGAGCCTGCGCGGTTCCCCGTGCGGGCCGATCGGACGCTCCCTACCGAGCTGCGTATCCTGGCCGTCATGCGCCTCGGCATTACCGACAGCGGCCGCATCGCCGGTTTCCTCAACTGCGCTTCGGCGACGGTCTATACCTATCGCACCAAGCTGCGCAATTCGGCCCTCGGTTCACGCAGCGATTTCGAGACCCGGATCAAGCTTATCGGCCTCTGACGGGTCGGTGGCGGGTTCCCGAAGGGCTTCTGAGGGCTTTTTCCCCGGCCTTTACCGAGCCTTTACCGAGCTTCTGACGGCCTTTTGCCGAGCCTCAGCCGGAATTCCGCCGGGTCTTTGCCGGGCTCCCGACGAAGTGTGCCGCAAGGTGGTGGCACACTCCTGCCGCAAGCCCGGCACAATCCCGGCGTTTACTCTTCCCCGCGCACGATCACATAGTCGCCGGGCGTGAGCGACATCCCGCCGAGCCCGTCGAGGACGCCTGCCTTCTGCCGCCTGCCGTCTGAGATGCGGTAGAGCGTATATTTACCCTCTTTCCACGCCTTGAGCCCGATGCTCATCGTGTTCGGCGTGTCGTAGTCAAGCGCGCTGACCTTCGTCTGCAGTCGGCTGTCCCACGGCTCCCGGAGCCATCGGTGGTTGGGTTCCAGCGTGACGAACAGTTCGCCGTCCCGCTCGTCGATGAAGTAGATGCCCGTCCCGGTGTAAGTCACCAGCGGCGAACTGCCTATGCCGACGATGCTCCTGACCCCGTCGCTGACATTGAGCGGGCACCATTGCGTCACGTCGCCCGAGTGGTAGAATTTTTCCGGCGAGGAGAAGATGCTCACGTCGCGGCTTTTCGAGATGGCGAAGTTGCTACCCAGTTGTTCGTTGACCAAACGGTCATACATTTGTCCCAGCGGGGTGGATTTGTAGATTTCGCCCGCCACGATGAAGCTGGCGGCTTTTTTCGGCGTGCACGTGAGGCTCAGGAAATGCGAACCGCAGTGGTAGGGGGCGTATTCCTGCATGGTATACGTCCACATTGAGGCGCACTGCACGCCCAGCGCCCGGAAATACTGCGCCTGTATGGGGTAGAGATAGGCGCTTTGGTTGAAGAAGGTCTCGAACTCGTAGACGGTCTTCGCCTTGCCGGCGTATTCGGGGAGCGTCATCCACCCGTAGCCATTCACGTCGTCGAAATACTGGTTGAACCAGCCCGAATAATCCTGCGACGTGAGGTCTTTGGGATTGCTCCAGTAGTCCTGCGGCACGAGATCCTGCCCCGGATAGTTGCAGCAGGCCACGGCTTCGGCCTTCGAGGCGAGGGCGCCTTTGAAAATATCCGGGTTGCCGTTGCGGTAACGGTGCCAGTTGTGGCTCCAGACGACGGGCTGCTGCGCCCCGGCCTCCCGGATGACGTCGTACATGCCGTCGATATAATCCCGGATAAGTTCCTGCCGGAAGAGCGCATACGAAGCGTCGTTGTCCTGCTGCCCGTTGCCGGCCGCCCAGGACTGGAAATCGGCGTAGGCGGCGGGGTTGGACTGTATGTCCGTATAGCTGAAGGATTCGGGTTCGTTGATCAGCTCCCACAGGGCGATGTGTTTCTCAGCCGCATAGGTCGTCCCCGAATAGTTGTTTTTGCGCGTGAGCAGCTGGCGGACGTAGTTTTTCGATTTCCGGACGACCTCCTTGTCGTGTACCCACTCCTGGCGGGCGGCGGTCATGAATACCGAATTGGGCACGTAGCCGCTGCCCATGTGGTTGATAAGGGCCAGCGTAATGTAAATGCCCCGTTCGGCAGCTTCGGCGACCATGTAGTCCAGCACGTCCAGGTAGGGCGTTTCGACCAGGTTTCCCTCCGCATCGGTGAAATCGGCGGGTGTCAGGTGGCAGCGGATGACCGAAACTTTGAGTTTGGCCACCTCTTCGAGGTTGTTTTCGGCCACGCGCCTGAGCGCCTCGGCCGTTTGGGGTATCCCGTGCCTCTTGAGGCGGTCGTTGTATTCCCAGCTCAGGCAGGGCTGGAAGTTGACACCCCATAACGAGAGCTCCCCGCCGTCGGGCGCATATATTTTCCCGTTTTGTACCGATACGTAATCCCCCGTCGCGGGTGGCGTCGGCGGCGTGGGCGGGTTGGGGTCGGGGGTCTGGTCGGTTCCGGAGTTGGAGCAGCAGGCCAGTGTCATCAGCAGGCCTATTGCAACGATAAAGCGTGTCTTGATCATGGTTCGGGTTTTTGTTGGTTTCGTTCCGTTTTCAAATATAGGTTAAATCCCGTACACCCCGGCCTGCAAGAAGGCCGGGGTGCCGTGCCGCGTTATTTTTCCCAGGCGAGTTTGGGGTAGCCGCCGCCCGCGCTGCCCAGCGTCCGCCAATAGGCGGCCGGGGTGTCGGCCGTGGTTCGCCATGCCTCATGCGTCGAGGGCTGGGGCCATGCGGCGCCGAATTTCGCATTTCCGGTCTGGCTGCCTCCGCCGCCTGCCGGGATACCTTCCAGGTCGCCGTTCCAGTAGCAGTAGGAGATGTTGCCCGAATTGTGCTCGCCGACGATTGCCCCGATGGCACTGTCGCCCGTCACCTGCCCGATGTGGTAGCAGGCCGTGATGGTTCCCTTGTGGAACCCGCAGATGCCGCCTGCCCCGGCCCATCCCGAGGTCTGGCTCTCTATCAGCCCGTCGTTGTGGCAGGCGATGATCTCGGCGTCGGTGCTTTGACCCGCGATGCCGCCCGAATTCCACTTGGCGCCTACCTTGCCCGCATTGTAGCACGAGCTGATCGTCGCCCCGGCGTTGAGCTGGCCGCAGATACCCCCGGCCTGCGACCCTTCGACCGTGACGGTGCCCGTATTGTAGCAGCGCGTGATGAGCGTGGCATTGTAGGTGAGCCCCGCGATGCCGCCGTTGTTGTCGCCTGCGCCCCACGGCAGGACGAGGTCGCCCGTGTTGTAGCAGTCGGCGATCTGGCAGTCGTCGGCCTGCCCCGCGATGCCGCCCGTCTTGCTGGGTTTGCCGCCGATGCCGCCCGTGTTGCCGCAGCCCGTGATCGTCCCTTTGCCGCAGTAGCCGACGATGCCGCCCGTGCCGTCCGACGGTACGGTGGCGTCGATGGTCAGCGTGCCCGTGTTCAGGCACTCCGATAGGGTGCCGTTGTTGTTGTACCCGCAGATGCCGCCCAGCGTGTTGCTGCCGCCGTCGGTTACCGATGCGCGGTTGGTGCATTGCTCGATCGTTCCCGTGTTCTCACCGCAGACCATGCCTGCATGCCACTGCCCCCTGAGTGCGCTGGCCGAGGCGATCACGACGTTGCGGATCGTCCCGCCGTTGGCTGCGAAGAGCCCGGCATTGCCGTTCCCGAGCGAAACCCTGAGGCGGGCGACGGTGAAGTTGCCGCCGTCGTAGATGCCCTCCAGTTTCGAGATCGGCGTCCACTCGGCGTCGAGCAGGTCGATGTTGCCCTGCTGGAGGTATTTGCGTCCCCGGCTGGCGTCGTCGAGGTCGATCATCTTCAGTTCGGCGATCGTGTTGACGGGGATGAAGCCCTTATCGTCCGCTTTGCGGAAGGCTACTTTCCCGTCGACGATCCGGAGGCTGATCTGGCTGCTCTCCTCCCGCCCGATCTCGTATTGCGTGCCGTCGCAGGAGATCCTGGCGACGATGCCGACCGGAACCCCGGCCTGCTGCATGGCCTCGCCCTTTGCATCGAGGGTGATCTGCGTGGGGCTGTCCGACCCGGCCAGGTAAACTTCGATGGTGCGGTTTTCCAGCCCTTCGATCCGGTAATGCGTCGGGGTCATGCCCTGGGCCGTACCCCCGGCTCCTTCGTCCCAACTGCCCACGCCGATGGTTCCCAGCGTCAGTTCGCTGCCGTTCAATACCAATGGTACCGTGTAGCGGTAATCGGCCAGGAACACCCCGTCGGTGGGGGATGCCGCCGCGCTGACCTCCGTCGTGCTGACGGTGCCGTTGACCGTGACCGAAACCCTGAACCCGGGTGTCGACGGCTCGATGATCGCCTGCCATTTGTTGCCGTTCCCGACGTGGCAGGCTTTGAGGCCGTCGACCGTGAGTGCCGTGGCGGCGATCGTGCCCAGTTCGAATTCCACCATGGTCTTCAGGTGCCGCATCGGGACGTTGGCCATCTCCCGCAGCGGTACCTGGGCGGGGTTGTCCCACCCCAGCTGGTCGGCGTCGATAAGTCCCTGCGCCGTACCGTCCTGGATGGCCGTGCCCTCCTTCCTGAGGATGATCCCGACGGGCTGGCGCTTGTTGTCGGGGAATACGACCGCCTCTCCGGCGGGGATCCATTTGCCGCCGTCGTATTCATACGTGGCCTGCATGCGTTCGCTGCCGCTGCCGAGCGTCACCGTCATCGTGTGCCCCGCACGGGTCGATGCCGGGCCCATCGTCGGGTCGTCGTCTCCGGTTTGGGCGCGTGAAACCTCGGCCATTTGGGTGCGGATGGAGATGCTTTCCACCGTCGTAGGCTCCGTCCGGCCCTCCTTTGCGGTGTCGTCGTCGGAGCATCCTGTCGCTGCCGTGCCCAGTGCGAGCATGGCCAGATAGAGGATATGTCGTTTCATGATAGGCTCTTTTATTTAGAAATTGATCTCGATCGTGTGGTTTTCCCCCGCTTTGAGGGCCGGCATCGTCTTGACGACGAAGTTCCGGGGACGCTCCTGGCCACCGATGGTGACCGTGCCGATGGCTTCGGGGGCTATTTCCGTATTACCCGGCAGCATAATCAACTGGGCATCACCGGTCTGAGGGTCACAGTAGGCATCGTACCCGGCGACCGAGAGCGCCGTGATCCTGCTGCCCGACATCGTGCCGGCGAGCGTGAATGTGAGCTTCGGCCGTTCGTGCCCCAGTGTCAGGGCGACGGCCTGCGCTGGGGCGACCTCCTTCAGCTCGGCCGAAAGCCAGTCCGCGGCGAGGAACGCTTCCTTCTCCCGCTGGTCTTTGGCGATGGCGCCGCCCTGTGCCTGGCGTACGGCCTCCTCCGGCCAGTATACCTTGACGGAGGACAGGGCGCTTCCGTCCACCGGGAAGTAGAGCACGTCGTCCGGGGTGGCGCCCGCCAATGTCCCGTCCGCATAGATATAGGTCGTTGTCCGGGCCTTTACGCTTACCGAGGCCCCCGCCATTCCCCGAAGGCCGAAGTAGTCGTCCGCCGAGTAGTTCGCCGCCGCCCGGCTTCCCGGGCTGATGCCTGCGATGCTGAGCCGGACGGGCATCGCGGCGTTGAAGGGTTCCTGCTCCGAGCAGGAACTTCCGGCCAGGAGCGCCGCCGCGGCACAAATGAGTAAGGATTGTTTCATAGTTTATCAGGTTTAGGTTGTTTCTCCCGTGGTGCGGTATAACAAAAATAGTCCGCCCGCCTGACTTAAATTATCCCGGAATTATCAAATATTAGTACGTTTCCGCCATTTGCCTTCCCGGCCCGGCCGCAAAGACCTTGCGTCTTGGCCCCGTGCGGGGTACGGAAACGAAAAAGCGACCGGAACCGTGTCCGGCCGCCTCTCCGTCCCTGCGGGTTCGGGCTATTTCCTGCGATGTTTTTCGGCGTACTCCTTGGGCGAAAGCCCGAAATGCTCGCGGAAACATTTGGTGAAATAGGAGTGTGAGTTGAACCCTACGCTGTACATGATCTCCGAGATGCGGGTGTCGCTTTGCGCGAGGTATTGCGCCGCCCGTTTGAGCCGCACGGTGCGGATGAATTCGTTGATCGACTCCCCGGTGAGCGCCTTGACCTTGCGGTAAACCTGCTGGTAGGAGTAGCGCGAAATCTCGCACAGCTCCTGTATGCCGAACTCCGAGTTGTCGATATTCTGTTCGATGGCCTTGACCAGCGTGTCGATGAACTTGTCGTTTTCCGATTCGATCTGGATTTCCGAAGGGTCGGTGAGCAGCTTCTGGCGGTATCGTTCGCGCAGTTTGATGCGCTGCTCGATGAGCGAGTTGACCCGCGTGCGCAGCGTCTTGATGCTGAATGGCTTGGCGATATACCCGTCTGCGCCTGCCGAATACCCCTCGGCGCGGTTCTCCTCGTCGCCCTTGGCCGTGAGCAGCAGGAACGGGATGTGGCAGGTGAGCAGTTCCGCCTTGCTGCGGCGGCACAGTTCGAAGCCGTCCATGCCGGGCATCATCACGTCGCTGACCACCAGGTCGGGGTAGATGTTTCGGATCTGCTCCCACCCGTCGTTGCCGTCGTGTGCCGTGTATATTTCGTACTGTTCTTCGAGGTTTATGCGCAGGAAATTCCGCATGTCCTCGTTGTCCTCGACGATGAGCACCTTCGGGTTGCGCTCGGCGGATCCCGCTTCGGGCTGCCTTTCCGCAGTCCCGCTGGCGGGTGCCGCCCCCGCCGGGTCGACCGGGAGCGTGAACGTGAAGGCGCTGCCCCGGCCCGGGGCGCTCTCCAGGGTCAGCGTGCCGCCGTGCAGCTCGACGAAATCCTTAGCGAGCATCAGCCCGATGCCCGTGCCCCGGATCGACTCGAACGACGGGTTGCTGCCCTGGTAGAACCGCTCGAAAATATGTTCCCGGTCGGCCTCCGTGACGCCTATCCCGGTGTCCGACACCTCGACTGCGGCGAACCGTCCTTCGTCGCTGCGGCGCAGCGAAACCGTGATGCCGATATGTCCGTTGTCGGGCGTGAACTTGAAGGCGTTGGAAAGCAGGTTGTACAGCACCTTCTCGACTTTGTCGCTGTCGAACTGGAAGGTGAGCTCGGGTTCGGAGGCTTCGAAATCGTAGTCTATTCCCCGGCGTTGCGCCTGATAGGCGAACGATGCGTAAATCCTGTGCACGAACGAGACGAACTCGCCCGTGCTGGGGTTGAGTTTCATCTTCCCGTTGTCGAACTTGCGCAGATCCATGATCTGGTCGATCAGCCGCAGCAGCCGTTCGCCGTTCTGCCGCATGAGCGAGAGCTGCTCCAGCTGGCGCTTGTCCCGGATCTGTTCCCCGAGGCTCTCTATGGGGCCCAGGATGAGCGAAAGCGGGGTTTTGAATTCGTGCGATACGTTGGTGAAGAAACGCATCTTGACCTGGTTCAGTTCTTCGGTCTTCATGCGTTCGAGTTTTTCGAGCCGGAGTTCCGAGAGGAGTTTCATTTTGGTGAGCGTCAGGTTGTAGGCTACGACGATCACCACGGCGACCAGCACCCCGTAGATCAGGTATGCCCACCAGCTCAGCCACCAGGGCGGCAGGATGCGCACCTCGATCCGCGCCGTGCGGTCGCTCCATATCCCGTCCGAGTTGCAGCCCCTGACCGTGAAGAGGTACCTGCCCGGCGAGAGGTTCGAATAGGCGGCGTAGTTCTGCCTGCCGCCCGTCATCTGCCACTCCTTGTCGTACCCTTCCAGCCGGTAGGCATACTTGTTGTTCGACGATGCGAAGTTGAGCAGCGAAAAGTAGAAACGGAACGAATTTTCGTTGTGCCGCAGCCGCAGCCGGTCGCTGTGCAGGATCGAGCGTGGCAGTACGACGCGTTTGCCGATCCGGTGTCCGGGGCGCACCTCCTTGTTCCACAGGCTGAACGATGTGACGACCGTCGGCGCCTTGTCCTCGTTGAGCAGGATCGCGTCGGGGTGGTAGCGGATGTAGCCCCCGTCGCCGCCCATGTAGATATGGCCCTGCGGGCCGATGAAGAAGCTGTTGTAAATCAGTTCGTCGATCCTCAGATCCCGGTTGAGGTCGCAGACGATCTTGTTTTTCCGCACCGGGTCGTACATGATGAGCTTGTTGGTCGTGGCGGCCCAGATGCGGCCGCGGTTGTCCGACGTGAGCGTGCGGATCGACTGCGAGAGGTCGAGGTCGTTGTCGAAACGCTCGAACAGCCCGCTCGCCGGGTCGAGTTTGCAGAGGCCCCGGTCGGTGCCCGTCCACACATTCCCCTTACGGTCAACGTGGATGGTGTAGATGCGGTTGCTTATCAGGCTGCGGGGGTCGTCCGTGCGCACCTTGTACTGTATGAAGCGGTCGTTGCGCTTTTCGTATTTGAACAGCCCCTCCTGCGTGGCCGCGAACCAGATGTTGCCCTTTGCATCCACGTCGAAATAGCCGATGTCGCAGTTGTCCGAGTTGATGATGCCGCTGATGAGCCGGGTCTTGTAGCTCAGGTGCGAGATCCCGCCGTCGGGGCGGTAATGCGGGGTGATGAAGCAGAGTCCGCTGCTGATGTTGGTCACGATGTCGTGGTCGGCGTCCTCCTTGATGTCGTAGATATATTTGAGCGAGAAGTTCTGGTTCGAGTGCTCGGCGCGTACGAAACGGTCGCGCGCGGCATCGTAGTAGTCGATCCCGTCGTTGGTTCCCAGCCACAGGGTGCCGTGGCTGTCGCGGATAAGCCGCTTGGCGATGCTGTGCGAAACCCCTTTGTCGGCCATGTAACGCGTGTATCCCGCGTCGCGTCGCGTGCTGTCGTACCGCAGGACGCCTTCGTTCGTGGAGAGCCACAGGCTGTGGTCGGGGGTGCCGAGCAGGTCGTTGACGATGACTTTGCGTTCGGCCCCTTTTCTGTCGTTGGTCAGGCGGACGCAGTCGATCTTCTTGCGTTTGAGGTCGAGTTTGGCCAGTCCGCTGTCGGTGCCGATCCAGACGATGTTCTGCCGGTCGCGGAAAAGCGTGCGCAGCGAGTTGTTGGGCAGCGACGTCGGGTCGGACAGTGAACTGTAATAGGCGCTGGCCTGATGGCTGCGGGTGTCGTAGAGCGTGAGCCCGTCGGCCGTTGCGAGTAGCAGATGCGTGTCGTCGTAGCTGAGGATGCTTTTTATGTCGTTGTCCGTAAGTCCGCCATCTTCCGCGCGGAGGGTTCCGAGCGGCCGCTCGGGATGCCGGATGTCGAGGACGACCAGGCCGCTGGAACTTCCGACGTACAGCAGGTCGGGGGTGTTCTCCGGGATATACAGCGCGTTGACCAGGTTGTTGTAGGTGTCGTTGGGCAGTTTCCGGCTCCGGGTTTCATAGCGGACGAAACTGTTGTCCGTGGGGTTGAAGCGGTAGAGCCCGTCGAAGGTGCCGAGCCACAACATCCCGTGCCGGTCGGCGCAGATGCTGCGGATTTCGTTGGCCATCCGGTCGAATGCATCGGGTACCAGTACGAAATAGTTGATATAGCGTTTCCGCAGGTCGAGGCGGATCAGCCCTTCGAGCGTCCCGACCCACATCACCCCTTGCGGATCGTCGTGGATGCAGCGGATGCGCAGGTTGTTGAGCAGCCGCAGCGAGTCGTTGTCCGCATGGTATTTCACGAAACTTTCCGTCACGGGGTCGTAGAGGTCGAGCCCCTTCTCGGTGCCGATCCACAATTCGCCCGTGCGTGTGAGGTGTATGCAGTTGATGAACGAGGCGCTGACCGACGTCGAATCCCCGGGGTTGTAGCGGAACGTTTCGAAATTGTAGCCGTCGTAGCGGTTGAGCCCTTCGGCTGTCCCGAACCACATCAGCCCTGTACTGTCCTGTGCCACGGCGAAAACCATTTTGTCCGACAGCCCCGCGTCGATCGAGAGGTTGGTGAAATGGAGGTTCGTGACCTGTCCCCACAGGGGCAGCCAGCAAAACAGCAACAGTCCGGCAGCAAGGTGTTTCATCGGTCGTAATTTAAGGTGCTACGACAAATATACCTGTTTTTTGCATCATTCTGCCTGTTTGTCCCACAGGAAAACCGCACACTCTTCGGCTCCGAGCCTGACGGAGGCGCCTTCGGGCGACGCTTCGCCGCATAACCGGCGCGCCGAGGCGGGCAGCGGCCGCGAAAGCCCTATTTCGACGGTGTGCGGGCGTTTGTTGACCAGTACGGCCAGCCGTTGCGACGGAGACTCCATCAGACGCATCAGCACCCCGTCCGCCGGGCGGGAGAAGTGCAGCGGGGCACGGTCGATCTGCCCGCGGCAGTAGGTGCCGTAGAAATCCGCGACCCCTTTGTTGTCGCCGTGCCAGCCGCCCAGCTCGACGAGCGAGGGAAGCCACACGGCCTCGCCCTTGCCGTAGCGGTGGCGGGTGCCGACCACGTCGCCGCCGTGCATGGCGATCGCCTGCGCCCTGTCGGGTCGGAGTATTCCTTTCCACAGATGTGCGGGCAGGGTCGTGGCAGGGGTGTCGCATGCGATCGTAAAATAGGGTGCGACGGCCTTGTACTCGCTGATCTGTGCGCCGAAGCACCTGCGCAGCGGAAAGTCGTCCATCAGGATGCAGTGCATGTTCTGGTCGTAGAATCCGGTGAGCCCCGTGGCGATCATCCGGCCGCCTTTACGGACGAAATCGTCGAGCCGTTCCCATGCCCCCGAAGGCAGTGCCACGAGGTTCGTCAATACGATCGTTTTCCCCTGCGGGTCGCTCCAGTCGTAAGCGTCCATTTCGCAGACTTCGGGAACCACGCCCCAGGCGGCGATGGCTTCATAGGCTCCCGCGAGCGATTTCATGGTTGCACTGGCCTTGCGCCCTTCGTAACGGCCGTCGTCCGACACCGCCGCATTCTTTTGCTGCGTGCGGAGCGATTCGGTGTTGTAAAGGAGCGTGATGCCGCTCCGTACGGGCCGGGCCTCGCGGAAAAAGCTTTTGTGGGCTTTCGCCGTGCGGGCGACTTCCGAGGCCGCTGTCAGGCGGTCGCTCGGCCGCCCCTGGAAATCGAGCATACCCCATTCGCCGGCTTCGAGTGCCGACGCCCGCTGGTTCAGCGTCCAGAAGATCACCCCTTCGGCGCCTGCGGCGATACCCGTCCAGAGCCATTGCGTGATCTCCCGCGCCGTGGGGCAGAGTACCTCCCTTCCGCTGGCCGTGACATTGCCGCCCTGCATTTCGGTGATCCAGAACGGGTTTTTCCCGGCTCCGGAGCGGATGATGTCGGCCATGAGCGAGATTCCCAGCGGGTATTGCGCCCGGGTGAAATAACCGAAGTGCCAGCTCAGGTGCATCGACACGCCCAGCGAGGTCAGAAACCCTTCGTAGGCGGGGAAATCGTAGTCGGTGAGGTTGTCCAGAAGCTGGTGGGGATTGATGTGTTTGTGGTGCGCAGGGTCGTGCAGATCGACCTGCGATGCGATCCATCCCAGGTACCACGTCGTGAAATCGGTGTGGAACCGCTCTTGCGTGAAGTCGGCTTTCAGGTAGCCGTTGTCGTAGGCCGGAGTCTTCTGCGCGGCTTTCCAGCGTGCGAAAACCTCATCGGTCAGGTCGTTTCGCCCGGGCCCCGTTCCGCCCGTCCCCGGTTCGTTCTGCAACACCCAGGTGTCGAGGGCGGGATGCCCCCTGAAGTGACTCACGACGGCTTCGATGTAATCGGCGATTTCCAGCAGGTGGGCTTTCGAGCGGGGGAATTTGAATCCGCCCACGTCGCCCAGCTCGTCGGTCGGCGGGAAGAGCGTGGCGAAGAGTTTTACGCCGTGTTTCCCGGCGGCATCGAACGCTTTGTCGTAAAGCGTGAAATCCCACAATCCGTCCGGGCGCAGCATGTGCGCCCCGAACATCCGGATGCGTGCCGTTTCGAATCCGTGCTGCGCGAGTATCCTGAAGAACCCGTCGATCTGCTTGTCGGTCTGCCCCGGTTCGATGAACACCTGCGCCCCGATCTGCGGGTATTCGGTGCGTTGCGGGTAAAGGGGTTGGCACAGGAATCCCAACGCCAGTAACAGGATTATCTTTTTCATGGTCTATCGTTTGTTGCAAAGCCTCCGGCCGTTGCGGATTGCTTCGGATTCGTTGTTGCAGGGAAGTAGCGTGAATTTATAGGCATAGCGTTTTGCCAGCAGGCGGTACTGCTCTGAGGGGCGCGCATTCAGGCTCCAGGTATCGGTTCCCCCGACCCCGGCCTGTACGCAGTCTATGTTGACCGTCAGGGCATCCGGAAGCCGCTCCACTTCGGTGACGTGGCGTGCCCTGTCGAGCGCCTCCTGCGTGCAGTCCCATACCGACATGCTCAGGGGGCTGTCTCCCGCGATCTGGATGCCGTGCCCGTTGCCCTCCGTCAGCGTGAGCCAACGCACTGCGCAGCGGTTGCCGTTCTCCTGCGGGGTGATGTAGTCGTGCATGAAGTCCCCGGGCGTACCCCGGTAGAGGCCGAGCAAAGCACCGCACGAGCGGTCGGAGTAATTTTCCTGGGGCCCTTTGCCGAAGTAGGCCATCCTCCCCAGTGTATTGGGAACCCGGGTTCGGAGCCCCGCGCGCAGCGGTTCGGGCAACTGCCCGGCGATCTGCAGGTCGTATGCCACGGCCAGCGCCCCCGTGCCGTCGAGCGTATAAACCAGCGTCAGCCGCACGCTGTCGGGAACCCCCTTTTCGACACGCACCGTCCCTGCGGCTTCGTCGATGCGGATGCCTTCCGTCCGGATCCTTCCGGGCATCTCTTTCCAGCATCCGGCGATCTGCCCGACGCGCCATCCGCGCCAGTCGTTGTCGGTCGACGCCCGCCAGAAGTTCGGCCGCAGGGTGTCGCATACCAATGCCTTCCCGCGTACCGTATAGGAGACCAGGTAGCCGCTTCTGCGGTCGATTTCCGCCCGGACACCCGCGGCGCTCAGCACGATGCGCTCCCCGTCCTGCGAGACGGCCGCCCTGCCTGCGGCGGGTTTATGCGCGGGAGCCTTGTAGAAAGGCAGTCCGAACTGCTCTTGCGCAGCGATGTGCCCGGCCCCGGCGTAAGGGGTCGCCCGTTTTTCCCGGGCCTGTACGCGGAGCAGGTATTCGGCGCCGGGTTCGGGCTCGAAGGGGCGGAACCCGACGGTGGCCGGGGCGCTCTTGCCCGCGGGCGTCGTCGGCACGTCGAAACTGCCGCGTTGCAATACGCCCTTGTCGGTCGATATTTCCCAGGTGAAGTCGTAGCGGTCGGTTGGGGAGAAGAAATTACGGTTGTGTACGACAACCCTTCCGGCAGCAAGGTCGTCCGCCGTGAACCCGATGGGCTGGAATACGTATTTGCACTCCAGTGCCGCGGGCTTCAGCGTACGGTCGGGGTTGACGATGCCGTTGCAGCAGAACGCCGCGTCGTGATGCTCCCCTGCCGGTTCGAAATCCCCGCCGTAGGCCCAGTAGGTGCGTTGGCAGGTATCTTTTTTGACCAGCCCCTGCTCTGCCCAGTCCCAGATATGGCCGCCCAGCAGTCCCTCATGGCTGCGGATGACCGTCCAGTAGTCGTTCAGCCCGCCGGTCGAATTTCCCATCGAGTGAGCGTATTCGCACATCAGCACGGGGCGGTCGATACGCGGGTTGAGGGCCATGCGCTCCAGCTCCCCGACCGTGGGATACATGCGGCTCACGATATCCACGTAAGCGGGGTCGGTCGGATTGCCGCCGTCCTGCGGCTGTTGAGGGGTGCCCGGCTTCCCGTCTGCGGGGGCGGCACTGGTGAATACGGCCGCCGAAGTGCGCCTGAGGGGTATGTAAAGCGGGCTCGCAGGTTGTCCCTGCGCCCCTTCGTAGTGGATCAGGCGCGTGGGGTCGTAATCCTTGGCCCAGCCGGCTGCCGCCGCGTGCGCCGGGCCGCATCCCGATTCGTTGCCCAGCGACCACATGACGATGGAGGGGTGGTTGCGGTCGCGGACGACCATCCGGCTTACACGCTCCAGGAACGGAACGGCCCACTCCGGGTCGTTCGAGAGCTTCCCGCCCGAACCGTGGCTCTCGATGTTGGCTTCGTCGATGACGTAAAGGCCGTAGCGGTCGCACAGCTCGTAGAAATAGGGGTCGTTGGGGTAGTGGGACGTACGCACGGAGTTGAAATTCAGCAGTTTCATTAGCCTTACGTCCTGTTCCATCCCTTCGCGCGTGACGGTCTTTCCCGTATATTGGTCGTGGTCGTGGCGGTTTACGCCGTAGAGTTTCACGGGGACGCCGTTGACCAGCATCTCGCGTCCGCGGAGCCGGACGTCGCGGAACCCGACCTTGCAGCTGCGCGATTCGGCGACCTGCCCGTCATCGTTGCGCAGGGTCAGCACGAGGGTGTAGAGCGCAGGGTTCTCGGCGCTCCATTTTTCGGGTGCCGCGATGCGCTGCTCCATCAGTGCGAAGTAGACGTTGTCGCGTTGCGGGTAAGCCTCCGACAGGATTTCTTCGACCGGTAGTCCCATTTCACGGCCTTCGGGCGTCCCGTCGGGGGCATAGAGTTGCGCCCGCAGATGCCATCCTGCCGCCGGGGTGCCCTCGCGCAGGTCGATCGTGGGGCGTATCTGCAACAGCGCGTCGCGCATGTCGCCGTCGAGCAGCGTCCGCACCCCGAAGTCGCCGATGGCCACGTCGGGTTTTGCGGCAAGATATACTTCGCGGTGTATGCCCGCCATGCGCCAGTGGTCGGCATCTTCGAGGTAACTGCCGTCCGTCCATTTGAAAACCTTCACGGCGAGCGTGTTCTCGCCCGGTCGCAGCAGGCCGGTGACGTCGAATTCCGAGGGCAGGCAGCTGTCCTCGGAATATCCTGCCAGGGTGCCGTTGACCCAGACGTAATAACCCGAGTATACACCCCCGAAGTGCAGTACTACCCGGTCGCCTTCCCAGCTTCGGGGTACGGTGAATTTTCGGACGTAGCATCCCGTCGGGTTGTCGCGTGTGATCGACGGCGGCCTGAACTCGAACGGATAGGGGATATTGGTGTATATCGGATACCCGTAGCCCTGCATCTCCCAGCACGAGGGAACCTCTATCTCGTCCCAGTCCCCGAGGTCGGCGCCCGGTTGCCAGAACCCTTCGGGGCTTTGGGCGGCGTCTTCCGCAAAACGGAATTTCCAGACGCCGTCGAGCGGCATCATCCGTGATCGGGCGCGGTCTCCCGCCAATGCATCCTGCGGGGTCTTGTAGGAGTAGGAGGTGGCCCGGGCGGGCAGGCGGCGCAGGGCGTTGACGTGCTGGTCGGCGTCCCATCCGTCGGCGGCTGTTGCGGCGCCGTATGCAAGCGTGCACAGGAGGATTGCCGTAAGTCGTTTCATAGTTCGGATAAGGTAGAGTTTTCGATGGAACAAATATAGGAATACTCCACCCGCCGGATTTGCACGGATTTATCAAAAATTAACAGAAAACCGGCCTTTCGCCCCTCCTGCGCTGTCCCGACGAAAATGTGTTAGCATCTGCTGAACCGGTTACATTCCGTGCGCGGGGAATTCCCTACTTTTATCCTGTCGCTCAAACCTAAGACTACGACCTATGAAACGACTCATCCTTTTGACCTGCCTCCTTGCCTTCGTGTCGGTAGCGGAGGCGTGGGCCAAGCGCCCCGGGCGCTCCTTCAGGCGCTCTTTCGTCCAGGTAAGCGCCCGGGATCCCCGTTATTTCTGCCTTTCGGACGGGCAGCCGTATATCCCCGTGGGATGCAACATCGCCGCGATGGGGTCGGTTGCCGACATGGAACATTACCTCGGGGAGATGCACCGCCACGGCGCCAATTTCGGCCGCGTGTGGCTCAACACGGGCCTCTTCGAGATCGAAACCCGCTACGGCGAGGTGGACAGCGCCAAGCTCGTGCGTATCGACCGCCTGCTGGAGCTCGCCGACCGGTACGGCATCAAGATCAAATTCTGTATCGAGAGTTTCCGCCATATCCGACCGGGCGTGAACAAGTGGGACACCAAAGCCTCGTACCATACTTCCAACGGCGGCCCGTTTGCCGATGCCGACGATTATATCACCTCGCCGCGGGGGGAAGAGGAGTTCCTGCGCCGCGTGCGCATCTTCCGCGAGCGTTACGGCGACCATCCCGCCGTTTTCGGCTGGGAGCTGTGGAACGAAATGAACGCCGTGGAGACGCCCGAGGAGCACCTGCGCGCGTGGAATGTCCGTATGCTGCCGCGTGTGAAGGAGATCTTCCCGAAAAACCTGGTGATGCAGAGCCTCGGCTCGCTCGACCGGGAGTCGAGCTTCCCGATTTATGAATTCATCAACCGCCTGCCTTCGAACGAGGTGGCGCAGGTGCACCGCTATATCGACGAGGGTGCCGAACTGGCCGTGTGCGGCGCCCCGGTCGACAGCATGGCCTCCGATGCCATCGCCGTGCTGCGCGGATACGGCCTCCGCAAACCGATGCTGCTGGCCGAGTCGGGCGCCGTGAAACCCGTGCATACCGGCCCCCATCCTATATATAAGGTAGATACGATGGGTTCCGTGCTCCACGACGTGCTCTTCGCCCCCTTTTTCAGCGGGGCCGCCGGGCCGGGGCACCTCTGGCATTGGGATCACCATATCGACAAGCAGCATACCTGGTTCCAGATGGGGCGCTTCGCGCGTGCCGTCGAAGGTGTCGACCCCCTCCGCGAAGGGTTCGAACCCGTGCGCCGCGATACGGCGGGGCTGCGGGTCTATGTGCTGCGGGGCGAACACACGCTGCTTGCCTGGTGCCGCGATACGGTGAGCACGTGGCGGCACGAGCTCTCCGAACGCATTCCGGCACAGCGACTGTCCGGCCTGCAGGTCGACTTCACACCGCTGCTCGGCGGGCGCAGGGTGAAGAAAGTGCGGATCTACGACCCCTGGCGGGACGAGTGGGTGCGCGCGTCCCGCCGTGCCGACGTATCGCTTCCGGACTTCACGCGCTCGGTGGTCGTCCGGATCGAATATTGAAGCGCAGGAGGGTGGATGATGAAAACGGACAAATAAATGATAAATCCGTTCTTTATATCCCTGTTCCGTCTTCCTAAATTTGTTGTAACGAAAATCCTGAAGCATAACCAAACCTATCAGCCTATGAAAGAAAAAGACGCTCCGACCTTTTCGATTTTGTGATCCGGCCCTCTCGGTGAACCTCAGTGCGGGCCTGTCCCGCGGCGGCGATTCTCCCCGCGGGACGCAATCAACCAACTACAACCTAAATACCTATGAAAATGAACCATTATTTGAATGTGCCGGGGCTTCTGCGCAGATTCGCGAAGATCGGGCTGGCTCTGCTGCTCGTCCTGTCGGTCGCTTTCGGCGCCGGTGCGCAGGACGTCTCCCCTGCCAGGGTCTCCGGGACGGTCGTCGACCAGCAGGGCATGCCGGTCGTCGGGGCCGGAGTGGTCGTCAGGGGAACCCAGACTGGCTCCGTGACCGACCTCGACGGGCGTTTCACGGTCATGGCGGCCAAGGATGCGACGTTGACAGTTTCATTTATCGGCTATACCACCCGGGAGGTGCCCGTAGGAACCCAGACCGATATCCGCATCGTGCTCGAGGAGAATGTCCAGAGCATCGACGATGTGGTGGTGGTCGGCTTCGGCACCCAGAAGAAGGAGACCGTCACCGGCGCCATCGGGCAGCTGTCGGGCAAGGAGCTGATGCGCTCTCCCGTGACCAATATTTCCAATGCCCTCGTAGGGCGTATCGCCGGTATGGCCGCCGTCCAGAAGACCGGCGAGGCCGGCTTTGAGGAGTCCACGATCCGCGTGCGCGGCGTGGGGACGTATGCCGGCGACCAGAATCCGCTGATCGTCATCGACGGCATCGTGCGTGACATGACGGCCTTCAACATGCTCGACCCGAACGATGTGGAGCACGTCAACGTGCTCAAGGACGCTTCGGCGACCGCCGTGTACGGCGTGCGCGGTGCCAACGGCGTCATCATTGTGACGACCAAGCGCGGCCGCGAAGGCAACCTGAAAATCTCGTTCACGGCCAATGTCGGCTTCACCTCCCCGACGACCCTGCCCAGCCTGGTCAATTCCTACGACTATGCCGTGCTGCGCAACGAGGCGTTCGCCAACGACGGCAAGCCCGACGACATCAAGGTCTTTTCGCAGGACGAACTGTGGAAATTCCGGCATAACCGCGACTATACGCCCTCCGAGGTCGAGGCGATGGGACACCTTTCGCCCGAACAGAAACAGGCGCTGCTCGACAGCCCCGCCATCTACTACGGCAGTACGGACTACATGAAGCGGATTTTCGACGCCGGGGTGTCGCCCCAGCAGCAGTACAGCGTCAATATCTCCGGCGGTACCGAAAAGGTGGCCTTCTTCACCTCGGTGGGGTATTCCAACCAGAAGAGCCTCACCAACGACTTCGGGTTCAGCGATGCGGCCTCCAACTCGGGCAGCCACAAATATAATTTCCGCACCAACTTCGATTTCAACATCATCCCGCTCACCGAGATCAATGTTTCGCTCTCGGGGCAGGTGCGCGAGACGAAGATCATCACCGACCGCAACAGCAGCGTGGACATGTGGGGCCGTTACCGCGACCTGATGCTCAACATCTACGAAGCCCCGCCCTTCTCGGCGCCGGGCGTCTCCGACGGCCGCATCATCACCGATTATGCCGGCGGTACGATCATGGACAGCAACAAGGGCGCATGGGGTAAATCCCCGATCGCCTACATGCTCGAAAAGGCACAGGCGCGCATCAACCAGAGCAGCCTGAATACCTCGATCCGCATCCGCCACCGGATGGATTACCTCGTCGAAGGGCTTTCCGTACGCGGGGCGTTGTCGTATGACCATTATTTTACCAAGACGCTGCGCGTCACCCCCAACCTGCCCGTCTATTCGATCACGCGCAACCCCGCCGATCCGGCCGAGCTGCTCTATTACGGCGGCGAACACAATGCCAAATCCTACGAGGAGACCGGCTGGGGCAAAAACCGCAAGGTCTATGTCGAGGCCGGCATCGACTTCAGCCGCGATTTCGGCAAGCACGCCGTCACGGCCATGGCGCTCGTCACCGGCGAACGCTACACCTCGCCCGGGCTGAAGTATAACGTCCCCCGCGGCTATTACGGTGTGGTGGGGCGTGTCACCTACGGTTACGACCAGCGTTACCTGGCCGAATTCAACATGGGATACAACGGTTCCGAGAACTTCGCGCCCGGCAAGCGGTTCGGGTTTTTCCCGGCCGTTTCGGTAGGCTGGGTCGTATCGAACGAACCGTACTTTCCGAAGAACGACATCCTCACGTGGCTCAAGTTCCGCGCCTCGTACGGGCAGACCGGCAACAGCGAGATCGGCGGCGACCGCTTCCTTTTCCTGCCCGGCACCTGGGGCAGCCACAGCTACGGCCCCTGGAACGGTTCCCCGCTCGACGGGTATTTCTTCGGCTCGTCGAACGGTTCGGTCAATAACCCGGCTTTCCCCGGCAAATACGAACAGTCGACGGGCAACCCCGACGTCACGTGGGAGAAGAAGGAGTCGTACAACATCGCCGCCGAGGTGCGCATGTTCCGCGACCGGCTTTCGGTCACGGTCGACCTGTTCGAGGAGAAGCGCAACAACATCCTCACCAAACTGGGGGTCACGCCGGGCATCATCGGCCTGAGCGGCAGCGCCCTGCCGCCCGTGAACGTGGGGCGCATGAGCAACCGGGGTTACGAGATCCAGGTCTCGTGGCGCGACAACGTCGGCACGGATTTCTGGTATGAAGTGGGCGGACAGGTCTCCTATGCCGTCAACAAGATCGACTACAAGGCCGAGCCCTCCTACATGTACGCCTGGATGAACGAAACGGGCTTCGCCTACGGACAGTACAAGGCCTATTACAACGAAGGCTTTTACAATACGCCCGAGGAGGTCGCCAACCATCCCTACAATGCCATCGACGGCAACCGTGTCCAGGGCGGCGACCTGCGTATCATCGACGTCAACGGCGACGGCATCATCGACGACAAGGATATCACCCCGACGGGCTTCTCGAACGTCCCGCGCTTCGCGTTCAGCAGCAACCTGAGCTTCGGCTACAAGGGGTTCGAAATATCCGCGCTCCTTACCGGTTCGGCGCAGGGGACGTTCAACATGAACGGCTACCTCATCACGCCCTTCGCCCAGGGAAACGGTACGCCGCTGAGCTATATGAACGGCCGCTGGACGCCCGAACGCCATGCCGCCGGCAAGCATATCACCTTCCCGCGCATGTCCGTGAATATGGCCAACAGCCAGAACAACCAGAACAATGCCTTCTGGTTCCGTTCGACCGACCATATCAAGCTCAAGAACGTCGAGGTGGCCTATACGTTCCGGAACGCCCGCTGGATGCGCAAAGCGCATATCGGCTCGATCCGCGTATTCGTCAATGCCAACAACCTCTGTACCTGGGGCGGCAAAGACCTGATCGACGGCATCGACCCCGAGCTGGTGCAGGACGGCAGTACGTCCGAAGGCATCATCTACCCGCTCACGCGCGTGTATAACTTCGGTTTCAACATCCAATTTTAAGTCGCAGCCTTATGAAAAAGACCATTTATACGCTTCTCGGCCTGTTGCTGGCGGCCGGCCTTACGTCCTGCCAGGACTGGTTCATCGAGAAGCCCGAAGTGACGGGCATGGATCAGGACGAGGTCTTCAGCACGGCCAAGAACGCCGAGGGGGCGATCGCCGAGGCCTACGCCACGATCCTCTCCTCGGGATTGCCCGTACTGGTGTGGAACAACTCCCCGATCATGCCCTACGAGACGACCGAAGCCATCATGGGCGGCGAAGACCTTTGCCGCCTGACATGGGGATACATGGACAAGCAGGTCGTGGCGGGCATGCTGGCCAACAACGAGAATAACGGCGCCGGTTATACCGACGACTATTTCCCCAACAACTACGCCTACATCCGCAAGGCGTGGCTCGTGTACGAGAACATCGACAAGGTCGCCGACATGTCCGACCGCGACAAAGCCATCGTCAAGGCCGAAATGCAGGTGCTGGTGGCTTTCCGCTACGTGGAGATGCTCAAGCGCTACGGCGGCGTGCCGCTGGTCGAATCGACGCTCACCACGGTCGACGTGCGCTCCCGCTCCACCGTGCAGCAAACCCTTGACTTCATCGTCGGGCTGTGCGACGCGGCCGCCGCGACACTCGAAGGCGTGCGCTGGCCGGCCGACTGGCTGGGGCGCGTGAACAAGGGCGTGGCGCTGGCCGTCAAGGCCGAAGCGCTGATGTACGCCGCCCGTCCCCTCTTCAATGCCGACGCTCCCTACATGCAGATGGCCGACCCCGCGAACAATGAGATGATCTGGCTCGGGGGCTACGATGCCAAGCGCTGGGAAACGGCGCGCCTGGCCAATCAGGAGGTGATCGACTGGGGCAAGGCCAACGGCTTCGAGCTGATCGACACGGGCGACCCCATCAAGGATTACGGCACGGCCGTTGGTACGCCGTCGAACCGCGAGGTGCTGCTGGCCTACAAGCAGCAGCGCGAGGCCGACGACAACGGTATCTACAAGAACTACACCTTCATGCCGACCCACACCGGCCACGACCTGGGGCAGTACCGCGGCACCGGCTACGGTCAGCTCTGCCAGTACCGCAAGGCCGACGGTACGGATCAGACGTGGGCGGGCGTGGACGACTGGCGCCCGGCCGGCGAATACCGCGACAAGGCCGAAGAGTTGGAACCCCGCGCGCAGGCGTCGCTCTATTTCTACGGCGTCAACCCCAAGAACAATACCGGCAACAGCCGTTGGGATCTGTACCAGAACTGGCAGCTCGAATACAAGTGGCAGGACGGCTGTGCCAAGAACATCAAATTCTGGTATGAAGCCGGTTCGCGCGAATGGTTCGAATTCCCGATCTACCGCATGGCGGAGTTTTACCTCAATATCGCCGAGGCCTACAACGAGGAGGGCAACCCGACCATGGCGCTGCGCTACCTGAACGACATCCGCAGGCGCGGGGGCATTCCCGATGAAACGCAGACCGACCGGGTGCGGCTGCGGCAGAGCATCCACCGCGAATGGGCCGTGGAATTCTACGAGGAGAACCAGTGGTATCCCCACGCCCGCCACTGGAAGCAGGGGGCGTCGATGGTCGGCGGGGCCAAGTACAAGTTCGAGTTCTCGCAGGCCGCCGGCGTGTCGTGGAACCCCCGCAAACCCGAGGAGTTCGCCAATTACACGCGCAAGCCCTCCTATGTCCCCGAATACACGTGGCACGAGCGCATGTCCCTTTCGCCCTTTACGCTCAGCGAGGTGAATAAGGGCTATCTGGTGCAGAACCCCGGATATTGATCCGCCCATACACAATCGTTTACCGAAAAAATCAGAATTACATGAATCCCAACCATATGAAAAGTGTGTTTCTCGGAGGCGCGGCACTCGCGGTTCTGGCCGTCGGTGGTGCCGGCCCGGTTTCCGCCCGGGATACCGCGGCTGCGGAACAGCCCGACAGTGCGGCCCTGGAATATGTGATCCCCGGGACATCGGCCCGCACGAAGGCGATGCTGGTCACTTCGTCCGTCTCTTCCGTGACGGGAGACGAGGTATCCATCCCCTCGGCCAATATCAACAACATGCTTTACGGACGTATCCCGGGGCTCGTCGTGTCGCAGACCAACGGGGAACCCGGCTACGATGCCGCTACGCTCAGTATCCGCGGCGTGGCGACCTACAACAACTCGTCGCTGCCGGTCTATGTCGACGGCTTCCAGACCAATATGGCTTATTTCCAGTTTCTCTCGCCTGCCGAGATCGACCGGATCGAGGTGCTGAAGGATGCCGCGGCGCTGGCTCCCTTCGGCATGAGGGGCGCCAACGGCGTGATTTGGGTCACGACCAAGCGCGGCCGTATCGGCCGCCCGCGCGTCACGGTCAATGTCCGGGGCGGCGTGCAGCAGCCCATGAACCTCCAGAAACCGTTGCGTACGGGCGACTATACCCGGCTTTACAACGAGGCGCTGAGCAACGACAACGGCAACGTTTGGACACCCTATTACACGGCCGACCAGGTCGCCCGACTGCCCGACGTGGACTGGTACCGCGAGGTCACCAAGAAGGCCACGCCCTATACCGATGCCGACGTGTCGGTCTCGGGCGGCGACAAGACCGTACGCTATTTCGTGCTGTTCGGCTACATGGGGCAGCGGGGAATCTACGACACCCCGACCAACGATACGCTGGCCAACGCAGGCATCGACCGCTACAATATCCGCACGAACCTCGATATGAACCTCTTCGGTTTCCTGGAGGCCAAGGTCGATGTCGGGGGCCGGATCGAAGACCGCCGTTACCCCAACCGCGCCGCGGGCGACCTGTGGAACGACCTTGCCAAATACCCCGGCTCGGTTTATCCCGTGCGCAACCCCGACGGGACGTGGACGGGTACCCCGATCTACAATTTCAACCCCCTGGCCTCGATCAAGGCGCTGGGGCGCAACTCCACGCACGACCGTACCCTGCAGGCCAATTTCCAGCTCAAGGAGCGGCTCGACTTCCTCGTGGAGGGGCTCTACCTTTCGGAGGCGATGTCGCTGAGCAGCTGGACACGCGACGGTGCGAGCAACACGCGCAACTATTCGCGCTGGCTCGACGGGGTGCAGCAGACCACCGATAACGACACCCCCTATACCCGTGGCGAGGACAGCGGCCAGAACCAGTGGACGTGGCAGCACTACAATGCCACGGTCGGCTACGACGGCACGTTCGGGCGGCATGTGCTCTCCGCCTCGGCCGGGATACTCTACAATATCTACAAGACAGACTTTTCGCAGAACGGCGCTGCCGGCAAGATGGTCGAATACCGTCACATGACCGTCAACGGGGCGGTCAACTATGCCTATGACGACCGCTATGTGGCGACCTTCTCCTTCGCCGCCGACGGTTCGGACAATTACAGGCCCGGCAACCGCTGGGGGTTCTATCCCTCGCTCGGCCTTGGCTGGATCGTCTCCCGCGAGCGTTTCCTGCGGGACAGCCGCATGGTCGATCTGCTCAAGCTTAGGGCTTCGGTCGGTAAGAACGGCTGGGATCCGATGGGCGAGATGCGTTACCTCTGGGAGGGCTACTATACCGACCGCGGCGGCCTCAATACGGGAAACTCCGAGCACACGTGGCACGGGGGAACGGCGCTGTCCTACCTCCCGAACCCCGGTATTTTTGCCGAAAAGAGCCTCAAGTACGACGCCGGCATCGACCTGCGCCTGTGGAACAGGTTGTCCCTGAACGTCGACCTGTTCCTCGAAAAAAGATCGGGCATCGTGACCCAGGACTGGATGATCCCCGGTGCCTCGGGCGTGGACAATCCGCCTTACCGCAACATCGGCAGGATGACCAACAAGGGCTTCGAAGTCCAGCTTTCCTGGGCCGACCGCATAGGCGATTTCAATTACGCGCTCACGGGCATGGCCTCCTACAACAGCAACAAGGTCGACTATATGGCCGAGGTCGTGACCGTGCCGACCGCGGCACGCACGGGACGGCGGCTCGACGCCCTGTTCGGATATGTGGCCGACGGGTTCTACGACTGGGACGATTTCGACGTCGGCGGCGAACTCAGGGAGGGGCTTCCCAAGCCTACGTTCGGTGCCGTGCAGCCCGGCGACATCAAGTATAAGAACCTGAACGGCGATACGGTCATCGACGAGAACGACCAGACGGCCATCGGCGACTCGTACCTGCCCAAGTTGCAGTACTCGTTCTCGCTGGCGGCGTCCTACAAGGGGTTCGACCTCTTCGCCCTCTTCCAGGGGGCGGCCGGCCGTGACGTGAACCTGCTCGATGCGCCCTTGCAGAACGTGGCGTTCCGCGACAACGGCAACGTATACGGGATTGCCGAAGGCCGCTGGGCCTACTATCCCGAACAGGGCATCGACACGCGGGCTACGGCTACCTATCCGCGCCTTTCGTTGCAGGACAACAGCAACAACTACCGCAATTCGACGCTCTGGAAGCGCAGCGGCGACTTTCTGAAGCTGCGCAACGTGGAACTGGGATACACCTTCGCGCAGCCGTCGCTGAGCAAGGCCGGCATCTCGAAGATCCGCATCTACCTGAGCGGTGTCAACCTGCTGACCGTCAGCAGGCTGATGCGCGACTACGACATCGACCCCGAAATCCTTTCCGGCCACCCGGCGCTGAAATCCTACAATCTGGGACTGACCGTAACCTTCTAAACACGACTGCCATGATACGAAAAAATATGAAAATCCTTTTCGCGGGCGCCCTCCTTTGTTCGCTGTCCCTGGCGGGGTGCGATGCGCTCGACACCAAGGAAGACCTGAACCTGACGGACGAGATGATGGCCACGCGCCGTTACCAGATGTTCGACTGGGGCTACCGCGTTTACGAACACATCCCCTACGGGTTCACGGCGATCGACGGCAACCTCTTCGCAGCCGTTTCCGACGAGGCGCAATACGTGACCACGTTCAGTTCCACGCAGCGGTTCAACGAAGGCAGCTGGAGCGCCTATTACAACCCCGACGATTGCTATACGAGCTATTACAACGGCATCTATGCGGCGCACGACTACCTCGATAAGTCGGTGGATTATAGGTATATCCTCGGTATGCACCGCGACACGCTCACTTCGAACGGCCTGGACAGCTACCGCCGCGACATCGTCGACGTGCAGCGGCTGCGCGCCGAGGCGCATGTGCTGAAAGCCTATTATTATTTCGAGCTTGCCAAGCGTTACGGCGGGGTGCCCCTCATCGACCGCGTGTATGCCGACCAGAAGGAGGCCAATCTTCCGCGCGGCACGTTCGACGAGGTGGTCGGACTCATCCTGCGCGAGATCGAGGGGGTGCGCAACGAACTGGTCGTTGACTGGCGGGCCGAGAACCTCGAGGAGAAGTCGGGCCGGATCACCCGCGGCGCGGCGCTGGCCCTCAAGTCGAGGGTGTTGCTCTATGCCGCCAGCCCGCAGTTCAATCCCTCGGGCGAAAAGTCCAAGTGGGCTGCCGCTGCCGCTGCGGCCTTCGAAGTGATCAACATGGGCATCTATTCCCTGCATCCCGATTACGGCGGGCTGTTCGTCGCCGAAACCTCCACGACCAGCCCCGAGACCATCTGGGCGGTGCGTATAGGGGCGACCAACGAGTTCGAACGCAAGAATTACCCTATCGGCACGCAGGGCGGCGGTACGGGTATCTGCCCTTCGCAGAACCTCGTGGAAGCCTATGAATCCACGGGGGAGGATTCGGACGATGCCTATGCCGGCCTCGACCCGCGCTTCTACGCCACCGTCCTGCGCAACGGCGATACGTGGAACGGGCGCACGCTCGAAATCTATGCGGGCGGCGCCGACGACCCCGCCCGGCAGAACGCTTCGCCCACGGGGTATTACCTGCGCAAGTTCCTGAATAAGAACCTGAACCTCACCAACGACGACAAACGGCTTCGCAGCTGGATCGTTTTCCGCTATGCCGAAATATTGCTTAATTTTGCCGAGGCGATGAACGAAGCCTACGGCCCGGACGACGCCCACGGCTACGGGATGAGTGCGCGTGACGCCGTGGATGCCGTGCGTGCCCGTTCCGGGGTGGGGATGCCCCCGGTCGATGTCGACCCGGGCGATGCGGCCGCCATGCGCACGGCCATCAAACACGAACGCCGCATCGAGCTGGCCTTCGAAGACCATCGCTACTGGGATCTCCGGCGCTGGGACGATGCCGGGACGGTGCTCAACCGGCCCCTGCGCGGCGTGAAGGTGACCCGCAGCGGCGACGGCTTTGCCTACACGCCGTTCGAAGTGGCCAAACGCATCTTCGATGCCCCGAAGATGAACCTTTATCCGATCCCGCAGGCCGAAATCGTAAAATCGGGCGGGGTACTCGACCAGAATCCGGGTTGGTAGACCGAAAAATATCGAACTATGAGAACGATCGTTACATTCTTTTCTGTGCTGCTCCTCGCATGCGGCGCAGCCTCATGCCAGAAAGCCGACAGCGAAAGGCCCTGGGGCAGTGCGGTGATCTATATGCCGCAGGCCAGCTACACCCCTTATACTGTGCCCAACGACGGGACGGCGCAGCAGTCCAACAAGAATTACCGCATTGACACGCAGGCGGGGAAGGTGCACATTTTCCTGGGCATCTACCGCGCCGGGCTGGCCGAGTTGCAGGCCTACACGGTCAGCGTCTCCGTGGGCAGCACTCCCCTGGACGGGACTGTGTTGCTGCCGGGCCGGGCATACACGCTGCCTTCCTCGGTGAGCTGCCCCGACAGGAAACGCGATGCGACTTTTTTCCTCACGGTCGACATCGCCTATCTGAAGGCGAATGCCGATAAGGATTTTTCCCTGCCGGTCACTATCTCCGACCCGACGCGTTATGCGCTCAACGACAAGCTCACGACGACGCAGGTGCGTATCGACACGTCGGAGCTGCTCTCGAAGGAGGGGCTGTAACCCGGCTTCGCCGCCACTCCGGCACGGGGTCGCCTTAGGCGGCCCCGACTGCCGTTTTGTTTCCGGTCGTCGCCTGAAATCGTTTTTTATAGGGAAATTATTTGCGTTCCTGTTTTTTGCGCTCTTTCTTGCGCCTGCGCCCCTTGGCGCCCGGCCTTTCTCCCGCGGGCGCATCGTCGTGCATCCCGGCGGGCGTTACCTGCAATATGCCGACGGCAGGCCGTTCTTCTATCTGGGCGACACGGCGTGGGAGCTGTTCCACCGTACGACGCGCGAAGAGGCGCGCCTCTATCTCGAAGACCGCGCCCGGAAAGGGTTCACGGTCATACAGGCCGTCTGCCTCGCGGAACGTGACGGGCTGCGCGTCCCCAATGCCTACGGCGACCTGCCGTTTGCCGATGCGGGGTTCACCCGGCCCAACGAGCGTTATTTCACGTATGTGGACGAAGTGGTCGCCATGGCCGACTCGCTGGGGCTGGTCATCGGCCTGCTGCCCGCATGGGGCGACAAGTTCTGCCTCAAATGGGGCCCCGGGCCCGAGATCTTCACAACGGAGGGGCGTGCCGGGGCTTTCGGACGTTATCTGGGGGAGCGCTACCGCACCCGGCGGAATATCATCTGGATACTGGGCGGCGACCGTCCTCCCGAAGGGCGCGAACCGATATTGCGGGCCTTCGCCCGCGGCATCGCCTGCGGTGTCGCCGGCCGCGAGGATTATTCGGCCTGCCTGATTACCTACCATCCGTGGGGGAAATCCTCTTCGGGCGACTGGCTGCACGACGAGCCGTGGCTCGCGTTCAACATGCAGCAGAACGGCCATGCCTACGATTTCGACCTTTGGGAGCGCATCGCCCGCGATTATGCCCGGCGGCCCGTCAAACCCGTGCTGGACGGGGAGCCGATCTACGAGGAACATCCGATCGACTTCGACCGGGAAAAATACGGCACTTCCGAAGCCCTGCATGTGCGGCGGGCGTTCTACCACGAGGTCTTTTCCGGAGCCTGCGGACATACCTACGGCTGCCATGCCGTATGGCAGATGTGGGAACCCGGCCGGTATGCGCCTGTCACGGGGCCCGTGCGGAGCTGGCGGGAATCCCTCTCGCTGCCCGGGGCCTACCAGGTGTGCTATGGGCGGGAACTTATCGAGAGCCGTCCGTTTTTCCGCCGTATTCCCGACCAGGGCGTTATCGCCGGGGATGCCGGCCGGGGGCACGGGCGTTGTACGGCTACCCGCGACAGCCTCGGCACCTATGCCATGGTCTATTCCGAGAGCGGACGGCCGTTTGCCGTCGACCTGGAACGGGTTTCCGGGAAGCGGATCGTGGCCTGGTGGTACGATGTCCGCAGCGGGCGCCCGCTGCGGATCGGAGAATTCCGCCGCCGGGATGCCGGTGCGACGGTGACCTTCACGCCCCCGACTTGCGGCAAGGGGAACGACTGGGTGTTGGTGCTCGACGATGCGCGCATGAAATATCCGCCGCCCGGGAGATGCCCGGAAGCCCGCTTCGGGGCTGCCGGGTAAGTTCGCCTCCCGGGCGTTTTTATCCGGCGGCGTACAGGGTTTCCTGCTGGTGCGGATCGTGTCCCCGCTCCGGGCGCTCTTTGCCTATTATGACGACACACCCCGCACGAAGCCGTGCGGGGTGTGTCGGTGCGGGGTACCCCCCCCCTACCTGGTCAGGTATTTACCCTGCTTCTTGAGGGCGTTGTATACCGAGCCGGCCCAATAGTTGCGCAGGCCGAACCCGCCGGGCTTGCCGGCCATGTCCATCTGGAGGATGACCTCCTGCGTGGCGGGATCGAACAGCACGGCCGTGTAGTATCCGATGCCGTTGCCCTTGTCGAGCGTCGTGGCTATCAACACCAGCCCCTTGTTCCCCGAGCCGTTGTCGTAGCGGGCGAGGATTCCGGGGAGCTGCGCCGCGATGTCGGCCTTCGTGCTGCGGGGCGTGAACTGCTCCGCAGCCAGGCCGCCCAACGCCTCGTTGGCCTGTTCGACATTAGTCGAAAGGATGTCGATGCCGGTGAATCCGGCCACGTCGTATTTCTTGGGTTCGCTGAGGAAGAGCCGGTTGATGGCCTCGAACGCCTTGATGAACTCGGCCGGCTGCTCGTTGGCCCCGATGACGCTCACGCAGCTGTAATCCACGCCGTAGAAGTCGGCCGCCATCTTCGTCTTTCCCTTCTGTGCGAAACCGCCGACGGCGATCAGGCACAGGGCTATGCTCAGTAATTTTTTCATGGTTGGGTTTTATTTGGTTTGTTCGCGTAAATCTACGAATTTTATTTGTTTCCGGCTCATTTGGGGCATCTGTTTTTTCGCAATGTACTCCACCGGTTCGAAGACCACCTCGGGTGCTACGCGCACTTTCGAGCGGAACGTGTCCTTGATCTCTTTCTCGAACGCCTCGTCGCGGCGCGTGCTGCCGATTCGCAGCACGATCTGGTCGGTGCCGAGGCTTCCGGTGAATACCTCGATGATGTAGTTGTTCACGCCGGGGATGTTCTCCAGCACGTCGTACAGCGCGGGCGGGTAGAGCGTCGTGCCCTTGAATTTGATCATCTGCCCCCGGCGTCCGATCACCGACGAGAGGCGCATCGTCGTGCGGCCGCAGGCGCAGCGTCCCGTGCGGGCGATGCAGATGTCGCCCGTCTTGAAGCGCAGCAGCGGCATGCCCCGCACGCCGAGCGTCGTGATTACTACCTCGCCCTCCTGTCCCTCGGGCACGGGGTTGTTCTGCTCGTCGAGCAGCTCCACCAGGAGCATGTCGGCCGGGACATGCCCGCCGCAGTGGTGCCCGCATTCGGTGACCGAGGTCTGCATCTCGGTCGAGGCGTATGTCGAGAAGAGCTCCAGTTCGGGCCACAGTTCGGTGATTTTCGCCCCCAGCGTGTTGTTGCTGAAGTCGGTGTCGCGCAGCGCCTCGCCGATGCAGATCGCACGGCGCAGCGACGAGCGGCGGTAGTCGATGCCGTGCTCCTGCGCATAGCCGACGAGTTTTATCAGGAACGACGGCACGACGATGCAGCCCGTGGGGCCGATGCGCCGGATGGTGTCCCATTGCAGTTCGGGGATGCCGTTCCCCACGCGGATCACGCCGCATCCCAGCTCTCGGGCTCCCATGAAGTAAGCCAGCCCGGCCATGAAGCGGCGGTCGATGGTCGTCATCAGCTGCAGGATGTCCTCCCCGGTGCATCCCGCCGTGGTGAACGACACGGCCTCGTTGTAGGCCAGCCGGGCCAGGTCTTCTTCCGTCAGGGCGAACGTCACCGGGTCGCCGAGGGTTCCCGACGTGGTCACGTAGTCGATGATGCGGTTGCGGGGCACGCAGACGAACTCCCCGGGGTGGAGTTGCAGATCCGTTTTGGTGGTTACGGGCAGGTGCCGCAGGTCGTCCGCCGTGCGGATGTCGCCGGGCTGCATGCCGCAGCCGTCGAACATGCGCCGGTAGTAAGGCGAATTTTCATAGAGGTAGGCGACCTCATCGCGCAGGCGTTCCTCCTGGAACGCCGCGATCGCATCGGCCGATGCGAATTGTATTTCCGGGTTTCGTATCATGGCTTGCATTCCGATTTGAGTCTTTCTATCGCCAGGAGTTCGTCCCTGCGGGGAACCCCTGCCTCCAGCGCCTTGCCGAAGCTCTGTGCCGCGCGCTCGTCGTCGCCCTGCGAGAGGTAGTATTCCCCCAGCAGTTTCCAGGTGTGGAAATTCTGCGGGTTGGTTCGGGCGAAGGTTTCTGTCAATTCCCCGTCGGCCTTCCTCCCTGCTTTTATCGCCCGGCGGATGCGGGCGCCGAGTTGGCGGTATGCGACCACGCGCGGGTAGTCTCGGGCCAGGTAGGCCGTGTCGGAAGGTATCTCCTGCGCCGAGTCGTAGAGCTCAGCGGCGGGGTCGGGGTTGCGCAGGATCGCCCCGAGGTCGTAGCAGACAAAGGCGCCGCCCTGCCACGGCGAGGTCGAGACCCACATTTGCAGGGTTGCCGGCTTGAATATGACCGAGTGGTGGGCGATCGACTGGTTCACCGAACAGTCGTTCCCCACGCCGATGTCCTTGCCGCCCGTGCCGCGTTGGTCGCGCAGCATGGCGGCCGCTGCCGGGACGCCGAGGGGTGCATTCGCCGCCATGAGCTCTTCGAGCCGGGCGAAGCGATGGGGGCTGTCGGTCATGGCGATATTCTCGCGGTTGTCCCCGTCGTCGGCGAACGCCTCCGACTGGTAGTGGTTCGTGCATATGAGGTACTCCCCGTCGCCCTCGTAGAGCACGGTTCGGCGGGGCGTTTTCTCGATGATCGCCGCCCTCCCGTCGCGTGCCGAGGCCACGAGCAGCGATTCGCTGACGAAGGTGTCGCGGCGGCGGGCGATCTCCAGCGCCTCTGCGATGGTCGCCGCATGTTGCAGGATCTCGCGTGCGAGGATCGAGATGGGTGTCGCCGATGCGAGCGGCACGGGCCCTTTCGCGGCATTGATCGTCACAGTCAGCCCTTCGGAGTTCATGCCCGACAGCACGCCGATCATCCCCGCCCAGCCGATGCTGGCGAAGGGATAGCCCGCCTGCGGCCGGCAGAAGGTCACGATCTTGTTGCGGGCGAAGTCGTCGCCCATATAGAAATCGAAGTTGCGCCCGACGACCGGTTTCCCGTCGTCGCTCGCACCGCCCCATGCCGCGAACGAACTGCATCCCACGAGCATGTACTGGCTCATAGCGTGCCCGATGTCGTGCGCCGCGTGGTAGTTGAGCTGGCGTTCGTAGGGGGTGCCGATGGCGTCGAAGTCGTGCGAGCAGTAAAGCGACCGGGCGTATATCTCGCGCCGGTACTCCTCGGGGACGTGCCGCCCCAGGTTGCGGTTGAATATCCGGATCATGCCGCCCAGGAATTTCAGGTAGCCCTCCGAGGGGACGAATTCGCGGATTTGGTCTACGAAAACCTGTTCCTGGTAGTGCATCAGCCCTGCGGTGAGGGCGCCTGCCGCCGCCCCCGACTCTTCGGGCGGCCCGGCGGTATAGAGCTCCCAGAGTCCGTGGGGGTTGCGGCGCAGGAAACTGCCGTGGCAGGTGGTGTAGCCACCGTGGTTTGTGACGCGGTAGGCCGCGGTGTCGATCGTCACCGCTGGTTGCTCCATGTCGGCCGTTAAATAGAGGCCGCAGAGGAATGCCGCCGGCAGGACGAGGATCGCCGCCAGTGCGATGAGTGTGTATTTGAAGAGGCGTTTCATGCGTTGGCGATTTTTTTTGCGAGGTATTCCGTGCCCACTATTTCCGAGCAGGTCGCCGCGGCCGACAGCGTGACGCCGATGGCGCCGTGAACCGTGAGGTTCTGCCCCGTGAGCAGCAGGTTTTCGAATTTCGTGCGGGCCGGGATGTGCGACGCCATGATGCTGCGGCAGTCTTTCAGCAGCCCGTATGCCGCGCCGTGCGGTGCGCCGGTGTAGTGGCGGTAGGTGAGCGGCGTGGCAGCATACGTATGGGCGATGGCATCCCTCAGTTCCGGAAGGCGGGCGCAGGCGAAATCGACCGTCGCCTGCGTCATGGCGGCCTTCAGCGCCGTGTAGGCTTCGGGGCGGCGTCCCGGGGCGGAGCCTTCCCACGCCTCCCAGGGGCGGGTGGCGACGGGCGTCATCAGCGTTACGACGTCGCACCATGCCGGGTCGCCGGCCGGAGCCTGTGCGCTGAGCAGCACCATCCCCGGCCGCATGGCCTCCGGGTCGAAAAGCGTCTTCCAGACATCTTTCCCGGCGAAGTAATAGAGGTTCCGGTTGATGTAGGGGAACTGCCCCGGCTTCAGCAGCAGGTATGCCGAGAAGAGCCCGTATGAGTCGGGCAGGCTGCCGATCCGTTCCCGGAATGCCTTGCGGACGACGGGCGTCGGGCCTATCAGGCGGAATGTCTCCGCGGGATGGATGGCCGAGATGACGGTTTTTGCCCGCAGCATCCGCCCGTCGGCCAGCTCCACGCCCGTGACGCGCCGCCCTTCGGTGTGCAGGGCGACGACGCGGCTCCGCACCAGCGTCGTCCCTCCGTGCTCGCGGATCTTCGCCGCCAGTGCGTCGGCGATCTGCTGTGTCCCGCCCGTAAAGCGGCAGGCGCCCTCGATGTTCGAGTGGTTTACCATCGCGTGGTGGTAGAGCGTCGAGCTTTCGCGCACGCCTCCGTAGAGGGGGTTCGTCCCCGCGAGGACATTGCGCAGCAGCGGGTCTGCGACGCATTCGCCGATGAATCCGGCCGCCGGTGCCCCGAGGTATTTCGTTCCCCCGGCCGACAGCCGCCCCGTGCGGTGCACCCCGATGCCGATGCTGCCGCCGATTTCGCGCAGCTTCGCGCAGTAGCGGCCGAGCCCCGCCTTTTCGTGCGGGAACAATTCCCCGATGTGCTTTTCGAAGGCTTCGTAACCGTGCATGTAGGCGTAGTCGCCCGCTCCGGGCAGCGACACGACGTCGAATGCCTCGTCGAGCGGCCGCAGGCGCAGCGAGCCGAGGATGCCGAAATATTCGAAGTAACGGCGCATGATGCCGCCGGCCTGCATGCTGCCGATGTAGTGCATGCCCGTGTCGATCGCATGTCCCCGCCGGGAGAACGATTGCAGGCAGCCCCCGGGGACGTCGGCCTGTTCCGTGACGCAGACCCCCATCCCTTCGCGGGCGAGCATGGCGCCGCACTCCAGGCCTCCGAGGCCGCTGCCGATGACGATTATGTCGAACTGCCCCTCCATGTCACTCCTCCTTTCGGCCCTCAGTTTCCCGCCGGGTCAGTATGTATACCGTATTCGACGTGCGCGTGTCCTTGTGCGCGGCGTGTATCTCCATGCCCAGTTCGCGGGCGATCCGGGCCAGCTCGGGCGTCGAGGTGAAATGCAGCCCGCCGTCGGTCTTGTTGAACCCCACGATCTTCGTCGACCACACCTCGGTCATCGCCGTGGCCTTGTGCCGCTCGGCCTTGCCGCTGTCGCCGTCGCGGATGATGATCCGTCCGCCTGCGTTGAGCCGTGCCGCGCAGCGCCCGATGAGCGCCCGTTGTTCTTCGGGGCGCATGTAGTGCAGCACGTCGACCAGCAAGAAGGCGTCTGCCCCGGGCAGCTCCGCCGTGCGCAGGTCGGCGTGGATGAACTCGATGCCCGGCCGCCGCAGGAAGCTCTGTCCGGCCGTCTCGACCTTTTCCGCATCGTAGTCCATGCCGATGACCCGCCGCCGCTCGCAGAGCATGGCGAGCATGTAGCTCAGGGGGCCGTATCCGCACCCGAGGTCTACGACCGCCGCATCGCGCGGCACGATGCGGTCGAACAGCTCGTAGCTCCGCTCCAGCCGCACCTTGACGCGCATGTACCACTCCAGCACGGGGCCCTTGTAAGTGTAGCTCTTGATAAGCATGTCGCGGAAATAGGGGTTGCACGGCCTGTTGTAGGTTTCGTACAGCCCGAGGTACTCCCGGCGCATCAGGCGGCAGGCGGCCTTGGCCTGCGCCGAGCAGTTTGCGGGGTCGGCGGCGGCCATGCGCGGCAGCACGCGGCTTACCACCAGCCCGTGTTTGATATAGATGGGCTGCCTTTTCGACGAGATCATGCCGTTGCCGTAGAGGCAGATCGGCAGGATGTCCAGCCCCAGTTCCCCGGCCAGGTAGAAAGCCCCTTTGTGGAAGCGTCCGATCTTCCCGTCGGCCGAGCGCGTCCCCTCGGGGAAGACGATCACGCTGTACCCTTCGGCCACTTTCTGCGCCAGTGCCGGGGCGAGGCGTTCGTATCCGTCCGCCGCGTGGTAGAACCCCAGGTAGCGGACGATACGCCCGAATACCGGCGAACGCCATACCCAGCCGTTGGTCACCATCACGGCTTTGGGGCAGATGCTCAGCAGCACCAGGATGTCGATGAACGACTGGTGGTTGGCGATCACGACCGCCGGTTTTTCGAACTTTTCGCCCGGCTCGTTCAGGCGTATGGTCTTCGTCGTGACCATCGCCCGCAGGAATCCCCGCGTCATGTGGTGGATCGACCACTGCACGATGCGCTGTTTGCGGCGGCGTGCCATCGGCAACGGCCAGAGCGTGAAGATCAGCGCCTGCAACAACTGGCAGCCCGTCACGAACAACCCGAATGCGTAGGCCGTGTTCACGAGGCTCCCCAGCGTATAGGGCGCCCCGCCCTTTTCGGTCTGCGAGGTGATCAGCATCCGGAACAGCACGGGTTGTATCGTGTAGGAGACCAGCACCACGGCGACGATGCCGAACAAGGAGATCGTCGCCAGCGAGTGCAGTGCTGGGTGGTGTGCGAAGATCAGCGCCCCGAGCCCCACCACGACGGTGAAGGCCGAAAAGAAGATCGCCGTCTTGTGCGTGTCGAGCATCCTGCGCCCGGTCTTGTATTCGCTCAGCAGCCCGTCCATGATGAAGATGCTGAAGTCGTCGCCGATGCCGAAGATGAAGGTCGAGAGGATGATCGTCACGATGTTGAATTCCACGCCGAACATCGCCATCAGTCCCAGGATGATGACCCAGCTGATGCCCATCGGCAGCAGCGACATCAGCGTCAGCTCGATACGCCCGTAGCAGAGGAATAGCGCCACGGTGACCAGTATCGACGAGATCGAGAGTATCAGGTAGAAGTTGTGGTTCACGCTCCGCGCCATTTTCCCGGCGTAGAACGCCCGGTCGGCGACCACGATGTCGTCCGCCGCCGAAAACACGGCGTAAACCTCGTGCTTGCAGCTGTCGGGCAACGTCACGTGGCTCAGGAATATGGGTGTCGCCCCCTGCCCGTCGATCCATTCGCGGAATACCTCCCGTGCCGCCGGGGACGAGTAGTCGAGCTTCGTATATTCCCTTTCGGCCAGTTCCAGTGCGCCGTCGAAAGCCCCTTCGGCGAATCCGTAGCGCCTCTCGCCCTCCCGGATCCCCGCGCGCAGCACTTCGCGGCGCTGCGGCGTCCAGAACTTTCGCCAGCGCTCCAGCCTCAGCAGCTGCTCGGCGCTGTCCACCACGAACGAGGTCACCCCGGCATGGGAGTCGATCTTCCCGGCCTGTTTCAGCGAGTCGAGCTGCCGTCCCAGGCGCAGGTAGCTGTCCACGGCTTCGGCCGGGGTGTCGGCCGCCGTGAGGAAGAGCACCTTCGAACGTTCCCGGTCGTCGTCCATCAGGCGGCCCAGACGCTCCTCGGCCTGCGCCAGATGGGGTGCGTTGTAGTTCAGGTGCATCATGTCGCTGTCGAAGCCGATGCGGTTGAAGAAGAAGAGGCATACCGCCGTGAGCCCGAGTATCGCCGCCACCAGCATGCGGTTGCGGTCGGGGCGCATACCCGTGAGCCGCTCCACGCCTTCCAGCACGGCCGACCCCCCCCCGCGATCCTCCTTACGGATCAGGTGTGGCAGCAGGACGAGGCTGAACAGCGTCGTTCCGACCAGTGTCAGCGAAGCGAAGAGCCCGAAGTCGCGCAGCAGCTGCGAGTCGGTGAAAAGCAGCCCGGCGAAGGCGCCGATGGTCGTGATGCTGCCGATCGTCAGCGGGTAGGCCAGGTCGCGGATGATCTGCCGCGGGTCGTGGCAGTGGTTGGCATGGCAGAGAATGTGTATCGAGTAGCTCAGTGCGATGCCCATGACGACGGTTCCGGCCCCGACGGCTATGGCCGAGATCGTGTGGCACACGAGTGACATGACCGCCAGCGCCAGCAATCCTCCCAGTGCCACGGGGATCAGGGCCAGCAGCACCGACAGCTTGTTGCGGAACGAGAGGGTGATGAACACCACGATGACGAGGATGGCGATGTTCAGCGTCAGCATCATGTCGTGCTTGATCTGCCGCGCGTTGTATGCCGCCACGGCCGGGGCGCCGAAGTAGTCGGCCGAGATGCCCCGGGCGGCGTACTCGGCGTTCAGGCCGGCCAGCACCGCTTCGATCCGCTCCACCAGCCGGTCGCCGATGCCCGTGTCGCTGCTCTCGTACCGGGGCGAGATGAAGACCATCAGCGTCGTCATGTCCTTCGAGAAGAGGTAGTCGTCGAAGAGCGTGTAATTGCCCCCGATATTCAGCTCCTGTAATTTTCCCAGTGCCCCGAACGACAGCCCCAGCGGGTCGTCGTAGATGTATTCGTCGATGAACCCGCCGACGGGCGACAGCAGCCTGCGGTAGTTGCTTTCCATCGCGCGCGCGATGCCCTGCCGCGTGAGGAGCGTGTCCATGCGGGCATAGTCCGCCTCGGTGAGCAGCAGCGGCAGGTGCCCTTGCAGGAACGCCCGCATGTCGTCCGCCAGCTCGCAGCCGAACGAAGCCTCGGCCTGTGCCCAGCGGTGGAAAAGCGTATCGGCTTCGAGCAGTTCCACCAGCCGGTCGGCGCAGGCCATCATCCCCTCCGCCGTGGCTCCCGTGCCTTCTGCACCTTCCCGGGCATTTATCATCACGGCGATCTTGTCCTTGATCTTCAGGTTCGAGAATGCCGCCGCGGCCTTCCGCTCCCCGTCGGGGAAGAAGCCGGTGATGTTCTCGCTGAAACGCAGTTGCAGGGCCGCCGCACCCATCGCCGCGACCAGCACTGCCAGCACCGTGCAGAGCAGTGCGCGGCGCCGTTCGAAGAAGTCGTAGAGGGTGATGAAAAGTTTATTCATGGCCGGGCGTGCGTTTACAGAGTACGAGCAGGGCATAGCCGACCGCCGTCGCGGCCGCACCGCATACGGCGGCCATCGTGAAGCTGCCCACGATGTATTGTACGAGGTCTGCGGCCACCCGTTCCAGGGTGATGTCCGAGAGCGAGAGCGGCATGTCGCGCTGCAAGACCTGCGCCCCCGTCCAGTAACTTCCGTAAAGGATGAACGGGATCATCGGCGGGATGCTGATGTTCGAGCTGATAACCGCCACGGCTTTGTTCAGGCGTGTGAAATGCGCCGTAACGGCGGCCGCGATCATCTGGTAGCCCCACAGCGGGGCGATGCCGAAGAAGACGCCCAGCCCGATCGAGGCGGCCAGCCGCGGGTTCGAGTCCTTCGACCGGGTGATGTTGTCGGCCACGAAGCGCCGGATGTTTTCCCGGGTGAGCGACCGCAGGAACCGCCAGGGATAATAGAACAGCAGCGCTCCGAGCACGAGCAACGTGTTGAGGATGCTAATGCGCGTGAAATCCTTGCCCGGGCGGAAATGCGACACGCGCTCGGCCTTTTCGGGGTAGAAAACCCCCACCGGGATGTTGCGCACCTCGATCCCGCGCCATGCGGCGCGTACCAGCACTTCGACCTCGAACTCGTAGCGGCGCGTCGCGAAACGCATCCCCTTCATCCGCCGCACGGGGTAGAGCCGGAACCCCGACTGCGTGTCGTCGAGGCGGATACCCGTCTCCACGCGGAACCAGAAGTTCGAGAACTTGTTGGCGAAGGTGTTTTTGCCCGGCATGTTGTCCGACCTCAGGTTGCGGGCCCCCACGAGCAGTGCGTCGGGGGTCTTTGCGATCTCTTCGACGAATTTCGGGATGTCCGAGGCGTAGTGCTGTCCGTCCGAGTCGATCGTCAGCATGTAACGGTAGCCGTGCTCCGCGGCGTAGCGCAGCGCCCGGCGCAGGGCGTAGCCCTTGCCCCGGTTCGGAGCGTAGGAGACCGCCTCGACGCCCGCCGTGCCGAGTATGTCCGCCGTCGAGTCGGTCGACCCGTCGTTCACCACCAGCACGTCCGTGCAGTAGCGGCGCACGTCTCCGATGACTCGGGCGAGGGTCTTTTCGTTGTTGTAGGTCGGGATCACCGCCAGTATGTCGTTTTTTTCGCTGGTCATAGCTCTTCGCTGACGGTTCCTTTGAGTTTGAGTGCCGTTTTGCCGTTGTTGGCGACGGTGCAAACGAGCTTCTTCGCCGCGGGGCCGTCGTCCGCGAGCCTGATGTCGATCTCCAGCAGTTCGTCCGCCTGCGGCACGACCATCTCGAGGAACTTGCATTCGCGGATGGCCGCATAGCGGAACCTGCGTCCCGTGCCGCGGTTCAGGCATTCCCGTACGAGTTGCAGCGTGCAGACTCCCGGCAGCATCGGGTGCCCGGGGAAATGCCCCCGGAAGACCGGGTGCGACGCATCGAGCCGCACGCGGAAAGCGTAATGCCCCTCCTGGGCCAAGTAGTTGTCTATGCTGGTGAACAGGTCTTGCATCGGGCGTGGTCTCTGGGTTACGGGTTGAACCTTGCGGGGTCGACCGGGAGGTTGAAACGCTTGTTGCGGAATTCGTAGACCGAACGCCCGCCTTGGGTCTCGCAGAGTTCCATGCGGTCTAAGGTCATGTCCTTCAGGTCGAAGCAGAGCGTGATCGAGTCGATGTACTTGCGGGCGCGCTTCGACTCGGGAACCATTTTCACCTCCCCGACACCCTCCTTTTCGGTGTAGCCGATCTGCCACCCCTGGCCGAACTGCGAGAGGTCGCCGGTCATGCTGGCGCGGATCATCAGCGCCACCTGTTGCAGCATGGGGTTGGCCGACGTCGCGGTCTGGGTCACCTGCCCGGCCGTTTTGAGGATGATGCGGTCGTTGCGGATAATCACCTTGTCGCCTTCGGGCACGGTGTAGTCGAGCGCCATGGCGAGGCTGTTGTCGTAATAGAAGCGGCCTTTGAGCTCGATCTCGTTCTTCATGCGGCGCACCTGTTTGTGCTGCGTGAAGTCGCACTGGATAGTCCTGTTCTCGCGGCTGGCTTCGGCGAGCCGCTCTTTGAACGACGCGGGCAGCCCGGCCCGGGCCGTCAGCCCCGACAGGAGCAGGGCGGGGATGAAAAGAAGTGACGCTATCTTCATGGTTTCTCGGTTTTAAACAGTTCGCATACGGTCGCCGTGCGGTAGCCCCCGCGTTGCAGGTCGTTCAGCACCATCGCCAGTAGCCGTTCGGCACCGGGGCGGTCGTCGTGCAGCAGGATCACCTTGCCGTCGCCCAGCCGTCGGCGGATGCGGCGTGCCACGGCCTCACGGCTGCGCTGCCGGAGCGTGTCGAGCGAGCGGATGCTCCAGCCCACGCAGCGGCTTCCCGTCCGTTTCACGGCGCGTGCCACCATCGGGTTCGTGACCCCGTAGGGGGGCCGGAAAAGGTCGGTTTCCACGCCGGTTATCCCGCGCAGCGACTCCCTGCACCGCAGGATGTCGGCCGCCATCGCCCCGCTTCGCTGCATCGGGAAGCCGGGGCTGTGGCTCCACGTGTGAATGCCGATTGCGTGCCCCTCGGCGGCCATGCGGCGTACGATCTCCGGGTGCAGCTCCGCCTTGCTGCCGATCAGGAAGAAGGTCGCCCGTACGCCGTGTTCCCTCAGCGTGTCCAATACGCGCGGCGTCTGCTCGGGGTCGGGCCCGTCGTCGAACGTCAGCGCCACGACGCGCCCCGCCGCCCGGTTGCGGCACAGGCTGCGGACATACGCCCCCAGCCTGATCTGGTAGGAGCAGTAGAAAAGGGCGAACCCCGCGGCGATTATGGCGATAATTACATACATGTCAATTCGATGGCGGATACGGTGCTGCCCGGGAAATCGTTGTAAAGCACGATCCTCTGCTCGGCGTTCCCCGCGTTCCCGATGTTCCCGGTGTCCTCGATGCTCCCGGCGTTCCCGATATTTCCGGCCTTACCCGTATTCCCGGCCTCCCCGGCGACCACACGGCGGAACACCTCGGCGATGGCCGTGAAATGGGGCGTCACGCCGCTCATCGACGCACGTACCGTCCGGCACTCGCCGCTATGCATCGCATTCCCTGGTTCCTCCCCGTTCCCGGCGGCCGCCCCCGTGCCGGGACTTCCCCCGGCCGGGATTTCACGGCCGGCGTTTCCCCCGGCCGATGTCCTTGTGCCGGCATCTTCCCGGGACTGGATTCTTCCCGTGCCGGCGCTTTCCCCGTCCGGGAATTCACTGCCGGCGCTTTCCCCGATGGCTGTGCCGTCCGTGAACCGGATCCCCGTGATCGCCGCGACCGAGGTGTCGAACGCTTCGGCGGTCAGCACGAAGAATACCGACGATTCGCCCCAGCCGCCCTGCTGTGCCATCCCGAGGCGTTGCAGTACCTTTTCGACCGACGGCGTCGTCTCGTCGAACGCCCCGACCAGTACCGCCCGCGACAACCCCGCGCCGATGCGCAGTGCGGCATCCGTCAGGGCGTTCTCGAAGCTCGTCCAGCGGTTGGCGTAGGTCGTATTATAGCAGTGCAGCCCGCGCAGCAGGGCGATCTGCGCCCCGACCGTGTTGAACGTCGACTGGATGAACGGCGTCGGGTTGAGCATCCGCTCTTCGTTGGCGATCAGCGAGTCGAGGAATTTCTCGCTGTCGGCGATGCACCCCAGCCCCGTGGCCGTGACGACGGCCTCGACCGCCGCCCGGTCGCCGAATTCCAGCAGCGATTCGATGCCCGCCGCGACGCCCGACTTCACCACGCGGCTCATCCTCCGGCGGAGGTTCATTTCGGGGATCAGTTCCTTGATGTCGCGGCGCAGCCCGGCGCCCGATGTGATGCAGTTGACGTAGAGTTTCATTTGGCAAAGATTAACGAACAGCAGTTGCCGCCGAACCCGAACGAATTGGAGAGTACCGAACGTACGTCGGCCTCTTGCGTCCGTGCTACGGGACGCAGCCCGAGCTCCGGGATCGGCTCCGCGAATCCGGGGTTGCCGTAGCGCAGCCCGTGTGTGATAGCCAGTACCGCCAATACGGCCTCGATGCCTCCCGCCGCGGCGAGCGCATGGCCCGTGTAGCCTTTCGTCGAACTGAACGGCGGCACCTGTCCGCCGAACAGCCGCCGCAGGGCGGTGCCTTCCGTGAGGTCGTTGTTCGGGGTCGCCGTGCCGTGGACGTTGATGTAGTCCACGCAGCGCAGCCCGCTTTGTGCCAGCGCCCCGGCCATGGCGCGGTATGCCCCCTCGCCCGTTTGCGACGAGGCCGTTTGGTGATAGGCGTCGTTGGCATTGGCATATCCCGTCAGGCGGCAGTAGGTGCGCATGCCGGGCCTTTCGTGCGTGAGGACGAGGTAACCCGCCCCTTCGCCCAGGTTCAGCCCGGCGCGCGTGGCGTCGAACGGGCGGCAGGGTTCCCGGTCGAGCACCGAGAGCGAGTTGAAGCCGTTGAGCGTGAAACGGCAGAGGGCATCCGTGCCCCCGGCCACCACATAGTCGGCCATGCCGCTCCCGAGCAGCAGGGCGCCGGTGACGATGGCGTTTGCGGCCGACGAGCAGGCCGTGCTGACCGTCGCCGTGTAACCTCCGATGCCGCAGTAGCGGGCGATCCGTTGCGTGCTGTCGGCACAGTCGTGCCCCGCCACGTCGCGCAGCCGCCCTTTCGCCTTGTCCGTGCGGAAGTCGCGGTAGAAATTCTCCGTCAAATCCATGCCGCCTACCGAGGTGCCCGAGACGAGTGCTACGCGCGCCCCGGCGGGGATCGCCGCATCCGCTACGGCCTGTGCGGCCGCCGCCATGCCCAGCAGGGCGGTGCGGGAGGGGTGCTCGCGCTCCGGGATGCCGAGCAGCTCCCCGAGCGCCGCGTTGTCCCGTTTCACTTCGCCCACGGGCACGCCGACAGCCGAACCGGGAAGCGTCGGCTTCCCGATTCCGCTGCGTCCGGTGCGCAGGTTCCCGAGCGTCTCCCCGGCTCCGATGCCGATGGCCGAGATGATCCCTATGCCGCAGACGGCTATGCTCATTGCGGGCGGTTCTTGCGGATATAGTCGGCCAGCGTGGCTACCGAATAGAATATCGGTTTGGCCTGGGCCGGGTTTGCCAGCCGTATGCCGTAGTGTTTTTCGAGCAGGAGGGTGATTTCCAGTGCGTCGATCGAGTCGAGTCCCAGCCCGTCGCCGAACAGCGGCGCGTCGGTCGCTATCTCGTCGGCGGTGATCTCCTCGAGGTTCAGCGCTTCGATAATTTGTTGTTTGAGTTGCAGTTCCAGATCTTCCATCGTATTTTGTCCCGTTTTTTCGGTTAATGTCAGTTCACAGTCGTAGCTGCCGCCGTCGAATTCGCACCAGCCCCACAGGACGGCGTCCATGCGCCCTTCGGCGATCAGCGAAGCGGCGTATTCCCGGATAAAGTTACTGCTTTTGTCCGGGAACGCAAAAAAAGTGCTCTCTCCCTTCAGCCCGTGCTTGATCGCCACCTGCCCCAGCATGATGTTGGGCAGCGTGTAGACGAACACCGCCGGTGAAGCCCCGCACCCGTCCCCGGCGTCGATAATCGCCTGGTGGCGCCGGTCGCTGTCGAGCGAGGCGCTGCGGTTGGCCATCACCACGCCGATGCGCTCCGCCGGGCAATCGGGCCTGTGTCCGGAGAGCAGTTCGCACGAGGCGACGTAGGCCAGCTTGCACAGGTCGTCCATCTTCGAGAACTTCATGTTCGGGTCTGCGAGCGCCCGGTATCTTTCGCGGATAAAGGCGTCGAACGGCAGCGAAGGGTGTTGCGCAATGACGACGTGTGCCGTATCGTGACAGCGGATTCCGCTGCCGTGTCGTCCTGTGCCGGTTTCCGCATGGCCGCCGGCCTTTTCTCCGGTGTCCGGGTTCCCGTGCCCGACCGCATTTTTGCCGTGCCCCCGGTCATTCGCGCTCATAGCCGTTCCGCTTCGGGTACAGGCAGCCTCCAGGCAGTCGTTCCCGCCTTGCACACCTGTGTTTGGCCCACACCCTTGTCCCTCCGCCGTTTCATTTCCGGGCGCGGCGTTGGGGCCCGCTGCGCGGCGGAATACGACCGCGGCGTTGCAGCCCCCGAATCCCGAGGCGGTTTTCAGCGCCGTGTCCGTCCGTATTTCGCGGTGCGCGGCGCTCACGTCGGGCGGGTAGGGTACCCCGCACTCCGCGTAGCCCTTCACCCCGAAGCAGGTGCCCTCGCACAGCTCCCGTACCGTGACGATGCTCTCGATCACGCCCGAAGCCCCCAGCGTATGTCCGAAATAGGGCTTCAGCGAGTTGCAGGGTACGCCGCACAATCCCGCCAGGTGCAGCGCCTTGCTCTCCATCTCGTCGTTGTAGACGGTCGCCGTGCCGTGGGTGTTTACCAGCCCGACCTCCCCGGCTCCGGTTCCCGCCTCGGCGAGTGCCGCGCGGATAGCATACCAGAGCCCGTCGCCTGTGCGCGAAGGCGCAGATATGTGGTTGGCGTCGTTCGAAATTCCGCCTCCCGCCACGCTCACGCCCGTGCCCGAGAGCCGTTGGTCGCGTGTCAGCAGGACGGCGCCGCACGCTTCGCCCAGCGTCAGCCCGTCGCGTGTCGCATCGTAGGGACGGCAAAGCGTCGGGCTCACCGACTTGAAGGCGTTGAATCCGCTGACGATGAAGTCGCACAGCAGGTCGAATCCCGCCACGAAGACATGGTCGTACCGGCCGCTGCGGATCAGCCGTGCCGCGATGACGATGGCCGAAACCCCCGAGATGCAGGCGTTCGAGATCAGCAGCGGCCGGTGCGCGGCGTCGAAATGACGCCCCACGACCTCCGCGGTTCTGTTCAGGTCGCATCGCTCCGGGGCGCTCCCCAGCGACCCGATCTCCCCTTTGGTCGTCGCCAGGACGATCAGCACCCGCTTGTCGGCGGGCGTGACCCCCGAGCGGGCGACCACCCCGCCCAGCGTCGCCAGCACGAGCCGTTCCAGGGGCGTATATCCCGCGAGTCCCTGCTCCGCCGCCAGCGCTCCGAGCCGCTTCCGGTCGATCAGGCATACGGGTGTGGCGTCGTGCCACGACGCCAGCGAGCTTTTCATGGCACGTACGGCGGCCATGTTCTCCTCCGTGCCGAAGCCCAGCGCCGATACCATGTCGTCGGGGCCCCACCAGACCGTTATTTCACCTCCCATCGCTCTTGCCATTTGCGGTAGAACTCCGGCGCGAGCAGTTGCAGTTCGCCCCGGCTGTCGAGAAACACCTGTGTCGAGCTGCCTTCGGCCACCACTTCGCCGTCGGTGGCGCTGCGGATCGTGTACTCGAAACAGACCTTCGCCGCCTCGGTGGCGATATAGCGGGTTTCCACCACGGCCGTGTCATTCACTTTCAGCGGTTTCCTGTATTGCAGGTGCAACTCGACGATCGGCGCCGTGTAGCCGCTGGCATAGATGTCCATGTAACCCAGCCCTGCGAATTCGCGGCCGAACGCCTCGCGCCCGTCCTCGAAATAGCGCACGTATTCGCCGTGCCACACGATCTGCATCGAATCCACTTCGCTGAACCTCACGCGCAGCGATGTCTTGTTCACGAGGCTCGCCTCGCTCTTTTTCCTGCGTACCATCACTCTTCCAGGTATATTTTCATCCGGCACTCGGCGACGGGTTTCCCGTCGCATTCCGTCCGTGCCGAAAGAAGCGTTACGTTCATCACCGTCTGCTCGACCATGTTCTGTGTGACGAGTCTGCTGCCCACCGGCGGCAGGAAGTGCACCTTCAGGTCGTTCACGGCGCCGATGTACCCCAGCTGCACCCTTCGGCCCATCGTGCGGTTCATGTAACCCGCCCTCAGGGCGGCCGACTGGGCGATGTGCTCCACGATGCCGCACTCGTCCAGCACCCCGTCCGCAACGAACAGGTTGTCCGCCGTAACGGTCAGCCCGCTGCGTGCGCACCCCCGCTCGTCGATGCCGTAAAAGGTGTCGACCATCACGACCGGCGGGCGCTGCGGGATGTATTCCAATATCTCCTCCCCCGTAATCAGGGTTTTCTCAGGTACTCCCATAAAGGCCCTTTTTTATTTCGTTTCAACCGCAGCGTATCCGCCAGCGCGCTCTGCGGGTCGTCGGGGAAAACCCACGCCTTGCCCGTGGCCAATGCCGCGCGCCGCACCTCTTCCAGGTCGAAATCCCGGGAGATATAGTAGCTCGGCGCCATCAGGTCGTCGTCCCGGCCGATGGCACCCTCTTTCGCGGCCAGCTCCGCCAGCCGCGTATGCGGGTAGATGCGCATGCCCGCATAGGGGAACATGACGGTGTACTCCATCCTCCGCGAGTTTTCGATCGTTTCGCGCACGTTTTCGCGCGTGTCGCCGTAGCCGCCCAGGATCAGGAAGTGGGCGTAGTAGACGCCCTCGTCCAGCGCGAGCCGGCTTGCCCGCACGACGTCGCCGAACGTGAAATGCTTGCCGTAAGCCTCCAGCGTCCGGTCGCAGAACGACTCGGTGCCGAATTCGATGTGCGTAAGCCCCGAAGCCCGGAACAGCCGCATCTGCTCTGCGTCGATGCCCCGCGGCGAGAAGTAGGCGCCCCAGCGGATGTCCGTGCGGCGGCGGATCAGCGTCTCGGCCAGCCGGACGTTGTATTCCGGGCTGATGTTGAACACCGAATCGGTGAAAAACAGGTAGCTGATCCCGTAGTCGCGCTTGGCGCGCAGGATATTTTCGGCGATGGCCTCGGGATCCATCGTCCGCACGCACCGCCCGTCGATCGAGGGGTACGAACAATAGATGCAGTCGTAGGGGCATCCCCGCTTGGTCTGTATGTTGAGCATCCCGCTCCGCTTCCAGTAATAGCCCGTCAACTCGGGCTCGAACTGCACCTCGATCGACGGCAGGTAGCTCCTGCGGCCGCTTCCGCGGCGTCCGTCGCGGGTATAGACCGACGGGATGTCGATCTCCGTCCGGCCGCGCTCCAGCGCCCCGATCAGCTCCGCGAGCGGCCCTTCGCCTTCGCCGTGGATGCCGTAGTCGGCGCCCAGCTCCCGCATGAAAGCCTCGGGGTAGATCGAGAACCCTGCGCCGCCGATGATCAGGGGGGCGTCGCTTGCCGCGCGTATGACGTCCGCCAGCGCCCTGTACTGGGGCAGGAAACCCCGCCGGTCGAGCGAGTTGGCCCCGTCGACATTGCGCAGCGACAGCCCGATGTAACGGGGTGCCAGCATGCGGATACGCTCCGCCAGCTGCCCGTCCGTGAGCAGGTTGCAGTCCGCCATATCGACGCGTATCCCGCTTATCGTGCGCTCCAGATAGGTTTTCAGGTACGAAAGTCCGAGCGGATAAACGGGGTAGGGCGAGGTGTGCCGGTTGGCCGATACGAGTAATATGCTACATGCGCTCACGACCAGAACCGATAGAAGTTGAACCACTGCTGCGGGTAGCGTCTCACCACGGCTTCGAGCGAGCGTACGTAGCTGCCCAGCACGGCGTCGCGGGTCATGGGCTGCCCGTCCGGGATGTCGAAGATGAACCGGTAGCGCCTGCCGCGCTCGCGCATGGCATAGTAGAATACCACCGGGACGCGGAATTTCCCGGCGACGGCGAACGGCCCCGCCGGGAACGGCGCTTCGCGCCCCATAAAGGGCACCTTCGCCGTCGGGCTGCCTTCGACGAAGCGGTCGCCCTGGAAGCAGACGTACTCCTTGCGGTCGAGCACCTCCTTGATGCGGAGGATCGACTCGATGCCGCCCTCGTTTACCGCGATCACTTTGTAGCCCTCCTGTTTGCAGTGCTTGTCCATGACGTTTTTGATCTGCCGCAACTCGGCGTCGTACATCACCAGGTGCATCTTGCGGGCGTAGTCCCCGAAGAACCCGGCCCCCGTGCCCCAGCATCCGACGTGTGCGCCGATGATCACCGCCCCGCGCCCGCCGTCGAGTACGCGCAGGAAAGCGTCGTAGTTTTCGAATTCGAATTTGTATTTTCGCTCCATGCCGCTGCCGATAGCCACCCGGTCGATGATCGTCTGCCCGAGCGCATAGTAGTGGGCGTAGAGCTTCACCGCCGAGTGCAGCCTGCCGTATCCCAGGATGCGGCGGTTATAGAACCATACGGCCCGCGTGGCGCGGGGTGCGAAGGGGATGAAATAGACGACTACCAGCGAGAGGAAGGCATACGCGCTGCGTATTCCGGCCACCTTCATCAGCAGGATGAAGAAATTGTACCCGAAACCGCCGCCGCGCGAGCGTCCGCTCCACTGTTTGCCGTTATTTCCCATTCGTCCGGCTGATAATCAGGTCGTAGAAGTCCCGGAAGGTCTTCAGCTCCTTGAAATCGGGGCCCGTGAGCGTTACGCCGAAGTTCTTGTCGACGATCACCACGACGTCCACCAGGTCGAGGCTGTCCAGGTCGAGCGTCTCCAGCAGCGGGGCTTCGGGCGTGATGGTCGTCCGGTCGACTTCGAATTCATCGGCCAGTACGGTATCGATCTTTTCTATGAGTTCCTGTTCTGTCATTTTTAGGAAAGGGTTTATTTGTATTTCTTAACGATCAGGGTCGAGTTGGTGCCGCCGAAGCCGAACGAGTTCGAGAGGAAACAGTCGAACTCCGTGTCCACCCTGCGGGTGGGGATGTTGAGCTTCGAGGTGGCCTCGTCGCCCTCGGTGAAGTTGATGTTCGGGGCGATGAACCCGTGCCGCATCATCAGCATCGAGTAGACCACTTCGCTCGCCCCGGCCATCCACATTTCGTGGCCGGTCATCGACTTGGTCGACGCCACGTAGGGGTTGCACCCGGCGAATACCCCGGCTATCGCCTCCGCCTCGTTGTAGTCGCCCAGCGGCGTCGAGGTGGCGTGCGCATTGACGTAGGGGATCTCTTCGGGCCGCATTCGGGCGTCCTCCAGACACCGCAGCAGCGAACGGCGCGGGCCGTCGACGTTCGGCACGGAGATATGCTCGCCGTTCGACGAGAACCCGTACCCGACCACTTCGCCCAGGATTTCGGCGCCCCGTGCGACGGCCGATTCATGGCTTTCGAGGATCACCGTCGCCGCGCCTCCGCTCGGCACCAGCCCGTCGCGGTCTTTGTCGAAGGGGCGCGATGCCGCCGCGGGATCCGATTCGCGGGCCGAGAATGCCCCCAGCCCGTCGAAGCTGCCCACCGAGTAGAGGTTTACCTCCTGTGCGCCGCCGCAGACCACGCGCTCCTGCAACCCCTGCCTGATCATCAGGTAACCCATGCCGATGGCGTGCGACCCGCTGGCGCAGGCCGCCGAGAGCGTGAGGTTGATGCCCCGCAGGTTGAAGATCACCGAGAGGTTCATCGTCACGGTCGAGTTCATCGACTGGAAAATATTGCCCGAGCCGACCATCGCCGTGTTCCGCCTGGCGCGGATGATGTCGATCCCCTCGATCACCGGCGCCGCACTGCTGTCGTTGCCGTAGATGATTCCCACCTCGTTCGCCGCCAGGTAGGCCTCGTCCATTCCGGCGTTGCGCATCGCCTCGGCGGTGGCCATGTAGGCATATTCGCCCTGCTGGGGCAGACACAGCCGCTTGCGGCGGTCGAGCACCCCTTTCAGGTTCGGTTGTTCCACGATCCCCGTCAGCGACGAGATGTATCCCAGCTCCCTGCGCGCCGGGTCGAGCCCGATGCCCGAGCGTCCTTCGCGGAGCGACTGCGTGACTTCTTCCGTATTTTTTCCGATGCAGGCCCAGATGCCCATTCCGGTGATAACTACTCTCTTCTCCATGGTCTCAGGTATATAATCCCCCGTTGATCGAAATGACCTCCCCCGTGATGTAGGAGGCTTGTTCCGAGATGAGGAACATCGCCAGGTCGGCGACTTCGGCCGGTTCGCAGAAGCGTCCGGCGGGTATCTGTTTGCGGAGCTCCGCCTCGTCGATGTCGGCGGTCATGTCCGTGCGCACGAATCCCGGGGCGATGGCATTCACCGTCACCCCCTTTTTGGCCACCTCCTGCGCCAGCGCCTTCGTCGCGGCGATCACGCCGCCCTTGGCCGCGGCGTAATTGGCCTGCCCGGGCAGCCCCTTGATGCCCGAGAGCGAGACGATGTTGACGATGCGCCCGAACCGGTTCACGAGCATCCCCTTGAGCAGCGGCCGCGTGACGTTGTAGAACCCGTCGAGGCTGGTGCCGATCACCGAGTGCCACTGCTGCGGTTCCATCCACATCATCAGCACGTCGTCGCGGATGCCCGCGTTGTTCACCACCACCTCGATGCAGGCGCCTTCGTGCGCTTTCTGCCATGCCTCGATGGCCGCCGTGCTCTCTTCGCCCGAGGCCACGTCGAATTGCAGTGCCTCGCCGTCGCCGCCTGCGGCGCGGATGCCCGACAGGGTCTTTTCGGCCTCGGCGGCGTTCGACTTGTAGTTGACGAGCACGTGGTAGCCGCACCCGCCCAGTTTGAGGCAGATTTCGCGGCCTATGCCCCGGCTGCCGCCGGTCACGAGTGCGTATTTATTCGTTTTTGCCATTTTCTGCGGTTATAGCTTGCTGCAACTCCTCGCCCAGCGAGCGGCGAAAGCGCCGGAAAGACAGCACAATGTCGCGGTCAGGGTGGTCAGGAGCTTTTTCATAGGGAAGCGGAATTGTTTTTCAGGAAATTTTCGATGGCGGCGATCTCCCTGTGCTTGGGCGTGTCGTCGGCAAAGCGCGGCACGATGCCCCGGATGTCGGCATACAACTGCCGCGTGGCGTCGGAGAGCTCCCCGGCGCATTGCAGGTAGTCGGCGGCCTGCACCAGCGCCAGCATCTCGATCGCGGCGACCTGGTAGCCGTTCTCCACGACCTGCCGCGTGAGCATCGCCGCGTTGGTTCCCATGCTCACGATGTCCTGGTTGTCGTTGTTGTTGGGGATCGAGTGGACGTACATCGGGTTGGAGAGCGTTTGCGACTCGGCCGTGGTCGAGGTCGCCGTGAACTGCGCTGCCTGCAACCCGTAGTTGAGCCCCAATTTGCCGAGGTTTACGAACGGCGGCAGCGTCTCGTTGATCCGGTCGTGGAAAAGGTAGTTCAGCTGCCGTTCGGCGAGCATCGTCATCTTCGTCACGGCGATCTTGAGCTTGTCCATCTCCAGCGACACGTAGTCGCCGTGGAAATTCCCGCCGTGGTAGATCGTCCCCGCCGCGGGGTCTACCACCGGGTTGTCGTCCACCGCGTTGAACTCCTCGACGAGGATTTTCTCGGCCTGGGAGATCGTTTCGAGCACCGGCCCCAGGATCTGGGGGATGCACCGCAGCGAGTAGTAGGGCTGCACCTTGTGCCTGAAGGTGGGTGCCGCGCCCGTGTCGCCGCTGTAAAGTTCCGCTTCGCGCTTGCGCAGCCGGCGGCTCGTGGCGCATATGGCGCGCATCTGCCGGGCGATCTCGATCTGCCCCGCGTGGAGTTTGTATTCGTTGAGCGCCCCGGCCATGAAGTCGTCGTACGACTCCACGATTTCGTTGAGCATCACCGATGCCTTCACCGCCCACCCCAGCAGGCGGCGCGCCTGGGCCAGGTTCACCAGTCCGATGCCCGTCATCACGGCCGTGCCGTTCGTGAGCGCCAGCCCGTCGCGGATGCGAAGCCTGAGGGGCGTTATGTCGCATGCCGCCATCGCCTCTGCTGCCGGGACGGTTTCGCCCCGGAACGAGACCTCCGCTTCGCCGATCAGCGCCAGTGCGATATGCGCCAGCTGCACCAGGTCGCCGCTTGCGCCCACGCTGCCGTGGCGCGGCACGAGCGGGTAAATTTCGTTGTTGAGGAAATCGGCCAGTATCCGCACCACGTCGGGGTGTACGCCCGACTTGGCGTTGAGGAACGTTTGCAGCCGCGCCAGCATCGCCGCCCGCACGCAGATGTCGGGCAGCGCCTCGCCCGCGCCGCAGCTGTGCGAACGGATGATGTTGTACTGGAGGCTGTTCAGGTCGGCGTCCCCGATCCGGTACTGCGCCATGGGGCCGAACCCCGTGTTGATGCCGTAGATGACCTTTCCCTGCTCGAATTTCTCCAGGAAACGGTAACACGCCTCCACTTCGCGCAGCGCCTGGTCGTCGATCCGTATTGCGGTCTTGTTGAAAATCTGGTCGTTTATGGTATTTAGGTTCGAACGTAGCATTTTTTGAGCCGATTTATGGCTCCAAAATTACAAAAACTATCTCAATAAATATTTATAAGTTTGTTTTTTTGTTTATATCGTCGGGCGATGCGTCCGGGCGCCTAAGGCTGCGGACGGCATCCGTGCCCCGTGAAAACGACGGAGGGCACCACCAGGTGCCCTCCGCCGCCAAAGCATATCCTGCGTGTTATTTCACGCCGAACTTGTAGATGCAGACCTGCGTATAGGTCTCCCCGGGGCGCAGTACCGTCGAGGGGAAATTGTCGTGGTTGGGGCTGTCGGGGAACTTCTGCGTTTCGAGCGCCAGCGACTCGCGGTAGCGCTGCGGCTTGCCGTACTTGCCGATGCTCTTGCCGTCGAAGAAGTTGCCGCTGTAAACCTGCAGCCCGGGCTGGTCGCTCAGCACCTCGACGGTACGTCCCGAGGCGGGTTCCCAGACCGTGGCGGCCTGCTCGATGCCGCTTGGGGTCTTGCGGTCGATGACCCAGTTGTGGTCGTATCCGTCGCCGTTGCGCAGCTGTTCGTTCTCCGCTCCGATGCGCTCGCCGATGGCGTGCGGCTCACGGAAGTCGAACGGCGTACCCTCTACCGGGGCAATCTGGCCCGTGGGGATCAGCACCGAGTCCACCGGGGTGGTGTGGCTGGCGTTGATCGTCATCACGTTGTCGAGCACCGTGCCGTTGCCTTCGCCCTTGAGGTTGAAGAACGGGTGGTTCGACATGTTCACCACGGTCGGTTTGTCGGTAGTGGCCTTGTAGTCGATGCGGAACTCGTTGTCGGGCGTGAGCGAGTAGGTCATCTCGATATCCAGGTTGCCCGGGAACCCGTCCTGTCCGTCGGGATGGAGGTAATGCAGCACGAGTTTGTCGTCCGAGGCCGATACCACGTCCCATACCACGCGGTCTACGCCCAGAAGTCCGCCGTGCAGCGTCTGCCCGTTGTTGTTCAGGGGAAGGGTGTACTCTGTGCCGTCGAGCGTGAAGCGCCCCTTTGCGATGCGGTTGGCGTAGGGGCCTACCACGGCGCCGAGGAACCGTTCGCCCGTGTTGTCTATGTAGCGGCCGATGTTTTCGTAGCCCAGTACGATGTCCTTGTAGCGGCCTTCGCGGTCGGGCGTCCAGAGCGATACGACGCGGGCGCCGTAGTTGGTGACCTGCATGGTGATGTCGCCCGCATGGAGCGTGTAGAGTGCGACGGGTTTGCCGTCGACGGTGGTCTGGAATGCCTCTTCGGGCAGCAGCGGGAGTTCCGTTTTCTGCACGCCGCACGCAGCCAGCAGCGACATGCCGAGTAGGATAAGCGATTTTTTCATCGGTTTCGTTTTTTTAAGTTTTTTCAGCACGTAAAGATAAACGATTCCGGCGAAAAACGTGCGCTGCGGCCCGGTTTTTTGCCGGAGCCCGTACGGTTTCGGCACGCTTTCGGACATTTGCGGCGTATATTGGAGGGATTTTGCTATTTTTGTCCGGGACATCAGCCCGCTCCATGAAACAGAAGCAGATATTTACGTTCCGCGACGCGGAGAAACAGGTCGCCCCCGCGGCCTTTTCGATCATGCTCAAACCGGCGGGCTCGGCCTGCAACCTCGACTGCCACTACTGCTACTACCTCGACAAGGCGGTGCAGTACGGCGGCCGCCAGGCCGTGATGGACGACCAGCTGCTGGAGCTCTGCATAAAACAGTACATCCGGGCCAATGAGGTCGACACCGTGCAGTTCTGCTGGCACGGCGGCGAGCCGTTGCTGCTGGGACTGGATTTCTATCGCCGGGCGATGGAGCTGCAGCGCAGGTACGCCGACGGCAAACGGATCGAGAACACGTTGCAGACCAACGGTACGCTGGTCGACGAGGCGTGGTGCGACCTCTTCGCCGCCAACAATTTCCTGGTCGGCCTCTCGCTCGACGGGCCCGGGGATATCCATGACGCCTTCCGCCTGACCAGGGGCGGCAAACCGACCTTCGAGCGCGTGATGCGGACGGTCGGGATGTTCGGGCGCAGCGGCGTGGAATTCAATACGCTGAGCGTCGTGAACCGGTGCTGCGAGGGGCGCGGCGGGGAGATCTACCGCTTCTTCCGCGACGAGGTGCACAGCCGCTTCATGCAGTTCCTGCCCGCCGTCGAACACGTCGTCGGCAAACCGGGACACCACCGTCCGCTGATCGTCCCGCCCGGACATGAAGGAGCGCGGCTGGCCGGCTGGTCGGTCTCGGGCGAAGGCTACGGGCGTTTCCTGTGCGATGTGTTCGATGAGTGGGTCGTAAGCGACGTGGGACGCTGTTTCGTACAACTGTTCGACGCCTCGCTGGCGCAGTGGTGCGGCGTGCAGCCGGGCGTCTGCTCGATGGGCGAGACGTGCGGCGACGCGCTGGTCGTCGAGCACAACGGCGACGTCTACTCCTGCGACCATTTCGTCTACCCCGAGTACAGGCTGGGCAATATCCGCGAGACGCCCCTTGCCGAGCTCTACCGCTCGCGGAAACGCCGCGAATTCGGGCTGAACAAACGCAACACGCTGCCCGCCGAATGCTTGCGGTGTAACTACTATTTCGCCTGCCGGGGCGAATGTCCCAAGCACCGTTTTGCCCGCGGGGCCGACGGCAGCCCCAAGAATTCGCTCTGCGAGGGGCTGAGACGCTATTTCCGCCACGTTGAACCCTATATGGAATACATGCGCGACCTGCTCGCGCGGCAACAGTCCCCGGCCTGGGTCATGCCTTTCGCCCGCAAGCGCATGGGGTTGATGTAGCCGTCCGTCGCGGATAGGGCCGCCCGGCATACACCTGTCCGGCCTTCCCCGCCTTTCCTATCCTGTCCCTCCCGGCTTTGTGCCCTCCCCCGGCTTCCCGTTTTGGCTCCCGGCGCGTTGGCTTGGCTTTCCCGGTTCTTCGGTTCGTCCTTCCCCCGCCTTCCCGGTTTATCTTTCCCCGGCCACCCCGGCCGCTCCCGGGTTCCCTGCCGGCGTTTTCTTCCGTTTTTTGCGGAATACCCACAGCAGCGGCAGCCCGGCCGCGAGGGTCAGCCATGTCACCACGCCGAGCGCGTCGGTCACCCCCTCGACATAGGTTTGGGAGGCCGATACCGTTTCGTGCGTCGCATGGAAGGCCGTCCGGGCCGAGTAAACGGCTGTCAGGATGGCGATGCCGACGCTTCCGGCCAACTGTTTGATGCTGTTCGAGATACCCGCCGCCGCGGCCATGTCGTGCTGCGTGAGGTTCCGCAGCGAAAAGAAGTTCAGCGGGGCGAACGTGAGCCCCATGCCCAGCCCGCGGATGTAGAGCACGAAGAGGATGTGCCGGTGGGTGGTGTGGAGCGTGAAACGGCTGGCCAGCCAAAAGCTCGTCGCCAGCAGCAGGATGCCCGCCGCCGCGAGCAGCAGGGGTTTGACATAGCGCGTGAGGTAACCCGATACGGCCGACAGCACTCCTTGTATGAGCCCCACGGGCAGGAATACGCTCCCGGCCATCAGCGCCGTGTAGCCCAGCCCGCGCTGCATGTAGAGCGGCAGCAGGTAGGTGCCGCCCAGCATACCGATCGAGAAGAGCGTCAGCACGGCCATCGAAACCCCGAAGTTGCGCTCCCCGAGCAGGCGCAGCTGCAGCAGCGGCGCCGGGCTGCGCAGCTCCGTGCGGACGAAGTAGGCGAGCGCCACGGCCGCCACGGCGAAACAGCCGATCACCGTGGGCGACGCCCAGCCGTCGTGGTTGGTCGGCGAGTTGCCCCGCGCCAGCGCAAAGATCGCCAGCGGCATGAAGAGCGCGATGGCCACGAATCCCCGCCAGTCGAACGGGTGCCGCGCCGGGCTTTTCCATTCTTTCTGGATAAAGGCCGAGAGCAGGATGGCGAACACTCCCACGGGGACGTTCACGTCGAAGATTCTGTGCCAGCTGTATGCGTCGACCAGGTAGCCGCCCAGCAGGGGGCCGAACGAGATCGAGGCGGCCGCCGCCATTGCCCACAGGCCGAGCGCCAGGCCGCGCTGCTCGGGGCGGAATTCGCGGGTCACGATCGCCAGTCCCAGTGACTGGATGATGCCGCTGCCGACGCCTTGCAGGGCGCGTGCCCCGATCAGAAACAGGTCGCCCGGGGCTTTGCCGCAGAGCCACGACCCGAGCGTGAAGAGTGCCAGCCCCAGGATATAGATGCGTTTGTTCCCGAAGCGGTCGGCGAACCAACCCGCCGAGGGGAGCATGACGGTCATGGTGATCATGTAGGCGGTGATGACCCATTCGGCCGTCGAGATGCCGATGCCGAAAGCCGACATGATGGCCGGCAGCCCGACGTTGACCACCGTCACGTCCAGCACGGCCATGAACGTCCCGAGCATGATCATGCCCAGGATCCACCATTTGTAAGCGTTGCTTTGCCGGATATGTTCGCCGAGGGTCGCCATCGGCGGGCGATACGTCAAAAAAAATGCCATGCTGCCGATGCCTGCCGCATGGAATGCCCGACCTTCTGCGTTTTTCTTTCCCGGGCTTCTCTGCTTCCCCGGGTACTGCTTCTGCTCCTGCCGTTCGCCCCGTTGCGGTAGCGGCCCGAAAAAGGGGATGCCGTTTTTCGGCGGCATCCCCGTACGTGCAGGCCCTGTAAGCCGGGTTCTGTTCCCGGGGCGAACCCCGGGCCCCTGTCATTTATCTAGGGCGGCAGTCTCCTGCCGTCTCAAGCAACCTACCCCCCGGCATCGGGCGAGCAACCCTTAATTGCCGGTATACACGGTCTTGCAACCCGCGAGACGTACTGCCGGGCGGCATCGCTGTCCCCGCGGTGGGCTCTTACCCCGCCTTTTCACCCTTACCCGCCGGGATTACGGAAATCCCCTGCGGGCGGTCGTTCTCTGTTACGCTCCTATACCCTCACGGATATCAAGTCGTTAGCTTGCGCGGCGCTCTGTGTTGCCCGGACTTTCCTCTCCCGGCCTCGGCCGGCAGCGACAGGGCGGGCCTGCCCCGCAAAGGTAATAAAATTCGGCGGATTCCCGCTCCGGGGGCGCGATTTCCGGACATAAGCCGGGAATATTCCGGCTTGCCGCCATGGTATTCGCGTCTATGCCGCGCCCTGCTTCCCGGCCTGTGCCGTGACGCATTCCCGCCGGGCGGCAGGGTGCTCCCCGAGGCGGCGGCAATACGCCGCCGTCCCCGGCCTCCGCCTTCCCTGCCGCCGGACACGGCGTTGCCCGCGCCGGTTCCGCAGTTTCCCTCCGGCATACTCCGTTCGGGCGCACTGTATGCCCTGTACGGAATCTTTTTTGCAAATATTGGATAAAGTTGTATTTTTGCTTTGTCCCTCCGCCGTTCTTCGGGGCGGCGGGCCCGAAGAATATACCGGCCGATGGCAGATAACGCGCATACGATCGACATACACGACAACCGCACGGTTGTCGGATTGCTCCGTGCGGGGGATGAAAAATGTTTCGATGCGCTTTTCCGCCGCTATTACAAACCGCTCTGCACCTACGCCACGCGCTTCGTGCCGCCGGTACGCGCCGAGGAACTCGTCCAGGACACCCTGATGTGGGTGTGGGAAAACCGCACCTCGCTGATCCCCGAGATGCCGCTCAAATCGCTGCTGTTCACCATTGTAAAGAACAAATCGCTAAACAGCGCCTCGCGCGACACGCTCAAGAACCGCATCATCCGCCAGCTGGCCGAACGCTACGAAGAGACGTTCGACGACCCCGATTTCTACCTCGAGGGTGAACTGGTGCAGCGGCTGACCGAAGCTCTGCGCAAAATGCCTCCTGAATTCCGGCAGACCTTCCGTATGCACCGCCTGGAAGGTATGACCCACAAAGAAATAGCCGTCCGCCTCAACGTCTCCCCGCAGACGGTCAATTACCGTATCGGGCAGACCGTTCGCCTGCTGCGCGAAGAGCTCAGCGATTACTGGCCGCTGCTCGTGCTGTTGCTGTGGCCTGACCTCTCCTGATAAGGAAATCTGAATTTTTTTTCGCCGTTCCGTTAGCATCCTTTGCTGACGGATTGTATTACTTTATAGACAAGCAAACAGAATGGCAAATTTCGAAATCGACGAAGAGGTATTGGTCGCCTTCCTGAAGGGCGAGCTGGACGCGGCGCAGGCGGAGGCCGTAGAGGCGTGGTACGACCGCTCGGCCGCAAACCGCAGGATGCTCGGCCAGGTTTATTATATATTGTATGTCAGCGACCGTATCAACGACGCGGCCGGTATCGACGTCGAACGTTCGCTCCGGCAGTTCAAGCGCCGCATGCACGCCGGACGCCGTATCTCCCTGCGCCGGAGCGCGGTGCGTATTGCCGCTGCGGCCGTGGTCGCCGCGGTGCTCCTGGCCGGCGGGCTCACGACCGTGTTGCTTTCCAAGCGCCTGGCGCAGCCCGTGACCGTCGTCACCCAGCTGGGCGAGCGGTCGCAGGTGGTGCTGCCCGACGGGACGAAGGTGTGGCTCAACTCATCGAGCAGCGTGGAGTACGTTGCCCCTTTCTTTTCGCGCCAGCGCCGCGTGAAGATGGAGGGTGAAGCCTATTTCGAGGTCGAGCACGACCGCCGGGCGCCGTTCGTCGTGTCGACCAACGGCCTGGACGTCGAAGTCCTCGGCACACGTTTCAACATCCGCAACGACGACAACGAGCATCGTGTCACCACCGTCCTGCTCGAAGGCGCCGTCAAGGCCTATGCTTCGGGACGCGAGCAGGCCTCGGTGCGCCTGCACCCCGCGCAGCAGCTGGTTTTCGACACCCGGACGCACGCCATGCGCCTGACCGACTGCCCCTCGGCCGAACGCTCGATCAACTGGATCGACGGCCGATTCTGCTTCGAGCACGATACTTTCGGGGAGATCGTCGCCGAGCTCAAGCGCTACTACAACGTCGACATCCGTTTCATGGACACCCGGCTCCGCGACATGCGTTTCTCGGGCAATTTCCGCGTCGAGGACGGCATCTACCACATCATGTCCGTATTGCAACTGACCTATAAATTCAATTACAGGATCGCCGGCAACGACATCGAACTCTACGCAAACCCTGAACGATAACCGAATACGAACTTAAAAACCTTCGATCCGCCTATGGAAAATTAACGTCTCTTTTTTCCCGGATGCCGCACTTTTCGGCGGCCTGTTTCGACACCTAACCATTACACTAACCTAAAATCTGATCCATGAAAAAAACTAACCTTGCGACAGGCAGGGGAGGACGTGTTGTCGCTACATGTTTCCGTTGTCTGTTCGTTATCCCGATGCTGCTCCTGGGATGCTTCGGCGCCACCTCTGCCGCAGCACAGACGCAGCAAGCCCTCTCGCGTGTGAGCCTCGATGCCCCGGACGCGACGGTCATCACGGTTTTCCAGGCTATCCAGCAGCAGACGGGCTGTTCGTTCGTCTACAATACGTCGGACATCGACACCGACCGCAAAGTGAGCCTTTCGGTGCACGACGAACCGCTGCAGGCCGTGTTGGACAAGCTCTTCGCGGGCTCCGACATCGCTTATACCCTTCGGGACAAACACATCGTGCTCTCGAAGAAAGCTAAAAATTCCCCCCCCCACAGCGCTCAGGGCGGCGTTACCGGAGTCATAAAGGACGATAAGGGCATGCCCCTGGTCGGCGCCACCGTGCTTATCAAAGGTACGACGACCGGTGCCGCCGCCGACATCGACGGCAATTTCTCGCTTCCGCAGGCCAAACCGGGGGACACGCTCGAAATTTCGCTCATCGGCTATACCAAACAGGAACTTCCCGTCTCGGGATCCGCCCCGTTGTCGGTGGTCATGCACGAGGACAACGAAGTGCTCGACGCCGTGGTGGTTACCGCACTCGGCATCAAAAGGTCGGAGAAAGCGCTGACCTACAACGTGCAGGAGGTCGCGGGCGACATCGTCAACACGGTCAAGGACGCCAACTTCATGAACTCGCTTTCGGGCAAGGTCGCCGGCCTTCAGATCAACGCCAGCGCCTCGGGCGTGGGCGGTTCCACGCGCGTGGTGATGCGCGGCGTGAAGTCCATCAGCGGCAACAACAACGCCCTCTATGTGATCGACGGTATCCCGATGCCCGACCTGCGTTCGTCGCAGACCGAGGGCACCTACGAAACGCCCGACGGCGGCGATTTCGAGGGTATCTCGAACCTCAACCCCGAGGACATCGAATCCATGACGGTGCTTTCGGGCGCCACGGCGGCCGCGCTCTACGGTTCGCAGGGTGCCAACGGCGTGATCGTCATCACGACCAAAAAGGGCGAGGAGGGGCGTGTGCGCGTGAACTACGCCAACAATACCACCTTTTCGTCGCCGTTCGTCATGCCGCAGTTCCAGAACATCTACGGCACCGAAGCTACGGCACCTTCCATGAGCTGGGGTACGAAACTCTCGACCCCGACCTCGTACGACCCCTCGGATTTCTTCCAGACCGGCTTCGAGGAGACCAATGCGATCTCGGTCTCGGGCGGTACGCGCGTGAACCAGTCCTATTTCTCGGCCGCTTCGCTCAATTCGCGCGGCATCATCCCCAACAACGTCTACAACCGGTACAACTTTACCTTCCGCAATACCACGCAGCTCATCAAGGACAAGCTGACGCTCGACCTGGGCGCTTCCTACATGCGCCAGTACAAGCGTAACCCGCTCGTGCAGGGCCTCTACCACAACCCGCTGATTCCCATTTACCTCTTCCCGCGCGGCGACGACATCTCCAAGTACGAGGTTTACGAGCGTTACGACGCCACGGCGGGCTATATGAAGCAGTTCTGGCCCCTGGAGTTCATCACCGGCGTCGAGAACCCCTGGTGGATCACCAACCGCGAGCTGTTCGAGAACACGGCGCACCGCTATACGTTCAACGCCACGCTCAAGTGGGACATTGCCGACTGGATCACCCTCACGGGGCGCGTGCGCACCGATAACATGGTGATGAACTATACGCGCAAGATCTATGCCTCGTCCGACAAGCTGTTCGCTTCCGAATACGGTAACTACCAGAACAACAAGATCCATCACAACAACCTCTACGCCGACGCACTGCTGTCGATCAACAAGAGTTTCTTCGACGACAAGTTCTCCCTGTCGTTCAACCTGGGTGCGAGCATCCTCGACGACAAGAACGACGGCGAAGGCTTCGAGGGCCACCTGGCCACCCTCGCCAACAAGTTCTCGGTCTACAACGTGGATATGAGCCATTCGCAGACCAAACCCTACGCCGACCGCTACCACGACCAGACGCAGGCCGTCTACGCCACCGCCCAGCTGGGATATAACGGCATGGTCTACCTCGACGTGACGGCGCGCAACGAGTGGGCGTCGCAGCTGGCCTTCACGCCCCATATGAACATATTCTACCCGTCGGTGGGCCTTTCGGCCGTCATCTCGTCGATGGCCGACCTTTCCAAAGCCGGCATTTCGTTCCTCAAGGTGCGTGCCTCCTATGCCGAGGTGGGTAACGCCCCGCAGCGGTTTATTACTGGTGTCAATACGCCTTTGCAGACGGGCGGTATCGTTTCGTCGGACTCCTATGCCCCGGCTGTCAACCTTACGCCCGAGCGCACCAAGTCGTTCGAAGTGGGCCTGAACGCCAAGTTCCTCGGCAACAAGATCTGGACGGACGTGACCTATTACAATACCAACACCTACAACCAGCTTTTCAGCTACGATGCACCGCCCAGCACCGGCTACAAACGGGCATATATCAATGCCGGCAAGGTCAACAACTGGGGTATCGAAGCGGTCGTGGGTTACAAGAACAAGTGGCGCGACTTCTCGTGGTCGACCAATGTCAACTTCTCGATGAACCGCAACGAGGTGAAGGAGCTGGTTCCCGAAGGCACGCGCGACGTGGCCGGTAACCTGGTGACTGTCGACGAGGTGAACATGGACTACGGCGGCTACCGCATGAAGGTCAAAAAAGGCGGTTCGATCGGCGACTTCTACGTGACGGGGCTCAAGACCGACGATCAGGGACGCATCTATGTCGACCCCAATACCAATACCGTCACCACCGATCCCAATACGTGGCTTTACGGCGGCAATACCGAAGCCCGCTTCCGCCTGGGGTGGAACAACCGCTTCTCCTACAAGGGCGTGAACCTCGGCGTGCTGTTCGATGCCCGCATCGGCGGCCAGGGCGTTTCGGCGACGCAGGCCCTGATGGATCGCTGGGGTGCCTCGCAGGATTCGGCCGACGCCCGGGAAAACGGCGGTGTCTGGATCTCCGAGGATCAGAAAGTCCCCGATGCCAGGGTCTTCTACGCCAACAACGGCAACGGGCTTTCGATGCTTTCACACTACGTTTACAGCATGACCAACGTCCGCCTGCGTGAACTTACTCTGGGCTACGACCTGCCTTCCAGGTGGTTCAACGACAAGATCGGCATGACCGTGTCGCTCGTCGGCCGCAACCTGTGGATGCTCTACAACAAGGCGCCGTTCGATCCCGAGATCACCGCGTCCACGGGTACCTATTACCAGGGGCTCGACTATTTCATGCAGCCCAGCGCCCGTACCATCGGTTTCAGCGTAAGACTCCAATTCTAAAATTTCAGACCAATGAAACGATTCAATCATACAATAGGATTTTTCGCCGCTGCGGCGCTTGCCGCCTGTACTGGTGACTTCGAATCCTTCAACACCAATCCCGATGCGGTGCAGTCGGTCGACAAGAAGACCTACATCACCACCATGCAAATGGATGCCGTGATCCCGTGCAGCGACGTGGGGGCCAACGAGTTCCAGCGCGCCTGCAACCTGATGGGCGACGCCTTCGGCGGCTATCTCTCCCCGATCCAGGCCTTCAACGGCGGCAGCTATACCTGTACTTACGACCTCGACGGTACGGACTACAACAACGTGCCTTTCTCGGTGGCTTTCACCAATGTGATGCCTGCATGGCTCAACCTCAAGTACGCCTACCAGAACGGACAGGTTACCGACGATGTCTTTGCCGTTGCCGAGGTCATCAAGGTGATGGCCCTCCAGCGTACCACCGACATCTACGGCCCGATCCCCGTTTCGAATTTCGGCCAGACCGAAAACCCCTACGAATCGCAGAAGACCGTCTACAAAAACCTTCTCACGGATCTGAATGCCGCCATCGCGGTGCTCAAGGAGTATGCGGCCAATGCCGCCGACGCCAGGCCGTTGCAGAAGGTCGACGCCGTTTACCAGGGCGACTATGCGAAATGGCTCAAGCTGGCCAACTCGGTCAAGCTCCGCATGGCCATGCGCATCCGTTTCGTCGAACCCGGGCTTGCCCGGACCTATGCCGAGGAAGCCGTCAGGGACGGGGTGATGACCGCTTCGGACGACGGGGCGTGGCTCAAGAGTTCCGGTTCGGTACAGGTATACAATCCGCTCGAAGAGGTGTGGAACGCCTATAACGATACCCGCATGGGTGCGACCATCGACGCTTATATGAACGGTTACGCCGATCCGCGCCTGCCGGCCTATTTCAAAACCTGCGAGGATGGCAAGTACCACGGTGTCCGCAGCGGTCTCAGCTCGATGCTGAAGGCGGACTATACCGGACTTTCGGTGCCCAACGTCGCCAAGGATACGCCCGTCGTGTGGTTCCTCGCTTCCGAGGCCGCTTTCCTGCGGGCCGAAGGCGCCATGCTCGGCTGGGAGATGGGCGGTGACGATGAATCGTTCTACAAGACGGGTATCGAGCTGTCGTTCCTCGAACGCGGTCTTACCGCGGCCGCCGCGGCCACCTATGCCGAGAGTGCGAGCGAACCCCAGGCATTCGAGGACGCTTCGGCCGCCTCGACGAAATACAACGCTTCGAAACCTTCGTCCGTCTCCCCGAAATGGAATGCCGGCGCCGGGGACGAGGAGAAACTCGAACGGATCATCACGCAGAAGTGGATCGCCATGTTCCCCAACGGGCAGGAAGCCTGGTCGGAATTCCGCCGCACAGGTTACCCCAAGGTGATCCCGATCGTCAACAACCTCAGCGGCGGCAAGGTCGATACCAACGTCCAGGTGCGCCGTATGACCTTCCCGCGTTCGGAGTACTCGAACAATGCCGCCGGCGTGGCGGCTGCCACCGCACTGCTCGGCGGAGCCGATACCGGCGGTACGAAACTCTGGTGGGATAAGAAATAATGAACCTAAAAACAACACGAAAGATGAAAAATTTCTTGAAATACGTCGCGGCCCTTGCGATCGTGGGTGCCTTTTTCGTCGCTTGTTCGGATTGGACGGATCCCGAGCGTGAAATTACGCAGCATCCCGACCAGCAGTCGCCCATCCTGCGCGATAATGCCTACTACCAGGCCCTGCGCGAATACAAAAAGACCAAGCACAAGATCGCTTTCGGCTGGTACGGTTCGTGGACGGCCGTCGGCGCATCCTACCAGACCCGCCTGCAGAGTGCTCCCGACTCGATGGATATCATCTCCATCTGGAGCCAGTGGCATTCGCTGACCCCCGAGCAGATCGCCGACAAGGAGTTCGTGCAGAAGATCAAGGGCACGAAGGTGACCTTCACGATCTTCTCGGACAAGATGCCCGAGCCGTTCCTCACCGAGATCGGCGGCGGCGAATATACCGACGAGGCCATCGAGGCCTACGCCAAAGCCTACTGCAAGGACTCGATGGACAAGTACAGCTACGACGGCATCGACGTCGACTACGAACCCGGCTACGGCGCTTCGGGGCCGTTCGTGGGACATGACAACGAGCTGTTCAGGAAGCTGATCCTGGCCATGAGCAAATACGTCGGCCCCAAGTCGGGGACGGGACGCCTGCTTATGATCGACGGCGTGCCCTATGCCGTGCATGCCGATGTGGCCGACTGCTTCGACTACGGCATCGTGCAGGCTTATAATTCTTACGGCTATACCGATTTGCAGGATCGCTTCGACGAAGCCTATAAGAAAGGCTGGAAGCCCGAGCAGTATATCTTCGCCGAGAACTTCGAGTCCCTCTGGAAAACCGGCGGCGTGTCGCATGAATGCCGCGACGGCCAGTGGGTCAACTCGCTGCTGGGCATGGCGCGCTTCAACCCCACGCAGGGTTTCGGCGCCGGTTTCGGTGCCTATCACATGGAGTATGAGTACGCCAATTCGTCGATGCCTTACAAGTATATGCGCGAGGCGATCCAGGATGTGAACCCCGCCGGCGGCGACCTGATCGTCGGTCTGACCTCGACCGGCTTGTCCAAATACCTGTTCCTGGTCGGGGACGACGGTACCATCACGGGCGAGGTGGACGAAAAAATCCGGGTCGAGCTGGCTCGTCCTGCCCCGGCCGACGTTTCGTTCCCGCTGGCTATCGACAATTCGCTGGTCGATGCCTACAACGAAAAGCACGGCACCTCCTACGAGCCGATCGACCCCGCGCGTGTTTCGCTCGGCACGCTCGGCGTGGCAGCCGGTGCGTTCTTGTCCGACGAGGTGTCCGTTACCGTAAGTTCTGCCGGGATCGAGAAGGGTTACTACCTGATCCCCATCGTCGTGGAACTTCCCGCGGAAGATATTTATACCTCGAAGGAGCCATTGGTACGCTACCTGCTGTTGACGGTGTCGGCGGTGGAGATCGACGTCGATGCGACGGCGCTTACGGGCGTGAAGATCGAACCTGCCTCCGGGTGGACGATCGTCTGCTACCAGGGCACCGCTTCGAGCGGCGCCAACGGCGTCTGGAACCTCGATTCCGATGCGCAGAAGGCCTGCATGTTCGACGGCAAGCTCGACTCCAACTGCTGGTATGCCGCGAATGCGTCCTATTCGTGGGGGAACGGCGGCAACTTCATCATCACGCTGGACAAGGCCTACGACATCAACGGCTTCCGCTGGCATATCTACTACGAGGACTCCAACCCCGAATGTACCGATTTCCAGTACAGCGAGGACGGCACCAACTGGTATAGCCTCACCAATGAAATTTCGTTCGTGCCCAAACTCTCGGCCGACAACTGGAAGATATTCCAGTTCAAGAAGACCGTCAAAGCCCGCTATCTCCGGGTATACGTCGGCCGGGTAACCGATTTCACCAGTATGAACGAGGCCGAGATTTTCGCCCCTGCAAACTAAACCTAAAACAAGAGAACTATGAAACTGAAATATTTGGTCGCTCCGCTGTTGTTCGCCGCCGCTGCGGCGACGGGCTGTCAGGAGTCCGCGGAGACCTATCCTGCGATCTACATGACCGATGCGCAGAACAATCCCGACAAATCAATGACCATCGACGAACCCCCTGCCGAGACCTCGATCACCGTATCCTCCTCGGTGGTTATGGAGCACGACGTGCGGATCCAGTTGGAAGTGCGGCCCGAACTGCTGGCTGCCTATAACGACAAGTACGGCAAAAACTACCAGATTCCGCCCGAGGACAGCTACGCCCTGAGTTCGACCGAAACGACCATCCTGGCCGGCTACAACACCTCTTCGGCGATCGACTTCACGGTGTCGTCCGTCTCGGAGTTCGCCGAGGGCGTGACCTATTGCGTCCCCGTGGGCATCAAGACCGTATCCGGCGGAATAAGCGTGCTCGAACCGAGCCGCACGCTCTTCATCGTGCTGAAAACGCCCGTGATCAGCAAGGCGATTTACCTGGGTTCGGGCAACATCTACGATGTGCCTTCGTTCCAGGAGAATTCCGACCTGGCAGCCCTTCCGCAGCTCACGCTCGAAGCCCGCGTATACATGCTCGGCTTCCAGTCCCGCGATCCTTACATCAGCTCCATCATGGGTATCGAGGGCATTTGCGGCGTGCGTTTCGGCGACGTGAAGGTCGATCCCGACTGCATCCAGATCTGCCACGACTCCTACCAGCCGGCGGCTTCCGACAAGCCGTTCAGCCTTGAGAAATGGTATCATGTCGCCGCCGTCTGGACAGGTTCGTCGTGGGATATCTACATCGACGGGCAGTATGCCACGGGCGTGGAGACGCAGGGCGAGACCATCGACCTTACGAGCGACAACGCGAAAGGGTTCCATTTGGGAGCCTCCTATGGCCGCGGCCGTACGCTGAACGGTTACGTCGCCGAGTGCCGCGTATGGACACGGGCTCTTTCGCAGGCCGAGATCGCCAACAACATGAACTATGTCGATCCCACGTCCGACGGGCTGCTTGCCTACTGGCGCATGAACGCATGGGAACCCAACGAGAGCGGTTACGGCAATATCGTGCGCGACCTTACGGGCCATGGTTACGATGCCATCGGCGACAGTTCGAATCCGACGATGATGGACACCAAGTGGAATTAGTCCGCTTATAGACCGACAAGGGCCGTGCGACCCCGGCATAAGCCGGGTTGCACGGCCCTTTTTTCATACTCCTGCTTCGGGCTGTCCCTGCTTCGGCCTGCAAACCCGCCCCGGATGGCGGCTTGTGGGCAGTCTATCGGCGGGTTCGCTTTTTGGTTATCCCTGTTTTTCAATGGTTTCCGGGCTCGGGTTGCACCGGTTGCCGCTTGTCCGCGTCCTTCGACGGTTTCCCGACTGGAGTCGCTCCGCTTCCCGGCTGCGGGTTGTCTCCGACTACCTGTTCCCCGGCGCCGCCCTTCCGGCCGTGGCCCGTTACGCCCTCCTCCGGCTTTGCCGGTTCATCCCGATTTGTTGTTGTACCTGACCTAAAGACCTTATGAAAAAAATCACGCTTATCTCTTTTTGCCTTGCCGCTTTCGCCTTTGCTTCGTGCGCCGGCGGCGGGTGCCCGGCCACGGGTATCATTCCGGCTCCGCAGCAGGTGACGTGGGGCGAAGGTGCCTTCCGTATGCCTGCCAAGCTGCTCTACACGACCGACCTCGACGGGCAGGACAAGGCCGACCTCGCGGCGTGGATGCAGCGTGCCGCGGACGGATTCTTCCCTGCCTCCTTTGTCGAGGCCTCCGACGGCGACATGCCCGCGCTCGAACTGCTCCGTACGGGCGACGGCGCCCCCGAAAGCTACCGTCTCGACGTCTCCCGCACAAAGATCACGCTCACGGCCCCCGATGCCGCAGGGCTGTTCTACGGACTCCAGTCGCTCGCACAGCTGGCCGGGCATCATGGCCGCCGCATTCCTGCCGTCACGATCGTGGACGCCCCGCGCTTCGGTTACCGGGGCTTCATGCTCGACGTCTCGCGCCATTTCCGCGACAAGGAGTTCGTCGAACGTCAGCTCGACCTCATGGCGCGCTACAAGCTCAACCGCTTCCACTGGCACCTGACCGACGGAGCTGGATGGCGCATCGAAATCAAAAAATACCCCGCCCTGACCGACATCACCGCCTGGCGTCCCTATCCCGACTGGGAGGAGTGGAATTTCGGCGGCAAACGCTACTGCCACCGTGACGACCCGGCGGCCGCCGGGGGCTATTACACGCAGGACGACATCCGCGAAGTGGTCGAATACGCCCGTGCCCTGCATATCGAGGTGATTCCCGAGATCGAGATGCCGGGGCACAGCGAGGAGGTGCTGGCCGTTTACCCCGAACTCTCGTGCAGCGGACAACCTTATACCGATTCCGATTTCTGCATCGGCAACGAGCAGACGTTCGAATTCCTCGAGAATGTGCTCTCCGAGGTGATCGGGCTCTTCCCTTCGGAATATATCCATATCGGCGGCGACGAGGCTTCGAAACGGGGTTGGCGCACCTGCCCCGAATGTGCCGCCCGGATGCGTCGGGAGGGACTGAAGGATGTCGACGAGCTGCAAAGCTACCTGGTGCACCGCATCGGGACGTTCCTCGCCGCCAGGGGCCGCCGCCTGCTGGGCTGGGACGAGATTCTCCAGGGCGGGCTCGCGCCCGGCGCCACGGTCATGTCGTGGCGCGGCACCGAGGGCGGGATCGCCGCGGCCAGAGCCGGACACCGCGCCGTGATGGCTCCCTCGAACTACTGCTACCTCGATTTCTGCCAGGACGACCCCACCCGCGAGCCGGTCGCCGCGGCGGCGTTCCTCACCCTCGCGCAGGCCTACTCCTACGACCCTGCGCCCGATTCGCTGGGTGCGGATGTCGTGCCGATGATCCTCGGCGTGCAGGGCAACCTGTGGTGCGAGCACGTGCCCACAGCCGAACATGCCGAACACATGATCTGGCCGCGCCTGCTGGCGATCGCCGAAGTGGGGTGGAGCGCCCCCGAACGTAAGGACTTCGACGACTTCCACGCCCGCGTGCTCGACGCCGTGGCGTGGATGCAGCAGCGCGGATACCACCCCTTCGACCAGAAAAATGCCGTCGGGCCCCGCCCCGAATCGCTCGATACCCTGCATTGCCTCTCGACCGGCAGGCAGGTGGCTTACCGTACGCCTTACAGCCCGAAATACCCGGCTGCGGGCGACGCTTCGCTGACCGACGGGTTGCGCGGCGGGTGGAACTACGGCGACCGCCGCTGGCAGGGGTGGCTCGATACGGATGTCGAACTGGTCGTCGACCTCGGGGAACGCCTGCCTGTGAAACGTATCGCGGCCTGTTTCATGCAGGGTTTCTATGCCGACATCTGGATGCCCCGTGCGGTCGAAATCTCGGTTTCGGACGACGACAGGCACTATACGCCCCTTGCCTCGGTCGAAAACGACATCCCGTTCGAATACAAGCAGGATTGCTACCGCGAGTTCGGCTGGTCGGGCCAAACGGCGGCGCGTTACGTGCGGCTGAAAGCCCTGCACAACGGCCATCCCGGCGGCTGGATTTTCACCGACGAGATTATCGTGGAATAACCCCGCCGGGGCGGATTCCCGGGATGCTTTCCCGCGATGTGCCTGCCGCTACAATGGGAAAGGGGGGCGCCAAGTCTTTCCGGCCTCCCGGGAACCGCGTGTCCTGAAATGCCCCGGATAACAGCAGTGCAAATAAAAAAGGGCTGTCAACGATATGCCTGACAGCCCTTTTCCATGCCGGGTCGGTTCTTTGCTATTGATCCCGCCGCCCGTTTCCCGGTTATATTTCTCGGTTGTGTTTTCCTTGCTCGTTTATCCTTGCGCCCGTCCGTGTATCGTTCCGTCTTTGTCCCGGTTTATCTTTGCGCCCGTCCGCGTACCCTTCCGTCTTTGTTCCGGCTTATTCTTGCGCTCATCCTTGTTCCTTTGCGTCCTTGTCCTCCTTTTATCTCTTTATCTCTGCAATCCGGCCGTCGCTGCGCGCACGCAAACCCTCCGGTTACTTCTCGCGGAAAATGTTGAGGTGCGCCAGCAGCGGGTTGCGGCGGTCGAGCAGCAGGAATTCAGCCAGCAGCAGCACGAGCGCCGCGATGAGCAGGTATTGGTACTGCTCGTTGAACTCCTCGAAACGCATCATCGACAACTCGGTCTGCTCCATTTCGTTGATGCTCTTTACGATCTCGTCGAGGCCGATCGACTGCTTGGTCGAACGCACATAGGCGCCGCCCGTGATCTGGGCCACCTCGGAGAGCATCTTCTCGTCGAGTTTCGAGACGACCATGTCGCCCTTCTCGTCCTTGATGAACTCCCCGCCGATCTGGATCGGGGCGCCTTCGGGCGTGCCGATTCCGATGGTGTAGATGCGTATGCCCATCTCCGCGGCGCGTTTGGCTACCGCCAGGGCGTCGTCCTCGTGGTTCTCGCCGTCGGTCACCAGGATGATGACCCGGCTGTGCGTCTCCTCCGTTTCGCCCGAAAACGACAGCAGCGCCTGTGACAGCGCCTTGCCGATGGCCGTGCCCTGTACCGACACCAGCGACGGGTCGATGCGCTTGGCGAAGGCCTTCGCCATGCGGTAGTCCGACGTGATGGGCAGCTGTACCTTCGGTTCCCCGGCGAAGACGATCAGCCCCACGCGGTCTTGCCTGAGCCCGTCGAAAAGTTTGTTGATGGCATATTTGGTGCGTTCGAGCCGGTTGGGTTCGAAATCCTCGGCCAGCATCGAGTTCGAGACGTCCACCACGAGCATCATCTCCACGCCCTGCGCCTTCTCCTCGCGGAGTTTCGATCCGAACTGCGGGCGTGCCACGGCCAGTATGAGCAGGACGGCGGCCGTGCAGAAGAGGATGAACTTGAGTGCGGTGCGCCCGGTCGAAACCTCGGGCATCAGCTCCTCCAGCACCCCGGGGTTCCCGAAGCGTGCGAGCCTTTTGCGGCGGCGTGCCGCCGCTGCCCAGAAGATCAGTACCAGTGCCGGTATTGCCAGCAGCAGCCAGAGATATTGCGGATTTGCGAATCTGAACATAACGAATGCCTGCCCGGCGTATTGTTTCCCGTTTGCTGTCCCTGTCCGACCCGCCGGGTTTGCATTAGGGCACCTGGGGTGCCTGTCGGACAGCGACATTCCCTCCGCAATCTTCCTTCCGGCAAAGGGAGGGCTTTGCCGGCGTCCGGGGCGTGGTGCCCGTCAGGGTATCCGTTTGAGCACCAGGTTTGCGAACAGGAACTCCGCGAACAGCAGCAGCAGCCCCGCCAGCGCCCACAGGAGGTACTGTTCGTGGTAGGTGACGTGTTCCGTAACCTTCACCTTGCTCTTTTCCATTTGGTTGATCTGGTCGTAAATGGCTTTCAGCTTGGCTTTGTCCGTGGCGCGGAAATACTCCCCGCCCGTCATCTCGGCGATCGACCGCAGGGTCTTTTCGTCGATCTCGACCTTGGCCATCACCGTGCCGCCCGTGGGCGTGCCGTAGATGTCCACGGCGGGGTAGGGCGCCATGCCCTCGGTGCCGACGCCGATCGTGTAGACGCGGATGCCCTGCGCCTTGGCGATCTCGGCCGCCGTCAGCGGGGCGATCTCGCCGCGGTTGTTCACGCCGTCGGTCAGCAGGATGATTACCTTCGACTTGGCCTCGCTCTCGCGCAGGCGGTTGATCGCCGTCGCCAGGCCGTTGCCGATCGCCGTGCCGTCCTCGATCAGGCCGCTGCGGATGCGCGACAGCAGGGTCTGCAACGTCCCCTGGTCGGTGGTCAGGGGGCTCTGCGTGAAGGCCTCGCCCGCGAATGCCACCAGCCCGATCCGGTCGCCGTAGCGGTCGGCGATGAACGATCCGGCCACCTCCTTGGCCGCCGTGATGCGGTCGGGCCGGAAGTCGCGTGCCAGCATCGAGCCCGAGACGTCGATCGCCAGCATGATGTCGATGCCCTCGGTGTTCGTGTGCGAAAGCCGCTCCACGTCCTGCGGGCGCGCCAGCGCCACGACCAGCAGCGCGAATGCCGCCGCACGCAGCACGAACGGCAGGTGCCGCAGGTAATAACGTATGGTCTTCGGGGCGCGCACGACACCGTCGACCGACGAGATCTGTATCGCCGCCCCGCCCTGCAACGTCCGCCAGACGTAGTAGCCGGCCATCGGTACGAGTGCCGTCAGCAGCCACAGATAGTATGGTGATGCAAAATGCATAGTCCTTGTGTTTTACCAGTTTTTCGTTCCCCGGACGACGACGCCCTGTTTCTCCTTCAGCTTGTCCTGCGTGCGGTCTTCCTGAGCCTGGATGGCATCGAGCATCTGTTCCTGCTCCTGCGGGGAGATACCCGCCGGAACGGGCTGTTGCTGCCCCTCCTGGTCGCCTTCGCCCTCCTTGTCTGGCTGCGAAGGATCCTGCTGCCGGTCGCCCTGCTGCTCCTGGTCGCCGCCCTGCTGCTCCTGGTCATCGCCCTTTTGGCCCTTGTCGTCCTGCTGCTGGTCGCCGTCCTGTTTGTCCTGTCCGTTGCCCTGTTGCTGCTGATCCTGGTTCTGGTCTTTGTCCTGGTTCTTGTCGTCGTCGCCGCCACCGCCGCCGTCCTCGTTGTCGTCTATCAGGCGCTTGGTGTAGGCGTAGTTGTACTTGGCCTGCTGGTCGGCAGGGTTCAGCCGCAGCGACTGTTTGTAGCTTTCGAGCGCCTCCTTGTATTTCTGCTGCTTGAACTGGGCGTTGCCCAGGTTGTAGAACGCTTCGGCACGCTCCTCGTCCGTACGCAGCGAGTCGGCCGCGGCCCTGCGCATCGTCTGCTCGGCCTTGTCGAACCGCTCGGCCTTGTAGAGGGCGTTGCCGAGGTTGTAAGTCGCCTCGAACGATTCCGGTGCGGCCTCCAGCGCCCGCTCGTAACGTTCGATGCTCTTCTCGTAGTTGCCCTTGTTGTATTGCCGGTTGCCGCGCCGCACCTCGCTGCGTTCGGGCATGTTCTGCGCCGAAGCCCCGAGTGCGGCCAGGAGGAATACCACTGTGTATATGAGTTTATACATCTGTCACGCATTTTAGTTTTTCACCGGCTCCTGCCCTTCGGTCTCCTCCTCCGCCTCGGCGACCTTGGTCTCCTCGACGAAATAGTAGGCTTTCAGGTAGTCGGCCTCGTTCTGCTCCGCATCGGGCGTCGCCTTGGCGAACTTCACCAGGTCGGCGTCGCGCAGGATCGCCGTCAGATCCATCCGGGCCTTGTCGGGCAGTTCCTCCGCGCGCATCGCCTCTATGATCTCATCCGAGGTCATCTCCATGGCGCCGAAGCCCCACCGTGCCGCGACGTAGGTGCGCAGGATGTCCGTCAGTGCCGAATAATATTGCTTGTGCTTGTTGTTCTGCCACAGCTTCTGGTGGTGCAGTGCCTCCAGCGCCTTGATCGCCACGACGTGCGGCGGCTGGGGCGGTGACGGCCTGAACAGGTCGCCGAGGCGTTTGCCGCGGCTCTCCAGGTAGCGCTTCAGCGCATAGGCCGCCGCCAGCAGCAATACGAGTGCGAGCGCGCCCCATTTGGCGTAGCCGCTGACCTCCCCGAAGCGGAACGGCAGGTTCCACTGGGGCTTCACGTCGTAGATCGACTGCGACGTCGAGTCGATCTGGAAGGTCGCCACCTGCAGGTAGAGCGAGTCGCGCGCCCAGAGCGTGTCGACGATGTTCTTGTCGGCATAGAGCACCGCCGGGCGGCCGAGATTCCACTTGCCCTCCTCGAACGCCGCCAGCGTGTAGCGCTTGCGGAGTTTGAGGTGGCGGCCGTCGCGTTCGAGCGTGTCGATCGGATACTCCTTGTGGAGTTCGATGGGGCTCCCCGGCTTGTCCTCGAATTCGGGGAACTGCACCACCTGCACCAGGTCTTTCTCGACGTCGACCACCAGGTCGAAACGGTCGCCGATCATGACGCTGTCGGGCTGGATGTGCGCCGTGACCTGCGGCACGTCGGACTGGGCCCGCGCCGCTGCGCCCGCGAGGAGCAGCGCTATTGCAAAAAGTCGTTTCATCGCTGTTTGAACAGTTTTATCAGTTCCGACACATAGTCGCCCTCGGTCGAGACCATCGCCGTGTCGATGCGGTTGTGCTTGAGCGTCGATTCGATCTGTGCGCTGCGCTGCCGCCATTTTTCGGCGTAATGCTCCCTCACGGCGCGCGACGAGGTGTCGACCCAGACCTTACGTCCGCTCTCGGCGTCTTTTAGCTCGACGATGCCCACGTCCGGCAACTCCGTTTCACGCGGGTCGTAGACGCGTATGCCCACCAGGTCGTGCTTGCCGCCGGCGATCTTCAGCGCGTCGTCCAGCGCCGCCCTGTCCTTTGAGGAGTCCATGAAATCCGAGAGGATGAAGGTCGTGCAGCGTTTCTTGTTGACGTTGGTCAGGAAACGCACCGGCTCCGAGAGCTTCGTCCCGGCCGATTCGGGCCGGAATCCCACCAGCTCGCGGATGATCATCAGGATGTGGCTGCGCCCCTTCTTCGGGGGGATGAACTTCTCGACCTTGTCCGAGAAGAAGATGCAGCCCACCTTGTCGTTGTTCTGTGCGGCGGAAAAAGCCAGCACGGCGGCGATCTCGGTGATGATGTTCTTCTTCAGGCGTTCGGTCGTGCCGAACATGCGCGATGCCGAGACGTCGACCAGGAGCATCATCGTCAGTTCGCGTTCTTCCTCGTAGATCTTGATGTGGGGTTTGCGCGAGCGCGCCGTCACGTTCCAGTCTATATCGCGCACGTCGTCGCCCGCACGGTACTCCCTGACTTCGGAAAACGACATGCCCCGTCCGCGGAAAGCCGTATGGTACTTTCCGGCGAAAATCTCGTTCGAAAGACCCCGGGTCTTGATCTCGATCTTCCGGACGCGTTTCAGAATATCGTTCTCGGTCTCTTGCATCGTTAGGGTACGATTACGTTGTTGAGGATGTCGGTGATGATCTCTTCCGAGGTGATGTTTTCGGCCTCGGCCTCGTACGTCAGGCCGATGCGGTGGCGCAGCACGTCGTGGCAGACGGCGCGCACGTCCTCGGGGATGACGTAGCCGCGGCGGCGGATGAAGGCGTAGGAGCGTGCGGCCTTGGCCAGCGAGATCGACGCACGGGGCGAACCGCCGTATGCGATCAGATTCTGCAGTTTCTGCAGGTTGTATTCCGCCGGCTCGCGCGTGGCGAAGATGATGTCGATGATGTATTTCTCGATCTTCTCGTCCATGTAGACGTCCTCCACGACCTTGCGGGCCTTGATGATGTCCTCGGGCGAGATGACCTTGTTGACCTGAGGCATGCCAGCGCCCGAGAGGTTCATGCGCACGATGTCGCGCTCCTCCTGCTTCTTGGGGTAGGAGATCTTGGCCTTGAGCATGAATCGGTCGACCTGCGCCTCGGGCAGCGGGTAGGTACCCTCCTGCTCCAGGGGGTTCTGCGTGGCCAGCACCAGGAACGGCTGCGGCAGCGGGTAGGTCTGGTCGCCGATGGTCACCTGCCGCTCCTGCATGGCTTCGAGCAGTGCCGACTGCACCTTGGCCGGGGAGCGGTTGATCTCGTCCGCCAGCACGAAGTTGGCGAACACGGGGCCTTTCTTGACCACGAACTCCTCGTTCTTCTGCGAGTAGATCAGCGTACCGATCAGGTCGGCCGGCAGCAGGTCGGGGGTGAACTGTATACGCGAGAATCCGGCATCCACGGCTTTTGCCAGCGTGGTGATGGCCAGCGTCTTGGCCAGTCCGGGCACGCCTTCCAGCAGGATATGTCCGTTCGACAGCAGCCCGATCAGCAGCGTGTCGACCAGGTGGCTCTGCCCCACGATGACCTTGCCCATTTCCGTGCGGAGCGTATCGACGAATACCGATTCGCGTTCGATGCGCTCGTTGAGTTCCTTGATGTTGATGACTTCGCTCATTGTTTTATTATGTGTTGAATTTCATGCTTCATACCCTGCGCCCGGCATCTTTTGCCCGCAGCTTCCGCATCCGCCCGGCGCAAACGTTGCCGTATTGTCGTCGGATACGCAAGTCTTGATTTATTATTGGGAACGATTCCCGAATGAAATTATTGCAAAATTAATAAAATTACGGATAAAATGTTTTGAATTTCCCCTTTTTTGCTATCTTGTAATCACTTACCGCTTGAACCCATGCTATGCGAAAATTGTATTATTTAGCCTGCAGTATTGTCTTATCCGGCCTTACCGCCTGTGAAGTGCCTCCGCTGGCGGATGGAAGCTCTGCTGTAACGGTTGAAGGCGTTGCGACGGCTCCGGTCTCGCACACGATTCCCGCAACGAAGGCACTGGAACATCTTGCCGGGGCACTGGTTGCCCTTGACGGGCCGACCCGTTCTCCGGGTGAATCGAGAACCGTGCAACGCGTTACGGCGGTTACGCGGGCCGACCTGAGGGCGTCTGCGACCCGCAGCGGAGGATGTTCTGCCGACTCGCTTGTTTATTTAGTCGAGTTCGAAGATGGAAAAGGCAGTGCCATTCTGGCTGCGGACGACCGGCTCGAACCTGTTATCGTGATCTACGATACGTATAAAATGAAGAAGGAAGATTTGCGGGAACCGCCGGTCGATCCGGATGCTTGGCGGACACTTGAAAATCTTTATTGCGAAGAGGATGACGACTATTATCTGGGGGCAAGCGAACTCCCGGAGCTACCTGTCGAAAATACGCTTTTGGAACATCAACTCATCTACGATTATATCAATAAGGAAGTAGAAGATACGGGCGGTGCTGTTTATACGGTTGAGAGCGGTTGGAATCTGAGCCGATCCGTGAGCCCCATGCTGACGACTCAATGGCATCAGGGAGCCCCGTTTAAACTACGTTTTCCGATTACTGCTTCGTGGACTATCTGGGCTCCGGCCGGATGTGTCACGATCGCCGTGGCCCAGATTATGAACTATCACCAATTTCCGCGCAATTATTGTGATTGGTCGCTGGTAAATCAATATAATCCTAACGACCCCCTTGAAGATAATGGCCAGGATGTGCTGGACGAAGTCGCGTTATTGTCTAAAAAGGTGGCTGGCGGTTGTCGTGTGGAATGTAATTTTTTTGGCTCCGGGGAAACTTTTTCCACGCCGGCCAAAGCCAAGCGTTTTCTTCGCGATGTGGGCTATACCGGTACCGAGAAACATCTCGGATATGACGCGGACGTGATTAAGAAAACGCTGGATAACGACTGCCCTGTCTTTATCGGGGCTTTGGCTTCCAGCAATCATGGTCACGCATGGGTGATCGACGGATATCTGAATTACGAAAACATCATCAAAACCTACAACGGCCCTACCACTTTGTTGAAAACAAACACAGTGAATAAACTATTCGTACACTGTAATTAGGGCTGGCAGGATACTGACAAAAACGGATATTATGCCAGTAAGGTTTTTGACACCCGAAAAGGGCCTGCGGATTTGAACGGGTATCCGGCGGCGACTCGCGGGGTCAATACTAAAAATTACACATGGTGGTTCCGCATCGTTACTTATAACAAACCCCGATAGTTATGAAAAAACTGATTATATTGTGTAGTGCCGTATTGGGCTCCTTGCTGTTTTGCGGATGTCTTCCGAGCTCTGCGCCTTACGAGGATTTTTACTCCCGGTCGTTCGTCTTGCGGTATTGTCAGGTAAGCGATATCTCGATCGAACGTCGGTATTATTCCGAAGACGATCCCGATTACAACCTGGGCTATTTTATCCGGGTTGTTTCCGATAAACTTTATCGGGCAAACAGGAACGGTGAAGAAAAACAGGTCTACGATGCACTTTGCGAAAAATACAATGATGTGACCTATAACCGTAAGGTGCGATACTCTTACGATGAATACTATCCTCCCAGGTGTTCCTGCTTTTTTACGGATATGGAGATATGGAGCACTGCCGACTGGGATGCCGGTCATCCGGCGGGAACGCCGCTCGATGACATCGTGCGTTTCAAAAGCGATACCCCCTGGCCTTATATCCGGAGCGGTTATACGCAGCGGTATTCCGACAAGAAAAGGGGCGAATACTATCCGGTCTATTGCCTGGTTTCGGAACTTACGGCGGACGACATGACCCTGTTGCCGGATTCCTTTTTTATCCTGTTTACCTCGCGTCCCTCCCTCGACCTGCAACATACCATCCGTGTCCGGTTGACCGACGATGCCGGGAATGTGTACGAGGCTGGCATCGACGTGGATTTCAGCCTGTGACCCGAACCATCCGTGCGGAAACGGGTATTTCTGTCCCTGTCGTTGGCTGTGTTTTCGGATGTCCCGGCAGTGTTGCATCCGGCCGGCAGTCCGCTTTGGATTGCTGTGCCCCCGAATCGGCGTGCGGGGCTTTCCCGGTAAATTTTATTCCAAAATCGGCAGGGCTCTGCCGAAGGGCTTGCGAAAAAGTATTAACTTTGCAGCCATGGAACCCAAAGAATCTCCGATACTGCAAGGCCTGAACCCCGCACAGCTCGCTGCCGTGGTCAACTACGACAGCCCGTCGCTCATTATCGCCGGCGCCGGTTCGGGCAAGACGCGCGTGCTGACCGCGCGCATCGCCTATATGATCGAGCAGGGCGTGGCGCCCTTCAACATCCTGGCGCTCACCTTCACCAACAAGGCCGCCCAGCAGATGCGCGAGCGCATCGCGCAGATGATCCCCGATAACCGCAGCCGCTATATCCGCATGGGTACGTTCCACTCGGTCTTTTCGCGCATCCTGCGCGAGAACGCCGAAAAGATCGGTTTCCCCGAGTCGTTTACGATCTACGAGCCCTCGGACTGCAAGAACCTCATCAAGACCATCGTCCGCGAACTGAACCTCGCGGACGAGAAATACAAGCCCAACCTCATCGCCTCGCGTATCTCCTACTTCAAGAACTGCCTGGTGACGCCCGGCGCCTACCTCGCCAACTCGGTCTATGCCGCCGAAGACCGGCAGGCGCAGATCCCCGAGTTCGGCAATGTCTACAATATCTACTGCCAGCGCTGCAAGCGCAACGGTGCGATGGACTTCGACGACCTGCTCTTGCAGACCAACATCCTGCTGCGCGACGCCCCGGACGTGCTGGCGCGCTACCAGGAGCTGTTCAAATACATCCTGGTGGACGAGTACCAGGACACCAACTACGCCCAGTACGTCATCATCCGCCGCCTGTCGCAGCTCCACTCCCGGGTCTGCGTCGTGGGCGACGACGCACAGTCGATCTACTCGTTCCGCGGTGCCAAGATCGAGAACATTCTCTCCTTCCAGAAGGATTTTCCCGCGGCCAGGGTCTTCAAGCTCGAGCAGAACTACCGCTCGACCCGCACGATCGTCGATGCGGCCAATTCGGTCATCGTCCGCAACTCCAAGCGCATGGAGAAGCACTGTTTCTCGGCCGGCGACGTGGGTGAGCCGATCCGCATCCTCAAGGCCTATACCGACCGCGAGGAGGCCGAAATGGTGGTCTCCGACCTGCGCGACAAAGTCCGCTCGGCGGGCGACGACTGGTCGGAAGCGGTGATCCTCTACCGCACCAACAACCAGTCGGCCGTGCTGGAGGACAACCTCCGCCGCCGCGGCATTCCCTACCGCATCTACAAGGGCAGTTCGTTCTACGACCACAAGGAGGTCAAGGACATGCTGGCCTATATCCGGCTGGTCATCAACCCGCGCGACGACGAGGCGTTCAAACGCATCGTCAACTACCCGACGCGCGGCATCGGCGACACGACCGTGCAGCGCATCGCGCAGCTGGCCGCCGAGCGGGGCGTCTCGATGTGGGAGGCGGTCGACGCGCTGGTCGCCGAGCCGGCCGCCGACCCCGTGCAGAAGACCATCGCCCGCAAGGTGGCGGACTTCGTGGCGATGATCCGCTCGCTGTCGCTCGCCCGCAACGAGAAGGGGCTTTACGACTTCGGGCTCGAGATCGCCACCCGCTCGGGTATCCTCGCGGCCTACCGCGCCGAGAATACCCCCGAGGCGACCTCGGCATTGGACAATATCGAGGAGTTGCTGAACTCGATGCAGGAGTTCAAGGAGCGGTGCGACGCCGAAATCCGCAACGGAGAGCGTCCGCAGGACGAAGAGGCGACCATCGAGGAGTGGCTGCAGAACGTCATGCTGGTGACCGACATGGACAAGGACGACCCCGAAGACCGCAACAAGGTGACACTGATGACCGTCCACTCGGCCAAGGGGCTGGAATACAAATACGTGTATATCGTCGGGCTGGAGGAAAACCTCTTCCCCTCGCAGCGGGCCGCCGAGTCGCCCGACGGCATGGAGGAGGAGCGGCGCCTGTTCTACGTGGCGCTCACCCGTGCCAAGGTCGAGGCGACGATCTCCTACGCCGAGATGCGTTTCAAGTGGGGCAACATGGAGTTCTCGCGCCCGAGTTGCTTCCTGCGCGAGATCGACCCGAAATATGTCAGGGCCGACTTCGGTACCGGCACCGACGACGACCGCCCGCACCGCTCGCCCGACGGATCCGCACCTTCGGCCATCGACGAACTGCGCCGCCGCTTCGACTACCGTTTCCAGCAGAAACAGCAGGCTGCGGGCGGGAACAATGGCGGCGGCCGGCCGGGCAGCAACCCCGGCCGCGGCAATTTCCGCGGCCGCCCCTCCGACGGCGAATCCGGCCCCGCAAGGCGTTTCGCCCGGGCTGCGGCACCCCGCGACGCCCGCCCGCAGGGGCGTTCCGACCCGGCGCTCGTCCAGGCCCCGCGCCCCTCGACCGACGGCATGCGCCGCATCGGTGTGCGGCAGGCGGCCGACGGCGGCGTACCCCTCGGCGATACGATGCCCGTCAGCGGCGATTATACCGTGGGACAGCGCGTCGAGCACCCCAAGTTCGGCGTGGGTATCGTGCAGCGCATCGAGACCCTCGCCACCGACCACAAGCTGGTCGTGGCCTTCGACGGCGCGGGCGAAAAGACCCTGCTGGCCAAATTCGCCAAACTGACCAAACTATAACAGCGATGGCGACCCCCCCCCTTGTGTCGGTCTGCATGACCACCTACAACCACGAAGCTTACCTTGCCCAGGCCATCGAGAGCGTGCTGGCGCAGCAGACCTCGTTCGGGGTCGAGCTGGTGCTGGGCGACGATTGCAGTACGGACTCCACGGCCGCTATTTGCCGCGAATACGCGGCGAAATACCCCGGCCGCGTGCGTTTCGTCACGGGCCAGCGCAACGTGGGCTGGCGTGCCAACTACCGCCGCACGTTCGAGGCCTGCCGCGGGAAATACGTGGCCTACTGCGACGGCGACGACTGGTGGAGCGACCCCCGCAAGTTGCAGATGCAGGCCGACCTGCTGGAGTCCGACCCCTCGTGCGGGATGTGCTATACGCGCGCCAGCAACTATTACCAGAACACCGGCCTCACCGAACCCGATCACGAGGAGCACTTTACCGACTTCGACCACCTGCTTTGCCGGCTCACCATCGCCAACTGCGCCACGCTGGCGCGCCGCGACCTCATCGCCCGCTACTATGCCGAGGTGCGCCCCGACGAGCACCCCGAATGGCTTACCGACGACGCCCCGATGTGGCTCTGGTTCGCGGCCTGCAGCCGTGTGCGCTACCTCCCGGCCATCACGGCGGTGCACCGCCGCCTGCCGCAGAGCGTGAGCCATAGCACGGAATATCCCCGCCGGATCGCCTTCTGCGACTCCCTGATGGACATAAGCCTGTGGTTCGATGCCCGTTACGGTGCACGCCGCAACCGGTTCCGCATCCTGCGGCGGCGCAGTTCGGTCGCGTTGTGGGTACTCTCCTGGAACGGTTCCGTCGGCGAATACCTCGCCCGGTGGCGCCGCGACGTGGCCGCCTGTCCGCGCCTGCTGCTTTGCCCCGAAGGCTGCGGGCTCCTCGTGAAGAAGATTTTGTTCCGACGTAAAAAACAACGACTATGACTACCAAAGAGCGTTACGACGGCGTTATCGCCTGGTTCTCGGAGCACATGCCCGTGGCCGAGAGCGAATTGCACTATACGGATCCCTACCAGTTGCTCGTGGCTGTGATCCTTTCGGCGCAGTGTACCGACAAGCGGGTCAACATGACTACGCCCGCCCTGTTCGAACGCTTCCCCACGCCGTTCGAAATGGCGAAGGCCACGGCCGAGGAGATTTACCCCTATATCCGGAGTATCTCCTACCCGAACAACAAGGCCCGCAACCTCGCGGGCATGGCGCGTATGCTGTGCGAAGAGTTCGGGGGCGAGGTGCCGAGCGACCTGCAGCAGATGCAGCGCCTGCCGGGCGTGGGGCGCAAGACGGCCAACGTGCTGGGTGCCGTGCTGTGGCAGAAGGAGGTGATGCCGGTGGACACGCATGTCTTCCGTGTCTCGAACCGTATCGGGCTGACGACCAATTCGAAAACTCCGTTGCAGACCGAGCTGACGCTCGAAAAGAACATCCCTTCGCACCTGCTGCCGGTGGCTCACCACTGGCTGATCCTCCACGGACGTTACGTCTGCATGGCGCGCAGCCCCAAGTGCGGCGAATGCGGGATCGCCGCCTGGTGCCGCAAATACGCCGCCGACCACCGGACGAAAGGGTAGGTGCCGGTCTCCGGAGCTCCGGCCGGTTCCTGCCGGCCCGGCCTCTGGCGCTCCCGTCTGTTCCTGCCGTCTCCTGCGGGCTCCGGCTTTTCCCCGACGTTTTGGGGCGTTTGCCCGGGGAGGCTTTGCCGGGACGGTTCGTTCTCCGGTCGACGCCCCCGCCCGATCGGCACCCCCCCCCGGTATGGCCCGCCTCCCGCGCAGGGCATGATCCGGCCGCCGGGGACATCCTGAACACAAAAAAACAGATCAACCCAACCCAAACCTCAGACCTATGACCAAGATCGTCCTGAAATTCCTGTTGTTGCTGCTCGTGCCCTTTTGTGCGCAGGCGCGTGACACCGATTCGCTGCGGGTGCTGTGGGTCGGCAACAGCTATACCTATTACAACGACATGCCGTCCACCGTCCGGCAGATCGCCGCGACGCAGAAGGTGAAACTCTCCTGTACGCGCTTCCTCAAGGGCGGCGAGCGCCTTTCCGGCCACCTGAAAAACCAGAAACTGCTCGACGCCATCGCCGCGGGCGGCTGGGATTACGTCATCCTCCAGGAGCAGAGTTCCGCACCGGCCATGCCGACCCGGCAGGTCGCACGGGAAGTCTACCCTGCGGCGCGTACGCTCGACAGCCTGGTGCACGTCGCGTCGCCCGATGCCCGCGTGATCTTCTACATGACGTGGGGGCATAAGAACGGCAACCGCTTCCCGATTCCGGAGTACCCGCCCGCCAACAGCTACGGCACCATGCAGGAACGGCTGATTACCAGCTACCTCGAAATGGCCTACGACAACGACGCATGGTGTGCCCCCGTGGGCATGGCATGGCGCCGGGTGCGTGCCGAAAGGCCCGATTACGTGCTCTATGCGCAGGATTGTTTCCACCCCGGGCCGCTGGGCAGCTACCTGGCCGCGAACGTGATTTTCACCACGATCTACGGCAAGCCCTACCAGACCGCCTGCACGCTGGACTTCCCGGCCGAACAGGCCGAATACATCCAGCGTGTGGCGCAGCAGACCGTGCTGGAAAACCTCACGCTGCTGAATATAAAAAGGTAATCGGATTTGTACGGATTCATGCCCGCGCTTCCGCAAACGCGGGTTTTTTCGGATCTCGGAAGCCCGCCTGCCCTGCCGCAGGCCGTTCCGCCGGGCGGGATGCCTGCCCTCACCGCTCGCTCAGCTCCAGCCAGCGCATCGTCTTTTCGTCGATCGACGCGATCAGTTCGGCTATGCGTCGTGACTGCGCCGTGAGCTCTTCCACCGGAAGCGTCCCCGACGAGAGCGACGCCTCGAGTGCCGCTTTCTCGGCCTCGAGCGCCGGGATCTCCGTTTCGAGCGCCTCCAGCTCCCGCTTTTCGTTGAACGAGAGCCTGCGCGGCGCTTCACCCGTTGCCCGGGGCCGCTCCGCCTGTGGTTTGGGGCGGGCCTGTGCGGTTTCGGTGCGGCGTGCCGCTTCGTATTCGCGCTTCCAGGCCACGTATTCCGAGTATGCCCCCGCAAAATCCCTGATCTCGCCTCCGCCGCAGAAAACCAGCAGGTGGTCGGCGACCTTGTCCACGAAATAACGGTCGTGCGACACCACGATCACGCAGCCTTTGAACGCTTGCAGGTACTCTTCCAGAATACCCAGCGTTACGATGTCCAGGTCGTTCGTCGGCTCGTCCAGCACCAGGAAATTGGGGCTCTGCATTAGCACCGTGCAGAGGTATAGCCGCCGCCGTTCGCCGCCGCTCAGGCGTGCCACGTAATTGTATTGCGTTTCCGGTGTGAAGAGGAAATGTTGCAGCAGCTGCGAGGCGCTCATCCGCCGCCCGTCGCCCAGTTCGACCTGCTCGGCGATCGCCGTCACCACGTCGATCACCCTCATCGAGTCGTCGAACTCTAGCCCCTGCTGGCTGTAATAGCCGAAGCGAACGGTTTCGCCTATGTCGATCACACCGCTGTCGGGTCGTTCGATGCCCGTCAGCAATTTGAGAAACGTCGACTTACCGCAACCGTTGTCGCCCACGATCCCCAGCTTTTCGTAGCGGGTGAAGTTGTAGTTGAACTTGTCGAGGATCACCACGTCGCCGAAGCGCTTGCTCACGTCGCGGGCCTCGAATATCTTGGTGCCGATCCGCGACGCCCCGACGTCGAGCCGCACCTCGCCGCTGCGGCGCGTCGTTTTGAGCCGCGATTCGAGATCGCGGAACGCGTCGATGCGCGACCGCGCCTTGGTCGCCCGCGCCTGCGGCTGGCGGCGCATCCACTCCAGTTCGCGGCGGTAGAGGTTCATCTCGCTCGCCCGCTGTGCCGCGTCGGCCGTTTCGCGCTCCTGTTTCTTTTCCAGGTAATAGGAGTAGTTGCCCGCATAGTGGTAGATCCGGCGGTTTTCCATTTCGAGGATGTCGCTGCACACGCTGTCGAGGAAATACCGGTCGTGGGTCACCATCAGCAGCGCGGCGCTGCTCGCCGCGAGGTACTCTTCGAGCCACTCGGTCATGTCGGTGTCGAGGTGGTTGGTCGGCTCGTCGAGGATCAGCAGGTCGGATTCGCTGATCAGCACGTTGGCCAGCGCCACGCGCTTGAGCTGTCCGCCCGAGAGGGTCTCCACTTTTTGCCCGAAGTCGCGGATCCTGAGCCGTGAAAGGATCCGCTTGGCGCGCTGCTCGTAATCCCACGCTTCGAGGGCATCCATCCGCGCCATTGCCTCCTGCAGCCCTTCGCCCGACGCATCGCCGATCGCCCGCTCATACTCCGCGATGGCCTTCAGGGCGGGGCTCTCCGAGTAGAAGCAGGCTTCCAGTACGGTCATTCCCGCCGGGTATGCGGGGCTTTGTTCCAGGTAGGCGATCCTCAGGCCGCGGCGCGGCACGACGCTGCCCGCGTTGTGGCTTTCCTTCCCCGCGATGATGTTCAGCAGCGTGGTTTTCCCCGTGCCGTTCTTCGCCACGAGGGCCACGCGCCGGCCCTCCTCGATCGTGAACGAGATATTTTCGAAGAGCACCTGCTCGCCGTACGATTTGGTGAGGTTTTCCACCTGGAGACAAGAAGCCATAACGTGTGATTTAGATTTGCAAAGCTACGCAAAAATCCCGAACCGTGCCAATCGCCGTCCCGGAAAGGGGCCCCGACCCCCGGAAAACGGACTGCTCCTCCCCGAAAAAAGGACGGCGCACGACGGTCATATCCCCTCGTGCGCCGTTTCTCGTTGCCGGACTTCCCCCGGAAACGTTGTGCCGTTCCGGTTTTTCACCCCTCCCGGCGCCATGCTTTCCGGGCGGTTCCCTTTCTTCCGTCAACCTCCCTTCTTCCGGGTTGCGGGTTCCCGTCACGGTGTTTTCTCCGGCATCGGATCCCTCCCCGCGGCATCCGCTTTCCCGGACACCCGTTTCCAGACACTATCTTTTCCCCGCCCTGCCTTTCGGGCGCACTACCAGTTCTTGCGCAGGTCGCGCGTCAGGGGGAACTCGGTGATGCGCAGCGTCGTGCAGCCGTAGGGGATCAGCGTGATCTCTTCGGCGGGGTTGGCGGTCTCGTTGGTGCTGTACGGCTGGGGGCCGGCGCTCTCCTGGTAGAGCACCCATTCGTCGAGTCTGCGCCCGCGCGCCCTGATCTCCACCGGGGCGTTTTCCAGCGTCCACGGATAGGCGTCGCCGATGTCGCGCCGCTCGACCCTGAATGCCTCCGCAATGCGTTCGGGGCGGATGTCCTCCTCGAAGAGCGTGTAGTTCCACGGGGTTGTAGGCCGCACCTCGTAATACCACGGGCCGTAAATCTGTTTGCCCGGGTTGCGGACTTTCGACCATTGTTCGCCGATGCGCAGCGAGTAGACCAGCGGCCCGCGCTCGACGACGGCCGAGCGTTCGTACCAGCGGCTGACGGCGACCTCCATCGGCAGGCGGAGCGTCACCACGTCGCCCGTGCGCCATGCGCGCCGCACTTCCGCCACGGAACCTTTCCCGGGCGACGCCACGGCCTGACCGTTCACCACTACGGTCGCCCCCTCGCACCAGCCGGGGATGCGCAGGCGGAGCGGGAACTCGGCCGTTTTCACCTTGCGGCCGTCGATCCTTATCTCGAAACGTATCTGCTCGTCGAAGGGGTATTGCGTCCGCTCGGCGATCGTCACCCGTACGCCGCCGGCCACTTCGGCCGTGACGTTGCAGGGCGAGTAGACCATCGCGGCCAGCCCGCCGTCGTGGGTGGCATACCACAGGTTTTGCGTGAACTTGGGCCATCCCTGGTGCATGTTCGACGTGCAGCAGGCATAGCCCGTCAGCAGGCCGTAGAGGATGTCCGTGCCGTCGTGGCTCTGCTCGAAATTGCGGCGGTGGTCGGTAATCATCACCTGGTTGACCTGCTGGTAGTACTGGCGGGCGTCATAGGCGTCCGTGGCCTGCGTGGGCAGGGCGTTGAACGCCACGCGCTCCAAGTGGTCGGCGAACTGCACGTCGCCCGTGATTTCGGCCATCTCCTCCAGCGAGTACATCATCTCCACGGCCGTGCAAAGTTCCGAACCCTGCGTCGGGGCGGCGCCGTGCAGCGCCTCGTCGCCCCCGTACAACCCCGTCGGCAGGCCGATGTAGCGGCGTATGTCCGCGAAGCCTTTCTTCACGGCCGCCACATGCGCCGGGTCGTTGCTGCGCTGGTAGTATACCACCGGCTCCTTGATCCCCTGCGCGAGGTTCACGCAGTGCAGCGAAAAGGGCGTCGGGATCACCTCCCCGCCGGCGAGGATGCCCGTCCAGTCGAGCGTCTGCCGGTGGATCAGGTCGCCCAGCTCCAGCAGGAATTCGTCGCCCGTGATGTTGTAAAGCCAGTAGACGATGCCCAGGTTGTCGCCGCCGCGCTGTTCGCCCCAAAAAGTCCAGTGCCCCAGCGGGGTCTTCGGAAGTTCGCGCATCTGGTAACGGAAATAGGCCCTCATCAGTTCGATGACGCGCTCGTCGCCCGTCGCTGAGTAGTATTGTTGCAGCACCTTGAGCATGACCATCTTGGGCCACCAGTCCCGGGCGTTGTCGCGTTGTATGGCCGGGCTTTCGAACGGGCGGTCTTCCGCCGGGCCGAAATAGCCGTCGGGCTGCCGGCTGCCGAGCGCCCACTCGACCCAGGGGCGGGTCTTTTCGATCAGCCGTTCGTCACCGAGGATATAGGCCAGCGGCAGCAGCCCGTCGATCCAGTAGGGGCCGCGTTCCCAGACGTCGCCGTCGCCGCCCAGCCAGCCGTTGCGCGGGCCCATCACTTCGGGGTAGACCGAATCGAGGTGCCCCGTCAGCCCGTCGGCCTGGCGCTGCAACTGGTCGCGGAGCCATCCTTCGGCGCGGATGGCGCCCAGCGGAAGTTTTACGAAGGGCTTTTCGCGCAGCGGGGCGCGGTTGTTGGCATAGGGTGCCGCGGCCGTCGCGGCGGTCGTTGCCAGGAGCAGGCTTGCCAGGAGCAGGTGGATAAGTTTTTTCATACGTACGGTTTTGGTTAGCCGGGACAAAATTAACGAAATTCCCGGCTGCGGGGTGTATGCAAACGTGCAAATTCAGTATGCATCGGCGGGCGCGGTTTGTTATCTCCCTCTTTTTTGCTACCTTTGCCCAGTATCACCAATGTGAAGCAAGGCTGAAATGGAGCTATCGAAAGAGCGTATCGAATCCCTCAGGGAACTTCTCGCCCCGGCAAACCGTAAGATCGTGATTGTCGCCCATACCAATCCCGACGGCGATGCCGTGGGTTCTTCGCTCGCCTGGGCCGAGGTGCTGCGGGGAATGGGACACGAGGTAACGTGCATCGTCCCGAACAAATATCCCTATTTCCTCGACTGGATGCCGGGTATCGGCCAGGTCGTGGTCTTCAAGAACGACACCGCGGGCGATGCCGTGCGCGCCATCGCCGAGGCCGACCTGCTCTTCTGCCTCGACTTCAACGCCGTGTCGCGGCTCGAAATCCTGAGCGATACGATCGAGGCCAACACCACGGCGCGCCGTGTGCTGATCGACCACCACCTTTCGCCCGACGGGCATTTCGACCTCTCGTTCTCGTATCCCGATTCGTCGAGCACCTGTTTCCTCGTATACAGTATCATCGAAGCGCTGTTCGGCACCGATGCCATTACGCGGCAGATGGCCGAGGCGCTCTACGTGGGCATCATGACCGACACGGGCAACTTCGCCTACTCGTTCCTCACGCCGGAGCTGTTCCGCGCCGTGGCGGTGCTGGTCGAGAAGGGCATCAGCATCCCCGAGATACACAACAACGTCTATAACGCTTATACCGAAGGCCGCGCACGATTATTCGGTTATGTCATCAACCGCAAGATGGAGATCATCCAGGACGGGACGGTGGCCTACATGTCGCTGATGGAGAACGAAATGCGCCGTTTCCAGTTTCAGCAGGGTGACAGCGAGGGTTTCGTGAACTACGCGCTGACGATCAAGAAGATGAAGATGTCGGCCATGTTCCTGGCCCACCGCAAGTTCATCCGCGTGAGTTTACGTTCGCGCGGAGATGTCGACGTCAACCTCTTCGCCCGCAAGTACTTCAACGGCGGCGGCCACAAGAATGCCGCGGGAGGTAAATCGTTCGTTTCGATGCAGGAGACTATCGACCACTATATCAAGTCGGTAAAGGAGTTCGCCCAAGACGGGCATCTGGGTTGAGGACGCTATGGCTGGTGGCCTTGCGCCGATAACCTACGAAAGTTATGGACGATTTCAGACTTAAAGTTTTTATCACTGCAGCCCGGACGCTCAGTTTCACCCGGACTGCCGAGCAGCTGTTCATTTCCCAGCCCGCCGTCAGCAAGCATGTCGGTGAGCTCGAATCCCGTTATAAGACGCAACTCTTCGTCCGCCGCGGCAGCCGCCTGGAGCTGACCCCGGCCGGTGAAACCCTGCTGACCTGCGCCGAACGGCTGGCCGGCGACTACCGCCGCATGGAGTATGAGATGAGCCTCTGCGCGAGTGCGGTCGAGGGCGAACTGCGCCTCGGTGCCAGCACGACCATCGCCCAATACCTCCTGCCGCCGATCCTCGCCCGCTTCACCACGCGTTTCCCAGGCGTGCGGGTCTCGATGATGTCGGGTAACAGCGACCAGGTCGAACAGGCACTGTGCGGGCGCAGCATCGACCTGGGGATGGTCGAGAGCCTCAGCCGCCGGCAGGGGTTGCACTATACGCTCTTCGCGCCCGACGAACTGGTGTTGGTCGCACGTACGGGCGGCCCCTATGCGCGCACGGATGCCGTGACGCCCGACCGTTTACGGCAGATTCCCCTCGTGCTGCGCGAGGGCGGGTCGGGGACGCTCGAAGTCATCAAGACGGCACTCGGCAAGGCCGGGATCCGCATCCCGGAGCTGAACGTGGTGATGCGCCTCGGCTCGACCGAGGGGATCAAGGCATTCGTGCGCAACAGCGACGCCATGGCCATCCTGTCGGTGATTTCGGTCGTGGACGAGCTGCGCAGCGGTACGCTGCGAATCGTCGATGTCGACTCCCTGGCGCTCACGCGCGACTTCGTGTTCGTGCATCCCGAGGCCGAACCTGCCCGGCTTGTCCGGCAGTTCGTCGATTTCGCCCGGGCCGACCGCTGACCCGGCGGGCATCCCGTTCCCGTTTTCGTATTCTGTTCCCGCATCCCGTTCCCGTTTCCATTTTCGGGCATCGCTGCGCGGCTGCAGTTTGCGTTATAACTTATGGTTATGTAGGATAACCGGTTCTTGTTCCATATCCCGCCAAAAGATGCGATCTTTGTCGGCGAAACAAAGGAAAAGTTATAACGGCTTCTTAAAAAACACGAAGGATATGTTGAAAAAAGGTAACAGGGCGAATACCCTGCACGGGATTCTGCTGATCGTCCTGTTCTCGTTCGCGGCATTCTACATCGCCGGGTTCCCCCTCGTAAAGAAACTTTCGTTCAGCCCGCTGATCGTCGGCATCGTGCTGGGCATGCTCTATGCCAACAGCCTGCGCAACAAACTGCCCGAAACGTGGGTGCCCGGCATCAGGTTCTGTACCAAGCAGGTGCTGCGCTGGGGCATCATCCTCTACGGGTTCCGCCTGACGCTCTCCGAGGTGGCCGCCGTGGGTATTCCGGCCGTCGCGGTCGACCTGGTCGTCGTGACGGTCACGATCCTGGGCGGCGTCCTGCTGGGACGCCTGCTGAAGATCGACCGCGACACGGCGCTGATGACCTCGACGGGCAGTGCCATCTGCGGCGCGGCGGCCGTGCTGGGTGCCGAGCCGGTCGTGAAATGCGAGGGGTACAAAACCGCCATTGCCGTCTCCACGGTCGTGATTTTCGGCACCCTCTCGATGTTCCTCTACCCCCTGATGTACCGTACGGGGATGCTCGACGGGCTCACGGACACGGGCGTGGCCGTCTATACGGGCAGCACGCTGCACGAGGTGGCCCATGTGGCGGGGGCGGGCAACGCAATGGATCCGACCGATACGCTGGGAATCGCCGGGACGGCCACCATCACCAAGATGATCCGTGTGATGATGCTCGCGCCCGTGCTGGTTATCCTGGGGTTCGTGCTGGCGGGCCGCCGGAAAACCGCCGGGGGGCGCAAGGAGAAGAACAAAATCACCATTCCGTGGTTCGCATTCGGGTTTATCGGGGTCATCTGCCTCAATTCGCTGCTGCAATACCTGACCGGGGCGGAGAGTGTCCGCGACATTCCGTTGAACGGCGCCATCGAATATGTCGATACGTTCATGCTGACGATGGCCATGACGGCGCTGGGTACGGAAACGAGCATCGACAAGTTCAAACATGCCGGGGCGAAGCCCTTCGTGCTGGCGGGACTGCTGTATGTCTGGCTGGTCGTGGGCGGTTATTTCGTCACCAAATACCTGGTCGGGATCCTGTAACGGGGTTTTCGGCCGGGCGGCTTCCGGAGGGATCCCGTTTTTGCACCCGGATGCATCTTATGCCGATATGGCGCCTATCCGCCTGCATCGTCTGCATTGCCGGGGATGCCGGGAAAGAAATCCCGCCGCTGAACGGCCTATGCCGGTCGGAACCGTTGTCTTGCTGGAAGCGATCCGCTTTTTACGCTAAATTCGGCAGAGTGGGGGCTTCGTGCTCCGAATAGCGGAGGACTGCCTCCCGTACGAAGTCCGCGAAACTGCGGGCTTCTTCGTAGGTGATGGCGCCGGGATAGCTCATCAGCACCAGCCGGTGGGGCGTGAAAGGCTTGCGGAACGACGGGTGGATGTACCGGTAGGGGTTGGCGACGAACCCCAGCCGTTCGTAGAAGTGCAGGCGGCGGATCGAAATGTCGTCTACGGGCGGGTCGATCTCGAGGATGACGCGCCCGACCTTCCGGCAGAAGGCCGAGAGTGCCGCGGAGCCCATGTTTTGTCCCCGCAGGGCGGGTGAGACGGCCAGGTGCTCGACATAACGGTACCCGTCGGCACCCCAGTGGAAGAGGATGCCGATGAACTCATCGCCGCGCCAGATGCCGTCGGCTTCGAAATTCGGGTCGCCGAATGCCCGGTCGTAGCCTTCGGCGTTCCAGCGTTCGTTGTAGGGGAACGACTTTTCGTAAAGCTCCCAGGCCTCGGCCCAGCCTTTGTCCGAGCGGGACTTGAAAGGTATGAATTGCAGTGGTCGTGTCATCGTCCGTGTTGTTTTGCGCAAAATTACTACAAATTCCGCGCATTACCAATCCGGTTGTGCCGGGAAGGGCGCTCCGCGACATAATGGTAAAAGGGACACCCGCTCCGGGGTGTCCCTTTTACTGCCTTGCGGCGTGAACTTTTTATTACTCCGTTTTCCCTCCGGTGATTTCCTCGGGGATGCCGTCGCAGCGTTCGTAGACCGAAATGTCCGAACGGTCGTCCTTGGCTGTCCATATCATTTGTGTCTTTGAAAAGTCGGTCACGATGTAGCGGTGTTGCCAGTCGCCTACGCTGTAATCGTAGTTTCCGTAGATGATGGCGCCCAGTTCCTCGTCGGTTTCGATGGCGAAACGTCCCGTGAGCTTGCGGGCGCCGAAGCTGTCGAGGTTCTGGTACATGACGTACTTCTGGTCTTTGCGGATGAACTCGATGTATACGTAGCTGCCCTCGGCGAGGGGCGCGCCGTTCCATTGGACGAGCTGCCACGTGCCGGCGAGGTTGTTGGGCGTGACATCCAGGGGGGCTACATACGACTTGTCGTCATCGCAGGCGCAGAAGGCCGTCGCGATAAGTGCAAGGAGCGTAAATCTAAAAATTGTTTTCATATTACTCGTTTTTGTCTGTTTCTTACTCTGTTTCTTCGAACCGGATTTGCAGCGTGCGCCCGCTCGGCGGAACATCGGGCCCTTCGAGGATCAGGGGCAGCTGCACAGGTGGCCTGCGCGTTGCCTGCGCGGGGTCGAACCCGATGACCAGGTCGCCTTTGGCGCCCGGGGCGAGGGTTGCGGGCTCGCACCGGAAGGTGATCCCCGGGGGGAGCAGGTGCTCGTCGCAGCGTGGCCGCATGGCTTTGCCGCCCGTGTTCAGGCATTCGATGCGCTCGTTCTGCAACCTTTCCGGGGCGAGGCGCACGGACTGCTGTTTGAGCCGCAGCGCACCCATTGCATAGGGGTAGTCGCCGTCCGTGCGTTCCGAGGCTATGACCGTGCCCGTGAGGTGCAGGATGGCCGTCGGCATCTTGTCCGAGAGCTGCGTATAGACGAAGATCCGCCTGTCGAAGCTCCCCGGGTGTCCCTTCGGGTGGTAGGTGACCGTCACCGTGCCTTCGCCGCCCGCGCGGACGGGCTGCCGGCCGTAGGTGGCCGCGGCGCAGCCGCAGGTGGTCTGCACGCGGGTGATGACGAGCGGTGCCGTCCCTGCGTTATGCCATTTGAACGTGTAGCCCGGCGGCGTGTCGTCCTCGCCGATATGCCCTGCGTCGATCTGCGTGCGTTCGAAGCGCATCGCTTCGGCACCGTCGGCCGTGGCGGGGTGCGCCAGGCTGTCGAGTTTGGCACGGGGGACGATGCGGATCTGCGAGCAGAGCGGTGTGGCGGCGGTTACCGCCCACAACGCCCCGCAGCAGAAGAGCATACGTGCTATCGTCGTTCCGCAGCGCATCGTCCGTTAGAGCCAGCCGTTGCCGTTTGCCGTTTTACGCACCGTGATGTTGAAATTGTGCGTCTCGCCCTTGCTCGAAGTGATGCTTGCCTTGGTCGTGCCGGCCTTCAGCCCCCTGACCGTCAGCTTCGCACCCTCCATCGACGCCGTGGCGACCGCCGTGTCGGCGATGCTGACCGTGTAGGTCAGCGTTTCGCCGCCGAGGAAGTAGTTGGCCGGGATGGCCTTCACCTCTTTGCCCAGCGAGATGTAGAGGTTCGGGAACGAAACCTGCTTGCCGTTGCCGGAGACCGCGTTGAGCAGCCTGGCCGCATTGACCTGTCCCACGCCCATCTGGTTGCGGTAGTTGGCCAGCGTCAGTTGCATGGGCTGGTTCAGGCCGACTTCGGCGACGTAGCGGTAGTAGTTTTTCAGGCCGGTCATGTAGGAGTCGATCGGCGTGGTGGTTTCGCAGAGCAGTGCCTTGAACTCGTCGGCCGTGAAGTGGCGGCGGAGCTGTGCGGCATATGAGAGCCCGAGCGCGGCGACGCCCGAAACATGGGGGCAGGCCATCGAGGTGCCTTCCATGTAACCGTAGCCCGTTTCGCTGATGGCATAGGGCAGCGTCGAAAGGATGCAGCCGATCTCGCCGCGTTTGTGGTTGTCGTCGAAGTACTCGTAATAGTAGTCCTGGTCGCCGCCCGGGGCTGCGATCGTCGTGCCGGGGCCGTAGTTGGTGTAGACGGCGGGCGTATAGTCGGCAGCCGTGGCCGATACCGAGATGCACTCCTCGGCAGCGCCCGGGAACCCGGCCTGCGGGGCGCTCTCGTTGCCGCCTGCGAAGATGGCCAGGCCGCCTTCGATCGGGCCGTTGGGCGATCCGGCGTTATGCAGGAAGTAGTCGAGGGCGTCCTTCTCCAGCGGGGCGTTCGTCGCCCACTCCTCTTCGTCCTTGAAGCCCGGCGCCCCCCACTCGTAGCTGTTGGCGCTGCCCGAGATATAGCCCCAGCTGCACTGCAGGATGACGGCGCCGTTGTCGGCCGCGTACTTGATGGCCCGGACGGTCGCCAGCGAGTTGCTGACCGCGTTGCCCGAGAATATCTGGCAGCTCATGATCTTCACGCCCGGGATGTCGGCGTTCCCGCCGGCGATCGAGCTGATGCCGATGCCGTTGTTATTCTGTGCGGCGATCACGCCCGCCACGTGCGTGCCGTGACCCGTATCGCTGACGTCGTCCCACGAGATAACGCCCGTGTCGAAGACGAAGTTGTAGCCGTAGACGTCGCCTTTGTAGCCGTTGCCGTCGTTGTCCTGCTTCGAGCGGTAAACCTCGCCTTCGTTGACCCACATGTTGTTCTTCAGGTCGGGATGTTCGACCATGACGCCTTCGTCGAGCACGGCGACGATGATCGACTGGTCACCCGTCGAGGATTTCCACGCCTCTTCACACTGCACGTCGGCATCGACGATCGACTTCTCGCCGAACAGGTTGCCGCGGTTGATCAGGTGCCACTGCATCGGCAGCAGTTCGTCGTTGAAGGGATAACCCGTATCCCCGGCGGCGCGGGTCGTACGCTGCATGGCGGCGAGGGCTTCGCGGGTGAGGGGCATCGCCTTCTTGCCGGCGTTGTAGGCACGGCGGATCGTGCGGTTGAGATTCACGTGCTGGACTTCGCCCAGGGCCGAGAGTTTTTCGGCGACCTCCTCGGCGGAGTAGTCGTCGCCGAAGCGTACGACGTACCACAGGTGCAGCTCCGATTCGCGGGTGCGCTCTTCGTTGCGGCCGTCTACGGGGAAGACGCGTTCGATCTGGTAGCCGCCCACGATGTCGAGAACCTCGTCGACCGAAAGGATGCCCGAGCGGGTGGCGGGGCCGCCGCTGCGGGTCGCTGCGGCCGTCTTGTCGAGTATCTCGCTCACGTAAGGCGAAAATTTGACGAGTATCTCCCCCGACTTGTGCTCGACAGGGGTGTCCGGGCCCGTGCCGGGCGTCGGGAGCTCCTCGTTGGTGCAGGCGGTAAATGCCAGGAATGCAATGGCAAAAATGCCGTATAAATAGTTTTTCATCGTCTTGATTATTTGGTCGTATCCTCGTCTTCGTCTTCCGCACCGGGGTCTTTCTTGTACCCCTCGTAGAATTCGTAGTAATAGTTCAGGTTGGCGGGTTCGTTGCCGAATCCGGCCGATGCGCCCGTCGCGTCCTTACCTTCCTGCGTGAACACGAGCTGGAAGGGTGACCACCAGTCGAGGGCGGGGTGGTAGAGCAGCCAGTCGGGCAGTTCACCGGTCAGGCGGTTGAGGTTGATGGCGAAACGCTTGGTGTGCGGCATCACCTTCGGGGTTCCGATCAGCGCACGGGGCAGCGTGTCGGCGTCGATGATGTCCTGTTCGGTGTATTTCTCCCAGTCGTCCATCTTGGGCAGCGGGCCCTGCAGGTAGTTGACCGAGAGTTGCAGCGTGTCGAGATCCCATTCGATCATGCGGCGCGGGAATCCTTCTTCATCGACGAGGCCGCCGTAGTTGGTTTCGACGGTGTTGCTCAGGTCATAGATATTCCTGCGCGTGTTGGCGCCCATGAGCAGCGTCCGCAGTTTCGGGAAGTTGGTCGGGTTGATCTCGTCGGGAATCTTCTGGAAGTTGTTGCTGCTCAGGTCGAGGAACTCGAGGTTCTTGAGCGCCGTGAAGTTCTTGTCCAGCGAAACCAGCCCGTAGGCGGCGATGGTGAGGCGTTTGAGCTGGGTGAGCTTGGTGATGTGCTCGCCGGTGGTGAGGTCTTTCAGGAAGGCGTTGACGTTGCTGTAGAAGTTCAGTTCGTCGGCGGCCGTCAGATACTGCACCTCGAAAGGCAGCTCCTCCTTGGTGTTGAACATGAAGAACCGGGCGTATTTCACGCGACCGTTCTTCTCGGGCGTGTATCCCGCCATGCCCTCCTCCCAGAGGGTGACGTCGTCCCAGTTGTCCATGCGCTCGCCGTTCTCCCACGAGCTGTTGGTTCCGAGCGTGCGTGCGATGGCCAGCAGGGCGATCGAGTCGCCGCTGCGGGTGTTCTCCTCGATGGGTTCGGCGGCGCCCTGCGTGACGAGCAGGTTGTCCTGGCGGGCGAGTTCCACCTCGCGCTTGGGCTTGAACACCACGTCGGCGATACGCTCGTTGGGCTGGGAGTTGATGCTCCAGTTGAAGCGTACGGTCACCTCGCGCGGGCGGATGCCGCGGTCGAGTTCGACCTTATAGCTGTCGTATTTGAGCCAGCTTTCGGCCGAGGCGGGGACTTCGACGGCGAAGTCGACGTTGGTCTTGACCTTCACGTCGAAATGACGGGTGCCGAAGGCCGAGAAATTGGCTACGGAAACCTCTTTCTCCCCGAGCGTGATGGCGTAGTCGAAGCCCTGCTGGTCGATGGTGATCTCCTTCTTGTCCCAGGTGTTCTGCTCCTGGATGCGCACCACGCCGCGGCGGGGCGAGTCGGTCAGCGCCGAGTCGATGAGGATCCTGCACTCGGTGGTGCCGCGGCCGTTGGCCGGCGAAATGGAAATCCACGGTTCGTCGGTGGTGGCGACCCAATCCCCCGATGCCGATACTTTGATTTTGTGGCTTCCCCCTGCGGCTTCGGCCTTGATGGCGTCGCTGTCGAGCCCGAACGCGACGTTCTTGTCGGCGTCGGAGCAACTGCATAATGCGATCGAGCAGAGGATGACCGGTATGTAATTCAGTATTTTCATTGTCGTTTCTCCTTAGGTGTTATTCGAGCATTTTGTCGCAGTTCAGGATGTTCTGGGTCTTGTCGTAGATCAGGTTGTAGACACCCTGCTGCCAGTAGTAGCAGACGGCCGAGGCATCGAACGTGATGTTGGGGTTGTCGCTGATGTCGAGGTGGTAGATCAGGTAGGAGATCGTGTCCTCGATCTTGCGCAGGTCGTTCGAACCGATGTAGAACCCGCGCAGGCCCGTGTGCTGGTAGAGCCCCGTGGGCCATTCGCGCAGGCAGCGCTTACCCTCGGCATCGCGCTGGCCGCGGATGGCGTAGACGGTCAGCCCGGCGCAGTTGAGCGGCCCGAACGGGAACTTGTCGAACGAGTTGTACGAAATATCCAGCCCGTAGAGGTAGGGCAGCTGCTCGGCCGTGAAATCCTTGGACAGGGTCTTCAGTTTGTTGTAGGTCAGGTCGAGCGATATGAGCGCCGTCGAGTTCTTGCCGCTGAAGCTGCCTTCGGGGATTTCGTCGATGCTGCAACCGCGCAGGATGATGTAGGAAATCAGCGAATTGGTCGTGCCGAGGCATTTGGGGAACTTCGTCAGCCCGGGGTTGGCCGCCAGCGAGAAGGTCTCCACCCGCAGGCCCTTGTATTTGCCCTCCTCTTCGCCTTCGAAGCCGTCGATCTCGTTGTAGGAGAAATCCACCGATTTCATGGCGTACTTGGACTTGGCAGAGAAGATGTTGGGAACTTTCTTGAGCTTGTTGTAGGTCACCGAGAAGGTCTCCGTGTCGTCCGTACCGCAGAAGATACCGTCGCTGTTGGCCGGGAGCGACGTGATGTTGTTGTGGTCGAGGTAGAGCTGCACGGGTGCGACCTCTTTGCCCAGCGGGTGGAGCGTTTCGATCTGGTTCTTGGACAGGTCGAGCAGGCCGATCTTCTTCAGGTTGCTGAACGATTCGGGTATCTCCCTGAGGTTGTTGTTGGTCGCATAGAGGATCTGGAGCTTCTCCTTCGACGGGCCGTTGGCGATGGCGTCGAGCCCCTTGTACAGCTCTTCGGCCGACCACTGGGCATTGTTGGAGATGTTGACCGAAACGAGCTCGGGCATCTGCGCGATCTCCACCGGGAAGCGGGTCATCTTCGGGCAGTTGTAGATCTCCAGGTCGGTCAGCGACTTGAGGTTGGCCACTTCGGCGGGTATCTCCTCCAGTTCGCCGTTGGCGATGTTGAGGTACTCGAGCTTTTCGAGTTTGCCGATGGCCGGGTCGATCGACTTGAGCCCGTTGGTGAGCTTGCCGTGAACGACGTCGTAGGGACGGATATTGTTCTGGAGGCCGGTCTTGCGGTCGATGATCTGATCCTCGGTGAAATTCTTGTAGAGCGACGTGGCCGGGATCGAGATGCCGTGCTCGGCCAGGGCCCGGGCGATCGGCTCGGACGTCTGGGTCGGGATATGGATCAGCGAGAGGAACTCCTTGTGGCGCTCCATGCGGGTGCGGTTGCGCTCGGAGAGGCTCTTGTCGTGTGCCAGCGAGGGGTCGTATTCGAGCAGGTTGCCGTCGTTGTGCGTGCCCAGATACAGCTCGACGAGCTCCGAGAGCTGCCCGATGGCTGCCGGCAGGTGCCCGCGGAAGCCGAACTCGCCGATGGTGATCTTCGCCACGCGGCCGTTGGAATGCACCTCCACGCCCGGCTGGTTGCCCCACAGGTCGGGATCCTTATTGAAATCCCAGTTGGCGCCGGTGGCATAGTTCTCGCCCCTGTAAGACCAGTGCTCCCCGTCGAGCGCCTTCCAGATTTCGTAAAGCGCGTAGTAGTCGCGGATGTACTCGTCGGCCTCGTAGAGCGTGACGCCGACCTTGGCCTCGGTGGTCTTGTTATCCTCGATGGTGAAATCCAGGTTCTTGGGGCGCTTATTGGTCTCCAGCAGGACTTTATTCTTGTCGTAGGCCTGGTATCTCTCCAGGCTGTAATCGCCCGCCTTGAGCGAGAGCAGCGTGTCGCATTCGAGCGAGGAGGTCTGGTAGCCGTCCTCGATGTCCTCGGGGGCCCCGTCCTCGCGGTCGTCCTTGAAGTGGATCGAGAACTTTGCGGGGAGTTTTTCGAACGTGGTGAGCTCGTTGGTCGTCTTATGCTTTACGGTCAGGTCGAGGAACGCGATCTCGTCGAAGGTATACTGCCGTTCGGCGGCACGCGTCACCACGGGCGTCTCGGTGAAGTCCGACAAGTCCTTGGAGATCGAGAAACGTACCGTGCCGCGCGGCTCCACGTCGACCGTCAGGTCGTGCGAAACGAGGCCGCCGGCCACGATGTCGAGCCTCTCTTCGCCCGGCATGCCGTTGTAGATCAGTTCGTCGTCGGCATTGAAAAGCGAGAAGGTGATGAGCTGGTATTGTCCCGCCAGCAGCCGGAGCTTCTCGCTGCGCAGCCCGAATTCGGCGCTCTCCTTGTCGGGGGCCGAGAGCGTCAGCGACTGGGTGATGGTCGTGCCGTCGTAATAGAGCGAGACCTGCACCTTGCTGGCTTCGGAAAGGTAGTCGAGCTGGGGTTTCTGGGCCCGGCTCACGGCGTCGTAGGACGCCTCCTTGTGTAGTTTGAACTGAACGTATCCGTAATCGCGGTCGCGGTTGTCGATGCCGTCGTCGTCGGAGCATCCGCCGAGGAAGGCCGTGGCCAGTGCGAGGAGTGCCGCTACGGAAAATTTAAAAAGTTTCATATCTAAAAACCTGGTCTGTATGTTCTCCATAAATTGTAGTCGTATCGAACAGGGCCCCTGCCCTTTCGGAGAGGGGCCCTGAATCATTGGGGTCAGATGTTGAGCGTGCAGATAATCACCATTACCACGTTCCAGTTGGCTCCGTAGAGGAACATGACGCCCTCCGCGGCGGTCTGAGAGTCCATGTTGACGTAGATCTGGGTCGGGCCGTAGGATTCGGCCGTAAGCCAGCTTTCCGCATCGCCTTGGGCCATGAAACTCGAGTAGGTTGGGACGTTCATCACGGCGTTCGTGGTTTCTCCCTCGTAGGTCAGGTGGTAGATCGGGGCGCCGTACTCCGCATACTGTTCGTAGTATTCGCCCGAGGTGATCTCTTCGAGGGTCGCGCCGGTGACGTATTCGGGATATGCGAACCCGATGTCCGTGCCGCCGATGTCCGCATTGGGATCGTAGAGGCAGTTGACGGCCGCGATGTTGCCCTCGGCGTCGTAGAAGACGATGTAGCCTTCGTCCTCGCGATCCATGTCGATGATGGCCCCGCCTTCGACGCGGCGTACCGAGAGCCAGTTCTGCTCGTCCGACAGCGGCTGGCAGTCGGCGTCGTAGCATTTATAGCCGGTGAAGTCGCGTTCGAATGTCAGCGTGGCTTCGGGGTCGTTCGACCAGGCTTTGGTGTAGGTCAGTTTGTAGGCATCGTCGACCTCGAGCTCGCGGAGCGACCAGTGGGTCGAGGGGAGTTTCTCGAACAAGGTGCCGATCTCCGCCATGCCCTCGGGGTTGGCAGCCTGGATCGGGCCGGGGCTGGCCTGCTGTGTCAGCGTGGCGAAGACATAGGGCTGGTACTCTTCCTTGATGTCGTAGTCGAAGAGTTCGTTGGGGTCGGAGACCGCCATCGAAGCCGGGAGCACGATGATCCTGGCCGTGCGGGCATCGCCCTGGTTGACCTCCGTGCCGACGGTGAAGCCCCGATCCATGATGACCAGCTCCTCGTCCCAGGCGCTTTCCTCGACGATGACCCATTTGGTGTCGGCTTCGTCGCCGCTCAGGCCGGTATTGCCCCAGCGATCCGTGACTTCGGCGATGACATAGATCCTCGCACCCCTGATGCCCTTGACCGAACCGCGTGCGGTGCCGGGCGACCAGTCGCCGTTCATGCTGTTGTAGATCTCGGCTGCGGCGTTGAACTTGAGTTCCTTATCGAGCGTGACATCGAAAATGTCGCGGCAGGAGGGGATCGTGACCGGAATCTCGACCTTCGCGTCGAGGTTGTTCTTGTCGATGAACACCAGTTTGTCCTGCGCCCCGTCGAGCGGGTAGGCCGACGGGTTGCCCTGGATGCGGATCTCGACTTTCGTGCCGGGTTTCCCGACCGTCACCGACGGGGTGGATACCCACTCCGGCAACTGGTTGATCGCCCAGTCGTAGTTGGCCTCGACCAGGATCGGCATCGAGAAATCGGTGCGTCCCTCGGGCCAGGTCAGGTCGATGCTTTCGGCCTCCCCTTCGTTATAGGAGTAGGTGAGGCCGGTTTCGCTGCCGCCGTATTCGAAGTCGCCGTACTGGTCGAGCTTGCATGTGCGGAGGCTGAAGCCGCGTTCGAGCGTACCGCGCGTGATCGTGGCGATGACCTTGCTCTGGCCGCCCATCTTGAGGGTTACCTCGCAGACACGCGTGTCGTCGAACTCATCGAGTTCGGCCACGCCGATTACGATCCGCGATGCGCCCGCACCGCCGCGCAGCGTCCAGACTTTCTGTGTTTCGTCCTGTATCCAGAACCATGCGGCGGTAGCCGTCGGGACACTCACCTCCCAGTTCTGGTTGGGCTCTATCTCGAGCGTGTAGGTGCCGCCGGCTCCGATGGTCGCCGAAACCGCCTCGGGGAAGTTGGGGCTGGGGAGCTTCGTATCCTCATCCGAATCGGAACACGAAGCGGCCGCCAGACATGCTCCGGCGAGCAGCGACATCACCAAGTGTAAATAATGTCTTTTCATATTTCGTTTCTTTATTTACGTTATGATTTAGAGCGATCCGGACGCCGTGACGCCTCCCGGGAGCATGCCTTCTTCCCGCTGGAGCCGTTCGGCCTCCTCGTCGCTGACCCATTCGATGATGTTGTAGAAATGGCCTACCAGGCCCATGTTCACGCCCATGTCCTCGACATGCACCTTGATCCACAGCGCCACGTAGTGCTGGCAGCTGTTGAAATAGGAGTCGTAGAGCGGGCTGTTAGTGACCAGTATCTTGTTGTCCCCGACGATCTGTCCGAAGACCGAAGCCTCGTCGGCCAGTACCTGGTTCTTGTCCATGGTTACCAGCGGTTCGATCGGATCGCGCGGGTCGAGGCGGATCGTGACGTCGTAGCCCGAGAAGAGCCAGTCGTGCAGGATGATCATGTTCTCTTCGGTGGGGTGCTTCTCGGTGCGGATGAGGCGCTGGATGCTCTTGTTTTCCACGCCGGGGTAGCTGTTGAGGAACGTCGAGGTCACCACGCACCAGCCCGTGAATTCGTTGATGTCGTAGGGGCAGCTTTTCTGCATGACGACCTTCGTCCGGTCGTGGTAGAGATCCCATTTCAGCTGCTCGGGCATGACCAGTTTGAGGATGAAGCCCAGCGAGTCGGTATCTTCGATGTTGTCGTACAACCCGCGCACCTGTACGTCGGCCTTGCGCGAACCGGCCTTTATGGTGATGGTGTTCGACAGGAGGCGGTAGTGCTTCCCCTCGACGGCATTGCTGCCCTGGTCGATGATCTCCACGCCGAATGTGCGGTCGTAATCGCACGCGACGGTCGAGGAGACCGGTACCGAGAAATAGTCTTGGTCTTGGAGTACGGCGTAGGTGGCCAGGGTATCGGCGAACAGCACGTACTCCGCGTCGGAGTAGGTCTTATATTCCTCCTTGCAACCCGTTGCGAGGGCGGCCAGGAGTCCCGTTGCAAACAAAACCGTGATAATTCGTTTCATTGTCTCTCTTCTATTCGTTGTTGCTATCTGTTGCTTTCGTTCGGGAGTATCTCCGAACCGGGGGCTTCCAGCTCGTGCTGCGGGATCGGCCATACGAAAAGCGGGTTGTCGGCTTCGATCTTGAGCGAGCTTCCCTCGGCCTGCGAATTGGCCTGCGGCTTACGCTCGAAGCCCTTGTGCCAGCGTTTGAGGTCGTGCAAGCGGAAACCCTCCATGTAGAGTTCGCGCAGGCGCTCGTCGGAGATGGTCTGCAACCAGTTGTCCTTCGTGACGTTGATCGTGCCGCCCGATTTGTAGCGCATCTTGCGCAGCGTCGAGAGGTCGTTGCCGGCCTTCGAAAAATCGTTCTTTTGGCAGTAGGCCTCGGCGCGGATCAGGTACTGCTCCGCCAGGCGGAACGGCTTGGGCATCGAGACATGGTAGATCTGGTTGGCGATCAGGTTGCGGTTGCCGTAGTATTTGACCAGCAGTGGCCAGCTCAGCCCGTGGGCATAACCGGTCTCGGTCTGGTAGAAGTAGCCCGAATAGCGCAGGTCGGCATCGTCGTAGAGATCCAGGGCGGCCTGGCCGGGGACATAGTCGGGATAGAAATAGGTGTAGTCCTTGTTGAAGTTGAGGAACACCGTGCCGAGCGCCCCGCCGTAGGAGGTGTCGGTGAAGCCGATGCGCCAGATGATCTCGTATCCCAGGTCGTACGCCCACATGTAGTCGAAATAGGTGTAGTCGGAGGTGTAGTTGGTCTTGGCATCGGAGAGCTGGAAGGTGGCCTTTTTTTCGTCGATCAGGGTGCTCGAATATTTGATCGCCGTGTCCCAGTCCTGCATGTAGAGCGCCACGCGGGCGTGCAGCGCCTCGGCCGAGGCCGAAGTCATGTAGACGTTGCCGTAGGCGTCGTTCTCCTTGTCGAGGCGTTTCTCGGCCTCGGCCAGGTCGTCGAGCACGAACTGGTACGAGTCGTAGAGCGACGCGCGGCGGGCCGCCTCGGGCGTAAAGTATTTCGTGCGCAGCACGACGCCCAGTTCCGATTGGGCCGTGTCCGGCTCATAGGCCTTGCAGAAGGTCTTGAGCAGCTCGGTATAGCAGAGCGCACGCACGGCGTAGACCTCGCCCGTGTACTGCTCGAGCTTCTCGATGTTGGTGTCGCTGATTTCGTTGGCCATCACCTCGTCGATGCGGTCGAGGTAGAAATTGCAGTTGCCGATCACCTTGTAGAGGGCGGCGTAAACCGCTTCGAGCTGCAGGTCGGTCGGGCGTATGTCCCAGCGCCAGAACGAGCCGTAGGTATTGGTATTGCCTTCGACGGCATAGACCAGGTCGGCCTGGATGTCGGGCAGCAGGGTGAGGTAGCCGCTGTAAAGCGCGTTGCTCTTGAGCGAGGCGTAGATGCCGGTGAGCGTCTGCTCGGCGTCGGCGAAGGTGCGCATGGCCTCCTTCTCCGGGATGGACGAACCGGGGTACTTGTCCAGGCACGAGGTGGTGCTGACAAGTATCGCGAAGGCCGAAAGGTAGAATTTTATATTGCGTAACATGTTCATAGTCCCTGATTAGAATGTTAAGTCGAGTCCGAAGGTGAATTGGCGAGCCATAGGGTACTGTGCCTGGTACATATTGCTCGACCCTTCGGGATCGAGGCCCGTGAATTTGGTAAAGGTGAAGAGGTTCTGGGCCTGGGCGTAGATCTTCACGCCGCTGATGAAGCGTGTCTTACGCAGCCACTCCTGCGGGAAGGAATAACTCAGCATGAGGTTTTTCAGGCGCAGGAACGAAGCGTCCTCCAGCAGGCGGTCGTCGAACTCGGTGTAGACGCCGTGGCGCGGGATGTCGGTGATGTCGCCGGGTTTCTTCCAGCGGTTGAGCAGGCGCTTGGACTGGTTGTAGGAGGCGAATCGGCCGTTCGACTCGTCGAAATAACGGTCGTTGTTGATCATCCAGCGGTCGGCGACCCAGCTGAACTGTGCCGACAGCGAAAGTCCCTTCCAGGCCAGCGTCGTGCCGAAGCCGCCCTGCCAGGGCGCCACGTAGCTCTTGCCGACCATGACCTTGTCCTCGTCGCGGAGCTCGGTGGTCAGCTCGCCCTCCTTGGTGTACCACAGCGCGTCGCCGTTGGCGGGGTTGACGCCTGCGAACCGGTTGAGGTAGAACTCGCCGAAGGAGTGCCCCACGACCAGTTTGGTATTGGTGCTCGAAAGCTCGTATTCGCTGACCCCGCTGTAGAGCTTGGTCATCTTGTTCCTGTTGTAGGAGACGTTGGCGTTCACGCTCCACACGAAATCCTTGTGCTGGATGACGTCGGCGGCCAGGCTCACCTCGACGCCGCGGTTGGTCATGTCGCCCACGTTGTCCCAGCGGAAGCCGAAGCCGTTGGAGGTGGTGTAGGAAACGGGAACCTCCATGAGCATGGCGCTGTTCTTCTTGTGGTAGAGTTCGACGTCCACGTTCAGGCGGTTCCAGAAGCCCAGGTGCACGGCCAGGTTGGTGATCCACAGCTTCTCCCACTGCAGGTCTTCGTTGCCCGGCTGCGAGGGGGCGATGCCGGCGTCGCCGTAGTAGTTCAGGCCGCCGCTCACGAGCGCCATGTGTTCGTAGTTGGGGATCGACGAGTTACCCGAGGTGCCCGTGCTGAAGGCGATCTGCGCGTTGGTGAGCCAGCGGCGCGAGTTCTCCATGAATTTCTCGTTGCGCAGGTTCCACATCATGCCCACTGAGCCGAACGCAGCCCAGCGTCCCGAGGTGCCGAAGCGCGAGGAGCCGTCGGTACGGACGGAGAAGTCGACGTAGTAACGGTCGGCGTAGTTGTATTCGCCGCGCGCGAAGAACGACAGGAAGGCGTAGTTGTCGTCGGTGACGTCGCTCCACGACGTGGCTCGCGTCCCCGACGAGATGTTGACCAGCTTGTCGTTGTTCTGGCCGCGGGTGGCCAGCGTGAACTCCTCGTAGCTGTAATCGACGCCCTCCTGGCCCAACAGGAAGTTGAACGAGTGTCCGCCGTCGAGCGAGAAGCGGTAGTTGATCGTATTGGTGATGGAAAGGCTCATGCCGTCGGTCGAGTAGCGCTGGGCCGTGCCCGAGCCCAGGTTGGGCGGGTAGTTGGGGTAGGAGGCGCCGAAGCCCGTCGTGTGCGAATAGCCTACGCCGAACTGCGACCGGATGGTGAGCCCCTCGATGGGGGTGGCCTCGGCGAAGAGCGTCGAGATCACCTTGTATTTTTTATAGGAGATCTTGTTGTTGGCCAGCCATTCGAGCGGGTTCTGGCCTTCGCCCTTCCAGGTGCCGTCCTTGATCGAGGCGAGCGAGCCGTCGGGGCGGTGGGGATTCCAGTACGGCATCATGAAACGTGCGGCCGAGATGGGGGTCACGAGCGTATATTCGCCCGACTCGGCGCGTTCGATGGTCTGGTAGTTCATCATCGTGTTGGTGCCGAGCTTGAGCCATTTGGCGGCCTGCTGCTCGACGTTGGCGCGGAGCGAGAAGCGCTCGAAGGCCGAACCTGCGGCGATGCCCTCCTGGTTGTAGTAGCCGCCCGAGACGTAGTAATTGGTCTTGTCGGTGGCCCCCGAAACCGAAAGTTCGTAGTTCTGGAGCAGGGCGGCATCGTTGAACACCTCGTCGAGCCAGTTGACGTTGGTCTTGCCCAGGACGTTGTAGTTTTTGCCGTCGGTGAACCCGATCTCCTTCTCGTACTGGATGCGTTCGCCGGTGTCCATCAGATCCCAGTTGCCGTAGGCGATCTGCGAGAAACCGAGCTGCATGCGGTAGTTGATCTTCGCCCGCTCGGCCATGCGCCCGCGTTTGGTCGTGATGACGATCACGCCGTTGGCCGCGCGCGCACCATATATAGAGGTGGAGGAGGCGTCCTTGAGCACCGAGATGCTCTCGATGTCGGCCGGGTTGATGGCATTGAAGTCGGAACTGGCGATGGCGACGCCGTCGAGTATGTAGAGCGGCGAGGTACCCGAGTTGATCGAGTTCATGCCCCGGATCATCATCGTTGCCGACGTGCTCGGCTCACCCGAATTGGAAAGTACCGTCAGGCCGGGAACCTGTCCTTGGATGGCCTGGTCGAACGCCGCCGTAGGGGTGTTCTCGACCTTTTCGGCCTTGACGGTCGATACCGATCCGGCGATGGTGCCCTTCTTGCGGACACCGTAAGCGATGACCACCACGTCGTCGAGCGCCTGTGCCTCGCTCTCGAGGGAGACGTTGTAGGTCAGCGAGGCGCTGCCGCCCGGAACCGTAAAGGTGGCGGGCTTGTAGCCGATGTACTGGAAGGTGAGCGTCGTCCCTGCGGCGACGCTGATCGAGTAGCTTCCGTCCGCAAGGGTGCTCACCCCGCTGGTGGCCCCGGAAATCACGTTGACCCCGATGAGGGGTTGCTTGTCATCCGCCGAGGTGACGATGCCTCTGACGGTCACATTTCCCCCCCCCTGAGCTACGGACATCGCCGGCAAGGCACATAGGAAAAATGCAAGAATGTTGAGTAGAAGTTTCGTTTTTTGCATAAGTAAATGATACTTTCTTACGCGACAAAGAAAAATAATTAAAACGAATTTGCCAAATGTTCAAAATAGATGAAATGTAAGCAGGAGTGTTCGGAAAGGGTCTTTCCGGCCCTCTTTTCAGGGCGAAAACAGGTGCTATAAGACTAAATATAAATAACTTAACATTTTGTTTTAACCCGAAGAACCATTGTTGAACACGGGTTAAAATATTTTTATAAAAACGAAAATAAAATTCAATATGTTTTGAATATTTTGGGGTTTCGGGCGAAAAAATACCCTCCGGTACGGTTTGATATGCGGTGAGTTTCCGGACGTAGGTGCTTCTGGATACCTTATTTTTTAATATTATTTAATATATACCAACCTGCGGGGTGGTTCTTTGAAAAAATATAAAAAATATAAAAATATTTTTCGCCGGAGGGGACGAACTTCCCCGAAAACCTGAGGAGATAACAATTTTCCGGCAATCGGTGGTGTACGGAGGAAATACGCGAAACCCCGTAAAGAGTTCTCAAAGGGGATTTTATCGAGGGCGATTAGGCTGAAACGGGAAGTAAAGTAAAGGATGCGCAGTTTTTTGGTGTATTATGCTTACAGATTGTAAGTGATATGCCGTGATTTCATTTTAATACATAACATCAACCCCTATTTGCGCCCGCGGGTCAATGCTTTGGTCGGCGGCGGGTTGTAGCCCCCGTGCATCGCTGCCGTGGGCAACCCGCGGTGCGTCACGGCCGTGGTCTGTTCCGGCGGGTCACTGCCCCTTCCCGCCCCGGAAGCGGGCGCGGTACTGACTGGGGCTGAGCCGTTCGCGGAGGCGGAAAAAGAGCGAGAAGGCGCTCACGCTTTCGAAGCCGAGCGCATAGGCTATTTCCGAGATGCTGTGGGCTGTCGTCGCGAGCAGTTCCCGGGCCTTGTTGAGCCGCATCGTGTGCTGGTATTGCGCCGGCGCCATCCCCACGTATTCGCGGAAGACGCGGCGGAACCACGTGTAGCCCATGCCCACTTCGCGGGCGATCTGTTCGGGCGAGCGGTTGCGGCCGAAGTCTGTGCGCATGATGGCTTTCGCGCGGTTGATCTTCTCGACGACGGGGTTGTCGGAGTAGAGCAGGTTGCTGTGCTTGAAGAGCACCGACCCCAGGATGTGGAGCACGATGCTCGAAATAAGCGGCTGGAATCCCACGCGCTCCTCCTCGACCGTGCCGATGATCTCGCGGTAGCACCGCTCGATGCCGCCGCTGCACCCGATCCGCAGCAGGGGGCGCCGGCGGCAGAGGAACCCCTGCTGTTCCAGCCGGTCGATATTGGCGCCGCGGAAGCCGACCCACCACTCCGTCCATCCGGTGCCGGGGTCGGGTGAATAGGAGTGCCATTCGTTGGGGAAGAGCAGGAGCATGGTGCCCGCCTCGACCGTCTGCGACGGGCAGGATGCCGACTCGAAACGTCCCCGTCCGGCGGTGATGTAGACCAGCTGGTATTCGTCGAGCGTGCGGCCGCTGCCTTTGTAAAACAGGTAGTGCTCGGGGTGTTCCGAGACGGGGTAGGGCGTTCCGGGCGGGACGTGCTGGTGCCCGGCCGTGGTGCAGACGATGCCCCACTGCTCGTCGCGCGGGGAGACTGGCAGGTAGTGAAGGATGCTCAGCGGCCGGTCGTCCATAGTGTCAAATCTATATATAGTTTGTCAAAACCATCAACAAAGGTAGGGAAAAGATTGTATAGTTTTGCATCAGTAACCTAAAACTTTCCGTGATGAACCGTTATTTCGTTGGTGTCGATCTCGGTGCCACGAGCGGCCGTGTCATTCTCGCCACGCTCTGCGGCGACGGCATCGCCCTCGAAGTTCTGCACCGCTTCCCGAACCGCCTGCTTTCGATCGGCGGCAAATATTATTGGAACATCTACTCGCTCTATGAGGAAATCCTGCACGGCCTGACGCTGGCCGGGCAGCGAAGGCTTCGGGTCGATTCGATCGGTATCGACACGTGGGGCGTCGACATGGCCTGCGTGGCGGCCGACGGTACGCTGGCCGGGCTTCCGAGGGCTTACCGCGATCCCTATACCAACGGGGTTCCCGAGGAGTTCTTTCGGAAAATACCCCGGCAAGAAGTGTACCGCCGCACGGGTATCCAGATCATGAATTTCAATTCGCTCTTCCAGCTCCGTGCCGCACGCGGGGAGGGGATGTCGGCGCTGGAAAATGCCGCGTCGGTGCTTTTCATTCCCGACGCGCTGTCGTACCTGCTCACCGGCGAGAAGGTATGCGAGTATACGATCCTCTCGACGTCGCAGTTCATGGAGCCCCGCACGCGGGAGATCGACGGCGCACTGCTGCGCGAGGCGGGCGTCGATCCCGCGCTTTTCCCGCGGGTGGTGATGCCCGGCCGGAGGATCGGGGTGCTTTGCGACGCCGTAGCCCGGCAGACCGGGCTGGGGGCGGTGCCCGTGGTGGCCGTCGCGGGGCACGATACGGCTTCGGCCGTGGCGGCCGTGCCTGCCCGGAACAGCCGCTTCGCCTACCTCTCGTCGGGGACGTGGTCGCTGATGGGCATCGAGGTGCCGGAGCCGATCATTACGGAGGAGTCCTATGCGATGAACTTCACCAACGAGGGCGGCGTGGACGGCACGGTGCGTTTTCTGAAGAACATCACCGGCATGTGGCTGCTCGAACAGTGCCGCGCGGTGTGGAGCCGCCAGGGCAGGGAGTATAGCTATGAAGAGATCGTGCGCATGACCGAGGGCGCCGCCCCGTCGCCGGGGGTCATCGACCCCGATGCCGCGGAGTTCGCCGCGCCGACCGACATGCCGCAGGCGATCCGCGCGTGGTGCGCGGCGCACGGCGTCCCCTCGCCGGCGGACGATGCGGCGCTGATGCGGCTGATATTCGACTCGCTGGCGGCGAAATACGCCGAGGTGCTCGGTAAATTGCGGCGGCTGGCGCCGTTCGAAATCGAATGCCTGCACGTCATCGGCGGCGGCGCACAGAACGACCTGCTGAACCGGATGACGGCCGACGCTGTCGGCATCCCCGTCGTGGCGGGCCCTGCCGAAGCCACGGCGCTGGGCAACATCATGGTGCAGGCGCGTGCCGCGGGCGTGGTCTCTTCGCTCGCCGAAATGCGGCGCTACATCGGCCGCTCGATCGAAACGAAAACATATCAACCGAAAAAATAAAACTGTCATTCTTATGAAAACGGAACTTATCGAAAAGGCATACGCCATCGCGCGGGAACGCTATGCGGGGATCGGCGTAGACACCGAACAGGCGCTCGCGGCGCTTCAGAACATCTCGCTCTCGCTCCACTGCTGGCAGGCGGACGACGTGACGGGCTTCGAAAACCGGGGCGGCGACCTTACGGGCGGCATCCAGGCCACGGGCAACTACCCGGGCAAAGCCCGCAACATCGGGGAGCTGCGTGCCGACATCCTCAAGGCCAAGTCGTTCATCCCCGGTACGCACCGCCTGAACCTGCACGAGATCTACGGCGAGTTCGGCGGCGAGACGGTCGACCGCGACCAGGTGGAGCCCCGGCATTTCCAGGGCTGGATCGAGTGGGCGAAAGAGCACGGCATGAAGCTCGACTTCAACTCGACGTCGTTCTCGCACCCCAAGAGCGGCGATCTCTCGCTGGCCAACCCCGACCCCGGAATCCGGGACTTCTGGGTGGAACACACCAAGCGCTGCCGCGCCATTGCCGAAGAGATGGGCAAGGCGCAGGGCGCCCCCTCGATCATGAACCTCTGGGTGCACGACGGCTCGAAAGACCTTACGGTGAACCGCATGCTCTACCGCGAGCTGCTGCGCGACTCGCTCGACCGCATCTTCGAGACCGAATACGACCACATGAAGGACTGCATCGAGTCGAAGGTGTTCGGCATCGGGCTGGAGAGCTATACCGTCGGGAGCAACGACTTCTACATCGGCTACGGAGCCAGCCGCGGCAAGATCGTGACCCTCGATACGGGGCATTTCCACCCCACGGAGATCGTGGCCGACAAGATTTCGTCGCTGCTGCTGTTCATCCCCGAGGTGATGCTGCACGTGTCGCGCCCGGTGCGCTGGGATTCCGACCACGTGACGATCATGAACGACGATACGCTGGAACTGTGCAAGGAGATCGTACGCTGCGATGCGCTCGACCGCGTTCATATCGGGCTGGATTATTTCGATGCCTCGATCAACCGCATCGGCGCCTATGTCATCGGTTCGCGCGCCACGCAGAAGTGCCTGATGCAGGCGTTGCTCGAACCGCTCGCGCAGCTTCGCCGGTACGAGGCTGCCGGACAGGGCTTCGAGCGCCTGGCGCTGCTCGAAGAGTCGAAGTCGCTGCCCTGGAACGCCGTATGGGACATGTTCTGCCTGCGCAACGACGTGCCCGTGGGCGAGGAGTTCATCGCCGGGATCCAGCAGTACGAAAGGGAAGTAACCTCCAAACGCTAAGGCCATGTACCGCATCGTACTGAACGAGACGTCGTACTACGGCGCAGGGTGCCGCTCGGTGATCGCCGACGAGATCCGCAAGCGGGGCTTTAAAAAGGTGCTGCTCGTAACGGACAAAGACCTCATCCGGTTCGGCGTGGCCGCGAAGATCGAGGAGGTGCTCCGCGGGGCGGACATTCCCTATGAGATTTACAGTCAGATCAAGGCCAACCCCACGATCCGCAACGTGCAGCAGGGCGTCGAGGCGTTCAAGGCTTCGGGCGCCGACTGCATGGTGGCGCTGGGCGGCGGTTCGTCGATCGACACGGCCAAGGCCGTGGGCATCATCGTCAACAACCCCGGGTTCGCCGACGTGCGTTCGTTGGAGGGCGTGGCCGACACCAAGCACCGCGCCGTGCCGACCTTCGCCGTGCCGACGACCGCGGGAACGGCGGCCGAGGTGACGATCAACTATGTCATCACCGACGAGGAGAACCGCAAGAAGATGGTCTGCGTCGATCCCAACGACATCCCGATGTGCGCGGTGATCGACTGCGAGCTGATGATGTCGATGCCCCGGGGGCTGACGGCCGCCACGGGCATGGACGCCCTGACGCACGCCATCGAAGGATATATCACGCCCGGGGCGTGGACGATGAGCGACATGTTCGAGCTGAAGGCCATCGAGCTGGTCGCCGCGCATTTGCGGAATGCCGTCGAGGACGGCAGCGACCCCGTCGCCCGCAACGGCATGGCCGAGGCGCAGTACATCGCGGGCATGGGCTTCTCGAACGTCGGGCTGGGCATCGTGCACTCGATGGCGCACCCCCTGGGGGCGTTCTACGACACGCCGCACGGCGTGGCGAACGCACTGCTGCTGCCCTACGTGATGGAATACAACGCCGAGTCGCCCTCGCGCGCCAAATACCTCGACATCGCGCGGGCGATGGGCGTCGATACCGCGGGCATGAGCGGCGACGAGGGCGTCGCCGCGGCTGTCAGGGCCGTGCGCGACCTGTCGCTCAGCATCGGTATCCCGCAGCACCTGCACGAGATCGGCGTGAGGGAGGAGGACATCCCCGCGCTGGCCGTGGCGGCGTTCAACGACGTCTGCACGGGCGGCAACCCGCGTCCGACCTCGGTCGGGGATATCGAAAAACTATACCGTACCGCATTCTAAAACAAAGGCCATGAATACGCTTCTCGGACTTTTGATCATCGCCGTCGGCAGCTTTTGCCAGTCGAGCTCCTATGTACCCATCAAAAAGGTGAAGGAGTGGTCGTGGGAGAGCTTCTGGCTGGTACAGGGCATCTTCGCATGGCTGGTGTTCCCGCTGCTGGGGGCACTGCTGGCGGTTCCCGCGGGCAGCTCGCTCGGGGAAATCCTCTCGACCGACCCCTCCGCCGCCTTCAAGGCCGCTGGCTACGGCGTGCTGTGGGGCGTCGGCGGCCTGACGTTCGGGCTGTCGATGCGCTACCTCGGGGTGGCGCTCGGGCAGTCGATCGCCCTGGGCACCTGCGCCGGGTTCGGCACCCTCTTCCCCGCCATCTTCGCGGGCGAAAACCTCTTTGCGGGCAAAGGGCTCGTACTGCTGCTGGGCGTCTCGATTACGCTGGCGGGCATCGCGGTGATCGGCTACGCCGGGTCGCTGCGCGCGCAGAACATGACCGACGAGGAGAAACGTGCCGCCGTCAAGGACTTCGCCCTTACGAAGGGGCTGGCCGTGGCGTTGCTGGCGGGCGTGATGAGCGCCTGCTTCAACCTCGGGCTGGAGGCCGGGAGGCCGTTGCAGGTCGAGGGCGGCAGCGCCCTGTTCCGCACGCTGCCCGCCACGCTGATGGTGACGCTCGGGGGCTTCGTGACCAATGCCGCCTACTGCCTGTGGCAGAATGCGCGCAACCGCACGTTCGGCGACTACGGCAAGGGGGCGCTCTATGCCAACAACCTGCTGTTCTGCGCGTTGGCCGGGGCACTGTGGTACTCGCAGTTCTTCGGCTTCGGCATCGGGCAGACCTTCTTCGAGCCCGGGTCGGTCGTAGCGGCATTCGCCTGGTGCATCCTCATGGCGCTCAACGTCACCTTCTCCAACGTGTGGGGCATTATCCTCCGGGAGTGGCGCGGGGCGTCGCGAAAGACCGTGGGCGTATTGGTCTGCGGCCTGGCGATCCTGATTTTCTCACTCGTATTCCCTAATTTGTTCTGACGATGAAATCCATACTCGAAAACCGCCCGGCGCTGGCCGCCGAGGTGGACAAAGTGGCCGAAGTGGCCGGTTACCTCTGGCAGAAGGGGTGGGCCGAGCGCAATGGCGGCAACATCACGGTAAACATCACGGAGCACGTCGACGACGTGATCCGCGCGATGGCTCCGATTAGCGGCCGCTTTGAAATCGGCACCACGCTGCCCCGCCTCAAGGGGTGCTATTTCTTCTGCAAGGGTACCAACAAACGTATGCGCGACCTGGCGCGCCGCCCGATGGAGAACGGCTCGGTAATCCGCATTCTCGACGACTGTGCGTCGTACGAGATCATCGCTGACAAGGCGGTGAAACCCACTTCGGAGCTGGCTTCGCATCTGGCGATGCACAACCAGATGATCGCCTCGGGCAACGGCTACAAGGCGGCGCTGCATACCCATCCCATCGACCTGATCGCCATGACGCACAACCCTGCGTTCCTCGAAAAGGACGTCTTGACCAACCTTCTGTGGAGCATGATCCCCGAGACGCGGGCCTTCTGCCCCAAGGGGCTGGGGATCGTTCCCTATAAGATGCCCTCGTCGGTCGAACTGGCCGAGGCCACCATCGCGCAGCTGCGCGAGTACGACGTGGTGATGTGGGAGAAACACGGCGTATGTGCCGTAGGGCCCGACATCTTCGAGGCGTTCGACCAGGTCGACGTGCTCTCGAAATCGGCGCAGATCTACCTCACGGCCCGTTCGATGGGCTTCGAGCCCGCCGGGACGACGCAGGAGCAGATGGACGAATTGAAACGGGCCTTTAACCTCTGACCCAAAGATGCCGGCGGGCGGGGACGGCAATCCCCGTCGGGAGCGGCAGACGGGCATCCCCGTATGCCGAAAGCCTGCGGACGGGGTATCCCTGCGGCCTTGGGCACCGGATCTGTCCGTACCTGTACCCCGGAACGCGGCGGGTGCCGTTGCCGCCGGAGGACGGAAACGATAATTTTACCGTTTTATGAAAAAGATACTTTTATCGCTTTGTTTTGCGGCTGCCGCGCTGGGTGCGCAGGCCGCGGCACCGTGTACGCCCGTGGGGCTGCGGTGCGAACATCTGGAGACGCCGCTGGGCATCGACGCCCCGGCGCCGCGACTGGGCTGGCGTCTGGACGACAGCCGTTCCGGGGCGCTCCAGCGGGCTTACAGGGTCGTCGTGGGGCGGGATTCCGCCGCCGTGGCCGCCGGACGCGGCGACGTGTGGGATTCGGGGCGCACGGATTCGGACGGGATGCTCGTCCGTTACGCCGGGCCGAAACTCGACCCGTTCACCCGGTATTACTGGGCCGTGACGGTCTGGGACAAGGACTACGCGCGCTCCTCGTCCGGGGTCGCGGCGTTCGAGACCGGCATGATGGGGGCCGGGAACTGGCAGGGATGCTGGATCAGCGACCACCACGACATAAACCATAAGCCCGCGCCCTATTTCCGCAAGGAGTTCTCCGTGGGCAAACGCGTGAAATCGGCCCGCGCCTATGTCGCGGCGGCCGGGTTGTACGAACTCCATATCAACGGGCGGAAGGTCGGCGACCACCGCCTCGACCCGATGTATACGCGCTTCGACCGCCGGAACCTCTACGTCACCTACGACGTGACGCGGCAGTTGCAGGACGGGGCCAATGCCGTGGGCATCCTGTTGGGCAACGGCTGGTACAACCACCAGTCGGGCGCCGTGTGGAACTTCGAGCGGGCGCCGTGGCGCAACCGCCCGGCGTTCTGCTTCGACCTGCGTATCGAGTATGCGGACGGGACGCACGAGGTCGTGAAGTCCGACCTCGACTGGCGCACCTCGGGCGGGCCGCTGGTGTTCAACAGCATCTATACTTCGGAGCATTACGATGCGCGGCTCGAGCAGCCGGGCTGGAGCGCCCCCGGGTTCGACGACTCGGCCTGGGACGGGGTGATGTACCGCGGCGCGCCGTCGCAGAGGGTTACGGCACAGCAGACGGTGCCGATCCGCAACGTCACCCAATACAGGCCGCGCAGCGTGCGCAAGCTCGACGAACGGAGCTACCTCTATGATTTCGGCCAGAACATGGCCGGTGTGACGAAGCTTCGCCTGAGGGGCGAAGCCGGGACGCAGCTGCGGCTCATCCATGCCGAACGCCTGCGCGAAGACGGCCATGCCGACCTGTCGAACATCGACGTCTATTTCCGCCCGACGGACAAGGACGACCTGTTCCAGACCGACGTGGTGACCCTGAGCGGCCGCGACGACGAGTTCATGCCCCGGTTCAACTACAAGGGCTTCCGCTATGTCGAGGTGGTTGCCGACCGGCCGGTGGAGCTGTCTGCGGAGAACCTGACGGCCTATGCCATGCACAGCGACGTGACCCCCGTGGGGCATATCGAGACGTCGAACGACCTGGTGGACAAACTTTGGGACGCCACCAACAAGGCCTACCTCTCGAACCTGATGGGTTACCCGACCGACTGCCCCCAGCGCGAGAAGAACGGCTGGACGGGCGACGGCCACCTGGCCATCGAAACGGCGCTGTACAACTACGACGGCATTACGGTCTACGAGAAGTGGCTCGCCGACCACCGCGACGAACAGCAGCCCAACGGCGTGCTGCCCGACATCATCCCCACCGGCGGCTGGGGCTACGGCACGGCCAACGGGCTGGACTGGACGAGCACCATCGCCATCATCCCGTGGAACCTCTACCTCTTCTACGGGGACACGAAGCCGCTGGAGGATTGCTACGAGAATATCAAACGCTATGTCGATTACGTCGACCGCCGCAGCCCGGGGCACCTCTCCTCGTGGGGACGCGGCGACTGGGTGCCCGTCCGCTCGCAGTCGTCGCTGGAGCTGACCTCGTCGGTCTATTTCTACGTCGATGCCACGATCCTCGCCCGTGCCGCCGCCCTGTTCGGCCGGGAGGCCGACCGGAAGCACTACGAGGCGCTGGCCGGCGAAATCCGCGGGGCCATCAACGACAAATACCTCGACCGTGCGGCGGGCATCTATGCCAGCGGCACGCAGACCGAGCTGAGCGTTCCGCTGATGTGGGGCGTCGTGCCCGAGGAGATGGTCGCCAAGGTCGCCGGCAACCTCGCCCGCAAGGTCGCCGAAGCCGGGTTCCACCTCGACGTCGGGGTGCTGGGCGCCAAGGCCATCCTCAATGCGCTGAGCGAGAACGGCCATGCCGAAACGGCCTACAAGGTCGCGGTGCAGGACACCTATCCTTCGTGGGGATGGTGGATCGTGAACGGCGCCACCACGCTGCTCGAAAACTGGAACCTCGAAGCCACGCGCGACATCTCGGACAACCACATGATGTTCGGCGAGATTGGCGGGTGGTTCTTCAAGGGGCTGGGCGGCATCAAGCCCGACCCCGAAGCGCCGGGCTTCAAACACATCTTGCTGCGCCCGAATTTCGTCGGGGTCGATGCATTCGAGGCTTCGCACGACGCCCCCTGCGGGCGGATCGTGTCGGCATGGACGCGCCGGGGCAATACGGTGACCTACTGCGTCCGAATCCCGGCCAACAGTACCGCAACGCTCTACCTGCCGGCCAACGTGGACGGCGGGAAGGTGCATCAGCTGGGTGCCGGAAGCCATACGCTGACGCTCAGGGTGGCCAAATGACCCTTCCGCCTCGGGGCGGACGGCTGCTGCCGCGGGCCGCATTCCCGTGCGGGACGGCTGCCTGCACAGGACGATTTTTACCCATAACCTGAAATATTCCTGCGATGAACAAACTATCGAAACTGATTCTGATGCTGCCGCTGGCCCTCGCTCCGCTGGCGGGGCAGGCCGCCCCGAAGGGCGGCTCCCATGCCGCCCTGGCCGCGGGGTTCGTGGCGCCGCCCGACTCTGTCCAGACCTCGGTTTACTGGTACTGGCTTTCGGGCAATGTCTCGAAGGAGGGCGTGGTGAAAGACCTCGAAGCGATGAAACGGGCGGGGATCAACCGTGCCTTCATCGGCAATATCGGCCTCGGGGAGCTGGCGACGCCCTATGCCCCCGTGAAACTCTTTACGGACGAATGGTGGGAAGTGACCCATGCGGCGCTCAAACGCGCCTCGGAGCTGGGTATCGAGATCGGCATGTTCAACAGCCCCGGCTGGAGCCAGGCCGGAGGGCCGTGGATCGAACCCGGGCAGGCCATGCGTTACCTGGCTTCGGTCAAGGCGCATGTCCGGGGCGGCGGGAAGGTCGAGGTGGAGCTGCCGCGCCCGTCGGCCGATTTCCAGGACGTGCGGGTGGTCGCCTATCCCGCTTCCGCCGTGGGGCGTGCGGCGCTGACGGCGGCCGATACGCGTGTGACGGCTGCCGGCACGGCTGCCGGGGCGCAATGCCTCATAGACGGCGACCCGGCGACGGAGCTCCTCTTCGACGGCAGCCCCGAAGCCGTCATCGACTTGGTGACGGACGCCGACCTGGATCTGCGCAACATCACGGTGTGGCCCGCCCGCCGTCCGATACGTGCCGAGGCCGAATTGCAGGTGAAGGGGGCGGACGGCTACCGGACAATCGCATCGTTCGGGATCGACCGCTCGAACCCCAATATCGAGGTCGGTTTCTACCCTTACGCCCCGGTTTCGGTCAGCGTGGCGAAAACCACGGGGCGCGAGTTCCGGCTCATAGTCCGCGGTGCGGGGAAGGATACGGGTTTCGCGGAAGTGCAGCTCTCGTCGCTGCCCCGTGTGGAGCGTTATGCGGAGAAGACCTTTGCCAAGATGTTCCAGTCGCCGCTGCCCTACTGGGAGGAGTACCAGTGGCGCGACCAGCCCGTGCTGGACGATGCCTCGCTGGCGGTCGACCCCGCGAAGGTGGTCGACATAACGGAATGTCTCGACGGTGACCGCCTGGTGTGGGAAGCCCCTGCCGGGGAGTGGGTCGTCATGCGTACCGGGATGCGCCCGACCGGCATCCAAAATTCGCCCGCGGCGCCCGAAGGCACCGGGTTCGAAGTGGACAAGATGACCCCGGCCTACCTGCAGCACCATTTCGACGCCTTTATCGGTGAGATACTCCGCCGCATCCCGGCCGAAGACCGCAGGACGTTCCGCGTGGTGGTGGCCGACAGCTACGAGAAGGGAGGGCAGAACTTTACGGATACCTTCCTGACCGACTTCAGGGAGCGTTACGGTTACGACGCCCTGCCGTTCCTGCCCGTTTACGACGGCGTGGTGGTCGGCAGCCAGGATATCTCCGACCGGTTTCTGTGGGACATGCGGCGCCTGGCGGCCGACAAGCTGGCCTATGCGCATATCGGGGGGCTGCGCGAAATCGCGCACAAATACGGGCTGACGTTGTGGCTGGAGAACTACGGCCACTGGGGTTATCCCGGCGAGTTCCTGCAGTACGGCGGCCAGTCGGACGAGGTCGGGGGCGAATTCTGGGGCGAAGGGTCGCTGGGCGACATCGAGAACCGTGCCGCCTCGTCGTGCGCCCACATCTACGGCAAGCGGAAAGTGTCGGCCGAGTCATACACCTCGGCCGGGAACGATTTCGGGCGTTATCCGGCGATGGTGAAGCCGCGCGGCGACAGGTTCTTCTCCGAGGGGATCAACAACACGCTGCTGCACGTCTACATTTCGCAGCCGGGCGACGAACTGCCCGGCATGAATGCCTGGTTCGGAACGGAATTCAACCGCAACAACACGTGGTTCTCGCATATCGACCTCTTCACGGATTACCTCAAGCGTGTCAATTACATGTTGCAGCAGGGGCTCAACGTCGCCGACGTGGCCTATTTCATCGGCGAGGACGCTCCGAAAATGACGGGCGTCACCGACCCGGCGCTGCCCCGAGGGTACCAGTACGATTATATCAACGGCGAGGTGCTGCTGGAACGCGCCACCGTGAAGGACGGCCTGTGGACGCTTCCGCACGGGACGCAATACCGGATCCTGGTGTTGCCGAAGCTCAAGACGATGCGCCCCGAACTGCTTGCGAAGCTGCAGGCGCTCGTCCGTGAGGGCGGCGTGCTGCTGGGGCCTGCGCCGCAGCGTTCGCCGAGCCTCGAAGGCTATCCCGATGCCGACGCCCGGGTGCGCCGCATGGCTGCGGAGCTCTGGGGCGGGGTCGACGGCAAGGCCGTGAAGGCCGCCCGCTACGGCAAGGGCGCCGTGCTGGACGGCATGAGCATGGAGGAGGCGCTGGCCTATGTGCAGTGCCTGCCCGACTGCGAGGTCGGGGCCGATGTCCCCGTGCTCTTCGGGCACCGCGATGCGGGCGACGTGCAGATTTACTTCCTGACCAACCAGTCGGACGCGCGTATCGCTTTTCCCTGCACGCTGCGCGTGACCGGCTCTGTGCCCGAGGCATGGGATGCCGTGACGGGGGCGATCCGTCCGCTGCCGGAGTTCGAGGATGACGGTCGCAGGACGACGCTGCCGATGGTGTTGGAGCCCAACCAGAGCCTGTTCGTCGTACTGCGCGCGGACGGGGCGAACGCTGTGCACAGGGACGGGACGGCGAATTTCCCGACCCCGGTGCGGGTCAAGACGCTGGACGGGCCGTGGACACTGACCTTCCAGGAGGGGCGCCGGGGCCCGGCGGAGCCGGTCGTGGCGGACGAACTGAAAGACCTGCGGCTCTCCGACGACGAGTCGGTGCGCTATTTCTCGGGCAGTGTCCGCTATGAGACGACGTTCGACCTCAGGGGAAAGGAGAAATCCGGCCGGCTGTACGTGAACACGGGCCAGGTCGGCGTGATGGCCAAGGTCTATGTCAACGGCAAGTACGCCGGGGGCGTGTGGACGGCGCCGTACAGGGTCGACGTCACGGACTTCGTGCGCAAAGGGAAGAATACCCTCGTCATCGACGTGGTCAATACGTGGGTGAACCGCCTGGTCGGCGACAGCAGGCTCCCCGAGGATCAGCGCGAGACATGGACGCTGAACAATCCGTGGCGTCCCGATTCGCAGTTACAGCCTTCGGGGCTGTTCAACCCGGTGGTAATCGAACGGATGATTGCACGATGAGACAGATAGCATTGCTTGCCCTGCTGCTGGCCTTTGCGGCGGCCGTGTACGGGCAGGAGAACATACTGGAGAAGGGGCTGGAAGGCCGGAGTGCCGCGGATGTGATTTCACGCAGGTACGTGACCCCGCTGCGGCTGGTCGCACTGCCCGGCGAGCTGACGGCGGGGGTGGAAAACCCCGAAGCGCTGCTCCGGAATTTCGACGGGCAGCTGACGACCGGGACACCCGATGTCTGCCGCCTCTCGACCCGCGACGGGCGCTCGGCTTCCGTGCTGCTCGATTTCGGCAAGGAGTTGTGCGGCGGGATCGCGCTCTCGGCGGCGATACGCGCCGACCAGCGGGCGCTGAAGGTGCGGATCCGCCTGGGCGAATCGGTGAGCGAGGCGATGAGCGACGTCGGCGGCGACGCCCCGATGGCCAGCGCCACGAACGAGCATTCGCTGCGCGATTTTACGCTCGGCGTGCCGTGGCTGGGCAATGTCGAGGCCGGGAACTCGGGGTTCCGCTTCGTGCGGATCGACCTGGTGGAGCCCGATGCGGAGCTCAATCTGAAAGCCGTGCGGGCGATCCTCCGTTACCGCGACGTCCCTTATCTGGGGTCGTTCCGCTGCGATGATGAACGGCTGAACCGCATCTGGGAGACGGGGGCCTATACCGTCCATCTCAATATGCAGGAGTACCTCTGGGACGGGGTGAAACGCGACCGTCTGGTATGGCTCGGGGACATGCACCCCGAGGTGATGACCGTCCAGAGCGTGTTCGGCGGCAATGAGGTCGTGCGCCGGAGCCTCGACCACGTGCGCGACAATACGCCGCTGCCCGGGTGGATGAACTGGATCGCGGCCTACTCGATGTGGTGGGTCATTATCCACCGCGACCTGTATATGTACGAGGGCGATTTGAACTATCTCCGTGAACAGCAGGAATATATGCGCGCCCTGCTGCAGGTGCTGGCGTCGCAGATGGACGGCGACCGCGAGAACCTGCAGGGCGGCCAGCGCCTGCTGGACTGGCCCACGTCCCAGATGCCCGACGTGATCCATGCCGGGTATCAGGCCCTGATGGTGATGGCCATGGAGGCCGGCGCCGAAATCGGTGGCTGGCTCGGCGACAGGCAGATGCAGTCGGAGTGCCATGGGGCGCTGCGGCGGTTGCGGCGGCACGTGCCCGACCACCTGCGGAACAAGCAGGCGGCGGCGATGCTCGTGCTGGCCGGGCTGGCCGACCCCGGCAAGGTGTGCCGGACGGTGATCGCCCGGGGCGGGGCGGAAGGTTTCTCGACCTTCTACGGATATTACATGCTCGAGGCGCTGGCCGAAGGCGGCCTTTACGACGAGGCTTTGCAGATCATCTCCGATTATTGGGGTGCGATGCTTGACCTGGGGGCCACGACTTTCTGGGAAGACCTCAATTACGCGCATGCGGCAGGTGCGGCGCGTATCGACGAGCCGGTTCCGGCCGGGAAATTCGACATCCATGCCGAGTCGGGCGCCTATTGCTACAAGGGGTTGCGCCACAGCCTTTGCCACGGCTGGGCATCGGGCCCCACTCCCTGGCTTTCGCGGCACGTGCTGGGCATCGTGCCGCTCGAACCGGGCTGCAAGTCCGTGGCGGTGCGCCCCCACCTGGGACACCTGAAGTGGGCCGAGGGGACGTTCCCGACCCCGTGGGGCGTTATCCGGGTGCGCCACGAGCGCGGTGCCGACGGGAAGGTCTCGACGAGCGTGTCGGCACCCGATGGGGTGCGGGTCGTGCGCTGACCCCGGAAAAAATCGTATTACTGTTAACAACCGATGGATATGACAAGGAAACTGATTTTGGCGGCGTGGGCACTGCTGCTCGCCGCAGCTGTCCCTGCACAGCAGAAGGAGGAGTTCAGGTTATGGCCCGAGGCCGGGAAGTATGCCCCGGAGCGGCTCGGTGCCGGATTCGACCGCGACAACGCCCCCTATGTCACGTTGTACCGCCCCGAAGGGAAGAAGCCGGCGCCGGCCGTGGTGGTCTGCCCGGGCGGTGCCTACGGCGGCCTGGCTATCGGCCATGAGGGCTATCAGGTGGCGGAGTGGTTCGCGGCGCGCGGGTTTGCCGCCGTCGTGCTGAAATACACCATGCCCCACGGCAACTACGACCTGCCCCGCCGGGACGTGCAGCAGGCGATCGAGCTGGTGCGTGCGAATGCGGCCGGGTGGGGCGTAGACCCCGCGCGGGTCGGCGTCATCGGCTTTTCGGCCGGGGGACACCTGGCCTCGACGGCTGCGACGCACTTCACCTGCGATGCGAACCGTCCCGATTTCGCCATCCTGGTCTACCCGGTCATTACGATGGACGAACGTTTTACGCATGCCGGGTCACGGAGGAACCTGCTGGGCGAAGCGCCGGCCGAAGGGCTGGTTGCGGCGTTCAGCAACGAACTGCGCGTGACCAGCGGGACACCGCCGACGTTCATCGCCTTCAGCGACGATGACGACGGGGTGCCCCCGGTCAACGGCACGTTGTTCTACAATGCGCTCAAAGCCGCCTCGGTGCCGGGCGAGATCCATATTTATCCGACGGGCGGGCACGGCTGGGGCTGGAACGAGACCTTTAAATACAAGGACGAGTTCCGGAACTCGCTCGTGCGCTGGCTCTCCGAGCGGCTGGGCGAATGACGCCGCATCCGTTCGCCATAAGTGCCGGCAGGCACCAAAATCCCCGTTCGGCAATGCTGCCGAATGGGGATTTTGGTCGTGGACGGTTCCCGGTTGCGGGACAGGTTTACCGCGCCTTGCCGGCAGCGGGAATCGGGCGGGCTTCGACGCCCTCGCGGGTCATCCTGACCGGAACGATGTGCCCCTCGGCATCGAAATACATGCGGTCGATGCAGGTTTCACGGCTGCTGGCTGCCGTTTCGTCCAGCGGGCGGCGGTGGTAGACGATGTACCATTCGTCCCGCCCCGGAACCTGTATGACGGAGTGGTGCCCGGCGCCGCGGGCGATCGCCGGGTCTTGTTCGAGGATCTTGCCGATGCGTTCGAACGGCCCGAAGGGCGAGTCGGCGATGGCGTAGGCGACGCAGTAATCGGGGCCCGTCCAGCCCCCTTCCGACCACATGAAGTAATATTTCCCGCGGTGCCTGAGCATGAACGGCCCCTCGGTGTAATTCGCGGGGGTGACCTCCTTGTAGAGGGTGCCGTCGTCGAAGGGCACGATACGCAGCAGATCCGGCGACAGGCGAACCATGTTGCAGTGCCCCCAGCCGCCGTAGTACATGTAGTAGCTGCCGTCGTCGTCGCGGAAGACGAACTGGTCGATGGGCTGGGCCCCGTTGACGATGCTGTCGATGAGCGGCTTGCCCAGCGCATCGCGGAACGGCCCGGCCGGGGAGTCGGCCACGGCTACGCCGATGCCGCCGGTTTCACCCTCGTGGATGTCGTTGCCGGCGAAGAAAAGGTAATACTTGCCGTTGGCATGGACGGCCGCGGGCGCCCACATGGCGCGTTTCACCCACTTCACCTCGTCGTTGGAGACGATCCGGGGGTGCTTCTGCCAGTGTACGAGGTCTTTCGACGAGAAGGCGTCCATGAAGGTCTGCTCGTCGTAGTCGGCCGAGTAGGTCGGGTAGATCCAGTAGGTGTCGCCGAAGACCACCCCTTCGGGGTCGGCGTACCAGCCCGGGAAGACGGGGTTGCCGCTCCTGCCGGCTGCCGAGGCCGTATTTTGCGCCGCGGCGCAGTATGCCGCAAGGCATGCGAAAAGGAGAGTTACGTATTTCATAAGTTATTCGATTAGGGTCGATTGCGGGCCGAGGTAAGAGCGTTTCATGCCCCCGAAGTCGAGGACGATCTTTTGCAGGACGATGCCCGGGTCGCCGACGCGGATGCGCAGCGTGTGGCGTCCCCGCTTGTCGATGTGGAGCGTCGATTTGTTGACGGCGCAGTTGCGCAGCACGCTTTCGAACCACACCTGCGAGTATTCGACGTGCGACGAGGAGGGGGTGGCCAACGCCCCGTCGTCGATCTGGACGCTGTACTTGGTGTCGGTGTTCGTGTTTTCGCCGATGCGGAAATCGCGGTCGGCGTGGAGCGGGAAGGTCGGCAGCACGTAGGTGTAGACATCGACCGAACCGGCATCGAAGGCGTAGAAGTCGTATTCGGCGCACGGGACGTCGCGGCTGCGGAAGATCTGGAGCGGGGCGGTCGGGTCGCCCAGCTGCAGCGCGGGGCCTTCGATGCCGAGGTCTTCGACGACCGTTATTTTGATTCGGTCGTTTTCACGGACGCGGTGGCAGCCTGCGGCGGGGATCGAGACGCAGCCGTTGTTCTCGACGTAGATGCCGCGGAGCTCGGCCCGCGACGGGGCGGTGGGGTTGAAGAGCGATACGAGCACCTTCTCGGACTGTTCACCCGCGCGGAAGACGATCTGGGCCGGCACCGCGTTCCCCGAGGGGGCTTTCTCCCAGTCGATGCCCACCGTGATGCGCTCTTCGTCGGCAGTTTTTCCGGCGGATTTGCTCAGGACGACCCAGGGTTCGGAGGCATGCGCCGTCCAGGCGAGCGTGCCGCCGCCCCGGTTGTATATCTCGACGGGGTAGGTGCGGCGCAGGTAGTTGTCGAACGCAGGCAGGGCGTGGAAGGCCCGGGCGCCCGTGACGTCCTCGCCTGCGACCTGCAATGCCAGCCGGGGAGCGCCTGCGGCATCGTGCGTTGCCAGGTGCGGCAGGTTGAAATAGGAGCTCACGCCGTCGTAGTTCTGGCGCATGGACATCATGTGGTTCCATTTGCCGCCGAGCAGCGAGTTGTAGCCCCGGGTGATGACCTGCAGGCTGTCGTAGCAGCGCTGCACCTCGTCGCGCACGGCATTGGTCGCCGCGCGGCCCTGGCGTGCGTACCAGCGGTTGCGCTGGCCGCCGAGCGTCATGCGGTTCATCAGTTCGGCGCCGCGCAGGGGGTAGTAGACCAGCTGGTAGAAAGCCGGGCGGGCTTCGTCGCCGATCTCGTGCAACAGGGCTTCGGCCCGGGCGCCGAGCTGCCGGTAGGCCTCCAGCCGCCGCTGTGCCTCGTCGTAGTTGGTGAACGAGAAATCGGTGTCGGTAAGCTGCTCGCAGTTGTGGTCGAAGCGGTTCCAGTGGTAGCCCCAGCCCATGTATTCGGGCTTGCGGGGGAAGGCCAGCCGCAGGTGTTCGCGGGTCATCGCTTCGAGGCGGTCGTAGTACGCTTCGCCGAAGATGCCGGCCAGCCAGCGTGCCGGGTAGGTCACGACGTTGTCGGCCGTGAAGCGGCCGATGTCCCAGGCCATGTCGAGGAAGAGCGAAACCTGCATCTCCGAGCCTTTCAGGTCGCCGCAGTTCACCAGCCACAGCCGGTCGGCCGTGGTGTCATAGGCCTTGCGCAGCTCTTCGTACATCAGCGACGGGGGCGTCGTGCTGAACCAGAGGTAGCTGTGCGGTACGCCCAGGTAGGAGACATGGTAGTAGACCCCGGAGCGCCCCGTGCGCCGCTGTTCGCGCACGCCGCTCAGACGTTTCATGTAGCCGTAGTTGTCGTCCGGCCAGACGATCGTGACGTCGTCGGGCAGTTCCAGCCCGTTGGAATAGATCTCCAGCACCTCCTTGTAGGGTGTGAACGCCTGCGGGACGGTCTCGACCGGGCGGTCGATGTTCTCGGCGAGGATTTGCCGCTGGTCGAGCAGCGCCTGCTGGAGCATCCGCACCTTTTCGTGCATGGGCAGCGTGGTCGACATGGCGCCGTCGTGCAGGCCGCGCAGCGCCAGCGTATAGACGTTCTCGTAGGGGCTGTTCTCGCGCACGCGCTGCGTGAGCACGCGGTTGATACCCTCCTTGTTCTTGTCGTAGTTCCAGGGCCCCATCGTCTGGGTATCCCATTCGCTGGCGGTGTTCAGCAGCAGCGGTTCGCAGTGGGTCGATCCCATCACGATGGCGAACGTGTCGGCCACGAGCTTGTTTTCGGGGATTTGGTTGAACGAGGTGGAAACGGGGTGCATGGCCGGGGCGAGGTAGTTGGCCTTGAGGCGCAGCAGCAGTTCGCAGACCTTGGCGTAGGTTCTGGGGCCGATGTTGCCGCGCTCGGGCTCGAAGGTCTGCGAGGCCCAGGGCGTCAGACCCCAGTCCTCGTCGTTGAGGAAGATGCCGCGGTAGCGCACCGACGGCGTCTGGGAGTAGGTCGGCGGGGCGTCGACATGGAGCGCCGCATGTTTTTTCACCGGAACGTCGGCCCACCAGTACCAGGGGGATACGCCGATCAGCTCCGAGAGCGTGAAGAGCCCGTAGGCCGCGCCGCGGCGGTCGCTGCCCGCGATGACGAGGGCTTTGCGGATGCCCGGCAGGGGATTGGCGACGGTCTGGATCAGGTAACGCTCCCAGGCGCCTTCGAGCGGGGCGGTGTCGATCTTCCCCGCTTCGGAGAGCCTGCGGATGAGGGCGCTGCCTCCGACCGTCCCGACGATTACCGCCGGGCCTGTTTCTCCGGTCGCGGAGGTCACCTGCGGGCGTCGGCCCGTTACGGCCTCCACGTCGGCGGCGAAGAGCTCCGCCGCGCGTTTCACCACCGCGGCGTCGGATGCGTCGTAGAGGATCGCGGCCGTCTGGCGGGGCGAGGCGAGGGTGAAGGCGTATTTGGTTTCCGGGCTTTTTTCGTGTACGGCCACCTGTGCGTGGCCTGCGGATACGGCCACGAGGGCCGACAACATAAGAATCAAGTGCTTCATGGGTATCGGTTTGCATTGCTAAGGTAGAAATTTCGCAGCAATGCCCGAAATTTTGCATCGGAAAACAGGGCGCGTGGCAGGATTATGTACTTTTTTGGCAGTATCCGTGACCTGCGGTTCGCCGGGTTACTCTCCGGGGTTGCCCATGCGGGTGGTGACGACCATGCTCCGGCGTCCGGCGGGGGTGACGGCGACGCATTTGAGCACCCGTTGTTCCCCCCGGGGAACGATGACCTCCAATTCGCCCGGCACTTCGCGGTCGAAGTCGTAGGGCGTGGCGCCGTTGAGCGTGTAATAGACCCGGCAGCCCGGGAAGGGCGGGCGGATCGTGAAGCGGAAACATCCCCCTTCGAGCGTCTCTTCGCGGATGCCGTGGGGTTGCGGAACCTGATAGGCTGCCCCTTCGGCGTCGAGCCGCGCAAGGTATGCCGGAAGGCGCTGCCGGGAGAACTCCTCCCACGACTTGCGCGCTACGGGCGACCATGCGATTTCGGAGAGGGCGTAGATGCGCGGCAGCAACTGGTACTCGACCCGTTTCCCGGTCGCCACGAATTCCGTCCACAGGTTGGCCTGCACGCCCAGCAGGTATTGCTGTTCCTCTTCGGAGAGCCCCTCGGCCGGGTCGTAGCCGTATATCTTCTCCAGCGGCAGGGAGAGGTTCAGGCTTACGGGCTCGTCGGGCGAATCCGTCCCCCGTTTGTCGAAATAGAGGTACTGGCCGGGGGTCATCACCACATGGTGGTGCTCTCTGGCCGCCGCGATGCCGCCCTGTGTGCCCCGCCAGCTCATGATGACCGCCCCGGGCGACAGCCCGCCCTCCATGATCTCGTCCCAGCCGATCAGCTGCCGGCCTTTCGATGCGAGGTAGCTGTCGATGCGGTGGGTGAGGTAGGATTGCAGCTGCGTCTCGTCGCGCAACCCCTCGGCCGCGATCCGGGCCTGGCAGTCGGGGCAGGCTTCCCAGCGGGTGTGCTGGCACTCGTCGCCGCCGATGTGGATCAGCTTCGAGGGGAAGAGCGCGACGACCTCGTCGAGCACGTTTTCGAGGAATTCGAAGGTGCTCTCCTTGCCCGGGCAGAGGACGTTGCCGGGGCCGCAGATCCAACCCGCTATTTCGTAGGATTCGTCTCCGTTCGTGCATCCCAGCCAGGGATAGGCCGTGAGGGCCGCGAGCGAGTGCCCGGGCATTTCGATTTCGGGGATGACCGTGATGTACCGCTCGGCGGCATAGGCGACGACCTCGCGGATCTCGTCCTGCGTGTAAAAGCCGCCGTACCGTCCGAATTCGAAGGTGGCGGGCTTCTCCTCGTAGCTGCCGATCTGGGATTTCGAACGCCACGCCCCGACCTGGGTCAGGCGCGGGTAGCGTTTGATCTCGATGCGCCATCCCTGGTCGTCGGTCAGGTGCCAGTGGAAGCGGTTGAGTTTCGCGGCGGCCATGCGGTCGAGGTAGCCCTTCACGAACTCCACGGGGAAAAAGTGGCGGCAGACGTCCAGGTGGAGTCCCCGGTAGCCGTAGCGGGGGTAGTCCTCGATCTCGGCGCAGGGGATGTTGCCGTCGGCGTCGGCCATTTGCAGGAGCGTCTGGAGCCCGTAGAAGATGCCGCTTTCGTCGCCCGCCGTGAGTTCCGCCGCGTGTTCGGCGACGCGGAGCCGGTATCCTTCGGCGGGGATGCCCGCGCGGGCGTCCAGTTGCAGGAGGAGCGTGTTCCGCGTTTTCCGGGCCGGCTGCTTTCCGTGCGGGGCGGCCAGTGCCGAGGCCACCCGGATCAGCCCTTCGGGCCGGGAGGCGAAGCCTTCGGCGGTGACTTTACAGCCCGGTGCGGCGAAGTGCCCTTCGCGGAGTTCGGCCCGGACGGGCTGCGGGATGAGTTGCAGGGGGCGCTGCGCCGCGGTTGCGCACAGCGTGGCCAGCACGGCGATCAGGGGGAATAGTTTTTTCATGGCGCAAGTATTTTGTCCGGCCGGGCCGATGCCGGCCCGGCCGGGGCTGGCGGGATTACTCCGCCGCCTTGAGTTCAAGTACGTGGCTGGCATGTTCGCCGCCCACCTCGAAGTCGAGGCCGGTCTCCATCAGGAACGCCCCGGTGAAGGTCTTGCCGTCCTGGGGAATGGGCTTGCCGTCGAGGCTGAGCTCCCTGACGAGGTACCTCTTCTGCGGGTCGAGCCCGGCCATCCGGAACGCCGGCCGGGGCATGTTGTGGTACTGTTCCAGCTTGTAGACGAAATAGGCCGCGTGGTCTTTTTCGGGCGAGACGTACATCAGCGATGCGTACCCGGTCTTGTCGAAGGGCGAGATCAGGCGGTAGAGGTCGCCCTGCTGCACGACGGGGCGGATCAGCTTGTAGTCGGCGATGGCGCGTCGGGCGAAGGCCTTGTCCTCGTCGGTCATGTGTGCGGGCTGGAGCTCCATGCCCATGCGTCCGCTCATCGCCACGTCGAAACGCAGTTTGAGGGGCGTCTTGCGGCCGGTCTGGTAGTTGGTGTCCACGCTCACGTGCGAGGCCATCGCCACGGCGGGGAAGAAGTTCGAAACGCCCCACTGGATGAAGATGCGTTGCAGGGCGTCGGTGTTGTCGCTCGTCCAGAATTCGTCGTAGTAAGGCAGCAGCCCGTAGTTGATACGGCCGCCGCCGCTGGCGCAGGCCTGCATCACCAGGCCGGGATATTTGGCGTGGATGCGCTTGAGGATGTTTTCCAGGCCGCGGTGGTAGGCGATGTAGAGGTGCGACTGTTTGTCGCGGGGCAGGTAGGTCGACCCGTAGTTGAACAGCGTCATGTTGGCGTCCCACTTGATGTAGGCGATTTCGGGGTGCGCCGTCATCAGCTTGTCCACGACGCCGAACACGAATTCCTGCACTTCGGGGTTCGACAGGTCGAGCACGAGCTGGGTGCCTCCGCGACCCTTGTGCATCTCGCGGTGGGGCTGCTGGATCACCCATTCGGGGTGCTTCTCGAAAAGCTCGCTCTTCGAGTTGGTCATCTCGGGTTCGATCCAGATGCCGAACTTGAGCCCTTTCTCCCTGGCCGAGGCCGTCAGCCCCTCGATGCCCTCGGGGAGTTTCTCCTTGCAGACCACCCAGTCGCCGAGGCTCGACGTGCCGTTGTTGCGCGGGTATTTGTCGCCGAACCAGCCGTCGTCCATCACGAACATCTCCCCGCCCATGGCGGCGAAGTCGGCCATCATCTGATCCATCACCTCCTGGTTGACGTTCATCGAGACGCCTTCCCAGCTGTTGAGCAGGATGCTGCGCTGCTCGCCGCCGTGGTTGAGCCGGTGCAGCCGCGCCCAGCGGTGGAAGTTGCGGCTGACGCCGCCCTTGCCCTCGTCGCTGAAGGTGAAGGCGAATACGGGGGTCGTAAAGACCTCTTTCGGTTCGAGGATGTATTGCGACTGGTCTTCGTTGATGCCGGCGAAGATGCGTGTGGTGTGGGCATTGTCGTTGTCGATGGCGATACGGTAGTTGCCGCTCCATGCCAGCGTGCCGCCGATGACCATGCCGTGCTGTTCGTCGGGGCGCCCGTCGAGCGTGAGCATGAACGACGGGCAGCTGTTCTGCGTATTGCGTACGCCGTCCTTGTCCTTGATGACCCTCATGCCGTCGGTCAGCGCTTCCTCGTAGAGGTATGCCTCGGCGCCCCAGGGGCCGTGGAAGTGCGAGAGCCAGTTGTCGCCGCGGCGCACGGGCAGGAAGGCCGACGCGAAGCGGTAGAGCGTGACGGGTTTCTTTTCCAGGTGGCGGATCTCCGTCCAGGTCTCGATCACCTCGCAGTCGGGATAGGTCTTGTAGTAGACGGTGACATAGAACGGGTAGAATTTGTCTCGGGTCGCGATCGCCGTGACCTGGCCGCCGTCGCGGTTCTCCCTGGTGACCGACTCCACGACCAGTTCGAGCGACATGTTGCCGTCGTTGTGGGTTGCCTGAATGGCTGTTTCACGCGAGCACTGGACGCCGAACTGGGGGTATACCGGGTCGTTGAAGGCGCTCCCGCTGTCGAATACGTCGCCGGGATTCGCCAGCCGGGGGCCGAAGTACTGTATCCGGGGCGATTCACCCTTTTGGGCCGTGATCAGGATAGAGCTTTTCCTGTTGGAAATAACGATGTTATCAGCCCGGAGAATCCCGGAACCCAATAACGCGGCGCATAGCAGCACACTTGCAAAGAGTTTGTTCATAGGTGTTCCTTAGATTAAATAAGTTTTGGATTAATAGTCATCATTCTAAAAATATGTGGTAAAATTAAGAATAATTATGAGAAAATTTAGCATTATCGGGCATTATTTTATCACTCCCGGTCGATATTCGTGCCCGGGAGTGTCCCCTGCCCGGGGCGGGAGGTCTTGAAACGCGTGAAATCCCCCGGCTTAGGGGGTGGTTTCGGGGGCGGGTACGGGCATGGCGGCCGGCCGTCGGACGGGGATGTGCGGGCGGGATGGTTTGGGGCTGCCGGGAGCGGCCCGGGGAAGGGAGTATACGGATTTTTCGGGCGGGAGGTATGCCTTAATCATACTGTTTGTTGCTGATTATTAGTATTTAATGTGTCCGTATGGAACATTCCCGGGTTCTTGCGGGTATCCTGTGATTATACCATTTTGGTAGTATTGTATACAATTCGGCGAGTAATATAATCTACTTTTGAATTACAAAAAAACACTGACCATGCGCTACGCACATAACCCGATCCTGAGCCCCGAAGATTTGTGTCCGAGCCAACCCTCGATGCAGATCGAATGCCTGCTGAATCCCGGCGTATTCCGTTACGACGGGAAGGTCTGGATGCTGGTCAGGGTCGCCGAACGCCCTGCACAGGCCGAAGGGGAAGTCAGTTTCCCGTTGCTCGACGCGCAGAACCGCGTGACGGTGATGCGTGTCCCGGCCGCCTCCCCCGAACTCGACCTATCGGATCCGAGGGTCATCAATTACAAGGGCGAGGATTTCCTCACGACGATGTCCCACCTGCGGCTTGTGAGCAGTACCGACGGCATCCGTTTCCGCGAGGAGGCGGGATATCCGCCGCTGACGGGCAGCGACCGTTACGAAGCGTACGGGATCGAAGACTGCCGCGTCACGCAGATCGGGACGCAGTATTACCTGACTTATACGGCCGTCTCGGCCAACGGCGTGGCGGTGCGGATGCGCAGCACGTCGGACTGGCGCCGTTTCACCGATTACGGGCTGGTGCTGCCCCCGCACAATAAGGACTGCACGCTCTTCGACGAGAAGGTCGGTGACCTATATTATATGCTGCACCGCCCGAGCAGCCCCGAGATCGGCGGGAATTATATCTGGATCGCCCAGAGCCCCGACCTCCGCCACTGGGGAAACCACAGGTGTGTGGCTCGTACCCGCAAGGGGATGTGGGACAGCGCCCGCATAGGTGCCGGGTGTGCCCCGATCCGTACGGGCGAAGGGTGGCTGACGATCTACCACGGCGCGGACGCTTCGAACCGCTATTGCCTGGGGGCGATGCTGCTCGACGCCGCCGACCCGTCGAAGGTGCTGGCGCGCAGCCGCACGCCCGTCATGGAGCCTGAGGAACCCTACGAACTGGAAGGCTTCTTCGGGAATGTCATCTTCACCAACGGCCACCTGGTCGATGGCGACCGCATCGCCCTGTACTACGGGGCTTCGGACAAGGTGATCTGCCGGGCCGACCTCTCCGTAGGCGAAATCCTGGAAAACCTGCGCAAAGACTTATAATAGAAATCCCAATAAAACCTACTTAAAACCCATGAAGAAAACTTTGACCTATTGTTTCGGTTCCCTGCTTTGTCTGATGACGCTCGCTTCGTGCCAGAACGGCGGTTCGTGCTGCGGCCGCGCCGCCACGGACGTCGACCTGACGGGCAGGCTCTATCCGAAAGTCAAAACCCCGACCAAATCGCTCGTCATCGTAGACCTGCAAAACGACGATATCGAGGGGCAGGTCGCTGCCATCGGCCTGCAGGGTATCGTCAACCGCGACAGCGAACAGAAAATCTATGTGATGAACAGCCGTTGCAAGGACAACCACGGCGGCTGGAAAACCGGCCCGCACGACATGGCCCAGATGGGGCAGTTCTGGCTCGACCGTGTGCTGAAGGACATTCCGCAGGAAACCCTCACGCTCGATGCGACCAAGTCCAACCCCGGGTTCTCGGCGCTTGTCGAGCAGTATAAGAAGCATATCAAGGGCGTAGTCATCTATGACCCCGAACTGGTCGAGGCCACGATCGAGGCGGCGACCACGATCGCGGCACAGACCGACGCCCTGATCGTTTCACCCCGCCTTTACGAGGAGGTGAAGGGATATGGTTTCCCGGTGATCCGGGATTTGCGCGGGATGTTCAAGACCAACATCGAGTGTGTCGACTGGCTCGTGGAAAACTATTTCGGGACGGCCAACCGCGACGTGGCTTTCACCTGGTCGCACATGACTACCGATTTCCAGGAGAGCTGGGGCGCAGCCAACAAGGACTACGTGGTTGCCAACCGCCTGTTCACCTATTTCCTCGACATCCAGGATCATGACCAGTGCGCATATTACGAGAACATCGTCAAGAAATATCCCGCCGGCACCCAGATCATGGGCTGGACCGACGAACTGAAGGCCGACAAACTCTTCGCCGAATACGGGTATTTCATGGTGCCGTTCATTTCGGTCGAGAACATGACCGTCATGTCTTCGTTCCCCTCGGTGCAGGGTACGCCCATCGAACCCAAGGCGCTCGAGGCCGAACCCAATACCGTTTATATCGCGATGCTCGTCTCCGACGGCGACAACCTGCTGCATACGATGATCTACATGCCCTACACGATCGAGGAGTCGGCCGCCTACGGCGATGTCCCCGTGACGTGGATCATCAACCCCGCCATCGTAGACCTCGCGCCGCGTGTTTTCACCTGGTACGAGCAGGTGATGAACGAAGGCGGCCAGGAGATGGGCGCCATGATGGGCGACGGCTCCCCGACGACCGACCGTTACAGCGGCTTCTCGTTCTATTGCGCGCTGACGCGGCATTACCTCAGGCAGGCCGGCATGCACACCCTCAAGCAGATGGTCGACGGCGAAGCCGTGGCCTGGAACGTACAGCCCTACTGCCTCGAAGGCGGTTATGCGGGCACCGACTGGCGGGGCATCGGTTCCGACGAATACCACATGGACAACGACTGTTTCCATATCGGTACGACCAATTCGCGTCCCGAATACCTGGACAAGGTGCTGGACAGCGCCCCGGTAGACGAACCGCTGTTCCTGTCGGTCATGATCGGCACGGCGAGCGAGGATGTGACCACCTATGCGTCCGAGCTCAAAAAGCAGATCGAGGCCCGCAACGACGGCCGGAAATACGTGTTCCTGAGGACTGCCGACCTGGCCGCTACATATCGCGCCTATAAAGGTCTCCCCGTAGAATAATCGTGCGGAATGCCGCGTGCATCGGTGTGCCCCGACAGGCACACCCTGTACGCTGACGTCCCTGACTATTGCGGCGGGTGTTTCCGCCTGCATCCTGCAAAAAGCGTTGGGGTATTCGTAAAAACCTAATTATAAACCACTTATTAACTTGACACCTAATTGGCCACAAACTGAAAAGATGTAAAACCTACCGATCCGCCGGGAGCCGGGCGTTCCCGCGGAAAGCAAAGAAATGACAACCAACGAACTACATTAACGATTGATTAAAATTATGAAACAAAGCTTACTGAAATTAGCTTTCGCAGCAGTGATGTTGATGCTTGTCGCTCCGTTCGCAGGCAGTCGGGCTGTTGCACAGACGCACAATCTGACCGGAACCGTCGTCGACGCACAGGGTAATCCGGTTGCGGGTGCCGCCGTGGTGATCGACGGGACGACGAAGGGTACCTCGACGGGTTCCGACGGTTCTTTCGCACTGAACGGCGTTATGGCGAACCAGAGCCTCCTGGTGACATTCATCGGTTATGAGCCCCAGACGGTTGCCATCGGCTCGCAGACGAATATGAAGGTCGTGCTCAAGGAGGACAACCAGACGCTCGACGAAGTGGTCGTCATCGGTTACGGCGTCCAGAAGAAGAGGGACGTGACGGGGTCGATCACCTCGGTGAAGAGCGACGTGTTCGAGTCGCGTTCGGTCGAGAACGCGCAGCAGGCCCTGCAGGGAAAGGCCCCGGGCGTGCAGGTGCTCTCCTCTTCGGCCGCTCCGGGTTCGAGTCCCTCGATCCGTATCCGCGGATTCAGCTCGAACAATTCGGGCGCATCGGAGCCCCTCTATGTGGTGGACGGCCTGAAGGTGTCGGACATCTCCTACCTGGATCCTTCGTCCATCGAGTCGATGGAGATCCTCAAGGACGGTGCCTCGGCGGCCATCTACGGTGTCGAGGCCGGTAACGGCGTCGTACTTATCACCACCAAAAAGGGTAAGAAGGGCGACGGCCGCATCTTCTACGATTTCACCTACGGCATCACCTCGCTGGCCCGCAAGGCCGACCTGATGAATGCCGAGCAGTACGTGGCCTACCAGACGGCCGCCGGCAACAGCCAGTCGCTGTCCGCGTGGGACGGTAAAACCGATACCGACTGGTTCGACGTGCTTTACGGCGACAACGGTTCGTTCCAGCGCCATACGGCCGGCGTCGAAATGGCCAACGACTATGGTTCGGTTTACGCTTCGCTGTCGTATATGGACAACGACGGTATGTACTACGGCAATAAGGACTGGCTGAAGCGTGTCACCTTCCAGCTCAACGGCGACTACAAGGTCAAGAAATGGCTCACCTTCACGACCAACAATACGGTCGAAAGTTCGCGTTCGCAGAACAGCGGCGACGGCGTGAGCAATCTGGGCAACAGCAACCAGTTCATCAACCCCTACGGCATGGATCCGCTGCTGCCCGCTTTCTGGGACAAGGACAACCTGCCGGCATACATGACCGAGCTGATCGCACAGCAGGGCGACGACATGTTCATGAAGAACGAGAAGGGCGATTACGTCGGCATTCCGTTCGCCGCCAAGGACGCGGTCAACCCGCTTACCCACTATTACAGCAACACGGGCGAGCATAAGAACTTCGCCCTGCGCGGTGCGTCGTCGCTGGTTTTCGCCCCCGTCGAGGGCCTTACCGTCACGTCGCGTGTCGGTTACCGGCTCGAATCGACCAATTACAGTTTCTACGGCGTGCCGACCTACTTCGCCGTGTCGTCGCGCACGAAGATGCAATTGGACGGAAAGACCACGATGAACCGCTTCTACATGTGGGAGAACTTCGCCAACTACAACCGTTCGTTCGGCAAGCACACAATCAACGCGATGGTCGGTATGTCCTACCAGTACGAGTGGAGCAACTTCACTTCGGGTTCGACCAACGGCCTGACCGACAGCAGCAGCAATTTCCACCACTTGGACTTCGCTTCGACCGACGCGACCAAAGGCGTGGGCGGCAGAGTAGGCGAAATTTCCAGTATCAGTTACTTCGGCCGTGTCGGCTATACGTTCGACAACCGTTACAACATCATGGTCAATTTCCGCGCCGACGCTTTCGACCGCTCCAAATTGTCGAAGGAAGCCCGCTGGGGCTATTTCCCCTCGGTGTCGGCCGGGTGGACGATCTCCAACGAGCGGTTCATGCGCGATATCGACCCCAAGATCATTTCGTTCCTGAAGCTCCGCGCTTCGTACGGTGTCAACGGTAATATCAGCGCGCTGGGCGCTTTCATGTACAGCTCGTCGATGAGCGTGGGCGATTATTACCCCATGAACGGCTCGCTGGTTTCCACCGTCTATCCTTCGGATGTGCTGGCCAACCCGGATCTGAAATGGGAGACGGCACGGCAGTTCGATGCCGGTATCGACGCGCGTTTCCTGAACAACCGGCTGACTTTCGGGATGGACTTCTACAATAAGAATACCGTCGACCAGATCCTTACATTGACGCCTCCCCTTGCGACGGGTACCACGAGCATGGCCAAGAACATAGGCAAGGTCAACAACCACGGTTTCGAGTTCGAACTCGGCTGGCAGGATCAGGCCGGTGAGTTCACCTACGGCGTCAATGCCAACCTTGCCACCATCAGCAGCGAGGTCAAGGAGATGGAAGGTACGCGTATCGTGAACGACTTGTCCGATTTCGTCTATTTCGACAAGGGACAGCCCATGTGGAGCTACTACGGCTACAAATACCTCGGTGTAAACCCCGAGGACGGCAGCGCCATGTATTACGACAAGGACAAGAGCGGTACGATCGACGACAAGGACAAGGTGTACCTGGGTTCGGCCATCCCCGACTTTACCTACGGTATCACCCTCAATGCCGCTTACAAGGGCTTCGACCTGACGGTATTCGGCAGCGGCAGCCACGGCGGCCTGCTGAGCCTCTACGGTGCCCGCCTGACGCCTTCGGCCAACAAACCCTCCGAACTGTGGACGGATTCGTGGGACGTGAAGGGTGCCGGTGCCAAGTACCCGCATCCCGATCCGATCGGCGATACGGCTTCCAGAAACTCGAGCATGTGGCTCAAGAGCGGTTCCTATTTCAAGATCAAGCAGATCCAGCTGGGTTACACGCTGCCTTCGTCCTTTACGAAAAAGATCGCCATTTCGCGCCTGCGCGTCTATGTCTCGCTCGACAACTTCTTCTGCATCACGCCCTACTGGGGTATGGATCCGGAAGCTGTCAGCGGTACGTCGGGCATCGGCATGGACTATGGCGACTACCCGACCCCGAAGACCCTGACATTCGGTGCAAACCTTTCGTTCTAACCTAAAAACATTACGACTACTATGAAAAAGCATATTTTGGCATTAGCCGGACTGCTTGCCGGAGCGATGATGGTGACCTCGTGCTCCCAGGCGCGTCTCGACGAAGTGGAGCACCTCGGAGTCACCGAAGTGGACAAGACCTATGCGGAGGCGGACGATATGACGGCCCAGCAGCTGATCGCGAACGTATACGTCACGGCCAAGTACCTGATGATGGGCGACTGGGGCGTACACTACATTGCAACCACCTCGGCCAAGACGGCCGAGTGCTGGCCGGGCGGCTCGGGCCCGAACGACGGAACCGACTACCACCGCATGTCGGCCATGATCGACGATTCGGAGAACAACGCCTACAAGGAGATGTATACCCGTTTCTACAAGATCATGTACAAATGCAACATGATCGTCGACAAACTCAACGACGGCTCCGATGAGCGCAAGCGCGTGATTGCCGAGGCCAAGGCCTGGCGTGCCTGGGCGATGATGCGCCTGACGCAGCTGTGGGGCTCGGCCCCGCTCGTGGATCACGTGCTGGACGGTATCAACTATTCGTTCTATCCCGGCAACTCGAACCCCGCGGACAACTGGAAATGGATCATGACGCAGTTCGACGAGGCTGCCACCTCTCTTCCGTCGAAATCCGGCCTGGGCGGCCAGAAAGCCATCGGCGGCCGCTGGACGGCCGAAGCCTGCTTTGCGTACAAAGGCCAGGGTTACATGTGGCAGAACGACTATGCCAACGCCAAGGTCGAACTGGCCAAGGTGATCAACTCGGGTAAATACGAACTCTGGGAGAAGACCGCGACCATGGGCCCGTCGAGCTACGGGACGAACATGCAGCTGGCCAAGAGCCAGAACGAAAACTGGAGCGACGGCAACGAGGAGTACGAATACCTGACGCTCTACCGTGCCGAGGCCGATTTCTGCGACGAGTTCCTGCTCGAACTGGACATCGACGGCGATGCCACGACCATCACCAGCACCGAGCCTTACTGGTTCCGCGCCTACATGAACTGGCGTAAGGACGAGGTCAACCTGCCGGGCAACACGACGACCGCCTCCGACGGCTGGGGCTTTGTCAACCCGACCCGCACGTTCGGTTATGCGTTTGCCAAGCACGATGGCAACAGCGTGCGCCGCCGTGCGGCCATCGCTACTTACAGCGAGGTGTACCACGACTTCCCCTACCTGAACAAGGACGTACGCGGTGTCATGTCGAGCATGTTGTTCGAGAACGAGGGCTATTTCCGCATGAAATACTACGACTTTGTGGACGACGTGGTTCCCGAGCGTTTCGCAAGCGGCCAGACCAACGGCAACCGGACGAACTTCCCGCTGATGCGCTATGCCGACGTGCTGCTGCTCTATGCCGAGGCTGTCTGCATGTCGGGCGAGGGTACGGCCAACATCACGGGGCTGGAGGCGCTGAACAAGGTGCGCCGCCGTGCGGGCCTTACGGACGCCCCCGCACTGGATATGGATAACGCCGAGTACGGCATCAAGGCCGAGCGCCGCTTCGAGCTGTGGCTGGAGGATTGCAGCCGCTATGTCGACCTGATCCGCTGGGGCGATTACAAGAAATTCATCACCGACACTTCGATCGACGGTGTGAGCGAGCATTGGGGTAACGAATGCGCATGGCTCGTCGGGCTCAAGGACGCGACCGTGCATACGACCGATCCTACGGATTGGAGCAACTACGAAGTGCGCTACGACCCGCTGTCGACGCGCGGCAGCTGGAGCGACCGCTTCTACCTGTGGCCGTTCCCCTATGCCGAAACGACGCAGAACCCGAACCTCGTCCAGAATACCGGTTGGTAAAAACCGGTTGTGAAGGCCGTACCGGCCGGTTACCCGGGGCGGTATGATAATCCGACGACGGCAGTGGATCGTTTTTGTTTCACTTCGCCGTCGCCGGGATTTTTTCCGGCCGGGCCGTCCGGATCGGCCTGCATCGGCGGGTTGCCGCCCTTCGCGTGCGTGCGGCCGTGCGGTGCCGGATGACCGGCGGCGTTGAATCCGTGCGGGAGCGAATAATCCGTAAAAAAATGAAGGAATGAAAAAATATCTGTTGATCGCAGCGTCGCTGTTGCTGTGCCTTCCCCTGGCAGCCGCTGTGCAGAAAGTGTCGCTCAACAGCGACGGCCGGGTTGCCGCATGGCAGCTCCGGGCGCAGGACGAGGTGACCGACGTGAAAGCCATGCTCGGGGCGGGCTACGATGCCTCGGGTTGGGTCGCCGCGGTCGTCCCGGGGGCGGCCTTCACGTCGTTCGTCGAGGCGGGGATCGAATCCGACCCCAACTTCGGCGACAATGCCTACAAGGTGGACAGGAGCAAGTACGACCGCAATTTCTGGTACAGGGCCGAGTTCGCTACGAAAGACCTGCCCGCCGGTGCGCGCCGCTGGATCTGCTTCGAGGGCGTGAACCGCGGGGCCGAGGTCTATTTCAACGGCGCGCGGCTGGGGTCGCTCGACGGGTTTATGGATCGCGGCATGTTCGAGGTCACGCACCTGCTGCGGCAGGATGCCGCGCCCAACGTGCTGGCCGTGCTGGTGCGCGTGCCGACGAACCCGATCGCCAATCATGCCAGCCCGACCTATATTTCCAGTGCGGGCTGGGACTGGATGCCCTACGTCCCCGGGCTGTTGGGCGGCATCACCGACGACGTGTATTTCACCACGTCGGGCGACGTGTCGCTCGTCGACCCGTGGGTGCGTACCAGGGTGCCTTCGCGCGAGCAGGGCGTCGTCTCGCTGACCACCGAACTGAAGAACCACTCGCAGCAGGAGAAAACCGGGGTCGTGAGGGGCGTCATCCGCCCGGGCGACATCACCTTCGAGAAGCGATTTAAAATAGGGGCGGGCCAGCAGCGCACCGTGGGCGTCGACCCCCGCGAGTTCCCGCAGCTGACCGTCGACGACCCGGCCCTGTGGTGGCCCAACGGGTACGGCGACCAAAACCTCTATACGTGCGAGCTGACGTGCGAGGTCGACGGCGAGGTTTCCGACTGCCGGACGGTGACGTTCGGCATCCGGGAGTACTCCTACGACTTCGTGAAGGGTGTGTTCCAGCTCTCGGTCAACGGCGAGCGCATCTACTGCAAGGGCGGTAACTGGGGCATGAGCGAGTATATGCTCCGCTGCCGGGGCGCCGAGTACGACCTCAAGGTGCGCCTGCACCGCGAGATGAACTACAACATGATCCGCAATTGGATCGGTTCGACGACCGACGACGAGTTCTACGAGGCGTGCGACCGCTACGGCATCATGGTCTTCGATGATTTCTGGCTCAATTCGCATCCCAACCTGCCGGACGACGTGTTCGCCTTCAACCGCAACGCCGTGGAGAAAATCAAGCGGCTGCGCAACCATCCTTCGATCGCCGTCTGGTGCGGCGACAACGAGGGCGTGCCCCTGGCGCCGCTCAACGAGTGGCTGCGCGAGGATGTCAAGGCCTTCGACGGCGGCGACCGCTGGTACCAGCCCATTTCGCGCGAGTACGGATTCTCGGGCAGCGGCCCCTGGGTGAACGCCCATCCGATCTGGTACTTCACGGCCCACCCGCTGGGCTACGGCGAACACAAACTCGACGGCTGGGGCTTCCGCACGGAGATCGGCTCGGCCGTCTTCACCAACTACGAGAGCTATAAGAAGTTCATGCCCGAGCCCGAGCGGTGGCCGGCTTCGCCCGGGATGCTGGACAAGCATTTCTTCGGCAACTCGGCGGGCAATGCGCGCCCGACCCGTTATTTCGCGGCCGTGGAGTACAATTACGGCAAGGCCGCGGGCGCGGAGGATTTCTGCCGCAAGGCGCAGCTGCTCAACATCGAGGTCAACAAGGCGATGTACGAGGGGTGGCAGCACCACCTGTGGAACGACGCTTCGGGCATCCTGACCTGGATGAGCCAGTCGGCCTACCCGTCGTTCGTATGGCAGACCTACGATTACTATTACGACCTGAACGGTGCCTACTGGGGCGTGCGCAAGGCCTGCGAGCCGCTGCATATCCAGTGGAGTTACGCCGACAACACGGTCAAGGTGGTCAACGCCAGCGGCGAGGCCTACAACGGCCTGCGTGCCACGGCGGCGGTCTACAATATGGACGGCAGCGAGGTGAAGCGCTACGCGCAGCGGGCCGCCCTGTCGTCGCTGCCCAATACGGCTGTCAAGGTGATGACGCTGCCGTTCCCCGAAGATCGCAACCTCGCACGGGGTAAGAAAACCGTCGCCTCGTCGTCGGAGAATGACGATTCGCATGCCGCCAAGTCCGTCACCGACGGCAATACGGGCTCCTCGTGGCGCTCGGGCGGCCCGGGCGAGCAGTGGGTCATGGTAGACCTGGGCGCGCCCACCGAGTTTTCGGACATCGTCCTGACGTGGGAGAGCGAAGCGGCCAAAGCATACGAGATACTCGCGTCGGACGACGCCGAAGAGTGGCGGACGGTCTACACCAGCGGCAAGCCCAGCACGCCCATCGACCGGATACGGATCGACCCCGTGACGGCGCGCTATGTCAAGTTGCAGGGCACGGCGCCCCACGACGACTGGCAGCTGGTGCTCTTCGAAATGGAGCTTTACGGCCCGGAAACCCCGGCCGAAGAACTTTCGCCCGTGCATTTCATCCGCCTGCGGCTGACCGACGATGCCGGGAACCTGCTCTCGGAGAATTTCTACTGGCGTTCGAACCGCCTGGGCGACTACCGTGCGCTGAACGACCTCGAACCCGCGAAACTGGATGTACGCACGAAAGCCGAAACGGTGGACGGCAAGCGCATCATCCGCGCGACCGTCACGAACCGGGGCCGCAGCGTGGCGTTCGCCGTGCGCCTCATGCCGGTCTACGCCTCGACCGGGGAGCAGATACTGCCGGTCATCATGGACGACAACTACTTCACACTGCTGCGGGGCGAGACCCGGAAGGTCGACATCGAGATCGACGAGTCGCTGCTCGGGGAGGATACCTACAAACTGGTCGCAAGGCCCTATAACGATTGATTGCGGGTATGGGAAGGTTTTGTGCGCTGGTGCTCCTGCTGTGCGCGGCATGGGCGCCGTCCGAAGCGAAAATCAAGCTGCCCGCCATCGTGGGCGACAACATGGTGCTGCAACAGTCCTGCGAAGTGAAGCTCTGGGGCTGGGCGGCGCCCGAGGCCGAAGTCAGCGTCGCACCCTCGTGGTGCGGCGCCGTACGGACGCAGGCCGACAAGAAGGGACGCTGGTGCGTGACGGTCGCAACCCCGGCCGCCTCGTTCGAGCCGCGCAGCATCGCCCTGGGCGACGGCGACGGCGAACCCGTCGTGCTGAAGAATATCCTCATCGGCGAGGTGTGGCTCTGTTCGGGGCAGTCCAACATGGAGATCCCCGTGCAGGGAGGCCGCGACTGCCCGATCGAACATGCGCAGGAGATCATCGCCGAAAGTGCGCAGTACCCCGACGTGCGGCTCTTCTCGGTGAAAATCGACGGCGGGCTTCGTCCCCGGGAGGATGTGACGGGTGCCTGGTGCGAAGCCTCGCCCGAGAGCGTCAAGACCTTCAGCGCCATCGGCTACCTGTTCGGCCGCAACCTCCGCCGGGCGCTGAACGTCCCCGTGGGGATCATCAACAGCAGTTGCGGCGGCACGTGGATCGAAGCGTGGTTCCCGGCGTCGCTGCAACGCGGGTTCGCCGATTTCGACCCGGCGTCGGTCGCCACGCGCGAGGGGCAGAGCGGCATGAATACGGTCGAAATCCTTTACAACGGGATGATTTACCCGTTGCATAACTTTGCGATCAAGGGGTTCTGCTGGTATCAGGGCTGCTCGAATGTCGGGCGCAGCACCTGTTACGCCGACAAGATGGTGGCGATGATCGACCACTGGCGGGAGTTGTGGGGCGGCGAACGCAAGCCGTTCTACTACGTCGAGATCGCACCCCATGAGGACGGCGAAGAGAACGTGAACGAGGCGCTGGTGCGTGAGCAGCAAGCGCGGGTGATGGACATGACCGACAACGTGGGCATGGTTTGCACCAACGACCTGGTCTACGACTACGAGACGTGGAACGTGCATCCCAGCCGCAAGGAGCCCATCGCGCGGCGCCTGGCCTATTGGGCGCTGAGCCGGGACTACGGCTACGGCGATGCGGTCAAGACCATCGGGCCGCGGTTCAGGTCGATGGAGGTGCTCGAAGGCGGTGTCGTGCGGGTGCATTTCGACGGCAGCGACTGCGGGTTCCTCGTCAAGGGCGAGATCGAGGGCTTCGAGCTGGCCGGCAGCGACGGGGTGTTCCGCCCCGCGAAGGCCGTGCGCCGGCGCCCCGACCCCACGGTGCTCTATGTCTCGAACTACGACGTGGGCAGCCCCGTGTACCTGCGCTATAATTTCAAGAATTGCAGCGTCGGCCGCCTGTGGGATGCCTTCGGGCAGCCCGTAGTGCCGTTCCGGACGGATAATTTTTAACTTTGTGGAACCGATCTAATATTTTGCGGAAATGAAAAAACTGATCTTGTCATGTGCGCTTTGCCTGTTTGGGGCAGGCGTTGTTTTCGGCCAGGCCTATTCCGACCTTCTCTACCGGGACTGGGCGGGGCTCAGGGCCTATGCCCAGGTGAACAAAACGCTGGGCGACGTGCGCCCCGACGTGGTTTTCATGGGTAACTCCATCACCGAGGGGTGGTTCAACCAGCACCCGGAGTTCTTTCAGAAAAACAACTTCCTGGGACGCGGTATCGGCGGGCAGACCTCGTCGGAAATGCTGGTGCGCTTCCGCCAGGACGTGATCGAACTGCACCCGCAGTGCGTGGCGATCATGGCCGGGACGAACGACATTGCGATGAACAACGGATACATCGCCCTGGAAAATACCTACCAGAACATCGTTTCGATGTGCGAGCTGGCACGCTTCAACGGGATAAAGGTGCTGCTGTGCTCCGTCACGCCGTGCGTGCGCTACAACTGGCGGCCGCAGGTGGAGCCCGGGAAGATCATCCCTAAGCTCAACGCGATGCTCAGGAAGTATGCGGACTCGGCCGAGGGCGTGGAGTATGTCGACTATTTCTCGGCGATGGCCGACAAGGACAACGCCATGCTCCCGGAATATTCGCCCGAGGGATGCCATCCCAACGGCGAGGGCTATAAGGTCATGGAGAAGATCATCGTGCCGGCCATCAACAAGGTGAACGGTACCGACAAAAACTATTTCGTCTACTAATCCGAAGCTGTCATGAATCTCAAACGAACCCTTTTCCTGCTGGCGGCCGTGCTGCCCCTGCAGCTCTCCGCCAAGGTCACGCTCCCGGCAATCTTCACCGACAACATGGTGTTGCAGCAACAGAGCGATGTGAAAATCTGGGGCAGGGCCAAACCCGGCAAGGCCGTGAAAGTCACCACTTCGTGGGACGGCAAGACCTACGCGACGACGGCCGCCGCATCGGGCGGCTGGGAGGTGCGCGTGTCGACTCCCGTGGCCGGCGGCCCCTACACGGTCACGGTTTCGGACGGCAAACCCGTCGAACTGAAGAACGTATTGATCGGCGAGGTATGGCTCTGCTCGGGGCAGTCCAACATGGAGATGCGCGTTGCCGACCGGGTGCTGAACTACGAACAGGAGATGAAGGAGGCCGATGCCTACGGGAATATCCGCCTGCTGCATATCGACAACACCACCAGCCCGGTGCCGCTCGACGAGGCTTCGGTTCGCCACGGCGGCTGGCAGGTGTGCTCGGGCGAAAACATCGCCGACTTTTCGGCGACGGGTTACTTCTTCGGCAAGGAACTCTATAAAAACCTGGGCATACCCATCGGATTGATCGAGTCGTGCTGGGGCGGGACGTACGCCGAGTCGTGGACGAGCGCCGAAGCGCTGTCCGAGATGCCCTATTTCCGTCCCCGCGTCGAGAAGGTGAAGCAGATCCCCGAATCCCGGGAGGCGCGTAACAGGATGTTCCACGACGACATGGACGAGTGGCGCCTCCGGATGATGCAGGCCGACAAGGCGTTCGAGGACGGCCGCGCGGTGTGGGCCGAGAGTTCGTTCGACGATTCGTCGTGGGGCGAGATCGCGGTTCCGGGGTTCGTGCAGGATCAGGGCCTCGACGGGTTCAGCGGCTTTATGTGGGTGCGCAGGGACGTCGAGATCCCGGCCGGCTGGGCTGGTAAGGAGCTGACGCTCACGCTTGCGGCCATAGACGACAACGATTTCACCTATTTCAACGGCGTCGAAGTGGGGCATACCGAGGGCTGCATGGCTTTCCGGAGCTATAAGATTCCCGCGTCGCTGGTCAAGGCCGGCAAGGCGACCGTTGCCGTGCGTGTGATGGATACGGGCGGCAAGGGCGGCATCTTCGGCGATGCGAACAGCATCGCCCTCGCCAAATCGGACTCGGAGAAACTCCCGCTGGCCGGGCAATGGAAATACAAGGTCTCGATGGGCCTGGGCGACGCCCCCGACATGCCGGTCAACACCGCCACCGAACCCAACTACCCGACGTTCCTCTTCAATGCGATGATCAACCCGCTCGTGGACTATGCCATCCGCGGCGCCATCTGGTACCAGGGCGAGGCCAACGTGGTGCGCGCGGCGCAGTACCGCGACCTGCTGCCGCTGATGATCCATGACTGGCGGCAGCACTGGGGGTATGCCTTCCCCTTCTATATCGTGCAGCTTCCCAACTACATGAAGGCACAGGAAGGCCCCGAGGAGTCGGAGTGGGCCGAGTTGCGCGAGGCGCAGAAACATGCGCTCCGCCTTGAGAACACGGGGCTGGCCGTGTGCATCGACGTGGGTGACGGCGACGACCTCCATCCGAAAAACAAACCGGCGGTCGGCCGGCGCCTCTCGCTCGTGGCGCGGGCATTGACCTATGGCGAGCAGATTCCCTATTCGGGGCCCGTATACGAGGGTTACCGCATCGAGGGGAACACGATCCGCATTGACTTTTCGCACACGGACAAGGGGCTCAAGACCTCCGACGGCGGCCCCGTCAGGGGGTTCTATATCGCCGGCCCCGACCATAAGTTCCACGCCGCCAGGGCCGTTATCGAAGGCAGTACGGTCGTCGTCTCTTCGGACGGGGTACGCTTCCCCGTCGGGGTGCGCTATGCCTGGGCCAACAACCCGGTCTGCAACCTCTGTAACGGCGCCGGGCTTCCGGCCGGGCCGTTCCGCACCGACGACTGGACGGACGGCGCGAAACGCTATTAGGGAACCGTCCGTCGCCGCTTCCGGGCCGGATCCGGCCATTTGGGCGGCAAACTGCGCGGACGGAACCTACGCGGGGTCATGGCAGGGCGCGCCCTGCCATGACTTTCCCGTCTGGTAGCGGGGCGGATGATCCGCCCCGGCTTCCCGCTTTTTTCGGGAAACGGCCTGCCGATTGATTTTACGGTTCCGTATAAAAACATATCTTTGTGACAACATGCGAAGCGTTATGTCGAAAAAGTTGATTTTCCTGTTGCTGGCGGCGGTTTGGGTTGCCATGCCTTCCGCCGTGGCCTCCCTCAAGTACGATACGCTGACCAGCGCGGACGGGTTGTCGAACAGTTCAGTCAACTGCATCTATCAGGATTCGACTCTGATGATGTGGTTCGGGACATGGGACGGCCTGAATGCCTACAACGGTTACGGCTTCAGGACTTACAAGTTCGCGCCGGACAATGCGAATACGATTTCGAACAACGTCATCCGCAACATCGTCGAGGAGGCGAAGGGCATCCTCTGGGTCGCCACCGACTACGGGATCAACCGCATCGACGTGGAAAACGACCGCATCGAACGCTTCTACCCCGGCTACGAGGACAACGGCCCCACGGCCGAGCAGGTGTTCTCGGTCGCGGCCGCGGCCGACGGCACCATCTTCTGTGCCGCCACGGGGTGGGGCATCGCCTGCTACGACAAGGCGCTGGGCCGGCTTTCGGCACTCAATGTCCCGCAGTTCAACTCTTCGGAGATACGTGCCGTTTACTACGGCGGACAGAATACCCTGCTGCTGCATACCGTGCAGGAGGAGCTGGTTCGGATCCGTTACGAGCTGTCCGCGACGGGAAGCATGGAGGTGCGGGAAAAGGTCGGGCTCTTCCCCGAAGGCGGGGTCAAGTCGGTGTTCGACAGCCGGACGGCGCTCTACCTGGTTACGGCCGATGCGGAAATTTACCGCTACGAGCGCCGCGACGGGGAGCTGGCTGCAGTGGGCAAATTCCCCCCCCCGGGTCGTGAGGTGCGCGCTATCGCCCAATATGGCGACGATTACCTGCTGGTAGCGACCGGGACGCCGGACATGTATGTCTGCGACATGTCCGGGCGGACGTTCCGCCGGATGTCGCAAATGCCCGGCATCAACATCCTTTCGTTTTGCTACGGCAGTCAGGACATCCTGTGGGTCGGCAGCGACGGGCAGGGCGTCTTCCAGGTATACAACGACGGCATCCAGTTCGACAAGGTTCCCAACAGCCGGATTTTCGGCGACAGGAATTGCCCCGTGCGCGCCTTCTGCGAGGACAGCCGCGGGAACGTCTATGTCGCCACGAAAGGCAACGGCATCGGCATGTTGCGTCCCGACGGGAGCCGGGGCGCGGTCTGCGACGTATCCGGGGGACTGGGTAATAATTCCGTCTACGCCCTCGCCTGGGGATTCGGCGACGACCTGTTCATCGGGCACGACGGCGCCGGGCTCGATGTGCTTTCGTGTGCCACGGGGCGCATCTCGTCCATCAAACCCGTCCCGGGCACCTATTTCGGTTCGGTGTATGCGATTTACCGCGATCCGTCGGACGGCTGCGTGTGGCTCGGGACGAACGGCTACGGGCTGATCGGGCTGCAACTGGCCGAGGCGGGCGGGCGTTACGAAATCAGACGGCAGCGGGTCTATGTCAACGACAAGAAGGACGCCACCTCGCTGAGCAACAATACGGTGTTCGCGATCGTCCCGGCCGGCGGCGGAAAACTGTGGGTCGGAACGCGCGGCGGCGGGTTGAACCTCTTCGACACCCGCAGCGGCAAGTTTACCCATTACACGACCTCCTCGGGCGATTATCCGATCAGCAGCAACGACATCCTGTCGCTCTACGCCGGGCGCGACTCGACGCTCTGGATCGGGACGAGCTACGGTCTGAACCGGCTCAGCCCCACCGCAGGGGGACGGGGCGGTTTCCGCTGGTATATCGAAAAGGACGGGCTGCCGAACAACACCATCCACGGTATCCTGGAGGACGACTCGGGCAACCTTTGGCTCAGTACCAACAAGGGGCTGGCGCAGCTGAACCCTGCCGACAACCGGATAATCAGCTATTACAACAACGAGGAGTTGCAGAGCAACGAATTTTCCGACGGTGCCTATTACCGTTCGCGCGACGGCAGGATGTACTTCGGCGGCGTGGCCGGGTTCAACCGGTTCGATCCCCGCGACATCTGCGTGCGGACGTACGCCCCGGCCGTGCAGCTCAACGATTTCCTGATCAAGCAGACGCCCGTGCCCGGATTCCGTGCCGACCGCGAGATCGTCCTGTCGCACAGCGAAAACTTTTTCAGCATCCAGTTCTCTGCGCTGGAATACATCCGCAACGGCAACTGCGAATACGCCTACATCCTCAAGGGGTTCAACGACGACTGGGTGGAGATCGGCACCGACAACACGGCGGTGTTCACCAACGTGCCGCCCGGGGCCTATGAATTCTGCGTGCGATGTACCAACGGCGACAAAATCTGGAGCGACAATACCGCTTCGCTGCATATCCGGGTGCGTCCGCCGTGGTGGAACACGGTGTGGGCCTACATGGTCTACCTGCTGCTCTCGTTCGTGGTGCTGTACGTCGTCTGGTTCGTGGTCAACGACCGGATCGAGCAGCGGCGCAGGCTGCTGATGGAGTCGATGAGCCGGCAGCAGCAGAGCGACAACTACGAGGCGAAACTCCGCTTTTTCACCAGCATCGCCCACGAGTTCTGCACCCCCCTGACGCTGATCTACGGGTCGGGCGAGCAGCTGCTCGACAGTTACAGCCTCGCGCCCGACGTCGCCAAGCATGTCCGCATCGTGAAGAACAACGCGGCGCGCATGCAGCGCCTGATCGGCGAGTTGATGGAGTTCCGGCGGGTCGAGACCGGGCATTACACGCCCCGCTACGTCATGGTCAACGTCACGGAGCTGATTTCGACCATTGCCGACAATTTCAACGAGGTCAACGAGCAGCGGCGCATCGACCTGCGCATCGACTTCCCGGCGCAGGAGGTCATCCTCGTGAGCGACCAGGGGGCGCTGGAGAAGATCCTCTACAACCTGGTTTCCAATGCCTATAAATATACGCCCGCAGGCGGATACATCAGCATCGGGTTGCGGGTGGAGGCCGGCCGTACGACCGTGAGGGTCAGGAATTCGGGCAAGGGTATCAAGCCCGAGGACATCGGCAACGTCTTCAACCGTTTCGAGATACTCGACAATTTCGAACGGCAGGCCAACGAGGGCAAGGTCATGCGTAACGGCATCGGGCTGGCGCTCGCCAAGAGCCTGGCCGGCATGCTGTCGGGAAATATTACGGTGAGCAGCAACCCCGGCGAATATACCACCTTCACCCTGTCGCTGCCCGAGGTGAGCCGCGACCTGGTGACCGAGCCCGGGCAGAAGGGCGTGCCCGATTATCCGTTGCCCGACGTCGAGGACACACGGACGGGGCACGCCCGACGGTCGCGTGCCGCGGGGGCCTCGATCCTGGTGGTGGACGACGAAAAGCAGATCCGTGACCTGATCGCCGAGATACTCTCCGACGAATATTCCGTCATCCAGGCCGCCGACGGGACGGAGGCCATCGAGATCCTCAAACACAAACGCCCCGACCTGATTATCAGCGATGTCAGTATGCCGAACGTGGACGGGCTCGAATTGCTCGAATACCTCAAGGGCAACGAGATCACCAAATATATTCCGTTCGTGTTCCTCTCCTTCAAGAACGATGTCGAACAGGAAATCCGCGGCTACGAGCTGGGCGGCGACGCCTATATCTCCAAGCCGTTCCACCCCAAGCACCTGCTGGCCGTCGTGCATCAGATACTCAACAACCGCCTCTCGCTGAGGGATTACTACAATTCCGTGATCTCCTCGTCGGACGTCTACGAGGGGAATACGATTGACGCCGACGACAAGAAGTTCATCGTACAGCTGGCCGGGATTATCGAGCAGAACATGACCGACGAGAACCTGTCGCTGAATTTCCTGTGCGACAAGATGTGCGTGAGCCGCATGAGCCTCTACCGCAAGATCCGCGAGATCACGCAGATGACGCCGAGCGAATATATCCGCTCGGTGAAGATCAGCCATGCGACGCATCTGCTCCGGACGACCAACATGACCATCCAGGAAATCATGTTCTGCTCGGGTTTCAACAACAAGTCCTACTTCTACCGCGAGTTCGCCAAAATATACCACATGTCGCCCAGGGAGATGCGCGAAAAAGAGCGCTGAGCGGGCAAAAGTGCCGTTTCCCGGCGTGAAGATACGTTTCGGTTACAATAGTATACCTTGCAACGCCCCCGCGGGCTTAATTTTGCAAGGCAATACTAAACTACTGACATGAAAGAAACAACCGTCTCGACCTCGGGCAACGGCATTCTCGGCAGGGCTTTCTCGGAAATCCGGCATTTCGGAACCTATCCGTTCAACATGCGGATACTCCTGCTGACGAACATGCTGTATGCGTTCGTCCTCCCCGTCGTGGAACTTTTTGTCGGCACTTACATCATGCGCAACAGTTCGGAGCTGGCGTATGTGGTGGGCTACCAGCTGGCCGTCTACACGGGCATCCCGCTCACCTTCCTGGTGAACGGCTTTCTCATGCGCCGCATCCGGATTTCGCACCTCTATTCGTTCGGGATGCTGCTGAGCGGCGTTTCGATGGCCGTGATGATGTCACTCGAAACGCTCGACCTGGCCGGGATCGTCGTGGCGGGGCTTATCATGGGGCTATCGTACGGCTTTTTCTGGGCCAACCGCGATTTTCTCGCCCTGAATTCCACCGACGACGGCAACCGCAACTATTACTACGGTCTGGAAAGTTTCTTCAACACCGTCGCCGGGGTCGTCGTACCCGGTATGATCGGGGCGTTCCTGGGCGCCACGGCCGACCACAACTGGCTTGGGGGAAATATCAACCTGGCCTATAAACTGGTGACCTTATTCGTTTTCGTGCTTACGATCATCGCTTCGGCTGTCGTATTCCGCGGCAGGTTCTCCAATCCCCCGAAGGAGCGGTTCATCTATCTGCGCTTCGATGTGCTGTGGAACAGGATGATGCGCCTTGCCGTCCTGAAGGGGATCGCCCAGGGATACATCGTCACGGCGCCGTCGATGCTGGTCATGACGCTCGTCGGGAACGAATCCACGCTCGGGACGCTGCAATCGGTCAGCGCCATCGTTTCGGCCGTGCTGCTCTACCTGCTGGGGCGCTTCGCTTCGGCCAGGCACCGGGTGCTGATCTTCTCCTCGGGCCTGCTGCTCTTCGCACTGGGCGGGGCGTTCAACGCCGTGCTCTATTCGGCGACGGGCGCGATCGTCTTCATGCTGTGCCTGGTGATGGGACGCCCGCTGATGGATCTGGGCTATTTCCCGATCCAGTTGCGGGTCATCGACTACGTGAGCCGGAAGGAGAACCGCAACTCCTACGCCTATATTTTCGTCCACGAATTCGCTCTCTACCTCGGCCGTTTCTTCGGATGCGGGCTGTTCATCGTCCTGACGATCTGCCTGTCGGATACCTTTGCGATCCGCTATGCGCTGCTCATCATCGGTATCATCCAGCTCGTCTCGATCGGCATCTCCCGGAACATCATCCGGGCGCTCGACAGGGCCGAGGCGGAATAGAATACCCGGCTCGGGGGCAAGAGGGACAGCCCCGGGCCGGGACGATGCGCGGAGGGGCTCCGCCGCTGCCGGAGGGTACAGGCCCGGCCTGTGCCCCCGGGTATGGGGCCCCGCCCGTATCGGGAATGCTGCCGCCGTGTGCGGCCATGTTTACCTTGCCTTGAAAAATCGACCGATATGGATAGGAGACAACTCATGCAGGGTGCCGGCGGCCTGTTGCTGGCCGGGGCACCTTCCGGCAGGGGAAGTCCGGGAGCAGGTGGCGATGAATATCGACTGGTTCCCGACGCTGCTCGACCTGTGCGGGCTGGATGCCTCGGGGATCGACATGGACGGGGCGAGCATCGTGCCGCTGATCCGCGACGGAGCCGAAGCTTCGCCGCACGACGTGCTGCACTTCGATTCCGGTAAGCAGCGGGCCGTGCGCCGGGGCGACTGGAAGCTGATCTGCAATGCGATCGACGTGTTGCCCAACGACAGGAACAAGACACTCGAAGGGCTGTACCTGACCAACCTGAAGATCGACCGCACCGAATCGGAGAACCTGATCGACAGGTTCCCCGAAAAGGCGCAGGAGCTGCTCGCGCTGCGCAGGGCCTACGAGGCTTCGCTGGGGAAGGACAAGGAGTAAATCCCGCCCCGCCCTCGGTCGTGGGACGGATGCACGCCGCCACCGGGAGCATCCGGACAAAACAAGGGGAGGCCGCATCGGCCTCCCCTTCACTTGTTTGCAGCCAGCCCCGATCAGTTCGGACGCAATACGACTTTGCGCACCTGCGGCTTGTTGATCTCGTAGATGGTCTCCACGAGCAGTTCCATCTGCTGCGCGCGTGCCTCGCGGACATGCGGGAGCATGAGCTTGGCGTAGTTTTCGCGGTGGATCTGGAGCCAGATGTTCTTTCCTTTTTCCGCGTCGAGCACGCGCACGGCACGTGCGTCGTTGGCGTCGAGCAGCCCCTTGTTCTGGAAGAAATCGTACTGCACCCAGGCGTAGTCGCGGAAGTTGCGTTCGATTTCCCAGCGGTATTCGTTCAGGTGCATCACCTCCATCGCCTGCCGGTACTGCGGCGTCTGCAGCTCGGCGAGGTTGATGCCTTCGCCCAGCTGTTTGCCGTTCCAGGTGCCGATCCGCTCGCCGTCGATGTAAAGCGTGTAGTCGCCTTTCAGCCCCTTGACGGTCAGCATTTCGCGGTTCATCTCCTCGATGAAGGGAACCAGCTTCGTGGCCTCGGCCTGGCTGCGCTTGGATCCCATCCCGTGCGTCAGGGTGTCGAGCGGGTAGGGCAGGGCTTCGGCCAGGTAGTCGAACGAGATTTCGCGGCCGTTCCTGCGCAGGCCGGTGATCTCGCAGTTGCCGGCCTTGAGAACCTTCGCTTTTGCAGCGTCGATTTGCACGTCGGCCACCTCCCTGCCGGCAAAACCCTGTGCCTTGAGGTAGAGGTAGGCCATCACCATGTGCCCGTCGTTGTCCGGGTGGATGCGGTCGCCCATCGACAGCGAGAATGAAGGTTGTCCGGCCTGCACGCGCCGGCCGATTTCGACCATCGGGGCGCTGAAATCCACGAACTCCCAGCCGTTGGCTGCGGCCGACTCCTTCTGGAACCCGACGACGCGATCCATCACGGCGTTCTTGCCCCGCAGCGGGGCGTTGTTCTCGATTTGGGCCGTTTCGTCGTAGGGCGAACCCCCGAGCATCACGACCCGCACGCCGTCGAGGGTTTGCAGGCGCTTCTCCATCTTCTTGAAGTTGTCGTAGCACTCCCGGTATTTCTTTTCTCCGAATGCCTCGGCATCGTCGCCGTTGTATTCCATGTAGCCCGTGTCGTTCATGCCGAAGGTCACGGTCAGCACCGTGGGGCGTTTGCTGAGAACGTCGCCGTCCAGGCGCTTGTACATGTCGCCTGCGGTTTCGCCGCCGATGCCGGCGTTCATCACCCGCAGATCCATGTACGGGAAGCGGGTCATGTAATAGAGCCAGATGTAGGAGTGGTAGTGGCCGCCGTCGGTGATGCTGTTGCCGAGGAATACGGCGCGGTCGCCGTCCTTGAACGGCGCTACGGTCTGCGCCGCGGCGGAGGCGCACATGCAGAGCGCCGCCGCAAGGGATAGAAGGATTTTTTTCATGGTTATGCGGTTTGTTGTGTTTTGGTGAGCCGATTTATTCGTACGAGGGCGGCAGTTGTGTCCGGCCCCAGTTCCCGGACGGTCTGGCCGAGGTCGTATATTCCAGCGTCGCGCCGTTGCGGAGCGCATCCCAGCCGATCCATGTGCTGCCGTAGGGTTTTCCGTCGAGTTTGAGCGCCGTGGTGTAGATTTGTTTCTCCGAGCCCCCGGTGATGGTGATGTCGCCGTGCTTGAGGTGGATGACCACCTTGTCGAAGACCGGGGTGCTGAGCGTGAAGCCGCCTACGCCGGGGATCATGGGGTAGAGCCCCGTGCATGCGAAGACGTACCAGGCTCCCATCGTGCCCAGGTCGTCGTTGCCCGGCAGCCCGTCGGGAGCGCTCGTGTACTGCTCGTTGAGGATGCGGTTGATGACCTTCGAGGTCTTGTCCGGCCGTCCGAGCCAGTTGTAGACCCACGGGATATGGAAGCTCGGCTCGTTGCCCGAGGCGAACCACGGGTCGTTGTACCCCGCGTCGAGGCGCACGAAGAATTCGTCGAGCCGCTTTTCGGCCGCGGCCTTGCCGCCCATCGTTTCGATCAGCCCCGCCAGGTCGTAGGGCACCATCCAGAAATAGTTTTTATAGGTCGATTCGCGCCAGTCTTCGCCGAGCGGTTTCCACGACCCGTCGGCATTGCGCGACTGCAGCCAGCCGGTCTGGGGGTTGTAGAGGTTTTTCCACGAGCGGGCGTAGTGGAAATAGCGCCAGCTGGCGAATTCGTCGCCGCAGGCGTGCAGCGCGAACTGCCCGATGGCGAAGTCCGACGAGGTGTATTCGAGCTGCTCCGAAGCGTTGTAGTACCCCTTTTCGAGGTATTGCTTCAAGCCCGGGCGCTCCTCCACGTCCTGCGATTTGGCACCCGGCACCTCGGCGTTCCTGCGCATGATCTGGAACAGCGGGAAGGGGTCGTAGTCCTGTGCGCCGAACGCCCAGGCGTTTGCGATCAGGATCGGTGTGGGGTCGCCCTGCATGATGCCGGTCTCAATGTTGGCCATCACCCAGCGGGGAAAGGCACCGCCCGACTGCTCGGCGAAATGCTGGTGCGAGAGTACTACGTCGGACGCCACGTCGGGGGCCAGCATCGAGAGCAGCTGGATCTGCGTGCGGTAGGTATCCCAGTTGCTGAACGAGGTGTACTGCTTCGAACGGCTTCGGTGCACCCGGAAATCGGCGCCCATGTACTCGCCGTTCACGTCGCTGCATGCGTTGGGGTGGATCAATACGCGGTAGAGGTGCGTGTAGAACTGGGTCGTGCGGTCGGGGTCGGTGCCTTCGGCCTCGATCAGCCCCAGGTAGTCGTTCCACCTCCGTTCGGCGGCGTGCTGCACGGCCGCGAAATCCCACCCGGCGTTTTCGGCCGCGAGGTTTGCGCGGGCGTTCTCCACCGAGACGTACGAAACGCCGATCTTGTACTGTACGTTGCGGTTCTCGGTGAGGTCGAACGTGAAGTAGACGCCCGATTCGCTCCCCTCGGCGAAACGTCCGCCGGGGGTGAGCCGGTCCTCTTTCCAGATGCCCGTCGTGACGGCCCGCGCGTCGAACTCGGCGACGAAGTAGACCTTGTACGGGGTGCGTACGCCGCAGAAGCTGCCGCCTTCGGCATAGCCCTCGCAGCTGTTGGGGCCGGTGATGACGACGGCGGCCTGTTCGATCGGCGTGGCGGCGATGCCCGCGCCGATGATCACGGTGCCGAACGCCTCCCCCGCGGGGTATTCATAGCGGGCCATGCCCGTGCGCTCGGTGACGGTGAGCCGCGCCTTGACCGCCTCCTGCACGGTGGCTTCGTAGTAGCCGGCATGGCCCTGTTCGCCGCAGATGCCGACCCGGTAGTCGAGGATGTTTTCGGGCGAAGAGTCGAGTTTCCCCGTTACGGGGAAGGTCGGGAAATTACCCATGTGACTGCACCCGCCGCCGCTCAACTGGTTGATGACGAACCCGCCCCGCTTGGCGAAATAGGTCGGCGTGAACTGTACCATGCCGAACGGGTAGGTCGCCCCGGGGTAGAGGTAACCCGAGGTCAGCCCCACGCCCCGGGTGCCGATCAGCGTGTTGACCTTGTGCGCGTAGCCGTCGCTTTGCTGCCCGCAGGCGCTGCCGGCCCCGAGTAAGAGGGCCGCCAGCGACAGGGATATTGTTTTCAGGGATTTGAACATGTCCTTCGGAATTTCGGTTGTCGATCGGTTCATTCGGGTTTGGAAAGCGAGAAGGGAGCCGCATCCTTGCCCGTGCCGCGCTCCTTGTTGGGCTCGGGGCCCATTACCAGGCGCATGACGCCGCCGTCGGCGATGTCCTTGTAGGTGATGTAATTCTTGTCGAGCGGCTTGCCGTTGAGTGTCGCGGACTGGATATAGACGTTCTGCTGCGAGTTGCCGTCGGCCTCGATGACGAACTTCCGGCCGTCCTCCATCGTGATGGTCGCCTTGCGGAACACGGGGCTGCCCAATACGTACTGGTCGGTGCCGGGGCAGACGCTGTAAATGCCCAGCGAGCTCAAAATATACCACGAGGACATGCCGCCCTGGTCTTCGTCGCCCGGATAGCCGCGCTCCGAGGAGTTGTAGAGCCGCCCGGTGATCTGCCGCGACCAGTATTGGGTCTTCCACGGCTGGCCGGCGTAGCTGTACAGGTAGATCATATGCTGGATGGGCTGGTTGCCGTGGGCGTACTGCCCCATGCCGGCCAGTTCCATCTCCTTCATCTCGTGGATCATGCCGCCGTAGGTGCCCGGACGGATGACGTTCGGCACGGTGAATACCGAGTCGATCTTGGCGGTGAACGCCTCGTCGCTGCCGTAGAGGTTGATGAGCCCCTGCACGTCGTGGAATACCGACCAGTTGTAGTGCCAGGCGTTGCCTTCGCAGTAGGGGCCGCCCCACTCGTAGGGGTCGAAGGGTGCGAGCCAGCTGCCGTCCTTGAGGCGGCCGCGCATGAAGCCCGACTCCTTGTCGAAGACGTTGCGGTAGTTATACATCACACGCGAGAAGATCTCCTCGTAGAACTTGTTGCCGGTCATGCGCGCCAGCTGGTAGCCGCAGAAATCGTCGTAGGCGTATTCGAGCGTCTGTGCCGTCGAGCCCATCGACTCGGGGTAGGAGACGTATCCCAGCTGCCAGTACTCCTTCCATCCCGCGCGGCCGTTGGCACCGCCCCACGGGCCTTTGTTCATCGCCTCCTTAGCGTAGGCTTCCAGCGCCTTCTGGGGGTCGAACGTGCGGATGCCTTTGGCCCATGCGTCGGTCAGCAGCGAAATGGCGTGGTTGCCGATCATGCCGCCCGTCTCGCCGGGCGCCGACCACGATGGCAGCCAGCCGCACTGCTCCTGTGCCGCCAGCAGGGCGTTCATGTAGCGTCCTTGCATCGTCGGGTGCAGGATGTTGGTCAGCGGGAACTGCGAACGGAACGTATCCCAGAAACCGTTGTCGGTATACATGTAGCCGGCGTGTACCTTGCCGTCGTAGGGGCTGTAATAGTAGGGGTTGCCCTCGGCGTCGCGTTCGTAGAACTTGCGCGAGAAGAGGTTGGCGCGGAACAGGCACGAATAGAAGGTGCGGATCTCCTCGTCGGTGCCGCCTTCGACTGCGATGCGGCCCAGCAGGGCGTTCCACGTCTCGGCGCCGCGCTTTCGGGTCGCTTCGAGGTTCTTGTCGGCGCCCAGTTCGCGGTCGAGCGTGAGCAGCGCCTGCTCGGGGCTGATGTAGGACGAGGCGGCCTTGGCCTGCACTTTGGTGCCGGCCTTGAAGCGCACGTAGGCCCCGTAGCCCTTGCCCTCGCCCTCGGTCATGCCCGGGAAGCGTTCGTCATGCTCGTTCTCCCAGAGCCCGTACTCCTCGAACGGCCGGTCGAACTGGATGACGAAATAGTTGCGGAAGGTCTCCGGGTGGTTGACGAAACGCTGGTTGTTCACCCACCCCGAAATCTGCCGTTTGGCGGGGTCGATCTTCATTCCGCTCATGGCGAAATAGCCGTCCAGCACCAGGTAGGCGTCGCCTTTCCGGGGGTAGGTGAAGCGCAGGTGCACGCCGCGCGTGGTGGGTGCCATTTCGGTGGTGATGCCGTTGTCGAGCGTCACCCGGTAATAGTGCGGTTTGGCGATCTCGTTGGCGTGGCTGAATTTCGACGCACGCGCGTCCTCGTTTACGACCAGCTCCCCGACCTCGGGCATGAGCGAATAGACCGCATAGTCGCTCATCCACGGGCTGCACTGGTGCGCCTGTTGGAATCCGCGGATCTTGTCGACCGAGTACTGGTATTTCCAGCCTTCGCCGTTGGGGCCGGTCTGTGCGCTCCAGGTGTGCATCCCGTAGGGCATGCCGGTCGTAGCGTAGGTGTTGCCGTAGCTCAGTTCGAATTTCGAGTCGGTGCCCTGCAGCGTGTTCACGTATTGCACGTAGGCCTGTTTCTGTGCGAAGGCGGCCGGCAGCGAGCAGAGGCCGAAGAGGCCTGCCGCGGCGATCCGCCTGAGCGATGACCGCAGCCGGCTGCGGTCTTTGTTGACGGTGTTTTCCATAGGTTTGTCGTCTGTTATTAATGATATGATTAGGTTCGTCCTGTTGTTGCCTATATGCCCCACCGGGTGTTGGGGGTGTCGCCCATGTAGAGTTCGAGCGTCCCTCCGGCCGCAATGTCGGCGAAGTCGAGGTGCGATGCTGTGTGCTCCCTGCCGTTGAGCACCGCCCGCTGTATGTAGACGTTCGAGGGGCTGTTCCCGTGCGCCACGACGGTGAATGTCCCGCCCGGTGCGTAGGCCGGGTCGAGGCGCAGTTCGATGCGGTCGAAGACGGGGCTGGTGATCTCCATCCGCGTGTCGCCCGGGCAGGCGGGATGCAGGCCCGCGGCCGCAAGCACGTACCAGGCCGACATCTGTCCGGCGTCCTCGTTGCCCACGATCCCCTCGACCTTGTCGGCGTAGGCCTTTTCGCAGATATGGCGCGTCCATTTCTGGGTCTGCCACGGCTGCCCGAGCCGGTTGAAGAGGAACGGCACGAGGTGGACGGGTTCGTTGGCGTGGTTGTAGTAGTCGTTCCAGAGCATGTCCGACGGGGTTTTGTCGAAGAACTCCGTGAGGTCGCGCAGCACGGCTTCGCGCCCGCCCATGAGCGATACCATGCCCTCGACGTCGTGCGGCACGAACCATCCCTGCTGATAGGGGTTCGACTCGATGCAGCCGTACCACTCGGTGGTGCGGGCGTTCTTGGGCCACGGCTCCCACGCTCCGTCGGCGCGGCGCGGGCGGAACCAGCCCTTCTCCCGGTCGAAGATATTGCGGTAGGCCTGCCCTTTGGTGGCGTAGAGGACGGCGTCTTCCCGCTTGCCCAGCTGCGTGGCCAGGCGCGAGATGCACCAGTCGGTATAGGCGTATTCGAGCGTGTGCGAAATGCACAGTTCCGAGGGGGTGTAGCCCAGCGGGTCGTTGCCGAAACGCTTCGAGGAGTTCACGGCATAGCGGTAGGCCTTCTCGACGTCGTAGCTGCGGATGCCCTTGGCATAGGCGTCGGCCAGTACCGACAGCGCCGGGTTACCCAGCATGCAGCCCGAGTAGGCGTTGACGATCTCCCAGCGCTCGAAATAGCCGCGCCCGCTCTCATCGGCCATCGTGACGAGCGAGTTCACGAGGTCGCTGACCAGTTGCGGGTTGATGATGGTCTGCAACGGCATCTGGCTGCGGAACACGTCCCAGCCGCTGAAGATCGTGCGTTTGGTGAACCTGCCTCCCGTGGTATGGATTCTGCCGTCCGCCCCCGGGTAGCGCCCGTCGGCGTCGGTGTAGATACGGGGGTCGATCATCGTGTGGTAGAGCGCCGTGTAGAAGATCGTCTTTTGCCGGTCGCTGCCCCCGTCGATGCGGATGCGCGCCAGCTCCCGGTTCCACAGCTCGCGCGCCTCGCGGGCAACCCGGTCGAACGCCTTGCCGGCGATCTCCGCCTCGAAATTCTTCCGGGCGCCCTCCATGTCGACGAACGAGATGCCCGCGCGGAGGACGACCTGCTCGTCCTGCCGCGTCCCGAATTCGGTGTAGAAGCCGATGTGCTTGCCTTCGATGCGGTCGATGCCCGTGACGACGGGCGCCGCGGCTACGCGCTGCAGGTAGGGGACGCTGACCACCTCGTCGCGCTTGCGTACCCAGTCGTCGGGGATGTCGGCGCTCCAGAACCCGTAGTTTTCCATCGGCTTGTCCACCTGCGCGTAGAAATAGACCGTATAGTCGGCCTGTCCCTCGCCGTTGCCCCAGCCGCCCGTGGCGGGGGTGCATTTCATCCACCCGGCGATGGTGTGCTTGTCCACCACCTCGATGTATTGCCGCTCGGCCGTGCCGCCGACGCGGCGCGCCAGGTCGATTTGGATGCGCGACTGTTCGCCCTCGGGAAAGGTGAAGCGCAGGATGCCGCAGTGCGGGGTGGCCGAACTTTCGGCACGGATGCCGTAGTCGGTCAGCAGGGCGCTGTAATACCCCGCGCGCGCGGTTTCCGTGGCCTTGTCGTAATGGGAACGGTAACCCCCGATCGAGCCGTCCTCCCTGCCCGCGATCTTTTGCAGCGGGCCGGTCGTCGGCATGACCAGCAGGTTGCCCAGGTCGCCGAACCAGCCCACGCCGCTCATCTGCGTGAAGGCGAACCCTTCGATGGTCGTGTGCTCGTAGCTGTACCCGGGGCTGTTGTCCCCGCCGGTGATGGTGTTGGGGCTGACCTGCACCATGCCGTAGGGCGTCGTCGCCCCGGGGAAGGTCTTGCCCAGCCCGTGGTAGACGCCCGCGGCGCTCGTGCTGGTGCTCGCCCCGATGAAGGGGTTCACGTAGTCGGCCGGCGAGAAGCTGCCCGTGTCGCCCTGCACGACCGCGGAGCAGCCGGTGAGCCCCATGGACGGGCAGCATAATAAGAGGAAGAGTAAGGTCTTGGGAATGTTGCGGTAGTGCATGGCTTGGTCTTATTTTGTCAGTCGAAGGGTTTTCAGTCCGAAGCGGGGCATCGCCACCTCGATTTCCGATACGCCGCCCCGCTTGCGGATGGCGCAGGCGGCCGTCGCGTTCCCGTTCAGGTCGGTCTGCTCGACCTTCGAAAGCGGGAAGGCGAACCTGATTTTCTGCGGGGTGCCGTCGCCGTCGGCGTTGAACAGGCGCACGACGATCTGCTCCCCGTCGAGGTAGGCGGCCGAAATCTCATAGCCCGTGCCCGCCGCGTCGATCAGCGAGGCTTCGTCAGCGGCGGCCTGCGCCGCAAACGTGCAGAGCAGCGGTTCGTTCCAGCGCCGGTTCTCCTCCTGGATGCCTGCGGCGTCCCATGCCCTGCGGTGGGGTACGACGGCGAACCGGATGTGCGTCGGGCCGTCGATGGGGTAGTCGCGCCCCCAGAGCCCGTTGCCGGAGTATTGCACCGTAAGTCCCAGCGGGGCGTCTGCGCCGTAGGAATAGGAGGTCGTGTGGTCGGAGAGGAGTGCCAAGCCGTAGCCGCCGTCCCGCTCCGCGAGGTCTACCCAGTGCAGGATGACGTTGTGCTTGATGTTGTCCCAGGTGGTGAAGTGGGTGTTTTCCAGCGTGCTTTTGCAGACGTCGAAAGGTGCGTCCTTATACAGCGCGGGGGCGTCGAGGGCGGCCGGGAAGAGGATGTTGAGGTTGAAACGGTCGTCGTAGAATGCCCTGTGGTTGTTGTTGAAGCCGTCCTTCTGGCGGAATGCCCCGATGCCGACGTTGTGCCGCCAGTCGATCTTCAGGTCGAAACCGATTTTCCGTTCGCCCTTGCGGAGCGTGATCGTCTGCGTGAAGGGGTGCGTGTCGATCCGGCCGCTGATGCGGACGCTCTTTTCCAGCTCGTTGTCGCAGAGTACGGTCACGGTGGCCGGGGACTGTGCCGAGGAGTGGAACTGCCCCTGGTCGTAGAAGAATCCCCGCAACTCGCCGAAGGCGAACCGGTGCTGCGGGTCGGCGAATTCCTTCCCGCCCTCCTTTTTTGCGACGAGGCTCGTGATGGTGCCTCCCCGTGCAGGGTCGATTACGATCCGGTACATGTCGTTCTCGAGGATGTATTCGTCCGCCCCTATCTGGCGGGGTGCGGCCGCGGCCGCGTTGCCGGATGTCTTTTTTACAGTGTAGGTCGTGTAACCGAATGCCGGGACGGAGGCTTCGAACAGGAGCCGCCGCCCGCCCGCCGTCGGGACGATTGCGTGCGGAACCCGTTTTCCTTTGGCATTTGTCACTGCCAGCTCCCCGTCGCCGAGGCCTTCGGGCAGCGCCGCCGACACCGTTTCGCGGCGGGGGCTGCCGAGCGTGTTGCAGACGCGCAGGTAGGTTGTCTGGCCGTCGCCGCCCGGTGCCGCGAAGCTTTGCAGCGCCTTGGCGATCACCCCGTCGCACAGCGAGTCGGTGGCGGCCGTCCAGCGGCGGATATGCTGCGCCCATGTCCCCTGCCTGTTGAGCCCGTTGTAAGGTACGATCCACGAGTCGTGGTGCTGGGCGAGCATCAGCGTCCGCCAGCCCTCGTCGAGCGTTGCCTGCCCGTAGCGGTAGCCGTTCACGAGGTTGGCGATGACCCCCGCCTTTTCGGCCATGACGAGCTTGTTCTCCGATTCGCGCACCTGCTGCGCGATGCGCTGCAAGACCTGGCTGCCCCACATGAGGCTTACGCGGACGTCTTCCTGCGGCATGCGGTAGTCGTCGGAGCTCCTGCCGTCGGTCACCCGTTCGAAATACTCCCGCCACGTGACGTAGACCGAGTTGTTGCGGATGCTGTCGCCCGACCCGATCCAGGGGCCGTATTTCCATCCCGCATCCTGGTAGCACATCCCCACGGGGTGGGCGATGCCGTATGCGATGCAGGCGTCGAGGTACTCCTTCTCATTGCCCCATGCCGTGGTCTGCCACACCGAGTTTTTCTGGAGCTCTTCGCAGGCATGGCGCGGCGAAGTGAGGATCGAACTGCCGTCGGGGCCGACCCAGTTGACCAGTTCGCCGCCGTAGGGCGCCGTGTACCCGCCCCAGCAGGTATTCGGACATTTCAGGGAGGCGTATTTGAACCCGTAGAGTTTCAGGATTTGCGGCAGGCAGCTCGTGAAGCACGGCTCCTCGACGGAGTAGGTGACGAACTCCACGTCGGGGAAATGACTGCGGATCTTCCGTATGCCGTATCCGAACTGCCGGATGATGCTTTCGCCCGAGATGTTGTAGCAGTAGGGCTGGGCATAGGACGGGTTGGTGAATTCGACGCGCCTGTCGGCGGCGATCGCCTTGAAGCGGGCGTAGTCGGCCGGCGTACGCACCTCGACGGTGTCCCATGTCTCGGGTTCGATCTCCAGTCCGATCCTCCATTCGGGATGCGCGGCCAGCTGGTCGGTGATGAAGCGGGTTTTCCAGGCGACCGGGTAGTGGCCGTAGATGCCCCCGTGGTATCCGTCGACGAAATAAACCCGTTGCTGCGAGCGGACGGGGGTGCCCGATGCGAGCAGAAGCAGGGCCAGGCATAGCGCCGTTATGGATTTCTGCTTCCGGTGCGATGTGCCGTGCCGCATATCCCCTGTCCTTCCGAAAATCGTCCGGGCTGCCTTGCACACGGATGCAAACCCGTTGTAAAATGAGTCCATGGTCGTATTTAAGTTTGGTTTGTAGGTTTCGGAACATTGCGTAATTCCACTTTTACAAAGTAACTTAATAAAAATGTAACCCGGGATTATATCCCGGGTATGTTAGAGGTAAAGTAAATATACTTTTTTGGAAAGATGCTTATAAACAGCGGTTTATGTGTTCGGATCCCGGCCGTTTTGGTAAACCGGATTGAAATCTGCCGACCGGCATTCTGCCGTGGTTTTTGTCCGGTTTTGTGCCCGGGATGCTGCCCCGGCCTGTTTGTGGCCCGTTTGTGGCGTGTTGTTTTCTTTTGTTAATTTGTATGTTTGCCGCAATAGTGCGCAGCATGGCCACACCTTGTTCGGTAAAAGCAAGCGGCAAAGATGATTTTTGCCGCTTTGTCCGGATGTCGTAAATCTTATTTTGGATAACTGTTATTTCTATTGTTCGGGTTTGAGGGGCAGGGTGGTTTCGTTTATTGGGCTATTTTCTGTTTGTAGTAGTCGAATTGTTTCCGGCAAACATTTTCCACAACGTCGCGGAGCAGTTCGACTTTCGGCATAAGCGCGTCGATATCCTCTTTGGTGACGACGAAATCATCGGTATACCGGGCTTCGACGTAAGCGCTTCTTAAAAGTTCGAACAGGCGTTTTTCTTCCGGTGTGTCGCGGGGAAAGACTTTTGCCAATTCCATTGTGTAAATTTTGCATTTCTCAATCAGAAATTCAAGGTCATGTTCCTTATGACCGTAAAGAGCGAATACCAACGGGATAGTCTTTATAAAATATTCAGTCGCTTGGTGCAACATAAAGGAGGTCATTGGATAAGTTTTTCGATCATACGCAATTTTAGTATGGAATAAAAAATCCGTTGCACTCGCAAATTTCTTGTCGTAATACTTTTGCGCCTTTTTCTCAATCTCGCAAAAATTCAGTTCGCGCGGAGTGGCTAACTGATTCCCCCGAATCGTAAAGTACAACACCCTGTGTGAGAATATCCGCATAAAAATAATGGCCCTCCGAAAGCGCGTTGTTTAACTTTACAATTCCTTGCAAACTTTAAGGAATTATCACAACTCGGCATAGCCGACGGACATAACTATAAAGGGTAAACAACTCTTTATACCATCGAAAACTTGGAGACTTCTTCGGAAGATGTTTAGCGCGGTATAATGGTTGTCAGTCCTTGTTATGTCCTGCTTGCTTTTTGCGAGCAGGACGACAAGGCGCAGGACAGCTTCCGTGCAATGGTTTCTCCAAGACCTTCGATGGAAAGTTGACACCGCACCCCTTTTTTATGCCTGTCCGGGGCGCAAAATCCAGCTTCAAATTCATCCCCTGAATTTATGGAAACCCGTGGCGTCCTGCCGTCCTTGCGTACTGTCGCCGCACCTGCGGATTGCATCCGCCCCCGAACCGGGAACGGACGGAATCGGTATGTTCCGGCGGCAAGCGCCTGCCGTGGTTCGGTGGTAAACAGGTATGCGCGCGCACCTGCGGGAGCAGCCGGGCGAGATGGATTGACTTGGCATGGTTATTATCCGGCTGTTCTTTTTTTCGGTCTATTCAGCCAATTCCACGATTATAACCGAAATGTTATATCTTTACGCCGTCATTCAGCAAACGGCAAGGTGCGTTTATTGCGTTCCTGTGAATTGATACGCCCAAAATTGTTACGCCCATTCGTCGAATTTCATAAGGCAATATTTTGGGTAGGGGGATGGGATCCGTACTCCCACCCCCCCGTTTTTCGAATCTTTTCCGCCCATCATATAAACTGTCCCCGCGTGCCGGCAAGGAAACCGTGGCTGATGTAGCCGCCGTATCGTCGCATGCGGCGAAGCATTCGCATGTCCCCGTGTTCGTTCGACCCTTCGTTACCGGGCGAAGTTTTCTATTGTCGCCGCGCGGGTCATGGGGGCAGTTTGTCCGTCCGGTTGGGCTATGACGGGTTCTTCTGCACTATTGCAGGCTGTAAATGTAAATGTGTATGCCGCTGCTGCGACAACATACACGTTATCATTGTCTTTTTCATGGCTGTTGTTTGTTTCGGATGAAAAACCGCGCACCACTTTCGCGGTGCGCGGACACTTTAATCACAACCTATTTCTTCTCATTTCGCGTAAAACATTAATTGCCATAGTCTTTCGAGTAGGTCTTTCCGGTGTGCGAAACGGTTTCCCCGAAAGCCTGGGCTGCTGCGTTAAACGACGAAAGGCGATAGGGCGACATCGGCAGGTTGAAGAAACAGATACCACGTGCATCGGCGTTCTTGGCCTGCGTTGTGCGAGATCTGATTGCGGTGTCCGAAAGCGGACTGGTCAGGTTTACGAACAGCGGCAGGTATTTGCCAGCCGCGAACGACGAATTGAACCCATAGCCGTTCAGCGAACCCTGGCAGCCCCAATCGAGATGGCTGATAGCCGTGGATGAGAGCGTACCTGTGTTACCCCAATCGAATACGCTGATCGACTTGTTGGTCTTGCCTGCCAGTGCGATAATCATGTTGCTGTACGAAGTGCTGTTAGCATTCGGATAGCCGCGGGTTCCGTACTCCGCCCACTCGTCGTCAAAATCGTAGCCGTCTACGATATTGTCGTAGGCAACCAGATCATCCGTGTAAGTACCGATTTGTGCTGCGGTAAGGTTGGCGAATCCGGCACCGGTGTGGTCGCCGAGGTTGCCCATGATGACCTTGATACCTTTTGCCTGGAGCGGCGCGATGTACTTGGCGGGATTTGCGAGGATTGCGGCGTTGTTCGGGTTGTTGTAGTTGTGGACATTGCCCGATGCGTCGCCGCGGATGTTGGATGCAAAGAGAATGACGTGCGTAAAGAACGGAGTGCCGTCCGACAGGAGATATTCTCCTGCGTTGAGCGGATTGACGTCGTTTACTTCGACGTAAACAACGCGGTAGAAGTTGCCGAGCGTTGCCGCGCGGGTCATCGGGCCGGCCTGATCGGTCGGGTCGTTTGCGATGGGTTCCTCGGCCTGCTGGCACGAGGTCATCAACAATGCGGATGCAGCGAACAAGGTGCAGGCTGCGAATAAGATTTGTTTTTTCATAAGGCAAATTTTAGTTAAAAGGTTGAGGTTTGAGAATTATAGGTTGTAGTTAAAGTGTTTTTTACCAGTCTTTAGTGAAATTGCCGTAATTTCGATCATCCCAGGTTACGTTTATCAGTAGTATCATTCCGTCGTATTCCCAATCCCAATCGGTAACTGCGTCTGCCACCATATTGAAAGCACTTTTGGGGCCTTCTTCATATCCTGCCGAGTTTGTCGGCATATCCCAGAATGCGAATACGTTCCCCGATTGGGTTTCGCGGTAGAGGGATTTAATAAGGGGAGTTAAAATGGGGTTTAGTTGTGCGCTTTCCTGCGTATTATTCGTTTTCAGCAGCGCGCCGCCGTATTTGGATTGCTCCAGCCCGGCGATGGGTTTGAGTTTCGCGCCGTCGGCATAGGCATCTACGACCTTATCGAAAATTCCCGACCAGGCATAGTCGATGTATTTTCCGGCTTCGATGCCGTCGTGTGCCGTAGCGAGCAGGTCGGTGCTCTCCGCGTCGCAGGCCACGGTGACGAGTTTGTCGTCGCCCAATGCTTCCTTTGTCGCCTTTATCAGTTTGGCGTAGGATGCGGGATTTACACCGGGCATACCGTCTTTGCCGTAGGACGCTTCGATGTCGAAGTAGTTTACGCCGTCCAACTTATATGTTTCCACGACATATTTAAGCTGGAAAACAAAATCAGCGGTCTGCTCGTCGGTCATATTGCAGAATCCAAGTCCCGTATTTCCGCCTGTGATGCAAATAAGCACCTTACGACTGCTTTTCTGCAAGGGCATGAGGTATTTGTCGCGGTTGCTCAAGACGTATTGCAGATCCGGTCCGATGTCGAGCATGGCCCGCCGTGTCGTCTTGTCGAATTTTAGCGCCGCGGGGCGGAGTACTTCGATATCGATCCACGTTTGGGTTATCGTATTGAAATCGGGGTCAAATGTTTCTGCATAAAATTTGGTTCCCATCAGCGGGTTCATTTCCTCGGTATTGACATATCCCACGATTTTGAAAGCATAGGCATCGAGCTGCGTTTCGGGTACGATCTCCCCGACCAGGATCCGGTAGTAGATTACCTGGTCTTTTTCGGACGGGGACATGTCGTTATTGGCAACGGTCGCCCGCAGGGGCAGCAGATAGGCGCCTTTTTCGACCCCTTCGCGGCTCAACGTGACGGTAAGAGCAGGAGAGGTTTTCTCTCCTCTCTTGACCGTCAGCGTTTTGCCTCCTTCGAAAGTCACATTTTCCAACGGAAACAGCGTCAGTTTTGCGTCACCTTGTTTGTCTTTGTTGTATTCGTCCACAAGCGTTGCGTCCGCATCGACCGTAACCGTCACGTCTGCGGCTGCGGGCTGGGTCAGTTGGTAGAAAACGGCGTCTGTGGTCGTCTGTTCTTCGCTGAGTTTGAGTGCCGAAATCTGATCGGGCGTTTTTTCCCGGCGCAGCACTCCGCCGACGTTTGCAAGGTCGTCCTTGCCGGGAATATCCCCGGCCGTGCGGGTAAAGTCCTCGGCGTCGCACGCGGCCATCGCTGCGAGCGTAAGGCAAAGTGCCGAAGTGCGCAGCAGACCTGTTATTTTATTCATGTTTTTCATAGTTCAAGATTTACGGTTTATTCTTGCTTGTTGAGCTGCGGAATTTCCACCGAGGTATTCCATTTCAGATCGGTATGCGCTACGGCATCGTTTCCGTACTGCGACCAGTCTTTGATGATGTTTCCCGACCCCTCGTTGAATTTCCAATAAGCGCGTAATTCGGGCTTCTCGGCCGGGTTTTCCACGTCGTACATGTCGCGCCAGATGTCGGCCTGCGTACGTGCGACGGACCATATGCGCACCTCTGAAATATCGCCGCAGAGCTGGCGGAAAGCGTCGTAGCTGTACCCGATGAAGAACTGCCGGGCGTCCGTTTCCGGATCGGGGTCTATGGCCCGCAGTCCGAGGTTTATGACCTTTACGGTCGGCGCTACCTGCGTCTGGCTTTGGAGTTGTCCGTTTACGTAGATGCAGGCGATACCGGTTTCCAGGTCGTATGTGAAAGCGACATGATACCACTCCTCGAGCGACAGAAGTTTACCCTTGTTCTTTTCGGGGAATTTGCCCAGGCTTACGCCCGATCCGTCTACCTGGAGCTGGTCGGCATAGAAATTCGTGTCGCCGATACGCAGCAGCAGGTGTTGTTCCACACCCATGATCGTAGAGAGCTTTTCTTCGATGTAGGACGAAGTGGGACCTGCATAGTGGAAGTCGTGGACGCGGACGATGGCTTCATAGGTCACGGCTGTCAGTCCATTTACGCAGTCGGCAGTTCCGGCTTTGTCGAACGCGGGCACGTCTATCCAGTTGTCGGTGAGTACGGCGGCGGTCGTGATGGCCGAAGAACGGCGCACAAGATAATAGACGGTTTGGGAACCGGAGAGGGTCGAAAGTCCCCCCCCCGCAGAAACGATAGTTACCGGAAGCAACTGTGTTGCATCTATATCGAGCTGGTCGAGGTTCTTAAAATGGATGGTCAGAGGTTCCGATACGGATTTCCCGGCTTCTACGGTTGCCGTCCGTTCGGGGAACTCGTAGTAACTTTCATCGAGTACCGCATATTTCGTGTCGTGTTTGGCGTTGTAGGTGCCCGCGAGCGACGGGTCGATGCCAAATGTCACCTCGATATTCTTTTTTGCCGGGGAGATCAGCACGGCGGAGAGTTCGCGGTCGAGCTGCGTAACGGTCTTTTTAAAAGTTACGTTGTTGTCGCTCGACGTTTCGGCTACGTCGATATATGCTGCGTTGTCGAACGGGTAACGGTTTTCATAATCCGATTCACACCCGGCCAGCAGGATAAAGGCAGCCGATACAAAATACAGATATGTTCTTCTCAATTTCATAAGGCGCATTATTTAGGGTTTGCCGGATTCAGCAGGCCGATGGCGTGCTTGGTCTGTTTGTAATTTATGTAAGCGTCGTAGTAATCGTCCCCGATGTTGTAAATACCCAGCCCGGCTAACGGCCCCATTGTAATTACGCTTTTTGCCGCTTCGGCGATTGCGGGTTGCTGCACAAGGTTTTCATCCGTGAGTTTCCCGCCCGGCTCGGCCGTGATGATGATTTTTTCGAGCGCAATGCCGGCATAATCGGTCGCGTATGCAAGCTGGCTGCGGATATTGAACGTATTGACGGCATCCGTAGTCGTGAGTACGAAATAGGTGATGGCGTCGTGGCTCTCCTTTGCGATAAAGAGCGGGTTACCCTCCGCCATGAGGATTTTGCCGGTCAGGGACGACAGTTTGCTGACAATCGTTGCTGCGGCTTGGGTCGCCGCGGCATCCATAGCGCCGCCGTAACGTACCGTTACGCCGTCGAACTTATACCGGTTTACGTCCTCGATCACCTTGTCGAGATATGTTCCCAGCGCTGCGGCGTCCGTAGATTCCGCGAGTGTGTTGTAATCTACGGTATAGAGGATTTTCGTGCCCTTGGCCTGCGCCTGGGGTATATCCTCGATGTCGTATTCGGTCAGGTTGCCGGCGTTTTCAAGTGCCACGATGTCGAGTGAATCGGGCAGTGAGCGCAGAAATGCCTTTTCCGAACCCGGTACGGCCGGGGCATTTGCCAGGCTTGCGTATACGATGTAGTGTTCGCTTGCCTTATACGCTTTGAGGGCTGCCAGATATGCGGCGTACTGCGCCGGATCTTGCTGGTCGGGTTTTATGATCTGCTGGTCTATCGGCTCGATGTCCGTGTCGCAGGCTGTGAAACAATAGGCCGCGGGAATGAGCAGCGCCAGAATCAGGTATTTTATAGTCTGTTTCATAGCTTCGGATTAATTTAAGGGTTTGCAGTCCCACCATGTGCGCGTGCCGCCGTTGTCGGGGCCGCCGAGCGAAGTTATCGCCGCTTCGACATTTGTGCGGTTCTCGGAATATTCCTCGGACGGGTAGGGAAGTCTGCGCATGCCGTACTTGGAGTTCACCGTTCCGCCGGATTTATTGTCTTTGGCCGGCATCAGTTTCGGATAGCCCGTGCGCCGGTATTCCGCCCACGCTTCATTTCCGAGCGGGAAAATCGCAATCCATTTCTGGGTGATGATGCGTTCGAGGTTTTCTTCGAACTGTGCATCTTCTTTCCATTTGATCGTGATGCGGCTTTGCGGTAATGCGGTGTTGTTTTCGATAACGCCGAGAGGGTCGGTGTATGCTTCGGGGACGTTCGCTTCGTCGGCGATGTAATCCTCCGCACCGGCTACGCCGCGTTCCTCGAATGAAAGCCGTATGCCTTGTTCATAGAAATTCTGTGCCGATACCGCACTTCCCCAGCGCAGTTCATATTCGGAGCGCAGGAACGCGATTTCCGCTGCGTTCATCCATAAAATAGGGTCGGTGTCGGTAATGAGCATCGAGGAGCATGCCGTTACGGCCTTGGACTTGTTGGCCGGTGTCGTGCCGATGCGCAGGCCGTAATAGCCTTTCTCGGCGGCATCGCCCTCTCCGACGGTTCCCTGTGTGAACATCTTTGCCCGGCGCGGGTCTTTGTAGCCGTTCATGTAGCAGAGGATGTCGGCTCCGATGGCGTGATCCTGCCAACTGTTCCAAAGCAATGCCGTGCGGTTGAGTTCGGGCTGAAGCTTCGCATTGTCGGCATTCTCGGTGATGACCCCGGCGGCGATGGCTTCCGCGGCTTTGGCCTTTGCGGTCTGCTCGTCGATATAGGAAAGGCGCATCGCCATACGCAGTTTAAGCGAATTGGCGTATTTGATCCACTTTTTAAGGTCGCCGTTGTAAACCTGGTCGTATTCGCCGAAGGCTTCCGTACTCAAATCCCGGTTGCGCTCCAGCGCTTCCAGCGCGGCGTCCAGTTCTTTGAACATCTGCGTATATGCTTCCTGTTGCGTGTCATAGGGGACGGTCAGGCGTTCTTTTTTGTCCTCTACGATCTTGGAGTAGGGTATCGAGCCGTAAGCGTCGGCCAGGCGGTTCATAATCGCCACGCGCAGGACGTTGGCCAGGGCTACCGCCACTTCGTCGTCGGTTTTGTTGATGATGCCGCGGTAGGCGGGGTAAGTTTCGGTGATGACATCCACGAACGGCGCTTTGAGCCAGTCGGCGGTGGGATTGAACGTTGAGAATTTCGTTTCCCAGCTGTCTACCGTCGCTTCGACATAGCCGCCGTAGCTGCCGCCTTCGAGTGCTTCGACAAATTGGTATAGGTGTTCTTCCGAGGGGATCACCATATTTTGCAGTTTGGTGAGTTTCGACCCCACGAGGTAGTTGTCGCGTTCCAGTTCGTCGTCTGTCGCTTCGTTCGGATTACGGTTGTAATCTTCGAAGTTGTCAAGGCATCCCGTCGATGCGCTTACTACTGCGATAAGAGCAACGGCACGAATTATTGTCTTTATTTTGTTCATAGCCGTTAGAATTTAATGTTAATATTGAATCCCAGGTTACGTGTCGAGGGCATCATGAAATAGTCCATTCCCTGATAGAAATTGTTTGTCGATGCCACGGCTTCGGGGTCGAACGGCGCTTTACAATACATCATCCACAAGTTGCGGCCAACGAACGATACGGTGATCGAACATACGTTGTGCAGCCATTTGCGGGGAATCGTGTACCCCAGCGAAAGTTCCTGGAGCCGGACGTTGGTTGCCGAGTAGGTGTAATACTGGGGTATTCCGCCCTGCGACGCTATGGCCGTATACCAGGTTTCCGGGTTTACCAGGCTGCGGCCGTTTACCAAAGCACCTCCGGCATCGCGCGCGGCAGCCGTTGCTTCGGACACGCCGAATAGATCCATGTTGGCTTGCGTGAGTGAATTGACGATGCCGCCGATGCGTGCCGTCACGAGGAATCCGAGGTTCAGGTTTTTCCACGATACGCTGTTGCGCCATGCGAGGTTATAGTCCGGGAATACCGAACCGAGTTTCATGTCGGGCAGGTTGTCTTCTACGACGACGTTACCGCCCTCGTCGATCTCGATGTTGCCTTTGTCGTCGCGCCGCAGGTCGGTCGTGGAATAAAGGTCGCCCATCGAACCGCCCTCTTTGAGAATAAATTTCGCACGCCCCAGTTTACTGATCTGGAGCCTGTTCATGGTGATCGTTTCCTCGGTGATCGGGTTGTACCACTCCTTGCAAAGTTCGATGATCTTGTTTTTGTTCCAGGAGAAAGTAAACTGCGAGTTCCAATTCCAGTTTTTCCATTGGTGGTCGTATCCCAGGCTTGCCTCGACACCCGTATTGCGCACGTGTCCGGTCTGAATATAAATGTCGGAGTAGCCGGACGATGCGGACAGATTCGGGTTGAAAGTCTGGTTATAGGTGTCGGCGCGATACCACGATGCCGAGAGTGTGAATCCATGCAGGAACCGGGCGTCGAAACCTAATTCCCAGGTTTTCGTCCGCTCCGGGTAAAGCTGCCCGATAGGGTAGTTCGATTTGTCGTCCCAGCCGGAAATGGTGTCGTCGTAAGGGTGTGTGGCGATTGTCAGTTCCCGCGGAAAGGGGTTTGCTACCGAAGCCCACGAAGCACGGATTTTCAGGTAGTTGAACTTCTCCGGGAAATTGAATGTACTGCTGGGCAGCCACGATACGCCGACCGAGGGGTAGAAAAACGACTTTTGGGGTGAGTTGGCAAGTTGCGACGCCCAGTCGTTACGTCCGGTCGTCGTTACGAACAGTTGCGACTTCCAGCCCAGTTCCAGGGAGTAGAAAAACGACTGCGTTTGTTCGTGCCAGCCGGTTTTCGGCGTTTTCTTCTGGCTCTTGTCGAGGTTCACGACATTGAAGATGTTGGGAGCGCCGGCAATGGGGCCATATACCGAGAGTTCGTCGAAGCGGTTGTCTTTGATCGACGCGCCGATATGTGCGTCGAGCGAGAATTTCTCTTTGAACGTCTTGCTGAGGTTGAGCATTACGTCGCCGTAGGTCTGTCGTTCTTCGCCGCGGGTTTCGGTATATTTACCTTTTTTGCTGTTCTCCAGCAGCGTGGGGTTCGATGTGGCGTACAGTTTTTCCGTATATAAACTGTTGGTGTTATCGACGCGGATACGTCCTGCGACGTTCATCCAGTCGGTGATTTTATAGGTAATGCCGCCTGTGAACATATAGCGCTTACGGCTGTTTTCGCGGGGGTTGCGGTAGGCGATCCAATAGGGATTCTGCATGCGCAGGTCGCCGCCCTCGCCCTGCGGCCAGAACTGTTCATAGATTTTGCGTGCGGGGTTCCAGCGCTCGAATGCCTTTACGAGCGAAAAATCATCGCCGCGGGGAAAGAGATAAGCCGATACGAGCGGGTTTGAGTACACGCCCTGGTTTATCATGTTGCGGTCTTTCTGGATGATGTAGCTGCCGCTTACGTCCAGTGTCAAACGGTCGTTCAGCAGGTTCGACGTGTTGCGGAATGTAAAGTTATAACGATTGTACTTGTTGTTGGGGATCAGTCCTTTGGAGTTTACCGCTGCGGTCGAGAAATAGATTTGGTTTTTCTCCGTACCCCCGGACAGTGTTACGGAGTTCGTCAGGATGTGACCTGTCTGCAGGAAATCTTCGGGCGAGTAGTTGTAACGTGCCGCCTGGTTGAGCGGTGCGCCCCAGCTGTGGATCGTCGAACCGCTGGCTTTGCCTTTACGCCCCGTGCCGTAGCGGGTCTGAAAGTCCGGCAGGCGCAGCGGGTTCATAAATTCCGTGTTACTCGAAACCTGTATCTGTGTTGCTCCGGCCTTACCTTTCTTGGTGGTAATGAGCATTGCACCGTTCGCGGCGTCGGAACCGTACAATGCCGCGGCTGCGGCTCCGGTCATAACGGATATGGATTCGATGTCGTCGGGGTTCATGTCGGCGATGGATTCCGTTGTGCCGCGTGATCCGAATTCCATGCTGCCATCGCTGGTGAAGTTGTGCATGGGAATACCGTCGATTACATAAAGTACGTTCGAGGTCTGCATAATCGACTTCATACCGCGCATAATGACTTTGGCCGAACCGCCCACACCGGACGAACTGGTGTTGATAACGGCTCCGGCGACTTTACCTGCGAGGCTGTTCACGAAGTTTGCGGATTTCACGGTCGTCACGGCTTCGGACTTCACTTGCTGCACGGTGTAGGCCAGCGCCTTTTCCGAGCGTTTGATACCCAGGGCCGTGATCACCACGTCTTCAATCTGCTCGGCTGCTTCGTTGAGTGTTATGGTAAAAAAGGTTTGTGTGCCGATTTTTACTGTTACGGGGTCGTAGCCGATGAAATTGATATACAATTCGGCGGTTTCCACAGGTGCGGGGACTTGGAGCGAGAAAGCGCCGTCAAGTCCGGAACTTTCGCCGATGGTCGTTCCCTTTACGACCACCGATGCCCCGACAACGGGTGTCCCTTTGGTGTCGCGCACGACACCGCTGACCTTTGTGGAACCGTTGTTTGCGGTTTTCTTGTCCGGGGCTGCGGAAAGATAAATGTTCTGCTGGTAGATTTTGTACTCGGTATCCGTTCCGGCGACCATTGCCTGCAAAGCGGTATCGAGCGGTTTATCGGCGACATTGATACTGATGGTTCTGTTAATGTCTACGCCTTTATTTACGATGAAGAAATAGCTGGTCTGTTTTTCTATTTCATTCATAACCTGCTCCATGCGAACATTGTCCATCTGCAATGTTACTTTCGCGGTCTGGGCATACGCTCCCCATGCGGAGAACGTGGAGCAAATCATGAATAGAAAAGTAAACCAGCATTTAATTTGCTGAATAAATTTATTATTCATAGATTTGTAGATTAGTGGTTGTTAGATTGGTTCAAATTCTATTAGCCGCTATGCCTGCGGGTGGTTGCTACACCTGCGGGCTTTTTTTGCGACTTTGAAAATTCATAGTCTTATCTCATAGGCATTGTAGGTTTTTGTTAGATAATCTCGTCATAGTTATTTTATGTGGATTACATTGTTTTCGTCTTTCTCATATTGGAACGGGGTTATTTTCTGCAAGGCCCTTAGCGCATAGTCCAGCCCCATATTGACGGGGATTTTTCCGCGGATGACGTCGATCTGCGGAAGTTCGGCCGTTTGGATCTGGATTTTCACACCGTATGTTTTCTCCATTTTGGCGATGATGTCGGCAAACGGGTGTCCAACGAGATTCAGAATACCCTCCGTCCATAAATAGTCGTCCGTATTCTCAATCCTGGTCAATACCAGACGATTCCCGTTTAGGCATACCTTTTCGTTCGGGTCTAATATAATCTGGTCGCCGCTTGCCAGTTTGTTGGTTACTTTGACTTTTCCCCTCAATAATGCAGTCGTGAAGTCGTGTGTCAGTTCGTCTGCCGTTACATTGAATTTCGTACCCAGCACTTCCACGTCGCAGGCGAAAGTTTCCACGATGAAGGGACGGGCGGCATCATGCTCTACGTTGAACATGGCCTCGCCGGAGAGTTTCACACGGCGATTCCTATTGAACCGTATCGGATATTCCAGTTTTGCCCCGCTGTTCAGGCAAACGCTGGTTCCGTCCTGGAGTGTAATGTCTATACGTTGTCCTGCCGGTGCGGCAACGGACAGATATTGTTTTGCGGTATCTTCGATAATGACGGTTCTGGAAGCGTACCAACTGCCAGCGACCAATAGTAATACTGCGGCAGCCTGGGTACAGATACGAATAAAGCGCTGGCGATACCATTTCAGGCGTCTGGTCGGCAGCTGCAGATGGGGGTGGTGCGGATAAGGGACATTTGCGATAAGTGCGTCCTGCATAGACCATAATGCATTTAGTTCTTTCTGGTTGTTGGGGTCGGCATCGAGCCAGTCTACAATCGTTTTTTCTTCCTGCTCGGAAGTTTGGCCGTTTATGTACTTATATAATAATTCTTTGTCCATTTTTTTACATAGTGTGGCGAGTGCATTATGAATTTGGGCAGCCCGCAGCGAATCCATAATTTTTCCCTTGGTAATTTTTCCCGATAACGAAATTATGCTTTGTCTGTTTACGATTATATGGTGCGTGGGCGCACGACATTTACATCGAAAAAGTGCGTTTTTCGTTAAATAAATTTTCTTAAAAAAATGGTAATTTTTTTAATTATCGTATAACGCTGGAATACAGGACGATAATTAAAATGATGAGATAGTCGTTCAGTGCGATTCGCATGATGGCCAAAGCCCGTTGGATATTGGCTGTGACGTTGCGCACATTGATTCCTGTAATTTCGGCGATTTCTTGGTAAGTCTTGCCCTCGAAGCGGTTGTAAAGGAAGATTTGCCGCATGGGTTCGGGCATTTTGTTGATCTGGCTTTCGATGATGGATTTTATTTCCGCCGTAAAGGATGCTTCGGGGTTGGTACTTTCCAAAACGGTGATTTTGGCTTTGATGCTGCGGTAAGCCGTCGTATGTATTTGTTGCTGGATTTTGAGTCTGTTTTTCTGGTTGCGCAGCCATTCAAGACAGCCATGTTTCACGGATCCTAAAATATATGCCTGGATAGTCGTAGTAATATTCAGCTTGTCCTTGTTTTCCCAAAAATAAAGGAAGCTGTCGGTAACGATGTCCTCCGCGGCCATATTGTTGCGGATGTATGACCGGGCGATAATGATAAAACGAGGCTTATACTCGGAGTATAATCGTTCGAAATCTTCGAGCGTGATATGTTTATCCAGTTCTGACATGCGTGTAGATTGATTCAAAGGTAAACTTTTTTATCAAAATTCAAAAATTTATAGAATGTCTGTTGATATTGGGCGATGTGAAATACCGGGCTTATTCTTTCATGCGGAACGAACCGGAGAAAAGGATGAGGTCAAATCATATCGTTATGGACAATTTCGGTCAGACGCGGTAATTGCAGATCGAGTCCGAAAGTGAAACATAAAAAAAGCACATGAATGAGTAAGGCATCAAGGGAGATTATAAAACATTATAAGAAGAAGTGTGCGAGGAAAAAATCAATAAAATTCAGGCAAGTTCGTGTTAATGAGATTGAAATGATCTCGCTGGCTTTTTATTACTCTCGTGCAAGACAGCAAACAAAAAAAGACAACTGATTGATCATCAATTGTCTTTTTCTTTTAGTTGTGCCCAGGACAAGACTCGAACTTGCACGAACGTAATTGTTCACTACCCCCTCAAAGTAGCGTGTCTACCAATTTCACCACCTGGGCATTGTACGTATCCTTTCGGATTTCGGGTGTGCAAATATAGGGCATAAATTTTAATCCGCCAAATTTTTTCTCCATGTAATATGGATTATTCTTCCGGCAGCGGCGTCGTGGCGACGCAAACCGCCGTGCTCTACCTGCCGCGGGGGCGGTGTCGATGTCTGCGCAGGTGCCTGTGCTTGGTGGTAAAGGCGGCGGAAGCGGTTGGGGCGGAGACCTTAGCGGGTTCATTTGCCAGGCCGATACGGCGGCGGAGCTGTGGCCGAGGTCGTGGCGGAACCGCCGGGCGTGTGTTACGTGCGCCGGTGCCAGGTTAAGAAAAGAGGGGCTGTCTAACAAGTCCCGAAAATCGAAAATCACCCCTGTCAGAATAAACTCCGGCAGGGGTGAAATCGTTAAAATTGGACTTGTTAGACAGCCCCCTCGATTTAGGACGGTCTTCCGTTACTCCTCCGAAGCCGGCAGGAATACGATCATGCCGCTCGGGCGGTTCGATAAGTCGGGCAATGTGATGTCCGTTGCCGGACGTACACCCGGCGCGGTGCTGCGCGTGCCCGATACGCTTACCGATTTCTGTCCCGTGATCTGGCTCAGGGCCGCTGCCAGCATCGGCTCGCTCCGGTCGCCGTAATCTTTCAATTCCCCGTCCCATTCCTCGCACGCGGTGTCGACCGCCAGTCCGTTCTTGTCGACGGTCACCTGCTTGGCGTTGTAGCCCTGGAACGATATCGGGGCCAGTTCGTAGCTGTAATTGCCTACGGTGAATTTGCTGACCTCCATGCCGACGTTCTTGCCGTTGGTCTTTTCGCCGATGAGCTTCACCGTGAAGCCGTCCAACCCGCGCAGCGTATTGATGACGGCTTCGCTCGACGAGGCCGTGTTGCCCGTGACGAGCACGTACAGCCGGGTCATGTTCAGCGCATAATTCCGCAGGTCGACGCCATAATAGTCGCCGTAATAGAATTCGTCGAAGAATTTTTTGGACGCCGAGTCGTATTCCTTGCCGGTCTCCTTCGCCGTTTTTTCGACCGTGGCCATGCGGCTGTCGTTGTACCGGTAATATTCGTAGACCTTGCCCTGGCAGGCCGCGCCGGCGATGCAGGTGGAAAGCATGTTCGACGTGATGACGTGCCCGCCGCCGTTGTTGCGCAGGTCGAGCACCATGTCGGTAATGTTCCCGTCCTTGAGTTTCTTGACGGCCGCGAGCAGTTCGTCGTCATAGGCCGCGTCGAAACTGTCGTAGACCAGGTAGCCGATCCTATGCGCACCGGAGGCGATCACTTCGCTGTGGATTACCGGATTGGGGTATATTTCGCGTGCCGTGAGCGATACGGGCTGCGCGCCCTGCTTGTTTTCGGTGAGCTTGACCGTGCTTGCGCCTCCCGGGGCTATTAACGTGCCGTAGACCGAATTCAGGTTCGCGGCCGTGATGGCCGCGCCGTTGTACTGGGCGAAGAACGTGCCCCGCCGGAACCCTGCTTCCGATGCCGGGGAGTCCGGGTAGACCGACGTGACGACCAGCCCGTATTCTCCCGTAGGTTGGTTGTTGCCGTCCACAAACCTCACGCCCATCAGGCCCGCGATGCCGAAGCCGTACTCCTTCTCCTTTACGACCCCGTGGCTTACGCCGCGCGTCGTCCCGGCGACGGCCTTCGTGAGGGGCGTCCGCAGCAGGTAGGAGTAAACCGAGTAGCTGCCGTTGCTCTGCCGTTTTTTGTCGAGGTCGTTGGTCGTCATCTCCAGCAGCGTGCGTTTCAGGAAATTGTCGCTGGAACTGATGTAATCCAGCGAGAGGTCGCGCGACATCTGCCGGTATTCGCCGTTCCACAGGTAGTAATACTCCAGGATCTTGTCTACCTGTTTGTTGAGCTCGGTGTCTGCGCCCGTGCCGCCGCTGCTGCTCCCGAGCTGGGTGATGGCGAACTGCGCCGCCCTCGCGTAGCCGCTCACCTGTACGGTGATGTTCGCGCTGCGCGTGCTGCCGGTCTCGTTGGCTTCGACGGTGATGTTGAGCTGCCGGTCGCTGCCCTTGTCGCCCGACGAGGTGAGTATCTTGCACCATTCCGGCTTGTCGCTCTGCGCCACCCAGTTGGCGGAGGCCTTGAACGTGTATTTCTTGGTCGTGCGGTCGGCGCCCACCGTTTCCGATGCTTTCCACGACGAGCCGGTTATGCCCGTCGTGTCGTTGTTTTTCGTGTCGTCATCGCCGCAGGATACTGCTGCCATGCCGAACAGGAGGACGGCGAACCATGTGTAGAGGATTGTTTTCATAGAGGCTGATTTTGTTATGCGGGCTAAATATAGTGTTTTTTTCGTGAATTGCTCCTATTTGCGGCGGCTGAAATCCATTTCGCCGAACAGGTATCCCGCCCCGCCGATGCGGTCGATGACGAACAGCACGTATCGGACGTCGACGGCGATGTTGCGGCAGATCGTTTCGTCGAACGCCACGTCGCTCATCGTCGAGCGCCATGTGCGGTCGAAATTCAGCCCCACCAGTTCGCCCCGGCCGTTGATGATCGGCGAACCGGAGTTGCCGCCCGTCGTGTGGTTGGTGGCCAGGAAGCAGACGGGTACCGTCCTGCGGCCGTCGATCGTCGTCGCCCAGCGTCCGTAGTCCTTCGTGGCATAGAGCTCGCGCAGCGCCTGCGGGATGTCGTAGTCGTAAATCTCGGGGTTGTCCTTGGCGATGATGCCGTCGAGGGTGGTCTGGGGCTTGTGGTATTCGCCGTCGGCATATTCGTAGCCCCCGACATGGCCGTAGGCCACGCGCAGCGTGAGGTTGGCGTCGGGGTAGAAGGCCCGCAGGGTGTCCCACTCGCGCAGCCCCTTGATGTAGGTCGTGTAGAGTTCGTTGAGGCGTCCGCTGTTGAGGTTGCGCAGCGACTTGGTTCCCAGCATCCAGCCGATGTGGCCGAGCATGCGTTCGGTGTCCTTGTGTAGGGCGTGCACCGCCGTGGTGTCGGCGCCCTCCCGCCACAGCGTGTCGAATACCTCGCCGGCATAGGCTTCGGGCGACCCGCTGGCGGCGACGCCGGCCAGGAATGCCGGAATCTGGTACTGCACGGGGCAGCGGCGGGCATACTGGCCGAAAAGCCATTCGAAGAGCGCCCGTTCCGTCTGCTCGCGCCGTGCGAAGGCGGCTTCGGCACGCTCCTCGGGGGTGTAGCGCTCGGGCAGCGCGCCGAGCGTTTCGCGTGTGATCTCGCGGGCGAAATAGGCGTCCGCGATGCGGGCGTATTCGGCTTTGAGGTCGGCGACGACGCTGCGGTATTCGGGTTTGTCCTGCGCCCAGGCGGCGAATTCCTGCTCATAGGCGCGTTTCGAGGCCACGGTGCCCAGGCGGCCGATGCCCAGCGCCTCGCCCTGCCATTTCTTCCATGCGTTGGCGATCGAGGCGTGTTTGGCGGCGTAATGGATGCGCAGCGCCGGGTCGCTCTCCTGTGCCGCGGAGATGATGTCGAGGCGCCCCGTGCGGATGGCGATCTTGGCCGGGTCGGAGCGCTCGGCGATGTAAGCCACGGCGTCCGAGAGGATGTACTCCTGCGTATTGCCGGGGAAGCCGTAGATCATCGTGAAATCCCCCTCTTCGACCCCGGCGGTCGAGATGGTGAAATGCCGCTTGGGGCGGTAGGGAACATTCTCGGGCGAGTAGGCGGCGGGCTTGTTGTCCTTGCCGGCGTAGATGCGGAAGAGCGAGAAGTCGCCCGTGTGGCGGGGCCATATCCAGTTGTCGGTGTCGCCGCCGAACTTGCCGATCGACGAGGGCGGCGCGCCGACCAGGCGTACGTCGTCGAACTGCTCGTAGATGAACAGAAACTGCTGGTTGCCGTAGTACATCTGCTCGACCGAGGCCTTGTAGCCCTTGCCTTCGGCCTCGGCCCGGCGGATGATTTCGGCCTTCGTTTCGCCCGCAGCGATGCGGTCGGTGACCTCTTCCATGCGGACGAGGAAGCGTACGTTGAGCTCCTTGTTGGGCAGTTCCTCCCGGCGCGACATGGCCCAGAAGCCGTTGGTCAGGTAGTCGTGTTCGACGCTCGAATGCGCCTGTATGGCGTCGTAGCCGCAGTGGTGGTTGGTGAGCAGCAGCCCTTCGGACGAAATCAGTTCGCCCGTGCAGCCGCCGTTGAACAGCACCACGGCGTCCTTCATCGAGGCTTTGTTGATCGAGTAGATGTCTTCGGCCGTGAGGCGGAATCCTTTGGCGCGCATGTCGTCGATGCGCTGCGAGATGAGGCTCGGGAGCCACATGCCCTCGTCGGCGGAGGCTGCCAGCGCGAGGAGCGTACAGAACAGGGTAAGTAGCGTGCGTTTCATTTATTTGAGGAATTTGTCGAGTTCGGTGTATACTTTCTGGATCGGGAGCCCCATGACATTGTAGAACGAGCCGTTGATCTTTTCGATGGCGGCGTAGCCGATCCACTCCTGGATGCCGTACGAGCCGGCCTTGTCGTAGGGACGGCAGGCGTCGAGGTAATAGGCGATCTCCTCGTCCGCGAGCGGGCGGAACCACACGCTGCTCTTGGCGGCGAAGGTGTGCGTCCGCCCGGGGGTGCGCAGCGTGACGCCCGAGACCACCGTGTGCCGGCGCCCCGAAAGGCGGCGGAGCATCTGCGTGGCCTCTTCGCGGCCGAGGGGCTTGCCGAGCACCTCGCCGTCGGAGACCACTACCGTGTCGGCCGTCAGCAGGATTTCGTTCGGGGCCAGCGCCGCCGGGTAGGCTTCGCTCTTGAGCCGCGAGAGGTAGAGCGGCACCTCTTCGCCGGGCATGCCGGCGGGGTAGACCTCCTCGCATTCGTATTTGGGGGCGAGTTCGTACGGGAGCCCGCAGCCCGTCATCAGTTCCCGCCGGCGCGGCGACTGCGATGCCAGCAGCAGGCGGTAAGGTTTGAGTTTGTCTTTGAGCAACATGGTTATAGCGTGTTTTTAGTTTTCATGTGTCTTTGTTCCCGTTCCGTTCCCGGGTCAGCGGATGTCGAAATTGAGCAGTTCGCGGCCTTCGAGCACGGCGCGCAGGTTGTCGCCCGGGCGTACGGGCCCCACGCCGGCCGGCGTGCCCGTGTAGAGCAGGTCGCCCATGCGCAGCGTCATGTACTGCGACACCGAGGCGATGATCCGGTCGACAGAGAAGAGCATCCCGGACGTGTCGCCCCGCTGGCGCGTCTGCCCGTTCACCTCCAGCGTGAAGTGCAGGGACTGCACGTCGCCGCCCAGCTCCTGCAAAGATACGAATTGGGGCGAGAGGGCCGCCGAGCGGTCGAATGCCTTGCAGCGCTCCCACGGCAGCCCTTCGGCGATGGCCTGCCGTTGCAGGTCGCGGGCTGTGAAGTCGATACCCAGGCCCACCTGGTCGTAATAGCGGTGCGCGAAACGTTCGGCGATGCCCTTGCCTACGCGGTTGATGCGTACGACCAGCTCGCATTCGTAGTGCACCTCCTGCGAGAAGGCGGGGATGTAGAACGGGTCGTTGTTGCGCAGCAGCGCCGTGTCGGGCTTGAGGAACCAGGCAGGCTCCGGCGGGCACGCCGTGCCGCCGCCGGCCAGGCGGCCGAGCTCCTCGGCGTGTGCGGCGTAGTTGCGTGCTATGCAGATGATTTTCATGGTGTTGTCTGTCGTTACTTTCAGTTGTGGTCGTACCGTTGTGCCCGAACGAGCATCCAAACGACGTAAGGCAGCAGGTAAATTACGTAAATCACTGCCAGCGTGTCCGTCAGGCCGGTCAGTTCCAGGACGACCGTAAATAGGATCCATAAAGCTCCCATAATCACGAGGTGGCGCCGCATGAACGAAGACAAGCCCCCGATGTCGACGTTTTTCTTCTTTGCGGGCGGCATGGTGTTGTAGCCCGCGATCAGCATCGGGAACCGCTTTACCAGCAGGCCGACGACGATCAGCAGAGGGCCGCCGAGCAGGAGTATCGTGAAATCGTCCATAACTTTTGGTTATTTCGTTTCCGGTGCGCGCAATTCCGCGACCATCCGGGCGGCGAAACGGTCGCTGGCGCCCGGCCCCCCGATAACCGTACGTAATTCGGCGAAGTCGGCGAGCATCCGTCCGCGTTTCTCCCCGCCTGCGACGATCGCCCGCAGCTCGCGTTCGGCGCGCGTGGTGTCGAGGTCGGACTGGATGACCTCGGCGACCGCCTCGCGCCCGAGGTTGAGGTTCACGAGCGACACCCAGGGTACTTTCAGTACATAGGGCCGGAGCCTGACCTGGAACCAGAGCGTGCGGTAGACCACCACTTCGGGGATGCCGAGCAGCGCCGTTTCGAGCGTTGCCGTCCCGGACGTTACCACGGCGGCTTCGGCCGCGGCGAGCGTCTCGTAGGTCTGGTCGCAGACGTAACGGATGCCGCTGCCGGCCATATACTGTTCGTAGAGCGCGCGGTCGAGCCATGCTACGCCCGCCACGACGAACTGGTGCTCCGGGAATTTGCGCGACAGGTCGGCCATCAGCGGCAGGTTGTCGCGGATCTCGCCCCGGCGGCTGCCGGCCAGAAGGGCGATGATCGGCCTGCGGTCGAGCCCGTGCCGGCGGCGGAACTCGTCGGGCGAGGGGAGCGAGGTGCGCCGGGCCTCGATGGCGTCTACGAGCGGGTTGCCTTCGAAAATCGGTTCGACGCCGTGCCTGGGGAAGTAGCCGCATTCGAAGGGGAAGATGACGAACAGCCTGTCGACCCAGCGGCGGATGGCCTTCACGCGCCACTCGCGCCATGCCCAGACCTTCGGGGCGATGTAATAGAAGGTGCGGATGCCGTGCTCTTTGGCCCAGCGCGCCATCTTCATGTTGAAGCCGGGGTAGTCGACCAGGATCAGCACGTCGGGGGCGAATGCCGCGATGTCGGCCCGGCATTCGCGCATCTGCCGTTTGATCGTCCTCAGGTTTTTCAGCACCTGCACGATGCCGAAGAACGAGGTTTCGCGGTAGTGCTTGGCCAGGTTCGCCTCGCCGCCCGCCGCGGCCATCAGGTCGCCGCCCCAGAAGCGCAGCCGTGCTTCGGGATCGGCTTTGAGGAGTCCTTTTATCAGGTTCGAGCCGTGCAGGTCGCCCGAGGGCTCGCCGGCGATGAGGTAGTATTTCATTGCGTTGCGTTTAGCGGTAGGGTTTGTAATTCAGCGGGGGTATCCAGGAATCCGAGCAGGGTGTCGCACTGCGGGATGCCGTAGCCCGTTTCGAGGTCGGGCGCTGCGCTGCGGGTGCCCGAAGCGTGCAGCAGGCGGATCAGCTCGCGGCGTTTCATCGGCCTGTACCCCATGAGGGCGGCACACAGCCCCGTGACCACGGGCGTCGAGAACGACGTGCCGTTCGGGGAGTCGTACACCACCAGGTCGGGCTTGACGGGGTGCGGGTAGTAGCCGGTGCCGCTCTTGCCCGAACGTCCCGTGCCTTCGGAATTGGCCGCGCCGACCGTGACGGCCTCGGCGACATCCCCGGGGAACGAGATGTGGCGCCATTTGTTTTTCCCCTCGTTGCCGGCGCTTTGTACGACGACCATGCGCGGGTGCGCATCGAGCAGGCTGTCGAGAAAACGCGAGCAGAGTGCCGTGCGGCCGTCGAGCATCTGCGGCGTATAGCCGTCGAAATCGTCGAATACGGTATAGCCCAGCGAGATGTTGACCACGTCGACCTGCCGCTGTGCGAGCCAGGCCAGGGCCCGGCACAGGCGGCGTTCGTCCTCGCGCGGCTCGCCGTGCTCGAGGTCGGATTTCACCAGGTAGTAGTCGGCTTTGCAGGCCAGCCCCAGCAGGGTGTCGTTGGAGAAGCCCCCGATGTTCCGTGTGACCCGGGTGCCGTGGTCGCAGTCGTCGCGGAAGAATCCCGTCGTGTCGCCGTCCGTCAGGTCGAGGTAGTCCGCGACCCGGAGACGGCGCGTGAAACGGTCGTCGCGCAGCCCGCCGAAACCGGCGTCGACCACCCCGATGCGGATGCCCTCGCCCCGGGGTGCGAGCGAATCGAACCGCGGCCCCATCATCTGCCCGATGGCATGCGAATAGGTGTGTGCGTAGCAGGAAGTATAGCTGCGCCTGACCTCCCGTACGATGTCGTAGATGCCGTAGGCGGCGAGCAGCAGGACGGCACCCCAGACGATGAGCGAAGTCTTCCGTTTCATGGCATTCGCTTATTCGCCCAGCAGGTCGGGCCGCAGCTGCCGGGTGCGTTCGAGGGACTGTTCGTCCTGCCACCGGGCGATCTGGGCGAAGTTGCCCGAGAGCAGCACGTCGGGAACCCTCCAGCCGCGGAACTCGGCCGGGCGCGTGTAGACCGGCGGCGCCAGCAGGTTGTCCTGGAACGAGTCGGTGAGCGCCGAGGCTTCGTCGCCGATGGCGCCCGGGATGATGCGCACGACCGAGTCGGCGATGATGCAGGCCGCCAGTTCGCCGCCCGTGAGCACGTAGTCGCCGATCGAGATTTCGCGCGTGACGAGGTGTTCGCGGATGCGGTGGTCGATGCCCTTGTAGTGGCCGCAGAGGATGATGATGTTTTCGAGCGTCGAGAGGCGGTTGGCCTCGTGCTGGTCGTAGCGTATGCCGTCGGGCGAGGTGTAGATGATCTCGTCGTAGTGCCTCTCGGACTGGAGTTTCTCGACCAGCTCGAAAACCGGTTCGCACTTCATGACCATGCCCGCCTCGCCGCCGAAGGGGTAGTCGTCGGTGGTCTTGCGGCGGTCGTGGGCGTAGTCGTGGAGGTTGTGGACGACGATCCGGACGAGCCCCTTCTCCTGCGCACGGTGCAGGATCGACTCGTTGAGGGGCGAGGTCAGCAGTTCGGGTACGACGGTGAGGATGTCAATGCGCATGTCTGAATATGATGTCTTTGGTCGTGTCGGGTGCAAGGGGTATTTCGCGGCCCCGGTCGAGGGTGAAGCCCGCGTAGCCGAGCGCCGTGAAGAGCGCGACGATCTGCGGGCGGTTTTCGCCGCCGGTCTCGATCAGCACCGTGGGGCGGAAGCGTTCGAGCAGCGGGCGCAGTTCGTTCATCACCACGACCTCGTATCCCTCGATGTCGCACTTGATGAAATCGAGGCGCCCCAGGCCGGCGAAGAGTTCGCTGCCCCGGCGCATCCGGGCCGGGAACTCCGCGGCGGCGGACGTGCCGCCGTCGTTCACGAAGTTCTGTCCCGTGCCGAAGTAGCCCGTCGCGCGCGCCGAATCGTTGGCCATCGTAACGGCCTTGTCCTCGGTGCCGAGGGCGTAGGGGAGGATCTCCACGTTGGGGCAGCGGCGCAGGTTGCGGCGCAGCACGGAGAGGATCGGCGGCACGGGCTCCACGGCGTAGACCCTGCCCGCGCCGCCCGCCAGGCGGGAGAGCGTGCGGGCGTAGTAGCCGAGGTTGGCGCCGATGTCGATGGCCGTGTCGCCCGCGTGCACGAGCTGCGGCAGGTGGTAGACGTATTCCGTGGCGGGGGCGTAACGCCCGATGCCGAGCCGCTGCCAGAGGAAGAACATGCGGCTCACGGCGCGCAGGTATCCTTCGAGCGGCAGGGTTTTATAGAGGATTTTATGGATCAGTGTCTTCAAGGTCGGTTCCGGGTTTTATTGTTTTAATCGTTGTTCGATCCAGTTGCGGTTTTCGAGGCCCAACCGGGTTTCGGCGAGGTCGAGGAAAGCCGGGGTGTCTGCGATGCGGGCCCGGATCACAGCCGCCAGGAAGTCGAAGAAGGGTTCCTCGCCCACCCGGACGAGCAGGTCGGCCAACAGGACAGATCCCTTCTCGTAAAGTGCGGTGTGCGCTTCGCGGTCGGCCCGGTCGATCCCCCAGATCGGACGGATGCGGCGCGTCTTTTCGCGGTACATTTCGACGCGCTCGGCGTAGGCCTCTTCGCCGCGGGCGTGCCGCAGGTATTGCAGGGCGCTGAATTCGGCGAAAGATTCGTTCAGCCAGTCATGCCAGGACTCGACAGGGGCTTTGTTCCACCAGAAATGGCTGATTTCATGGGCGGTATTTCTGAGTATATATTCGTTGAAAGACCCGGAATTGAGCGTAATGAAGTTTTTGCGGCTGTAACCGCCCGAAGTGCCGGAGGCTGAAAGCGAGAACTTTATATAGGTATTTTCCTCTCCCGCGATCTTGTAAAGCCGCCGGAAGAATTTCAAGGCGTCGTAGCTGCAGTTCAGCGCCGATTCGGCGTCGGCATCCGGAAAATCCGTGTGGATGAATTCTATGGTGGTGCCGTTGTCGCTCATGCGGCGGGTTTTCAGCACGGGCGAGGCCAGGATGACATTGTCGAAACCCTCCCAGGGCTGATCCATCTCCCACATGCCGTCGTCCGTGCGGGAAATAATACCCGATCCGCTCACCGTATAGCCGTCGGTAATGCCGATCCGCAGGTGCGAGCGATCCGCCGAGGTGCCGTTGCAGACGGGATACCATCCCGTATAGTAACCGATCTCGATCCAGCGGTCGTTGAACGATTTTGCGGGGCCCTGCACCTCGTGCATGTCGAGCGTGTAGCGGGTGCCGATGCGGCAACGGTCGGGGCTCCCGGCCGGCCGGTAAAGGGTCAGGGCGCGTCCGTCGGGAATGAACCGGATGGGTGCGGGGGCGAGCGTATCGAAACGGTAGGCCGCTTCATGGCCGTCGCAGCGCATCGTGTCGATACGGGCGTGGCGCCACAGCACCAGTGCGATCGAGTCGCTGCCGAGGAAATTGACATCGAACGACCCGCCGACCGTGACCCGCCTCTCCGGCACGTCGATCCGCACGGTCAGGTCGTAGCAGGCCACGCGCGGGGAATCCTGCGCCCGGAGTGCCGGGGCGGGGAGCAGGCAGGCTGAAAGACAGGTGATCGCAATACGCAGTTTCATGGCGGGCTAATCCTTATAGTTCACTTCCTCGTTCAACACTTCGACGATGAAGGGGTTGTAGAGCACTTCGTGGCCGATGGTCGACTCAGGCCCGTGGCCGGGGTAGACGTGCACCTCGTCGCCCAGCGGGAGCAGGATGTCGAGGATCGAGCGCATGATCCACGAATAGTCGCCTCCGGGCAGGTCGGTGCGCCCGATCGACTCGCGGAAGAGCGTGTCGCCCGTGAAGAGCGACTTGGACTGCGGTTCGTAGAGCGCGACATGGCCGGGCGTATGGCCGGGCGTGCGGAGCACGCGCAGGACGGTGTGCCCGAAACGGATTTCGGGCGTCGTGTCGAGGTCGGTGTCCACCGAGGGCATCTCGCCGACGGGCACGCCGAAGATGCTGCCGCTGGTCGAGGCGTTGTCCAGCAGGAAGGCGTCCTTGAGCGACATGGCGAACGGGATGCCGTAGCGTTTTTTGAGGTGGGCGACGCCCAGCGTGTGGTCGAAGTGGCCGTGGGTGTTGGCCGCCAGGACGGGTCGGAGCCCGTGTTCGGCGATGAAATTGTCGAGCGCGGCGTCCTCGCGCGGGTTGCTGTTGCCGGCGTCGATGACGACGGCTTCGAGCGTGTCGTCCCAGACGACATAGGTGTTTTCCTGGATAGGATTGAATTGCAGGCAGGCTATTTTCATGGTGCTGGCGTTTTTTTGCGGTTCCTGTTTCCGGAAAGACAGTGCGGGCCGGATGCCGGCTGTCTGCCTGTCTGAGCGGAGTATATTTCCTGCAAATATAGTGCTTTTTGCGGGATTTTACCTATCTTTATGACCCGAATAAACTCTCTTGGGATGAAACGATTGGTTACTTTGTTCTTCGTGCTGGCCGTGTGCGGCACGGGGGCGGTGGCGCAGGAAGGCGCCTATAAGACGGTGAAGGACATTGCCTACCGCGATGCCGCGGGCGATGGGAACATCGACACGATGTGCCGGCTGGATATTTATTATCCGGTCGGAAAAACCGGCTTTTCGACCGTGGTGTGGTACCACGGCGGCGGGCTGACGGGCGGACGGCGCGAGATCCCCGAGGCATTGAAAGACAAGGGTCTGGCCGTGGTGGGCGTGGAGTACCGCCTCTCGCCGGCGGTGAAGGTCGCCGACTGTGTCGACGATGCGGCCGCAGCGGCGGCATGGGTGGTGAAGCACATCGCCTCGTACGGCGGCGACCCCGGGCGGGTGTTCGTGGCCGGGCATTCGGCAGGGGGTTACCTCACGTCGATGATCGGGCTGGACAAGCGCTGGCTGGAGCCTTACGGCATCGACCCCGATACGGCGTTCGTGGCGCTGATCCCCTACAGCGGGCAGGTGGTGACGCATTTCGAACGGCGCCGTGAACTGGGGCTGCCCGATACGCAGCCGCTGGTGGACGACATGGCGCCGCTGAGCTACGTGCGCCCTGACTGCCGCCCGATCCTGATCCTCTCGGGCGACCGCGAGCGGGAGATGCTGGGGCGTTACGAGGAGAACGCCTACTTCTGGCGCATGATGCGCGTGGCGGGGCATCCCGACGTGCGGATCTGCGAGTTTGACGGCTTCGACCACGGTAACATGCCGCAGGCCGGGCATTTCGTCGCGGTGCGTTATATCCGGGAAATGGAGCGGAGAATGGATCGGTAGTTGTGGGGAGGACGGGTATGAAAATGAACAGATATACGCTTTGCATGGCTGCGGCAGCCTTGTTCGCCGCGTTGGCGCTCACGGGGTGTTCGCTGCTGAAGGTGGCCGTGGCGACGGGGGATCCGCTGTCGAAGGAGGAGATGAATATCCGCACCATGACGCGCGGTTTCTATTACGACATGGCTTCGGAGGTGTCGCGTACGGCCGACTCGATCGCCGCTGCGGCGCCCGACATCGCGACGCGTGTGGCAGCCGTGAGGTGGAAGATACGTGCCACGCGGGCCGGGGTTTCGGCCGCCATGCAGGGTATTCCCGACGTGGCGCTGGCCGACATGTGGATACTCTGCCGGCGCATGGACGAAGGTTTTGCGGCTGCGCCCGACTCGCTGCTGTTCGGGGCGCAGAGCGACCTGGCACGCGATGCCGCCGCACGGCTCGACCGCCGGGCGGCACGCCTGGCGCGGCAGGTGCTGGCGGTCGACCGCTACGGCCTGATGGAACGGTTCGTGGCGGATTATGTACGCGAGAACCCCGCCGACGGGGAGATGGAGGGTTCGAATACGACCCTCGCATGGATCGAATTCCTGCGTGCGAACGGCATCGAGCATGCCTATGCCACGGGGTCGATCGCCGAAGTGCTGGCCGACGTCAACGACCGCGTAAGCGGTCAGACGCAGCAGCTGGCCAACAGCGTCGGCTGGTCGAAGGATCTGATCGCGATGCAGTTGCAGCAGGACAGTATGCGCCTGGAGGTGGGGGCCCGCCTCGACTCGCTGGAACGCAATTTCACCCGGATCGTGGTCGTCGCGGAGCACCTGCCCGAAATTTCGGACAAGGTGCTGGAGGAGCTCAACAAGCAGGTTACGCAGCTGATATATACGATGAATTACAGCCTCGACAACGCCTTCGCCAACTTCGACCGCCAGCGCGACGAGTTGCAGCGGTATGTGACCGCCGAGCGGCAGGCGCTGGTCGACCAGCTGCGCGAGTCGGCCGACGGCGTGGTGCAGAGGACGCTCGACGCCGTGCCGGGACTGGTCGGCAAGGTGCTGCTGTATGTGGTGCTGGCGCTCGTGGTGCTCATCGGCGGGCCGTTCGCCCTGGGGTTCTGGCTGGGCGGCGTGCGCGAGCGGGGACGAAGGAAGAGGGAAAAGGGCGCGTGACGGCATATTGCAAGCGGGGCTTGCATCTGCGCTCGGCTTGCACTATCTTTGCCTCAAAAGGAATTTCGGCTTAGACAGGCGGCGCCTCGGCATATTGCAAGCGGGGCTTGCATCTGCGCTCGGCTTGCACTATCTTTGCGGCAAAATCAGGATTATGGCCCGAAAAAAAGCAAATTACCCCCTCGTCGAGGGGCTCGAAATAACGACGCTCGCCGCCGAAGGCAAGGCGATGGGACGCTGGAACGACGTGGTGGTGTTCGTGCCGCTGACCGTGCCGGGCGACGTGGTGGATGTGCAGATACGCTCCAAACGCCGCCGGTTCATGGAGGGGTTCGTCGTCCGCTATGTGAAGAAATCGCCCCTGCGCGCCGAGGCCTTCTGTGAGCATTTCGGCGTCTGCGGCGGCTGCAAGTGGCAGAACCTTCCCTACGAGGAGCAACTGCGCTTCAAGACCGGGCAGGTGCGCGACCAGCTGGCCCGCATCGGCAAGATCGCCCTGCCCGAAATCGCCCCGTGCCTGGGGTCTGCCCGGACGCAGTTCTACCGCAACAAACTCGAGTTCACCTTCGCCGACCGCCGCTGGCTGACGCGCGAGGAGGTCGAGGGCGGTGCGGACATCGGCGCTGCGCCCGCGCTGGGGTTCCATATCCCCGGCATGTTCGACAAGGTGCTCGACATCCGCAAATGCTGGCTGCAGCCCGACCCGTCGAACGACATCCGGATGGAGACCAGGCGTTTCTGCGTCGAGAACGGCTATACGTTCCACAATGCCCGCGAGCATACGGGGCTGATGCGCAACATGATCGTCCGCACGGCCTCGACGGGCGAAGTGATGGTGACCGTGGTCTTCGGTGCGGACGACCGCGAACGGATCGCGGCGCTGCTCGACCATTTGGCGGCCGCATTCCCGCAGATCACCTCGCTGTGCTACATCGTCAACACGAAGCTCAACGATTCGGTGGGCGACCTCGATCCGGTGTGCTACAAGGGCAAAGACCATATCGTCGAGGAGATGGAGGGGCTGCGTTTCAAGGTGGGCCCCAAGTCGTTCTACCAGACCAATTCCGAACAGGCCTACGAGCTCTACAAGGTGGCGCGCGAGTTCGCAGACCTGAAACCCGAAGACGTGCTCTACGACCTTTATACCGGTACGGGCACCATCGCCAATTTCTGCGCCGCGCACTGCCGCCGCGTAGTGGGCATCGAGTATGTGCCTGAGGCGATCGCCGACGCGAAAATCAATTCCGAAATCAACGGCATCGGCAATACGGCTTTCTATGCGGGCGACATGAAGCAGGTGCTCAGCGACGAATTCGTGGCTGCCAACGGCCGCCCCGACGTCGTCATCCTCGACCCGCCGCGTGCGGGCGTCGACGAACCGGTCATCGGGGTGATCCTGCGTGCCGCGCCCGAGAGGATCGTCTATGTGAGCTGCAACCCGGCTACGCAGGCGCGCGACCTGGCGCTGCTCGACGCCGATTATCGCGTCGAGGCCGTGCAGCCCGTGGACATGTTTCCCCATACGCACCATGTCGAGAACGTGGTGAAGCTGGTGAGGAGGTGACCCGGAAGCCGCTCCCGGGATCTTTTTCGTCCGGGCGGAGAAACCGAGATGGCAATAAAAGCAGGCGTGCGGCGTTTTTATCAATGCCGCGCAGGGAGCCGCGTCCGGAAAAACAGACCGGGGCGATGCAGTATCCTGCGGTTTTGGCGTTTTATTTGCAAGACAGTTACCTAAAAAAACGGAAAACATGAAAAAACTGATTTTAATTGCGGCGGTAGCGCTGATGGCGCTTCCCGCGGCGGCACAGGTGCAGGAGGCATTCCCCAGCTATATTCAGGTCAACGGGCGCGCCGAGAAGGAGATCACGCCCGACGAGTTCTACCTCTCGGTCATCATCAACGAACGCGACTCGAAAGGCAAGATTTCGGTCGAGAGCCAGCAGCGCGACATGATCGCGGCGCTCAAGCGGCTCGGTGTGAACGTCGAGAAGCAGCTCAAGGTGGCAAACCTGTCGAGCGAGTTCTTCAAGAAGAACACGTCGGTGGCGACGGCCAAATACCAGTTGCAGCTGGGGTCGGCGGCCGAGGTCTCGAAGGTGTGGCAGGCGTTGGACAACCTGGGGATTTCGAATGTCTCGATCCTGAAGGTGTCGCATTCGAAGATCGACCAGTATAAGGAACAGGTGCGCGTGGAGGCCATGCAGAATGCCAAGCAGAGCGCGCAGACGCTGGCCCAGGCCATCGGGCAGAATGTCGGCAAATGCTTCTACATCTACGATTCGAACAACAACGTGATGCCTGTCTTCTACGACAACATGGCCGTGATGCGCAGCGCCAAGGCGGCCGGTATGGCCGAGGATGCCGCAGCGGACGAGCCGCTTGACTTCAAGACGATCAAGCTGCAGTACAACGTCCAGGCGAAATTCGTGCTGGAATAGCCGTCCGGCAGCGTATGTCGAAGAGGGTGTCCCCGAGGGGCATCCTCTTCGTCGTCCCCGGAGATGCGCTCCGCGGCGGGAAAAACACCCCGGTTGTTGGACGATTGCGAAATTTATATTATCTTTGTTTACTTTGCCCCTAAAAACAGGAGGAGTTATGGAAAAGCAGTTCTGTTTCAACTATGAGCATTATGCGGCCCTCGAAGGGCTTCCGGATGCCGACCGCAAACTGGTCGCGGAGGCCCAGCGGGCCACGGAGAACGCCCACGCGCCCTATTCGCATTTCCAGGTCGGGGCGGCGGCGCGCCTGCGCAGCGGGAAGATCCTCTACGGAAGCAATTTCGAGAGCGAGGTGTATCCGGCCGGACTTTGCGCCGAACGTTCGCTGATGTTCTACGCGCAGGCCAATTATGCCGACGACCCGATCGAGACGCTGGCCATCGCTTCGAATCCCTCCGCGCGCGAGTGCTACCCCTGCGGCCAGTGCCGGCAGGTGATGGTCGACGTCGAACGCCGCCAGGGCTCGCCCATGCGGGTCATCATGAGCGGAAACGGTACGGCCACCGTCGTGGATACGGCGGCACGGCTGCTGCCCTTCACGTTCGTGCTGTGAGAGGGAACCGTCAGACTCAATACCCCGAACATGTTTACACCGGAAGATATTCTCTACGAAGACAACCACCTGCTGGTGGTCAACAAACACTGCGGAGACTTGGTGCAGCCCGACCCGTCGGGCGGGAGTGCCCTCGAAGACCAGATCAAAGCCTTTATCAAACGCCGCGATGCGAAGCCCGGCGAGGTATTCCTCGGCGTGGTGCACCGGATCGACCGTCCGGTGAGCGGCGCGGTGCTCTTCGCCAAGACCTCGAAGGCCCTCACGCGGCTCAACGAGATGATCCGCGAAGGACGCATCCGTAAGATATACTGGGCGCTGACCGAGCAGGCTCCCGATCCGCTGAGCGGCGAATTGTGCCACTACATCCTGCGTGACGGACGTGCCAACCGTTCGCGCGCCTGCGATGCGCCGAAGGCCGACGCCAAGCAGGCGCGGCTGCGCTATGCGACGCTGGGCGCGGGGACGCACTATACGCTCGTGGAGGTGGAGCTGCTGACGGGGCGCCACCACCAGATACGCGCCCAGCTGTCGAAGATCGGGTGCCCGATCCGCGGCGACCTGAAATACGGCGCCCGGCGTTCGCTGCCCGGGGGCGGCATTTCGCTCCACTCGCGGAGCGTCGAATTCGAGCATCCCGTGCGCCATGAGCCCGTGGCGGTCACGGCGCCCGTGCCTGCGGACGACAACCTGTGGGCTTATTTCGAAAACCGTTGACTGCCTGGAGTATGCGCATACTGATACAACGTGTGAAGAGCGCTTCCGTCACGATCGGCGGCCAGCTCCGGTCGCAGATCGGGGCGGGGCTGCTGGTGCTGCTCGGCGTGGGCGCGGACGATACGGACGAGGATGCCGAGTACCTGGCGGGCAAGCTCGTCCGCCTGCGGATCTTCGACGACGCACTGGGGGTGATGAACCTCGATGTGAGGCAGGCCGGCGGCCAGGTGCTGGTCGTGAGCCAGTTCACCCTGCTGGCCTCGACGCGCAAGGGCAACCGCCCGTCCTATATCAAGGCGGCGCCCGAGGCGGTTTCGCGCCCGATGTACGAACGCTTCGCGGCACGTGTCGCGGAGCTCCTGGGGCGGGAGGTGATGACGGGCGAATTCGGCGCCGACATGCAGGTGGCGCTGGTGAACGACGGCCCGGTAACCATCTGGATCGATTCGAAAATGAGGGATTGTTAACCAAAAAATAGCATGAAGAGATTTTTAGTAGTTTTGTGTGCGGGGATGGCGGCGTTTTTCGCCTCCTGCAACGACGAGGAGACCGGAAAGGAGAACAAATGGTTCTTCGCGCCCGAGGCCGGGGTTTCGGGGACGACCGTGGAGGTGTCGTGCCGGACGAAATTCGGCGACGGCGTGCTTTCCTCGGCGCAGGCGGGATTCGCCTATGCGCCGATCCGCTCCGACAATACGGGGAGTTTCACGGAGACGACCGACGTGACGGTCGACGGGCAGGTGATGTCCTGCCGCCTGACGGGGCTCGATGCCGAGACGTCGTACCTGATCTACGCCTTTGTGGACATGGGGAGCGGAGGCCGGATGCAGAGCAAGCCGGTCGTCGTCAAAACAGGGGTAGACCCGGTGTTGCCGGACGATCCGAGGTTCGGGGTGCCGGAGTGTTCGCAGGTGACGGCCTCTTCGGCGACCGTCTCCTGCACGTTCGACTATACGGGCGGCAAAGAGGTATCCGAGGCTTATTTCCTCTACGGGACGGCGACGTCGGACGACGGGCAGCGCGTGGCGGTCACGACCGAACCCGGCGCCAAGAGCGCCACGCTCACGGGCCTGAGCGCTTCGACGGAGTACAAATTCCGGCTGTGCGTCGTGGTCGGCGGGGAGACCTTCGGAAGCACCGTCGGGACGTTCGCCACATCCGCGGCCGGCGGCGGGGATGGCAGGACGAAATACGCGGGCTGGGCGGAGCTGCCGGTAGAGGCGGAAAACGGCGATTATCATTATGCCTACCATATTTGCCCCGATTTTAAAGTCGACGGGCATGAGGCCCGGAACTTTACGGTATGTTACAGTGCCGAGCACCACAGTCCGGTATGGGTGGCGGCGCCTGTCCATAATTGTTATGTCGGCAGTTCGGGCAACCGCAATTACGGCCCCGATCCGGTTATCCCGTCCTCTATCCAGCCTTCGGGCTCGAAGGCTTCGATGGGCTCGCCCTACAACCGCGGACATATGCTGGGCAACCACGAGCGTTCGCGGACGAGCGGCATGAACAAGCAGGTGTCGTATTACACCAATATCGCGGCGCAGCACGGCTCGACGTTCAACACCGGTGACGGTGCGTGGAACAATCTCGAGGACAAGATCGACGACTACTGGTGCGCCGATACGCTCTATGTGGTGGTCGGGGCTTATTATGACAAGTGGACGGATTCCTACGGGAACAGCGCCCCGCAGCGCAGCACGAGCTTCGGGAACATCACCACCGATGTGCCGACGATGTTCTATACGCTTTGCCTGCGCACCAAGAAGGGGAATACGAATAAATCCGTGCTGAACTGTGCCGCCGATGAATTGCAGTGTGCGGCTTTCGTGATGAGCCATGCCATGGGGAAAGGGCACGATCCGCAGGCCGGGGACATGCGGTCGGTGAAGGAGATCGAAGAGCTTACCGGGTTTACCTTCTTCGCCAACGTGCCCAATGCGCCGAAGGATACCTATAACGCTTCCGACTGGGGGTTATAGGCATGTATGCGTGGGGCGACCACAGGCGGTTTAACTCCTATTCGGGGTATTTCCGCCGCACGTTCGGCGGGCGGGTGCAGAAAATCTCGGTCGATGCCGGGTTCACGTGTCCCAACCGCGACGGGAAGATAAGCGAGGGAGGATGTACGTTCTGTAACAACGGGGCGTTCACTCCCTCGTACTGCATCCCGGCCAAAAGCATCGGACAGCAGATCGCCGAGGGGATCGAATTCCACGGCAGGCGCTACCGTGCGGCGTCGCGCTACCTGGTCTATTTCCAGTCTTTTTCGAATACCTACGCCCCGCTCGAAAGGCTCAGGGCGCTCTACGGCGAGGCGCTCGCATATCCCGGCGTGGCGGGTATCGTCATCGGGACGCGCCCCGACTGCGTGGACGCCGAGAAACTCGATTATCTGGCGGAGATAGCGCGCGACCGTTACGTGGCGGTCGAATTCGGCATCGAATCGACCTGCGACGAGACGTTGCGCGCCGTGAACCGCGGCCACGACTTCGCCTGCGCGCGCCGGGCCGTGGAGATGGCCGCCGAAAGGGGGTTGCACGTGGGGGCGCATTTCATCCTCGGGCTGCCGGGCGAGACCGACGAAATGCTGTTGGAGCAGGTCGCAACGATCAATTCGCTGCCGCTCACGACGGTGAAATTCCACCAGTTGCAGGTTTTCCGCGGCACGCCGATGGCCGCCCAGTACGATGCCGACCCCCGCAGGTTCCGTTTCTGGGAGGTCGGCCAGTACATCGACCTGTTCGTCGAGATACTGCGGCGGCTGAGGCCCGACCTGGTCGTCGAACGCTTTGCCAGCGAGGCGCCGCCCCGCTACCATTACGGCCGCAACTGGGGATTGATCCGCAACGAAACCCTGCTGGCGATGCTCGAAAAAAGATTGGAGGAGCGCGGTGCATACCAAGGCGAAATTTTTATACCTTTGTGCTCGAATCACTAATACCCGTCGCTATGAAACCCATCACTATGGAGCAGGTGCTGAAAACCTTCAAGGAGTACTTCCTGATGACGGTCGGCATGATGCTGTACTCTTTTGCATGGATCGGATGCATCATGCCCGCCGACGGTACCGGAGGCGGTGCCACGGGCCTTTCGCGCGTGCTGTGCCATGCCGTGGAACATTGGGCCGGCATAAGTATCCAGATCGGTACGATGGCTTTCCTGATCAACGGCGTGCTGCTGCTCGTGGCGGGGTTCATCATCGGATGGAACTTCGGCGTGAAGACCGTGTTCTGCGTCTGCGTCATATCGTTGGGGCTGAATTTCTGGCAGTCGGTGCTGCCCGAGGGGGATTTCCTCCATCTGGAACGGATCCTTTCGGTGATCCTGGGCGGCATCCTGGCGGGTATCGGCGTGGCGATATGCTTCATGCAGGGCGGCTCGACGGGCGGCACGGACATCGCCGCCATGATTATCAACAAGTACCGCACGATCAGCTACGGCAAGATCGTCATCTATTCGGACTTCGTGATCATCGGCTCCTCGATGCTCGTGGGGTTCCATATCGACACGGTGATCTACGGCTACGTGATGACCGCGGTCTTCGGCTATACGGTCGACATGATCATGGCCGGGAACCAGCAGTCGAGCCAGGTATTCATCGTCACGCACGACTATGAGAAGATGGCGCAGGCCATCGTCGACAATATCCACCGCGGCGTGACGCTCATCGACTCGCAGGGGTGGTACACCAAAAAGGAGTCGAAGATCGTGATGGTGGTCTGCCGCAAGCGCGAGACCACGATGATCCTCAAGTTCGTGAAGACGATCGACCCCGAAGCCTTCATGACCGTGGGATCGGTGATGGGCGTCTACGGCAAGGGGTTTCAAGCCATCAGTAAACCCTGATGCCCCTCTATGCCGATATAGTCCTGCCGCTGGCGCAGCCCGCCTATACGTTCGCAGTGCCCGAAGGGATGCATGTCGAGGCGGGGCAGGCCGTGGCCGTACAGTTCGGCGCCCGCAAATTCTACACGGGGATCGTGTGGCGCGTGCATGACCGCCGCCCCCCGTTCAAAACCGTCAAATCCATACAGCGCGTCCTGTACGGCGCACCCCTGCTCTCGGCGCAGCAAATGGCCTTCTGGGAGTGGGTCGCGGCGTACTACATGTGCACGCCGGGTGAGGTGATGCGCGTGGGGTTGCCGTCGCTGATGAAGCCTTCGGGCGACACGGAGGAGGAGTTCACCGAAGAGGAGTTCCGCCCCCGTACGGAGTGCTACGTGGCCCTGGCGCCCGGGCTGCACGACGAAGGACGGCTGCACGAAGCCTTCGAGAAGCTCGAAAGGCGTGCGCCCAGGCAGTACGAAGCGCTCCTCGAACTGGCCTCGGCCGGGGACGGGGAGCGGATCCCGACGGGCGAGGTGGCACGGCGCCTGCTGCGGGCCGACTATGCCGTGCTGCATGCCCTCGAACGCAAGGGGTACATCGTCTCGGCGGAGCGCGAACGCTCCGTCGAGCGCGGCGGATCGGCATTCCGCCTGCCGGAGCTGACCCCGGCGCAGCTCGCGGCGCTGGAGTCGCTGCGGGGGCAGTTCGCCCGGAAGCCCGCGGCGTTGCTGCACGGCATTACGGGGTCGGGCAAGACCGAGGTATACATACACCTGATCGCCGAAGTGCTGGCGCGGGGCGGCGACGTGCTGCTGCTGGTGCCCGAGATCGCCCTCACGGCGCAGTTGATCGAACGCATGGAGCGCATTTTCGGCAGCCGTGTGACCCCTTACCACTCGAAACTTACGAACCGCCGCCGCACGGAGACCTACCTGCGCCTGAACCGCTCCCAGGGGGGTGAGTTCGTGGTCGGCGTGCGCTCGTCGATATTCCTGCCGCTCAAGCGGCTGCAGCTGGTCGTCGTCGACGAGGAGCACGATGCCAGTTACAAGCAGGCCGACCCTGCGCCGCGTTACAACGCGCGCGACTGCGCCGTGGTGATGGCGCGGCTGTGGGGCGGGCGGACGCTGCTGGGAAGCGCCACGCCTTCGCTCGAGACATGGGTCAATGCCGGAAGCGGAAAGTACGGGCTCGCCTCCCTGACGGAGCGGTACGGGGATGCCCGGCCGCCCGAAATATTCGTTTCGGATACGATCCGCGCCGCCAAACGCGGCGAACGGCATGCGCATTTCAACAAGTTGTTGCTCGACAAGATGGAAGCGGCGCTCGGGCGGGGCGAGCAGGTGATGCTGTTCCAGAACCGCCGCGGGTTCGCGCCCTATGTCGAGTGTTCGGAGTGCGGGTGGACGGCACGCTGTCCGCACTGCAACGTGACGCTCACCTACCACAAGGGAGGCGGGAAGCTCGTCTGCCATTACTGCGGCTATACGGCCCCCGTGCCGGTGAAATGCCCGTCGTGCAAGGTGACGGACGTGGTTCCGCGCGGCTTCGGCACCGAAAAGGTCGAGGAGGAGATCGCACGGCTGTTCCCCGCGGCGCGCGTGGCGCGGCTCGACCGCGACAGCGTGACTTCGGAGCGGGCGTTTAACGCCATCATCGCCGACTTCGAGGCTCGCAAGACCGACATCCTGGTCGGAACGCAGATGATTACCAAGGGGTTCGATTTCGGCGGCGTGTCGCTCGTGGGTATCCTCAATGCCGACAATCTGCTGAACAACCCCGATTTCAGGGCCGCGGAGCGGGCGTTTCAGCTGATGATGCAGGTCGCCGGCCGCGCAGGCCGCCGTTCGGACGGCGGGGAGGTGGTGATCCAGACCTCGGAGCCGGGGCATCCGGTCATCCGGCAGGTCGCCGCGGGCGACTACGACGGCATGGCGCGGGCGCAGCTCGCCGAGCGCGAAGCCTTCTTTTACCCGCCTTACGCGCGGCTTACGTTGCTGACGCTGCGCCACCGCGACGTCGCCCTGCTGCGGCGCGGCATCACGGAGCTGGCGGCGCGCCTGCGCGGCCGTTTCGGCCGCCGCGTACTGGGGCCGATGACGCCCCCCGTTGACCGCATTCGCGGCGAATACCTTGCCGGGCTGCTGCTCAAGGTCGAAAGCGGCGCCTCGTCGGCGCGCGCCCGGGAGTTGCTGGGGGCGGAGCTGAAGGCTTTTTCGGAGGATCCCGAGTTCAGGAATATTACCGTCGTCGTCAATGTCGATCCTCAGTAGCCTGTTGCGTGACGTGGCGGCGCTCTTTTTTCCGCCTCGCTGCCCTGTGTGCGGCCGGATGCTGGCGCAGGGCGAGCACACGGTCTGTACGCTGTGCCGGGCGACGGCACCCCTGACGGGGTTTTGGCGCCAGGCCGACAACCCCGTGCTGGGGCGGTGCCGCGACATGCTGCCCGTGGAGCGGGCTTCGGGGCTGCTCTACTATGTCCACGGCAGCGGGTGGCGGGAGTTGATCCGGGGGTTCAAGTACCGCGGGGCATGGCGCACGGCGCGGGCGATGGGCGAGTGGTACGGTCGCTGCCTGAAGGAAAGCGGATTGTACGACGACGTGGAGGTGGTCGTGCCCCTGCCGCTACATCCCGTCAAGCGCTGCCGCCGCGGGTACAACCAGTCCGAATACATCGCCGAAGGGATTGCCGCGCAGCTGGGCGTGGAGGTCGACCGCCGCAGCGTGCGCCGGAAACGCAATACGGAGAGCCAGGCCCTCAAGGCGCGCCGAGACCGGGCCCGCAATGTCGAGGATGCGTTCGCCGTCGGCCGTCCCGGGCGGCTTGCGGGGCGGCACGTCCTGCTGGTGGACGACGTGTTCACCACGGGCAGCACGATGCTTTCGTGCGCCGGGGAGATCCTGCGCTCGGCGCCCGGTTGCCGCATCAGCATCGCCGCGCTCGCCGTCTCGCGGCACGCTCTGGGCGAGAAGGGGTAGGGTGCGGAAATTATTTTTCAACGGGCCGGACGTTCCCGCAGGGGCGGGTGCCGGGCCGAAACTATGTTATAAACATAGTTTTCGGCAGAATATCCCCCGGCGGGGTTTTGAATTCTCCCGGCTTATTGCTACTTTTGGCCTTTGAACGAAAGCGTATATCATGGCAAAAGATTATAACCCCTCCCGGCGCAACAGGGAGGCATTCGAGGCGCTCGCCGAGACCCCGGGGAACGTACCCCCGCAGGCGGTCGAACTGGAGGAGGCCGTACTCGGCGCGCTGATGCTCGAAAAGGACAGCATCATCGCCGTGCAGGAGTATGTGACGCCCGATGCGTTCTACACGGAGGAGCACCGCACGATCTACAAGGCGATCGAGGAGCTGTCGATGGAGCTCAAACCGATCGACCTCTATACCGTGACCGAGCGGCTGAAAGGCAAGAAGGAGCTCAAGAAGGTGGGCGGGGCGTCGTACCTGGCGCAGCTCACGCAGAAGGTAGGCTCGGCGGCCAACGTCGAGTTCCATGCCAAGATTATCGCCCAGAAATACGTGCAGCGCGAGCTGATACGCTCGGCGACCGAGATACAGAAACGCTCGTACGACGAATCGACCGACGTGACGGAACTGATCGGGTATGCCGAAGGCGAGATATTCAAGGTCGCCGAGGGGCATGTGAAGCGTTCGGTGCAGGTGTCGAAGGATATCCTGGCGCGGGCGCTGATGCAGATCGAGGAGGCGTCGAAAAACACGAGCGCCTTCAACGGCGTTCCGTCGGGTTTCATGGCCATAGACCGTGTGACGCTGGGCTGGCAGCTCTCCGATTTGATCATCATCGCCGCCCGCCCTTCGATGGGTAAGACGGCCTTCGTGCTCTCGATGGCGCGCAATATGGCCGTAGATCACGAGCAGGGTGTGGCGTTCTTCTCGCTCGAAATGTCTTCGGTGCAGCTGATGATGCGTCTGATCATCGCCGAGACGGGACTCAACGGCAACGACGTGAAATCGGGCCGTCTGACGCCCGAGCAATGGCGCCACCTGGAGTCGGCGACCAAACCGCTGGGTGCGGCGCCTCTGTTCATCGACGATACGCCGGCGCTTTCGGTCTTCGAGTTCCGCTCGAAGGCACGCCGCCTGAAGATACACAACGACATCAAGATCATCATCATCGACTACCTGCAGCTGATGACCGGCAACCAGGATTCGAAGGGGAACCGCGAGCAGGAGGTGGCCTTCATTTCGCGTACGCTCAAGGCCATCGCCAAGGAGCTGAACGTGCCGGTGATCGCCCTGTCGCAGCTGAGCCGTGCCACGGAGATGCGCGGTGGGTCGAAGCGCCCGCAGCTCTCCGACCTGCGTGAGTCGGGCGCCATCGAGCAGGACGCCGACATCGTGGCGTTCATCCACCGTCCGGAGTATTACGGCATCAACCAGGACGAAAACGGAATGCCTACGGCCGGCATGGCCGAAATCATCATCGCCAAGCACCGTAACGGCGCTGTGTGCGACGTGAACCTGCGCTTCCTGAAGGAACAGGCGCGTTTCGCCGACATGGACGACTCGATGCTGCCGCCCGCGCAGGCTTCGGACAGTCAGCAGGCCTACGACGATTACGCCAGCGGTTCGAACGGCGCCACGGGGGCATCCGCCGCGCTGGGTTCGGGGATCGGCGGCGGGGAGTTCGATCTGACGCCCCGGGCGCTGGACGAAGAGGCGCCGTTCTGAGTGGCGGCGCGATGCGGCCGAAAGGGAGCCCCTGCCACGCCGGAAGACGGGCGGGGATTATGTGAAACGAACTGATAAATTTCCGATATATGTTTGTCCGGACTTATGCGGGTGCGATCGTGGGGATCGACGCCGTGGCGGTGACCGTCGAGGTCAACATCGCGGGCGGCGGGCTCGGCATGTACCTGGTGGGACTGCCGGACAATGCCGTCAAGGAGAGCGAGCAGCGCATACGTGCGGCGTTCGAGAACTCGGGGGAGCGGATGTCCGGCCGCAAGGTGGTCGTGAGCCTCGCCCCGGCCGACCTGCGCAAGGAAGGCGCTTCGTTCGACCTGCCGATCGCCGTGGGGATACTCGCGGCGATGGGGCGCGTGGATGCCGGGGCGCTCGGCGGGACGATGTTCGCGGGCGAGCTGTCGCTTGACGGGACGCTGAAACCCGTGCGGGGCGTGCTGCCGATGGCCGTGCGGGCCCGCGACGAAGGGTTGCGGAGGCTGGTGCTGCCGGCGGACAATGCCCGGGAGGCGGCCGTGGTGGAGGGTATCGACGTGCTGGGCGCCGGGAGCCTGAAGGAGGTGATGGCGCTGCTGAACGGCGAGGCGGAGATCGTGCCCGCCGTGCCCGGGGCGGCGGAGCCGTTCGAAGTCGCCGCGGGGCGATACGAGGAGGATTTCGCAGACGTGAAGGGACAGGCGCTCGCCAAGCGGGCGCTGGAGATCGCTGCGGCGGGAGGGCACAACGTGCTGATGATCGGCGCACCGGGTTCGGGAAAGACGATGCTGGCGCGGCGTATGCCGACGATCCTGCCGCCGCTGTCGCCCGGGGAGGCGCTGGAGACGACCAAGATACACTCCGTGGCCGGGAAGGCCGGGGTTGCCGGCGGGCTGATGGCGCGCAGGCCTTACAGGGCTCCGCACCACACCATCTCGCAGGTGGCGCTGATCGGCGGCGGGCAGTCGCCGCGGCCGGGCGAGGTGTCGCTGGCGCACAACGGGGTGCTGTTTCTCGACGAACTGCCCGAGTTCGGGCGCAGTGTGCTGGAGGTGTTGCGACAGCCGTTGGAAGAGAAGAAAATAACCGTGTCGCGGGCCAAATACAGCGTGGAATACCCGGCGAACTTTACGCTCGTGGCGGCGATGAACCCCTGTCCGTGCGGGTATTACAACCACCCGGCCCGGGAGTGCGTCTGCTCGCCGGGGTCGGTGCACCGCTACATGAGCCGGATTTCAGGGCCGCTGATGGACAGGATCGACATGCATGTCGAGGTGACGCCCGTCAGTGCGGCGGAGCTTTCGGCGGCGGCGCCCGGGGAGTCCAGCGCTGCGATTCGTGCGCGGGTCGTGCGGGCGCGGGAGGTGCAGGCCGCGCGGTTCCGCTGTGCGCAGGGGGTGCATACCAATGCGATGATGAATGCGGCCATGCTGCGCGAATACTGCCGCCCGGATGCCGCTTCGGCGGCGTTGCTGGAGCGGGCGATGGAACGGCTGAACCTTTCGGCGCGGGCTTACGACCGTATTCTGAAGGTGGCGCGTACGATCGCCGACCTGGCGGGGCGCGACACGGTCGCGGCGGCCGACGTGGCCGAGGCGATCAATTACCGGTCGCTGGATCGGGGTAACTGGGGACGGTGATGAAAAAATGGCTGAAGACAATGGCATGGGCGGCGGCCGCCGGGGCGGTGCTGGCTACCGTGGCGGTATCCGCCGCCGGGTATGCCGTGCAGCGGGCGACAGACGGCCGGGTATACGCCTCGCCCGGGGAGGTGCCCGCCAACCGGGCGGGGTTGCTGCTCGGGACTTCGCGGACGGTGCGTTCGGGACGTCCGAATGCGTATTTCTACAACCGGGTCGATGCGGCCGCTGCACTGTATCATGCCGGCAAAGTGGAGTACTTGGTCATCAGCGGCGACAACGGCCGCAAGGGTTACAACGAGCCGCAGGACATGAAGGAGGCGCTCGTCGGACGGGGCGTGCCGGCGGAGGCGATATACCTCGACTATGCCGGGTTCCGGACGTACGATTCGGTCGTCCGCATGGAAAAGGTATTCGGGCAGGAGAGCTTCACGGTAATCTCACAGGAGTTCCATAACCGCCGTGCGGTTTACATCGCGCAGGCGTTGGGGCTCGATGCCGTAGGGTACAATGCCGCAGACGTGGCGGCGTACGGTGGCATGAAGACCAGGCTCCGGGAAAAGCTGGCGCGGGTCAGGATGTTCATGGATTTATGGACGGGAAAAAACCCGAAATTCCTCGGAGAACCCGTCGAAATAGGAAAATAACGGGATATGAAGAAGATCATACTTTCGGGCGGCGGAACGGGCGGACATATCTATCCGGCCGTGGCGGTTGCCGAGGCGCTCGAGCGGCGGTTCGGCGACGACGTGGAACTGCTGTTCGTCGGCGCCGAGGGCAAAATGGAGATGGAGAAGGTGCCGGCGCTGGGCTACCGCATCGTCGGGCTGCCGATTGCGGGGTTGCAGCGGCGCATGGACTGGCACAACCTCGCGGTGCCGCTGAAGGTGCTCCGGAGCATCCGGATGGCGAAAAAGACCATCCGCGATTTCGGGGCCGATGCGGTGGTGGGCTTCGGGGGCTATGCCAGCGCCCCGGTGTTGTGGGCCGCGCAGCGGCTGGGGGTGCCGACGGTGATTCAGGAGCAGAACTCCTATGCCGGGCTGACCAACAAGATACTGTCCAGGCGGGCGAAGCGGATCTGCGTCGCCTACGAGGGCATGGAACGCTTTTTCCCGGCCGACAGGATCACGATGACGGGCAATCCCCTGCGGGGCCGCTTCTCGAAAGAGGGAGCCGACCGGGGCGAGGCGTTGGCCTATTACGGCTTTAGGGCGGAGCTCCCGGTGGTGCTGGTCGTGGGCGGGTCGCTCGGGACGCGGTCGCTCAACGAGATGATGAAGGCGTGGATACTCTCGCTCGGAGGCGCCGACGCCCCGGTGCAGGTGATCTGGCAGACGGGAAAATACTACGAGCGCGAGATGCAGGCGTTCCTGGCGGCGCACCCGACGGGGAATATCTGGCAGGGAGCTTTCATCGACCGCATGGACTACGCCTATGCGGCGGCCGATCTGGTCGTGTCGCGCAGCGGCGCCGGAACGGTCTCGGAGCTGTGCCTGGTGGCCAGGCCCGTGTTGTTCGTGCCTTCGCCCAACGTGGCCGAGGATCACCAGACGAAGAATGCCCGGGCGCTGGAGGCCAAGGGGGCTGCGGTGGTGGTGCCCGATGCCGAGGCCCGCACGCGGGCGATGGCGCGGGCGATGGAGCTGCTCGCCGACGGAGAGGCGCTGCGCAGGATGAGCGAAAACCTCGAGAAGCTGGCGCGACCCGATGCGGCGGAGCGGATCGTGGATGAAATCGAAAAGGTAATGAAGTGACCGCACGGCCGTGAAGCCGCAGGGCGCAGGCGGCACCTGTCTTCACGGGACGGGCTGCGCGTGTCCGACGGGCGGCGGAGGCGGTGTGAAAATCAAGAATTGAGCAGATGGAGTTTCAAAAAGTATATTTTCTGGGTATCGGCGGCATCGGCATGAGCGCCCTGGCCCGCTATTTCCTGCACGAGGGGAAAAAGGTGGCCGGCTACGACCGTACGCCTTCGCACCTGACGGACGAGTTGTCGGCCGAGGGGGCGGCGATCCATTTCGAGGACGACGTGCGGCTGGTCCCCGCGGAGTTCCTCGACCCGGCGGCGACGATGGTGGTTTATACCCCGGCCGTGCCGCAGGAGCACGGCGAGTACTGCTATTTCGCCGACCACGGGTTCCGTATCGAGAAGCGCTCGCAGATGTTGGGGCACCTTGCCGAAGGCAAGTACGTGATGGCTGTGGCGGGGACGCACGGCAAGACTACGACGTCGACGCTCGTGGCATGGCTCAACCGCGCCCTGACGGGTGGCGGCAGTGCCTTTCTGGGCGGTATCTCGAAGAATTTCGGCGGCAACCTGGTGCTGGACGGCTGCGGGGTGCAGGGGATGCGCCCGCCCGCGGGGGAGGGATGCGCCGCTGCCGGATCCCGCCTTTCGGGCGGGCGGCTGGCCGTCGAGGCCGACGAGTTCGACCGTTCGTTCCTGCGGCTCTATCCCGATGTGGCGGTGGTCACGTCGGCCGACGCGGATCACCTCGACATTTACGGGACGCACGAGGCGGTGAAGGAGGCTTTCGCGCAGTTCGTGCGGCAGATACGCCCCGGCGGGTTCCTCGTCATCAAGCAAGGGACGGACATCGTGGTGGACAATCCGCAGATTACGGTGTACCGCTATTCGTACGACGTGCCGTGCGACTTCTATGCCCGTAACGTGCAGTTGCTCGAGGGAGGCCATTACCGATATGATATCGTAGTGCCGGGCGGTGTGGTCGAAGGCTGCACGCTGGGCATTCCGGGCTGGGTCAACATCGAAAATTCGGTGGCGGCCGTGGCCTCGGTATGGTGCGCGGCCAGGGCCGAAGGGGTTGCGTTGGATGCGGACGCCCTGCGCGGGGCGCTGGCGTCGTTCTCGGGCGTGAAGCGCCGTTTCGAATTCTATGTCAACACCCCCAGGCAGGTCTACATGGACGATTACGCGCACCATCCGCGCGAACTGGCGGCGACGCTGACCTCCGTGCGGAAGATGTTCCCGGGACGGCGCATTACGGCGCTGTTCCAGCCCCACCTCTACACCCGCACGCGCGACCTTTACGAAGAGTTCGCCGAGTCGCTGTCGCATGCCGACGAGGTGGTGCTGCTGCCGATCTACCCGGCGCGCGAGGAGCCGATCCCCGGCGTCACGTCGGAGCTCATCGCCCGGCGCGTGGCCGTGCCGTGCCGCATCGTCGGCAGGGAAGCGCTGGCCGATACGGTCGCGGCGATGGATACGGACGTGGTGGTGAGCTTCGGGGCGGGCAATATCGACGCCTGCTGCGGGGCGCTGGCCGAAAAACTCGGAGCGAAAAGCTGACGTGCGATGAACCGCTACCTCCGATACGCATTGCTGGCCCTTTTGTGGGGCGCTGTGGCCGCATATATCCTCTATGCGGGCACCACGGCGCAGCGTCTGCGTGCCGCGAGGACGGTCTGCAAGGTCGAGATCGAGGTTGTCGACAGCTCGTCGATGGGCTATCTGGTGTCGGGGCGCATGGTGCGCGGGTGGATTGCGCACAGCGGGATCAAGACGAAAGGCACGGCAGTTGATAAGGTGCCTTTGACGCAGATCGAAGAGATGATCGCCAGGAACGGGTTCGTGGAGCGGGTAGACGCCTATGTCTCCTATGACGGGGTGCTGCACGTGGATATCAGCCAGCGAAGGCCGCTCGTGCGGCTGCTGGTGGACGGCGTGGATTCGTACGTCACTGCGGAGGGCTATGTCTTCGCCGCGCCGCGGGCATCGTCGCTTTACGTGCCGGTCGTGACGGGCAGCTACCGCCCGCCGTTTCCTGCGGCGTATGAGGGCCCCGTGCGGGCGCATATCGACACCGAATCGGCGAAAGTGGACAAACGCATCGCGGAGCTGGAGCGGGAGAAGTACCCGCTTTACAGGCGCGAACTGCAGAACGACCGCAACCTGTCGGCGCTGCGCCGTATGCGGGTCAAGAAACAGTGGTGGCGGCTGGAAAGCTCGGCCGAGTTCGACAAACGGGTCGGCGAACTGCGCCGCCACAAGGTCGAAATGCGCCGCAAATACCGCTACGAGGCGCGTATGATTCAGGAGGGGATTGACCGTATCGCTCGGCAGCAGGAGGCCGAGCGGCTGAAACAAAAAAAGTTGGAGAAAAGCTACGAAGATTTCATGAAACTCCTTACCTTTGTAGAGTTCGTCGAAGAGAACGATTTCTGGAGGTCGGAAGTGGTGCAGATTGCGGCTCGGACGACCCCCAGCGGAGCGTTGGAGGTGGAACTGGTGCCGCGGAGCGGACGCCACACCATTCTTTTCGGGCGCATCGAGCAGGTGGAGCGTAAGTTCGACAAGTTGATGCGCTTCTACCGCAGCGGGTTGCAGAACATCGGCTGGGATGCGTACAGGACGATAGATATCAGATACAAGGATCAGGTGGTTTGCAAGAAATAAAAAGGAAATATACCGTGGAAAGAAAGAATTATACCGTTGCCGTCGACCTGGGCTCGTCGAACGTCGTGGTGGCTGTCGGCGAGAAGGTCGCCGAAGGCCGGATGGATGTGGCGTCGATCGTGTCGAAGCCCGTCGAGGGGGTCAACGCGGGCAAGATCGAGAATATCGAACTGGTGAGCCGCGCCATCCGCGAAGCCATGTCCGAAGCCGAAGAGCAGCTGGGTATCCGGATCACGGAGGCCTATGCCGGTATTTCGGGCGATTTCGTGCGCTGTGCGCGCCATACGGATCATGTCTTCGTCTACGATCCCCAGAACGGCGTCAACCAGAAGGATGTCGACGCGCTGTTCGACCGCATGCGGAACGTGCAGGCGCCCGACGACGAGACCATCATGGAGCGTGTGCCCCAGAACTATGTGGTCGACGACAACCAGGAGGTCAAGAACCCCGTGGGGTCGTTCGGCAAGAAACTCTCGTCGACGTTCAATTTCATCCTTTGCCTGCGCACGCCGATGCAGCGGCTCGACATGGCGCTCAAGCGGCTCGGCATAAAGATGCTGGGCGTGACGTCGAATGCCATCGCCACGGCCGAGGCCGTGCTGCTGCCCGACGAGAAGGAGGAGGGCGTAGCGGTGGTCGACATCGGCGGCGGCGTGACGGACGTGGCGGTTTATTACCGTAACGTGGTGCGTTATATCGCCACGATCCCGATGGGGGCCATGGCCATCAACCGCGACATCCGCACGATGAGCGTGCCCGAGAAACATGTGGAAAGCCTCAAACAGAAATACGGTTCGGCGGTGGCCGACCTGGCCCCGGAGGACAAGCTGATCCGCGTCAACGGCCGCACGGCCCGCGAGGCGAAGGATATCCTGCTGCGCAACCTGGCGACGGTGATCGAAGCCCGTGCCACGGACATTGCGGAGTTCGTATTGCAGGAGATCCGGGATTCGGGGTATGCCGGCAAGCTGGCTTACGGCATTGTCCTGACGGGAGGTTCGGCCAAGCTGAAGGATGTGGACGAGTTGTTCCGCCGCGTGACGGGCATGGACGTGCGCATCGCATCGGCCGAGACCGGCGTTGCGGAGGAGTCGAGGGAAAAGGTCGCAGACCCGGCCTATGCCACGGCGGTCGGTATTTTGCTCAAGGGCGCCGAACAGGGTGCCTGCGCGGTGATCGAGCGTCCGGCCTCACCGGCGTCCCGGCCTGCGGAACCCCGCCCGGGATTCCAGCCCCAGCAGCCCCAGGCCGCACCCGAGTTCCGCCATACGCCGCGGTTCCAGCAGCCCGCACAGGGGCCGGCTTCCGCGGCGGCACAGCCTGCGTCCGATGAGGATGCCGCGGCAAGGGGGCAGGAGCGGGAAGATGAGCAGCTGAAGGCCCCCGTGATCGAACCCAAGCGCAAGCGCGACTGGGGGTCGATCTTCCAGAAGACCTTCGACAAGATCAACAAGAGCTTTACGGCCGCCGAGGACGAGGAGATCTGATGCTGAGGGCTGCAACCGGTTCTTTAGGCGGCCGGGCGTGAGGAGGATTTGCGGGTGTTAGCCCCGCGTGGGAATTAATCAGAAGAAAGGAGTAAAGAGATATGACAGACGAATTGATGTCGGAAATCAAAGCCCCGAAAACGGACGGGTCGATCATTATGGTGGTCGGTGTCGGCGGTGCCGGCGGGAATGCCGTGAACCATATGTGGAACCTGGGTATACGGGGCGTGACGTTCATGGTTTGCAATACCGACCAGCAGGCGTTGGATAAGAGCCCCGTGGAGCTGAAGATACGCCTCGGCGCCGAGGGCCTCGGTGCGGGGAACGACCCGGAGAACGGCCGCCGTGCCGCAGTCGAGTCGCTGCCCGAAATCCGCCAGCACCTCGAAGAGGCCGGGACTCGGATGCTGTTCATCACGGCCGGCATGGGCGGCGGTACGGGTACGGGCGCTTCGCCCGTCATCGCCAAGCTGGCCAAGGAGATGGGGCTGCTGACTGTGGCGATCGTCACCTCGCCGCTGGCCGTCGAGGGTAAGATCCGCTACGAACAGGCTTTCCGCGGGATCGAGGAACTGCGCCAGAATGTCGATTCGCTGCTGATTATCAACAATGAGAATATTCTCGAAATATACGGGCGCCTGTCGCTCAAGCAGGCGTTCGGCAAGGCCGACGACATTCTGTGTTCGGCGGCGAAGGGCATCGCCGAGATCATCACGGTCGAAAGCGACCTGGTGAACGTCGACTTCGCCGATGTGTCGAAGGTGATGCGCGACAGCGGCCGCGCGCATATGGCCGTGGCTACGGCCGAAGGAGACAACCGCGCCGAGACGGCGGCCGAGGCTTCGCTGCGTTCGCCGCTCCTGGATCACAACCTGATCTCGGGTGCGAAGAATATCCTGCTGAACATCTCGGTGTCGAACGCCGACTCGCTGATGTACGAGGAGGTGGTGCGCATCCTGGAGTATATCCAGGCCCATGCCAGCGTGCAGGACGACAACGGCGTGATACACAACGCCAATATCATTTGGGGTACGAGCGAGAAGCCCCAGCTGGGCAACGCCATCGAACTGGTGGTGGTGGCCACGGGGTTCTCGGGCGATGCGTCCGTCGACGTGATGAAGCAGATCATCCCCCCGGCACGTATCACGGAACCGGTGAAGGAGCCCGTGGCTCCCGTGCTGGAGCCGATCAAGCCCGTTGCGCCGCCGCAGCGGCCGCCCGAGCAGGTGATGCTCGGCGCCAAGTCGACCCGCTACAACAACATCGAACTGCTGCTGGCCAAACCGGCCTACCAGTCGCGCAACTCGAAGTTCATCGTGCAGATGCCCGGCGGACGCAAGGAGGTGCTGCGCGAGGAGTCCGAAAACAGCCAGCAGGCTGCCGATTCGCAGGGCGGATCGCTTTTTGACTAACTAAATCCGCGCAAGTTTGGAGAGTACCGCTTCATGGATCGCATTCAACGGGTTTTCGGGCCATATCGCCGTGCTGTGCGCGGTGACGTTGGGACTGCTGTGCGTTTCAGCGCTCGTATCGGGGGCTGAAACTTCGTTTTTCTCCCTGTCGCATAAGGATATCCGCCGCCTGCAGACGCGCACGACCGCTTCGGCGGAGGCGGTGTTGCACTTGCTGACGAATGTCGACGTGCTGCTGGCGACGATTCTGGTGGTCAACAACCTGGTGAATATCTGCATCGTCATCCTCGTGTCGGGTATCATCGACTCGGTTTTTACGTTCCTGCGTTTCGAGTTCCTGTTCAAGACCGTACTGGTGACTTTCCTGCTGCTGCTGTTCGGCGAGATACTGCCCAAAGTATTGGCGCAGACCATGCCGGTGCGTTTCGCGCAGTTCGCGGCACGGCCGCTCAGGGTGTTGCGGTGGATTTTCTATCCGCTCTCCTACATCCTGGTGCGCACGAGCAGCCGCATCAGCGAAAAGGCGGCGCACAAGAGCGAGATTTCGCTCGACGAACTGGCCGACGCCGTGGATATGACCCAGAGTTCGAGCCCCGAGGAGCATGTGATGCTGTCGGGGATCGTCAACTTCGTGAATACCGAGGTGCAGGAGATCATGAAACCCCGCGTGGACATTACGGCGCTCTCGGTGACGGACGATTACGAGACCGTCAAGCAGACGATCATCCGGTCGGGTTTTTCGCGTATCCCGGTATACGAAGAGGATATCGACAATATCAGGGGGACGCTCTATGTCAAGGATCTGCTCCCCTATATCAACCACGGCAACGAATTCGGCTGGCAGCAGCTGGTGCGCAAGCCCTATTTCGTGCCCGAGCATAAGAAGATCAACGACCTGCTGGGCGACTTCCAGTCGAACAAGGTGCACATGGCGATCGTCGTCGACGAGTACGGTTCGACGCTGGGGCTGGTGTCGCTGGAAGATATCATCGAGGAGATCGTGGGCGAGATTTCGGACGAAAGCGATGCCGACGAGAGTTTCTTCACGCGTCTCGACGAGAAGAGTTACCTCTTCGACGGCAAGAGCCACCTGGGCGATTTCGAACGGGTGCTGGGGATCGACGAGGAGACCTTTGCCGACGTGAAGGGCGATGCCGAGACTCTCGCCGGGCTGATGCTCGAACTCAAACGCGACTTCCCCCGCAAGGGCGATCTCTTTACGTCGCACGACATCCGTTTCACGGTGCAGGAGATGGACGGGCACCGTGTCGATAAAATCCGTGTGGACTTACCGTAAACGATGGGAAAGGCACTCTTCATAGAGCCGCCGATGGACGAGGCCGGGGTAGCCGGGTGGGTGACATCCGACGAATTGGCCGAGGCCCGGCGTTTTGTGCGGGAGGGCCGGCGCCGGGAATACCTCACGTGGCGGGCCGTCGTCCGCCGGGAACTGGGTGCGGATGTGCGGATTGCCTACGATGCCGCCGGGGCTCCGGTCGTCGACAGGGACGGGGTATACGTCGGGGTTTCGCACTGCAGGGGGCGTGTGGCCGTCTGTCTGTCCGATATCCCCTGCGCGGTCGACATCGAGCCCGAGACGCGGGATTTCAGCCGTGCCGCGCCGCGTTACATGTCCCCCTCCGAGCAGGCGCTGTCCGGCGATCCGCTGCTGCCTGCCGCCGTCTGGTGCGCGAAGGAGGCGCTTTATAAATATGCCCGGCGTCCGGGGCTGGACTTGTTGCACGACCTGCGGGTGGAGGCGGTGGATTTCGCGGCCGGAACCGTTGCCGGGCGCATCGGCAGCGGGGAGACGATCCGGCTCACGCTGCATCGTGCCGACGGGTTTATCGCGGTATATATAGTGTAGTTCCCGTGGGGATTACTGAAAGCCCCTCGGTTGTCGGGGAGGCTTTCCCTTGTTGCGATACCGGTCGTCGGGGCGGGGATTGTCGGTATGGGGCTCTTAGAAGGCTTCGGAAGCCGTGAAGAGGAAGGCCGAGGAGCGTTTGCGATCCCACGGCAGGTTTTGGTTGCCATAGACGCCCCAGCCGTAGTCGAGGCGGATGTTCATCCGGTTCTTGAACTCGAACCTGTAGCCGCAGCCGAAGCTGTAAAGGGTGTTGTCCCAGCGGAATTTGTCGGTGCCCCAGACCTGTCCGCCGCCGATCCAGGCTACGATGCCGTGGCGGCGGTAGATTTTCTGGCGCAGCTCGATCTGCGTCTCGACAAGTCTTTTGTCGCGGTAGCGCCCTTCGTAGTAGCCGCGCATGCGTTCCATGCCGCCCATCTTGGCGTACATGTGCCACGACGGGGTGCCGGCCGTGAAGTCGGCGTAGAGGTCGTAGGCGAAGATGGCGCCTTTCCAGAGTTTTTGGTAGAAGTCGAAGGTCAGGGTGAAGCGTCCGAAGCTGCGGCGCGTATTGCCCAGCCATTCGGGATACCACTTGGCTTCGGCCTTGATGAAGATGCCCTTCGAGGCGTTGAACGTCACGTCGCGCGTGTCGTATTGGGCGAAGAGGCCGAGGCTGGTGTTGAAGGCGTCGGGGTTGTCGCCCGATTCGGTAATGTAGTTCGAGAAGGGATCCTGCTTGGCCGGGTCGTAGCGCCCCTGCTGCCAGAGGGTGTAGAGTTCGCCCATCCTGCCGCCCGGAACCGGTTTCCCGGCCTCTGCGTCGGCCTTGATGTCGTTCATATAGGCGACCATGCCCGTGTCTTTGTACTTCGCCCCGGTGTAGTCGATGCCCCCGCTGACGCCGATATAAAAACGTCCGGCGAGCGCCGTGCAGTAGGAGATGCGGAAGATGCCCATCGTGGTGGTGAGTTCCTGTGCATAGCCCTCTGCGCCGGCATTGTAGCCCACGCCGTAGAAGGCACCCGGAAAATAGACGAAGGCCCCGGCGTAGCTCAGGCGTTGTTTGTTGTGGTTGAAGATGTTGTCGCCCGAGAAGCGGAGCAGGACGAATTTTTCGGTCGTGAAGTTGCCGTAAACCGAGATGTTCGACGGGGCGGTCACGGAGTCCGTGCGATCTATCCGGTAAAGCCCCGCTACGAGGAATCCGATTCCGAAGCCGACATCCGACGAGTAGTTCGGGCCGGGGGCGATGCTCCAGTCGATTTTCTTTTCGAACGTACGGTCGATGTTCGAACGGCTGTAATAGTCGATGATGCGGCGTATGAAGCCTTTGCGTTGGGCGGGCGATGTGAGGGCTGCGGTGTCGGCGGGTTGTTTGGGGGAGCGGGCTGCGGCGCTTCCGATCTGGGACAGGGCTTCCTCGGTCGAGGGAAAGGAATCCATGTCCTTGTCGGGTTGCTGCCCTACGGCGGTATATGCTATCAGCAGCATGCAGACCGTTAAAATGGTTCTGTATCCCTTTTTCATTGATTGTTCGGTGAAAGGCGATCCAAAGATAGGAATTATTTTCCGTATGCGCAAAACGGCGGGCGGATGCCGGGGATGGACGCGGCTTTCCGGGATAAATGTTTATCTTTGCTGTAGCAACCCTCCCGTGTGCGGCTTTGCAGGCGGGGAGTCGGGTGCCTCTTTTACTGAATTTGACGATGCAGATAACCAGACCTGTCCCGGCCGCCGATCCCGTGGAATATACCGATGGTAGGGCGTTGACCGAAGGCGAAGAGATTGCCGGAGGCATTTTCCGCGGCATTGTTTTCCCGCACCTCGACCGGGAACATGTCTGGGTGCAGTCGTGTCTTTTCGCAGGTTGCCTTTTCCCGGCGTGCGTGTTGCGCGGATCGCATTTCACGGATGTGACCTTCCGGAACTGCGACCTGTCGAACGCCGACCTGACGGGGTGCAGTTTCCAGCGGGTGGAGTTCCTGGATTGCAAGCTCACGGGGACGAACCTCTCCGAAGCGACGATGCAGCATGTGGCCTTCGAGCGCTGCAAGGCGGAGTTCGCCAATTTCGCGCTGGGGCGCTTGCGTTTCGTGGCGCACAGTCAGGGAGTCATGCGGGGAGCCGTGTTCGACGAGTGCCGCCTGGAGAAGGTCTCCTTTTCGCGCTGCGACCTGACGCAGGGTGAATTCCGCGGCACGCGCCTGCGCGGGCTTTCGTTCGCGGATTCCGACATCCGGGGAATACGTGTCGGCGAGGTCGATTCGTTTGAATTAAATGGTTTGAAGATCAATGCATTGCAGGCGGTTGACCTGGTGCGGCTGCTGGGGGTAGAGGTGGAGGAATAAGGGTTTATTCAAAAAATTTACATATTTCTTAAAAAATCTTAATAAAAATATTTGGAAGTTTGCTTTTGCCGTAGTACTTTTGCCTCGTCTTAAATGATAAAATATTTTAAGAATTATTTAAAATTATTTAGTATGAAAGCAAGGATCAATGAGTGGTTACGCACCGCCCTGATTATGTTGGGAGAGAGCATCAAACTGCGCGAGATGTAATATCTCCCTTTTATTTTCGGAAAAGAGTTAAAACTTCGATATACGAAAGCGGCCCGACTGTCAAAGTCGGGCCGCTTTTCATTTCGGGCTCCCAGCTGTCAAGCGGCTGAGGCTTCTCAGGGGCGGTCGTTGCGCCCGGGTTATTTGATGCCCAGTTTCTTGGCGATCTCCTTGGGCAGGGCGTGCTTGTTGACCATGACCGAGGTCGTCTTGTAGGCGACGAACGGGCGCGAGAAATACCAAAATCCGTCGTAGGGCGGACGTACGTCCCATGAATTCTGCACCTTGTAGTAGCGGTTGCCTGCCTGGTCGGTGGCCGTACCCATGATGACCATGCCGTGGTCGTCGGTGGTTTCGTAGTTGTCGAAAGCCTCCTGGCGCATCTCCTGGGTGATGGCGAGCTCCTTGCCCGGCTTGTCGAACTTGTAGAGTGCGTCATCCTTCTCCTTCTGGGTCAGTTTTCCCCAGCGCTCGGCTTCGGTGCCGCCCATGCCTTCGAGGTCGGCGGCCGGTACGATACCGATCGCTTTGGTGCGGCTGAATCCCTTTTCGCTTACGTCGGTGCCCCACGCGACGGGATAACCGTTCTCCAGTGCATTGTCCACGACGGCCATCATTTCGTCGAGCGGAAGGTTGTAAACCGTGCCCCACATCCAGTTATCGGGCACCTCGATGATGAACTGCGTATAGAAGGGGTGGTGTGTGAACGAACTGATGTCGATGTAGTCGTCGATGTCGATCGGCAGCGAGGCGGCGAACGTCCGGGGCGTGTATTCCTTGCCCTGATAGGTGAAGGTCTCGGGAATCGGGCCGAAATATTCGTCCAGGATGGCGTTGAAACCCCGTTTCCAAGCCGTCGAGAGCGGCTTGTTCGAAGATTTGGTGCTGGCCTCCATCACTGCGTCGAGGTAGGCTTTCAGCACGCGCGAGAGTTCGTGGAAATCGGCTTTCTCGGTGCCGTAGTTGAAGCCCGGGTAGGCTTCGAACGGGACGATGCCGTAGTTCTTGATTCCCTCCGTCACGTCGCGCGAGGCCCCGCCTTCGGCGAAGTTGATCTCGCCGTGCATGCGGATGTATTTCACGGCTTTCTCCATGAACGTATGGCGGACGATCCACATTTCGGAGAGGTGCACGGGGGCGCCTCCCGCACGCAGGATTTCCCCTTCGAGGAACGAAAGGGTCGAGTAGCACCAGCAGGTGCCGCTACGGCTCTGATCCTTGACCGGGGTCATGGGGATCAGTTTGACGTCGGTGAACCGGTAGCCTTCGGCGGCGGTCGTGTCGGGTGTCTGTGCCGCAGCCGCAAGTGCGGCGCAGAAGGCAACGAGGGTCAGCAGGAGTTTCTTCATTGCTTTAGGGTTTAGGTTGTGGGTGTTGCTATTTTTTCGAGTCGGCGACGATCTTCAGACAGTCGTCGAGCGTGAGCTCTTCGGGTTTGCTGCCCTTGGGCAAGCGGTAGTTCTTGCCCTTGTAGGCGATGTAGGCCCCGTAACGGCCGTTCTTGACCAGCATGTCGGGCTCTTCGGGGAAGCTCCGCAGCGGAGTGTTGGCCGCGGCGGCCGCAGCCTTCTGGGCATGGACGATCTCCACGGCCCGCTCGTAGGTAAGCGTGTAGGGGTCGTCGCCCTTCTGCAGCGATGCGAACGATTTGCCGTGGCGCACGTAGGGCCCGTATTTGCCGATGCCCACCGAGAGCTCTTCGCCGTCGAGCTGGCCCAGGTCGCGGGGCAGCGCGAAGAGCGCCAACGCCTCCTCTAGCGTGATCGACTCGATCAGCTGGCCCTTTTTGAGCGAGGCGAAGCGGCCTTTCTGCCCCTCCTCGCCTTCGATCTCGACCATCGGGCCGTAGCGGCCGATGCGTGCCTTGACGATATGCCCCGTCTTGGGGTCGTTGCCCAGGATGCGTGCCTGGCTCTTCTTGTCGGTCTGCGTGCCGATGGCGGTGTCGACCATCTGGTGGAAGGGGCCGTAGAAATCGTGGATCATCTTCACCCACGTGATGTCGCCGTCGGCGATGCGGTCGAATTCCTTTTCGACGCTGGCCGTGAAGTTATAGTCCATGATCGGCTTGAACTGCGTTTCGAGGTAGTCGTTGACGACCATGCCGATGTCCGTCGGCGAAAGGCGGTTCTTCTCCTTGCCGTAGCTTTCCGAGAGGTTTTTCGTGGCGAGTTTGTCGCCCGTGAGGGTCATCTGCACGTAGTTGCGTTTCTGCCCCTCCCTGTTTTGCTTGACCACGTAGCCGCGGTTGATGATCGTCGTGATGGTCGGCGCGTAGGTCGAGGGGCGTCCGATGCCCAGCTCTTCGAGGCGCTTGACCAGCGAGGCTTCGTTGTAGCGTGCCGGAGCCTGCGTGAAGCGTTCCGTGGCGGTGATCTGCGTCGAAAGCAGCTCGTCGCCCTGTGCCATTTTGGGGAGCAGCCCTTCGCCGCTTTCGGCGGCCTGGTCGTCGTCCGTGGATTCGGAGTAGAGGCGCAGGAAGCCGTCGAAGCGGACGACTTCGCCCGTGGCGACGAATTGCTGCGACGACCCCGACATGTCGATCACGATGGTTGTGCGGTCGAGTTCGGCGCAGACCATCTGCGAGGCTACGGTGCGCTTCCAGATCAGGTCGTAGAGTTTCTTTTCGGCCGGGGTGCCCTCGATCGACTGCCGGTCAATATACGACGGGCGGATGGCTTCGTGCGCCTCCTGGGCACCCTTGGTCTTGGTCTTGTAGTTATGCCACGACGAATATTTTTCGCCGTAGAGTCTGGTGATCTCCTCTTTGCACTGGGTCAGTGCTTGTTGCGAGAGGTTTACCGAGTCGGTACGCATGTAGGTGATGAGACCCTGCTCGTAGAGGTGCTGGGCGACGGACATCGTCTGCGAAACGGACATTCCCAGCTTGCGGCCCGCCTCCTGCTGGAGCGTGGAGGTCGTGAAGGGCGGTGCCGGGAAACGCTGTGCGGGTTTCTCTTCGGCTTTCGACACGGTGAATGTGGCGCCGATGCAACTGCGGAGGAATGCCTCGGCCTCGGCCTGCGTTTCGAAGCGCGACGGGAGTTCGGCCTTGAAGAGGGTCTTTTCGGGGTCGTTGGCCGCGTAGAACTGTGCCACGACGCGGAAATAGGGTGCCGAGCGGAAGGCGATGATCTCGCGCTCGCGCTCGACGATCAGCCGTACGGCGACGCTCTGCACGCGGCCGGCCGAAAGCGACGGCCGCACTTTCTTCCACAGCACGGGCGAAAGCTCGAAGCCGACCAGGCGGTCGAGGATACGGCGTGCCTGCTGTGCGTTGACCAGATCCATGTTGACCGTGCGGGGGTTCTCGATGGCTTCGAGGATCGCCCGCTTGGTGATTTCGTGGAAGACGATGCGCTTGGTCTGGTCGACGGGGAGCCCCAACACTTCGGTCAGGTGCCATGCGATGGCTTCTCCTTCGCGGTCTTCATCGGACGCCAGCCATACGGTCTTGCTCTTGGCCAGCTTGGTCAGTTCGTCCACCACTTTCTTCTTGTCGCCCGGGATTTCATAGACGGGCCTGAACTCGTCGTCGATATTGATGCCCAGGTCTTTTTTCGACAGGTCGCGGATGTGTCCGAAACTCGACTTGACGATATAGTCCTTGCCGAGGAACTTCTCGATGGTTTTGGCCTTGGCGGGGGACTCGACGATTACTAAATTTTCCTGCATGCGTTCTTTATGGCTTTTCTGAAATGCGAAAACCTAAGCATGAGTACTTAGGTTTCGCATTCCGTGCTGTTGATCCTTTATTTGACCAGGGTATAGGCGATGTCGATCTTGATCGGGGCATCCTCCTTGGTCAGCGATCCGTCCGAAGGCGTCATACCCTGCATCACGCTGTAATTCTGGGTGTAGAGGCCGTATGCCTCGGGCCCCATGTACATAGTCCTGGTTTTGATTCTCTCGGCGATCTCTTCCCACGGGGCGTTCTCGCCCAGCTCCTCCACGGCCTCCTGGTAGTAGTTCCACATGCTCTGCACGTGGCCCGTGATGTCCATCACGTAGCAGCCCCGGCTGCGGTTGATGTAACCGCCGTAGGTCAGCGTCGTGCTGTAGGTCTTCTCGTAGGCATAGGCGTAGTCGGTGATGCCCGAGAGCTTTTTGTAATTGGTATAGAGGCCCAGGCGGCTCTGCGAGGCGTCCATCTGCTCGATCATGTGCTTCACGTCGGTCAGGTTCTGCCAGTCGTAGTTGCTGCCCGCGAAATAGACCGACATCCGGGCCTGGTTGATGGCCAGGGTATTGAACTCCTTGGCGGAAGCGGCGTTCTCGTCCTTGATGATCTGCGCCAGCTGCCTGAAGAACTCCTCGGTGAAGGTCATTTCCGTTACGACGCCGCCCATGCCCTCGACGTAGACCTGCTTGCTGAGGGGGCGGTTCTCGTTGGTTTCGACCGCATCCGCGATGTCGAACCTCTGTGGAGAGGTGGCTTTCGAGTAGTCGTGGCGGATGGTGTTGACCGACACGTTGCCGTAGTCGACCGAAGAGTCGTAGAAAATGTAGGGGATCGAGAGCGTGTCGGCGATCAGCGTAGGGTCGCTCTCCAGGCGGTTACGCCCGTAGATCGCAAAGCCCGAAGCGTCGAGCGACGTGGCGTAGATGTTGCCCTTGTTGGGGGACGTCTGGTCGACGGCCGGGACGATGTAGAGCCCCTTGAATTCGGCGACCCACTGCTCGAGGCTGTCGAGGCTGTAAATCGAATAGTCGCCCTTGTACGTGCCCTCCTGAAGCATCAGGCGGTTGATGAATTCCCGTCCCTTCTGGGTCGGTTTCATGGTGGCGTACGTGGTGGCGGGACCCGTCTTCTCTCCGTCGGGGAAGGTGAACGTGAAGAGAACCTCGTTGTCTACGGCGCCCGCCTTGACGGGGTCGAAATTGAGGTAGAAGGTCGTGTCGCGTTCCGACTTTCCGCTTTCGACGGGTTTCTCGGTCAGGTATTTGTTGCTGACGACCTCGTATACGTTGTAGAGCTGCGGGGTAAGCGTGTCGCTCCCGTAGCTGGAGATGGAAAGCAGGATGATCGCCGAGTCGAGGATCGGGCGGAACCCGAAATATCCCGAATCGATTTCATAGGGGATGTATTGCGTGAGGAACCCTGCCGTGCGCAGTCCGAACGTGTCGCTGAGCATCGAACCCATGTACCCGTAGCTGAGGTTCGACGTGATGAGCGAGTCGGTCTGGTAAAGCCGCGTCTCGACATAGCGCCTGGGGTTGAGATCCCCCTTCAGCGTCAGGGCGCCGAAGGTCTCGTAACCCGCTTTCATCTGCTGGTTGTCCGGCACGAGGTTCGACCCCAGTGTGTCGTCGACCTTGGTGCAGCCCGCGAATGTCATCGCAGCGACGGTCGTCATGACGGCGGCGGCGCGGAGCAAACGGCGGAAATTATTGAATCGCTTCATAGAATCGGTTGTAATTATCGAAAAAGTCCGCTGCCTCGGGCGACTGGTATTCGAGCATCGGCTTCCCGCTCGCACGGGCGATTTCCAATACCCTGGGGTCGGCATCTGCGGAAGCTGCGACCACACCGTCGGCATATTCCATAACGAAGCGGCAGAGGTTTTCGTATGACGGGACGTCGAGAATTGAGAGATTTTTATCCTTGACCCCCTCGCCGGCGATCTTCGCGGCGAAGCCCTTGTCCAGTTCCCCGGGGAAGCCGTCGGCATAGAACGAAACGACGATTTTCACGTCGCGGAAAATCGGGTCGTCGGCGAAAATGCGCTTCAGGTAGACCGGGATCACTCCCGAGAACCAGCCGTGGCAATGGACTACGGTCGGCGTCCAGCGCAGTTTCTTGACCGTCTCCAGCACGCCGCGGGCGAAAAAGATGGCCCGTTCGTCGTTGTCGGGGAATTCCGCACCTTCGCTGTCGGTCAGCACGGCCTTGCGCGAGAAATAGTCGTCGTTGTCGATGAAATAGATCTGCACGCGCGCCGCGGGGATCGAGGCCACCTTGATGATGAGCTGGTGGTCGTTGTCGTCGATGATGAGGTTCATGCCCGAAAGACGTATTACCTCGTGGAGCTGGTGCCGGCGTTCGTTGATACAGCCGTAACGCGGCATGAAGGTACGGATTTCGTTCCCACGCTCCTGCATCGCCTGCGTGAGAGCGCGGCAAAGTCCGGAAGCCTCCGTCTCTGGAAGATAGGGTGTAATCTCCTGACAGACGTACAGAATCTTATTTGCCATGGTTCGAGTATTTGATCTTTCGAGGTCTATTGTGCAAAGATAGTGAAAAAATCTTAAAGAATGAGCATCGCGTCGCCGTAAGTGCCGAATCGGTACCCTTCTTCCTTGGCTATCTTATAGGCGTTCATGATCGTTTCGTAGCCGCCGAACGCCGCAACCATCATCAGCTGGGTGGAGTAAGGCAGGTGGAAATTGGTCACCATGGCGTCGGCCACCGTGAACTCGTAGGGCGCGAAGATGAACTTGTTCGTCCATCCTTCCATCGGCTTGATCATGCCGTTGGTCGAGACCGCCGTTTCGAGGGTGCGCATGACGGTCGTGCCGATGGCTGCGACCTTGTGCCCGTTGCGCTTGGCTTCGTTCACCGTCCCGGCAGCCTCTTCGGTCACGAAGAACTGTTCGGAGTCCATCTTGTGCTTCGAGAGGTCTTCGACGTCGACCGTACGGAAGTTGCCCAGTCCGACGTGCAGCGTGACGAACGCACGGTCGATGCCCTTGATCTCCATGCGCTTCATCAGGTGCTTCGAGAAGTGCATGCCGGCCGTCGGGGCGGCAACGGCGCCTTCGTGCTCGGCGAAGATCGTCTGGTAGCGCTCGGCGTCCCCGGGTTCGACCTTGTCGCGCACCCATTTGGGCAGCGGTGTCTCGCCCAGGCTGAAAAGCGTCTGCTTGAACTCCTCGTAGGAGCCGTCGAACAGGAAGCGCAGCGTGCGCCCGCGCGAGGTCGTATTGTCGATCACCTCGGCCACCAGCAGGTCGTCGTCGCCGAAGTAGAGTTTGTTGCCGATGCGGATCTTGCGGGCCGGGTCGACCAGCACGTCCCAGAGCCGCAGTTCGCGGTTCAGTTCGCGCAGCAGGAAAATCTCGATCTCGGCACCCGTCTTCTCCTTGTTGCCGTAGAGGCGTGCCGGGAAGACTTTGGTGTCGTTGAATACGAAGAGGTCTTTTTCGTCGAAGTATTCGATGATGTCTTTGAAAATACGGTGTTCGATAGTGCCTTTGGCGCGGTCGATAACCATCAGGCGCGAATCGTCCCGGTTTTCCGTCGGGTGTTTCGCCAGCATTTCGGGGGCGAAATCATACCCGTATTGCGATAATTTCATAAGTGGAATACTCTATTTTACGTTCGAAATAAACAACACAGATTAATTTCTATACGCAAAAAAGCCTATTTTGTTTCAAGTTCCTGCAATTTTTTTAGAAAATCATCGAGGCTGTGGGCGTTTTCGACCCTGAAGCCGCCGCTGCGCGTCCGGCAAAGGGAAGTCAGGTGCGCGCCGCTTTCGAGCGCCTGCCCGATTTCGTGGGCCAGCGAACGGATGTAGGTGCCCTTGCTGCAACGCACGCGGATGCGGATGCGCGGCAGGTCGTATTCCAGGAGCTCCATTTCGTAGATGTGGACGAGCGCCTTGCGCATTTCGACCTCCTCGCCCGCGCGCGCCAGTTCGTAGGCGCGCATGCCGTCGATCTTTTTGGCCGAATAGACCGGCGGCGACTGGAGGCGTTCGCCCGAGAGTGCGGCGAGGGCCTCGAGTACCTTCCCGCGCGTGATGTGCTGTGTGGGGAAGGTCGCGTCGACGGGGTGTTCGAGGTCGTAGCTGGGGGTCGTGGCACCCAGCATGACGTCGGCCACGTACTCCTTCTCCTCGGCCTGCAGGGCGTCGACCATCTTGGTGGCGCGGCCGATGCAGACCAAAAGGACGCCCGTGGCCAGCGGGTCGAGCGTGCCCGCGTGGCCGACCTTGATCTTGCGGTAGCCGAGCCTGCGGAGCGCGGACTTGATCTTGCGTACGACGTCGGTGGACGTCCAGCTCAGGGGCTTGTCGATGACGGCGATGTAGCCCTCTTCGAAGTTGAGGCCCCGCAGGTCGAGTGTCTCCTTCATCAGCAGAAATAGCTTAGGATGGATACCAGGCCGGCCAGCGCGCAGTAGAGCGAGAACCAGATGAGCTTGCCCCGCTTGACGATCTCGATCATGAATTTGCAGGCCAGGCACCCCGTGACGAACGAGGCTGCGAACCCGGCGGCGAGCGTGCCCGTGGCGATGCCGGCCGTGAGGTCGCCGCTTGCGGCTTCGAGCAGCGTTTCACCCAGGATCGGCGCCAGCACCATCAGGAACGAGAATTGTGCCACGGCGGCCTTTTTGTTGCCCAGCAGCAACCCGGTGGCGATGGTCGTCCCCGAACGCGAAAGGCCCGGCATGGCGGCGCAGGCCTGCGCCAGGCCGATGATCAGGGCGTCGCGGTAGGAGATGGTCTCCTTCTGGCGCGGCTTGGCGTAGTAGGCGAAGGCCAGCAGCGTCGCGGTAAGCAGCAGCATGGCGCCCACGATTACCAGGATGTAGGGGGCGTCGAGCATGGCGTTGATCCGGTCTTTGAAGAGGAAGCCGATGACCCCGATGGGGATCATCGAAAGTACGAGCTTCAGCACGTAGGCCTGCTCGGCGTTGAAGCGGCGCGAAAAGAGCCCCTTCAGGAGGCGCCACACCTCGCTCCAGAGCACCACGATGGTGCTCAGTACGGTGGCGGCGTGGAGCGCCACGTCGAACGTGAGGTTTTCTTCCAGTTCCACGCCGAGCAGCTCCTTGGCGATCTGCAGGTGGCCGCTGCTCGACACGGGCAGGAATTCCGTAATGCCCTGCACGATACCGAGCAGGATGGCTTGTAAGGTGTCCATAACTGATTTAAGCGGGTATATCTCCTGTGCCGTCGCGCCGCACCGGGGGCCCCGGTGCGGGGGCGCGCCGTGCCTCGGCCGGAACGGGCCGCCGGGGGCCGGGCGCCGGGACGGCCGTGCGGATTATTTTTCGAAGCGTTTCATGATGGCGTAGATCTCGATGACGAAACCGCCGATGACCAGGATCGGGGCCAGCGTGATGCGGCGCCACGAGAACATGGCGTAGTTGAATTCGTCGGGCGAATCGCTGCCGCCGCCGGCCATCAGCACGAAGCCCAGGAGGATGACGGCGAACCCGACTGCCAGCAGGATGTAGTTGCGGCGGGTCAGGGGCATACGGGGATTTTCCTGTTCCGGAGGGGTGTTATTGGCTTTTTTCATTTAATAAAGGTATATCTTGTTCGACTTCATGTTGATGAATTTGTTCAGCGCGAGGATCGTGAAAAGCCCCGAGATTACGATGCCCCCGGCAATCATCGCGCCGAGGATGATGGCGACCTTGCCCGCCTCGGCGATCGTCAGCAGTTCGGGAACGGCTTCGTTGAGCCCGTAGACCGAAAGCCCGAACAGCAGCGAGGCTCCCAGTCCGGCCAGGATGCCCTGCGTGATGCTGCTGCCGAGGAAGGGCTTCATGATGAACCACTTGGTGGCGCCGACGAGTTTCATGGTATTGATCAGGTAGCGCTTCGAGAAGATGGCCAGCCGGATGGTGTTGCCCAGCAGGATCAGCGATATGACGAGCAGCGCCCCGCCGAAGAGCACCAGCACAAGCCGGATTTTGCCTACCGTGGCGTGCAGCCGTTCGGCCATCAGCGCCGGGTAGCTCACCCGTTCGACCCCCGCGATCTCAGAGATGCCGGCGATGAAACCGTCGAGCAGCTCCTTGTCGGCCGAGGCGGCCGTGAGGGTCAGCTCGAACGAGTCGAGCAGCGGGTTTTCGTCCAGGATTTCCTCGAATTCGCTGGCGAACATCTTGCGGAACTCGGCGTCCTCGATCTTCTCCTCTTTGCCGACGTAGGCGATCGTCGCCACGAGGTCTTCGGCCGTGAGCTGCCGGTTGACTGCGTCCTTCTGTTCGTCCGAAAGCCCGTTTTCCAGCTCCACGGTCACGGCGATGCTCTCCTGCAGGGTGTCGGCGACCTTCATCGCCGCGACCATCAGGTAGCCCACCGAGCCCAGCAGGAACAACACGAGGGTGATGCTCACCGTCGATACGATGTAGGAGTTGCGGACTTTCCGCTTCAGTCGCTTGTCGTCTTTCATAGCCGAAATGCTTTTTCGACGGCTCTTTTCCGTCGTCCGATTCATTCACGGCGTTTCGCCGTGTTTATAAGTCTGACCCACCCCTAAATCCCCGCCTCGGCGGGGGCTTGTTTTGGCGGGATTCGTATGTTATTCGTCCGGATTATTCTCTTTCCTCTTTTGTCGAATCCAATAAACAATTGCAGCGGCAGCTCCGAGCAGGATCACGAGCGACGAGATGAGCGTCACGGCTTCGGCCGCCTTCCAGCCCGGGGCGCGGAATTTCCATTCGACGGTATGTTGCCCGGCAGGCAGCCTCATGGCGCGGAGCACGTAGTCGGCCCGGAAACAGGGGGCTTCCGCGCCGTCGACGTAGGCCGTCCAGCCGTAGGGATAGAAGATCTCGGAGAATACCGCCACGCTCTCTGCGGGGGCGGTGTATTCGTACTTGAGGTAGTTGGGACGGTATTCCGTGAGGGCGATGGTGCGTACGGCTGCTGTGTCGGCGGGGGACACCGTCCAGCCTTGCGTGTACGGCTGGTCTTTTTCTGCGATTACGGCGGTTCGTTTCAGGTCGGTTTCCCCGAGCAGGTCGATCTCCTGTTGCGGGCTTTCCGCCACGGCGACCGCGTCGACGAACCATGCGGCGCCGTTGGCCGTCGGGCGGAGCACCGCTTCGGGCTGTCCGCCGTCGCCCGGCACGATCAGGTAGCGCGTGTTGAGCATGTCCAGAACGGCGTCGTTGCGGTAGCTCAGGTAGCGGTCGATCAGATCCTGGTAACGGGCCAGCTTGGCGCCGTGGTAGCCGCCTACGGAACGGTGGAAATAGGAGGTCGTAGCGTCCTGGAAGGGGCTGACCGTGAGGTTGAAGACGCGGAACCCCGGCTCCTTGTCGGCCATGATCGCCTTGTCGGCGGCCGTGGCCGTGACCTGGTGCTGGCGCGCCGAAATGAAGTTGTCGTGCGAAATGAACCGCAGGTCGACCGGCACCAGGTCGAGCAGCATCACGGCGGCGAGCAGTGCCGTGAGCACGTATTTGTTGATCCGGCGCAGGGCGAACAGTGCCACGCCGCCCGCTGCGAGCAGGATCATCAGCAGCGAGCGCCATGCGTCGGCCTGCATCATGGAGGCGCGTTCGGCAGCCATGGCATTGCCCGTGGCGATGCCCATTTCGGCATCCATGCCGCGCTGGAGGTAATCCTGCATGTTGTTGGCCTCGAACAACTGGCGGAACTGTTCGGTCATCATCCCGGTGCTTTCCGCGCGGCCGAAATCGAAGAACGCGCTGCCGGCGACGGCCAGCAACAAACAGAGCCCGCCCGTGACGCCCGCGGCCCATGCCAGCGCCCGCAACAGCCTCTGGCGCGGGATCTCCCCGCGCCACAGCCGCATGAGTGCCAGTGCTCCCAGCAGCGGCACGGCCCATTGGACGACGACGAGCGCCATCGAGACGGTGCGGAACTTATTGTAGCCGGGCAGCAGGTCGAAGGCCAGTTGGGTGAACCACATTAGGTTGCGTCCCCATGCCAGCAGGAGCATCAGCACCGAGACGGCGACGATCCACCATTTGTTGCGTCCGCGTGCCAGGGCGATGCCCAGCGCTGCGAGGAAAATGGCCGCGGCGCCCAGGTAGGTCGGGCCGCCGGTGTAGGGCTGGCTGCCCCAGTAGGCCGGCAGCTGCTGTGCGGCGCCGCGCAGCCCGTATTCGTTCAGTACGGCAGCCACCTCGCCGTCGGGCGAGAAGGTCGTGCCCGATTCGCGCCCCATGAAGTCGGGGATCAGCAGGTTCAGGCTCTCCGTGCGTCCGTAGCTCCAGGCCGTGGCGTAGTCGAGCGCCAGCCCGTTCTGCGAAGTCTCGGAGGTCGAGGCCAGCTCGGAGCCGCCGCGCATGGTTTCCTTCGAGTGGCTGGCGGTGTACCACAGGGGCGAGAAATTCGACCCTGCGGCGAGTATGCCTGCGGCGGCGAGTACCGCCGTGCGTTTCCAGAAGTCCCCGAGGTGTTTCTCCCTGAAGGCCGCGATCCCCTCGCTGATCCAGAAGGCGGACATGGCCAGGAGGAAATAGTAGGTGATCTGCGGGTGGTTGGCGCCGATTTCGAGCGACGCCGTGAGCGCCGTGAGCGCACCGCCCGCCCACATGTTTCCCCGCAGGGTCATCCACGCACCGCCCATCATCAGCGGGGCATAGACCAGCGCCCACATCTTGGTGATGTGCCCGGCGCCTATGATCAGCAGGAAATAGGTCGAGAGCCCGTAGGCCAGCGCCGGGACGATGCCGACCCAGGGGTCGACGCCGAAGACGAGCAGCATCAGCCACATGGCCGTCATGGCGAAGAAGAGGAACGCCGCGGGCGTGTCGATGAGTTTCACGACCTGCCCCACGGTGCGTTTGACGATCTGCGCGGGGTAGGCCACGTTGATCAGGAAGGCGGGCATGCCGCCGAACATGCCGCCCGTCCACTGGGGGTCTTCGCCCGTGGCCGCGCGCATGTCGCTGATGTCCTTGGCCATGCCTTCGTACTGCACCACGTCGTGCTGGGGCAGTACTTCGCCGCGGAATTGCGGGGCGAAATAGGCCGCGCTCACCACGAAGAAGACGACGAGCGCCGCCGCTGCCGGCGCCAGCCGGCGTATGATCGTTTTCGAAAAATCCATTTTCCCTGTCGTTAACCGTTGCCAAGGATAGTGCAGGGCGGGAGAAGTGCCGAATTTGTTCGGGCATTCCCGGGCTGCAGCCTGTCCCGGTGAAAGATCCAAGTTTCGCAAAGGTACGAAAAAACATTTACTTGACGAGTCGCGATTGCGAAAAATCACTATCTTTGCCAAAGATATGCGGCGACCCGGTGTGCGGGATGTCCGGATTATCCGGGCCCGTCCCGGGCGATGTTGCGTCCGTTGCCGCTGGGTTAAGTTTGTTTTATGATTACACTCGATACGATCCGCAAACCTGTGACTGCGGAACTGGAGGCGTTCGACGGGTTCGTCGACCGTCAGTTTACGGCCGAAGGGGAGTTGCTTGCCGACATGCTGCGTTATGCGCTTTCCTCGCGCGGGAAGGGCATACGTCCGCTGTTGGTGATGCTGTCGGCGGCGATGAACTCCCCGGTGGAGGGTGCGGCCAAAGGGCGGAGGGTGCATCTGGCCGCGATGCTCGTGGAGATGATCCACGTGGCGTCGCTGATCCACGACGACGTGATCGACGAGTCGGATACGCGGCGGGGCCGCCCGTCGGCCAATGCCCGCTGGCAGTCGCACAAGGCGGTGATACTGGGCGACTTCATCCTTGCGAGGAACATGAATATCGGCCTTTCGAGCGGCCAGTTCGACCTGGTGACGCATGTATGCGGTTCGATGGCGGCGTTGTGCGAGGGCGAGGTGTTGCAGAGCGAGTGTGCCGAGAAGCACACCATGACGCGCCAGGCGTACCTCGACATTATTTATAAAAAGACCGCATGCCTGATCGGGGTCAGCGCATCGGCCGGGGCGATGGCCGTGGGTGCCCCGCGCGAGAAGGTGGCGCTGATGCGCCGTTTCGGCGAGGCGATCGGCATGGCGTTCCAGATACAGGACGACATCCTCGACTACATGCGTACGGCGCATACGGGCAAACCCGCCAACAACGACCTGCGCGAGGGGAAGATCACCCTGCCGCTGTTAGCGGTGCTGGACAAGGCGACTCCCGAACGCCGTGCCGAGTTGCTCGGGCGGCTGGCCGGCTGCCGCGAGGAGGAGGAATCGGTGGAGTATTTGCAGAATACGGTCGAGAACGAGGGCGGGCTGGCTTTTGCCGCCGAAGTGATGCGCAGCTACGTAGCGCGGGCCGTCGAGATGCTCTCCGAATACGAGCCCTCGGAGTACCGTACGGCGCTCGTTAACCTTTGCGCCTACATCGCCGAGAGGGACAGATAACCGCGAAACTCATTAACCTAAATTCAGATAAAATCGTATGGAACAGAAAAAAAATTACACGCTGCCCATCATCATGATGTTCTTGCTCTTCGCAATGATCTCATTCGTGACGGGGCTTTCGAATCCGCTGGGCGTAATTGTCAAGAACCAGTTCGCCGTGGCGAACTGGATGTCGCAGCTGGGCAATTTCGCCAACTTCATCGCCTATGCGGTGATGGGGATTCCGGCCGGTATGATGCTCAAGCGCATCGGCTACAAGAAGACGGCGCTTGCGGCCGTGGCAATCGGTTTCGTCGGCGTGGGTATCCAGTATCTTTCGGGCGAAGCGGGCAGTTTCCCGATTTACCTGATCGGCGCATTCGTCTCGGGCTTCTCGATGTGTATGCTCAACACCGTCGTCAACCCGATGCTCAATACGCTCGGCGGCGGCGGCAAGAAGGGTAACCAGCTGATCCAGTTCGGCGGTTCGCTCAACTCGATTTCCGCGACCATCGTTCCTGTGCTGGTGGGTTACCTGATGGGTAATGCGGCCAACGCCACGATCAGCGACGCGGCTCCCGCACTGTGGATCGCAATGGGCATCTTCGCCGTGGTATTCGTCGTGCTCTACATGGTCAACATTCCCGAGCCGTTCGCCATCCAGGAGAAAAAGGCCGAGGTCAAGGACAAGCACAGCGCCCTTTCGTTCCGTCACTTCCTGCTGGGAACGATCGCCATCTTTATTTATGTAGGTGTCGAGGTCGGTATTCCCAACTTCATGAACCTGTTCCTTACGGCGGCACCCGACGCTTCGACGAGCGGCGTGGGCATGGCAGCGGCTGCGGCCGGTTCGCTGGTGGGTACCTACTGGTTCCTGATGATGTGCGGCCGTCTGCTGGGCGGCCTGCTGGGCGGTAAGATTTCGAGCAAGGTGCAGCTTTCGTTCGTCGCCTCGCTGGCGCTGATCTTCGTGCTGGTGGGCATCTTCGCCCCGACGGACGTGATGGGTGCGATGCCCGTGTTCACCGGAACCGGGTTCGGAATGGTGGAAGTGCCCGTCGGCGTGATCTTCTTCACCCTTTGCGGCCTCTGCACCTCGGTGATGTGGGGCACGATCTTCAACCTCGCGGTCGAAGGCCTTGGCAAGTATACCTCGATGGGTTCGGGTATCTTCATGGTGATGGTTTGCGGCGGCGGTATCCTCCCGCTGATCCAGGGCGGCGTAGCCGACTTCGCAGGTTACCTCTCGAGCTACTGGGTGGTTGTCGCTGGTCTGGCCTACATGCTCTTCTACGCGCTGGTAGGTTCGAAGAACGTCAACAAGGACATTCCGGTCGAAGAGTAATCCGCAGAACCGGTTGCGAGTTACGGGAAACCCGGCGTTCCGAGAACGCCGGGTTTCTTGCGGCATGTTGGCAGCGGCGCTTCATGGCGGGATGCCCAATAATTCGGGGTTCCGCCCGCCGTCTTTCCCGGTTTTGCCGGATCGTGCGGCGGAGAACCTGCGCCGGGAGGGGAGTTCGGGGTGGCGGGCATGTAAGCGCGGGCGGCAGGCTGGCGCGGGCCGCGGCCGGGGCGGAATTCCGGGCCGGAACTTCTGTTGCTGTCGAAACAGGTCGTCGAAGATGGCCGCCTGTACGGGCTCCGTTGCTCGGGACGGCGGAGGCTTTCCAGGGCGGGCACAAAAAAACAGGAAGGGGAACCTTCCTGTTTTTTCTTGCTGACGGCCCGGACTATTTCTTGTCCGCGCTGGTCATGCGCTTCTCCTTGATACGGGCCTTCTTGCCGGTCAGGTCGCGCAGGTAGTAGATGCGTGCACGACGTACGACACCGATCTTGTTGACCTCGATCTTGTCGATGTGGGGCGAATAGAGGGGGAAGATACGCTCGACACCCACGCCGTTCGAAACCTTGCGGATCGTGAACATCTTGGTCTTGCCCGAACCCTTGATCTGGATAACTACGCCGCGGAAACTCTGTACGCGCTCCTTGTTACCCTCGATGATTTTGTAGGATACGGTGATCGTGTCACCGGCCTTGAACGACGGTACATCGGCATCCGTCTTTGCCCACATCTGCTCGTTGACGAGCTTGATGATTGCGTCTTTGTTCATTGTTGCAACAAATTTAATGTGTTTCGCACCCAACATTCCCGCTGCGCCCGCCGTACCATACGGATACCCTGATCCGTAATCCCGCGTTCCCGGCACGCCGGACGGGCTGTGCCGTCCTTGTGTCCCCGCAACTGCGTAGCGCCCAATGAAAGAGGTTGATATACGCCCCGTAAGGGACTGCAAATATACGAAGTTTTTTTCATTCGGTGCAAGTGCGGCATGAAAATATCTTCCGTGAGCGTGATTTATTGTTATCTTTGCAGGTAAAATACCGACTATGAAAGAAGAAAAACTGATACTCGTAACCAATGACGACGGGTACGATTCGAAGGGGCTGGCGGCGGCCGTCGAGGTCGCGCGGGCCTTCGGCCGCGTGGTGGTTGTGGCACCCGAGACGACGCAGAGCGGCATGAGCCAGGCCATCACCATGTACAATCCCCTCTACCTGCGCTGCGTGCGGAAGGAGGAGGGGCTGGAAGTGTATTCCTTTTCCGGTACGCCGGTCGACTGCGTGAAGATGGCCTTCGACTACCTGTTGCGCGACGAGCGCGTCGACCTGGTGATTTCGGGCATCAACCACGGTTCCAATTCGGCTGTGAACGTGCTCTACTCGGGGACGATGGGGGCGGCTATCGAAGGCAGTTTCTACGATTGCCCGTCGGTCGGGCTGTCGCTCGACGACCACGGCGCAGACGCCGATTTCGAGGCGGCGGTGGTCTACGGGAAGCGGATCGTGCGCAGCGTCCTGGAAAAGAAGGTCGAACTCCCGTTGTGCCTCAATGTGAACGTCCCCGTAGGCAAGCCCGGCGAACTGCACGGCATCCGCCTTTGCCGCCAGAACCGCGGGTTCTGGCGCGAGGAGTTTTACCGCCACGAAGACCCGCGGGGCCGTGCGTATTTCTGGCTCACGGGCGATTTTGTCAACGGCGAGCCCGGGGCGGAGGATACCGACGAGTGGGCGCTCGCGCACGGCTATGTTTCGGTCGTGCCGGTGCAGGTCGACCTGACGGATTACCGCCAGCTCGCGGCCCTTGCCAATGTGTTGGAATAATACTATATTTGTAAAAAATCGGGACGCCTATGTTGATTAAGATCCTGCTTGTCATCGCCATCCTCATCCAGACGGTCGCGACGGCATATGCCCTCAAACTGGTGCGGGCTACCAAGTACAATTCGGTGTGGATTCTCTTCATCGTGGGGTTTTCGCTGCTCTCGGTCGAGCGGTTCGTGCAGTTGCTGATGGCCAGCGGGCAGTATGTCCCCCGGTGGTGGTTCGCCTACCTGGGGATCGTGATCTCGATCTGCCTGTCGATCGGCGTGATGTACGCCCACAAGCTCTTCAAGTACATCGGCAGGCTTAACCGCCAGCGGCAATTGCTCAACAAACGCATCCTCACGGCCGTGCTCCGCACCGAGGAAAAGGCGCGTTCGCGCTTCTCGAAGGAACTGCACGACGGGCTGGGGCCGCTGCTCTCGTCGGCGAGGATGTCGCTTTCGGCGCTGGCACGCGACGAACGCAGCCCCGAGCAGAAGGAGATCATCGACAATACGACCTATGTGATCGACGAGGCGATCCGTTCGCTGCGCGAGATTTCGAACAACCTTTCGCCCCACGTGCTCAATGACTTCGGGCTGGCGCGGGGCGTGCAGAACTTCATCGACAAGAGCGCCGCGATGCACGACGTGAAAATCCGCTTCACGACCAACCTCCGTTCGGAGCGGTTCGATACGGACGTCGAGGTGATCCTCTACCGGGTGATCTGCGAGCTGATCAACAACTCGCTCAAGCATGCCGGCTGTTCGTCGATCAACCTTTCGCTGTCGCAGAACGGGACGGAACTGGCGCTGGACTATACGGACGACGGGCGGGGGTTCAACCCACAGGCCATGATGGACTGCGGCATGGGGCTTTCGAACATCTCGTCGCGCATCAATTCGCTGGGCGGCGTGTTCGACATTGCCAGTGCCAAAGGCCGGGGGATGCGCGCCGCGATCCGTGTCAATACGCAGGAGGAGCAGGCATCGCAGAGGCTCCGCCGCCGCAAACGCAAATGATATGGAACGCACGATCGTACTTGTAGACGACCATTCGCTTTTCCGCAACGGGCTCAGGGGGCTGCTGGAGCATTGCGCCGGGTGCCGCGTGGTGGGCGAGGCGGCCAGCGGCGAGGAGTTCCTCGCCATGCTGCCGGAGTTGGAGGCCGACATCGTTTTCATGGATTTCGCCATGCCCGGTATCGACGGCGCGCAGACCACCGAGCGGGCGCTGGCGCGGTGTCCCGAGCTGAGGATCATTACCCTTTCGATGTTCGGCGAGGAGAGCTACTATACGCGCATGGTGCAGGCCGGGGCTCGGGGTTTCCTGCTCAAGGACTCGGACATCGGCGACGTGGTCGAGGCCATCGACACGGTGATGGCCGGGGGCAGCTATTTCAGCCCGCAGCTCCTGTCGTCGCTCGCGGGGCGTATGCGTACGCGCGAGGATGCCCCCGACGAGGAGCTTTCGGCCCGCGAGCGCGAAATCCTGGTGGCCGTATGCCGCGGCCTGTCGAACCAGGAGATCGCCGACGAACTGTTCATCTCGAAACGTACGGTCGACAAGCACCGCGCCAACATCCTCGAAAAGACCGGCTGTAAAAACACCGCCAGCCTGGTCGTCTATGCCATCCGCAAGGGGATCGTGGAGATCTGACACCTAACCTAAACCCCATACCGATGAAAAAAATCCTTTGCCTTGTCGTGTGCGCCGTGTTTGCCGCGGCGCTGCCCGCCCGTGCGCAGTCGGACGAATACCGCGATGCGGTCGCCGAGATGATGGAGCTGACCGGGGCGCTCCGGAATGCCGATGTGGTCATGACCCAGATGGTCGGGTACCTCAAAACCTCCGCCCCGTCGGTTTCGGAAGCCGTCTGGGAGAAGATAATCTCGAAATTCAATGAGAAGATGCGCGCCCGCATGGTCGATATCTATGTGCCGATCTATTCCAAATACCTGACGCTCGCCGATCTGCGTGAACTGAATGCCCTTTACGCCACGCCGGTCATGCGCAAGGCGGTCGGTGCGACCCCTGCGATCATGCAGGAGGGCATGTCCGCCGGTGCGGCGCTGGGACAGGAGATCATGACCGAATTGCAGCGGGAACTGCAGGCCGGAGGATACGAATAGCCGCCTGCCGCGTCGGAAATTTACAGCAGCGGCGAAAAGACGCGCATAAGCGATTCCGCGACGCGGCGGGTGCGCGGGCGGGTGAACCATTCGCCCGGGGTGACGGTGTGGCAGTGTGTCAGGTCGTCTTCGAATACGGCGGCCATGCGGCTTGCGAATTCGCGGTCGTAGACGAAGGCGTTGATCTCGAAATTGTGCTCGAAGCTGCGGAAATCCATGTTCGCGGAGCCGATCACCGAGAGCATGTCGTCGATGATCAGCAACTTGGAATGCAGGAACCCCGGTTTGTAGAACGAGATTTTCACCCCCGCCTTCATCATGTCGTCCAGGTAGGAGTGGGTCGCAAGGTCGACGACTTTCGAGTCGGAACGGGCCGGGAGCATCAGGTGTACATCGATGCCTGCGAGCGCCGCTTCCTGAAGCGCCGTGTTGAGTACCTCCGAGGGCAGGTAGTAGGGGGTCTGGATCCAGATCCGCTGCCGGGCGCGGGCGATGGCGTAACTGTCGGCCTGCAACAGGGCGCGCCACTTGCCGAATGGGCCGCTGGGGGCGATTTGCAGGATGTCGTCGGTAAAATGCCCGACAGGCGGGTAGTACTCCGGCCCCGAAATATGCGTTTTCGTAGTCGCCGACCAGTCGCTCAGGAACGAGGCCTGGAGTCCGGCGGCGCCGCTTCCTTCGATCCGGAAGTGGGTGTCGCGCCATGTGCCCCATTGCGTGCCGCGGACGTAGCGGTCGGCGATGTTCATGCCGCCGATGAACCCGACGCGGCCGTCTATCACGACGATCTTGCGGTGGTTGCGGTAATTGACCTTGCTGGTGAAGAGCGGGAATTTGACGTGCAGGAAGGCGTATACTTCGATCCCGGCGTCGCGCATCCCTTTGAAAAAGGAGTTCTTGGCACCCCGGCTGCCTACGTCGTCGTAGAGGATGCGTACCCGGACGCCTTCGCGCGCCTTTGCGACCAGGGCGTCCCGCAGGCGGCAACCCGTCTGGTCGTCGTTGAGGATGTAATACTGGATATGGATGTGGTGCCGTGCGCGGGCGATCTCCTCCATCAGCGCTTCCATCTTCGACCGTCCGTCGGTATAGACGGCGATGCGGCTGCCGTAGAGCGGTACGGAGTGCAGCGTATTGAGCAGCAGTGAGGCGAGCGGCCGGTAACGGGGCGGGATGCCGGGGCCTTCGGGGTGTTCGGGCTCTTCGAGCTGCATGGTGATGCGCTTGCGCGTGCGGCGCGAAATGATGCGCTGCTTGGAGAGGTTCTGCCCGAAGAAGAAATAGAAGACCAGCCCGACCACGGGGGCCAGTACCAGCACGACGATCCACGGCAGGGTCTTCAGCGGATTCCGGTTTTCGGTGATGATGACCAGAATGATGCCGAGGATCGTGACCGAGTATACGACCAGGAAGAAGTATGTCAGTATTTGTTGCATGCGGGTTTCTTCTTCGGTGCGTGCCGCTGCCGGGCGGGCTCTATTGCCGCTGCTCTTCCTGCGGGGCTTCCGCGGCGGGGAATTTTACCAGGTAGAGCAGGTGCTCCACGCCGCGCATGTAGTTGCGTTTGGGGTTTTTGGGCGAGTAGATGTAGCAGTCGAGCGTGAAGACGCGGTTGGTCGCCGTGTCGACGGTCGTGTAGCTTACGAACGGGCCGCCCATGAAATCGCCGTGCACGTCCCAGAAGCCGCGCATCTCGCACCAGAGGCGCCCCTCCATGCGGAACATGCGGAAATCGGGCGCGAAGGCGTCGGAGGTGGTCATGTATGAACCGTCCGACGGGCCGGGAATGCGGGCGGCGAACTTGTTGCGGGCGGCGAGCAGTGCCCCGGGCGAAAGCGACTCCTTGCCCTCGTAGGGGTAAGAGTAGATGAAGAAGCCCTGGCTGGCCGTGGGGTATTCGTAGCGCGCCCACAGGAAATCGGGTTCGTTCGCGGCAAGCGCATAGCCTTTCGGCACGTTCATCTCGACCCCGAAGTTTTTCAGAATGGCGTCGTGTATGCCCTTTTCGTTGAATTTCTCCGCGTATTTGATGGCGCGGTCGCGTTCGGCGTTTTCGAGGGCGAGGACGATATTCCCGCGGTTGGCCGAGAGGAACGCCGTGATCGACTTGTCGCTGGGCCCCATGAGCGTCATCACGATCTGGGGCTCGGACGTCACGTCGTACTGGACGGCGACGCTGGACTCGGTGAGCGTGGGGTCTTTGAGTACCTTGAGGATGTTGCGGTGGTCGGCGACCATGCCCGTGAACCCGCGTTCGGTGACGCGCAGCACGTCGAACAACGGCTCGGTTTGGTTGAGGTAGGGGATCGGTGCCGTGAATATCGCGCGCAGCGTATCGCCCACCTCGCCCGTCCACTCCTGCTGCGGGCAGACGACGATCAGTTCGTAGGGGGCGCCTTGTGCGGTTTTGAGCCGCGAATCGGTCAGTGTCCTGAATGCCTTGCAACCTGCCATCGTTGCGACGACGGCCGCGGCCAGCGCGATACGGAAGATAGTTTTCATAGCCGGTCTGGAATTGAATCTACTACAAATATAGTTATATTTTTCGGAAAAGCGCGGAATTTCACTATTTTTGCCTGGAATAAGCAGCCATGCGTTTAAAACCACCGAAAATAATCCGGCGCCTGATGCCGGATCTGATCTGGGAGATCGACGACCAGGACGGCGTGTTCCTCACCTTCGACGACGGCCCCACGCCCGGCGTCACGGAGTGGATACTCTCCACGCTGGACAAGTACGATGCCAAAGCCACGTTCTTCGTGCTGGGCAAGAATGTCGAAATGTACCCTGACCTTTACCAGCGCATCCTTGATGCCGGGCACAGGGTCGGCAACCACACCTACTCGCACCAGAAGGGATGGGGGATGAGCCTCGAACGCTACACGGAGGATGTGGATTTTGCCAACGATCTGGTTCACAGCGAACTGTTCCGGCCTCCGTATGCACGGATCACCCCGGCGCAGGCGCGTTTCCTGGGGCAGCGCTACAAGCTGGTGATGTGGGACATCATCTCGCGCGACTACAACCGTAAGCTCTCGCCCCGCACCTGCCTGCGGAACGTGACCAAATACCTTGCCCCGGGGGCCATCGTGGTGTTCCACGACAGCGAAAAGGCGTTCCGCAACATGCGTTACGCCCTGCCCCGCACGCTGGAGAAGATCCGGCAGATGGGGCTCAAATGCAAAGCCATCGAATTCTGACATGAGGTTCGTCGTCGCCATAACCGCCGCCAGCGGCGCCATCTATGCCCGCCTGACGATAGAACGGCTGCTCGCCTCGCCGTGCGTGTCGGAGATCGCGCTCGTGTGCAGCCGCCACGCCCGCGAGGTGATGGCGCACGAGGGAGTGTCGCTGCCCGTGGACACGCGCATCCGCGAATATGCGAACGACGACATGTTCGCCCCTCCGGCGAGCGGCTCGGCGCGTTACGACGGCATGGCGGTCGTGCCGTCGACGGTAGGTACCGTGGGGCGTGTGGCCGCCGGTACGGCGCAGAGCCTGATCGAGCGGGCCGCCGACGTGATGCTCAAGGAGCGGCGCCGGCTGGTGTTCGTCGTACGCGAAACGCCCCTGTCGCTCATACACCTGCGCAACATGGCGGCGCTGACCGAGGCCGGGGCGGTGATTCTGCCCGCATCGCCGTCGTTCTATGCCGCGCCGCAGGGCATCGAGGAGCTGTGCGGTACGGTCGCTGACCGCGCCGCAGCATTGCTCGGGGTCGATATACCGCGCTATGAATGGGGGAAATAGGATATTCCGGATTTTTTTCATAACTTTGCGCCCACGAAAAAATCAATTCAAAACAATACCTTATGGCAACTACAGCTGACATCAAGATCGGTATGTGCATCGAAATGGATGGCAAGACCTTTCAAATCGTGGATTTCCAGCATGTGAAGCCGGGCAAAGGCCCCGCTTTCGTACGAACCAAACTCAAGAACCTCGAATCGGGCCGCGTGCTGGACAATACGTTCTCGGCAGGGGCGAAGATCGAACCCGTACGCGTGGAACGCCGTCCCTACCAGTTCACCTACGAGGATGACCTGGGGGCGCATTTCATGCACACCGAGACTTTCGAAGAGATCAACATCGACAAGAACCTGATCACCAACTACGACCTGATGGCCGACGGCCAGATCGTGGAGGTGATGTTCCACACCGAGAAGGAGACCGTGCTTTCGGCCGAGCTTCCCCCGATCGTGGACATGGAGGTGACCTATACCGAGCCGGGCATCAAGGGCGACACCGCTTCGACTAACTCGCTCAAACCCGCTACGGTCAACACCGGTGCGACGGTGCGCGTTCCACTGTTCATCAACACGGGCGACAAGATTCGCGTCGACACCCGCACCCGCGAGTATTACGAGCGCATCAAGTAAGCCGGCAGCGTTCCGGCAGGGGCTGTCAAACAAGTCCCGAAAATCGAAAATCACCCCTGTCAGAATAAGCTTTGGCAGGGGTGAAATCGTTGAAATCAGATTTGTCAGACAGCCCCTTTTGTCCGGGGCGGATCGGACGGTGCGCCCGTTATTCGAATTCGGACATCACGCGCTCCATCTTCCGGCGGATTTGGGCGGTGCAGAGGTTGCCGATGCTGCCTTCGTGGGTGTGGTGCACCTCGCGCGTCGGATGGTACTCACCGCGCTGTACGGCCATCCCCACCTGCTTGTAGGCTTCGCGGAACGGGACGCCTGCGAGTACGAGGCGGTTGACGTCCTCGACCGTGAAGAGGTAGTCGTATTTCCGCTCGTCGAGGATGTCGGTGTTGACCTTCAGGTGCGCGAGCATGAAGTCGCACATCGAGAGGGTGCGTTTGATTTCGGTCGTCGCCGGGAACAGGATGTCCTTGAGCAGCTGCATGTCGCGGTGGTAGCCGACGGGAAGGTTCGCCGTGAGCAGGGCGATCTCGTTCGGTACGGATTGCAGACGGTTACAGCGTCCGCGCATGATCTCGAAGACGTCGGGGTTCTTCTTGTGGGGCATGATGCTCGACCCCGTGGTGAGGTTGTCGGGCAGCGATACGAAGCCGAAGTTCTGGCTCATGAACAGGCAGACGTCCATCGCCAGGCGACCGATGGTCGCAGCGACGGCCGCGATGGCGTTGGCGGCGGCGCGTTCGCTTTTGCCGCGGCTCATCTGTGCCGCCACGACGTTGTAGTGCAGCGCTTCGAAACCCAGCAGGCGCGTGGTCATCTCACGGTCGAGCGGGAACGACGAGCCGTACCCGGCGGCTGAGCCGAGGGGGTTCTGGTTGGCGATGTGCCATGCCGCGGCGATGAGCCGCATGTCGTCCACCAGCGTTTCGGCGTAGGCGCCGAACCACAGGCCGAACGACGAAGGCATGGCGATCTGAAGGTGGGTGTATCCCGGCATCAGTATCTCCTTGTACTGCTCGCTGAGCGTTTGCAGGCGGTCGAAGACCGTTTTTACGGCTTCGGCGGTCTGACGCAGTTCGTCGCGCAGGAACAGTTTGAGGTCGACCAGCACCTGGTCGTTGCGCGAGCGGCCCGAGTGGATTTTCTTGCCGGCGTCGCCCAGGCGGCGGGTGAGCATCAGCTCCACCTGCGAGTGGACATCCTCGGTGCCGGGTTCGATTTCGAAGCGCCCGGCCTCGATCTCGGCGGCGATCTCTTTCAGTCCCGCCGTCAGCTTTTCCAGTTCGCCGGCCGTCAGCAGCCCGATCGTTTCGAGCATGGCGATATGCGCCAGCGAGCCCTGGACGTCGTAGCGCGCAAGCCGCATGTCCAGTTCGCGGTCGTTGCCGACGGTATACTCCTCGATCATCTTGTCGGGCTCGAAGCCCTTGTCCCAAAGTTTCGTTGCCATATTGTGTATATTCGTTTCTCTCTTTGTTCCGGCTCCCTATTGCCGTCGGCCGTCGGCTTGCGGCGGTGCGCCGCGTTTGCCGGGCTGCCATCTGCCTCGGAGGGGGATCTTTCGCAGCGGGGTTGCAGCCTCCTGCCGCGGGCATCAGAGGGTTTCAGCCAGTTGTGTTATGAATTTTTCGTAAATTCCGATGCCCTCTTCGATTTCCGATAGCAACACGAATTCGTCGGCCGTATGCGAGCGCGAGGATTGCCCCGGCCCCATCTTGAGCGACGGGAAGGGCATCAGCGCCATGTCCGACGTGGTGGGCGATACGTAGCTTTCGCGCCCCGTGGCGGCGGCCGCCCGTGCGAGCGGATGGGCGGCGTCGAGCGCCGAGGCACGGATGCGTGTCGAGCGGGGCGTCACCTCGCTGCGCAGTGCCCGACGCAGGATTTCGACTGTTTCCTCGTTGGTGTAGGCGTCCGTCGTGCGGACGTCGACCACGAAACGGCAGGTGTCGGGAACGACGTTATGCTGCGTGCCTGCCGTGATCTGCGTCACGGCGATGCCGATGGGGCCCAGCAGGTCGGAGCGGCGGTCGAAGCGGAAAGTACGCAGGCGGGCGATGTCGTCGAGTGCGATATAGAGCGCGTTGACGCCCTCGTTGCGGGCCGCATGGCCGCTTTTGCCGCGGGCTTCGCAGTCGAGGACGACCAGCCCCCGTTCGCCGACGGCGGCCTGCATCCCCGTGGGCTCGCCCACGATTGCCATGTCGATCCGTCCCAGCTGCGGCAGCAGGGCGCGCATACCGTGCTCGCCCATGCACTCCTCTTCGGCCGAAAGCGCCAGCAGGAGGTTGAACGGCAGGGGGCGTGTGCGCTGCGTCAGGAAAGTCTGCGTGAGGCTCACCGCCGAAGCCCCGGCGTCGTTGCTCCCCAGGCCGTAGAGGCGGTCGCCTTCGACGGTCGGGGCATACGGGTCGCGAGTGTAGCTGGCTGCGGGGCGTACCGTGTCGTGGTGGGAGTTCAGGAGCAGCGTCGGGCGCGCCGGGTCGAAGCCTGCGGAGCGGGCGAAAACGTTGTTGTGCAGTCTTTCGGGTGCCGCGCCGTGTTCCGCCAGGTAGGCGAAGATGAGGTCGGCCGTGCGGCTTTCGTCGCGCGACGGGGAGGGCGTTGCGATCAGCGTCCTGAGCAGGTCGATGGCTTCCTTGGTTTTTGCATCCATGTCGTTTGTGAGCTGGCTGTCCGTTCCCCTGTGGCCGTGCGGCCACAGGGATCGGGCGTATTACCTGATTACCGTTCCGGTGTCGTTCAGCAGGTTCTCCGAGTGTTTGATCGTGACGCTCCGCACGCCGTTGGCAACGGCTTTCAGCGCGTTCTCGACCTTGGGGATCATCCCTTTGCTGACGATGCCGCCGGCTTTGAGCGCGGCGTACGATTCGGCCGTGATTTCGCGGATGAGCGTCGTCTCGTCCTCCGGGTCGCGCAGCACGCCGCTTTTTTCGAAACAGAAAACCAGCTCCGTGGGGGCGATCCGGGCGGCACCGAGTGCCACGGACGAAGCCACGCTGTCGGCGTTGCAGTTGAGCAGCGTGCCCTGCCCGTCGTGCATGATGGCGCAGAATACGGGCGTGACGCCTGCCCCGAGAAGTTCCCCGAGCAGCGTGTGGTTGACACTTTCGATGTCGCCCACGAAGCCGTAGTCGATCGGTTCGGGTGCGCGGCGGCGTGCCATGACGGCGTTGCCGTCGGCGCCCGACAGCCCGAGTGCATTGCATCCGGCGGCCTGGAGCCCGGCCACGAGCTGTTTGTTGACCAGCCCGGCGTAGACCATCGTCACGATGTCGAGCGTGCCCTTGTCGGTGATGCGGCGCCCGTCGACCATCTGCACCTGCAGTTCGAGTTTCTGGGCGAGGCGCGTGGCGAGCTTGCCGCCTCCGTGGACGAGGATCTTCGCCCCGGGCAGCGAGGCGAAGTCCGCGAGGAAGCCTCGCAGGGCCGCGGGGTCGTCGATGACGTTGCCCCCGATCTTTACTACCGTGATTTTTTCCATCACTTCGACCCCTCCAGCAACCTTTTGAGTACTACCTGTGCCGAGATCTCGCGGTTGGCGGCCTCGGGGATCACCAGCGAGCGCGGCGATTCGATCACTTCGTCCGTGACGATCATGTTGCGCCGCACGGGCAGGCAGTGCATGAAATAGGCGTCGTGGGTGAGCGCCATCTTTTCGGCGTCCACCGTCCAGCTCCGGTCGCGGCTGAGCACCTTTCCGTAATCGGGGTCGGCGTAGGCCGCCCAGTTCTTGGCATAGACGAAATCCGCCCCTTCGAGCGCCTTGCGCTGGTCGTATTCGACGCGGGCGTTGCCGACGAACTGCGGGGCGAGCTCGTAGCCTTCGGGATGGGTGATGACGAAGTCGTAGCCGGCGGCGTTCATCCACTCGGCGAACGAGTTGGGCACGGCCTGAGGCAGGGCGTTGGGGTGCGGTGCCCAGGTCATCACGACCTTCGGGCGCTCCGTGGTCTTGTACTCCTCGATGGTGATCAGGTCGGCGAAGCTTTGCAGCGGGTGCCGCGTGGCGGCCTCCATCGAGAATACGGGGCGGCCCGAGTAGCGGATGAACTGTTCCAGTACGCGTTCCTCGTAGTCTTCGGCCTTGTCGTGGAAGCGGGCGAACGACCGTACGCCGATCACGTCGCAGTACGATCCCATGACGGGGATGGCTTCGAGCAGGTGTTCGGCCTTGTCGCCGTCCATCACCACGCCGCGCTCGGTTTCGAGCCTCCAGGCACCTTGGTTGACGTCCAATACCATGACGTTCATGCCGAGGTTCATCGCTGCCTTCTGCGTCGAGAGCCGCGTGCGGAGGCTCGAATTGAAGAACAGCATCAGCAGGGTTTTGTTGCGGCCGAGCCCCGTGAACTGGAACCGGTCGCGCTTGATCTCCATGGCTTCGGCGACGGCTGTCGTCAGGTCGCCGATGTCTGCTACACAGGTGAATTTTTTCATCGTACGAGTTCTTTGAATGCGTTGAGGAAGCGGTCGGCCAGTTCGCGTGTCAGGCAGAGCGCGGGCAGCAGCCGCACGGTCGAGGCGCCGGCGCCGCCCGTGAAGATGTGTTTTTCGAAGAGCAGCCGTTTGCGGAACTCCGACCCCGAGCCGTCGAGTTCGATGCCGATCATCAGTCCGCGGCCGCGGACTTCTTTCAGCCCGCCGATCTTATGCAGTTCGCCGAGCAGGTATTCGCCGACCGTGGCGGCGTTCTCGACGAGCCCGTCGCGCTCCATCACGTCGAGCACGGCGATGGCCGCTGCGCAGGCGAGGTGGTTGCCGCCGAAGGTGGTGCCCAGCAGCCCGGGGCGCACCTCGAAATGGGGCGCGATCAGCACGCCGCCGATCGGGAAGCCGTTGCCCATGCCTTTGGCCGTGGTGATCAGGTCGGGGCGGATGCCGGCTGCCTGGTGGGCGAAGAAGCGACCCGTGCGTCCGTAGCCCGACTGTATCTCGTCGAGGATAAGCTGCGTGCCGGTTTCGCTCGCCGCCGTGCGCAGTCCGCGCAGGAAGTCGTCCGCGGGGCAGTGGATGCCGGCCACGCCCTGAATGCCTTCGATGATGACGGCTGCGAACTCGCCCGTGGCGAGTTTCGCGCGCGCGGCAGCGAGGTCGTTCAGCGGCACGAATTCCACGTTGGCCGTGCGGTTGAAGGGGGCCGAAATCGCGGGGTTGTCCGTCGCGGCGACGGCGCCCGAGGTGCGGCCGTGGAACGCCTTGGAAAAGGCCAGCACCTTCGTGCGGCCGGTGTGGAACGAAGCCAGTTTCAGGGCGTTCTCGTTCGCCTCGGCTCCCGAGTTGCAGAGGAAGAGGCTGTAATCGTCGTAGCCCGATGCGCGGCCCAGTTTTTCGGCCAGGGTGGTCTGGAGCGAGTTCTCGACCGAGTTGGAATAGAACCCCAGCCGTGCGGCCTGCTCCGAGAGGGCCCGTACATAGTCGGGCTGGGCATGGCCGATCGAGATGACGGCATGGCCGCCGTAGAGGTCGAGGTATTCGGTGCCTGCCGCGTCGTAGACGAAGCAGCCCTTGCCCCGGACGGGCTCTACGGGATATAAGGAATATACGTTGAATAGTGTCATTGTGTAAAGTTTTTATCCGCATGTCGTTCTCTGCGGGGCGGCAGGAAGGCTGCGCTAAAACGGGCGCCTTCGCGGGCTTGCGGGCAAACCGCCCCCCCCCGCTTTTTTTGACGCTCGGCCTTTATCCCGCCGGGTTCCCTCCTCGAACGGCAACGCGGAATTGCCTGTCGTTTTTTGCCGCAAAAAGGCGGCTTTGGATGCAAGGCGCTTTTTAAAAGGCGCTTGCCTTCAGTCGCAACCCAGTGGTTTCGTCGAGCCCGAACATCAGGTTCATGTTCTGCACGGCCTGTCCCGAAGCGCCTTTGAGCAGGTTGTCGATCACCGAGACGATGTGCAGCTTGTCGTCGTATTTCGATACGCCCACGAGCGCCTTGTTGGTGTTGACGACCTGTTTTAGGTCGATGCTGCGCGTCGTGGCGTGCGTGAAGGCTGCCGCGGCGTAATAGTCGGCGTAGAGCTTGCGTGCGGCCTCTTCGTCGAGCGGACAGGCGGTGTAGACGCTTGCCAGGATGCCCCGCGTGAAATCGCCGCGCATCGGCACGAAGTTCACCGCCTGGTCGAACGAGGGCTCCAGCTGCCGCAGGTTGCGTCCGATTTCCACGAGGTGCTGGTGCGTGAAGGCTTTGTAGACCGAGATGTTGTCCGAACGCCAGCTGAAATGGGTTGTGGCCGAGGGCTTCACCCCCGCGCCCGTCGAGCCGGTCACGGCCGTCACATGCACCTCGTCCGTCAATAGTCCCGCCGCTGCGAGCGGGAGCAGTGCCAGCTGGATCGCCGTGGCGAAGCAGCCCGGGTTGGCGACGCGCTGTGCCGTGCGGATACGGTCGCGGTTCAGCTCGGGGAGCCCGTAGACGAACCCGCCGCTCTCGTCGCGGAAATCCTGCGCCAGGTCGATGATCTTCACGCCTGCGGGCACCGTGTTCGCCTCCATCCATTTGCGGCTCTCGCCGTGTGCCGAACAGAGGAACAGCACGTCGATGGCTCCCAGGTCGTAAGCGTCGCTGAAACGCATTTCGGTGTCGCCCTCCAGTCCCCCGTGTACGTCGGCGAGGCGGTTGCCCGCGTTGCTCGTGCTGTGGACGAAGACGATTCGGGCCTGCGGGTGGGCGAGCAGCAGGCGGATCAGTTCGCCGGCGGTGTACCCGGCGCCTCCGATGATGCCGGCCCGGATCATTTCTTGTTGCGTTTCTGGACGTTGTGGTAAATCTTGATCTGGTTGCCGAGGATCTTCGTGAAGCCCTTCACGTCGTCGGCCGTCCAGGCCTTGTTGACCTCGCCGTATTCGCCGAAGTCGGTCTTCATCAGGTCGAAGGTCGAATCGACGCCCACGAGCGTGTAGCTGTACGGACGCAGGATCAGCTCGACCGTACCCGTGACGTTGCGCTGCGAGGAGGCGAGCATCGCTTCGATGTCGCGCATCACCGGTTCGAGGTATTGCGCCTCGTGCAGGAACATGCCGTACCAGTTGGCGACCTGCTCTTTCCAGTAGATCTGCCATTTGGTCTGGGTGTGTTTCTCAAGCATCCTGTGTGCGGCGATGATGAGCATCGGGGCGGCGGCCTCGAAGCCTACGCGGCCCTTGATGCCGATGATCGTGTCGCCGATGTGCATGTCGCGGCCGATGCCGAATTTCGAACCGATGGCCTCGACGGCGCGGATGGCCTCGACCTTGTCGGCGTAGGGCTTGCCGTTCACGGCGGCGATCTCACCCTCGTGGAAGGTGATCTTCAGACGCTCCTCGGCGTGGGCCGTAACCTGGCTCGGGTAGGCCTGCTCGGGCAGCGTCTGCTCCGAGCGGAGCGTCTCCTTGCCGCCGATCGACGTGCCCCAGAGCCCCTTGTTGATCGAGTATTCCATCTTCTTGAAGTCGGCCTCGAAGCCGTGCTCGCGGAGGTAGTTGATCTCGTATTCGCGCGTCAGGGTCATGTCGCGCGTCGGGGTGATGATCTCGATTTCGGGAGCAAGCACCTGGAACGTCAGGTCGAAGCGCACCTGGTCGTTGCCGGCGCCCGTCGAGCCGTGGGCCACGCAGTCGGCGCCGATCGACTTGGCGTATTCGATGATGGCGATGGCCTGGAAAATACGCTCCGAGCTGACCGAAATGGGGTAGGTGCCGTTGCGCAGGATGTCGCCGTAGATCATGTATTTGATGCTCTTTTCGTAGTATTCCTGCTCGATGTCGAGCGTGGCGTGCTTCACGGCGCCCAGCGCCAGGGCGCGTTTTTCGATGTTCGCAAGCTCCTCCTTCGAGAAGCCGCCCGTGTTGGCGATGGCCGTATAGACATCGTACCCTTTATCCTCGGAGAGGTATTTCACGCAGAACGAGGTGTCGAGACCTCCGCTGAATGCCAGAACTACTTTTTGCTTTCCCATTTTCTTATATCGTTTTGTTTATTTCAGGTGGAACAATTTTTTGAACTTGTTTTTGAAGAACATGATGTAGGGCGCCATGCGCGACTGTACCTGCGGGGGTTCCTTGGCAGGGTCGTAGAGCATACCCGTGCAGAGGCACATGCGCCGGTTGTTGCGTTGCAGGATGTCGTAGTTGCAGCAGCCCTGGCAACCCCGCCAGAACTCCTCGTCCTCGGTGAGCTCGGAAAAGGTCACCGGCGTGTAGCCCATGCGCGAATTGAGTTTCATCACGGGCAGCGACGTCGTAATACTGAATAACTTGGCGTACGGGAATCGTCGTCGGGCCAGCTCGAATGTTCGTCGCTTGATCTGCTCCGCGAGTCCCATATGGCGGTACTCCGGGTCGACGATAAGCCCCGAGGTCGCGACGAAATCGCCGTGTCCCCAACACTCGATGTAGCTGAAACCGATAAGTTTCTCACCGTCCAGCGCCACGACGGCCTTGCCACCGGTCATTTTTGCGGCGATGTATTCGGGCGAACGCTTGGCGATGCCCGTGCCACGCTGCAACGCCGACTCGTAGATCAGATCGCAGATACGCTGGGCGTAGTGCGCGTGTGACGAGTCGGCAAATACGACGCTGATAGAGTTGTTATTCATTTACTTTTATGTGGGTAAAATTGTGGTGTGAATCAGTTGTTGATACGGAAGGCACGCTGCACGCCCTTGATCCGCATGATGGAGTGAATGAGCGTGTCCACGACGCCCGCTCCGGGCACCTCGACGCTCACCGTGCCCCCGATGCACCCGTTGGCGAGCGATGAGAAGTTGATCGAGCGGATGTTGAGTTTCAGGTCGCGGCTGATGACCTCGGTGATGTGGTTGGCCATGCCCGTCGTGTCGGCCGCCACGATGCGGATCGAGACGCGGAAGGCACCCTCGGCCGTCGAACGCCAGCGCGCTTCGATAACCCGGTAGGGGTAGTTCTCGCGCATGCGCTTGGCATTGGGGCAGTCGTTGCGGTGGATCGTGATGCCCGAGTTGATCGTCACGAACCCGAATACGTCGTCGCCCTTGATCGGGTTACAGCATTTGGCCAGTTTGTACTGGATCTTCGAGATGTCGTCGTCGATCACCAGCGCGTCCTGCGGCGCGGTGCTCTCCCTGACGTTGTGCACCTTGTTGCGCTCGGCTTCGGCCGCGGCGGCACGGCGCTGTTCGTCGGCTTCGCCCGAGATATGGCGGGCGAGGATCTCCTTGATCGTGCCCAGGTCGACTTTCTGCGTGGCGATCAGTGCGTAGACCTCCGTGCCGGTGCGGACTTTGAAGTATTTGACCAGGTAGGCCACCGCCTCGTCGATGGTCAGCGTGAATTTCCAGTTCTTGAGTTTGCGTTCGAGCTCTTCGCGCCCCATGCGCGTATGTTTGGCCTGCTCTTCGCGCAGGTAGGACTTGATCTTGTTGCGGGCCTTCGACGTGACTACGAAGTTGAGCCAGTCGGATTTGGGCGTCTGGTTCTTCTGGGTCAGGATTTCGACGATGTCGCCGTTGTGGAGCTGTTCGCGGATCGAGACCGCCCGGTTGTTGACCTTGCCCCCCACGCACGTGGAACCCAGCGAGGTGTGGATGTCGAACGCGAAGTCCAGGAGCGAAGCCCCTTCGGGCAGTTTCCGCAGGTCGCCGTTGGGCGTGAAGACGAAGATCTCGCCCGAGGCCGGCTTGGCGTCGAAGCGCTGCGCCAGCGAATGCGTGGTGTCCTCTAACAGTTCGCGCAGGCGTCCCAGCCACATTTCGCTGGTCTGGGCTCCCTGGTTGACCCCCTTGTAGCGCCAGTGCGCCGCGATGCCGCGTTCGGCCACGGCGTCCATGCGTTCGGTGCGGATCTGCACCTCGACCCACCGGCCGCCGGCCGACACGGTGGTGTGCAGCGATTCGTACCCGTTGGATTTCGGGATCGAGATCCAGTCGCGCATGCGGTTGGGGTTGGGCGTGTAGAAATCCGTGACGATGGAATAGGCCGTCCAGCACTGCTGTTTCTCCTGCTCCTTGTCGCAGTCGATGATGATGCGGATGGCGAAGATGTCGTAGACCCCTTCGAACGGGACGTTCTGCTTGTGCATCTTCGTCCAGATCGAGAAAATCGACTTGGTGCGGCTCTTGATGTGGTATTTGATGCCCAGCTTGCCGAGCCTCTCCTCGATGGGCACCAGGAACCGCGCGATGAAGGCCCTGCGCTCCTCGGCGCTCTCTTCGAGCTTGGTGACGATATGTTCGTAGTCCTTGGGTTCGAGGTATTTCAGTGCGATGTCCTCCAGTTCGCTCTTGAGGCTGTAAAGGCCCAGTTTATGAGCGATCTGGGCGTAGAGGTTCATCGACTCCCAGCTCTTCTTGCGCCATTTTTCACGCGGGAACATTTCGAGCGAGCGCATCACTTCGAGCCGGTCGGCCAGCTTGATGAGGATCACGCGCGGATCTTCCGAATAGGAAACCAGCAGGTCGCGGAAATTGTCGGCCTGTTCCTTGGCGACCTTCAGTTTCAGTTCGGAGATGTTCGCAAGGCCCATTGTGAGGCCGACGACCTGTTCGCCGAAGCGGTCGCGGATGTCGGCGGTCAGGGCGAGGAACTCTTCGGCGGGGAGCTGCTTGTGGGCCAGGCGCACCACGTCGTGCAGGATGGCCGAGACCGTGGAGTTGCGGCCGAGGCCCACTTCCGAGATTACGACCATAGCCACGGCTACGGCATGGTCGAGCAGCGGCGTGCCGTCATAGCGGCACAGGCCCGTGAGCTTCCCGTCGGCGTAGACGAGCGCCTCGTCGACGAGGGCCCGGGTCTGCTCCGAGAAGTTCGCGCGCACGAGCGTGCGGAGATTTTCGTACCGTGAAAAGTCCATTTTTACCTAACCGCTTAACCTTGCTGGCAAAGATATGAAAAAATTTCATAAATTTGACACGTCAGACCAATACACAGCGTTATGGCAAATAAAAAGGATGTTTATATTCCGACCATGGGCGAGGAGATCGCCAATACGGTTACGCACGGGGTGATGTCGCTCGTGGCACTTGTGGCGCTCCCGTTTGCCGCCGTGTGGGCCTACGTGCATGACCCCAACCCGGTTACGGCATCGGTTTCGGTGAGCATTTTCGTGATCTCGATCTTCCTGATGTTCCTTGCCTCGACGCTCTACCATTCGATGAACCCGGCCTCGAAGCACAAGGCCGTTTTCCATATCCTCGACCATATCTTCATCTATGTGGCGATCGCCGGCAGTTACACCCCGATCGCCTTATCGGTCATCGGCGGCTGGCAGGGGATATTCATCACCATCCTGCAGTGGGCGATGGTGCTGTTCGGCATCTTTTACAAGTCGCTGTCGCGCAACTCGATCCCGGCCATCAGCCTGACGATTTACCTGGTGATGGGATGGACGATCGTCTTCTTCCTGCCGCTTTTCGTGCGGCAGGCCTCGACGGCGTTGCTGGTGCTGATCGCCGCGGGCGGCGTACTCTACACGCTCGGCGCCTGGTTCTATGCCCGGCAGGGGTTTCGCTACCACCACATGGTATGGCACCTGCTGATCAACCTTGCGGTCGTGGCGCATTTCATCGGGATCGTGTTTTTCCTCTACTGACGAGGCCCGCATTGCCGTGCGTTTCGGCCTAAGCAGGGAACCCCGGAAAATATTCCGGACACCTCGGACACTTCAGACACCCCGGGCGTCCCAGGCTGCCGGGCGCGGCTGCGGGCACCGTGTCCGGTTGCCGGGTCAGTGCTTATAGACGGCGTAGATGTGATCCGCGGGCAGGGCGTACAGTTTCCGCTCTGCGTCGGTGAAACTCGCGGCGTAGTCGATATCTGCGGCTTCGAAGCCCGCGGCGCGCAGCCGGTCTGTGTAGTCCGCGCCGTAGATGCGGCGGTGGTCGTATTGCCCGAAGATGCGCGTGCGCTCATCGGGGTCGGTGATCGTGTCATCCTCGAAGGTCTGTTCGTAATCCGCCTCCACGGGCGAGAGCAGGATGCCCCAGCCGCCGGGTTTGAGGATGCGGTAGAGTTCGCCGAGCGCCTTGCGGTCGTCGGCGACGTGTTCGAGCAGGTGGTTGCAGAGGATGACGTCGACCGAATCATCGGCCAGCGGGATTTGCTGTACGTCGAAATGCAGGTCGGCCAGCGGGCTTTCGAGGTCGGCCGTGACGTATTGTCCCGGATGCCCCGCAAAATGGGGTTTCAGGTGGCGCATGATGCAGACCTCGGGCGCGATGTGGAGCGTGCGGGGATAGCATTTGAGCAGGTCAGTCTCGCGCGTGAGGTAGAGCCACAGCAGCCGGTGGCGTTCCAGCGACAGGCATTTGGGACAGAGCGCATTGGCGCGTGTATGTACGTAGCCGTAGGGCAGGAATTTCCGGTATTTGGCTCCGCATACGGGGCACTCGGCGCCGCGTCCCCTGTAAAACAGGCCCGCCATCGGCACGGCCCAGCCCGCGATGCGTTGCAGGAGCGGCCGCGGCACGTGGTTAAGCGTCCATTTGATCAGTTTCTTCATCGTCATTCCAGAATCTTCGATACCTCCTCTTCGGCCTTGTGCAGGCGCGCCTTGCAGCTTGCGATCAGCTCCGTGGCGCGTTTAACCTCGGCGGCGAGGCTGTCCACATCCATCTCTTCGCTGCGGAAGCGGGCGAGGATTTTCTCGATCTCGGCGATCGCCTCGGCGTAGGCCGGTTCTTTTTTCTTTGCCATATCTCTCGTGGTTTAACAACTGTTTCTCATTGTGTCCTTACCGTGCAGCCTTAGTTCCCTGCCCGAACAGGATTTCGCGGTAGCGGGCGATGTCCAGCCCGTCGTCGAACTTGCGGGCGAAAAGCGGGGAATTCCCCCCCCCTCGACTTGAGCACGGACAGTTGAGACAAGTCGCTTGTGGACAATGTTTTCGGGTGTGCCCCGGGGTGCGACCAGTCGGCATGGACAAGCGAATAATTCGCGTTGTACCCGGCAAACGGGGAGTCGCCGAGCAGCGTATGAAAAAATAGTTCATCGGCTGCATGGCTGTACCGAAATGCAGGGATAAACTCCGGGTGTGCAGCGAGGTAATCGAAGATGAAATCGCGCATACGATCCGTAATCGCAATCCACTGGCTGCCTTTCTTCAGCGGCGGGAGCCGGTCGAAAAAAGGGTTGTCCGCACGCATGGTACATTTCATGGCGATCCGCAGCAAGCGGCGGGCGAAGGTCGATTTGTCGGGGCAGAACCTTCTCCGGCGTACTCGGTCGGCCTCTTCGGGGGTGATGGACGGATTGGCCGAAATGAACTGCCGTCCCCGGGCATAGGCTTCCCGGAGTACCGTATGTATCGTTTCGGCAGGGTATAACGGCAGGGTGTCGCCCGAAATCAGGACGACGTAACGGAAACCCCCGTCGCGTGTCGCCGAGAAAAGCCGGAGTGTACTTTCTACCATGCCGAATCCGCCCCAGTAGACTTTCGTACGCGGTTCGACGAAACAAACGCGCCCGGTCTTGCCGAGTGCGGCAAAGGCTCCGATGTCCGCCTTGCCGTCCACATGGATGAACAGCCCGTTGCCGGGTGCATCGAGCTGGTGCACGAGTTCCGCCAGCACGGGCGTGTACTTGTGGCACAGCACGCAGAACGCGATCCGGAAAGGGGTGTCCTCTTTCATGGCGGGGTCATTTCGTTTCGGTGTATTGAACGGTGCCCTCGATGCGGCCGTCGGCGACCTCGATGTCGAGTGTGTCGCCTTTTCCGACTTGTGCGGCGGAGAAAACGGCTTTGCCGTCCGTGCGGACGATGGCGAAGCCCAGCCGCAGGATACGCTCCGGGGAGCGTCCGGCGACCAGTTCGGCCGCATTGCCGAGCCGGGACGTCTGGCGTGCGAGGAAATTCCCGGCACTGGCCGCGAGGGTTTCGCGCATCTGCTCCAGGGCCATTCCCCGTTGTCTGAGCAGCCCCTTGGCATGGAAGAGCAGGTGGCTGGACAGCTCCTGAAGCCGCAGTTCCTGTGTCCGCGAGGAGACCAGTACGTTGTCGCGCAGTTGCAGGGCGGCGTTGTCGAGCCATGCGTCGATCGTGTCCATCCGCTCCACCAGCCACCCGGCCACCGCCGTCGGGGTTTTGAGCGCCGTATGCGCCACCATGTCCGCCACGCTCGTGTCCTTGTCATGGCCGATACCCGTCAGCACCGGCAGCGGGAACTGCGCCACGTGGGTGCAGAGCCGGTAGGCATTGAAGCAGTTGAGGTCGCTGGCCGAACCGCCGCCGCGGATGATGACCACGGCGTCGAACTCCTCCATGCGGTCGGCCACGGCGCACAGCGCCGCGACGATCGATTCCTCGGCCGCCGCACCCTGCATGAACGCATCGAAGAGCGTGAGACGGAACCGGTAGGGGCTTTTGCCGATCTCCTTGCAGAAATCCTGGTAGCCGGCGGCATTGGCGCTCGAAACGATGGCTATGCGCTGTACGACGGCGGGCATCCCGACCTCGCGGTTCATGTCCCACACGCCCTCCTTGCGCAGACAGTCGATGGTCTGCTGCCGCTGCCGCTGCATGTCGCCCAGCGTGTAGGCAGGGTCGATGTCGGTGATCTGGAGCGAGAATCCGTAGAGTTCGTGGTAGTTGACGGCGACTTTGGCCAGGATCTTGATCCCTGCGGCGAGCCGCTGCCCGGTTTCGGCCTCGAAATAGCCCGCGATGCGGGAGTAGGCCGTGCGCCAGATCACGGCGCGCGACTGTGCCAGCGGCACGCCGTTATCGCCCCCTTTCTCGACGAGTTCCAGGTAGCAGTGCCCCGAATAGTTGACTTTGACCTCGGAGATCTCGGCGCTCACCCAGACGGGCAAGGCAAAACGCTCGTGGAGGGTCTCCTTCACGAGCCGTTGTAATTCCGACAGGGTGATATGGACGTGCGGCAGCATGGGTCAGCGCCAAACCAGTTCTACGGGACGGGGCATCCGCTTGCCCTTGGGGAGCTGGATGTGCAGCACCCCTTCGCTTGCGACGGCGACGCCGTTTTTCTGCGCCGGGTGCCAGTGCGGGGCTTCGGAGAGTGCCTTCAGCACGCGCCGCTTGAGGCGGTTGTCCGTCGATTCGAGCTCCTGCGCCAGGACGGCCTTGCCTTCGGGAGTTACGGTGTAGCGCAGTATGATGCGGGCTGCCGGTTCGTCGTCGTCCCATTTGACCTGCCCGGCGATGTACTCGTCGAAGGTCGTGCCGGCCTCGAAGACTGCGGGTTTGTCGTAGCGGAGCGAGATGAGTATTACCCCGTTGGCGGCTTTCTCCCCGTAGCGGGCGATGGTTTCCTCGTCGGCCGGCAGGGATTCGATATTTTCGATGTCGTCGGGCGGGATCGATTCGATCTCTTCGGTTTCGACGCCGTTGACGATATACAGGGGACGCTGCGCCACGGCGGAGAGTGTCGCGGCGAAGAGTGCGGATAGGAGCAGGATGTATCTTTTCATGCGGTGCTTTTTCCCGGTAAACGCATTCCCGGCGGGGAATATTGCCCGCCGCAGTATGTCCGGAGCGTATGCGGGATGATGCGAAGATAACGGTTTTGGTGCGGAATGCCAAATTTTTTTCCGGCGATATGTTGCCGCGGCCAGCCGGGCGATCGTGTCCGGCGGGAGGGGCGAATGACCTTCCCGGCGGGGTTCCCGGTGCTCTTCCCGTCGCAGCTCCCGATGCGGGTTCCGGTCGTGGGGCAGGTGCGATGCGGGTTACAGGATTTCCTCCCACATGAAGCGGACGACGTCGGCGCAGCCGTTGGCCTTGAAGCGAACGCCTTCCTTTTCGAGCAATTCCCGTTGCTGCGGCCAGCCGGGGGCGGTGCGCCCGGCGCTGTTGACCACGCGGTGGCAGGGGAGCCCTGCCGGGGCGGAGACCATGGCGCGGCCTACGCGGCGGGCGTGGCCGGGCATGCCGATCAGCCGGGCGATCTGCTTGTAGGAAACGATCTTCCCGGCGGGGATTTGCGCCACGACGGCGTATACCTCGTCGTCGAATGCCCGGCCTGTCAGTTTGTCGGTTTGCAATGTTTTTCGGTCGATAGCGGTTTGCGGCGGATCCCCCTGTCCAAGCCCGTTGGCCATGGAAGGCAGGGGTTGCCCCGGTGCAGCCGACCCGGACGGAGGCAGTACGCATGCGGGGATGGGGGCTCCCATGGGGACGGTTTTTACAACTCGCTTTCCTTCAGGCGCTCGGCGTTCTCCGCCACGATCAGGTGGTCGATCACGTCCTGTATGTCGCCGTCCATGAAGGCCGAGAGGTTGTAGATCGTATAGTTGATGCGGTGGTCGGTGATACGTCCCTGCGGATAGTTGTAGGTGCGGATCTTGGCCGAGCGGTCGCCCGTCGAGACCATCGTCTTGCGCTTCGAGGCGATCTCGTCGAGGTATTTCGAGTATTCGAGGTTGAACACGCGCGTACGCAACTCTTCGAAGGCCTTGTCGAAGTTCTTGAGCTGTGATTTCTGATCCTGGCACTGTACGACGATGCCCGTGGGGATGTGCGTCAGGCGGATGGCCGAATAGGTCGTGTTGACCGACTGTCCGCCCGGCCCCGAGGCACAGAAGATATCCTTGCGGATGTCGTTCATCGAGATCTCGACGTCGAATTCCTCGGCTTCGGGCAGTACGGCCACCGAGGCGGCCGACGTGTGGACGCGGCCCTGCGTCTCGGTCTGTGGCACGCGCTGTACGCGGTGTACGCCCGATTCGTATTTGAGCGTGCCGTAGACGTTCTGCCCCGTGACTTTGAGGACGACCTCCTTGTAGCCTCCCGCGGCACCGTCCGAGAACGATGTCATTTCGTAGCGCCAGCCCTTCGACTCGATGTATTTGGTATACATGCGCAGCAGGTCGCCGGCGAAGATGGCCGCCTCGTCGCCGCCCGTGCCGCCGCGGATCTCCATGATGGCGTTCTTCGAGTCCTGCGGGTCTTTGGGGATCAGCAGCAGTTTGATCTGCTCTTCCATCTGCTCGATGGCCGGCTCCAGTTCGGTGATCTCGCCGCGAGCCATTTCGCGCATCTCCTCGTCCTTGTCGTTGGAGAGGATGTCCTTGGCTTCGGCCAGGTTGGCCAGCGCCGTGCGGTAACGTTCCGAGGTTTCGATGATCGGCTCCAGCTCCTTGTACTCCTTGTTGAGCTGCACGAACTGTTTGACGTCGGCGATGACTTCGGGGTCGGTGAGTTTCTGCCCCGTCTCCTCGTATTTGAGTTTCAGGCCGTCGAGACGGCTCAAAATGCTGTTGTCTGCCATAAATCCTTATTTTGCCGGCAAAGATACGCAATAATCGTCAAACGGCAATGCGCGGTCTGAAAAAACGGGGTTACGCTTCTCCGTGGGGAGATTATTGCCCCGCAGGCCAATCCGACTCCCGGCGGGAACGAACCTGTTGGCCGAATTCCCGGACGGCTGCCTGCACTACGGCTTCCGCGAGTTCCCTCCCTCCGCTTTTGCGGCTTGTAACCGGCCGTATCCCGACATCCACGCTGCCGGGTAGGCCGTGCTGCCGCAGAAGCACGGAAGCAGGATTCTATGCTTCGTTCAGCTTTTTCAGCCAGTCCAGCGTTGCCTGTTGCCAATGCTCCTTGTATTCGAAGTGGTCGCGGATGCTCCAGCCGTGCCCGCCGGTGGGGTAGATGTGCATCGAGGCTTTCACGCCGTGCTCCTTGAGGGCGTTGTAATAGAGGGTGCTGTTGACGGGCGGCACCGTACGGTCGTCGTCCGAAAGCAGCAGCAGCGTCGGCGGGGTATGTGCCGTCACGCGGTTCTGGAGCGAATACCACGTGTCGCTCTCCGCATTGCGCCCGTCGCCCAGCAGGGCGTTGAACGACCCCTGGTGCCCTTTGCCCTTTTCGGCCGTGATGACCGGGTAGAAAAGGATCGAGAAGGCGGGCTTGGTCTCGGCCAGCGTCGAGGCCGAGGCCGCGAGGTGCCCGCCTGCCGAGCTGCCCACGATGCCGACCTTGCCGGCCGTGAACCCGGTGGCGCCCGCTTCGAGCCCCATCATGATGCGCAGCGCCTGTTCGACGTCCTCCAGCGGCACCTCGGGGTGGCCGTTGGGCATCCGGTATTTGAGTACGGCGGCCGTGATGCCGTTGGCGGCGAACCACTTGGCCATGTCGTAACCTTCGTAGTCGATGCACAGTTTCACGTAGCCCCCGCCCGGGCAGATCACGACGGCCTGCCCCGTCGCTTTTGCGGGGTCGGCCGGGAAGATGTAGAGCACGGCCTGCGAAACGTCGGCAATCCGGTTCGGCTCGGGTTCCCGTTCGGGCGTGGCGATGCCGTTGCTGTGGGGCGCCGTCGTGTTGTCCCAGATTTTCAGCGTCGCAGCTTGTCCGTAGTCCTGTGCGGCCGCCGTGCCTGCGGCGAGCAGGAGAGCGGCGAGCAGTGTGTGTGGTCGTCTCATGGTCTTATCGTTTTTGTCCCCGCAGGGCGGGGCGGGTTGTCCGGGAATGCGGGCGCGGATTCGACCGCATCCGCCGTGTCGGGGGCGTCGGTGGCGCCTTGCGCCGGGGTGCGTCAGATCACGATGTTGATGATCTTGCCCGGGACGACGATGACTTTCTTCGGGGCCTTGCCTTCGAGCCATTTCTGCGCCTCGGGCTGCGTCACGACGTCGGCCTGGATCTGGGCGGGCGTCATCGACGTGGCGTATTCTTTCTTGAAACGGAGTTTGCCGTTGACCGAAACCGGGTATTCGAAGGCGCTCTGCGCGAGGTGTTTCTCATCGTAGGCGGGGTAGCTTGCCGTGCAGACCGAGGTCGTGTGTCCCAGCGCTTCCCACAGTTCCTCGGCGATATGCGGAGCGAAGGGTGCCAGCAGGACGGTCAGCGGCTCGAGCACCTCGCGCTTGTTGCATTCGCCCAATTCGTTGAGGCAGATCATGAAGGCGGCGACGGAGGTGTTGAACGAGAAGTTCTCGATGTCCTCGCTGACCTTCTTGATCGTTTTGTGCAGCGTGCGAAGCTCCTTTTCGGTCGCCTTTTCGTCGGTGAGCACCAGCTTGCCGTCGTGGTCGTAGAACAGGCGCCAGAAACGGCGCAGGAACTTGTAGACACCGTCGATGCCGTTCGTGTCCCAGGGTTTGGACTGTTCGAGCGGGCCGAGGAACATTTCGTACATGCGCAGCGTGTCGGCGCCGTAGTTGTCGACGATGTAGTCGGGGTTCACGACGTTGTAGAACGACTTGGACATCTTTTCGATGGCCCAGCCGCAGACGTACCTGCCGTCCTCGAGGATGAATTCGGCGTCCTTGTATTCGGGCATCCAGGCGCGGAAGGCGTCCAGGTCGAGGATGTCGTTGCGGACGATGTTCACGTCGACATAGAGCGCCTGGGTCTGGTACTGGTCTTTCAGGCCGAGCGACACGAATTTGTTGGTGCCGACGATGCGGTAGACGAAATTCGAGCGCCCCTGGATCATGCCCTGGTTGACGAGTTTGCGGAACGGCTCCTCTTCGCAGACGACGCCCAGGTCGTAGAGGAACATGTTCCAGAACCGCGAGTACATGAGGTGTCCCGTGGCGTGCTCGATGCCGCCCACGTAGAGGTCGACGTTGCGCCAGTATTCGTCGGCTTCACGGCCGACGAGCGCCTCGTCGTTGTGCGGATCCATGTAACGCAGGTAGTAGGCCGACGACCCAGCGAATCCGGGCATGGTCGACAGCTCGTAGGGATAGCCCTCCGGCGTCGCCCAATTCGTGGCGCGCGCCAGCGGCGGCTCGCCCTGTTCGGTGGGGCCGAAGTCGGCGATGGGCGGCAGCTCGAGCGGCAGTTTGTCCTCGGCGAGCGGGCAGGCCACGTCGCCCCGGTAATAGATCGGGAACGGCTCGCCCCAGTAGCGCTGGCGCGAGAAGATGGCGTCGCGCAGGCGGTAGTTGATGCGTTTGCGGCCCAATCCGCGCCGCTCGATTTGGTCGAACATGATCCCGATCGCCTCCTTTACATCCTTGCCGTCGAGGAAATCTGAGTTGATTACTTTGCCCGATTTGGCGTCGTACGACTCCTGTGAAATGTCGCCGCCTTCGACTACCGGGACGATCTCCAGTCCGAAATGGCGGGCGAAGGCGTAGTCGCGCGAGTCGTGCGCCGGGACGGCCATGATGGCCCCCGTCCCGTAGCCGGCCAGCACGTAGTCCGAGATGTAGATCGGGATGGCCTTGCCGGTGAAGGGATTGATGGCGTAAGATCCTGTCGCCACGCCGCTTACGCGTTTGGTCTCGGCGATGCGCTCACGCTCGGAGCGTTTCTTGGCCTGGCAGATGTACTCCTCGACGGCCGCCTTGTTGTCGGGCGTGGTCAGTTCGCCCACCCACTCGTGTTCGGGGGCGATGACCATGAACGTCACGCCGAAGATCGTGTCGGGGCGGGTGGTGAATATTTCGAGTTTGCGCGCCGAATCCTTTATGTCGAAGAAGACCTGGGCTCCCTCCGAACGGCCGATCCAGTTGCGCTGGATCTCCTTCAGGGAGTCGCTCCAGGCGAGCCTGTCCAGCCCGTCGAGCATGCGCTGGGCGTAGGCCGTCACGCGCAGGAGCCACTGTTTCATCCGTTTCTGTTCGACCGGATGGCCGCCGCGCACCGAAAGCCCGTCGTGCACTTCGTCGTTGGCGAGCACGGTTCCCAGCTTCGGGCACCAGTTGACCATCGTGTCGGCACGGAACGCGAGGCGGTAGTTGTGGAGCGTCCGCTCCTTCTCCTCCTCCGGCATGGCGCGCCATTCTTCGGCCGTGAAATGCAGTTCCTGCGAGCAGGCCACGTTCAGTCCCTGGGTGCCGCCCTGTTCGAAGGCCGCGGTCAGCTCTTCGATCGGGCGCGCCTGCTGCTTGTCATAGCAGTAATAGGAGCCGAACATCTTGAGGAACGCCCACTGCGTCCATTTGTAATAGGCGGGGTCGCAAGTGCGCACCTCGCGATCCCAGTCGAACGAGAACCCGATCTTGTCGAGCTGCTCGCGGTAGCGGGCGATGTTCCGCTCGGTCGTCACGGCGGGGTGCTGGCCGGTCTGTATGGCGTACTGCTCGGCGGGCAGGCCGAAGGCGTCGTATCCCATCGGGTGCAGGACGTTGAAGCCTTTCTGGCGTTTGTAGCGCGAGTAGATGTCCGAGGCGATATAGCCCAGCGGATGGCCTACGTGCAGGCCGGCGCCCGACGGGTAGGGGAACATGTCGAGCACGTAGAATTTGGGCCGCGACGGGTCGGTCTCGACCTTGTAGGTTTTATTTTCCTGCCAGCGGCGCTGCCACTTGGGCTCGATCTCCTTGAAATTGTACTCCATAGCTCTTCGTAACGGTTTGTTTCGGATTTTCCTGCAAAAATAGCAAAAGTTTCTTGTTTTGTCGTCTTTTTTGGCGGCGTCGCGGCATAAAAAACGGGACGCAGCCGTTTTGGCCGTGTCCCGTCGCTGTTTCGGCGGTGCTGCCGGCCAGTCGTAGCGCGGTACGACGCATATCGAATAGGCTTTGCCGTGGCTGTGGTTGTGGCTGTGTATGTCGAGTTCTGTGTCGTTTTCCCGGAGCGTCGCCACGGCTTTCCCGCCCGGTGTCTTGCAGCCTGCGGTATGGGGGTCGAAGCCCGCAGGTTTCGGCCCGGTTCGCCTTCCGGGGTCGAGCCCGTACCTCATTCCCCTGTCGTATTCGAAGCCGCTATCGTGCTGATGACAAACCGATTGTTGAATTTTGCATAACTAATACTTATTATTTTGATGATTTTATAAATAAAAAGAATTGCAAGTCGGCTAAAATGCTGTAAAAAGGCGAAAAAAGATGTGCATATATATTGTATTTCCGAAAAATTGCGTACCTTTGCAGTCCATTTTGGACAATGGAGATAGATTTTTTAACAATTAAAGGACAGTTTAAGAAATGCCAACTATTCAACAGTTAGTGAGAAACGGTCGAGTGAGCATGGAGGACAAGAGCAAGTCTCCGGCACTCGCAGCGTGTCCCCAGCGCCGAGGCGTATGTACCCGTGTGTACACCACGACCCCGAAGAAGCCTAACTCGGCTATGCGTAAGGTTGCGCGTGTAAGATTGACCAACGGCAAGGAGGTCAACGCCTACATCCCCGGTGAAGGCCACAACTTGCAGGAGCACTCCATCGTGCTCGTCCGCGGCGGTCGTGTGAAAGACCTCCCCGGTGTACGTTACCACCTCGTGCGCGGTGCGCTCGACTCGGCTGGTGTCGACGGTCGTCGCCAGCGCCGTTCGAAGTACGGTGCAAAGCGCCCCAAGGCAGGTAAATAATCACGAGAAACATTAATTAGACAATTTTCGAATAAACAATGAGAAAAGCTAAGCCAAAAAAGCGAATTCTACTTCCGGATCCCAAGTTCGGCGACGTGTCTGTGACCCGTTTCGTCAACAACCTTATGTTGGACGGTAAGAAGAGTATTGCCTACACCATTTTCTACGATGCGTTGGATCTGGTAGGCAAGAAGATGAAGGATGCTGATAAATCTCCCCTGGAAATCTGGAAACAGGCCCTGGAGAACATCACGCCCCAAGTCGAAGTGAAATCGAAGCGTATCGGAGGTGCGACGTTCCAGGTTCCTATGGAGGTTCGTCCGGAGCGCAAGATTTCTATTTCCATGAAAAACCTTGTCCTCTATTCTCGCAAGCGCGCCGGAAAGACGATGGCAGATAGGCTCTCAGCAGAGATAATGGATGCCTTCAACCAGCAGGGTGCCGCCTTCAAACGCAAGGAGGAGATGCACCGCATGGCCGAGGCCAACAAGGCATTCGCACACTTTAGATTCTAATAAGGAGACCGAACAGATGGCAACCAGAGATTTACATTACACTCGCAATATCGGTATCATGGCACACATCGATGCCGGTAAGACCACCACGTCGGAGCGTATCCTTTTTTACACGGGTAAAACCCACAAGATCGGTGAGGTACACGAAGGCGGCGCTACGATGGACTGGATGGTTCAGGAGCAGGAGCGCGGTATCACCATTACCTCGGCCGCTACCACCGCATTCTGGAACTATAAGGACAAACAGTACCAGATCAACCTGATCGACACCCCGGGACACGTCGACTTTACGGTCGAGGTGGAGCGTTCGCTCCGCGTGCTGGACGGCGCCGTTGCGACGTTCTGCGCCGTAGGCGGCGTAGAGCCCCAGTCGGAGACCGTATGGCGCCAGGCGGACAAGTACAATGTCCCCCGTATCGGCTACGTCAACAAGATGGACCGTACGGGCGCCGATTTCCTGGCAGTCTGCGCACAGATCAAGGAGCACTTCGGTGCTACGGCCCTTCCGGTCGTCCTGCCGATCGGTGCCGAGGACAAGTTCGAAGGATTGGTAGACCTTATATATAATAATGCGATCTATTACTACGACGACAAGTCCGTCCGCGATAACTTCGAACTGAAGGAGATTCCCGCCTCGATGGCCGAGGAGGCTGCCGAATGGCGTGCGAAACTCATCGAAGAGGTCGCTTCGACCGACGAGGCGCTGATGGAGAAGTTCTTCGAGGATCCCGATTCGATCACCCCCGAGGAACTGCTCGCAGCCATCCGCAAGGCTACGATCTCGATGCAGGTCGTTCCGATGCTCTGCGGTTCGTCGTTCCACAACAAAGGCGTACAGAAACTGCTCGACTATGTCATTGCGTTCCTGCCCTCGCCGCTGGACGTGCCCGCCGTGACGGGTGTCAACCCCAAGACCGAGCAGGAAGAGGTGCGCCATGCGTCGGAGAACGATCCGTTCTGCGGTCTGGCGTTCAAGATCGCCACCGACCCCTTCGTAGGCCGCCTGTGCTTCGTGCGTATCTATTCGGGTAAGCTCGATGCAGGTTCGTACGTGCTCAACTCCCGCAGCGGCAAACGCGAGCGTATCAGCCGTATTTACCAGATGCACGCCAACAAGCAGAACCCCATGGAGACCGTATCGGCCGGCGACATCTGCGCTGCCGTAGGTTTCAAGGAGATCCATACGGGCGACACGCTCTGCGCCGAGAACGCACCGATCGTCCTGGAGCAGATGACCTTCCCCGAACCGGTGATCGGCCTGGCCGTCGAGCCCAAGACCCAGAAGGATCTGGACAAGCTCGGCATCGCCCTGTCGAAACTGGCTGAGGAAGACCCCACCTTTACGGTTCACACCGACGAGGATTCGGGCCAGACCGTCATCAGCGGTATGGGTGAGCTGCACCTCGACATCATCGTCGACCGTCTGCGCCGTGAGTTCGGTGTCGAAATCAACCAGGGTGCCCCCCAGGTCAACTACAAGGAGTCGCTTACCAAGACGGTTCAGCACCGCGAGGTGTTCAAGAAGCAGACCGGTGGCCGTGGTAAGTTCGCCGACATCATCTTCGAGATCGGTCCTGCCGACGACGGTGCGATGGGCCTTACGTTCGTTGACCAGGTCAAGGGCGGTAATATTCCCAAGGAGTTCATCCCTGCGGTGCAGAAGGGCTTTGCTTCGGCGATGACCAACGGTGCGCTGGCCGGTTACAAGATGGACTCGATGAAGATTACGCTGCTCGACGGTTCGTTCCACCCCGTGGACTCCGACCAGCTGTCGTTCGAAATCGCTGCCCGCAACGGTTATCGCAACGCTGCCCCCAAGGCCGGCTCGGTGATTATGGAGCCCATCATGTCCGTGGAGGTCGTGACCCCCGAGGAGAACATGGGCGACATTATCGGCGACCTGAACAAGCGCCGCGGCCAGATCACCGGCATGGAGTCGAAAGGCACCGCCCGCGTGGTGAAAGCCAAGGTTCCCCTGTCGGAGATGTTCGGCTATGTGACCGTGCTGCGTACGATCTCGTCGGGCCGTGCAACCTCGTCTATGGAGTTCTCGCACTTCGAGGAGGTTCCTGCCAACCTGGCTAAGGAGATCATCGAGAAAGCGAGTGGTAAACGTAAGGATATAGAATAAGCAAACATATGAACCAGAAGATTAGAATCAAGTTAAAGTCATTCGATCACAATCTCGTGGACAAGTCGGCCGAGAAGATTGTGAAGACCGTGAAGAGCACGGGCGCCGTTGTAAGCGGCCCGGTGCCCCTTCCCACGCGCAAGCAGATTTTCACGGTGAACCGCTCGACTTTCGTCAACAAGAAAGCCCGCGAGCAGTTCCAGCTCTGCACCTTCAAGCGTATCCTCGACATCTATTCGTCGACGCCCAAGACGATCGACGCACTGATGAAGCTGGAACTCCCTTCGGGTGTGGAGGTCGAAATCAAAGTGTGATAACGGAAGGCTTGTACGTAATTAGTATAGCACGAAAGATCACTTTATTTATAACAAACAATCGACAACAAATGTCAGGACTTATTGGAAAGAAAATCGGAATGACTTCCGTTTACAGTGCCGAGGGTAAGAATATACCATGCACTGTCATTGAGGCTGGGCCGTGCGTTGTTACGCAAATCAAGACCGTGGAGAAGGATACCTACGAAGCGGTACAGATTGCCTATGACGAGAAAAGTGAAAAGCACACCAGCAGCAGTTTGTTAGGTCACTTCAAGAAAGCCGGCACTACCCCCAAGCGCAAGATGGCTGAATTCAAGGGTATGCCCGAAGTGAATCTCGGCGACACGCTCACCGTAGACCTCTTCTCGGAGGAGGACTGGGTCGACGTGACCGGGATATCGAAAGGTAAAGGCTTCCAGGGCGTTGTGAAACGCCACGGTTTCGGCGGCGTGGGCGGCCAGACCCACGGCCAGCACAACCGTCAGCGCAAACCCGGTTCGCTGGGTGCGTCGTCCTATCCCTCGCGTGTCTTCAAGGGCAAGCGTTTGCCTGGCCAGATGGGTGGCGAGCAGGTCAAGGTTTTGAACCTGCGTGTTTTGAAAGTTATTCCCGAAAGCAACCTTATCCTCGTGAAAGGTTCGATCCCGGGTGCAAAAGGTGCTTATTTAACAATTGAGAAGTAGTATGGAATTAGCTGTTTTAAACACACAAGGAAAGGAAACGGGGCGTAAGGTAGTCCTTTCGGATGCCGTTTTCGGCGTGGAGGCTAATGACCACGCTATCTACCTGGACGTGAAGCAGTATCTCGCTGACCAGCGCCAGGGTACGCACAAGTCGAAGCAGCGCAACGAGGTTGCCGGTTCGACGCGTAAGCTCAAGCGCCAGAAAGGCACCGGCGGTGCACGTGCCGGCAGCATCAAGTCCCCCCTCTTCCCGGGCGGCGGACGCATCTTCGGCCCCCAGCCCCGCGATTACAGCTTCAAGCTCAACAAGAAGCTCAAGCAGTTGGCCCGCCGCAGCGCACTGACCTACAAGGCACAGGCCGGCGTCATCAGCGTAGTGGAGCCCATCTCGATGGAGGCCCCCAAGACCAAGGCCGTCGTTGCCCTGGCCGATGCGCTGAAAGTAGCCGACAAAAAGGTACTGCTGGTTCTCCCGGAGTCCAATGCAAACCTTCAGCTCTCGTGCCGCAACCTCCCCTACGTACAGCCCGTGCTGGCGCAGAACGTCTGCACGTACGACGTGATGAACGCTTCGGCGATCGTGATGGTGGAAGGCGCTGAGAATGTATTGAATACGATGTTAGCTTAAAAACGCAAGACACACAATGGAAATTATTATTAAGCCGGTTTTGACCGAGAAAATGACGATTCAGGGCGAAAAGTTGAATCGCTACGGTTTTATCGTTGACGTGAGGGCTAACAAGCTGCAGATTCGCAATGCCGTAGAACAGATGTACAACGTCGTCGTGACGGATGTGAACACCGTGAACTACATGGGCAAACTCAAGAGCCGCTACACCAAGGCCGGTCTCTTGGAGGGTCGCGCTAACAACTTCAAGAAGGCTATCGTCACCTTGAAGGACGGAGATAAGATAGATTTTTACAGTAATATCTAACGGAGATGGCAGTAAAAAAATTTAAACCTGTTACCGCAGGTACGAGACATAAGATTATCGGTACGTTCGAGGAAATCACGACGAACAAGCCTGAGAAATCGTTGCTCAGCCCCAAGAAGAGCTCGGGTGGACGTAACAACTCTGGTAAGATGACGGTTCGCTACATTGGCGGCGGTCACAAGCAGATGTATCGTAACATCGACTTCAAGCGCACGAAGGACGGCATTGCTGCAACTGTAAAATCTGTCGAGTACGACCCCAATCGTACTGCACGTATTGCACTTCTGGTATACGCCGACGGTGAGAAAAGCTACATCATCGCACCGAACGGCCTCCAGGTGGGCCAGACCGTAATGAGCGGCGCAGGCGTTGCTCCCGAGGTCGGAAACACGCTCTTCCTGAGCGAGATTCCGCTGGGTACGGTCATCCACAATATCGAACTCTACCCCGGCCAGGGAGCCGCCATGGCTCGTTCCGCCGGTTCTTACGCCCAGTTGCTGGCTCGTGAGGGCAAATTCGCCATCATCAAGCTGCCCTCGGGCGAGACTCGTATGGTACTCGTAACTTGCCGTGCTACGGTAGGCGTCGTGTCGAATGTCGACCACAGCCTCGAAAGCTCCGGCAAGGCAGGTCGTGAGCGTTGGCTCGGCCGCCGTCCGCGCAACCGCGGCGTGGTGATGAACCCCGTGGATCACCCGATGGGTGGTGGTGAAGGCCGTGCATCCGGTGGTCACCCCCGTTCGCGCAAGGGTCTGCTGGCTAAGGGTTACAAGACTCGCAACCCGAAGAAGACGACCTCGAAGTTTATTATTTCCAAGAAGAAAAAATAATTAAATAAGAGTACATAATGAGCCGTTCATTAAAAAAAGGACCGTTTATCGACCCCAAGCTCGAAGCGAAAGTAGTCGCCCAGGCGGAAGGCAACAAAAAGTCGGTCATCAAAACTTGGTCGCGTGCAAGTATGATCTCGCCTGATTTCGTAGGTCAGACGATCGCTGTCCACAACGGAAACAAGTTTATTCCGGTGTATGTAACAGAGAACATGGTAGGGCACAAGCTCGGTGAGTTTGCCCCCACCCGTAACTTCCGCGGTCACGCAGGTAACAAGAAAAAATAGGTAGAAAATGGGTGCAAGAAAAGCAATAAAAGCCGAGAAAATCAAGGCTGAAAAGAAGCAGAAGGCAATCGCTATTCTGCGTGATTGCCCGACCTCTCCCCGCAAGATGCGCCTGGTGGCCGACATCATCCGCGGCGTGGAGATCAACAAGGCATTGGGCATCCTTCGTTTTTCGAAGAAGGAGGCGTCGATCCGCATGGAGAAACTTCTCAAGTCGGCAATCGCCAACTGGGAGGCCAAGAACGAGAACGAGCGCCTGGAAGACACGAAACTGTGTGTGAAAGAGGTGTTCGTTGACGGCGGCCGCATGCTGAAGCGTATTCAGGCTGCGCCCCAGGGCCGCGCTCACCGAATCCGCAAGCGTTCGAACCACGTGACGATCGTAGTTGACAAAATGGTAACCGTAGAAAACAAGTAATCAGATGGGACAGAAAGTTAATCCGATAGCAAATCGTCTTGGTATCATCCGCGGTTGGGATTCCAACTGGTTCGGCGGCAAGGACTTCTCCGAGAAGCTGGTCGAGGACGCCAAGATCCGCAAATACCTGAATGTCCGTCTGGCCAAGGCAAGCATCTCGAAGATCATCATCGAGCGTACGCTGAAGCTGGTCACGGTGACCATTTCCACCGCTCGTCCGGGCATTATCATCGGCAAGGGCGGCCAGGAGGTCGACAAACTGAAGGAAGAGCTGAAGAAGCTAACCGGCAAGGAGATTCAGATCAACATCTTCGAGGTGAAGCGCCCCGAGGTGGATGCCGTGATCGTCGGCCAGAACATCGCCCGCCAGCTGGAGGGCCGCGTATCGTTCCGCCGCGCCGTGAAGACGGCCGTAGCGTCGACCATGCGCATGGGGGCCGAGGGTATCAAGATCCAGGTTTCCGGCCGTGTAGGCGGCGCCGAAATGGCCCGCAGCGAAACCATAAAGGAGGGTCGTATTCCGCTGCACACGTTCCGTGCCGACGTGGATTTCTGCCTGACCGAGGCGCTCACCAAAGTGGGTATCCTGGGTGTGAAGGTCTGGATCTGCCAGGGCATCGTGTACGGCAAGCGCGACCTGTTCGAAATCGCAGGCGCATCGGCGCAGGCTCCCTCGGGCGACCGCGGTGAGCGTGGCGACCGCGGCGACCGTCGTGGCCGTGGCGACCGTCGCGGTGACCGTCGCGGCGATCGTGGCGGTGACCGTCGTCGCAACAACAATAATAAGTAAGTCGGACCTTTTTAAAGCAAAACAACAATGTTACAGCCGAAAAAGACCAAATTTAGGAGAATGCAGAAAGGTCGCATGAAGGGTATTGCTCAGAGAGGAAACCAACTTGCAACCGGTTCGTTCGCAATCAAAGCACTTGAATCCGCATGGATCACAGGTCGTCAGATAGAGGCGGCGCGTCAGGCCATCACCCGTTACATGAAGCGTGAAGGCCAGCTCTGGATCCGCATCTTCCCCGATAAACCCATCACGAAGAAGCCCGCCGAGGTGCGTATGGGTAAGGGTAAGGGTAATCCCGAAGGGTTCGTGGCGCCCGTTACTCCCGGCCGTATTCTCTTCGAGGCAGAGGGTGTGCCCCTGGAAGTAGCGCAGGAAGCGCTCCGCCTGGGTGCCCAGAAACTGCCCATTACCACCAAGTTTATCGTAAGGCGTGACTACGTCGAAACCACAATCTAACGAGACGACAAGATGAAAAGTGCAGAAATCAAGGATATTTCGATCAAAGACCTGCAGGAGCGCATCGAGACCGAGAAGGCTCAGCTTGCAAAGCTGAAGGTGCAGCACGCGGTGTCCCCCGTCGAGAACCCTTCTATCATTAAGAAAAACCGCAGAGATATAGCTCGTATGCTGACAATCCTGCGTCAAAAAAACGCCTAATAAGGAATAGCTATGGAAAGAAATCTTAGAAAAGAGCGTATTGGGGTGGTTGTCAGCAACAAGATGGAGAAAACCATTGTGGTTGCAGTAGCACGTAAGGTGAAGCATCCGATCTACGGCAAGTTCGTCAACAAGACGACGAAGTTCGTCGCCGAGTCACTCGACGAGACCTGCAAGGAAGGCGACACCGTCCGTATCATGGAGACCCGCCCGCTGAGCAAAACGAAGCGTTGGAGATTAGTACAAATTATTGAAAGAGCTAAGTAATTATGATACAGCAGGAAAGTAGACTCGTAGTAGCTGATAACAGCGGTGCAAAGGAAGTTCTCTGCATCCGGGTGCTGGGCGGTACCAAACGCCGCTACGCATCTATCGGCGATAAGATTGTGGTGGCTGTCAAGAGCGCGACTCCTTCGGGCGATGTCAAGAAGGGTGCCGTGTCGAAAGCAGTCGTCGTAAGAACGACCAAGGAAATCAGACGTGCCAACGGTTCGTACATTCGTTTCGACGACAACGCCGTGGTGCTGCTTAACAACCAGGGTGAAATGCGCGGTACTCGTATATTCGGCCCCGTAGCTCGTGAGCTGCGCGACCAGTATATGAAGATTATCTCCCTCGCACCCGAAGTATTGTAATCATAAAAACAATTTCGGATATGTCAGTGAAATTACATATTAAGAAAGGGGATATGGTGCAGGTCATCGCCGGTGACAACAAGGGCCAGCAGGGCAAAGTCCTGAAGGTCGAAGCTGAAAAGCAGCGTGCCATCGTCGAGGGGGTGAACCTTTGCAAGAAGGCCACCAAACCCAACGCGCAGAACCCCCAGGGTGGTATCGTCGAGAAAGAAGCGCCGATCCACGTATCGAACTTGCAGGTGCTCGACCCCAAAGGAGGTAAACCCACCAAAGTCGGTCGCAAGCTCAATGCAAAAGGTAAATTAGTCCGTTACGCTAAAAAGTCAGGGGAGGAGATCAAATAATGGCATACGTACCTACACTCAAGACACAGTATAAGGAGCAGATCGTAGCTGCCCTTATGAAGGAGTTCGGTTACTCGAGCGTTATGCAGTGCCCGAAGCTCACGAAGATCGTTATCAACCAGGGTATGGGACAGGCTGTCGCCGATAAGAAACTCATCGATGTGGCCGAAGCCGAGCTGACGCAGATCACGGGCCAGAAAGCCGTGCAGACGCGTTCGCGCAAGGACATCTCCAACTTCAAGCTGCGCAAGGGCATGCCGATCGGCGTGCGCGTGACGCTGCGCGATACGAAGATGTACGAGTTCCTCGAGCGGCTGATCGCCGTGGCGCTCCCCCGTATCCGCGACTTCAAGGGTATCAATGAGAAGTTCGACGGCCAGGGCAATTATACCCTCGGCATCACCGAGCAGATCATCTTCCCGGAGATCGACATCGACAAGATCACCAAGATCTTCGGTATGGAGATTACGTTCGTTACCACGGCCAAGACCGACGAGGAGGCGTATGCCCTGCTCCGCGAATTCGGCCTCCCTTTCAAAAACGCTAAAAAGAATCAATAAGCTATGGCAAAAGAGTCAATGAAGGCACGCGAGGTAAAACGCGTGAAACTCGCAAACCGCTATGCTCACAAGCGCGAGGAGATTGCTGCCAAGGTGAAGAGCGGTGAGATGGATCACGAGGAGGCATGGATCGCACTGTCGAAACTGCCCCGCAACTCGAATCCCATCCGCCAGCACAACCGCTGCAAGATCACGGGCCGTCCCAAAGGCTACATCCGCCTGTTCGGCATCAGCCGTATCCAGTTCCGCGAGATGGCTTCGAAGGGCCTGATTCCCGGCGTGAAGAAAGCAAGCTGGTAATATTTTCGGATGCCGGGAATTCCGGTATCCGAAAATCCGTTTTTCTGCCGGGATGCGAGGCCGGTGCCGCAGGGATGCGGCCGGCGCAGGAGGTGCGGGTGTGCCGATCTGCGCGGCGGCGGAGAATCCCGGAAACGAGTCTGGATGCTGAGGGCGTATGCCCGTGGGAAAAGGCCGGACAGGAGCAGTTCCTGTACCGGACGGTGAAATGCCGGGACGATGGTGCGGCCGCTGGGCTGCCTGCCGTTCCCTCTTTCCGAAGGAATCGGGGCTTATATGGGTGCAGAACCCGAGTAGTTACGTCGCAATGTCGAGGAAAGTGCCGCCGCAAGCGGTAACTTCTCGGCGGCGGGGCGGAAATCGAGGGGTTAGGCATTTGGTTACAAATTTCTCGACCGAAGGGCCGGGGAGGGGTATCGCCGATTGCGGCGGCTCTCTTCCGAAGGGTCATCGGCTGTAGTGCCGACCGGGGATTTGTACGGGTTATGTTAGCAACGCATCCGTGCTAACATTGTCCGTATTCCGGGGCCGGGGCCTAAAAACGCCGAAAACAGGGCGTTAGCTTGGTTTTTTGAGAAATTATACGTATATTTGCGCGCTTTATACCCCGGGCGTAACTCCCGTGCGAAGGGCGCGAAGGCGCTGGGAATGAGGCGCAAAACAACGAAACATCCGAGGCGGCGGTAAGCCTGCTAGGACTTTAAGGCGCTGAGGGACAAATAATTAACTTATTACTTTAATTTTTAACTTCTATTCGTTATGACTGATCCTATTGCGGACTTTCTGACCAGAATTAGAAACGCAGTGAAAGCCAACCACAAGGTGGTTGAAGCTCCTGGCTCAAAAATTAAGCAGGAAATCACTAAGATTCTTTACGAGCAGGGTTACATCCTCGCTTACAAATTCGACACCGACGAGAAAGGTCACCCGTCGATCAAAATCGCGCTCAAGTGGGACGCTGCCACCAAGGGCAACGCCATCAAAGACCTGAAGCGCGTGAGCCGTCCCGGTCTTCGCCAGTATGTCTCGGTGGGCGATATGCCCCGCGTGCTGAACGGCCTGGGCATCGCTATCCTGTCGACTTCGAAAGGCATCATGACCGACGCCAAGGCCCGCAAGGAAAACGTGGGCGGCGAGGTGCTGTGCTACATCTACTAACGGAAATTTTTAAACGCAAGAACAATGTCAAGAATTGGTAAATTACCTGTAAACCTGCCCGCCGGCGTTACCGTAGAGGTTTCGGCCGACAATGTGGTAAGCGTGAAAGGGCCACTCGGGACGCTGAGCCAGAAAGTTGACTCGGACATCAAGGTAGAGGTCGGCACGCACAAGGACGTTCACACGGGCAACGAGGCTCCCGCCGTGCTCGTATCGCGTCCTACCAACCAGCCCCGCCACCGTTCGCTGCACGGCCTGTACCGTGCGCTGATCAACAACATGGTCGTCGGTGTGTCGAAGGGTTATGAAATCAAACAGGAGCTCGTGGGCGTCGGTTTCAAGGCCGAAGTCAAGGGCCAGATCCTCGAAATGAGCCTCGGTTATTCGCACGATACGCATTTCATGCTTCCCAAGGAGGTTACCGCTACGGCCGTGACGGAGAAGAAGGGCAACCCGATCGTAACGCTGAAGAGCATGGACAAGCAGCTCGTCGGCCAGGTCGCTGCCAAGATCCGTTCGCTGCGCAAGCCGGAGCCGTACAAGGGCAAGGGTATCAAGTTCGTCGGCGAACAGCTGCGTCGCAAGGCGGGTAAATCAGCAGGTGCTAAATAGTAAATAGTTTAGAGTTATGTCACTGAACAAGATAGAAAGAAGAGAGAGGATCAAGATGCGTATCCGCAAGATCGTGAGCGGTACGCCCGAACAGCCTCGCATGACTGTATATCGTAGCAACAAGCAGATCTACGTGCAGTTTATTGATGACCTCGCAGGTGTGACCCTGGCCACGGCATCCTCGCTGGACAAGGAGGTGGCGGAAGCCGCCGCCGGCAAGAACAAGTGCGACGTGGCCGCCCTGGTGGGCAAACTGGCCGCCGAGCGCGCTGTCGCCAAAGGCATTTCGACCGTAGCGTTCGACCGCAACGGCTACCTGTATCACGGAAGAGTTAAACAGCTGGCCGAAGCAGCACGCGAAGGCGGTCTTAAATTCTAAGCGATTATGTCAAATACCAACATAAAGAAAGTACGCACCAGCGACCTCGAGCTTAAGGACAGACTCGTAAGCATTCAGCGTGTTACCAAGGTAACCAAGGGAGGCCGCACATTCAGTTTCTCGGCCATTGTCGTCGTAGGTAATGAGGACGGTGTCGTGGGCTACGGCCTGGGCAAGGCTTCGGAGGTTCAGTCGGCCATCGCCAAGGGCGTGGAGGACGCAAAGAAGAACCTGGTGAAGATCCCCGTTATCAACGGTACGATTCCCCATAAGCAGGAGCTCCGTTACGGCGGTTCGCTCGTCATGATCCGCCCGGCCGCCCCCGGTACGGGTATCATCGCCGGCGGTGCCATGCGTGCCGTGCTGGAGTCGGTGGGCGTGAAGAACGTGCTTGCCAAGAGCAAGGGTTCGTCGAACCCCCACAACCTGGTGAAGGCAACCATCGGCGCCCTGTGCGAACTGCGTGATGCACACAGCATCGCCCGTCTGCGCGGCATCTCGATGGACAAGGTGTTTAACGGTTAATTTTGTAGAGACAAATGGCAAGATTGAAAATCACCCAGGTCAAAAGCCGCATCGGCGCTACCGAGCGTCAGTGCAAGAACCTCGACGCCCTGGGGCTGAAGAAGATCAACGCGAGCGTCGAGCACGACGACTCGGCGATCATCAAGGGTATGATCGAGCGCGTGAAGCACCTCGTCAAAGTAGAGGAGGTAGCCGTAAAGAAGGCTGCAGCACCCAAGGCCAAGAAAGCCGAAGCTGCCGAGGCCGCAGAATAAGTTTAACAGCTAAGAAGTAATTTTTACGATGGAACTCAATAATCTCAAACCTGCAAAGGGTTCAACGCACCACGACAAGCGAATCGGTCGCGGTGCAGGTTCGGGTCACGGTGGCACGGCCACGCGTGGCCACAAGGGTGCGCAGTCGCGCTCGGGTTACTCGCGTAAACTGGGCTTCGAGGGCGGTCAGATGCCTCTTCAGCGTCGTCTTCCCAAGTTCGGTTTCACCAACCTGAAGCGCGTCGAATTCAAGGCTATCAACCTCTCGACGCTCGAGGAGCTGGCAGCCAAGAAGTCGCTCTCCGAGATCACGGTCGACACGCTCGTGGCCGCAGGTTTCATCTCGTCGAACGACAAGGTGAAAATCCTCGGTAACGGTACGGTTACCAAGGCGCTGAGCGTGAAGGCTCACGCATTCTCGAAGAGCGCCGAGGCGGCCATCGTGGCAGCCGGCGGCAGCGTCGAAAAACTGTAAGAACCCTAGAAACCGAAAATTATGAATCAGTATCTCGTTGTTGGTATCGTCTTTTTAGTGGTAATCGCTCTTTTGGCGACCAACAAGAAATTGGTTGAAACGCTCAAGAATATCTACAAGATTGAGGAGCTGCGCAAACGTGTGATCTACACGATCGGGCTGCTGCTGGTCTACCGCTTGGGTAGTTTCGTGGTGATTCCGGGTATCAACCCCAACGCCCTGGGCGAGGGGTCGGCGCTTGCCAGCCAGTTAGACGGCAACGGACTTCTGGGTCTGCTGAACGTCTTTTCCGGCGGTGCATTCGGCAATGCGGCTATCTTTGCACTCGGAGTCATGCCGTACATCACCGCCTCCATCATCATCCAGCTCATGGGTATGATGATCCCGTATTTCCAGAAGATGCAGAAGGAAGGTGAAAGCGGCCGCCGCAAGATGAATCAGTGGACGCGCTTCCTTACCATCGGCGTGCTGATCCTCCAGGGTCCGGCGTATATCGCCAACCTGTACCATCAGGTGCCCTCTGCATTCGTTTACGGCAACTCGTTCGGCTTCGTAGCCTATGCGACGACGATCCTCATCGCCGGTACCATGTTCATCATGTGGCTCGGCGAGAAGATCACGGACAAGGGTATCGGCAACGGTATCTCGCTGATAATCATGATCGGTATCGTGGCCCGTCTGCCCCACGCCCTGTTGGCCGAGGTCAATGCGCGTTTCCAGACCGCCAGCGGTAGCGCCATCATGCTTATCCTCGAGCTGGTGTTGCTGTTCCTGGTCTTCATGGCTACGATCGCCCTGGTACAGGCAGTCCGCAAGGTACCTGTACAGTATGCAAAGCGTATCGTCGGTAACAAACAGTACGGCGGTGTACGTCAGTACATCCCCCTGAAGATGAATGCTGCGAATGTGATGCCCATCATCTTCGCGCAGGCTCTGATGTTTATCCCGGCGCTGTTCTCCGGTACGGCCTTCGCGGCTGCTTTCAGCTCGATGACCGGTTTCTGGTACAACTTCACGCTTGCAGTGCTGGTAATCGCGTTCACCTACTTCTACACCGCGATTATCATCAACCCCCAAATGATGGCCGATGACATGAAGCGAAACGGCGGCTTTATCCCGGGAGTGAAACCGGGTAAGCAGACCGTGAACTACATCGACACCATCATGACGCGTATCACGCTCCCCGGCTCGTTCTTCCTGGCCATCGTGGCGATCCTGCCCGCACTGGCGATGAAGTTCCTGGGCATTCAGCAGGCGTTCGCCTACTTCTACGGAGGTACGTCGCTGCTGATCATGGTCGGCGTGGTGCTCGACACTCTGAAGCAGATCGAGAGCTACCTGCTGATGCGTCATTACGATGGTCTGATGAAGACCGGGCGTATCCAGGGTCGTCATTAGGAGTTTTTCCCGAAGAGTTCTTAACGAAGAGAATGATATATTTAAAGACAGACGAGGAGATAGAGCTGCTCCGCGAGAACAACATCCTGGTGTCGAAGACACTGGCGGAAGTGGGTCGCCACATCCGGCCGGGTGTCACCACCAAGTTTTTGGACTCGGTTGCCGAGGATTTTATCCGCGCACACGGAGCAGTTCCCGCCTTCCTCGGGTATCAGGGATTTCCCGCTTCGTTGTGTATATCGGTAAACGAACAGGTAGTTCACGGTATCCCATCCTCGAAATGCGTCCTCAGGGAGGGCGACATCGTTTCGGTCGATTGCGGTACGTTTATGAAGGGGTTTGTTGGTGATTCGGCGTATACGTTCGCCGTTGGAGAGGTTTCCGGGGAAGTTAGGCAGCTGATGGAGGTCACCAAAGAGGCTCTTTATAAAGGTACGGCACAGGCTAAGGCCGGCAACCGCGTAGGCGACGTGTCGGCAGCCGTGCAAGAGTACGCCGAAAGTTTCGGCTACGGTGTGGTGCGGGAATTGGAAGGACATGGGTTGGGTCGGAAAATGCACGAAGACCCCGGTGTCCCCAATTACGGAGCACGCGGCAGGGGGCCGCTCCTCAAGGAAGGAATGGTCATCTGTATCGAGCCCATGATAAATATGGGTACCAAAGCGGTGGTTTTTGAAAGGGATGGCTGGACAGTCCGCACGCGCGACCATAAACCCGCGGCGCACTACGAGTTCGCCGTTGCGGTTCGTAAGGACGGGCCCGATGTGCTGACGGACTTTAGTATCATCGAACAGGCAATAAACAAGTAAGACTCTATGGCAAAACAGGCTGCTATTGAAAGGGACGGTACGATTATCGAAGCCTTGTCCAACGCGATGTTCCGCGTCGAGCTGGACAACGGCCACGTGCTCACCGCCCACATCTCGGGGAAGATGCGTATGCACTACATCAAGATCCTTCCCGGAGATAAGGTAAAAGTGGAGATGACGCCCTATGACCTGACGAAGGGGCGTATATCTTTCCGGTACAAATAACATTAGATTGCTTGAAAATCATGAAAGTAAAAGCATCCATCAAGAAAAGAAGCGAGGATTGCAAGATTGTGAAGCGTAAGGGGAAACTCTACGTCATTTGCAAGAAGAATCCCAAGTTTAAAATGCGCCAAGGGTAATGTTTAAACGGTTTAGTAAAAAAGAAAAAGATTTTATATGGCACGTATAGTCGGTGTAGATTTACCAAAAAATAAAAGGGGCGAGATCGGCCTGACCTATATCTACGGTATCGGTCGTTCGACGGCCCGCAAGATTCTCGAGGTCGCTGGCATCAGCTACGACCTCAAAGTCCAGGATTGGTCGGACGACCAGGTCGGTGCGATCCGTTCGACGATCGCTGACCTGGGTATCAAAGTCGAGGGCGAATGCCGTTCGGCCGTCCAGCTCAACATCAAGCGTCTGATGGATATCGGCTGCTACCGCGGCATCCGTCACCGCCTGGGTCTTCCCGTTCGCGGTCAGTCGACCAAGAACAACGCACGTACCCGTAAGGGCCGCAAGAAGACTGTCGCAAACAAGAAAAAGGCAACAAAGTAATCTTTAGAGAATTATGGCAAAGAAAACTGGAACAGTTAAGAAAAAGGTTGTTAAGGTCGGTGCCGTTGGCAATGCCTACGTTCACTCCACTTTCAACAACGTAATCATCACCATCACCAACGAGGTGGGTGACGTCATCAGCTGGTCGTCGGCCGGTAAGATGGGTTTCCGTGGTTCGAAGAAGAATACTCCGTATGCAGCACAGACCGCTTCGGCCGACTGCGCAAAGGTCGCTTACGACATGGGCCTGCGCAAGGTGAAAGTGTATGTCAAGGGCCCGGGTGCCGGTCGTGAGTCGGCCGTGCGTACCATCCACGGTGCCGGTATCGAGGTGATGGAGATCATCGACGTTACGCCGCTGCCGCACAACGGTTGCCGTGCTCCTAACCGCCGCCGCGTATAATTTGCGTCGTGGTAAGGAATATTTCTAAGGTTTTAAAAAAGTCAAAACAATGGGAAAATACATAGGACCAAAATCGAAGATCGCCAGAAAGTTCGGCGAAGCTATTTACGGGGCGGACAAGGTGCTTGAGAAACGCAACTTTCCTCCCGGACAGCACGGTCTGGCGCGTAAGCGCAAGAAGGTGTCGGAGTACGGCACGCAGTTGAGCGAGAAGCAGAAGGCAAAGTATACGTACGGCCTGCTCGAGAAGCAGTTCGCACGTACCTACGATCAGGCTGCGCGTATGGGCGGTATCACGGGCGAGAACCTGCTGAAGCTGCTCGAATGCCGCTTGGACAATGTTGTTTACCGCTTGGGTATCGCCCCGACGCGTGCAGCTGCCCGCCAGCTCGTTTCGCACTGCCACATCTGCGTGAATGGCAGCGTCGTGAACATTCCCTCGTACTCGCTGCGTGCGGGTGACGTGGTGTCCGTTCGCGAGAAGTCGAAGAGCCTGGAAGTGATCTCGGCATCTCTGGCCGGCGGTTCGAAGAGCCGCTATGCTTGGCTTGAGTGGGACAATGCCTCGATGAGCGGCAAGTTCCTGCAGAAGCCCGAGCGCGAGGAGATCCCCGAGAACATCAAGGAGCAGCTCATCGTCGAGTTGTACTCGAAGTAGTAATCAAACAAACTGAATATATTATGGCAATATTAGCATTCCAGAAACCTGAAAAGGTTATTATGCTTGAATCCACTTCGTCGTTCGGAAAGTTCGAATTCCGACCGCTGGAGCCCGGGTTCGGTATGACTGTCGGTAACGCTTTGCGTCGTATTCTGCTCTCCTCGCTCGAGGGTTACGCGATCACGACTGTCAAGGTAGCCGGTGTCGACCACGAGTTTGCCGCTATCCCCGGCGTGATGGAGGATATGTTGAACATCATCCTCAATCTGAAGCAGGTTCGTTTTATCCGCACAGTCGATAATCAGGATGCCGAAAAGGTTTCCATTAACGTTGCGGGTGTGACGGAGCTGACTGCCGGATATATTTCAAATTACCTTTCGTTCTTCAAGGTGTTGAACCCCGATCTGGTGATCTGCCACCTTGCGCCCGGCACGAAGATGCAGATGACCCTCACGATCGGCAAGGGGCGCGGTTACGTTTCGGCAGAGGAGAATACCCCCGCCGAGTGCGAGTTCGGCACCCTCCCGATCGACTCGATCTTCACGCCGATCAAGAACGTAAAGTATTCCATCGACAACTACCGTGTCGAGCAGAAGACCGACTACGAGAAGTTGAACCTGGAGATTACTACCGACGGGTCGATTCACCCCAAAGAGGCTCTGAAAGAGGCTGCAAAGATCCTTATCCAGCACTTCATGCTCTTCTCCGACGAGAAGATCACCGTCAACATGGAGGATACCAACGGTACCGAAGAGTTCGATGAGGATGTACTCCACATGCGCCAGCTGCTGAAGACCAAGCTTTCGGATCAGGATCTGAGCGTCCGCGCCCTGAACTGCCTGAAAGCCGCCGACGTGGACACCGTGGGGGATCTCGTGAAGCTCAACCGCAACGACCTGCTGAAGTTCCGCAACTTCGGTAAGAAATCGCTCACGGAGCTCGACGAGCTGCTGACCTCGCTCAACCTGAAGTTCGGTATGGACGTATCAATCTACAAACTTGACAAAGATTAATTATGAGACACAATAAGAATTTCAACCACCTTGGCCGCCAGGCAGGACACCGTAAAGCGTTGATGTCGAATATGGCTTCGTCGCTCATCCTGCACAAGCGTATCGAGACTACCGTTGCCAAAGCCAAGGCCGTTCGCCAGTTCATCGAACCGCTGGTGACCAAGTCGAAGGATGACTCGACGCACTCGCGCCGCATCGTCTTCTCGTACCTCAAGCAGAAAGAGGCCGTAACCGAGTTGTTCCGCACCATCGCTCCGAAGATCGCCGAGCGTCCGGGCGGCTATACCCGCATCCTGAAGACCGGCTTCCGTCTGGGCGATGCTGCCGACATGTGCATCATCGAGTTCGTTGACTTCAACGACGCTTACACGCTGGGCATCGCTCCCGCAGCTGCTGCCGAAGCCAAGCCCAAGACGCGCCGTTCGCGCAAGCCCGCAGCCAAGAAGACCGATGCGGTCGAGGAGGCTACGGTCGTGGAAGGCGAAGCCAAGAAGGCCGCACCTAAAAAGGCTGCCGCTCCGAAGGCTGCGAAGCCCGCGGCTCCGAAGTCTGCCAAGGTTGCAGCCCCGAAGGTTGCCAAGAAAACCAACGTAGGCAAGAAGATGTAAATTCGCGTCTGCTGTCAGAAAAAGGGACGACCCCGATGTGGGTCGTCCCTTTTTTTGTCCGGGATGCCGGGGCTTGTCGTCAGCCCTGCTTTTTGGCCGGGTATCGGTTGCTTGTTTGCCGGGGAGGGCGGTTGCCTGCCGGTTCGGACGGACGAACCTGGGCTTTTCGATCCCGTAGGCGACCGGCATCTTTATGTTTTCGACCTTGGGTATCCGTGCCCGGAGGTGCGGGAGTACCGGGCGGAGCAGATAGACTTGGGCAATGGTGCCCTTATCGGGACTTTCCGCTTTCATGTCCCTCTTCCGGCTTCGTGCGGGCCAATGGTTTTCAAGGAAAGTTTGAAAAAATCCCCGGAACATGCAACGTTCCGGGGATTCGTTCTGTGTGTCGGAGTCGGTTTATTTCGCGAAGCCTTTGCCGATGCCAAGGAAATCCTCGGCCTTGAGGGCTGCGCCGCCGATCAGGCCGCCGTCGACGTCTTCCTTGGCGAAGAGCTCCGGTGCGTTCGAGGGCTTGCACGAACCGCCGTAGAGGATGGCGGTATCCTGTGCTGCCGCGCCGAATTTGGCTGCCAGCACCTGGCGGATGTAAGCGTGGATTTCCTGTGCCTGCTCGGCCGAGGCGGTCTTGCCGGTGCCGATAGCCCATACGGGCTCGTATGCGATCACGAGGTTCTTGTACTCCTCTTCGGTGAGGTTGTAAACCACCTCCTCGATCTGGGCCTTCACCACGTCGAAGTGTTTGCCGGCCTCACGCTCTTCGAGGTTCTCGCCTACGCAGTAGATCGGGGTCAGGCCGTTGGCGTAAGCCTGCGCCATCTTCTTGTTAAGCGTAGCGGAGGTTTCGCCGTAGTACTGGCGGCGCTCCGAGTGGCCGAGGATCACGTATTTGCAACCCAGCGCCGCGATCATCGAAGCGGCGATCTCGCCCGTATAGGCGCCTTTGGCCTCCGTGGCGCAGTCCTGTGCCCCGAGGGCGATGTCCGAACCCTTGAGTGCTTCGGCGACCTGCGAAAGGTGCGTGAAGGGGGGGCACACGATGAAGTTGACGCACGAGCATACCTCGCCGCGGCCGGCTACGATGCCTTTGGCCAGTTCTACACCTTCGGCGGGAAGCGTATTCATCTTCCAGTTGCCGGCAACAATTTTCTTTCTCATTTTCTTAGGTTTTTATTGTTAAAATCCGAATTGTCACGTTATTCCTCGCACCATTTTTTGACCTCCTCGATCGAGGGGGCCTTCAGGCCGAGCTTGTTCTTTTTGTTGAAGCCGCACAGGTCGTTGAAGAACTTGCCCGGGGCGAGTTTCTTCAAGGCCTCGACCGTGATGTACCCCATTTTCTGGATCACGGGCACCCACTCTTCGGGGATGCCGGCGGCGGTGTATTTCTCCACGGGGTCGTTCACGACCTTTTTTTCGGGGCGCATCTGCGGGAAGAAGAGCACGTCCTGGATCGAAGCCTGGTCGGTCATGAACATCGTGAGGCGGTCGATGCCTATGCCCATGCCCGAGCACGACGGCATGCCGTATTCCAGTGCGCGTACGAAATCCATGTCGATGAACATGGCTTCGTCGTCACCCTTTTCGCTCAGCCGCAACTGTTCCTGGAAACGTTCCAGCTGGTCGATCGGGTCGTTGAGCTCCGAGTAGGCGTTGCACAGCTCCTTGCCGTTTACGAACAGTTCGAAACGCTCCGTGAGGTCGGGGTTCGAGCGGTGGCGCTTGCAGAGCGGTGACATTTCGCGCGGGTAATCGCACACGAACGTGGGCTGGATCAACTCCTCCTCGCAGTACTGCCCGAAAATGGCGTCGATCAGTTTGCCTTTGCCCATCGTGTCGTCGATCTCGACGCCGAGGCGCTTACAGGCTTCGCGGAGCTGCTCCTCGCTCTGCCCCGTGATGTCGTAGCCCGTTTTCTCGCGGATGGCGTCGGTCATCGTCAGGCGGCGGAACGGTGCCTTGAACGAGATCTGCTTGCCGTCGAGCGTCAGCTCCGTCGTGCCGTTCACGGCCACGGCCACCCGTTCGAGCATCTGCTCGGTGAACTCCATCATCCAGAGGTAGTCCTTGTAGGCCACGTAAATCTCCATGACGGTGAATTCGGGGTTGTGCGTGCGATCCATGCCCTCGTTGCGGAAATTCTTGCCGAACTCGTATACGCCGTCGAATCCGCCGACGATCAGTTTCTTGAGGTACAGCTCACTGGCGATGCGCAGGTACTGGTCGATGTCGAGCGCATTGTGGTGCGTGATGAACGGGCGTGCCGAGGCGCCGCCCGGAATCGGCTGCAGGATCGGGGTCTCCACCTCGACGTAGCCGCGCTCGTTGAAGAACTGGCGCATCGTGGCGACGATCTTGGCGCGCCGGACGAATACGTCGCGCACCTGCGGGTTCACCACCAGGTCGACGTAGCGCTGGCGGTAGCGGACTTCGGGGTCGGTGAAGGCGTCGAACGTCTGGCCGTCCTTGGCCTTGACGACGGGCAGCGGGCGGATCGACTTCGAGAGCACCGTGAACTTGCGGCAGTGCACCGACAGTTCGCCCGTGTTGGTGTGGAACGCGAAGCCCTCGACGCCGATGAAATCGCCGATGTCGAGCAGTTTCTTGAACACCGTGTTGTATAGCGTGGGGTCTCCTTCGGGGCAGACGTCGTCGCGGCGGATGTAGACCTGGATGCGGCCCGTGTGATCCTGCAATTCGAAGAACGAGGCGCTGCCCATGATGCGGCGCGACATGATGCGGCCTGCGATGCGAATGTCCTGGTAGTTGCCTCGGGCCTCGTCGTAGTTGTCGGCGATCTCCCGTGCCGTGGCCGTCACTTCATAGCGGGCGGCGGGATAGGGGTCGATGCCGAGCTCGCGCAGGGCTGCAAGCGACTGCCTCCGGAGCTGTTCCTGTTCACTGAGTTCGATGCTCATATCTTGTGTTTTTGAATGTTTGGACTATTGACCGTGCAAAGTTAATAAATTCTGCGCAAATATGCTTCAGCCGGGGTGGGTGAATCGTCTGTTCCGGCTCTGTGCCAGCCTGAGGTAGCCCCGCAGGGCGGCGTAGCCCAGTCCCAGGCCGACGAGCGTGCCCCATACGATATCCATCGGGAAATGCTTGCCCAGGTAGATGCGCGAATAGCAGATGACGAGGGTGCAGACGACCATCAGGGCGGTGAACCACTTGCGGCGGATCGCACCGCACGAGAGTACGGCCAGCGCGACGATCGTGGCCGCGTGCGCCGAGACGGTGCCGTACATGCCGCTTACGGCCTCGGGCGGGACGTGCACTGCCCAATCATGCGGCATTGCCGCACGGCGCAGGGCGCGCAGCGAATCGGGCGTGATCTCCAGCCCTTCGAGCGAGGGGGTGAACATCGGCCGCGGGCGCGGTTCGAACTGCGGCAGCATGTCGCCCAGCAGGCCGTTATGCTTGAAGATGCCCGAAACTATGTCCGACAGCCCCAGGGCGAGAAGCATCAGTACCAGGAAGATCAGCATGCCACGCCAGCCGCTGCGGCGCCATACCAGCCACAGGATCAATGCATAGAGCGGCAGCCACATCGCCGTGCCCGAGATGGTGAGCATCACGCGGTCGAGGGCCGTGCCGCCGTCGAAATTGAGGGCCATGAACAGGCCGTGGTCGAAGGTATACATAGGTCAATGGATTTGTCGTAAATGGCTGTGGGCTGTTTTTGCCGCATTGCGGGACGCCACTCCCGAGGGAGAGGGTCGGGGCGGGTCGGACTTGTAAACACGGCCGTCGGCCGCGGGAAGAACATACCGGGATGCAAGGCGGCCGTCATACGCATTTTAAAACTGAAAGTAGATGAACGGTTGTATGTCGCTCGATTTGATCTGCATCACGCACCAGATCATCGCGGCGGCCATCACTACCTGCAATACCAGCGGGGCGTTGGCTACCAGGCGCTGTGCCGCGCGGTCGACGCAGCCCGGCATGAGGTGGAGCAGGTAGCCCGCACCGATCAGGGCGAAGACGCCCGCATAGCCCGCGATGACCTGCGGGATCATCGGGACGTTGAAGTTGAAGAATATCTGGTGCAGCATCAGTTCGACGGTCTGCATCGACTCGGCGCGGAACATCAGCCAGCCCAGGCAGACGAGGTTGAACGTGAAGACGACGCCGAGCGCACGGTTCCACCAGTGCATCTGCGCCCCGGAAGCCTTGGCCCCCGGGACGACGGCCATCCACAGTTTATGCAGCGCCAGCGCTACGCCATGCAGCGTGCCCCAGAGGATGAAGCGGATCGCCGCACCGTGCCACAACCCTCCCAGCACCATCGTGACGAGCAGGTTGCCGTAGGTGCGCAGTTTGCCTTTGCGGTTGCCGCCCAGCGAGATGTAGAGGTAGTCGCGCAGCCACGAGGAGAGCGAGATATGCCACCTGCGCCAGAATTCGGTGATGGTGGCCGACTTGTACGGGGCGTCGAAGTTCTTGGGGAAGCGGAAGCCCAGCAGCAGGGCGATGCCGATCGCCATGTCCGAGTAGCCCGAGAAGTCGCAGTAGATCTGCAAGGCATAGCCGTAGATGCCCGCCAGGCACTCGAAGCCCGAATAGAGCAGCGGCTCGTCGAAGATGCGGTCGACGAAATTGAGCGAGATGTAGTCCGAAATGATCGCCTTTTTGAAGAGTCCCGTAAGGATCAGGAAGACTCCCGTGCCGAACATTTCGCGCGTCACGACGACCGGGTTGCGGCGGATCTGGGGGATGAAGTCCCGGGCCCGGACGATCGGGCCTGCGACCAGCTGGGGGAAGAACGAGAGGTAGAAAAGGTAGTCGCACCAGTTGCCGAGCGGTTTGAGCTGTCCGCGGTAGATGTCGATCGTGTAGCTCATCGACTGGAACACGAAGAACGAGATGCCGACCGGCAGGAAGATGTTCTGGAATTGGAGGAACCCCTGCCCGAACATCTGGTTGGCGATGTCGACCAGGAAGTTGGTGTATTTGAAATATCCCAGCATCCCGAGGTTCACCATGACGCTCAGTACGACGAGCCACCGTTTCGCGGCGCGGCTCCGCACGCGGTAGATGCCCTGCGCGATCAGGAAGTCGCTCGTGGCGGCGAAGATGAGCAGCAGGAAATAGATGCCGCTTGATTTGTAGTAGAAATAGAGCGAAAAAAGGATGACGTAGACGATACGGGCCATCGGCGCACGGCGGAAAGCATTGTATATGAGCATGAACCCGGCGAAGAGGAACAGGAACAGCCCGCTGCTGAAAATCAGCGGCGAAGAGGCGTCGTACGCGAGCAGCGCCTGCAGTTTTTCCAGGATGCCGTCCGTTGCGGGGAGTGTCATTTCCGGGGTGTGTTGAGGTTTCCGATTGCGGAGACGGGCCGCAGCTCCCGGTCGATCTTCAGCAGACGGACACTGTCGAGTACGGCCTGCTCGGCCTGGCGGCGGATGCGTGCGGCTTCCGCGGCGGCATGGGCTTCGTATGCCCCGGCGTTGATCGCATCGACGAGCGACCAGGCCACGCGGCGCCCGCCGGCATAGTTGATGTGCGTGTAGTCCTTGCCGGCCCAGCCGTTGGCGACGAACTGTTCCATGCCGCCCAGCGAACGCATGGCGTCGCAGGTCGGCCAGAATGCCGCGCCCGTGTTTTCCGCAGCCCCGCGCTGGTAGTCGAGCATGTAGGGGATGGCATCCATGGGTTCGAAGCCTGCGTCGGTCTTCACCGAACGGTCGCTCACGCCCAGTACCAGCACGGCCGCCGTGGGGAAGCACTGCTGTACGTAGACGACCATTTTCTCGATCTGTCGGGCGTAGTTGGTGTAGTTGTGCACCCCCGTTTGCATGATGTTGAGCCCGTATTGCAGGATCACCAGGTCGTAACCCGCCAGGTCGTTGACCTGCGCGTTGACCGACGGGTTCGTCCAGAACATCGCCTGCCCGTTGTTGCTGCGCACCGAGTAGTTGTCGACCACGACGCCGTCGGCTTCGAAGACGGCGCCGTAGCCGATGAACCCTTCCGTCCCGGAGTTCACCTTGAATGCCAGCGAACGGATATGGGGCGCCGTGACCGTGACCTGCCGGACGGCGGCGGCTCCTTCGACCTCGAATTCGCGGCGGAGCGAATCGTTGAGCGTCAGTTCGATGCGGCTGTCGCCGGGGCTGATGAAGAACACCCGTGCCGCGGTGCAGGAGTCGAGCTGCTGCCGGTAGTCGGTGTTTTCCCACCGCGTGGAGGCGCCCTCCGAGGGCTGGCACACCCAGCCCGAGACGAAGAAGTGCCCGCGCAGGTTCTGGGGCGCCGCTTTGCGCTGCATGATGTTGTATGCCGTCCAGCCTTTCGACTGGGTTTTGATCGTGCGCCGGAAGACCGTCAGGGGCGATGCCATCGGGGCAAAGCCCGCGCCGCCCCCGCCGTAGGCCTGTTGCAGTTTCTCGCGCAGGTCGGCCGTGAGGATGTCGCCCTCGATGAACGAGTCGCCCAGTACGGCGATGCGCACCGGACGGCGGGCATAGAGCAGCGTGTCGTAGAATGCCCTGAGACGTCCCGAATCGGCCGGGGCGAACTGCTCGATCGCCACGAGCGCCGGGTTGAGCCGCACCGTGTCGGGGACTACCGCCCTGCGGCCGGAGCTGTCCTGCCGCAGCAGCCATTCGAAGGTGGTTTGCACGGGGCGGGGCGCTGTGTCCGCTTCGATGCGCTCGGCCTCGATGCGCCGGGCGACCTGTGCCATGTCGACGTGGAAATCGTCCTCGTCGAAGAGCGCCGGTTCGGCGGCTTCCGCCGCGGCGTCCTCGAACGACAGGATGTCCGACAGGATGTTGGCCCGGCGGAGCTTGACGCCGCCGAGGCTTTGCGGGGGGATAAAACTCACGGCCCCAAGCACTGCGATCAGCGCCAGGGCCGCGATCCATCCCCGGTGGGAGTAGTCTTTTTCGGGGGTATTCATCGGCCGTTTAGTCGCGTCGTCCGAGGATCAGGAAGACGTAGTAAAGCACCGAGGCGATGGCGCTGAGGGCTGCTACGAGGTAGGTGCGCGCTGCCCACGAGAGGGCTTCCCGGGCTTGTGCGAGCTGTGCGCCCTGCATCGTGCGGCTGACCTGCAGCCATTCCAGCGCGCGTGCCGAGGCGTTGTATTCGACGGGCAGCGTCACCAGCGAGAAGACCGCCGACATGGCGATCAGCCCCACGCCGATCCAGCACAGCAGTTCGTTCTGCGTCGTGGCGAGGATCACCAGTCCGAGGATGATGACCCACGTGGCGGCGGTCGAGGAGAACTGCACGATGGGTACCAGCTGCGAGCGCAGCGTCAGGGGTGCGTAGCCCCGGGCATGTTGCACGGCGTGCCCGCACTCGTGCGCCGCCACGGCTGCCGCTGCGACGCTCGTCGACGAATAGACGCTGTCGCTCAGATTGACGGTCATCGTCTGCGGGTTGAAGTGGTCGGTCAGGTTTCCGCCCACGTGCGTCACCTTGACGTTGTGGATGTTGTTGTCGCGGAGCATCTTCTCGGCCACCTCGGCGCCCGTGAGGCCGCCGGGGAACTGTACCTTAGAATATTTGCGGAAGACCGATTGCAGGCGTGCCTGCACGGCATAGCCGGCGATACCGATGACGATGATCAGGACGAACATTCCCATCGTCGCCGCCGAATAGTGTGCCGCACCGGAGGCCGGTTCGGCGTAGTATCCTGCCTGGAGCAGGGTGAAAAGCATGTGTGTCATAGTCGTTTAGTTTTTTCTGTGTGTGTAATATGCGCCCGCCTGCTGCGAGGGCATCAGTACCATTTCATTAACGGTCATATGGGCCGGTAATTGTGCCGCCCATGCGATCGCCTCGGCGATGTCTTCGCCGGTGAGCGGCTCGACGCCGTCGTAAACCCGGTCGGCGCGCTCCTTGTCGCCGTGGAAGCGCACCTCGGAGAACTCCGTCTCGACCATGCCCGGACGGATCTCCGTCACCTTGATGCCGCTGGCGAGCAGGTCGGCGCGCATGGCCTGCGAGATGGCGTGCACGGCGTGCTTCGAAGCGCAGTATACGGCGCCGTTCTCGTAGGGTTCTGTGCCGGCGATCGACCCGATGTTGAAGACGTGCCCGCCGCCTGCGGCCACCATCTTGGGAGTGATGACGCGCGTGACATAGAGCAGCCCCTTGACGTTGGTGTCGATCATGGCGTCCCAGTCGGCCGGATCCCCCTTGTCGATGTGTTCGAGCCCGGCCGCAAGCCCGGCGTTGTTGACCAGCAGGTCGACGCGCCCGAGCGGTTCGAGATTGCGGCGCACGGCCTCTTCGCTGCGGACGTCGAACGTGAGCGTCGTGCAGCGGCCGCCTGCCGCCTCGATTTCGCGGCGGAGCGATTCGAGCCTTTCGCTACGCCGCCCCGTCGCTATGATGTCGTAGCCTTCCGCCGCGAGCCGGAGCGCCGTGGCGCGTCCGATGCCCGATGTGGCCCCTGTGACCAAAGCCTGTTTTTTCATCCGAATAACGTGAATATGTTTGTGTCGACCCATGTCGGAAGCTGTCCCTTGGGGGTGCCCGGTTTGCCTTCGGCCGTTCCCGGAGCTGCCGGGCTCCGTGTCCGTGCCCCCCCCCCGGATCCCGCCTGCACGAAGCGGGGCTTCCAATTAATTGGGTTATTTCGGACAAAAATACGAAATAATTGTGTTTCTTTGCATAAATTTTCCAGCAAATTCAGCAGCCGTGAACCTTGCCTTTTTCATCGCCCGCCGGACGGCGCAGCACACCCCGGATAACAAACCCGGGGTGATGGAGCGTATCGCCGTGATTTCCGTGGCGTTGAGCGTGGCGGTGATGATCCTGGCCATGGCCGTGATCATGGGGTTCAAGCACGAGGTGGCACGCAAGGTAACGGCCTTTGCGGCGCATGCCGTCGTGACCGACGTGCGGGGTGTCGGGACGCTCGATTCGGAGCCCGTGCGCCGCAGCGCCCGCACCGAAGGGCTGATCCGCTCGACCCGGGGATTCGCTTCGATGGCTTCGTATGCCGTCAAGGGCGGCATCGTCCGTACGGCCGACGCCGTGGGCGAGGTGATGCTCAAGGGGGTGGATACGGCCTATGACTGGTCGGCCTTCCGCGGATGGCTCGTCGACGGGGATTTGCCCCGTGTGGGGGATTCGATCCGCACGAAGGACATCCTGCTTTCGCGCAGCCTGGCTGACCGGCTGATGCTCGGCGTGGGCGACCGTGTGGAGATGCTCTTCGTCGAGGCCGGCGACACGCCGCGCCGCGACCGGTTCAAGGTGGCGGGGATTTACTCGTCGGGGATGGACGAGATGGACAACACGGTCATCCTGACCGACCTGCGCAACGTGCAGCGCCTCTCGGACTGGGCGCCGGACGAGATTTCGGGATACGAGGTCTTTACCGACGATCTGGCCGGGGCGGACGATTTCGCCCGCAGGCTGGGGCATACGCTCCTCTACGACGAGGACGACGCCACGGCGAACCTGGCTGTCACGAGCGTGACGGAACTTTATGCCAGCATCTTCGACTGGCTCAAGGCGCACGACGTGAATGCCGCCGTGATAATCGTCATCATGCTCGTGGTGGCTTTTTTCAACATGACCTCGGCGCTGCTGATCCTCGTGCTCGAACGCACGCGGATGATCGGCCTGCTCAAGGCCTTCGGCATGCGCAACGGCCAGTTGCGGCAGGTGTTCCTGTGGCGGGCGTCGTTCATCACCCTGCGCGGCCTGGCGTGGGGGAATGCTGTGGGGCTGGGGCTGTGCTTCGTGCAGCGGTATTTCCATGTCGTGCGGCTCAGCTCCGAGGGGTATCTGCTCTCCGAAGTCCCTATTTCGCTGGGGTGGGGCTGGTGGCTGGCGCTGAATGCCGGTGCCGTGGCGGCGATCGTCGCGCTGCTCGTGGTGCCGACCTATATAGTATCGACCGTGAAACCCGACGAATCAATCCGTTACGAATGACCGTGAAACCCTATAACACCGGACAGACCAAGAAGGAGGAGGTGCGCGAAATGTTCGACAACATCGCACCCAAATACGACCTGCTGAACCATACGCTCTCGATGAACATCGACCGCATCTGGCGCCGCCGCGTGGTGCGCATCGTGCGCCGCAGCCGCCCGCACCGTATCCTGGACGTGGCGACCGGTACGGGCGACCTGGCGATCGAGATGGCGCGCCGCATACGGGACGTGCACGTGCTGGGTGTCGACCTCTCGGAAAAGATGCTCGACGTGGCGCGTTGCAAGGTCGCCGCCCGCGGCCTCGACGAGCGGGTCGTGCTCGATGTGGGCGACGCGGAGCACCTGCGAGTCTCGGACGCTTCGGTCGACGTGGTGACCGTAGCGTTCGGCGTGCGCAACTTCGGCGACCTGGAGGCCGGCCTGCGCGAGATGGCCCGCACAATAAAACCCGGGGGCAAGGTCGTTATACTGGAGTTCTCGCGTCCCCGCAACCGGCTGTTCCGGGTGCTGTACGAGTTCTATACCTATAAGATACTGCCGCGCATCGGCGGCATGGTGTCCAAGGACAAACGTGCCTACGAATACCTGCCTGCCTCGGTCGGGGAGTTCCCTGCGCCCGCGGAGTTCATGTCCATGATGGAGCGGGCGGGGTTCCGCGGCTGCCGGGCCCGGAGCCAGAGTTTCGGGATCGCGCAGATATATACCGGCCAGCGATGAGGAAATGGTTATACTGCATATTGCTCACGGCGATGGTGCTGCCGATGGTTTCGTGCCGCCGGGCGGTCGAGAAGGCCCGGCGCAATATCCGTCTGGAAGCGGTCGAAAAGGTCGAACGCAAGGGGATGGGCGGCGCCGAGGCCGTAGTGCGCGTGAAGAACGGCACGGGGTACAAACTGGTGCTGGAGCGTGCGAAGGTCGATCTCTTCTACGCCGGGAGCCGCGTGATGAGCATCATCCTCCACGGCCGTGTCGAGGTGCCGCGCCGGACGACCGGCAGTTTCACGTCGCTGTGGCGCGTGAGAACTACCGACCCGATGGCCTATTACGTGATGGTGAAAAAAATCCGCGAGGACGATATTTCGCAGGTCGCCGTTTCGTTTGCGGTCGAGGGGCGCGGGGGGCCGGCTTCGGTAAAAAATTCGGAAGAGATGGTGCCGTTGTCGGAATTTTTGAATATCTTTGGGCTGTCCTTGCAGGACGTGAAAAACTATCTGGACGAGTAATGCGCAGACTGACGACTTTCATAGCGGTGATTTTCGCCGCGGCGGCTTTCGCTCCGCTGCGGGCGCAGTCGCTCGATGCCTTCAAGGAGCGCCTGGCCGCCCCGGTGGTCTCCGACGCTGCTTTCGGCACGGCCAGGGTCACCGTCACCGAGTACGGCGATGCGGAGAAGGCTGTCGACGACGCTTCGCGCGGAGGGCAGCGCCTGCGGCTGCGCGGTTACAGGGTCTGTATCTTCTTCGACAACGGGCAGGATGCCCGCGCCGGGGCCTTTGCCGCGGAAGCCCTTTTCAAGGAGACCTATCCCGGGATCATGGTATACCCGGTATACGAGAATCCCTATTTCAAGGTCGTGGTGGGAAACTGCCTGACGGCGGAGGAGGCCATCATCCTGAAGGGTAAGATCGCATCGACATTCCCCAAGGCATTCGTGAAGAGCGAGGAGTTCTCCATGGCAGACCTTTTGAACTGAAAGGTTGGATTCCCTGCTCCGTTTTCGGCGCGTGGCACGGTCTGCGGGCAGCCTATGCCCCTGCTTGCCAAAAACATACGCACGCCTTGAAAATATCGGAAATTTTTATTTGCAATATTCTTACGAATATATATCTTTGCGACGTTACAGAATAACTAATAATTAAACCTTTAACGCTTATGAAAAAGATTTTTTCTTTTGTTGTTGTCATGGCTGCCGTAGCAATGGTAAGCTGCTGCGGTAATTCGAACAAGAAGGCTGCCGAGAGCGGGGCTGCCGCTGCTGCGACCGAAGCTTCGGCTTGCGCCGGCTGCGACGCGAAGTGCGATGCCGAGGCATGTGACTCGACCAAATCCTGCTGCGCCGAGAAGTGCGATTCGACCAAGTCGTGCTGTGCCGAGAAAGCTGAAGATGCATGCTGCAACAAATAAATTGTCGGGCATGAGAGTGAGGGAGATTCGAAAGAATCCCCTTTTTTTGTGCCCGGTTTTCCCGGCCCGGCCGGAATCCTGCGAAGGGGTGGCGGTGCCTTGCAGCCGCTTCTGACGACAGGCAGTTGCGGCTTGTTTATTATTTCTGACATGTGCCGCGTTTTTTCATAATTATGGTTATATTTGTGTAGTTTTGATTTTTACGGGTTTCAATTGTGCCTCGACTTAATCTCAAATTTAGAATTATGAAAAAACTGATCGGCATCGTTGCCGCGCTGGCGGTGTTCTTTGCCCTGCAGGCGTGCGGAGAGGGCGACGACCCCGCTCCCGGAATACGGTTATCTACGGAAACCCTCGATTTCCCGGCCGGGAAATCGACCCTCGACCTGGTGGTTTCCTGCCCGCAGCAATGGCGCCTCCGGGTCAGTGCCGAGTGGTGTTACGTGCTGGGCGCGGATGTCCTGAACGAGCCGTGCGAGGGAAAGACCTTTAAGGTCGGCGTGGATGGCAACAACTCCCTCGAGGGCCGTGAGGCACTGATTACGTTGACGGGGGCGGACGGGACGGTGAAAACCGTTACGGTGACGCAGGGGGCCGCGGAAGAACTCTCGCCCGTCATCAAGTCGTTCCGGTTCCGGGCGGCGGCGAATGCGGCGAAATTGCCGCAGGATGTGGTGCTGGAGGTCGGTGACGGCATTATTTCCGGCAGGACTTCATTCGTGGTGGAGAACAAGGTGCTCGTCCCCGAGTTCGAATTCGAAGGCGAGGGGGTTTATATGGGGTCGCAGGAGATCGCCAGCGGAGAAACCGAGGTGGATTTTTCGGGCCCGGTCGTGCTGACGGTCAGGAACAAAGGCGGCGAGGAGCGGGAGTACAGGGTCAGCCTGGTCAGCTTCACGGGGCTGCCCGTGGTTTATATCGACACCGGCGGAATACCGGTCGTCTCGAAGGAGGAATATGTGGCCGCTTCGCTTAAGATCGTGGATAACAACGGGCTGCGCCCGAGCAGTGTCTTCAAGGAGGATGTCACTATCAAAGGGCGCGGAAACAGTACGTGGGGCATGCCGAAGAAACCCTACCGGCTGAAGTTCGGCAAGAAACAGTCCCTGTTGGGTGAACCCAAGGACAAGTCGTGGGTGCTGCTGGCCAACTATATGGACAACGCCTGCGGGATACGCAATGCGACGGCCTATGCGATCGGCCACCTGAGCTGTCTGGAGTTTACGCCGACGACCCATTTCGTCGATGTTTTCCTCAATGACCGTTACAACGGCACCTACCAGCTTTGCGAGCACATGAAGATCTCCGAAGACCGGGTGAACGTGACCGACGAGGGATACCTGCTCGAGGCCGACCAGCTCGACCGCCTGAGCCCGGACGACGTTTATTTCCGCACGGAGCGTATCCTGATGAATATCAAAGACCCCGACGTGGAGCCCGGGAGCCCGCAATACGAATGGATCAGGAATTACGTCAACGAAGCGGAGAATGCCCTCTATGGTGCGGATTTCGCCGATCCCGAAACGGGGTATGCCAAGTACCTGAACGTCGATACGTATGTGGACTGGTACGTGATCAGCGAGATCACCAAGACCAACGACGCGTCGCTCTATACGAGCTGCTATATGAATATCGCGCCCGGCGGGAAGCTGAACATGGGGCCGATCTGGGATTTCGACATCTGCATGGGCAATACGAAGTGGAACGGTACGGACGGGCGCGGCCCCGAAGGGTACTGGAACCGCGAATCGCCGTGGTTCGAGCGGATGCTGCAGGATCCGGCCTTCGTGCGGAAAGTCAAGGAACGCATCGGCTATTTCAAGTCCAACCTCGCCGTCATCCTGGCGCAGGTGGACGGCGAGGCCGCCTATGCCGAGGCTTCGGTCGTCGAGGATAACCGGCTGTGGCATAACCTGAAACCGGAGGGAGCGGCGGACAGCGAGGTGAAAACCGCGTTCCGGCAGGAGGTTCGGGCGATGAAGGAGTGGCTGACGGCGCGCCTCGACTGGCTCGACCGGGCCTCTTTTCAGGATTAGGGCAACGGACAGGGCGGCACAGGATGCCGCCCTGTTTTTCCCGGGGCATCCCGGCTGCGGAATGCTGCCGGTGGGTGCCCCCCCCCTCCCGATGCGCAGGGTGCGATATGCCGGGCGGACTCCGGGCGGGGAGTCCCGTCCGGCAGGGAACATGCAGCGGTGTATGTTATGCCAAAAAAACCTATATTTGCACGAACACAAACATTACCACTATGAAAGTATTGCTTATAAACGGCAGCCCCCACAGGGAGGGGAACACTTTTATCGCCTTGTCCGAGGTTGCCCGGACGCTCGAAGCGGAAGGCATCGGGGCGGAGATCGTCCACATCGGGACGAGGGCCATGCAGGGTTGTATCGCCTGCGGGAAATGTGCGGAACTGGGGCATTGCGTCTTTTCCGATGCCGTGTATACCGCCGTGCGGGAGAAGCTTGCCCAGGCCGACGGCCTTGTGGTCGGCTCGCCGGTCTATTATGCCGGGCCGAACGGTTCGCTTTGCGCGCTGCTCGACCGCGTGTTTTATTCGTGCGGCCGCGATCTGGCCTACAAGCCTGCCGCAGCCGTGGCTGTCTGCCGCCGTGGCGGGGCGAGTGCGACGTTCGACCGCCTGAACAAGTATTTTACGATTTCGAATATGCCCGTCGTGTCGTCGCAATATTGGAACAGCGTACACGGACGGGTGCCGCGCGAAGCGCACGAAGATGCCGAAGGCTTGCAGACGATGCGGGTGCTGGCGAGGAACATGGCGCAACTGCTGAAGGCCGGCGTCGGCCCCCGTCTGGCCCCGGAACCCGAAGAACGGGTGTGGACGCATTTCATCCGCTGACCGCCGCGGGGCTGGATTTCAGGATGGAGCAGAGTGCACAGAAAAGGAATTGGCAACGACTAACGGTCGTTGCCAATTCCTTTTTTATGATATAGTTGTCGAGGATTGCCTGGCCGGCAATGTTGGTTTCCATCTTCTAATAGGCTGTTATGACCCGGCTCGTTTCGCTCGTCGTCGTACCGCTGGCACCCGTCGCCTGGCACTTTACATAATAGGTCGTCCCGGCTTTCAGGCCGCTGATCGTCGCTTTGATGAGGGTGCCGTTTACCGAGGCGTTCTTACCCGTTGTGGGGTTGGAGGAGGTGCCGTAATATATCTTGGCGTCCGAAACCTTCGCTTCATCCTTGTTGTAAATCTTATAGGTTACGGTTACCGAGGTTTTGGTCGCCGTAAAATCGTAAAACCCGATATCGGGCTTTTCTGCCGGGGAGCCCGGATCCGATCCGCTTCCGGAAGTTGACACATAATAGAAATAGTTGCTATGCGTGACGTAGTCGGCTATCATTACCAGTTCCGAGTCCGTCATTTTTCCGATGCGGCTGTGTCCGAAGCCGAAGGCCATGCTGTATGCTCCGTTCGTCTTGGGGTCTCCCGTGTCCCATTGGCAACGGATCATTTCCCCGTCGATCCACCACCAGCCTGAATGGGTGTTGTTCAGGTACAGGTAGTGCCATGCACGGTCGGTTTCGCCCGAAAATGTTATTGTATTCAATACGTAGGGGTTATTCAGAACTTTTTCAGTGCCGTCTTCTACTTTGGTTTCCCTGGCCAGTTTCCAATGTGTGTCCAGGAGTTGCCGTTCGAGTTCCTGGCCGGTTGCCTGCGGCCCATTGCCGCTTTCTCCACCTTCGTCGCTGCTGCACGATACAAGCATGACGTATCCGATTACCAATATGGATCTGGCAATATTGATTAGTTTCATCGGTTCCGTTTGTTTATGATTTCCGGGGTGTTTGAGTCGTTGGGATTTCGGCTTTCGATAAATTGTTACATTGTTTCGGAGCTTCGACCCGGGATTATTCCCCTGCCGCTTCCGGGGGCGGCAGGGGATGAGGCCAAACATCCGGCTGTTGTCGTACGTATCAGAAATAGTAATTGAATGCGATCGTCGCGCCGACGTTCAGGCCGAGCGAGAAGTCCCGGTTGGATACTTTGTTGTCGCCGTCTTGTTTGATAACGGTGGTCTTCGTACTGGACGAACTCCACGAAAGCGATCCGGAAACGAGCATGTCGCCGCGTTCTTGTGCACATAGTGTCGATGCCATTCCCACCAGTGCGAAACAAAGAAATAGTTTTTTCATAATAAACTGAATTTAGGTAGATAATGGATGTTTTTGCTTGCGATACTAAATTGTATATTGTTTATCCGTTCGTTTGGAACGGAGGGTTTTCTCTTCATTTCAGGCAGCCGTATGTGTTTTGTGCGGGAACGACGTTGGACGGATCGGTAGTCTGACAGGTCTGAAATGAAAAATCGCCTCTATTACAGATGATAGAAATCTGTAATAGAGGCGATTTTATAAAAGCACAGACTTACCGGTCGGTCTTTGTCTGTCGATCCTGCGGTCAGGCGGATCATCCTGCGGAGAGAGAGGCTCCCGAACCTACGCTTTCAGAAAATATCATAAAATTGCAAATCATTGATAATCACATATTATATACAATGCAGAGTAAATCTAAATCTTTCTAAATGCCTTTTGTTATTTCAATTTTTGGGTGTATATTTGGGTGTAGAATTTCAAACGCACCCAATTAT